>OKST01000001.1_pt1 | contig 480718 bp, 399 predicted proteins | sample 1606341 | NCBI WGS metagenome assembly OKST01 (sample SAMEA3879563, study PRJEB24766) | human gut metagenome | biome: human-associated habitat; feature: feces | place: USA | collected 1985/1987 | reverse complement strand
GTTCCAGTTCCAGTTCCAGCTCCAGTTCCAGTTCCAGTTCCAGTTCCAGTTCCAGCTCCAGTTCCAGCTCCAGTTCCAGCTCCAGTTCCAGCTCCAGCAGCAATTCCTCTTCCTCCTCCAGCGGACCGGAAGAAGAAGGCTGTCCATGCCCCTGTTCCTGCAAATGCGAGGAAGAAAGCGCTCAATCCGAGTGTGACAAGAATGGAGGACCCAACTCTGCCGGAGGCCACTCCTTCGGCGGCAACCCGGATGATGCCGACGACTGTGAAGGCATGCTGGAAGTCGGCGGGGAAAACTCCGGAGGCGGGGGTGAAGGAGGCGGCGCAGCTTCCTTCAGTTTCCGGGCCAATCCTCAATGCTCCATTGGACTGCGCTACAAGCATCCCCTCGAATGGACCTGCTCCTGGGACTCCGCTTCCCGCCAGGCAACTGTCAAGCGCCCAACCGGCAGCTCCATCTCTTTCCGCGCCGACGCCGGAAGCGCCGACGCTCCCGTTTCCGGAGGCTCACGCAAACTCAACTACAGGGTCCGGCTGCTCAACCAGGACAAGTCTCCCTGCACTGACGGAAATCCCATTTATCTGGACATGGTCCAGAGCAATGGAAGTACCCTGCGCTTCTCGGCTTCCACCGGCAAGGTTGTCTCCCTGATTTCTTCTTCCGGGGTGGAAACCACGGCGGAAGCCTATGCTGCCAAACTCCAGGTCAACCGCCATCCCTCCACCGGCGCCATCCAAAGCATCTGGTCCCAGTCGCAGGGTCTTCTCCAGGCAGTGCCTGAAGGCAACAAACTCACCCTGGAGTGGTACTCCCCCTCCCAGGTGAACAAAACCGCCCGGAGCGTAGCTGCTTCCGGGACTCCCTACAAGACGGTCAGCTATGAAAATACTGTCAAGGATGGAGAACCCGTGATGCTCATCACCGAGCAGAGGCAGGGCATGCCCGCCTTCCGCACGGAGCGGAAAGTGGAAGGCAACAATGTAACTATCACCCAGGGTGAAGGGGACGAGCGCATCGTACGGCGGATTGAGCGCAATTTCCTGCCCGGCTCCAAGTGGGAAATGATTGAGAGCTACCGCAAGATCAACGAGGAAACGCCCGTATCCTGCGTACGCACCGTCCAGAAGAGCACGGACGGAGGCTGGCTGACCATCAGCAGCACGGAAGGCTACGATACTCCTCTGGCCCAAACAACACTCTACACGTATAACGACCAGTTCCGCGTGTCATTGGAAATCAAGCCCGACGGAGGCTACACGCGCTATGAGTACGACGACCAGGGCCGGGTGGTTCTGGAAGCAACACCGTGGGCAGGGGGCGGGGAACGTGGAACGCGCACCACGTATGCAGACCTGCGCTTCAACGATTTCAGGCCGGCAACGGAAAGGGAAATCATCATTGCCCAGGACGGAACGGAAACCGTTCTGCGGACAAAAACATACACCTATGAAGATAGCCCCGAAGCTAACCGGACCACAGTTACAGAGACGGCTCTGGGTTCCGACCAGGTTCACACAAGCATCTCGGAGACTTATGGAGAAGCAACACAATACCCTTATGCCCGGGGAAGACAGAAGATGAGCCAGGGTATCAACGGCGTTCAGACCGTCTATACCTATGAAGCCACCACGGATCATGGTGCTCTCCACAAGGTGACCTCAACTGTCCAGGCAAACGGGAGCATTGTTCCCGGCCAAAGCACCAGAACCGTAAAATACATCGCTGAAAACGGCACCACCACCAGACAGGAGCAATATGTCCACACAGGTGAAAATTGGTCTTTAATTACTTCGGAAGATTATGAATACGATGTTGAACTTCGCCGTACCAAAACGACAAAGGGCAATGGACGTATTCGCACAACGGAATGGATGTGCTGCGGGCCCTTGAGAGAAATCGATGAAGACGGAGTGGTCACCAGCTACGGCTACAACACTGCCAAGCAACTGGTGGAAACCATCCGATCGGCTACGAAAACCACTCCGGAAACCATCACTTCCTACACAAGAGATGCCTCCGGAAGAATCATTTCCACACGAAAGGATGTCGGGGCCATGACCACGGTTGAAAGCACGGAGTACGACGATTTGGGCAGGGTTGTTTCCACAACCGATATCCTCGGACGTGTGACCAGGACCCAATACAGCGACAACCAGCTCACCACCACTGTAATCACTCCTTCAGGAGCTGCCTTGGTAACGAAGAAGTACTACGATGGCAGTATTGTCTGGACGGGTGGAACAGGACAGCAGGAAATGGAAACCCAGCTTGAGTTGACACAGGAAGGCATTCTTACCACAACCCTGTCCCAGGGAGTCGTTCTTTCCCGAACTCTTCAAAATGGATTCGGTCAAACTATCCGACAGGAACAGCCCAATACTCTGGGAGGATTTATTGTCACCAGTAACACTTATAATAGCAAAGGGCAGCGCATACGTACCCAGACAGAAGAGATGGCTCCCACCTTAACGGAATACAATGAACTGGGCCAAACTGTAAAACAGACTGTTCTTCTGGATCAATTGCATCAGGGCGATCCCGCTAAAAACAGGATATCGGAAAGCTCTTCGCGCTACTGGATACGGGAGGATGGCATTTATCAGAAGCAAACCTCCATAACCTATAATGCCGAGGGGCTGCCTCTCCTCCAAACTACGGAAACCATGGTTTCGCAACTGAACACTGTCGTGGGAAGCAAGACTATTGCCACTGATGTGTACGGCCAGCAGAGTGTTCAATGGACGGAATACACCGCTCCCACCAAACGCACCCGGTTCAGCCGTATTCCCACTTCGGATATCATGGCCGAGGCTCTTGTTGTAGACGGATTTGCTGTGAGTCAGACCGATCACGCAGGAACTTGTTCTTCACAGGAGCGCTCCTTCAGTTCCTCAGGCATGGTCTTGAAGCAAACCGATGCCAGAGGTAATGTTACTGCCATCGAAACCGACCTGGCCGGACGCCCTATCAGGACAACGGACGCACAAGGCAATATCACTTCCACTGCCTACTCCCCCTGCTGTGACGCCCCTGCCTGCATCACCAACGCCCTGGGAGGCACCATCTGTTATTGCTATGATATCCGCGGCCGGAAAACGGCCGAATACGGGACTGCCATACAGCCCTCCTGCTTTGCTTACGATGAAGCAGGACGCTTGACATCGTTAACCACCTTCAGGACGGATGAAGGCGATATTACTACCGATCCTTCCAGCCGCACCGACGGAGACACCACCAGGTGGCTCTACGACACGGCCACGGGATTGGAACTCAAGAAAACCTATGCCAATGGTTCCTGTGTTTCCAAAACCTACGACAGGCTCAATCGCCTGGAAACACTCACCAAAGCCAGGGGCATTGTGACAACTTATCAGTACGCTCCGGCCACCGGGGAATTAGTCTCCGTCTCTCACAGCGACAACACCCAGCCATGGCTCTACTCCTACAACCACCTCGGGCAGATGACCTCTGTTTACGATGCCTCAGGAACCAGAGAACTCTGCTATGATGCCTATGGAAGAACCCAACAGAATAATTCCTTTGGGACCGTGGAAAGCTGCATCCAGGAAGAGTATGACGCCTTTGGGCGTCCCTGCGGATACCGCCTGATGATCGGAACCCGCACCGTGCAATACTCCCATCTTGACTATGGCCATCAAGGTGCCATGATCGGGATGAATATGGAAGGCTTGGATACTCCCTTCACTTGGCAGTATGACCAGATCAGCGGCTTCCTCAATCAATTGTCCTATCCCAACGGCATGGTCCGCAGGAATACCTATCATCCCCAGCTCTATCTCCTGGCTTCCATCGGCTATGAGGTCCCCGGGAATGGCGGTAGGGTGGCTGGACATGTCTACCAGTACGACAACTTGATGCGTCCCGTTCAACGAAAGGATTCATGGGAGGCTGCCACTCCGGCGACCACCAGGGACTTCACCTACAACGGCAGAAGTGAATTGACAGGGGATCAGATACAGCAAAGAGGCAACTTTGCCTACCAGTACGACAACATCGGCAATCGCAAAACCGCCCGGGAGCTGGAAGAAGAGGTATCCTACGATGCCAACAGTCTCAACCAGTACACAAACATAATTCAGGCGGATGTTTCCTTTGACCCTCTCTATGATGCGGACGGCAATCAGACCAGGATGAAAACCTCAACAGGAATCTGGAATGTTTGCTACGATGCCAATGACAGGCCTGTTTCCTTTACCAGCGAAGATGGACGAACCGTCGTGGCCTGCGGCTATGACTATCAAGGACGCCGCTTTGAGAAGAAGGTACTTGTCAATGGAGCAGCTGCTAGTCGCACTTATTATTTGTACCGCGGCTACCTGCAGGTAGCCGAACTGGATTTGATGCATCCCCAGCCAGTGCTGGTAAAGGACTACGTATGGGACCCCACAGAGACGATAGCCACGCGCCTCCTGATGATGACATGCTGGAAAGCGGACGGAACGGAAACCGGCGGACATCTTTTCTTCATGCACGACGCCCTGAAGAACGTCACCTCCATTTTTGACGGTCAGCAGGCACGAAGGGCCCGCTACGAGTACGCTCCCTTCGGTGCCCTCATCACGGCACAGGGAGACATGGCTCAGGATAACAGGTTCAGGTTTTCCTGTGAGTATGCAGACGATGAACTGGGACTTGTCTATTACAATTACCGCCACCTCAATCCCGCTGATGGCAGATGGATTAATCGAGACCCCATCCAGGAACAAGGAGGATGGAATATTTATGGTTTTATTAAGAATTCTCCAAAAAATATGTTCGATATTCTTGGACTAGAATGTGCAGATGTATTTTTATTACCTCCAGAGTGGCTTAAAGAATTTAACCAAGCATGGAAAGATAGCTTTAACAAAGACGGAACTGTTACTGAACAGGGTGGCTCTATTATCCGCCCGGCGGGAGGAATAGGATCAAGTATCCGCAGAGGAAAAGGAAATGATAGTGGAAGTTTCGGTGATTTTCCTACATCCGGCAGTGGAGAAGAAATGGGAGGGACTTTCCATACGCATCCTTATTCGGTAGATGAAGGTGGATACGAAAATGTCTCATTTTCATGTGAAGATATCAATTTTTTGACCAATAACCATAGCGGGAAATACATAATAGTCATGGCTGGAGGATGTATCTATATTATGATGATTGGAGATACTAAAAAATCCAAAAAATGTGCAGATTGTTGTGATAAGTGGAAAAAAGGGTTCAATGCGTCTCAATCTGTATCCTTTCAGAAATGTGTTGAATCCGGTGTTAAAAAAGCTATTAAAGATTGCGGCCTATGTTATTACGAATCTTGCAATAAAGATGGAAAGTTCCCCGAAATGGCTATTCTCAAAAATTAATTTGTTTATGAGTAGGTTATCAATCCTTTTTTTATCGGTTGCTCTTTTTTCTAGTTGCAAACAGAGTTCTTTAAATATAATCAGTGAAAATAGTTCCAAGATCTGTATGCATGGGTATTTTCCTACAGGACAGAGCGTGAAAGAGACGTTAGCCGGCCTAGGACTTGATTTACGTGATGCCCAGTTTATTGATGAACCACCAGGAAAATTGAAAAAACTACGTTTTAATATCGAAAAGACAATTCCCGGATATCAAAAAATTGAAATATCGTTAAAATATGAAAAATCTCTTTTTTCCTCTCAGCGTAAATGGAAGAACAGTGATGTCAAGGAGGCTATTGTGACTAAAATTAAATTTATCAATTAGTTATTATTTATATAATCATGTGATTAATAAAAACGACAGCCTGCAGAAGCAGGAGAGACTTATGTCCGCAGTTACTGTTATATGAACTGTCAGTTTGGAAAAACTCTCGTTAAATAAATTATACATCACTCTTTACAAACTAAGGTTGATGGGCATTGGGAAAATACTATCCAACGCATGATAAAAATTTAAGAAAATAGTTTGGTGAGCCAGTATGCAGATCCCCATGTACATTAACCTATTCCGTTTTTTCAGATTCAGGGTAAAAGAAGAAGGACCTCAAGGTTCAGGAGCAACAGAATTAGCAGAATAGGATATAGAGCAATATGTACGGAAAACTGAAAATAATGTTATATGTTTTATGCTGGATCAGCCCTGCCGGGGCATCAGATCCACAGCCGGAAATATGGACACCCAACCCTGTAATTTCACAAGTCCGCGGCACCAATCTCTGGTGCATGTCAAATATAGAAAAAAGTACGCACGGAAGATATTTCCATTCTTGTATTTTTGGATTCAAAAAAAAGGGGGATCAAGAATTCTCTCTTGTGGAAATACTGCGTTTACCAAGGATCGAGAATCTTGTATACGAATGGAAAATTATTGACAATAAATTAGTTGTAAGTAACAAAAAATAAAAAAGTCATTCTTGAGTTGAATCTGGAATTGTTTTCCAAATTATCAAAACTGGATATTGAACTGGAAACGGAATAACAGGAATCCAAGTGCAGATAGCAGTAGTTGACACACCTCCCTGCTGGCGGACGTGGCCACGGCCTATTTCAACTGGATCACCGCCTGCGAACAGCTCCGCATCGCCCGGGAACAATTGGAAATCCAGCGCCGCACCCTCACCATTGCGGAAAAGCGCCACACAGCCGGATTTGCTCCCCAACTGGACGTGGAACAGGCTACCTCCAGCGTCGCCGCCACGGAAAGCCACATCCCCGCCCTGATTGCCCAGGTGGCCTCTGCAAAAAACCAGCTTTCCGTCTTGCTCGGCACTTACAACTCACGCATGGAACTGACTATGCCGAAGGCGGCCGTGTTTGAGAAAACGCCCGTGGTTCCGGTGGGTCTGCCTTCGGAACTGCTGCGCCGCAGGCCCGACGTCATCGCGGCGGAAGCGGATCTGCACACAGCCGTGGCCAACGTAGGCATCGCCGTGGCAGACTTATACCCACGCTTCAGCCTGACATCAATTCCTACCTCAATCCCAGTGTGGCTCCTCCGGACAAGGAAGGGGAGGAAGTCATCACCCTGGTCAATCTTTATCGGGACGAGGAAGACGAGAACACCTCCAGCAGCTCTTCGGAGGGAGGAGGGGATGATTTTGAGTTTGATCCCAAATCAAGCAGTTCCAGTTCCAGCTCCAGTTCCAGCTCCAGTTCCAGCTCCAGTTCCAGTTCCAGTTCCAGCTCCAGTTCCAGCTCCAGCTCCAGCTCCAGCTCCAGTTCCAGTTCCAGTTCCAGCTCCAGTTCCAGCTCCAGCTCCAGTTCCAGTTCCAGTTCCAGCTCCAGTTCTCACTCTTCCTCCTCCAGTGAACCGGAGGAAGAAGGATGCCCCTGTCCCTGCTCCTGCGATTGCGACGAAGACGTCGAGCAGCCCGAGTGCAGTAAGAATACCTCCCATTCCTTCGGCGGCAATCCGGAAGGTGCCGACGACTGCGAAGGCATGCTCGAAGTAGGCGAGGGCGATTCCGGAGGGAGTATGGGTGGAGGAGAGTCCAATTCTCCCGGCAATCCTGAAGATATTTCTCTCCAATGTCCCATCGGTCTGCGTTACAAGCATCCTCTGGAATGGACCGCTTCCTGCAACCCGGAATCCGGACAGATCTCCGTCAAGAGGCCCACAGGCAGTTTCATCTCCTTCCAGAGTTCAGAAAGCCATGCCGGAGCCTCCGTCTCCGGAGGCTCTCGCAAGCTCAACTACAAGGTTCAGAAGCTGAATGCCGACAAGTCTCCCTGCACCAGTGGGACGCCTGCCTATCTGGACATGGTGCAGAGCAGCGGGCGCACCCTGCGCTTCTCGGCAGCCACCGGTAAGGTCGTCTCCATGGTTTCCGCCTTCGGCGTGGAAACCACGGCGGAAGATTATTCCCGACATATGAAGGTGAACCGTCATCCGTCTACGGGCGCCATCCAAAGCATCTGGTCCAAGTCCCAAGGGCTGCTTCAGGCGGTTCCGGAAGGCAACAAGCTCACCTTGGCGTGGTATTCCCCCAACCAGGTGAGGAAGAATGCCCGCGGCTTTGTCGGCACGGGAACTCCCTACAAGACGGTCAGCTATGAACTGAGCTCCGACCATGGCGTGCAGGTGATGAACATCGCCGAACAGAGAGAGGGGATGCCTGTCTTCCGGACGGAACGTAGAACGGAGGGCAACAAGGTGACGACCATTCAGGGAGAAGGGGACGAGCGCATCGTGCGCACCGTGGAGAAAAACGTCCTTCCCGGAGGCAAATGGGAACGCATTGAAACTATTCAAGGCATCAACGAGGAAAAGCCATCTTCCTGCGTGCGCACGGTAAAGAAAAGTACGGAGGGAGGGTGGCTGACCATCAGCAGCACGGAAGGGTACAACACGTCCGTGGAGCAGACTACGCTCTACACCTACAACGATCAGTTCCGCGTATCTCTGGAAATCAAGCCCAATGGCGGCTACACGCGCTACGAATACGACAGCCAGGGAAGAGTGGTACTTTTAGCGTCTCCCTGGGCTGGTGGGGGAGAGCGAGGTACGCGTACGACCTATGCCGACCTGCGTTTCAACGACTATCGGCCAGCAACGGAAACCGAAATAATTATTGCCGAAGACGGAACGGAAACAGAACTGTGCAAGCGGATCTATACCTATGAAGAGAGCCCGCAGGCCAGCCGTACAACCGTGACGGAAACGGCGCTGGGTTCGGAAGATGTCCACACCCGTATCTCTGAAATCTATGGAGAGGCCGTGGAGTATCCCTATGCCCGTGGTCGGCAGAAGATGAGCCAGGGCATTGACGGCGTCCAGACGGTCTACACTTATGAAGCCACCCCGGAATATGGAGCCATCCACAAGGTGACGGCTACCGTACAGGTCCATGGAAGTATTGTTCCTGGCCAAAGCGCCAGGAACGTACAGTATATCGCTGGAAACGGAACGATGACCAGAAAAGAGCAGTATGTCCATACTGGAGAGGGTTGGTCTCTGATCGCTTCGGAGGACTATGAATACGATGCCGAGCGGAAGTTGATCAAAACGACGAGGGGCAACGGTCGCTTTAGCACGACCGAGTGGATGTGCTGCGGCCCCCTGAGGGAAACTGACGAGGATGGAGTAGTGACCAGCTACGGCTATAACTCGGCCAAACAACTGGTTGAAACCATCCGCTCGGCAACGGAAACCACACCCGAAACGATTGTATCCTACACGAGAGATGCCGATGGAAAAATCCTCTCCACGCGTCGCGACGTTGGTCCTATGACGACAATGGAGAGCATGGAGTACGATGACCAGGGAAGAATGGTGTCCAGTACGGACATCCTTGGCCGCGTAACACGCACGGAATACAGCAAAGACGGCCTCACGACCACCGTCACGACTCCTTCCGGAGCCACTCTGGTGACGCAAACCTACTACGATGGTACTACCATCATGGAAGGAGGAACCGGTCAGCGCGAGATGGAAACCCGTCTGGAACTGACAGAAGAAGGTATCCTGACCACCACCCTGTCCAAGGGAGTGATTCTCTCACGAACTCTCGAAAACGGCTTCGGCCAGACCATCAGGCAGGAACAGCCCCATACGTTGGGAGGATTCATCGTTACGAGGAACGTCTACAACGACAAGGGGAAATTAATTCGTTCCCAGACGGAGAATATGGCGCCCACAGTCACCGTCTATCATGAACTGGGAGAAGCCGTGAAGCAGACCGTCCTGTTGGACGAATGTCATCCGGAGGATCCCTCCAGGAACCGGATCTCGGAAACTTTCTCCTGTTACCGGGTCCGTGAAGATGGAGTCTATCAGGTACAGACTTCCACGACCTATAATGTTGACGGTCTCCCCCTCACCCAGACCTCGGAGAACATGGTTTCGCAACTTGATTCTGTAGTGGAAAGCAAATCCATCACCACGGATGTCTACGGGCATCAGAGTGTCCAGTGGAGTGAATACACCGCTCCGACCAGACGCACCCGGTTTAGCCAAATACCCACATCGGAAGTGATCGCCCAATCTCTGATGATTGATGGACTGACGGTAAGTCAGACGAATCATTTAGACATCCGTTCCTCACAGGAACGTTCCTATACCTCTACGGGAATGATCTTCAAGCAGACCGATGGCCGCGGCAATACTACCATCACGGAAACGGACCTTGCAGAGCGGCCTGTCAAGACTACAGATGCCGCCGGAAATGTCACCGCCACCTGCTACCTTCCCTGTTGCGATGCTGTGGCCTGCATCACCGATGCCATGGGAGGAACGATCTGCTATTCCTACGACATCCGCGGCAGGAAGACGGCCGAATACGGCACTGCCGCCCATCCGGTCTGCTTTTCCTACAACGGAGCCAACCAGAGGATTTCGCTGACTACTTTCCGGGCAGACGAAGGAGACATCACGGCCGATCCTTCCGGACGCACTGACGGGGACACCACTGCGTGGTTCTACGATGAGGCCACGGGAATGGAACTGAAGAAAACCTACGCCGACGGCTCCTGCGTTCTCAGAACCTACGACCGGTTCAACCGTCCGGAAACCGTCACCAGGGCCAGAGGCGTTGTCACGACGTACGCCTATGCGCCATTCACAGGAGAACTGCTTTCCGTATCCCACAGCGACGATACTCCGGGATGGGAGTTCTTCTGCAACCATCTCGGACAGATGACTTCCGTCCGGGATGCCTCCGGACTCCGGGAATTCTCCTATGACAGTTATGGCAGGATGGTCCAGGACACTTCCTTTGGAACAGTGGAAAGCTGCCTTCAGGAGGACTTCGACCCCTATGGCCGTTCTGTCGGCTACCGTCTGATGATCGGAACCCGCACCGTGCAGCACTCCTATCTTGACTACGACCGAAAAGGTGGCATGATTGGGATGAATCTGGAAGGTTTGGCATCTCCCGTCACTTGGGAATACGATGAAACCAGCGGCTTCCTGAACCGTCTCACCTATCCCAACGGCATGGTCTGTAACAACACCTACCATCCCAAGCTCAACCTCGTGGCCTCCATTGGCTATGAGAAGCAGGGGAATGGAGAAATGGTCGCCAGTCACGAGTATCAATACGATGTCCTGACGCGTCCCGTTCAGCGCCGGGACTCCTGGGACGCTGCCATTCCTGCCACGGTAAGAGATTTTACCCATAACAGCCGCAATGAACTGATCAGGGATCAACTCAGGGGAGGAGGCAGCTACAGCTACCGATACGACAACATCGGCAATCGCAAGAGCGCCCGCGAACTGGAGGAAGAGGTGTCCTACGATGCCAATCGGCTCAACCAGTACACGGACGTGGCCAGGAATGAAGTGCCCTTCACGCCTGCCTATGACGCCGACGGCAACCAGACCAGGATCAAGACATCAACGGGCATTTGGGAAGTAAGCTACGATGCCAATGGTCGCCCTGTGATCTTCACTCAAGAAGACGCAAGCACTGTGGTTACCTGCTCCTACGACTACGAGGGAAGACGCTTCAGCAAGAAGATTACTGTCAATGGTTCAACAGCCAGCCACTCCTGGTACCTGTACCGGGGCTACCTGCAGGTAGCCGAACTGGACTTGATGTATCCTTCGTCCGAGTTGGTGAAGAGCTATCTGTGGGATCCGACGGAATCGACGGCCTCGCGTATCTTGATGATGACCAACTGGAAGGATAATGGTACGGGAAGAAAGGAACATTTCTGCTTCATGCACGATGCTCTGAAAAACGTTACTTCCATCTTCGACGAACAGCAAACGCGAAGGGCTCGTTATGAGTATGCTCCCTTTGGAGCTCCCATCACGGTACAGGGCGATATGGCTCAGGAAAACAAATTCAGGTTTTCCTGTGAGTTCATGGACGACGAACTTGGCTTGGTCTACTACAATTACCGCCATCTCAATCCCACTGACGGAAGATGGATTAACAGGGATCCTATTGCTGAACAGGGGGGAACAAATTTATATGCATTTTCAGGAAATGATGTGATAAATAAGTTAGACTTATTAGGATTAAAGCCTGATTTGATGGATGATTATGATAATGCAACAAAATTCTTGAAAAAAGAAGTGTCCAAACATATTTTAGAGGCACTAAGTAAAATTATCAAAAACGCAAATTTTAAGATGTTAGGTGGCAGGCACACTGTCGAGCATGGAGGAGCTTTATTTAGAAAAAAAACAGCGAATTCCTATTCATATAAAGTAAGTAATCATGAAGCAAAGAGTAAAACATATCACCGACAGCCAGAAGTAGCTCCAAAGAATTATTGTGAAGTAGCAATTTGGCATTCTCATAATATTGTATTCAAATACGATAGTATAAATGAAAAAACAGGATTCGTTCTAGGCGGAAGGTTGGAAGGTGTATTTGGAATTGGTTCCCTTTCTCCGGAAGATGAACGTGCTGGATATGGATTTTTTTGGGCCAATGGACGTAGAAGTCCTAAATTGGACAATCCTAAAAGTGTCCCTGCATATGTTATTCAAAGTACTCCAAAGCCAGTTCGCAAAATTCTCAGACTAAAAACGTTGGATCAAGATATAAAAACACAATTCTCAGAAGAAGATTTCACAGCTATCTTGATAGCACGACAGATTGATGACCCTCAATCAGATAAAGAAGCAAATATTGTTATTTTAGATGAACAAGGAAAACCTTTATTACAGAAGCCACGTCCTCCGAAACCTGGGAAGACTAGGGATTAATATCTTAATCACATATTTATGTTTAGGTTCTTTTTCGTGGGGGAATGATCATCTGCGAGAGTCTTCTATAAACTTAGATGATATATTTGTATCTTCTACCGATTCCAGCAGCAAGAAATTTAACGATAGTGATATACAAGTCTTTTACTTGGTGAATGATCCATGTTGGGGAAATTTGGAAAAAGATAAGAACAACTTGTTGGAATCAGAATTGCGGAAAATCTATCCTGAATCAGGCTCTCTCTCATGGCTGGAATTTCCCATATCACCGGATTTGCCCAGTAACCCATATGGCATTAAGACATGGAGGATATGCCGCCAGCAACTACTGTATCGGCATTATTACCCGTTCACGCATTTCTGGCATGAATACCTAAGTTTAATGCCCTGCTGGATGTACAGTTTGACCGATTATATCAATGCGCCTGAACCTCAAGCCATACAACTATTGCCATGTCTTTTGGAACAGCTTTCAGGTACCATGAGTTTATTTCAACATTCACCGAGAAAACTTGGAATGAAGTGGATAGATATAGGTTCCTTGAATATGCAGGAGTACGGAGGGACCCTTTCCATGATCCAATACCAAAATATGCCATGGGTTGCCTTATGTTCATATTTCTCTGGCAGAACTGATTTAAAAGACAAATCATGGCTTGTTTGGTGTAGCGAGTATGTCCGTCGCGTAGTTAGAAAATATCAATATTTATATAGACTTCTTTATAATACGTCTGAGTTTGCGCATCTTGGGGCATATGAGCAATTATGGATTGCTCATCAGTTCAAGTCAAATAATGAATTAAAAAATAAAGATAATTATAAGTATTTGGCTGATCAGTTTGATTCGAAGCGGTTATGGAATATATTATTCCCGAAAGATTATCCCGACAGCATCCGGATTTTATTTTTGGATCTCCAATATACGGCAGGATTGTCAATTCGCGGGAAGTATATTTATTACGCCATGATCAAGAATGACAAAATGCACTTGTTCAATGATTTATTTTCTCATCAGACATCCCCGGTTCCAGCAGCTTATGAGCAGCTGGAACATCAATATGGGTTGCGTAAATTATCTCAACAAGAGTATTGGGAAATGGTTCTTAGTTTGGATGGTGTCACAAGAGGGCTTATTATTTCAAATGACCTGTTTTCAAAAATGAAAACCTTGTTTTCCCAATTACGTTTTCAACGGAAAGAAAAAATATCGGATTCCGAACTATTTTATATCCGAATGCCCAATGATCAGGAATGGAAAAAAAGTTCATCCATTGTGGATGATGAAAATTTGACCAAATTACAGAATATGATCATGGGTATTGCTCTTGTTCTGCGTTCGGAGTTTTTACATCAATTTGTATATCCAGTTATACCGGATGAAGAGCCTGAAGTATAAGAGATACTTAAAGTAGAGGTAATGAAAAATAATGTCTGTGGATAAAGACGGCAAACCGCAGGCGACAAGACCGGCGGTTTCCTTCACCGACTCTCCCATCCCAACGCCATGCTTCGCAATAATATCTGCCATCCCAACTCAATTTTTTGGGGCCTTATATACTTGACTTCGGTTCCTCCATATGCTATTAATTAGTCATACTAAGGAGGCAACCATGAATGACCGCTATTTCAATCTTTGAGCTTTTTGAAAGATTCCCCGATGAGGAATCAGCTAAAAAGTATTTAGAGGAAAAACGGTGGGGTAATAAGCCTGTTTGCCCGTTTTGCGGGAAAAGTGGAAAGCAATATCGGGTGAAAAGGCATGGGGTTGAAGGGTATTTTGAATGCGGGGAATGCGGGAAAGTTTATACTGTTAGAACGGGAACTATCTTTGAAAGAAGCCACGTTCCACTTCATAAGTGGATTTTTGCTTTCTATTTAGTAGTGACTTCCAGAAAGGGTATTAGCTCCATGCAACTTTCCAAGGAAATTGGAGTTACGCAAAAAACGGCGTGGTTTATGCTTCAAAGGATTCGGGAAGCTTGCAATTCCAACCATGATGACGATGACAATAACGGCTTTCTGTCTGGAATAGTTGAAGCCGATGGGGTGTATATTGGAGGCAAGGAATCCAATAAGCATGAATCTCAGAAATTGAAGGCTGGGCGCGGAATTGTTGGAAAAACGGCGGTTTTAGGAATGAGAGCCAGAGGGGGAAAGGTTTTGGCAAGGGTTATTCCCGATACTTCAAGAGATACAGTCCATCAGATTCTCAATAGGTATTTAAGCCGGGATTCCTTCTTGTTACTGATGAACATGCTTCCTACAAAGAATCACAGTTCAATCATCAGGTGGTGAATCATAGTGCCAAACAGTATGTTGACGGAATGGCCCATACTAACGGCATTGAGAGCGTATGGGCGGTCTTGAAGAGAGGATTCTATGGAATCTACCATTCATTCAGCACAAAACATTTACAGAGATATGTAGATGAATTTGCGTATCGGTTGAATGAGGGGAATGTGAAAATCCATACGTGGGTGAGATTTGATTCTCTTATGGTGAAAGCATTTTCGACGAGAATCACTTACGCCGAATTGAAGAATTAACCGCCACCCTGAGAACAAGGCGACGGTCTAAGTCATGCAAATCAGAGAATCGCCCCCTTCCCCGAAAGGAAGGAGGCCCGTTAATTCACCGCCGAAAGTTAGAATGACCAGCTAAAACCTGCTGTGATGGTGTGATAGGCATCTACGTTTGAGAAGTATTTGTTCATTTCATAGCCAATCATGAAGTCGGTTTTTTCTCCAATAGCAAATTTGAAACCAATCTGGGCAGAACAAGTAAAACCTGAATCGCTACCAAAAATACTTCCACCTGTATTTGAAGCTTTTTCTTCATAGTAAAGAACGCCAACCTTTCCTCCCAAGTAGAACGTTGCTATGTCCGACATAGGTATGTTAAGGGTATATCCAAAAGTCATGGGAACAAGGAGTTGTTCATATTTGAATCCATGTCCTTGGTCATCAGTATAGTAGGTTTTGGAGCCGTATAAGAGACCTATATTCAGAGATAATTCGTGGAATATTGATATCGTCTGAATATTCGTATGTAAACCTAGTTGTGCCCCTCCCAAGTTTGGTAAATCAAGCCCTAGAAGGTCATCGGAACAGAATGAATACATCCCTCTAATGCTCATTCCAAACGTGGAATCGTATCTGGTGGTATAGGCAGAACGATAGTCCCCTCCCATTCTATAGTATTCCCAAGGGTCACTAGAGGCGGCCTGTGCGGTACATGCGAGGCCCATAAGCCCCAAACTGGCGATGATAGTTTTCGAGTTCATGATGTTTTTAGGTCAATATGTTCTCTGAATACGGTCTCACAATAGAAGAATCCATGTCTTCATTGAAAGCTAATGTCATTCATTGTGGTTAAATCAGACATTCATTGAGTGATTGTCAATCATACTATGCTCAAAATCTTTGATTCATCATCACAATGAGCAAAATTCTTTACATGGAAGAACCTCTTGTGGATATTTTAGAGTTAGGACGTTGGATGACGGAAAATCAGATAAGTCGAGCAACATTGGCTTCGGCCATTGGTATGAACAGAAGTGCCATTGATAACTATTTTGTCCGTAAAAAGCTTCCCCGACACGCTCAAATCCTCATAAAAAGGTTCATGGATGGTCAGGAAGCCGTTTCTACCTCAAATGAGGTAACTTCCCTAATTACCATTCCTCTCAGTAACCGGGTAATCAATCTTGCCATGAAGGCCGCCGTTGAAAAAAACGTCACGATGGAAGAGTTTGTGGGATGGGCTGTTGAGGGGGTGGCAAAGAAAATTGTGGAGGGGAATGGGTGTAATTAGAAAGAAAGGCTCGGAAATGAGTGGCTGTCTAGGTATCTAGGGAGTCTCAACGTGTAGAACTCATTGCGTCATTTGATGAGTGCCGATTATCCTGCGGAATTGGAATCTTAAATTGCCGTTCGAATGGAAAATTCTACTCTGAATGAGGTAGTCAAGCGGGCCGTCAAAGAAGGTAAATCTTTACAATAAGATGTACTGTAAATGATTTTTATTATTTGTTAGAGAGTTGCATGAAACGTACGAGTAATTTCGCGACATTTAATGAACAGATATGATTTATTATGAATCAAATCTATATATTTTCACCTTTCTTGAAAGAAAGTGATTAAGCCCCAATACTAAGTATAATTTTTATAGAGAAAAAATTCTAAACTGTGCATCGTATTACGAGAAAAAGCTTGATAATTTTAGAAGAAAAGATAGCCTGCGCGTTCAGGTTCTAACTCCCATGTAATCTATCATGTCCAATAATGCGTATAGAACTTATGTTGAAGTTATGAAAAACGCACCAAAGAATGCGTATTTTTATAATGATTCTACAGATGATGCTAAAACTGTTTTATCTCAGTTCATCAACGCGGCTACATTTTCTGTTTGTATTTTTGCTCGGAGTTTGAACCATGAAATTTATGCTGATAAGGGTGTGTTTTTAGCTATAAGTGCGCTCTCAAAAAAGGCGTCCGTTTCACAGTGATGATTCAAGCCGAACAAGCAGATGCATTAAGTTCTAAACTCATTAATTTATTTTATAAGTTTAGTGACTTGGTTGATTATCAAACAAAGAAAGGAGTAGGTTTATCTGCTAATGTTTGTACTGTCGATGACAGAATGTTTCGATATGAGTACGCTCCTGATAAACGAAAAGCTAAAGCTTCTTGGAATGATAAAGATACAGTAAATAAGCTTAATTTAGCTTTAGAGAATATTCGGCACGCTTCTTAATTTATTTATTGTCCTATGTTGAGATGGTCTTTTTATGTAGGTGTGGGGGCATACTCGTTTTTATTGATTTGCATTTTCTTTCTTCTTTCAATATTTTTTGAGCAAGAACATCTTCAAGGAAACGGTTTTCATTTAGCAACTTTGCAGACAGTTATTACACTATGCACATTAACATCAATCTATACTACGGTCAGAAAACAAACTAAGGAGAGATTGGAAAATATATTAATCAAAGATATTATTTTTATTAATCCAGAAATAATGAATAATATTCTAGATTTTATTAAAACTCCAAAGGGGATTAAAAAGTCAAAAAGAGTTTTTTGGAAAAATTATAGAAAAACAATGAGAAAAGAAATAGAAAGTCTTTTTAAATTTTTGATTTATACTTCCTATATTTTTACATTTATAGATATTTTTGTGATTGGCATGGATTGTCAAAATTGTTTTGTCCCTTATTTTTCCTTACTTTTGTTTTTCCCTTCTATTTTTTTATGCCTAATTTTTTTGAAGATAGAGTATCTTGTTTATCTAGGCGGAAAAGATACAAATCTAAAAAAAATCTGTTATCGGAGAGCATTAAAGGATTTTTGCAAACCTGAGTTATCAAATAGTGTTCTTAATAAGATAAAGAAAATAAAAGTAAAGAAATCAGAAGAAAATTCTGCTGTTGGTCAATCATTTTTAAATAAAACATCAAAATTATTTACTCAAAAGCCTATTCAAGTACATATAATTTATTATAATTGATATTTCTTCTAATATATGAACTAAAAAGCACTGCCTCATGAAAAAGTGAGATAGTGCTTTTCTTTCCGAAAAAAGCGAAATCAAGCTTGATAATACCAATTTCTTATTATTCTACAAAATCAAAAACGACACAACCTCTTCCAGCAAGAGCTATCTGAATAAGCTCTTGGGTAGTTTTCATCTTTACATTTACAAGAGTCAACTGAGCCTTCTGGTTAGATGCAGCAAGAGCAATTTTTACAAGCTCTGAACTTGTCTTCATGTGCGCATCAATTTTCATTCCCCCGCTTATGAAATTGGCAAGTACAAAAACATCTGGCTAAATTAGGGTTGTGTACCAAGGAAGTCCTTTCTAAGAAAAATACTATTCGAAGAGATAATCTTTCCTTCCTAACTTAAGTATATAAGCCCCATTTTTTGACTGCCATTGGCCGCGGGTAGGATGGAATGGTCAAGCAATGGCCGGATACGAATGTCGGTACAACTCCCCGAGGGTCAGCTGGAAGGATGCAGGAGGCGAGCTTTTATGATATTATGATAATGACGTATCCTGTTTTTCACTGGGAACCAATTCCAGTTGTCCCAGCGTTTCCGGGCGGTTTTTCAACGCCAGACATTTGAGGTATTTGGCGAAGGCGGGACGCCGATGGTATTTGGCAACGATTTCCCCCGTTGTTTTCAGGCGAAGAATGTACTTGTACGTGGTGACGCGGATGGCGTCCTGTCTGGCCGCGGCGCGCGGAACGGCTCCTATTTCCCGGCAGATGCGTTTCCACAACGGGCCATGGGTCCGTTCCCCATGGCGGACCCACGCCAGGGCATGGGCTATTTCATGCAGGACGGTGTCCCGGATTTCATGAGGCGCCTCCAGGTTGGCACGGACGAAATGGATGGAAAGAGTAATGCTTTTTTCCTGAAGGCGGCATACGCCCAGCCTCCTCCGTGCCCGGTCCCACCCGAATTGCCAGTCATGCAGCCCGTATTCATCCAGTTTCAAACGGGCATAGGCTTCTATCTCCCGGAAACAGGATGGTCCGCCGGCTTGTTCATTCCCCATGGTCATGTGTGATTTATTGTACCACGTTTGTTTCCGGAAAGGATACGTGCAAGGAGATCATGACGGAGTTGGTCGGCTTCCGCGGAAAACGGGAAAAGAGAAAGCCGTTTTTTCTTTCCGGAAGAGGGAAAGATTGGACGCCCGATTTCCGTATTGGGAATATTGCCATGGATTCAACACCTGATACCCGGCCGCAGAGGATCGCCGCCATTGATGCACTGCGAGGTTTCGACATGTTTTTTTTAACCGGGGGGCTGGCTCTTGTCGTCGCCGGCATCAACCTGTTTTATGAGAAGAGCCCCGCATGGCTACTGAAACATGCCGCGCACGTCCAGTGGGAGGGGTTTGCGGCCTGGGACCTGGTGATGCCGCTTTTCCTGTTCATTGTGGGTACGGCCATGCCGTTTTCCTTTGGCCGGCGCATCGGTTCGGAACCCGTATGGAAGATTTATTTCAAGGTAATTAAACGGGTGGTGGCGCTGTTTTTGCTGGGAATGGTGGTGCAGGGCAACCTGCTGAGTTTTGAGCCGGACAAGATGTCCCTGTACTGCAATACTCTTCAGGCCATTGCTTCAGGCTATCTGATTGCGGCCATCTGTCTGCTGAATTTGTCCATACGCTGGCAGGTGGCGGCCACGGCCATTCTGCTGGCCGCCTACTGGCTGGTGATGAAGTTTGTTCCTTTCTCCGATCCTGCCGTTGGGTCGTGCGCGGCGGGAGTTCTGGAACCCGACAGGAATGTAGCCCTGCTGGTGGACAAGTACCTGATGGGCTCCTGGCAGGACGGCACGAATTACGCGTGGATTCTGGGGCAGTTCGGTTTTGGGGCCATGACCATGCTCGGATTGCTGGGCGGCCAGGTGTTAAAGCTCGTCCAGGGGCACGGAAAAAAGCTGCTCTGTCTGGCTGCCGCCGGGCTGGGTTGTCTGGCGCTGGGGTATTTCTGGAGCCTTGATTTCCCCATGATCAAGAAGTTGTTCACCAGTTCCATGGTCCTGTGGGCCGCCGGCTGGTGCTATCTGCTTCTGGCCCTGTTTTACGTGCTGACGGATGTTCTGAGGCTTACCTGGCTGACGTTCTTTTTCTCTGTTATAGGGAGCAATGCCATTTTCGTGTATATGTGGACGCAAGTGTGCCCGCCCACACGCAATTTTTCGCGCGTGCTTTTTACCGGGTTCAGCGAGTGTTTCGGGGACGGGCGGCAGTTCGTTTTTTATTTGTGCAATTACGCCCTGATCTGGGGCGTCCTGTATTATCTGTATAAAAACAGGACGTTCATCAAGGTATAGGCTTGTTTTCGGCCCTTCATCCATAGTAGGGTCTGTTCCATGCGGGCGGCGTTGTCCGCCCGGGTTGACATGCCCGCATGGGCGGCCTGCCTGCAGGTTTCTTTTGGAGCCATGAATATTCCTTTCAACCAACCTCATGAGCATGGTCCCGAGCTGGATTATATCCGGGATGCCATTCATTGCGCCCATTTGTCCGGAGACGGCAAATACACCCGGAAGTGTCATGAATTACTCGTAGAGCGCACAGGCGCCAAAAAAGCGCTTCTTGTCCATTCCGGAACCGCGGCTCTGGAAATGGCCGCACTGCTGATTGACTGTCGGCCCGGTGACGAGATTATCATGCCTTCCTATACGTTTGTGTCCACTGCAAACGCCTTCGTCCTGCGCGGGGCTGTGCCGGTGTTTGTGGATATCCGGCCCGATACCCAGAATATTGACGAGACGCTGATTGAAGCGGCCATTACGGAGCGGACACGGGCCATTTGCGTGGTTCACTACGCGGGCGTGGCGTGCGAGATGGATACCATCATGGATATCGCCCATAGGCATCATCTGTATGTGATTGAAGATGCGGCCCAGGGCGTGGGCTCCTCCTACAAGGGGCGCAAGCTGGGGTCTATTGGACATTTGGGGTGTTATAGCTTCCACGAGACCAAAAACGTCATTTGCGGCGAGGGTGGAGCCCTGCTGGTGAATGATTCCGCATTCATGGAACGGGCGGAGATTATCCGGGAGAAAGGAACGAACCGTTCCAAGTTTTTCCGGGGACAGGTGGACAAGTACACCTGGGTGGACGTAGGGTCCTCCTATCTTCCCGGAGAGATGACGGCCGCCTATCTGTATGCCCAGCTGGAACATGGACGGGAGATCAACGGTGAGCGGCTGAAATGGTGGAACATGTACCATCAGGCCCTGGAGCCGCTGGAAAAGGCGGGTATGCTGAAACGCCCCCGCATTCCGGAGGATTGCGTGCATAACGCTCATATGTATTACGTTCTCCTCAATTCCCTGGAGGAGCGCACCAGCCTGATCGCCAAACTGGCGGAGGGGGGCATCAAGGCCGTGTTCCATTATATTCCGCTTCATTCCGCTCCGGCAGGCGTTAAATTCGGGCGTACCTCCGGCAGCATGGAGTGCACGGACCGTACCAGTGATACCCTGCTCAGGCTGCCCTTGTATTATGACTTGGGCGCGGAGGGCTGCCGCCGCGTGTTGAAAGCCGGTTTCGGCATGGAAGGAGCGCCGGAGTCATGAAGCTGCGCCTGGTCAATGTGTCCGACGTGGACGAAGCCATGCACGCACAACTCCGTGCATGGCGCAATTCCGATGTGGTCAGCCCTTTTTTTCTGCTGGACCAGGTAACAGAAGAACAGCACCATGCATGGCTGAAGAAAAACATCCGCGGGGAGAATGCCTGCGCCTGCGTGATTTATGCGGACCAGGTCCCGCTCGGGTTGGTGTATTTGCCGTGGTTTGACCGGGATTCCCGTCAGGGCGAAATCGGTATTTATATTTATAACCGGGATTTTCAGGAATTGCGGCCTGCTTCCTTTGCCTATGAAGGGATGATTGGGTTTGCCGCAAAAGAACTCGGTTTGAAACGCCTGTGTGCCCGGATTCTGGAGAATAACGCCAAGTCCATTCATTTTCATGAGCGCATGGGTTTTGAGTTTTCCCCGGAAGATACGGGTGAATGCGTCAAGAACGGGGAGAGGAAACATGTTCTGATGTATGTGAAAGATTTATGACTGATCCGCAGATTCAATTGTCCATGGCGGCCACCGTGTACTGCACGGGGGAGTATTTGGCGGAGTTCTGTTCCCGCTGTTTTTCTGCCGCCCGTGCGGCTGGTTACGATCCGGACCGGACGGAAGTGGTGCTGGTGAATGATGGCTGCCCCAGGGACGGGCTGGAACGGGCTCTGGCGGAGCGCGAGAAGGACCGGAGGGTGCGGGTGGTGGATTTGTCCCGCAATTTTGGGCATCATCTGGCCATGTATGTGGCTTGCGAGGAAGCCCGTGGGGAGAGGATATTCCTGATTGACAGCGATCTGGAGGAATCGCCCGAATGGCTGGCGGATTTTTCCAGGGAAATGGACGACACGGGGGCGGATGTAGTGTATGGCGTGCAGGAGAGAAGGAAGGGAGGCTTTTTTGAGGCCGTGTCCGGTGAATTGTTTTATACCTTGTTCAATCTGCTTTCCGACCAGCAGATCACGAAGAATATGGTTACAGCGCGTCTGATGAGTGCCCAGTTCGTGCGTGAGATGTTGAAGTTTCAGGACAGGGAACCTTTCTTTTTCGGTCTGTGCGTTGCCACCGGATTCCGGCAGGTGCCGTGCACGGTGAAGAAGGCTTCCTCCTCCCCTACGACTTATACGTTCCGCAAGAAGATGGCGCTGGCGATCAATTCCGTGGTTTCCTACAGTGCCAAGCCTCTGGTGTATATTTCCTATTTCGGGCTGGCGGTGACTTTGGTAGCCATGCTGTATGTTGCATGGATTCTGGGGCGGCAGTTGCTGTATAATGTGGCGCCGACGGGCTGGGCATCCTCCGTGGCTTCCGTCTGGCTGGTTGGCGGCTTTATTCTGATGAGTCTGGGCGTCATTGGCATCTACATTTCCAAAATTTACACGGAAACCAAGCACAGGCCTTCCGTGATCGTGGCCCGGCGTTACGAGTAACTTCCCGGCCGTTTCCTTTTTCTCTCTTTCATGATCAATTATCTGGTTTTACATCTTCTTTTCATTGTCTATGCCTTCAACACGATGATGGGGCGTATGGCCGCCCCCTATGGGTGGATGGATTGGCACAGGTATGTCCTGCTGTGCGGCGTGCTGCTGCTACTGGGCATTTACGCCATAGGATGGCAGGTCATGCTGAAGAGGTTTAATCTGGGCGTGGCGTACGCCAACCGCTCCTCAGTCGTGATATGGGGGATTTTGCTGGCATGGCTGTGCCTGGGGGAACCTCTTTCCTGGACACTGGCTCTGGGCGCGGCCATGATCATCGGTGGAATTATTCTGGTATCCACGGAGGAGGACGCATCATGAATGAGGGATTTTATATCGGCCTGACCCTGTTTTCCGTCTTTATGGCGTCCTGTTCCCAGGTGATTTTGAAAAAGTCCGCCATGAATGAGCGGCTGTCCGGTTTTTCCTATTTCGTGAACCGGGCTACTGTGTCTGCGTATGCCATTTTCTTGGCGTGCAGCCTGCTGACATTTTACTGCCTTTCCCATCTGCCGATGGTTACGGTCAATGTGTTGGAATGCTCCGCTTACGTGTATATCCTTTTTTTTGACCGCATTTTTTTCGGAAAGTCGGTGACGCTGCGCAAGGTGGTAGGAAACCTGCTGATCATTACCGGCATTATTGTCTGCCTGAACCGTTGAGGCGCGAGGGCGGTTGATGGACGAAAGGCCAAAGGATGGAACGGATACGGCTCTTGACTTTCGTTTTTCCCGTTTCTAGTATGCGTGCCCCGGCCAGCATCCATGATCGGGCAGTCAGGGAATTTGCTTATGATGAAACAGGTTTGGAGATGGATATCGTTTTTGCCCCTGCTTCATCCGGTATGGTTTAATATCATTCTGCTGGTTCTTGCCTGGAGTATTGCCGGGGTTGCTTATCAGTCCAATGACGATTTGGTGATCGCTTCCGTGCTGGACGGGTGGGGCGATCCTTCCTATGCCGATGCGCACGTCATTTTTGTCAATCCCCTTCTGACGAGGTCCCTTCTGGTGGCCGCCCCCGTTCTGGGTGGATTGTCCGTCTGGCCGGTGTTTTTGGCTGTTGCCACGTTGTCCAGCGGAGCCGCCATTTTCACGATGCTTACGGCGCATGCCCGCAAGGCGCGCAGCTATGATTTCACGACGCTTGTGCTGTTGCTGGTATGGTTGCTGATCATGCCCGGTTTTTATGCCGCCCTGCAGTTCAGCCATGCCGCATTTCTTGTGGGGTTCACCGGTGTGCTTATCTGCCTGAAGCATGGTTCCTCATCCTGGTGGAAGCTGGCTGCAGGTGTCTTTTTGTGTGTCTTGGGGAGCATGATCAGGCTGGATGCTGCTCTGGTGTGTGATGCTTTTTTCGGGGCGGTGCTGGTGGCGGGGAGTATGGACGGGTTCCGTCCCTCCTGGGAAAAGCTGCGTTCCCGGGGACGCCTGTGGGGAGCCCTGGCATGCGTGTTTGCTTTTTCCTACGGGTTGAACGGATACAACAGGCATGCCCACCGCAGCGTGTTTGAGGGATGTGACGTGGCTGCCTGGAATGAGGCCCGCGCCCTGTTGTCCGACACGTCTCCCATCCGTTCCGAGAACGAGTACGAATGCGCTTCCTACGGGGTGTTTGCCAACGATATCAAAATGGTGCAAATGTTCACGAATTGCGACATGGAAGTGTTCAACACCGATTATCTGAGAAGACTCAGGCTGGCGCGGGACGGGAATGATTTCTGGCCCAGGATGTGGATTCGCGGAAAAAAGGCCCTGCATTTGTTTTCCTGGGATTCCATTGTGGATCTCCTGCCTTGCTGGATTCTGTTTGGACTGGCCTGCCGCGCATCTTTCCGCCGTGGGGATTCTCCGGCGCTCCTGTGGTGCGTAGGCGGCCTTTTGGTGCTTGTTTTATTGTACATGGCCAGCATAGACCGCCTGTATTTCCGGGTGGTGTATCCCACATTCCTGATTGCCGGGTTATGCCTGCTCAGACCGGAGCATTTCCAGTCCGTCCACGTCAAGTGGACGGGGAAGGGGGCTTTGACGGGCGGCTTGCCCATATTCTGCGCGTTTGCCGTCTCCCTCTCTCAGGCGTGCGCCGCCGTTTGGGAGGCCAATATGGAGTCGTTTTCGCCGGAGGCCGGACGGCTGCTTTGCGAACGGGTGGACCGGGAGCCGGATTCCCTGTTTTGTGTCCAGATGTCCGGCGGAACTATTGATGACCTGGCTCCCGGGCAATCCGTTTTCCGCAAGGCGTGGAGCTGTTCCCGGAAGAATGTGGTGACGCTGGGCGGATGGAATTTCCCGCTGAAGCCCGTGCAGAAAAAGTTGCAGGAAATGGGCTGGGACGGACAGACTGCCCTGAATCTTTGCCGGGATAACGTCTATATCGTCTGTCTGACGCCCCAGGGAGATCTTTCCGATATGGACAGGAAATTTTTTACGATGCTTTGCCGCCACATATGGGAACACCACGGTATCCGCACGGCGTGGCACCTGGATGAGAATATTGAGGGGGTGCGCATTTACCGCCTTCGGAAGACCTGGTTCCAGCCCGGCAGGGAACGTTCTCCGGTTTTATAAATGGAGTCCGGTCCGGATAATAAAAATCCCCCGGTTGACGGACCGGGGGATGAAAAAAGGAGCAGTCTGTTGGCCCCTTTAGAAGCGCGGACCTCCCGGCGGCATGCGGCGGTTGGTACGGTCTTCACGGAGTTTTTCCTTTTCCGCCGGGCTTAGAAGCAGGTATTCCAGATCCCGGATGGCCCGCTGCTTGTCGTTGGGGTCCTTGATGCCGGGAAGCAGGCTCTTCATCTTGTCCAGAGAAGCAACCTGGTCGCCGAGTTCAAAACAGGCTTTTTCCCGTTCCCACTGCCTTTTAAGGAGGAAGTTGGCCTTTTCCACTTCAGCCGTCTTCTTGTCGCTGGCGGTGTTGTTCATCAGCAGAGCCAGTTCCAGGCTGATGCGTTTGTTCCAGAGCTTGCGGAAGTTTTCCACATCCTTGTTTTCCTTGTACGGGGCCAGAAGCACGCGCTCGAAGATGCCATTGAGGTCCATTAGGTTGTCCGGCAGGGTTTCCGAACGGTAATCACTGATGTTCAGATAAGTGCGGATGACGTCGCTGGCTCCGCCTACCATGGCTAGCTGTTCGCCCACGTCCTTGGCGTTGGCGGCCACTTCATCCAGCATGGACAGCACGTTGGCGGAAACGTTGATCTCGCGCTCATTTTTTTCCGCCTCCGCTTTTTTCAGGCAGAGCAGCATCCATTTGCACTGGAGCTGGAGGGCCTTTTTAAAGCCGGGAGCTACATTGTTGCCCGTGTTTTGCTTCCGCCAGTTGGAGAAGGCGGAGCTTGGGCTTTCATTCTGGCTGCCGTTGCGGCCATTGTTGCCGCCTCTGCCGCCGTTCATGGCGGGCATGCGCATCATCCGGTAACCGCCGCCGCCGCGGTTCAGCATGCGGGACATCATGCTGGTAGGATTCAGGAATCTGTCTTTCATGGCGTCCACGTAAAGTTTCATGGCGGCGTTTTCCGTGGCAATGGCGGTTGTCAGAGCGGCCATGGCTTTTTGAAGACGGGCCGAACTGGTGTTCAGATGCCCGGTTTTGACTTCCTTGAGCCATTCCGTCGCTTCTTTTCTGGCGGAATCGGAAAGCAGTTCCTGGGCCTGGCAAAAGCCGGAACCCATGACAAGGAGGATGAGCGCGGAAAGCGCCGGACGTTTATGCAGGGGATTGAAGTGTATCATAACGGTGCGGAGGGTTTACAGGGTATTTTAACAAACACCGTGCATGAAAAAAAGTTTCATTTATCCTCAAAAAAAATGACGGGCATATTGTTTTCCCGCGGAGAATGTTTATCCCAGCACTTTCCGGATGCAGCCGGCGCAGATGGAAACAGCCTCCTGCATCTCTTCCGGAGAGATAACGAGGGGCGGGTTGAAGTACAGCACGTCGCCCAGCGGGCGGAGCAGCAGTCCCTGTTTGAGGGCTTCCTTGTAAATCTGGTAACCCAGACGCCGTTCGGACGGGAAGCTTTTCCTGCTTTTCCGGTCTTCCACCAGTTCGATAGCGTTGACGAGCCCCAAGTAGCGGATTTCCCCCACATGGGGATGATCTCCCAGGGCATCTACGATCAATTGATGGAAGAAGGGGGCCTTTTCCTGTGCACGGGGAATAATTTGTTCTTCATCCAGCACCTTCAGAACGGCCAGCGCGGCGGAACAGCCCAACGGGTTGCCGGCATAGGTGTGGCTGTGCATGAAGGCTTTGCCCTCCCGATAGTCCGCATAAAAGGCATCGTAGATTTTTTGCGTGGTGATGGCAATGGACATGGGCATGTAACCGCCCGTCAGCCCCTTGGAGATGCACATGATGTCCGGGGTGATTCCCGCTTGGTCGCATGCGAACATGCTGCCTGTACGGCCAAATCCCGTGGCGATTTCATCCGCAATGAGATGGACGCCGTAGGAATCGCACAGGGTGCGGAGCTTGGCAAGATAGGAAGGGGGGTACATTCTCATGCCGGCCGATCCCTGGAGCAGGGGTTCCACCAGCAGGGCAGCGCATTCTTCACCGTGGCGCGCGAATACTTCCTGCGCCGCGTCAATGCATTCCGCCTGGCAGCATCCGCGTTTTTTTTCTTTGGGACAGCGGTAGCAGTCCGGAGCGGGAATGCGCACGATGTCGAGCAGAAGCGGCTTGTAGAGTTCAGAGTACAGATCCAGGCCACCGACGGACAGGGCGCCCAGGGTTTCCCCGTGGTAGCCGTCGCTCAGGGACATGAAACGCACTTTCCGGCGGTTGCCTGTCTGGTAATGGTACTGGAAGCTCATCTTCATCGCCGATTCAATGGAAGCTGAGCCGTTGTCGGAAAAATTGAATTTGCAAAGTCCTGGCGGAATTTTTTTCATCAATTCCTCGCACAAGGTGATGGCGGGCTTGTGCGAGAAGTTGGCAAAGATGACGTGTTCCAAGGAATCAAGCTGGTTCTTGATGGCCTGGCTGATTTTGGGATGGCAATGGCCCAGCAGGTTGCACCACCAGGAACTGACGACGTCCATGTAGCGTTTGCCATCTACGTCGTACAGGCTGATTCCCCGGCCGTGGTCGATGACGATGGGGGGCAGCGTTTCATAGTCCTTCATCTGGGAACAGGGGTGCCAGATGTATTCCAGATCTTTTTTTGACCAGTCAGCGTGATTCATGATGAAGGGGGGAGGGGCAGTAAGCCGGGAAAGCTTATTTCATGCGGACTTCGTATCCCAGTTCCGCGAGCATGGCCAGATCCTCCCTGATCGTTACTCCGGAGGTGGTGAGCATGTCGCCGGAAATGGCGGCGTTAGCCCCGGACATGAAGATTTTCCGGCCATGGTCCTGCATGGTGTTCCGCCCCGCGGCAATGCGGACGAACCCGTCCGGCATGATGAAGCGCACAAGTGCCACGATGCGCAATTGTTCTTCTTCCCCCAGCGGAGTCATGTCCGCATAGGGGGTGCCGGGAATGGGGGTCAGGAAGTTGATGGGAGCGGATTTGATGCCCAGGGCGGCAATGTCCATGTACATGTCAATTCTGTCTTCCCATGTTTCTCCCAGCCCCATGATGCCGCCGCTGCATACTTCCAGACCGGCTTCCATGGCCCACTTGATCGTCTGTATCTTGTCGTCGTACGTGTGGGTGGTGCAGATGTTCGGGAAGTTGCGGCGGGAGGTTTCCAGATTGTTATGGTAACGGGTGACGCCCGCCGCTTTCAATTGCTCGCAGTGCTTTTTGGAGAGAAGACCGTGGGAGGCGCACAGGGAAATGCCGCATCGGGCGGCAATGTTTTTGTAGCTGGCGCAGAGCTGGTCCACGTCCGCATCCGTCAGCCTTTTTCCGGAGGTGACAATGGAGTAGCGGAGGATTCCCTTGTTTTCATTATATCTGGCCCCCGCCAGCAACGCTTCGTCGCTCAGCAGGGGGTATTCCTCCACAGCCGTGGAATAGTGCGCAGACTGGGCGCAGTACTTGCAGTTTTCCGAGCATCTGCCGCTGCGTCCGTTGATGATGGTGCAGAGGTCGAAGACGTTTCCGCAGAAATGTTTCCGGATGGTATTGGCTGACCGGCACAATTCTTCCAGCGGTTCCCGGCGCAGGGCTATCAGTTCTTCTCTGGTGCAGGACGCTCCATGGAGCACCCTGGAAAGGAGGGAAGATGTCAGACTCATGCGTGAAAGACTACCTCCGGCGCGTTTCACGTCAAGGGTAGAATGCCAGGGGGTATGGATGGTCGGAACTCCGGCTGTTCTTTCCTGTTGGGCAGGCTGTTTTGGTGCCTTGTAGAGCAAGGCCGGGAAATTCGGAGGCTGGTTTGGATTCGTTGTCCAGAATAGCAGTGGCTTTGTGAATGGGGTTTCTTCTGTCTTTAGGATTTTCGCCCAACCGAGGGCGTTGATGATAATACCACATTAAGCTGCGTTGGCTTTGTCACAGATAGGTCAGGGAAGGGAAAAGGTCAATGGAGAATATGTTTCTGTAAGAAATGACCTGCAATATAATAGCTAAAATTTTTGGCTTATATTTTAAAAAAATTCCGTCTACTTTCATGAACCCCGTCATGAAACGGACGCACCATTAACCTGTGGTTTTCATCATCCTGAAATTTGTCGTCTGGAGAGTTTAGTTCGATTTAATAAGGGAAAACTCAGTATCCTTCTGTATTCGGTAAATTCGGTAAGAGCCCAATGAATCGCATAAGATTGCTTTTGTTTTAATTCCCAGATGATGTTCCAAATAGGGCAGGATTGCGGGAGTTTCCACCCCTTTTTGTATAAATCTGACGTGATCCTGATACAAGGCAAGGTAGGGATCCGTGATGGAATTCCTGTCCAATTGCTCCTGAAAAGTCGGATTCCACATATGCCAGCCCGTGCAATTGATAACATGGTCGGTTCGGAGGAAATTCCGGCGGCTTACGGCAAGCGCCTCCTCAAAGGTGGAAAAGGCGTCAAAAGAGATAAATATTTTTTCAGGATGCATGGTGAGGTAATCGAAAACGACTTTGCTTTCCCTCTGCTCTTTAGTGAATGTCCTTTTAATGACGCCCCCAAGAATTTTCCCCTGACTATTCAGGAACAGTCCTGCCATGATGAGCATGGACAGGAATATGCACACTTTCCCCGGGATTTTTTTCCATTGTATATTATTATTCAGGGAGATGGCCATTAGGACGAAGCACAGCAGAAGTGGAGCGTACAGCACTCTGTTGTAAACTCTTCCCATGAAAAGAAAAAGAATGATGAGGGAGAATGCTATGCATGGATATGACCAAAAGGAATAATTGACCCTGCGGATGCAGATCATTCCAGTCAGCAGCAAGCCGATGATGGGAAAAAGAAGAGGAATGGCGTTTCCGACCGCCGGGAAATGATCTTTTGCATGAATCATTTTTGTTTCCATGGTATTGCCTTCCCGGTGAATAGAGGCCAGCTGGTCAATCATGTTTGTTTGTTGTGCCAGTTGTGGAACGTATTCAAAATTCTTGAGCATATTCCATTCAACGGTGGAAAGACCTGTCTGGGCGGAGATTTCCAGGGATTTATCCATGCCTGAATAATCCGGGTAATCACAGATCAAGGCTCTTTGGTGGTTGAAATGGAGACCGTTTTCCCAACCGGGAGAAAGGTTGTACGCGAGTTTTTCTCCCATGCTCAGTAAAGGAATAGCTGCTAGGGTAATTACCAGAAATAGGCTCCATGAGAAGGAGTGATGGCTGGCACGGTTTTTTTTATGTTGAATCAGCCGGATCCACTCCTGTAAGGCCAGAAAGCCTGTGAACAGGATGATGGCGTAAATCATGTCAAGCCGTACAGTACAGCCCGCAAGAAACCATAGAGTGCAAAATAAACGGTTTTTCCAAGTTTGAGAAACGGTATAAAAACATATTGCAGACGCCATGGCCAGCCCTGCACATTGTGTGAATTGAGGCTGGATATAGTTGTATAAAGCGTAAAAACTGATGGTGAAAATGGTAAAAATGAACAGTATAGGAGGCGTTTTGGCAGACAAATGGTGGATGACGCTTTTCAGAAGAAGGTAGATGGAAACGAAATTAATGAGTGTTTCCATCAGAAAAAGAACGGGGAGTTCTGGAGAAGCCAGGCTGACAGTATGCAGAATCCATGACATTAATGGATGCATGCAGAGAGCAAGATGATGGGAGCCTGAATAGATCAGGTAGGCCAGGATAGGGTCGTCATTGGTTGAAAACCGCGGAATGAACAGAAAAGAGCACCCCAGTAGGAAAATATTTAAAAGAAAAGGGTGCCGGCTTAAAAGTAAAATGAAGCTTCCACAAATGTTTTCTTTCAAAGGAAAAGGCGTTTGCAAGAGAACATTTTACGGATTATCAATCCGAAGTCAATTTAACAATTTTAAGATAAAACCATTTAAGATAAATTTTTTTTCTGGTTTTTGCGAAAACCGGCCCTTGGGAACGAAAGCCGGAAGGCTTTCGTGGATGAATGATTTCCTAAGCGAAGGTTTTTCTTCGCCTTTTTAGCGTCTAATGTTTTGCAAGGAGTGATAGTTGCTTATTATCAGTATATTATGACCTTATAAAAACAAGATGAATGTGCTGATTCTTCGAGATATGAAGTTCCGGTTTAATCGGAAAAGAACCGTTCCTTTGCTAAAATCAGGATGCTCCGGATTGATAATCCGATGATGAATGTTATTTTTTTAGGGTGGATATGATGTCTCCTGCTTGGAATCAGCCCGGCCCGCAAGCATATGGAAGGAGATGGAGGAAGTTGCCTGGGCGTGTTTCATTTAAAACAAAAATGATCATGTCCCGTATTCCTGGAATTCAAATTGGAGTCCCCCCTGCCGCAGTTCTGTGTATATGAGAATGTGGCCATAAAGAAAAACTGTTTGCGGAGAATGGCTGGCCGGATGGGTAGAAGTCCCCTGGCATTATTGACGGGAGACGGCGGAGTTTTCGCTGCCCGAGGCTTTCCTGTCTGGAAAAAACAGGTTGGGCAATAAGCCGCCTTTTTTCAGGCGGCATGAGGAATGAAGAATCAGGACAGGACAATGCCTTCTACGGCGGTGCGTATGGTTTCGTCTCCGAACTGGTTCAGCGCGTGTTTCAGGAAGCCCTGGGCGATCATGCTGCGCGCCGTTTGTTCCGGAATGCCGCGTGAAAGAAGATAGAAGATTTCTTCCGGGGAGATGGATGAAGTGGCGGAACCGTGGGAGCATTGCACCCGGTCTGCAAGAATTTCCAGGCCGGGAATGGAGTTGGCTTCCGCCTGCGGACTGAGGATCAGGTTGCGGTTGCTCTGGTAGGCGCTGGTATCGTGCGCTCCCTCTTCCACCAGGATCATGCCGCTGAAAACGCTGGCGGCGTCGTCGTCGAGCACGCTGGCGTAAAACAGGTTGCTGGAGGCTCCGCGGTAGCGGTGCCTCTGGTAGGTACGCTGGTCCAGTTGCTTGCGTTCCTTTAAATGATTGGCGGAGAGCAGGCGTACATGGGCTCCGTCTCCCGTCAGGATACAGACTGTTTCCTGTCTGGACCATGCCGCGCCCGGATGGCTGGTCAGGTGTTCCATTTCCGCGGAATCGTCCGCCGTGATGTGGCTGAGTTCCACGGCACGGGACCGGGTGTTGAGTTCCTGCACCAGGGCGTATTTGACGGAGGAAACGGAAGAAAGATGGTGTTGTTGCAGGGCGCCGCAGAACTGCATGCCGTGATCCGCGCTGACATGGCGTTCCAGAATGCGGAGGCGGCCGCCGGTTCCCGTGATGACCAGTGTGTAGGGGAAGACGGCCACGTTGTCTCCGGAGATGAAGTGGAAGATTTCCAGAGGCCGGGAGATTTCCCGGTCCGCCATGATGACCAGTCCGTTGTGCTGGAGGGCCATGTTCATGGCTGCCAGGCGGTCGGAGCCGAGCAGTTCCGGCATGTTTTCCAAATGTTTCCACGCCAGGTCCGGGTATTGGAGAACAAAGTCTTCCAGATCCATCACGGAAAGCCCTTCGGGGAGTTCCTCCGGCATGGAAACGGGCAGTCCGTTGGCATACACCACCCGGAGGGCGTCCGGCATGGAGGCATGGTCCCTGATGATGGCTGCCAGGGTTTCCGGGTCCAGGGGGGATGCCGCTTCAAATCCTTCCAGGGATTCGTTGGCAGGCGCCCCGAACCGCCATGATTCCACGCGGCGGGAAGGTTCGGGTAGCTGTGCGGCCCGTTCCTTCATCTGCCTGTGCCGCGCTTCAAACCATTCGGGGAGGAAGCCTGCCGGAAATTGTTCGTCGTTGAGCAATTGATTCATCATTTCCTCCTTTATCCGATGCTGTCTTCCATTTCCAAGTCAATGAGCCTGCGCAGCTCCACGGAATATTCCATCGGGAATTCCTGTACGAGATCGTTGATGAAGCCGTTGACCGCCAGGGACATGGCCGCCGCTTTCGGAATGCCGCGCTGCTGCATGTAAAAGAGCATTTCCTCCGAGACCTGAGAGACGGACGCTTCATGCTGCACCATGTTCCGGTCTCCCTTCACCGTGATGGCGGGATAGGTATCCGTGCGGCTGTTGGACGCCAGCAGCAGAGCGTCGCATTCCGTATTGTTCTTGCAGCCCTTGAGCCCCTTGCCCATGACGACCTGGCCGCGGTAGCTGGCGCGGCCTTCTCCGATGCTGATGGATTTGGAGACAATGTTGGACGTAGTGTCGTCCGCCGCGTGGATCATTTTGGCGCCGGTGTCCTGGTGCTGGCCCGTATTGGCCAGTGCGATGGAGATGACTTCCCCTCTGGCCCTTTTGCCCTTGAGGACCACGGCGGGGTATTTCATGGTGAGGCCGGAGCCGATGTTGCAGTCAATCCAGCGGATTTCCGCGTCCTCCATGGCAAGGCCGCGCTTGGTAACCATGTTGAATACGTTGGAGGACCAGTTCTGCACGGTGACGTACTGGATTTTCGCTCCTTTCAGGGCCACCAGCTCCACGACGGCGGAGTGGAGGGTTGACGTTTCAAACTGGGGCGCCGTGCAGCCTTCCATATACATGAGCTCCGCGTCTTCGTCCGCGATGATGAGGGTACGTTCGAACTGGCCGAAGTTTTCCGAGTTGATGCGAAAGTATGCCTGAAGAGGGTGCTTGAGTTTTACGCCCTTGGGCACGTAGATGAAGGAACCGCCAGAGAATACCGCGCTGTTCAGGGCAGAGAATTTGTTGTCTCCCGTAGGGATGACTTTTCCGAACCACTGGCGGAAGATTTCTTCATGGTTTTTGAGGCCTTCCGTCGAGTTGACGAAGATGACGCCCTGGCTGCGCAATTCCTCCTTCATGTTGGAATAGGCGGATTCGGAGTCGTACTGGGCTTCCACGCCTGCCAGGAATTGCCGCTCCTGTTCCGGCACTCCCAGGCGCTCAAAGGTTCGCTTGACGTCTTCCGGAACGTCTTCCCAGCTTCTTTTGGGCCGCTCTCCGTCAGACAGGTAGTAGCGTATCTGGGAGAAGTCTATTTTTTCAATTTCCGGGGAGGCCCAATGTGTGGGCATGGGCTTGCTTTCAAAGACGGCCAGGGCGTTTTTGCGGAAATGGCGTATCCAGTCCGGCTCGTCCTTGACGTCGGAGATATAGTCAATGGTGGCTTCCGTAAGGCCGTAGCCTGCGTCAAATTTGTGGCGTTCCGGGAAGGAGAAGTTTCCCTTGCTCCTGTCGAAGTCAAACGGGTTTTGCGTGCTGTCGTTCGCAGGTGTGTCAGATGTTTCGCTCATGATGACTGCCGGATTGCCGGGTTATGCGTTGGCTACTCCTTCGGTCTCCTTCAGGAATTCATATCCTCTGCTTTCCAGTTCGTCCACCAGTTCTCCGCCCCCGGTGCGGACAATCCGTCCGCCGGACAGCACGTGGACCACGTCCGGTTTGATGTAGTCCAGCAGGCGTTTGTAGTGGGTGATGACCAGGAAGCTGCGGAAAGGGGAACGCATGGAGTTGACTCCTTCGGAGACGATGCGGAGGGCGTCGATATCCAGGCCGGAGTCTGTTTCGTCCAGAATGGCGTAAAGGGGATCCAGCAGGAGCATTTGAAGGACTTCGTTGCGTTTTTTCTCCCCGCCGGAAAAGCCTTCATTCACGGCTCGTGAAGTGAATTGGCGGGACATGCCAAGCTGGTCCATCTTCGCGTACAGCGTCTTGTAGAATGTGACGGCGTCAAGTTCCTCTCCCTGAGGCATGCGCGCCTGCATGGCCGCGCGCAGGAAGTTGGCGTTGGACACGCCGGGAACTTCCATGGGGTATTGGAAGGCAAGAAAAAGACCGGCACGGCTGCGTTCGTCAATACTCATGTCCAGCAGGTTCTGTCCGTCCAGCCAGACTTCCCCGCTCGTTACCTCATAATCCGGGTGGCCGCAGAGAACTTTGGAAAGCGTGCTTTTTCCGGAGCCGTTCGGCCCCATGATGGCGTGTACTTCCCCCTTGGGGATTTCAAGATTGATGCCTTTAAGAATTTCCGTGCCTTGCACGCTGGCGTGCAAATTTTTAATGACCAAGCTCATGATGTAAAAGGAGGAATTAACCCTGCGGCGTGATGATGGAGCCCCTCAAGGTGATTTGGGCCTCTTCCACGCATACGTCGTCGGGCAGATTGATGAATTCCCTCAGGTCCACGCCTTCCTTGATGGTAATGTCGTAAATCCGGCCGGTCCGGGTATCCTGGAAGTGGCCGTGGTCGACGAGGTTGGGACAAAAGCGGGAGGAGCTGCGTTCAAAGTTGACCTGATTGACCAAGCCGTGGTTTACCAGGGCCTCCAGGCAGTTGTAGACCGTAGCCAGGGAGATGCTGGGGAGTTTTTTGCGGACCCGGTGATAGACTTCATTGGCCGTGGGGTGGTCGCGCTGTTCCAGAAGGACCTGGTATACTTCCTGCCGTTGCTTGGTGAGCCTCAAGCCGGAAATGACTGGAAGGGTAGAAGCCGTTTTTACGGCGTCCGAGGTATCTGTTTTGGAACTCGTTTTATATTTCATGCTCTGCGGGGAATAGTGGAGAAGGCACTATCATTTTGCAAGAACAATTCCTGTTCTTTGTTTTGAACGGCAGGGAAAAAGAAGGGCGGTCACCTTGTGGATGGCCGCCCTTGCAGGGAAATAGCTGTGAACCGCAACGATTAGTTGGCGGACTCGGTTTCCGGAGCTACATTGACACGGCGGCCTTCACGGTCGAAGAATACGCGGCCGTCCACCAGGGAGAAAATGGTGTAGTCACGGCCCATGCCCACGCCCTTGCCGGGGTGCCACTTGGTGCCGCGCTGGCGGATGATGATGTTGCCCGCGATTACTTCCTGGCCGCCGAATTTTTTCACGCCGAGGCGCTTGCTGCGGGAGTCGCGACCGTTCTTGACAGAACCCTGACCTTTCTTGTGAGCCATAAGATTAAGATGAAATTAGAGGTTGAAATTAGGCTTTAATGTCGGTGATTTCCAGCTTCGTCATGGCGCGGCGGGAACCTTTTTTCTTGTGGAAGCCCTTGCGGCGCTTGAATTTGAAGGCGATAATCTTCTTGTTGCGGAATTGGCTGACTACCTTGGCGGAGACGGTAGCGCCTTCCACCGTCGGGGAGCCGAGGGTCACGTTTCCGTCATTTTCCACCATAAGCACCTGATCGAAGCTTGCTTCGGCACCCTCTTCAAGAGTATTGATGCATTCAACGTCGATCACGTCGCCCTTCTGGACGCGGTACTGCTTGCCACCTGTTTTGAAAATTGCGTATGCCATTACTATCACTGTTAAGGTTCGCCCGCGGTTGCGGGAGCCGCACTAAACCATATCACTTTTCTTTAGACAAGCAAAATTTCATAAAAAAATGAGCGAGTGGCATAAAATTTTTAAAAATGGAGCTGTTTTAACGCATTCTCCGGAAGAAATGCAGGCTCTCGGACGGGAAATAGGTAAAATTTTAATGCCTGGCGAGGTTCTAGGAGTGGTAGGAGAGCTTGGAGCGGGGAAAACGCATCTGACTCAGGGGATTATGGAAGGACTGGGGAGCACGGATGCTGCCGCCAGTCCCACGTTTTCCTTGGTGCATGAGCACCGGGACGGACGGTTGAGGGCCTGCCACTTTGATTTCTACCGGCTGCGGGACGAGTCCGAGCTTTTCGGGATAGGCTGGGATGAGTATCTGGACGGAGACACCGTGCTGGTTGTGGAATGGGCCAACCTGTTTCCGGACGCATTGCCGGAGGACGCTTCCTGGCTGCTGCTGGAACATGCGGGGGAATGTTTGCGCAGGGTTTCCCTGGCTCCCCGTTCATAAGCCGGTTCAGTAATCGATGCTTTTGGCGAACGCCTTGTCAAATCCGGGACTGTGCCAGATGGTGTTGTGCATGGCTCCGGGGAATTCCTGATAGTTGACGGGAGTGGAGAAGCAGTCGCGCAGCCGCTTGGCATGGGCCGGAGGAATGACTTCATCCGATCCCGCCGCCAGGATGCTGACGGGGCAGGAGACTTTGGGAGCCGCCAGGTCGGAACGGAAGTGGTCGGGCAGGATGTGCCTGACAGGCAGATAGGGGAAGAGGTCCCTGGCGGTGTCCAGCAGACTGTCAAATGGGACCAGCAGCACAAGTTTTTTCACGTTCCGGACGGAGGCTATCTGGGTGGCTACTCCGGAGCCGAGGCTCTGGCCTACCAGAATAACGTCGTCCGGGGTTCTTCCCGTTTCCTTCAGCACGTCGTCCAGGATGGCCAAGGAATCTCCCATGATGGCCTGTTCCGTGGGACTGCCGGTACTGAGGCCGTAGCCGCGATAGTTGACAAGAAGCTTGGCGTGGGGGAATTGATCCAGATAGGGCAGCATCATGGAGATGTCCATGGCGTTGCCACCGTAGTAAACAAGAAGGGGCTGTCCTTTTTTTTCAATGAGCCATCCGCTGAGGCTGGCTCCTTCCCGGTGGAAGGTGCGCCTGTGGGGTTCCCACTCGGCGCGTTTTTGCAGATAGGCGGTCTTGTCCTTGGGCTGGGGAGGCAGATAGACCAGGGAACGGACGGAACAATGGGGGCACGCCAGCACCATGCCAGCAGTCAGCAGAACCGTTGTCCAGATTTTCCATCCTTTCCGTCTCATCAGGGGCATGTCTGGCTACCGGGGTGAGTTGTCCGTGATGGCAAGGGAGCCAGCCGCTCCGGTGCGAGGTACCGCACCGGGCTGTTCCTGATAAGTCCAGCCGGACAGCCGTGCTGCGTTTCCATCCGCGGATGAGCGGCGGACTTCATGGAGGCTGATTTCCCGCGAGGGTGTTTTAAAATGAAAGGTGGCACTGATGTTCGCCTCCTGACGGCGCACGGTGGCTGTTTCCGGTGAATTTCCGTTGACACTGAGCACCCCCTGACCGTCCCCGTGGGACGTATAAAGCAGAGTGAATGCGGCGGGGGCGTTCCGGGCCGCTTTACCGGCGCCCGGTTCTGTTTCATTCTCCAGAATAATGGCTGTTCTGCTGCCTTTGGGGAACCATTCCGCCTGTACATTGTCCGTCTCCAGGGTAGCTCCCCCACGGCCGCAGGCTGAGAGAGTGAGAAGGACGCCCGGCAAGATGATGAATCCTAGTCTCATGAAGACAGTGTCCATCAATTCCGGCGGAAAGGCAATCTCCGTTTTCAGGAGGTTCATTCGTAGCGGATTCGTTTTCCAAAAAAATGTTTGATAGGACAGGGGTGATTCGGCAGTATGATAACCGTCATGTCTTACAGAATGTTCTCCTGGTGTTTTGCGGCGGCCTGCATGACCGGCATGTCTTTTGAGACGTGCCGGAGTGCTGAAGAAGTCCCCCCTCCTGCTCGGATGGCCGTGGAAGTGCCTGCCGCCAGCCTGCTGATGGCGCGGCAAGAGGCTGGGCAGACCAGGCTGGACAGGTCTTTTAAAGATGCCGAACTGAGCATAGGCGGCAAGAAGTATGCAAGGGGCATTGGCACGCATGCCACTTCCATGATTCCCCTTCCGGTGCCGAGTATTCAGGGAGGAAGAGTGGTGAGCTTTGAAGGCGCGTGCGGCGTGGATGACGGTACTGACGGGGAGGGAAGCGTTGAGTTTCGTGTGATGAGCGGCTCAGAGGTACTGTGGAGTTCCGGAGTCATGAAACGAGGGATGCCTGCCAAGAAATTTTCAGTGAAGGTGGCGGCCAACGGCCTGAAGAACCTGTATTTGATGGCGGACAGGGTGGAGAACAATTCCTATGACCACGCGGACTGGGTGGATCTGGCCTGGAGAATCGGAAAGGAAGGAGGTACCATGCAGGCGGCCGTAGTGAACGCAGCCAAGTTCGGAATGATTTCCGGTGTCAGGAAGGACCAGGGACCGGCTTTGCGCGCCGCCATTTCCGCCCTGAGAAGAAGGGGCGGAGGCGTTTTGAGCATTCCCAGAGGGGTGTATCATTTTTATCCGGATGGAGCACTGGACATGAGTTTTTACATTTCCAATCACGACCAGCCCCTCGTTCATCCGGTGTGCGTGCCTTTGACGGACCTGAACGATGTCAGGGTTGAAGGGAACGGTTCCCTGTTCCTGTTTCACGGGAAGGTGATTCCGCTGCTGATCATGGATAGCGAGAACGTCACTGTGGAGCGCCTGGCGGTCGATTATGAACGCCCCTATTATTCCGAAGGGTGCGTGACCAGTGTGGATGACCAGTTCACGGAAGTGGAGATAGACAAGAAAACCTATCCGTACGAAATCAAGAACAACAAATTTGTCTTTATCGGGGAGGGCTGGCGGGAAGGAATGGCCAGCTGCATGGCTTTTGAGAAGGGAACGGGGCATATCATTGCCAATACGGCGGACATCGGATGGAATGGCCATGTGGAGCCCGTGGGGGGAAACCGCCTCAAGCTGAAATGGAACCTCAAGAAGAGAGGGATCAAGCCCGGCGATACGCTGGTATTCCGGAATTACAACCGCCCCCATCCGGGATGCGTGATTTACCGGGCGCGGAAGACGCATTTGAATGACGTGGCCCTGCATCAAAGCACCGGCATGGCGCTGCTGGCGCAGCGATCGGAGGATATCAGCATCAAGGGAGGGGGAGTTTTCATCAGAAAGGGGACGAAACGCGTGCACACGTCCGGAGCGGATGCTACGCATTTTTCCAATACCCGTGGTGAAATCATTGTGGAAAAAGCTTTGTTTGAAGGAATGATGGATGACGCCATCAATGTCCATTCCACCTGCCTGGGAATTCAAGAGGTGGTGGACAGCCACACTCTGAGATGCAGGTATATGCACCGCCAGGCCGTAGGCTTTGAAGTATTCCTTCCCGGTGAAAAAATCCGTTTTATCAACGGCCCCACCTTGGAACCGCGAGAAACCGGCACCGTAAAATCAGCCGTCAAAACGAATGAAAAGGAATTGCTGATCACTCTGGAGGAACCTCTTCCCGGCGGGGTAAAGGCGGGTGATGCCGTTGAAAATGCTGATTTTTATCCGTCTGTCGTGTTCCGGAACAATATTGTCCGCAACAACCGGGCGCGAGGCACCTTGTTCACCACTCCTGAAAAGGTGCTGGTGGAAGGCAATCTGTTTGACCATTCCTCCGGAGCGGCCATTCTGCTGGCCGGAGATGCCCAGGGCTGGTACGAAAGCGGGGCCTGCCACGAGGTGGTGATCCGCAGGAATACGTTCATCAACAACCTGACCTCCCGCTACCAGTTCACCAACGCGATCATTTCCATTTATCCGGAGGTCAAGCAGCTGAACAACCAGAAGGACTATTACCATCGCAACATTCTTATTGAGGACAACGTGTTTAAAACCTTCGATGTTCCCTTGCTGTTTGCCATTTCCGCGGAAAATATCAAGTTCATCAACAACAGGATTATTTACAACAACGATTACAAGGGGTGGGGACAGAAGCCCTTCCAGTTCAGAAGATGCGCCAATATTCTGATCAAGGGCAACCGTGTGGAACCGCCGCGCACGTGGACCATAGCCGACTGCAAACTGGAGAATACGCCGGCAAGCCAGGTGCACATGGATGAGTAATATTCTCCTGCCTGTCTTTACAATACCTACCGGTCTTTTACGGATGGCCGATTCCGGATGTCATGCGTGCGGGGGCCTGTCATGGAGAGGTACCGCAAATGGACGCAAGCAGGGAAGGATTGCGGAGCTGGTCGGAAATGGACTGAAAAGATTTTCATTACTGTTGCCATTCCGGTTGTTGTTGGTTCTCTCTAAATTATTTTGTTTAGTTTGACACCTATTTGGAATCTACTATGTTCCTTGTGCAATGCAGAAGGAATGTAGCAGCTGGTGGGCAAAGTACAATTGGCTGGTTTTATCTTTCCTGTCGTGCTGTTTTTCATTTCATAACCAGAGTTTTTGGATTGATGAATGCTGTACAGCATTGTGTGCTGTACAGCCGAGCCTGGAAGAATGCTGGCGGCAAATTTGCCGAATTGGGGGAAGTGATGCCCAGATTGCTTTTTATTACTATCTTTTGTTTTTGTGGCATCAGGTGACGGGAGCCGAATCCGAGCTGGCTCTTCGCCTGTTCAATGGGGTCTGGGTTTTTCTGGCAGCTTGGTTCTTCAGAAAGGAGCCGAAAGTCCTGGTCATTCTACTGCTTTCCCCGTTTTTTATTTATTATACTGAAGAACTGCGCCCTTATATTTTACAAATTGCTGCTTCCTGCGGGGTAACCATGCTGCTTTATCAAGCCAGCAGAGGGCATTCGGCAAGATTCCATGCCATTTTTGGGCCCTTGTTTTTTCTGTGCCTGACAAGCCTGACGGGGGGTGTATGGGGTTTCGGCTTTATGGTTGCATTTTTCATCTTGTCATTCCGGCAGTTCAAAGGACGGAGTTTTTGGAAGGCCGTATTTTGCTGGATTTTTCCTTTTGTAGGGCTGGCCGCGTATTATGCCTATACCCTTTCCCTCGGGGCCCGTTCTGTTGTGATATCTTCCAGCTGGGTTGTTAATGTGGCCGCATCCTTGTATGAACTCATGGGACTGGCAGGACTGGGGCCTCCGCGCGCCGAGTTAAGACTGTGTACGACCCTGGATTCCTTATGGAAGATGGAAGGATTGTTTTTTGGAGGTATTATCGCTCTGGTCATGATTGGCACCCTGATTTATGGAGTTGTATTGTGGAGCAGGCAATCCTCCAGATCATTGCCATGGGCGCTCTTTGCTCTTGTGCTGGTTCCCGGAATTGTGTTTCTTTATGGAACGGAAGCCATGGATTTCCGGTTTTCCGGCAGGCATTGCGCTCCTCTGCTGCCTGTATTGTGCCTGATTTGGTCCAAGGTATGGCCCCAGAACTGGAAGTTTTCCGACCGGTGCCGGGTTGTTCTGTTTATCCTGATGATGATTGTCTGGCTGGCAAGCGATTTCCGTATTCGTTTTTGCGGTATTTATAGCCGGGAAAATTACCGGGAGGCTGTTTCCTATTGCAAATCATTGCAGGAGAAAGGAATGAAGGTTCTTCTCCTTTGCAATAAGTTTGGAAGGGAATTTTATGGATGGCATTTTCAGCCTCCGGCGAATTATTGGTCAGATTATGATGCCATTGTCGTTTCCCGCCCGGGCCGGCATGCTCTCGTATTAAAAGCGATGGAGGATTCGGGCTTGTATCAACGCTCCGCCCTGTGCTAGGGATTTACCGTTTATTTCAATGGAAAGGTTTTGCCGCCGGCAAGGAAGGATTGACGCTTTCCCCGATTGTTTCAACGTCTTGCGTCAGAGAGATGTCTTACAAGGATTATGGAAATTCCTTCCCATTTGATCAAACGCTGCAAGAAGTTCATTGAGCCTTACCGTGTGACGGACGGCAAGGGATTTAAATTGTCCCATCATGATCCGGGGGATTTGGGCAAGCTGGACAAGGACAGCAAGAAGGAAGCCGTTGAGAAGCTTGAAAAAGGCATCGAATTGCTGGGACAGTTGCAGGAGGTGCTTTACGCCAGCGAGTCCTATGCCCTGCTGGTGATTTTGCAGGCGATGGACAGTGCCGGCAAGGATGGGATTGTCAAGCATGTGATGGGAGGCATCAATCCCCAAGGATGTGTGGTGAGCAGTTTCAAGTATCCTTCCACTGTGGAACGGAGCCACGATTTTTTATGGAGGTGTGTGATGCGCCTGCCGCAGAGAGGCATGATCGGCATTTTCAACCGTTCCTATTACGAGGAGGTGCTGAGCGTCCGCGTGCATCCGGAATACCTTGCGGGGGAAGGGTATGATCCGGGCCAGGCAGGCAAGGCTTTCTGGAAGGAGAGATACAGGTCCATCAATAACCTGGAACGCCATTTGCATGCCAATAAAACGCGGTTTGTCAAAATCTTTCTCCATCTTTCCTATGAGGAGCAGAGGAAGCGCCTTCTGGCGCGCCTGGATACTCCCGACAAGAATTGGAAGTTTTCAGAAGGAGATATCCATGAGCGCGAATACTGGGACGGTTATCAGAAGGCTTTTGAAGAGATGATCCGGAATACGGCTACTCCGGATGCTCCCTGGTATGTGGTTCCGGCGGATAACAAGTGGTATTCCCGGCTGGTCTGCCTGTGTGCGATTGCAGGCGCCCTGACGGATATGAAGCTGAAATATCCGCAAGTGTCCGGGGAATTGAAGTCTTTCTTCCCCAGATTCCGGGAAGAACTGGAATATCCCCGCGACAGGAACAAGGAGTGAATGGCGCGTGGCCGGTTCTGTTCCGGGATAATCACCGTGCCTGGGGGCAGGATGAAGGGGATACGCCCGTAATGGGGCCATGGAAGTCAGCGTCTGGGGAAAGAGGGAGCACCCTGTAATCAGCGTCTGCGTTCCCAGGATTTTACCTTGCCGTTGATAAACAGAACGTATCCCGTGTTTACCGGTACGTAGGTTACGTCATTGTAATAAGGATAATACGGGCTATAGAAGCCCGCTCCTCCCCAATAAGGGCCGCCCCAGTACGGACCGTACCAGAAGGAGGGTGGCGGCGTGTAAACGGGCTGCAGGGAAGAGTAGATCCAGCGGGTGGCCGGCTTGCCGTTGAGGTTGCCTTCCGCCACGGCGGAGGGGTCTCCCCATGCCAGGAATACGGCGGGCGGCGTCATACCTTCCACAATTTGGCCGGTTTCCACCAGCGCCTTTTGAGCAGGCGGAAGCGAATTGAATAAAACGGGATTTTTCTGAATACGGGAGGCGGGGGTGGACACGCAGGAAGCAAGGCTCAAAGCAGCGGCCAAGGTGGTGAAAAGTAACTTCCAGTTCATGATATGCATACGGATAACACTCACTTTGACTCTTGCCAAGGGTCTTTTGTTGAGTAAAATGAACTGACAAGTTATGAAAGCGTTCCGCAATCTGGCCTTATTACTGATGGTCCCGGGTCTGGTTTCCTCCCTGTCTGCAGCAGGAAAACCGGAAATTATCAATGAGTATCTTCCGGTCGGCAAGATGGTGGAAGGCTCTGCCGTCAGCGTTTTGCTTGACGAAGGCCTTCAGCCATTCATGGAAAAGATTGACAGCGTTTTCGGCAGCCTGCCTGAAAAAGACAAGAAGGAACTGGTGTCTCAGATTGTCCCCGGACAGCCTGTCCCGTATGACGAACGCCTGGGCTGGACCAAGGAAGATTATGCCAAATATCTGGAGTGCTGGAAAAAGAAGCAGATTCAGGAAGTGGCTCCCGTGGCGATGGGGATTTTCCCGGATGGGGATCAGGGCATCTGGAATCTGGCAACGGTGGTTCAGCAGGGTCCCCTGCCGATGAGCACGCTCAAGTATGATTCTAATACCAAGTCATGGATTTCCCCCAACGGTGCCCTGGCCCTGAAAGGTGACGTATCCTATGACGATATGAACGTGTACGGGGCGTGGAGCGGCAAGGAATGGACGCTGGAAAAGAAGACCATTCTCTCCACACTGACGGAAACCGTCATCCTCGGCAAGACGAAGGATGGAAAGTATGCCTACTTTGTGTACAACATGTCCGAGAAGAATCCGGACAATTTTGTTATTGCCAATCAGTCCATCGTGCTGCGCGTTCCCATGACCAGCATCGTGGGAGATCCCCTTCTGGAGAAGGCCAAGGCCCGCGCCCGTCAGTAATGGCTGATGTTTTTTCTTACTTCCGGTTATAAAGATGCGTATTATCAGTGGATTAGCCGGTGGAATATCCTTGTCCGTTCCCAAGGGGGAGGTTCGGCCCACTACGGACCGGGTGAGGGAAGCCCTTTTTTCCATTCTGCATCCTCTGATCAAGCATGCTGACGTACTGGACCTGTTCACCGGCTCGGGGGCGTTCGGGCTGGAAGCCCTGAGCCGGGGTGCAAGGACCGCGCGCATGGTAGACGCTTCCAGGTCTTCCTGCATCACCGTCAAGGCTAATTTGTCCAAGACCGGGCTTGAGGGCGGCACGGTAATCCAGGGGGATGCCGTCCAGTTTGTGAAGAGGGAATTGACGGCCGGCAGAAAGTACGATGTGGTGTTCGCGGATCCTCCCTATTGCAAGGGGCCCTTGGACCGGGATTTTGTCGTGGAATTGGTGGAAGCCGGGGCGGCCGGTCTGCTGAAGGATGAAGGCGTGTTCATTGCGGAGGTCCAGGAAGGATGGGGAACCGGAAGCGAAAGTTCCGCCGATTTTGACGGACTGCGCCTGGTGGATACCCGCAGATACGGGAAAAATATGCTGCTGTTCTATCGATTGCCGGAGAAGTAAGATGAAAGCCCTTTTATTGTCCTGTTGTTATAATATCCTGTACACCGTCGGCTGGCTGGTGACGCTGCCTTCCTATCTGCTCAAGCAGAAACGTCGGGGGGGATTCGGGACGGGATTGATGGAACGTTTTGGCCTGTACCGCGTTTCCTACAACAGGGAGCCGAAAGGCGTGCTGTATGTGCATGCCGTGAGCGTGGGGGAAGTAGTGATAGCCCTCAAATTCCTGCGTGCATGGCTCCGGGAGCGCGGAGGTTCCGCCGTGCTGGCCACCAGTACAGCTACGGGGCATGCCACGGCCATGAATGCCCAGATGCCCGGAGTACGTGTGATTTACGCCCCCTTTGACTTGCTGGGGCTGCCTGGCAGGTGCTTTGACCGCTTTGAACCGGAAGCCATTGTGCTTGTGGAAGCGGAGCTGTGGCCCAATTTTGCGCGCGCGGCCAAGGTGCGCGGTATTCCCATGGCGATGATTAATGCCCGCATGTCTGCCAGGTCGGAGAGCCGGTACCGCGCGTTCAAGTGGCTTTCCAAGTATTATTTTTCCTTTCTGGATGCCATGGGCGTCCAAGATAAGGGGGATGTACAGCGGTTTGAGTCCGTGGGGGTCCCCCCCTCTGTCATCCATGTGACCGGAAGCATCAAGTTTGACCAGCAGACAGCGGACTGCCGTGATGCGAATCCCGAGTTTTCCGCCATTCTGGAGAAGTTGAAGCGCGGCAAGCCCGTGGTGCTGGCCGCCAGCACTCATGACGGGGAGGAAGTCCTGATTGCGGAGGCTGCCAGGAAAGCTGGAGGTTTTCCCCTGATCGTTCCCCGCCATGCGGAACGCCGCCATGCCGTGGTGAAGGATTTGTCCGCTCGCAGCTGGCAGTGCATTTTGCGGACGGAAGGGGAAATTCCTGAAACCCTCAAGGAGAACGTCTGCTATGTCGTGGATACGACCGGGGAGTTGAGGGACTGGACGGCCCTGGCCGACGTGGCCGTGATCGGCAAGAGTTTTCTGGCGGACGGCGGACAGAATCCGGCAGAAGCCGTTGCCTGCGGCGTGCCCGTGCTGACGGGACCGCACATGGAGAATTTTGATGCTCTTGTCCAGCTTCTGGAAGGGGTGGATGGCATCACCAGATGCGGAGAAGAACAGTTGCCGGACGTCCTCAAGGAAATGCTGGACAACCCCTTGCTGGCGCATGCGCAGGCTTCGCGCGCCCAGGTGGCGTTGAAAGCCCATTATGGCGCTACGGCTCGCACCATCCGCATGATTTGCATCATGCTCAAGATTCCCGTTTGACCGGAGGGGCGTCCGTCGTTTTTTTGTTCTCCTCCGGTATTGAATGGAGAGGCAGGGCATAGACTTCCCCCTGGGGTGCATCAACGATGATGTCGAAGTGCCGGAGGGTGTCCACGCCGATCTGGCATCTGCCGCCGGTTCCCGTCACGACAAATGAAAGGCCCTCCATTTGGAAGTCCGGTCCCATGTGGAGCGTGGACGGAACGCCCAGCTTCATGACGGAATGGCTGCCGCTGCTTCCGTTGATGTCTGATGTCATGGCTTTGACATGACTGCCGTCCGGGGCCGCCGGCCATTGCTCCACAGGGGCCAGAGAGAGCGTGGAGCCGGAGTCGAGCGCCAGGAGAAAGGGCGCACCGTCCCGGGTGCACCGGATATAGAGGATGCCAGAGGCATGGCGTTCGACGTCCAGCGGTTTCATGTCTTTAAGGGGGAAGCTGGAACGTTCGAGAAATTGCAGGGTGGCGTTGCTGACGGAGAGCAGGAAGGGGCAGAAGCCCAGATAATTGATGCCCAGGATGCCGTCCACGCGGATGTGGGTGCTTTTTTGAAGAGAGTCCAGGTCCATGGTGCATCCGTAAAAGTTTTTGATCAGAAGGCCGCCGATGGAAAAGGATTCCATGGGAAATACCCGGGGCGCGGTATGGACATTGGAACCGGGGGCAATTTGCACTTCCTGCAGGGTCAGGTTTGGAAAGTGCTTCTGGATGAATTTAACGTCGAACGTAGTATGGGAGGCGGCCGTATCCACGATGAGATTGCACGGGATGCCGTTGATGCGGCATTCCGCAATAAGCAGTTTGCTGTTGGGGTCCCTTGCCAGTTTGATCGGCTCCATGCCGGTCAGGAATGCGGTGGCCCTGTCCGGAAGGGAAGCCTCTTCTTCCGCGAAGGAGAGCGGAAGCAAGGACAGCATCAGAAGGCCTGCAGCGGCAAGTGGCAAGCTGTGTACGGAAAGCATCCCTTACAGGTAAGCGAGCATCCGTGGCCTGGCAAGTCAATTTGACGGTGAGTTAGTCATGAGCCCGGTGGTTGGGCCTGTGACGGCGTTCCAGCTCCACGCGGTCTTCGTAATTACGGGCCTGGACTTTTCTATCCCTTTTCCCGGCCCTTTCCACGTTCATCTGCCGTTTTTTCTGGCGCTTGGCAAGCTGGGAAATTTCGTTTTCCAGATTCAGGAAGTTCAGGTAGCGTTCCTTGTCCAGACGTCCCTCTTCCACGGCTTTTCTGATGGCGCACCCGGCGTCCTTGCCGTGGCTGCAGTCCGCAAACCTGCATTCATGCGCCAGTTCCGTGAGGTCCGCAAAACTTTCCCGGAGCGTGTGCTCGTCCGTCCACATCTGGATTTCCCGGATGCCCGGATTGTCGATCAGAAGGCCGCCATGCTTGAGAAGCACCAGTTCTCGCGCCACCGTGGTATGCCTCCCTTTGCCGGTGACCTCGTTTACTTCCCCCGTCCAGAGCCATTCATCCCCCAGCAGGGTGTTGACCAGCGTGGATTTCCCCACTCCCGATGAACCTACAATGGAGATGGTTTTTCCCCGTTCCAGACATTTGCGGAATTCCTTGATGCCCTTGTTGCGGAGGGCGCTGATGCAGATAATGCCGCATTCCGGGCAGAGTTCCCGGAGGATGTGCGTGGCTTCCTCCACTTCTTTCCTGGAGAAGAGGTCCACCTTGTTGAGCAGGATGAGGGGCATGGCCCCGCTACGGCGGATGAGCGTGAAGTAGCGTTCCATGCGCCTGGGGTTGAAGTCGGTTCCCGGTTCCGTGACGACGGCCACGATGTCCACATTGGCGCCCAGCACCTGTTCCGCGCTGCTTTTTCCCGGCGCCTTGCGGGAAAAACAGGTCTGGCGGGGAAGAATGGCGCGTATCACGGCTTCATCCTCCGCTTCTCCGGGAGCGATCGCCACCCAGTCTCCGACGGCGGGCAGTTCCGCGTCTGTAGCGGCGTCATGCCAGAGTTTGCCGCTCACGACCACGTCTATATCCTCCCCTCCGTCCAGCAGGGCTGTGAAGTTGATCTTCGTTTCCCGGATCAGGCGTCCAGGAATCCAGCCGGATTTGGCAATGGCGTCAAAGGCGTTTTGAAAGTGGTCGTTCCAGCCTAGGTCCTGAAGGGTAACGGGCATGAAGGAGGAGAGGTATTGTTTGAGAGAAGCGGTATGCTGCGGCTAATATTTTATGATGGCTCAATTCCAGCTGGGTTCAAGCCCGGAAAAGGTATGCTGGCCGGGATGGCAGGTCTTTCCGGCGTACAAGCGGCACGCGCGTTCTACTATCTGGTGGGCGATGTGGGTTTTGGCGGCTTTTTCCAGCAGGTCCGTCCGATCTGGATAGATGAGTAGCACTTCATTTTCCGATGCGTCGAAACCGATGTCCCGGCGGGAAACATCATTGGCTATGATCATGTCGCATTGCTTGCGCTCCAGCTTGCCGCGCGCATAGGATTCCACATCGTGGGTTTCCGCCGCAAAGCCGACCAGAATGCCGCGGAAGCCGAATTCCGAGCGCATGGAACCTAGAATGTCTTTCGTGCGCTCCAGTTCCAGAACCATGCGTTCCCCTGTTTTTTTGATCTTGCGGTCCGGTACGGAAACCGGCCTGTAGTCTGCGACGGCGGCACTGAGAATGGCTATGTCCGTATAGGACGCCTGGTTCTGCACGGCGTCATACATTTCCTGCGCGGTCTCCACGGGGAGGAAGTCAACGCCGTGCGGAATGTCGAGGGAAGTGGGGCCGGAGACGAGCAGGACGCGGTGGCCGTCGTGGGCCGCCGCCTCCGCCAGGCAGTATCCCATTTTGCCAGAAGAACGGTTGGTGATGTATCTTACGGGGTCAATGGCTTCTCTGGTGGGACCGGCCGTGATGAGGAAACGCATGGGCAGCATTATGCGGAATCGTGGGGAAAAGTGAAGAGTGATCTTGTTCAGCGGGGTATTATGTTCCGGCTTGACTCCTGTCCGTGATTGGGCGAGTTATGAAGGCGTGATTTATTGGGACAATAACGCCACCACTCCCCTTCTTCCGGAAGTTTACGCCGCCATGGAGCCGTTCCTGAAAGAACGGTTTTTCAATCCTTCCGCCGGGTATGGGGAAGCCCGGCGCGTGCGGGAGGCCGTGGAGGAAGCCCGTGCCGGAGTGGCGGCCCTGCTGGACGTGTCTCCGGCGGAAATTGTGTTTACTTCCGGAGGAACGGAGGCCACCAATGCGGCCTTTCGCCAGATGGCCCGTAAAGGAAAGGGCGTGGCCGTCCTGTCCACGGATCATGATGCTTCCCTGAAAACATCCATTACCCTGGGGAATGGACGCATTTGTTCCGTGGACCGGGAAGGAAGGGCCTTACCGGAAGAATGGGAAGCCCTGTGCGCCGGGGAGGTGAGCGGCGTTTCCTTTGCCTGGGCCAATAATGAGACGGGCGTGCTTCAGGATGCTGCGGCTTTGTGCGCCGCCGCCCGGCGGCATGGGCTGCCCGTGCATCTGGATGCGGTGCAGTGTGCCGGAAAGATTCCCGTATCTCTGCATGGGATGGATGTGGATTATGCATCCGTTTCCGCCCATAAATTGCATGGTCCGAAGGGCATAGGATGCCTGTACAGGCGCTCCGGCGCTCCCCTAGAGCCTGTCCTGTTTGGAGGCGGCCAGGAGTGCGGGCTGAGGTCCGGTACGGAGAATGTGCCGGGAATCATCGGTTTTGGAGCCGCGGCCCGTGTAGCTCTCCGGCATCTGGAGGAAGCAGGGCGCGTGAGACGCCTGCGGGATAGTTTTGAGTCTTCCCTGGCGCAGGCCATAGACGGAGTGACGGTGCATTCCGGCGCTGCGGAGAGGATTCCGAATACGTCCAATCTGGCTTTTTCCGGGTGCACGGCCGAAGCCCTGATGCTTTTGCTGGAACCCGCCGGATTGCTGTGTTCCGCCGGGTCCGCCTGCCATACCGTGCAGCCCATGCCGTCCCACGTGCTGACGGCTATGGGGCTGTCCGACGGGGAGGTGCGTTCCTCCCTGCGTTTTTCCCTGTCTTTCACCACAACAGAGGATGAGGTGCGGGAGGCCGTGCAGCTGGTGGCGGAGGCTGTCGGGAAAGTGCGCTGCGTCCAGTCTTCCCGTACCGGTCCCGTGTTTGTTTACAGGCCGTGAGCGGGAGACCGCCTGATAAGCACTTTATGGCGGTGGATCGTCCGTCAAGACGCCAAGGGCTGGTGCTTTGGGCAAATTGCCCTCTTCTCTTTCATTCTTGCCGCCGTGCATGGTTCATGCTACGGTTTATAGATTGTGGAAAACAGCGGTTTTTCCAGTAGATGCTTATGAATATAGAACATTATCAAAGCAAGGATGAGGCGGCGGTCCTGGATATTTGGCTAAAGGCGTCCGAACAGGCCCACGCGTTTGCCGGGGTTGGTTTCTGGTGCGGCCTGGTGGAGGATATGAGGCAGGTGTATTTGCCTAAGGCGCGGACCTGGATATGCCGTGACGGTGACCGCGTGGTAGGGTTTGCCTGCCTGGTGGGGGAAGGAGAATTAGCCGCCTTGTTCGTGGACCCGGAACGCCAGTGCGAGGGAATAGGGACGGAGTTGCTGAATTGGGCCAAGGATCACAGCAAGGGACTGCTGACCGTAGGAGTTTATGAGGAGAATCCGCGTGCATTGCAGTTTTACAAGCGCAGCGGGTTTGAAGAGATCGGCTCCCTTGAGGATGAACTTACCGGCAGCCGGGAATACCGTCTGGAGTGGAAAAGGCCGCGTCCGTCATAAGAAAGGGCGGAGGCTCCTGAAGAACCTCCGCCCGAGTTGATTTTTAGGATGCCGGCAGACGTTTAGGCGATTTCCACCTTGACGCCGCTCTTTTCGATCTGCTCCACCATTTCCGGAGCAATGGAGTCGTCCGTGATGAGCATGTTCACCAAGTTGGGCGCGACCGTATAGAATGCGGGGCTGTTTGCGATGCTTGTAGAAGGCATGGCGATGATTACCTTGGCATCCTGGGGGATGACGCTTCTGATGAATTCAGATTGAAGCATGTTTTTGTATCCGGCGCCATGTTTGGGGGAGTAGCAGTCCGGGGTGAGTACTACCAGTTCAATGTTCAGGGAACCGGCCGCGTGTGCCGCATCCTGGCCCACGTACACTTGGGCTTCACGGTCGAAACGGCCGCCCGTGCAGTAGAAACTGAGGCTCGGGATGCCTTCCAGCCGGGTCAGAAGGGTGGGGTTGTTGGAGACGATATGCGTATCCCTGGAGTTGACATGGTTACAGATCTGGTAACCCATGGTGCTGCTGTCAATGAACATGACGACAGAGGTCGGGATGTTCTGAACGGTTTTTTTGGCAATCTGGATGGAGACATGGTCCTGAGTGACAATGTCTTCATGAAGAGATTTGTGAGTGAGCGCCAGTGCGCCGCCGTGAACACGCTTGAGGAATCCCCTTTTTTCAAGATTAATTAAATCGTTGCGGACAGTCTCATCTGTGACCTTCATCTGCTTGGCCAGAGCGATTGTCCTTGCGGCTCCATGTTCGGCCAGGGTTTTCAGAATGAACTCTTTACGTTGGGATGCTAAGTACATTGGGTTCTGTTTTTCTATATAGAATGTTTACACGTTCTACGTGTTAAGTTGTTTTCTAACAGTTTTTCACGGTGTCAGTCAAGCGTTAGAAATATTAACTTTTGACTGTTATTGTGAATAATGCCGATTTTGTAATACTAAGACAGCGTGATAACGATAAATGTACAAAAATATTTACTCAATGCACAAATTAGTTATTATTATGACAGAGATTTGTCAATCGGGTATGGATATGGTGGCCGGATCAAAGTTAGGGGTGGGAAAGGCAAGCTGGAGATGCCGGAGCTTTTCCACGATCAGGCGTGCAATGACAAGGTTTCTGTACCATTTCCGGTCTCCGGGGATAATATACCAGGGGGCTTCCGGAGTGGATGTTTTTTCAATGAGGTCCTGGTAGGCAGCTTGGAATTCATCCCAGCGATTGCGGTCGTCAAGGTCATCCATGCAGAATTTCCAGAGCTTGTCCGGATCCTGAAGCCGTGATTCCAGGCGCTTTTTCTGTTCCGCCTTGGAGATATTCAGGAAGAGCTTGATGATGGTGGTGCCTTCCTCCGCAAGCATGGATTCAAAATCCAGCACGTGTTTATAGCGGCGCTTCCAGACGGGGTCCGGGAAGATTTTCTTTACACGTACGGCGATGATGTCTTCATAATGGGAACGGTTGAAGATGGCAATCTGGCCCTTGGTGGGCACTTCCTTGTGCACGCGCCAGAGGAAGTCATGGTCCAGTTCCTCCGGGGTAGGTTTTTTGAAGGGCACCACATGCAACCCCTGCGGGTCCACGCGAGAGAAGACGTGCTTGACGCAGCCATCCTTGCCGCCGGCATCCATCGCCTGGAGGATGACAAGTATTTTGTGCTTGTGCTGGGCAAAGAGTTTTTTCTGCAGTTCCTGCAGTTCCTCCCTCAGCTTGTCAAATTCGACCAGTGATTCTTCCTTGGTTCCAGAGAAGAGAGATCTGTCATCCGTGGGGTAGTCCTTTAAACGCAGTTTTTTGCCCGGAGGCACCAGGTAACGGTTCATAGTATGAGAAGTTAGTGTTGAAGAGGGAGCGAGCCGGTCGACACGCTTTTCCGCAGAGGAGCGGTTGGCGGCAGGGGGGGGGCCGAAAAATTGAGTGAGGGCGTCCTTAATGACTTTTCTTTTGAATTTGGGGAACATTTCCAGCTTGATGTCCTGGAGAAGCACCCATTTTGTTTTTGCAAATTCCGGGCTGCGGTGCAGGTCCGTCTTCGGGCGGCTCGTTTTACAGCGCACCAGAAAGTAGGTTTGTTCCTGGCCCACCCAGCGGGTGATTTTACGGTGGTTGGCAGGATATTTGTACCGCAGTCCGGGCAGGCGCGCCACAATGGTGTAGTCCGAGGGGCGCAGTCCCACTTCCTCCCAGACTTCCCGTGCCAGGGCGCGTTCAATGCTTTCATTCTTGATAACGCCTCCCTGGGGGAAATGCCAGTAGGGATTGCGGCCGTGGTCCTTGCCCAGCAGGATGTAGCCGTCGGCATCCATGATGATGGCAGCCGCGTTGATTCTCCATGTTCTGGCTGGTGAAGGAGTGTCCATAACGGGGCAAATCTGCTTACTGGGGGGCCTGTTTTGGTACAGGCTGCATTTCCGGCGGCTGTTCCGTTTCAACCGGGTCTTCCTGCCAGATGAAGTGCTCCAGTTGGATGCGGCGTGCATAGGCCGCCGCTTCTCTGGCCCTGGGGCCGGACGTTTGCGCCAGCTTTCTGGCCAGGGCCAGGGCGCCGTCCCAGTTCTGTGCCTGCCCCATGAGGCGTATGGACGCAAATCCTGCATTATAGAACCAGTGCCAGTCCCGGCGCTTGTTGGCGGAACTGCCGCTGGGCGTATGGACTAGGATGGAGGCATAGTCATCCAGAGCTTTTTCCTGGTCGTTCAGCCGTTCGTAAAATTGGGCCCGCTGGGTAAGGGTTTTGAATTTCCATGCCAGTCCCAGATTGGGAGTATTCAGGATTTCCGTGCACAGGTTGATGGCCTTGCGGAGGGTGTCTGAGTGGGTGTCTTCCTTGGTTACCCACGCATCCGCCTGGATGGAGAGGGCCAGCAGCCGCATGTAGCGCGGCAGCGGCTTGGAAAGCAGTTCGTCAAGCACGGCGATGCACTGGTCCGCTTTTCCCATGCGCAGCAGGACGGAGGCTTCTTCTATTTTGGCGGCCTGGGCAAATTGCGTTGTTCCCGCCCCCAGAGTCTGGAAGATGTTAAGGGCCGCTTCCAGCGTGTTGACAGTGTTGCTTTGCTGCGCCGCCTTTCCTGCCAGGAAGAGAGCCGCCGCTTTCAGGGGGCTGTCCGGATATTTGGAGGGGAAGGGCTGGAGTACGAGCTGGGCTTCGTGGAAGTCGCCGTTTTTGTACAAGAGTTCCCCAAGTTTGAGGTACAGGGCGTCGGCCTGCTTCCCGTCCTTGTTCAGGGCGATGGTTTGCCGGCATGCCTGGATGGCCTCCGTCCATTCCTGGAGGTTTTCCGCCAGCAGGATTTTCAAGCGGCCGAGCTGCATGGACTGGTCCGGGGTGAGCTGTTCCTTTTCCAGCAGAGGGAGGATGGATTGCACGGTCTGGATGTCCGGCGGATTGAGGTTCAGAGCCACTTCCGCCTGGTCCAGCCGCGCCTGGGTTTTCAGAGCCGGGTCTTCCGCCAGGGCTACGAAGGCAGCCAGGAGTTCCGTGGCCTCCGGGTTCATCCTTTTAGCCGCATAATGGGCCTGTTCAAAGAGGATATGTTCCCGCAGCCTTGCAGAGCCTGCGGCTTCCCGGACCAGCGCGGCCGCGCCTTTCGCATCGTTGGCATGCAGGGCGGAGAGGTTTTCATTGAAGAGCGCGGCTTCCGCCGTTTTTTCCGTACCGCGCCGGGAGGCTTCACGGAAGAGTTTTTGAGCCAGGGAGTAATCCCCTTTCTGGAAGGCTAGGGCGCCTTGCTGGAAGACGATGCCGGCAGATGTGCCCGGATATTTGGAGATGAGACGTTCCGCATCTTCCGTGCGTCCTTTGTCAAGGAGGGCCGTGATGACGTTCAGACAGAGAGTCTGGACAGGAACGTTCTGCGGATATTTGGCAAGGCTGTCTCCGGCAAGCTTGATGGCTCCCGCCAGGTCTCCCTTTTCCAGAAGAAGGCTGCCCATGGCGTACATGGCCGCAGGCTGCCGTGTGGCGTCTTTGGAGTTCACCCAGCCTGTGAGTTTTTCCAGTGCCTGAGGGTCGGTACGGAAGGTGTTTTCTCTCAGAAGGATGTTGAAGGCGTCCATCAGCAGGGGGGAGTCCGCCTTTCCGCCGATGAAGGTGATGAGCCGGTCTTCTCCCGTTCCGGCGGTGTGGATGTTTTCCTCTTCCGGCTGCTGCGCGCGCGCTTCTTCCTCCGCCTGCCCCGGATTGCGTTTTTCCCGGAGAATTTCCCCTTCCGCCAGTGCCACCCGTGCCAGATCACGGATTTTTGCAGGGTAGGAGGTGTTGTCCGCAATGGAAGCAAATGTTTTAATGGCCTGATCTACATTGCCCTGGATGACCGATATTTTTCCGTCCACCAGTTCTGCATAGGGAAGCAGGATGGGCGGCTTTTCCGTGCCGGACAGACTGTTTTTTACCTGTTCGAGGATGGATTGCGCCTCCGTATAGTTCTGCATGCCGGCTAGGGTGTCCGCCAGCAGGATGTTGGCGGTGTGTGAAACGGAGGGAGAGTCCGAGCGGCCCAGCCTGGTCAAGGATTCCACGAGAAGCTGCTGGTCTCCGAGCTGCCGGGCCAGCTGGGCTTTCAACTGGAAGGCGTAAACGGAGAGGGGATCGGAGTCCGGGATGGAGGAGAGTTTTTCCAGAGCCCTGGTGAAGTATCCCTTGTTGAACAGGCCCATGGCCGTCCAATAGGATTTCAGAACGGAGTCCGGCAGTTGTTCCCACAGGGCGAGGCCTTCATCCGTCTTGTGGGCGCGGATCAGGGCTTCCGCAAGGAACGGCCTGATGATGGCCTTTTGAGATTCCGGGAGGTTTTTCGTTTTCAGGCTTTCCTGAAAGTTTTTGCTGGCTTCCAGCGGGAGGTGTGCAGCCAGGTCCTTCAGGCCCTGCTGGTATTTTTTGTTTTTCAATAGCGCCTGTTCGTCCTGCGACAGGGCGGAAGCGGGGGGAGGAGTGTTGCCTGACGCCGCAGAGGAGAGGCCCCCCAGGGACAGCAGGAACGCGGCGCATGCCGCCATGGCGGCGGGGATGGTGTGGTGCCTGGTGGAGGGTATTTGCATGATCAATAAGGGGCTTATGGTTCCGTTCCCATGAAAATGAGCCGGATGTAGCGTTTTCCGGAAGCCGTCAGCCTGGGTTCCTTGCTGGAACCGGAAACGCGGTTGCAGGTTCTGTACAGTTGGGAGAAGGGATGGGGAACAGCCCGGATGACGGCAGGTTCACTGCAGGGTTCCGCAGAAGGAGTGACGGAGGTGGGAACTCCGGGTCCGGTGAAACTGATTTCCCAGGATTTGGGCTGTGACGGACCCGGTTTCAGCAGGAAGGGATAGTTTTTGACCAGGCTGGGTATTTTTCCGGTGGAGGGAACGCGCACTACGTATTGCACCGGGAGGGAAGAGATATGGCGGGACAGGGAGAATTCCTCCCCGTCCTTGCAGTGGATGAGGACAGGCGCCGCATCAAAGCCCGCCAGGTTCAGGCCGTTGTAATTGCCGTGGCGGTTGGGCGTGCCCATTTTCAGGCTGTCATACCAAGGTTGAAAGTTGTCCTGGAGCTTGAGACAGAGCTCCAGATGCAGGTGGGCCCGTGTTTTATTCAGCCCTGCGCCGGAATAGCCCAGGCGTCCGATGATGTTTCCGGTGCCTACCTGGTCCCCCTCCCGGCAGTTGACGGAGGCGAGGTGGGCGTAAAGGCTATAGAGCGGTCCGTCTTTCAGCCGGTGTTCAATGACGACGTAGCGGCCGTAGTTGCTGTGCGCAGGGTTTGCGGAAGCATGGACCACGATGCCGCCAGCCACCGGGTGGACATCGTCCAGAGGGACGCCTGCGGCATCCCTTTTGAGGGGCTTGATGTCAATGCCTTCATGAAATTTGGTGGCTACCGGGCCTGCCTGGGTTCTGACCAGGGTGCGGGTAAAGCCGTAGGCACCGGCCTGCCAGGGCTGGGATTTCTGCCCCTCGAAGTTCCGGTCCACGTACATGTAAAAGTCCTGCGGACGGTCGTTCAGAAGGGCCGTGTTTGAGGTGGGGAAGCGCACGGCAATGTCCGCCGCCAGATAAGAGGCGCTCCACAGGAACAGGAAGCATCCGGACAGGAACAGGAGGAACTTGCTGTGCATGTTCATAAAACGTGCGGGATCAGAGCCGTCCGCGGCGGGTGCTGATCACGGTGCGGTCTTTGTGGTCTTCAGGGTCCTTGGCTTCTTTCTTTTCCTTGGTGGGGTCTATTGCAGGAAGCAGAGGCTTGGTGACGGGAGCGAGCTTGTTGATGGCTTCTTCCCTTTTAGGGTCCGCCGGAGGGATGAATTCCGCCATGGCGGCAAGATCCGCTGGGGAGAAGCCCCCCAGAACGGCCAGTTTGCCTCCCTTGATGGGGTTGTTGTAGAGACGCATGGGCTGCATGCGGTGGCCGTTGACGATGGGCAGTATCTGTTTGCCGAGATTTAATGCGGTTACCCCTTCCACCCTGCTGTGCAGGCCTTTTTTAATGTTGAATACGGCTCCGTAAGTATTGTCCGCCGCCCGGAAGGAGTAGTAGGAGTCAATGTCATTCTGGGAGATGAAGGGTACTTTGGAGTAGTAGTAACCGTCATCTTCATTCCGGAAGGAGAATTTCTGACTGTCGGAGGCGCCTGTCTGCATATGGAAGCTGACGGGATATTTGTCAGACCCGCAGGAACAAAGCAACAGGGTTCCAAGGAAAAGAGTGAGCAGCTTCATGCCCGGAATGATAAAAGATTTATCCCTCCGGGGGCAAACCAATAAAAAGGCATGAGGCGATTTTTCCACAGCCTTTATGGCAGCAGGGAAAGAGTTTTTTTCACAATCAATTCCACGGGCATCAGCTTGCCCGTCCCGGCCGCTCCGCAAGCAAGGATGCCGGCCTCGGCAGGGCCGAAGATGTGGTGACGTTCCCGCTGTTTCAGGATTTCCGCGTTTTTCCGGGTGGCGGGATGCTCCCACATGTGGACGTTCATGGCGGGGCAAATTAACACGGGGGCCTTGCAGGCCAGGTAGAGGGAGCTGAGCATGTCCGGCGCCATGCCGTGGGCAAAGTTTGCCATGGTGTTTGCCGTGGCGGGCGCCACAACCAGGAGGTCGGCGTTTTGAGCCAGCTGGATATGGGGGGGAATCCATTCCCCTTTTTCATCGTCAAAGGAGGAGAAAACGGGGTTGCGGGAGATGGTGTGGAGAGTGAGGGGCGTGACGAATTCCAAGGCCTTGGCCGTGCAGACGCAATGCACGTCATGTCCGTGCTTGACGAGGGCGGAAGCGATGTCCGCCGCCTTGTACGCGGCAATGGAGCCGGTGACGCCTAGGATGATGCAGGCCATGGAAAGGGGAGTTCAGGCTTTGGAGGAGTTTTTGCCTTCGTCGATCAGCTTCCAGAAATGCTTGGACTGGCTGAGGATTTCATCTTCCCCCGCCGTAGGAGAGATGTTCGTGCGGAATAAAAAGTCGTTCAGGCTGTTGGCATGCAGTACGCGGTGAACGACCACTTTTCCGTCAATGACTTCAAAATAGATTCGGTAGTCCTTGGCCACGTAACGGTAAAGCGTTTTGCCGTCTTTTTCCATTTTGCCGAAACGGGTGTCATCCAGCGTTTGAAGCATGGATTCGGAAACCTGGAATTCTCCCAGCAGGTCCAGTTGTTCCAGCGTGGGAATACGGGATATTTCCGCGGCACTGATTTTATTGAAGACGATTTGAAGCACGCCCCTTTTTAAGTGGGACGGCAGTCAAGTTCAAGCCTGAAACAAGGCAAGAACCCGATTTTGGGAGGGAAAGGCGCTCCTTTCATTCCTCCGGGATGCCGGGTCCGTATCAGCGGGAATCCTGCGTGGGGATGATGCCTTTGCTTTCCACAATCTGGGTTCCGCGGATGACCTGGATGGTCAGGGGTTTTTCCCCTGTCAGGTAGTAGGTGGCGTCCAGCATGTCTCCATAGTTGCGGATGGGAACGTTGTTGATGCTCATCAGAATGTCTCCGGTCTGGATGCCGCCGCGTGCCAGTGGGCCACCATTGATAATTCCTTCAATGACGGGGGTGGATGAGTTGATGTCCAGCAGGCAGCCCAGCCGCACCCGTTTGGCTTTGGGATTTTCTGCCAGGAAAGAGATGGCCTGGGCCGGCAGAAGATGGCAGGTGCCTTTGCGGGAGACGCCCAGGACGATGCCGACAAGACGGTTGTCTGCATCATAGCACGGCTGGCCGATCGGCGGTGCTGCCAGTTTGGGGAATTGAGCGCGGATAAGGCGCAAGGGAAAGCTGATGTCCCCTATGGAGTGCTCCATGCCCACATAAATACCTAGCGTGGGTTCATTCTCGCTGTTGGTGAAGGCAAGCCTGGCTCCCCGTCTGAGGGTGGCGTTTGCGGCGATGGAAGGGGATGTGCCGGAGAGAAGGGAGGGATTTACCTTGAACAGCGTCAATCCCGTAAGCTTTTCCTGCGCCCATACTTGGAGGGGCGGTGTCTCCTTGCCGTCCAGGTGATAGGTTACAGCTCCGTTTTTAAAAACCCTGTAAGGGATCAGGGCGGCAATAAAGCCGTTGCTTGTCTGTGCGGCCAGGGTCGTGTATGATTCCCCGTTTGCCTGCTGCGGAACAGCCGTTACTTTAAAAGGAGCAGGCACGGCCGCCGCTTGCTGAATAATGCCTGCGACGGCTATGCCTGCTAATATGGGAACCACCAAGTTCATAATGAGCATTTACATCTCAATGAGAACTCGGGATACCGGTTTGTCATCGGTATTGGAATCAGTCTGTAGCTGATTTTCTTTGATCGATGTTTCGTTAGACGGGGCCTCCGTGGTGAGCGTCGTTGTCGCTCCGGCCGCTCCGTCAGTTGAGGTTGTTTCTACTTCTTCCTCGCTAACGGGTTGAAGTTTCCCGTCGGGGATACGGGGGGCAGATACGTAAGCGTCCGCCGGTTCCATGTCCCCAGACGCTATGATAACGCCTACGGCCGCCAATGTCACGATGGACATGGACGCGTATATCCACTGCCAACCTCTAAAGTTTTGCAGATAGTTGTCCAGGCGTTCGAGCAACAATTTCCAAGTAGATTGAGTAGCCTGATCGGTTTCCTTTCTCAGATGAAAATTGCGGAGGAAATCTTCTTCAAAATTGTCATGATAACAAGCTTCCTTACGGAAGGACGCCAGCATGGCAACCAGAGTTTCCTCTTTTTGTTCTGTGGATTGTTTATCCATCGTCGTTGATTTTGTGTATGATATGGGTTAGGGTGTTTGGTCCTGATTCTAGGACTAAGCGTTTGACAGGCCAGCAGGATGCAGTGTTCAATATTTTTTAACGCATTAGCTCAGATATTCCGCCAGCAATCCCTGGAGTTCCTTGTGGGCGTAATGCAATCGGGATCTGAGTGTTCCTTCCGAGATGCCGAGAAGGGCAGAAATCTCCGTATGATTAAGGCCTTTGACATCGTGCAGAACCACAACTTCACGGTGTTTCGTGGAGAGCTTTTTGAGTGCTTCATTGATCTTGAGCTGAAGTTCGTTTAAATGAGTGCGGCGTTCGGGGTCCGCCCCGTCCGTTTCATCCGCCATGTTCATATCCTTTTCCGTATGGTCGCCGTATTCGTCGTCGTCCAGACTGTAGGTCATTCTGCGGTTGCGCTTTTTCAGGAAGTTCCTGGCGTGGTTGACGGCAATGGAATGAAGCCATGTGTAAAACGCGCTTTGACCGTTGAAGTAGCGCAAGGCCCTGTAGGCTTTGGAAAACGCTTCTTGCGCGATGTCATAGGCATCGTCGTAGTTATCCGTCATTTGGTACAGCGTGGCATGAAGCTTACGGCTGTGGCGGATCACAAGCTCGTCAAAAGCACGAGAATCTCCTTCCCGAGCTCTGGCGACCAGTTCAGTGTCTTCCAGGGTCGTATAATCAATGGGGCCCGACATATTAGGCGTAGATTACCTAAAAATCGGGGGGGCCTACAAGGGCAAATCGTATGCACGGCCCCCTTTACCCTCAAACCAGCGCATGTATGCCACATTAACTGTGGTGTAGCCGCCCGGCGTGGGATAGTCGCCCGTGAAATACCAGTCTCCGCAAGGGCCTTCAATGGAGGCATGGAGGTTTTCGATGGTCTGGAAGATGACTTCCACCGGGCACGGTGCGTCGTGCGGCGTAACCAGGCGGGTGATTTCCCGTGAGATTTCCGCATCCGTCAGGCCGTCGTAAATGGCTTTGACGCAGTTGCGGCGTTCTTCCCTGGGTTTGGCCAGTTCCGCCTTGCATGCCTGGAACACTTCTTCCAGCAGGCGGGCTTTTCCGTGCTGCTTGATCAGGGAGACTGCGGCCTGGAAGGCGATGAAGTTGCCCAGTTCAGACATGTCGATTCCATAGCAGTCCGGATACCGGATTTGCGGAGCAGTGGAAGCGACGACGATTTTCCGGGGATTGGTGCGTCCCAGGATGCGCAGGATGGACCTTTTCAGCGTGGTACCGCGGACGATGGAGTCGTCAATGGCGACGAGGACGTCTTCCGGCCCTACGGCTCCGTACGTAAGGTCGTATACGTGGGAGACGAGCTGGGCGCGGCTTTTTTCCTGCGTGATAAAGGTACGCATCTTGATGTCCTTGTGCGCGATTTTTTCACCGCGCGGCCAGCGTTTCAGGATGGCGCTGTCCAGCATTTTTTCATCCAGCGTCCCGTTCCGGAGGGCTTCCAGTAGCTGGGCGTGAACGCGCTTGCGGCGGTACACCCGCAATCCTTCCAGCAGTCCGTAGTAGGCGGTTTCCGCCGTGTTGGGGATGTAGGTGATGGCGGATTTGTCAAAACGGTCTTCCAGGGAGTCCACAATTTGCGGTGTCAGGGCTGCGCCAAGAGCCTTGCGTTCCCGGTAAACGATGGGGTCGTTGCCGCGGGAGAAGTAGATTTTTTCAAAGGAGCAGGGAGTGGGGGCCAGCGGCGTGGTGAATTCCGTGATGGCGTGCGTGCCGTCCGCCTTGATGGAAAGCATGTTGGCGGGAGGAAGCTCATGCACTTGTTCGCTTTCCACTTCAAATACGGTCATCAGGGGGACGCGTTCGGAGGCCACGGCGATGAATTCGTCCGTAATCAGGTAGTGGCAGGGACGGATACCGTGGGGGTCGCGCAGGCAGAAGTAGTCTCCGTTGCCAATGGCTCCCATGATGGCATAGCCGCCGTCCCAGCGCTGGGCGGAGTTATGGATGATTTCCTGAATGTTGAGACGGGAGGAGATGGCGTGGGGAATTTCCGGGCCAGGCATGCCGCTGTCACGCAAAGCGCGGTAAAGGTCCGTGTGGGCTTCATCCAGATGGTAGCCGATTTCTTCCAGAACGGTTTGCGTGTCCGTGCCGAAGACGGGATGCTGGCCGCGTTCAATCATGCGCTGGTTGAGTTCCGGCGTATTGGTCATGTTGAAGTTGCCCAGCACCATCAGCGTGCGCGTGGGCCAGTTGGTGCGGCGCAGGTAGGGATGGCAGGAGCCTTCGTCAAAGAGGCCGGAGGTGCCGTAGCGCAGATGCCCCATCAGGATTTCTCCGCCGTAGTCAAAGTTGTTTTTGATGTCTTCCGCATCTTTCAGGTTGACCTGGCCGCGGCGGATTTTCTTGTTGAGCTTCTTGATCTGGCCGTTGAAGATGGTAGTAAGGGCGTCCTTGCTGGCGTCCCGGGTACGGAACAGGTAGGGCTGGCCCAGGGGCATGTTGAGCTTTACGCAGCCGATGCCCGCGCCGTCCTGGCCGCGGTTGTGCTGCTTTTCCATCAGGATGAGCAGTTTGTTGAACGCCCAGAGGGTGCTGCCGTATTTGTCCTGAAAATAAGAGAGAGGCTTAAGCAGGCGAATGGCGGCTACGCCGCACTCGTGTTTAAGAAAATCGCTCATGGGATTGATATGAAAGGATTGTCCTGCAAGTGTGGCGTAACCGACGCGGAAAAATGATGTTCTCTATTCGCCCTCTACTTTTACATGGATCCCGCGGCCTTCTCTCAATGTGCCGATCACTACGCCGCCCGGGCCTGCCTTGAGTGCGGCCTCCACGTCTTCCGGTTTTACGATAGCTACCCAGCCGATGCCCATGTTGAACGTGTTGAAGCGGTCTGCTGCGTCCACGTGCTTCAGTATTTTCTGGGCAGCCTCATTGTCCCAGTACGGAATGGACAGGTCCGCGCCATAGTCTCCCAGGAAGCGTTCCAGGTTTTCCGGAAGGCCGCCTCCGGTGATGTGGGCGTATGCCTTGGGTATGACGTTGGAACGCCGCATGTCTTCCACCACGTCGTGGTACAGGCGGGTGGGCAGCAGCAGGGAGCGGAGTTCCTCTTCGTTGACGACATCCGGGTTTTCTTCCAGAACGCGGCGGATGAGGCTCCAGCCGTTGGCGTGGAAACTGTCGGATTTGTAGCCGATGAAGATATCTCCGGAGCACACGGTCGTGGGATCGATCATCTTGCTTTTTTCACAACACCCGATGCAGAAGCCGGAAAGCTCCACGATGGATTCCGGAACGACTCCGGGCATTTCAGCCGTTTCTCCGCCGGCCAGGATGCAGTTGCAGGATTCCAGATAGTCGCACATGCCGGCGACCAGGCGCGTGATGCGCGTGCGTTCCGCTTCCAGATTGGAGATGCCCAGATAGTCCAGGAAGAGAAGGGGATCGCCTCCGGTAGTAAGGATGTCGTTGACGTTCATGGCCACGAGGTCCTTGCCGGCGGTTTCCACCATGTCCAGTTCAAAAAGGATTTCCGTCTTGGTGCCAACGCCGTCGCATCCGGTGACGATGACGGGTTCTTGATAGGAACTCAGGTCATAAGCGGCGGCAAAGAGACCGAAAGCTTGATGCAGAGAGCGTTTTTTCTGTGTTCTTTTAACGTGAGAACTAATGTCGGATACAAAAGCTGCCGCTTCCTTGGTATCGACCCCCGATTGCTTATAGGTTAATTTGCCGGACATGAACGGATGGACTGGGTGTGGCCACATCCTAAAGGAAGGCTCCTGCCGCGGCGAGTGAAAAAAGAAGTATTTTTGCCATGAGGCCGCGCGGGCCGGAGGCTTTTAAGGGGCGTTTATTCCACCTCTATTTTGCAGTCCTTCCGGAGCCACCATGCATCCAAGGAGAATTTGCCGGGTCCCGTATAAAAGAGGGTCAGGTAAATCAGGAGGTAGATGGCCGCCAGTTCCTGGGCGCCCCATCCGGACAGGCCAAGGTAAAGGAATAGCGCCACGCACATGTTGATGATGAGGATGAGGGAAGACAGGCGCGTCAGGAAGCCGAAGAACAGGAGGACGGAGCACCCTACTTCCGCGCTTACGCAGAGCAGCAGAGAAAGAAAGGAGCCGATGCCCAGCGGATCTTCAAACATGGCCCAGTTTCCGCTGAGGAGCATGTTCAGCTTCGGGATGCCGTGCACCAGCATCATCGCGCCCACGCCCAGACGCAACAGCAGAATGCCGAAGTCCATGCTGGTGTTTGTGGCAAGAGATCCCAGCAGGCAGCATGCGGAAGATTTGCATTGATTCTGTTCCATGCACTATATGACCTTGCCGGAAGCAAAAATGCTCAAATAAAACGCAATATAATTTCCACTCCTCCATTTCCTTTGACGGCCAGTGCCGTCTGGCAAAGAAAAAGACCGTTCCCCTTGGGAATGGCCTTGGAAAAAGAGGATGAAAGACGTTATTTTTTTGGCGGCAGCAATCTAAATACGGAAGGGGATTTGGAGGATTTGATTGTCAGGGGCTTGGTCGGGTCCGTCTGCGTTTCCGTTCCAATGCTGATGATGATCCTGTCTCCGGGATGAACGACCGTGGCGTTTTCAAAGACAAGCGTGCCGGCTCCATCCGTGAGCCTCCATCCGTCCAGCAGGATGCCGGAGTCTCCCTTGTTGTTGATGATGAGACTGTCCGCACCTTCTTCCAACTGGGGAACCGGCTGTTTGATTTTCATGCTTTTCATTAGCTTGGCGAAGGTGATTTCCGCAATGCGCCTGGCGCCTTCCGCCGTGGGGTGTAGACCGTCCACATACCATTCCGGATGGCCGGAAAGGGGAGTGAGGGCATCAAAGAGGGCGATTTTGTGTTTGCGTGCCACGGAGGCGATCAGTTTTTCCGCTTCCGGCCGGTTGGCGGCGGAACCGTTGTCCGATAATGCGTATTTGCGTACGTCCGGATAGCAGTTGCCGGGAAAGGCTTTTTTGCCGAGAGGTCCGCGGTAGTCAGGTCCTAGCATGCCCCAGGCAAAGAATTTAGCTTTCGGGCTGGCGGATTTCCAAGCTTTGAACAGGTCCTCATAGCCCTTGACGAACAGGCCGGAGTTCCACCAGCGGCCCGTATCGTTGATGCCCAGGTTGCTGATATAAATGTCAGCCTTGAAGTCCAGGGCCTGCTTGTGCTGGGGGGTGCTTCCGAACCAGCGGCCTGCCTGCCCCGGGTAGTCTCCCGCCGTTTTTCCCGGATTGCCGAATCCTTTGACGTCATAGCCCGGCCCCATCAGGGTGGCGAGTACCTCGGGATAGCGGGCATCTCCCGGCTTGAGGCCGGAACCGAAGGTGATGCTGTCCCCTACACAGGCTATTTTGGTGGGGGCGGCCTGCACCGCGAATCCCAGGGAAAGGGTTGCTGCGAGGGAGGCGAAGAGAAGATGAAGGTTCATGGTGTGAAGGAGTAAGGCGGGTTATTTTTTAGAGGAAGGTGTATCCGTCCGGAAAGGGCGGGCGGGGAGCTGGTCGCCGTTGACCAGGTTGGGCGTTACAAAACGATTCCAGCAGTACCGGGCATGCTTTGGGGATTTGACTTCCGGGGAGGTGAGGCGGATGACGGCGGTATGGCCTTTCCTGTTCGTGATTTCCGCCGAGGCGGGATGGTAGACGCCGTCCGCTCCGGCAATTTCAAACTGGGCCGGTTCCCTGCCGTCCGTCGTGGTCAGTCCGGCGGCATGTTCCATTTGGATCAGGATGCTGGAGCCAGAGGGCTTGAAGGTCCTGAGGGCGGGGCCTTCACAGGGAACCTTTTTGCCGTAGATCTTGTTCAGAGCCGTGTTGCCCGCGCGTTCTCCTACGGGACGCTTGAACGGGGGATGCACGTCTGCGTTGGTGGACCCCAGGTCAATGGTATTGACGCTATAGACGTGCGGGACGGTTTTGGCTACCGCATCCTGCATTTCACGGAATTCGGGCCATCCGGCCCGGGTTTTTGACGGATCGTTGATGCGGGGGAGCTGAATCATCACAAACGGCATGTCCGGATTCCGGAAGGCCTTTCTCCAGGAAGAGATCATGGTTTTCAGCAGCTTGCCGTTTTGTTCGTTGTCAATGATCTCCGCATCGGATTCCCCCTGATACCAGAGGACGCCCGTGATGGGGAGGGCCGTTGTCCACGCGATGCCGGATTCATACAGGAACGCTGGCTTGTAGGGGTGGTTCGGGGAACCCTGGTTGAGCCGCGGGGAGATGTTCTTTCTGGCGCGTCCCTTCACCCAGCCGGAGATGAGAGGGGAATCCAGCCAGTTGTTGCCGCGCAGGGTGCGGAAGCTGCTGTTGGTGTTGATAACCTGCTGGGGAATCCACGCCGCTATTTCCGAGCCGCCCAGGGATGAGTGGATGATGCCTACCGGGATGCTCAGGCCCTCGCGGAGTTTTTTGCCGAAGTAGTAGCCGACGGCCGCCATCGGACCGGAGGTGGAGGGCGAGCTGACGACCCATTTTCCTTGGTAGAACTTGTCCGTGGTGACGGCATTAAAGTCTTTGTCGGAATAGGGGGCGTTATTCGTATGGGCCTGGGGGACGTTGTTGAGCAGCCGGAGCTGTTCGTCGCCGGAGGCGGCTATGTCTTCTTTGGCCGTGGAGGTCTGGTTCAGGCGAAACAGCATGTTGGATTGCCCGGAAGCCAGCCACACTTCGCCCACTAGCAGGTCGTCCAGTTGAGAGGAGTCTCCGTTTTGGGAGGCTGTCAGGGTCCGGCCCGTGGCATTAGGCTGCATGGGAGGCAGTGTGACGCTCCATTTTCCCTGGGGATCAGCTTTTGTTTTCAGGGTGACGCTGCCGAAGGTGACGGTTACTTCCTTGTTGGGATCAGCCGTGCCGGAGACGGGCACGTTTTTTCCATGGGGAATAACCATGTGGGAACCGTAGATGCGGTCGAACTGCGGAGCGGCTGCCCACGCCGCATTCAGAGCAATGACGGCAGCCAGGATGCATGGAGTATGGATGTGCATGGTTTGGAGTTATTTAAGAAGAAGTTCGTCCCGTGTGAGACCGGTCAACTGTCCGAGCCGTTTGATGAGGCGTATCATGATCAAGACGAGGGCGACCAGGATGGGTACCCCGATGATCAGGAAACCCCACCAGGTAATGCTGCCGATGGCTACGTTGTAGGCCACCTGCTGTTCTTCTGCGGGCAGGCGCATGACGGAGGACATGAAGGAGAGACTCAGGAAGAAATTGCCTATGGAGGACGCCACGAGCGTTCCCGCCAGAATCCAGGAGGAGCCGGCCAGCAGGCGCTGATAGTCCCGTTCCCTGCCGCTGGACGCCACTGCCTGTTCTATTCTGGGGACGTCGAACAGCTCCGGTGTGTAAATGAACATGTTGAGCAGGGGGACGCTTGTGGAGCGGGAGACGATGACGGCCGCCGCCAAAATGAGGGGGATCAGCGCTTCCTTGCCGGCAAAGAGCCAGGGAGTGGCGCCGTGGATGCGGCCTCCCGGCCCGATGACGAAGATGCTGATGATGCCGGTGAGCAGCACGCCGGCCATGCCCACGCCGGACATGAGGTCGAATTTTTTGGTGACGACCAGGGAACGGATTCCGTACACTAACGGAAGAGACAGAGCAATTACGAGAGCCCAGACCGGGCCGATATGCCAGAAGCTTTCTCCGGCGGCCCGTTCGAGGGGGTTGGCGGGGCCTGCGCTGCAGTAGTCCAGGATCAACACCGGAAGAAGGATATTGATGAAGATGCCGAGAAGGGAGGAACGGGAGCCGGATTGCGTTTTATCCATGAATTGAGCGATATAAGTTCGTAACATACGTACAGGTTTCCCCGCAAGTTGCAAGCCCGTGTGCGAACGTAAAGACCAGAAGAGGCAGAAGCGGCCTTTTTCCGGGAGAATGGCGCTCTGCGGAAATCGTGGCATGTGGCTGTATGTTTCGTTCTTTTGTCTGGACACGGCGGGTAATAACGTTCAGCTTCTCCCGTGGCCCTGAAAGAGCCTTTTTCCCCATGACTCAGACATCTTCATTTTCGACGCTTGGTATTTCACCGGAAGTTCTGGAGGCCATCGAGGTTCTCGGCTTCGACACGCCGTCCGCCATTCAGGAGCAAGCCATTCCCGCAGCCATAGGAGGGTCTGATATCGTGGGACTTTCCCATACGGGTTCCGGCAAGACGCTTGCGTTTGCCATTCCGGCGTTGGAATGCATTGATCCGGATGAACGCGCCGTCCAGGTGCTGGCCCTGTGCCCCACGCGGGAACTGGCCGTGCAGATTTGCCGGGAGGTGGACAAGCTGGCCCTGTTCATGGACGGCGTTTCCGCGGTACCCATTTACGGCGGCTCTTCCTTCCGCCCCCAGTTGGACGCCCTGCGCCGCGGCGTGCAGTTCGTGGTAGGCACCCCGGGCCGCGTGATGGACCTGATGGAGTCCGGCGCCCTGCGTCTGGACCATCTCCGCATGCTGATCCTGGATGAAGCGGACGAGATGCTGGACATGGGATTCCTGGAGGATATTGAGCGCATTGCGGAGGCCATGCCGGAAACGAAGCAGACCCTGTTTTTCTCCGCCACCATGTCTCCGGAGATCAACCGGCTGGTGAGCCGTTTTATGAAGGATCCCGTTCAGATTACGATTGAACGGCCTACGCTGACGGTACCCACGATCGAGCAGCTTTATTACGAGGTGGTGTTTTCTTCCAGGATTGAGGTGCTCAGCCGCCTGCTGGATACGGGAAAGATCAAGATGGGGCTGGTGTTCGCCAATACCAAGAAAGTGGTGGATGACATCGTGGACGGCCTGACGGCCCGGGGGTATGCCGTTGACCGTCTTCACGGTGACATGCCCCAGATCATGCGGGAGCGTGTGATGGACTCTTTCCGCAAGGGGAGCCTCCGCCTGCTGGTGGCTACGGATATTGCCGCCCGGGGCCTGGACGTGGACGATGTGGATGCCGTGGTGAATTTTGAATTGCCGCGCGATCCTGAGGATTACGTGCACCGCATCGGCCGCACTGCGCGCGCCGGGCGCAAGGGAAAAGCCATTACGTTTGTAGGGCGCCGCGATTTTTCGCTGATGAGCCGGATTGAACGGTTCATAGGCGTCAAGCTGACTCCAGAACCGGTGATGACCGCCGTCCAGGTGGACCAGCTGCGGACGGAATCCCTGGTGGATGATATTCTGGAACGCCTGAAACCGGATGCTATTCTCCCGGAAGAATTGAAGGATGTGGAAGCGGCCCCGGAATCCCTGGCGGCGGCCTTGTTTGATTTGCTCAGGGAGCGTACTCACCGGGAAGTGCAGCCTATTCCGGAAGATAAGCCCGCTCGCCGGCCGCGCCATACGCAGCAGTCCGGAGAGGATGGGGAAAGCCCACAGAAAGGGGATTCCTGGATGAACAAGGATGATACGGTTACGCTGTTCATGAATGGCGGCCGTATGATTGGCCTGCGGCCCAAGGATATTGCCGGGCTGTTTTACAATACGGTGGAGATGGAGAAAGGCGCCGTGGGCGATATACGAATTTTTGCCAAGCATTCCCTGATTGAAGTGGATGCCTCCGTGGCTCCCCAGCTTCTGAACGCTCTGGCGAACGCTACGATTTGCGGCTATGAGGTCAATGTTCGCGAGGACAAGGGCACGCCGGAATATTCCGATGGTCCGCGTCCCCCGCGCAGAAACGGCGGGTTCCGCGGTGGCTACCGTGGTGACCGGGACCGCAATGACCGCGGGGGCTTCAGGGGACCCCGCGGCGGGTTCCGCAGTGACCGGGGAGAGCGCTGGGGCGACCGGCCCCGCAGGGATGACAGGAAGAAGAGGTTCTGACGCCTGTTCCCTTTCTGCAAGGAAGAGTGTTTCCCCCCCCCTTCACGATCGCCATGGGCCGCCTTCGTGGCGGTTAAATCATCCGTTTTTCCGGCACGGAATGCTGCCGTTTGAATCGCATGGTCATGAAGCCCGGCAGTCTTGTTGCCTGACGCCGTATCTGAAAAAAAATCGGGGCTGTTCCGCGTCTGGCGGGACAGCCCCTTCAGTTCCCATTGAAGCCTGAAGAAAACAAAGGGCCGTCAATGGGGAATTGTTCTGCTCCTCCTCCACAGCAGGGCAGCCAGTCCCAGCAGGCTGAGGGTTGCGGTTCCCGGTTCCGGAACCTGGGCGAAGATCATGGCGGTGTTGGCCTGGGGGTCCGTCGTCATCTGCGCGTCATAGAGGACGCCGTTGCTCAGGAATTTGATATTGGCCAGATTGGCGGGAATTTCCGTCAGGGAAAGCGTGTAGCTGCTTGTTCCGGTGATGTCCACGATGACGGAGCCCGCGGTAAGCGCCTGAAGCGTCAAGGCCGCGTTTTCCCCCAGCACCAGGGATGTCAGGTCCGAAGCTCCGGCCAGCGTCAGGGCGCTTCCGGATTCAATGGTCAGGGTGAGGGCACCGCCCAGGGAATCCAGCGCGGTATTGGTGCGGTTGACCACGGAGACGTGGGTAAAATCACTCAGGGAGGCCTGGAAGCTGTTCACGGTTACGTGGTCCAGAACCAGGGTCCGGTTGCCGCTGACGTTCGTGCCGCCGCTGATGGCTCCCGCGTATTTGTCAAAGCCGTAGGCCGCCGTGCCGGAAGCGAGGTCTTTGATGCGGACCTCGGAATTCCCGCCGACGGTGCCTCCGGAGCCTCCCCCGGAGATGGAGCCCCAGGAAGAACCGTTGTGAAGCACGGCGGAGTTGCCCGTCACGGTGACGGACGTATTGCCCCGTACGGCGCCGCTGCTCCCTCCCGCGTAAACGTTCCCCCTGATGAGGCCGCCCGTCACGTTCACGGAACTTCCCTGCATGATGCTGCCCCCTTTACCCGCCCCGTACACGGAGCCGGAGATGTCGCCGCCCGTAACCGTGGCGTTCGTGCCGCCGTCAATGGTTCCGGTCAGGCCGCCGCCCATTACGTCCCCGTTCACGCTGCCGCCGTTGACGTAGACGTGCGCGCCCCCGCCGATGGTTTTATCGTTTCCGGAGAAAATGCCGCCCATGACCTGGCTGGAAAACGTGCCTGAATTGATCACGATGTCCACATTTCCCCCAATGTCGGAGCCGTAGGAACCTGCCACGGAAGAAGCGTTGGTGGTTGTGAAGGTGCCGAAGAATGCCTTTTCCGCGGAGAATTCCAGATAAACGTTTCCGGTCACCCGGGTGGAATTCACGGCGCCGAAGACGGTGCTTCCTCCCTTGGCTGAACCCGTGAAGCGCAGATAGGCGCTGCCGTCGAGCGTGCCTCCGTTCTGACCGTATTCGGCGCCGTGGGCTCCGTACCAGGATGAGGCCTCCCCTTCTCCGGAGATGGTTAGCCAGACGTCGCCCGTGTAATTGCCTTTATTCGCGAAAATATAGGAGGCGCTGCCGGAAGTGATGGTTGCGGAGACGGAGTTTCCCGCCTTCCCGGTGGAAGAATCCGCCATGGAGCGCGCGTTGAAGCCCCCGGAGCAGACCAGGCCGTCCTTGACGTGGGTGAAGCCTTTTTCCGGCCAGACGATGTTTCCTTGAGGCGGGCTGGCCGCGTTGCCGGAACCGGAGGAGATGAACGCGTTGTCCTTGTTGACCAGACCGGAGGTGGTGGGGGCGTAGGAGCCGGTCCCGTCCAGGGCCATATCTTTCAGAATGGCGTTTCCGCTGCCGTCATACTGAATGATGACGCCGTTGAGGCCGGAACCGGAGGTGACGGAAAGGGCCTCCCCGATCAGCATGTCCCCAAGCCAGATGTAATAGCCTCCCTTCAGGCCTTCCTGTTCATTGCCGTTCACATAGGCCATGCGCAGGCTGTCCATGTTGGCGGACATGTCCATGGAATACAGGATGGTGTCCCCCCATTTGATGTAGGCCTCGCAAATATTGAGCGTTCCGTAAAAGGAGCCGTTGCCCAGGCTGACGCTGAACTGGTCGGAGACGTTCCAGCCGCTGGCCGCTCCGTCTCCCAGGCTCAGCGTGAAGTCAAAGGTGAATCCGCCGGACAGGTCGGTCCCTTCCGTCCATGTATGGCTGATCATGCTGCTACCGGGCTGTCCCAGGCTGATGCCGGCGGAAGACACCGTGACGTTGGACACGGCAAAGCCGACATCCGTCAGATCCTGCACCCCGGTCCATGCGGGGGCCTGGCCTCCCTGGTGGAAATTGACGGCCAGATCGGAGACGGCTTTTCTCTGTTGTCCCGCGGAACGCCCTGCGTAGCCCATGGCCTTGGCGATGTTGCCCGCCATGATGAGGTCTCCCTGCGCGTTGGGGTGCAGGCCGTCTTTTCCGGGGGCGTTGAACATGGAGCCGACGCCGTAGAACGGGGTTTTGGAAGCCACGTCGATCATCCCCTTGTTGACGTCGATGACGGAGACTCCCTGCTTGTTCTGTCCCCAGGATTTCAGGGAATCATTATAGGTGTTCACGGCCGCGTGGGTGGCGTCGGAGTTGGCATTGCCGTGTGTCGTCCAGCAGGGAAGAGTCATCACGATGACGTTCGCACTGCTGTTGGCAGTGAGCATGCTGTTCACGATGGAATCCATGTTGCCCAGCAATGCGTTCGTGGCGTTCTCGATGCGGTCGCCCAGGGTTGCGTTGTTCCCGTCGGACAAAAGGTCATTGGTGCCGATCATCAGGAAAAAAGTGTCCGGCGTGTCGGCTCCGGTAAAAGTCGGCCCCGTATAGGCGGCTCCGTTTGTCTTGGTGCCGGAATGGCCCAGCCAGTTGTCGATGTTGGAGCCGTTAAAGCGGCCTCCGTATCTTTGTCCTGAAATTTCCCATGCCCTGGCGCTGGACTGGGAGGAGTGCTTGTTGTTGAAAACCTGACCCCCATAGGAAGTTCCAGCCGTGACGCCGCCGGAGTTGTTGCCGGTGTTCACGCCTTCCGCGTTGCAGGAAATGCCATTGTCCGCAAAGATCTTGTGCAAGGCCCAGCGGTAGGACCCGCTATTGACGCCGTGGGTGATGGAATCCCCCACGAACATGACATTGCCCAAATCCGTTCCCGAGGCGATGGTGGTTGAGGGGGCGGCGACCGCCAGCAGCGCGGCGAGCAGGGAAAGGGGAAGCCTGGTTTTCATGGAGATGGAGAAGAGAATGAAACGGGTATTTGAATTTCAGGTAAAGAACGGCCATCCGGGTCGGGCCGGATGGCCGTGAAAGGTTGTCAGGGATGAATTCCGGTCAGGATCTGCGGCGGCGCAGCATCAGCACGCTCAAGCCCAGCAGGCTAAGGGATGCCGTGGCCGGTTCAGGGACCAGCTGGTTATAGTAATTCTTGAAGGCTTCTTCATCCATGACTCCGCCCGTCACGATTTGCATGCCTTCGAGGGTCAGGTTGCTGGAGGGAGTGAAGCTGTTGGTGATGCTTCCGCTGTTGGTTGTTCCTTTGCCTCCTACGAAAAGATGTTCCAATTGTTTGCTGAAGTTGATTCCTCCGCCATTGGATGTGATGCTTCCAATTTTACCACTGTCCAGGTAGACATCCAGATTGACATTGTTATCAGAGGTTTTTGTCCATACAACAGACAGATTGCCCGTATTTCCCGTTACGGAGATGGTGGGATCTGTTGTCCCGTATTTCCCGTTGGTTTGGCTGGTACCCCAATAGCCGAAATGAACTCCCCCGTCCTTGTACTGGGCTCCGAAAAGGCCGGCGAAGGCGTCAGCGCCAAATTGGGCGGAAAACAGCGTGGAGCCTGTTGCAGAATCAAGAGTGGAGAGATCGAAGGTCAGGGCTACGCTGAAAGACTGGCCTGCATTAACATTCGGGCGATTCGTTGCTCCGGTCATGGTAAAGTCCAGGGAACCGTTGTTCAGGGAAAGGCCTCCGGTACCTGTTGCGGTGGCATTTGTTCCGCTCAGGGAAATGCCGTCCTGGCGGGTTCCGCCGAGAAGGCCGGAGAAATCCGTAATGGTGGTGGTTGCCCCCAGGGAGACGGAACATCCCAGGACGGCAAGCAGGGCGGATATAGATTTAATCTTCATGCAGTATAATATGTGAGGGTTGGAAAGGCTGTACGGACAGCGATATGGGTTCTTTACCGGATTGCAAATCCGCAAACAATGCCGAATATTGGAGAACAAATCCTTAATTGACCTCAAGTTATTCTTTTTTAGAAAACTACGTTTGCTCTGGTCTTTCGCTGAAATGTGTTTCCTGCTGACTATGAATCAGTTATCCGGTCATATAAAAAAGAGGAGAGTAAGCGCGGATTTGCAATCCGCCGCTGGGCCGTGCACAAACATGATTTTTGCTTCTTTTTTTCTACGCAATGTTCTCCAAATGAAGAAAATATCCATTTATTCCTTCTGTCCGCCAATTTCTTTCCGATGGACCGGAAGAGAAGCCCTGACGGGGCGGAGGGTGGGCTGCGGCGCACCGGAACGATCGGTACGGGGTGATCTTTTGCGGTACCGCAGCCGGTACTGGTCTTTCCGTCCGCCGGTTCTCCTCTTCCTCAAGGGGGTGAAAGAAAACAATTGTTTTTCCGAATATATCGGGGGCTGTCCTGAATCAGCAGGATAAAATGGTTCTTCAAGTATTCTTTGACGCTTTCACATGCAAACATGCTTTCGGAGTACCGTATTGTCCAGGATTTCAGGGATTCCTCTTGTATGTGATAAAGAAGGGCTGAACGGAGGAGGAGAATGCCAATGAGAACAGGGAGGAGGTTTCATGACACTCTCCACAATAATTCGTGTGGTTCCATGGTCAATTCGGCGGCGCTGTTTAATTTGCTTGAGGGGAGTCAGGTTTTCTGTAAGATTGATCGTCCCTGCAACGTTTACATGTTAATCACATTTCCATTTTCAAGATGAAATTGCTGCCTTTCCTGACCGTTTTGCTAACTGCCGCCATTCCCTGCATGGCCGCTCCTGGAAACGCCGTGAACCCTTCCGCCAAACCGGGAAAAACTGCGCGGCCCAATATCATTTTCATTCTGGTGGATGACATGGGGTGGGGCGATCTGGATTCCAACTGGAGCCAGGAGAATTTGAATGGACGCACGGTGGGCAGGAAGAACGAGTTTAAAACTCCGGCCTTGTCAGCCATGGCCCGTGAAGGGATTCAGCTGCGCCGCCATTATTCCGCCGCGCCCGTATGTGCTCCGGCACGCGCCTCCCTGCTGCTGGGCGTGCACCAGGGCACTTCCCGTGTGGTGAGGAACAACCGGTTTGACCATCCCATTGAAGATTCCCATACGCTGGGTTCCGTCTTGAAGGAAGCCGGATATGATACCGCCGCCATCGGCAAATGGGGCGTAGGCGGGGGCGGGCAGAGCCATGGCCCGGTGACGGGCGGCCCCCACCAGCGCGGATTCAATTATTTTTACGGCATTCTGGACCATTTGGCCGGACATTTCCACTATCCTTCCGAATCCCGCGATCTTTTTGAATACAACGGTTACGCCCCGAATCCGGAATGGAAGAATATCAAGGAGCAGGTTCCCCTGACCGCCTATTCCACGGATTTGTTTGGCGCGCGTGCCAAGCAGTGGATCATGGACCAGCGCAAGTCCGCCCGCAAGACCGGCAAGCCGTTTTTCCTGTATCTGGCTTTTCCGGCTCCCCACGGGAGCCTGACGGTTCCCGGTACGCCCTATCCTTCCGGCGGCGGTGTGAAAGGCGGCCTGCAATGGGTAAAGAAGAACGGCACGGAATCCGCCAATACGGCTTTTGGCCCCAAGGCGGAGAAGGACAAGGATACTTATATTTATCCGGACAATTCCCGTTTTCCAAATGAGGTGGCCAAGCGTCATTCCACCATGATCCGCCGAGTGGATGATGTAGTGGCGGATTTGATTCATTTGCTGAAGGATTTGAAGATAGACAACAATACGATGATTGTTTTCACGTCCGACAATGGCCCCCACAATGAAGGCGGCGCCGATATGAAGCATCAGCACGGAGCGCAGAATCCGCAGTTTTTCAAGAGTTACGGGATGATGGACGGCATCAAGCGGGATTGCTGGGAAGGCGGCATGCGTGTTCCCACGCTGGTACGCTGGCCTGCCCGCATTCCCAAGGGTCAGGTCAGTCTTCAGCCTGGTCAATTCCATGACTGGCTGGCTACCCTGGCGGATGCCGCCGGCGTGCCTGTTCCGGCCCGCAGCGACGGTGTTTCCCTGATGCCGACGCTGACAGGGCACGCGGACAAGCAGAAGCCGGGCATTGTTTACACCGAGTACAACCACGGAAGCAAAACCCCCGGGTACAAGGATTTCCTGGGTGAGCACAAGGGTGCCCAGCGCGGCCAGCAGCAGATCGTCTTTGTGGACGGTTTGAAGGGGCTGCGCATGGGGGTGAAGGATGCGGACAAGGATTTCATGATTTTCGATACCTTGAAGGACCCGCAGGAAAGCAAGGATCTGGCCGCGTCCAAACCAGAACTGCAGGCTCGCATGAAGGCTGCCGCATTGTCCAATCGCCGGGCATCCCATCCTTCCAAGACGGTGTTTGATACGGCTCTGGTGCCTGCCGTGGAAGCCAAGGGAGTTCCCGGCCTGAAGTGGTCCCTGTATGAAGGGGAATTCCCCTGGGTGCCCGATTTCCGCCAGATGAAGGCTCCGGCTGTCTCCCACGGCGTGACGCAAGCCCCGTCCGTCAAGATGAACGGTCCCAGGAAGCGGGGCGTGGAACTGACGGGTTACGTGAATGTTCCCGCAGACGGCGCCTATACCTTTTATCTGACTACGGACGCCAACAAGGGGAGCAAGGCTTTTGTGCGCCTGCACGGGATGGAGCTGATTGATGCGGACAAGGTGTATCATCCCGGAACGGAAGTATCCTCCGACCTGGGGGAAGAAAACAATCCCGTGTATTTGAAGGCGGGCCAGCATCCCATCCGCATCGGCTATGTGGGGACGGCCGGTTCCGGTTCCGCAGTGACTCTGAAGTGGAAAGGGCCCAATCTGCCCAAGCAGGAGATTCCCGTTTCCGCATTCAGCCATTCCCCGGATGGCAAGTAAAGCCAATCCATGAGCGATCTTTACGAGTACCAGGCAATTGACGGTTCTTCCAAAGGACCAGTTGCCCTGGTGCTTCTGTTGCAGGCCAGGAACCAGGGGCGGTTGTCCAACCAGGCTCTGGTGAGAAAGTTGCCCGACGGGGCTTGGAGGCCTTTGTCTTCCTATATTCCGCCCATGACTGTCTTGGACGAGGATGGGGACATGGAGGTGGCGGAAGGAGAGGCAGATACCTGCGAAAGGTCTCTTGCTCCCGACTGGTCACGGCAGAAGTATTGGCGCAGGGTGGCCAGGGAATGGTGCAGTTTCCGGGGGCGTGCAGGCAAGGGTGAGATGCGGGAGGTATATGCCACTCTGGGGTCGGTGTGGCTGGCTGCGGCCTGTCTTCCGGCCCTGGAAAAGTACGGTTTTTTCTCCTATCCGGCACCGTGGATGGAAAGCGTCTTTTTGGGGCTGTTTTATCTGGTTTTGTCCCTCCTGGCCATTCCGCTGGCGGCTACCATGGTACGCCGTCTGCATGATGTGGGGAGAAGCGGTATTTGGCTGGTGTGCCTGGGGCTGCCCGCGCTGGGATGGCTGCTGCTGTGGTATTTGTCCTACGGGGAGAGCCAGCTGGGTGAGAATAAGTACGGAGATCCTCCGTGGAATTGATGTGTTCCCATGTTTAAGACGTCTATTCATGGGGAGAGGCGTCTTAGGGTCAGGAAAGGGTTTCTCCGGAGAGGAAGATATAAGGTGCAGGCGGGAATGTTTTCGATTTGTTCCAGATAAGGTTTATCCATGAAAAGCCGGAATATGGAGAGCTACTTCCTTTCGGGGTCGGCTTGCTTTCACAAAACGCAGAGAAGAGGATTTTTAAGACCGGGGAGAGAGTTTTTCCTGCCTTTTCCTTTTATTCCCGCGTCACTTTCAGACGCAGAAAGCGGCGTTCCGGCGCATTGCTGTCAATCGCCGCCGGGTCTTGATACTCTCCCCGTGAACCCGTCGGAGTTATCACGCCTTCATCATTCCATTTTTTCAGGTCTGTTGAGCTTTCCACATTGAAGACGACGTCTGTGGCATCCGGATTCACCGGCCATTCCAGCACCAGGTGCGGCATGCCATCCACATTCCTGACCGTCAGCGTAGTGACGGTGCCGCAGGGTTGAAGGGGCGGCAGCCCCGTGGCGTATTTCATCAGGTTGGTGATACCGTCCCCGGCGGGGGCGGCTTCCGGAGCGGTTTGGTCTTCCGGAGTGTCGTCTGTAAAATGGTCATTCTTCCATTTTTCATAGGGAGAAGGAGTGGGAGTCCAGCTTAAGACCAGCGCGCTTTTTCCTATTGTTTCCTCCCGGTGCAGGGAGAAGCTGCCCGCCTGCTGCCACGGAGCGGCTGTTGCCGGGTCATAGGAGACGGAGGGCTGGCCCGTCATGGACAGGGCACTGCCTTCCACGAGTTTCCATGTTTTGCCTTGTTTTGTGTCCGTTATTTCCGGCAGGGTCACGTGGAGTTCCGAAGCGCCATTCAGGTTAACCGGCCCTTGAGCGCTCCATTTGGCATTTGCCGACGGTTCTGCGGGCAGCGTGAAGCCCAGACGGGTTCCTCCGGCTATGTCCAGTTCCGTCATCCCTTGCAAGGAAGCTGTCGCACCCAGATTTACCGTGCCAGCTTCCACGCTTACCGGAAAATGGCACCGGGAAATGCCTCCACCGAATCCGAGGGTACCGGGCCCCGTTTTCCGCAGGCTTGAGGTGGCGGAGTATCCTGCAAAGGAGTAGATGGGGTCCTCCATGCTGATCAGACAGTTTTGTTCCGCCTGCATGACCATGCTGACGTTGCCCATGACCGTGATGGAGTTGGCGCTTCCGCCCGCAGAGGTTCCGACGGCCCTTCCACGGTAGTTGCCGCTGAAGGAGATGGGGCGGGAGGAGTCTGCGGAGTGAAGCGTCAGTTCCGTTTGGCAGGCGGCGCCTTTGCCGGCTGCGTAGATGGCTCCCCCCAGTTTGCCCGCACTGTTGTTCGCGAAGGTACTGCCGCTTTCAATGTTTGCGGTGCGGAGAACTTCTCCGTCATTGGCATCCAGGCACAGGGCTCCTCCGTTGTGGGATGCCATGTTGCCGGAAAAAGAAGAGCCTGCCGCGATTTTTACGTTTCCGCGGCAGTAGAGCGCGCCGCCGCTGCCGGATTCCGCCCGGTTGCCGGAGAAGGAGACGGCCTCATTCTGGATGACGGAGCCGGCGTAAACCGCACCGCCCTGGGAAAATCCGCTGACCGTGTTGTTTTCATAGACGGCTGTTCCGGAAATGGTGACTTGGCCGTAGTCCAGCGCGCCTCCCCCGTTGCCCGTTTTTTTTGCATTGCTGGCGCCTCCGGCATTGATGACTACGTCACCCATGAGAAGAGCCCCTGAAAGGAACATTCCAGTGCAGATGACCAGCCTGCCAAGCCGCATGCGGGCAGGAACGGCGGAATAATGGCGTGGTTGCTTCATGATTCTTGTCCTGTTGGTCGGAGTGTTTATTCCTGAATGGGCACGACGGACGAAGGATCGTCCGGGTCCGTTTCCCCGGGGTCGATGAGCCCGTTTCCATTGGCGTCTTCAATTAGATCCGGTACGCCGTCCCCGTCAGAATCCACATCCGGGAGGTCCGGCATGCGGATATAGGCCGTACCGATGATTTTTCCGTTTCTTTTAAGGAGGGGATATTGGGCGTCGGCTCCGTGGAGTTCCCTCATCAGGGCGCGCGCCATGCGCATCAGGCGTTCTTGCTGCGCCGGATCCCGGGCCTGGTCCTTGCTTTCGCTGATATCGTCCTTCAAGTTGAAAAGTTTCCATGGAAAGCGGCCCGCCGTTTTATACCCTTCGTTATAGGTGGTCCAGATATCCGTATTAGGGTACTGGTCCAGATAGTCGTAAATGACTTTCCAGTCTCCCTCCCGGTAGGTGGAATAGAAGTGGCCGTAGCCATGGTAGTGGGGGTAATGGTGGTAGATCTTCTGAGTGCGGTGGAAGGAAGCTTCCCCCTTGAAGTAGGGACTGATGTCCTCCCCGTCCACCTGCTGGTCCACCGGAACCTGAAGCTTCAGCATGCTCAAAAGGGTGGGATAGATGTCCCAGATGGCTACGATGTCATGATTGGCGACATTTTGCGGAATGGGGTATTCCTGTTGGATGGGGGCGGAGGCGTTCACCTTCGCCCAGCCCACGATCATCGGTATCCGGGTGCCCCCTTCATAGCGGTTGCCTTTGCGGCCCCTGAGCGGCGCGATAGCGCTGACCTTCTCCACCATGGGCATATTGCGGCTGGATCCTTGCTGGATGGGAGAGTCCCCGCCGTTGTCGGACATAAAGATGACCAGCGTTTTGTCAGCAACGCCCAGTTCCTGGAGGTAATCCATAAGATCGCCCAGGGATCTGTCCATGCCTTGGATCAAGGTGGCGAAGTTGCCTATGTTCTGATTGATGTTTACATTGCCTTCAAAATCGGTACGCCCGGGCTGGAGGGCCTGGTAGTATTCTGTGTCCCCATTGGGGTCCGGCTGGTCGTGCCGCTGGTGAACGGCATAATGGGCCATGTACGCAAAGAAGGGCTTCTGTTCATCCACGGCCGCCTTGATCTGTTTCTTCATTTCCTGAGTCAGGGCATTGGTCAGGAAGTTCCTCTTCCTCTCTTCCGTCGTGGTATATTTGTAATATTCCTCCAGACCGGCAACGTGGTAGACGCCGGACCCGAACTGGGGAGTGTAAGAACCGGGCTGTCCGGCGGAGCTCCCGCCGATATTGACGTCAAACCCGAGGTTGATGGGGTTGGCATAACGCTCTGTGGCCGGGGCGAAGTGGGCTTTCCCTACCATGATAGTCCGGTAACCGGCTTCCTGTAATACGCGGGGCAGCGGAATTTCCTGCTGGCTCATCCCGCCCATGTTCCATTGCGGCGCCTGCATGAGCACGTGCGGGTTGGAATCATTGAGCACAGGGCTGTTCGGAGATGTCCAGTTGGTAACCCGGTGACGGGCGGCATTTTTTCCCGTCATCAGGGACGTACGGCCCGGGGAACATACGGGGCATGAATAGGCGTTCGTGAATTTCAGGCCCTGTGCCGCCAGCCTTTCCATAGATGGGGTTTTGTAGAAGTTGTTCAGGGCCGTTTTAACGGGCTGGCCGTTTTGATAATAGAAAGGAACGGAGGTATCCTGCCAGCCCATGTCGTCTACCAGAAATAGAAGGACATTGGGCGTATTTTCCGACAGAACGGAGATGATGAGTGATTTGCTTTTCTGTGTTCCATCGGCAGCGGTCAACGTCAATGTGTAGAGAGTCGTCTCCGTCGGTTTGACCCGGAGAGTGCCGGCTCCGTTTTCACTGGTGATGGCGATGTTTTTTCCGTTGGCCGTCAGTTCCAGATTTTGTGCCTTGACGGTGCTCCAGGTCAAGGTGGCTTCTTCATCCGCTCCGGGGACAATCCTCTTTTTATCCGATTCAAATATAAGGATTTCCGGTTCTTGCTTCTTGATGGTTACCATTACTTCCGCCGCAGATTCCGTTCCGTCCTCTCCCCGAGCGTTCAGTACATAGGTAGTTGTTTGTTCAGGATTGACCGTAATCGCTCCCGTGCCGTTTTCCGTGGTGACGGGAATGTTTTCACCGTCTTTTGTGCTTAAGGTGACTTCTCCGCATTTCCAGGTTTTCCAGCTTAGTTCCGCGCCCGCGGCGCTTCCTTCCATGATTTCAGGCGGTGTAGCGGTGAAGGAGATGATGCCGGGAGCAGGGGAGATCAGGCGCACGGCGTTGATGGCGGAGCGGGTGGAGTCCGCTCCGTTGCCCGTGATGGTGATGACGCCGTTCACGACCGGAACATACCGCAGGGTGACCTTGTTGGCTCCTTCGTTAAATGTGCCGGAGAAGTTTTCCCTGTCCTGGATGGTTTTCACCATGCCGTTGACCGTATAGAGCATGTCGCGGTTTGTGGTGTTGCAATCCCCGTAGATTTCCACATGGCAGTATTCCGCCATGGAGTCGGGGAGCTGGGAGATGACTACATTTTCCATGCCCCGGATTCCGGCCCAGGAGTCCATGAGCAGGTAGTCACGGTTTTTGTCGGCGGCAAACGTGCCGTTGCTGAAGCAGTAGCCGGGATTGTTGAAGGATATGGAGGCCTGTGTGGCTGTTCCACGAACAGTTTTCAGGCCTGTTGCCGAGGTTTTGGCCGCCGTCGTCGGAGTGATGAAGTTCCATGTTTCCCCTTCCTGCGCCAGTGTTCCGGGCTGGGCATTCAGAAACGCCGCTTCCGTAGCCACGGTTCCGTTCAGGACGCCGATACCTATTTCTTCCGCATTCAGGGAGCCCGTACCGGCCAGGAATAGAAGGAGAGTTGCCGATATGCCGCGGAGGAATTTCATGAGATTCAAGGAGCGCCTGCGTTCCATATTCCTTATTCTAACAAAAAAATGTATATTCTCAATGGGGAATCCCTCCGACCGGATGATTCCGTAAAAAGAAATCAATGGAGACCGTCATTGTTGCGGCCTCCATTGATGAGAGAGCTTGAGTCGCATTAAGCCCGGCGGCGGCGCATCGCCAGGACTGCGAGACCCAGCAAGCCGAGAGAGGCCGTGGCGGGTTCCGGGATGCTGGATAATGCAAGAGCGTTGATGTTGCCGGTACCGTTTGAGGTCAGACTCAGCGTGGTGTTGTCCTCCGTGACCGTAAAGGTGTATTCCACCAGAGCCCATTCTCCTGCTCCAGATTCCGAGAATAACGTCGTGCTGGAAAGTGAGGCATTGGAACCGGCCGAGTAGTCAAGCAGGGTGGCGGAGAGACCTTCTATATTCCCGGTCAAATCATAGGTTGAAGAGGCGGTTCCAAAAGAGTTGCCGCGCCCTACAAGCATGGTCAGCGTATAGCTTCCGGCGGAGAGCCCCCGCATTTGCATGGTGTACGGGCCGGGATTTTTATTGATGCATCCTCCTCCATTGTTGCCCGTTGTGATGTCGGAACCGAATACGTCAAAAAATTTGTTGGAGTTGTCGGGATTGTAGGAATTTTGGATGTTGTCCGCTGTCAGGACGCCTTGGGCACCGCAGGCCCCTGCTCCTGTTACCAGAGTGATACCCGTAGATGAACCATCGAAGTTTTTGAGGGCGCCGCTTGTATAATTGCCCCCTGAACTTCCGGTTTTGATCAGATTTACTTTGCCCTGTTCCCCAAGATAGGTGCCATCCATGGAGGATGTACCTTGAGCCAGGGAATTTACGCCGAATGTTATCACCACCGTGGCCGCTTGAACCGCGATGGAGGAGAGTGTGATGAGGGCCGCCAGGAATAAGGTTTTCTTCATAGACAGACTAAAATATGGGGTTAATGGTGGCGCGAGTTAGCCGCCACTCCATTTGCCAATAGCGGATTATAAATTCGCTGAAAATTCGATAAATCCATTTTAATGTAAAAAATCATATATCTTTTATAATCAATCATTTCATTTTTTATATAACATCTGCAGCAACTTGAGAAGCAGCAGTAATAGACTGGTCCTCCTTTCTAGGCAAGCTATAAATAATGCCTTGGAAATGAACATGAGAAAAAGAAAATTCTGGCTTTTTATATTGACTTCGAATTTATAATCCGATTCACAGGGAAGAAGTAATATATTCATTAGATTAATCGTTTTTTGTAGAAAGCAGGTTTCATGCGATCAATAACAGCATGAGTTGGAAAAAGTGATTATTCCTGCCGTGGGAGCAATTTGAAGGAACCCCGGATGGTTCCTTTGTGGGCTGATATCCCATGAAGGGAGATGCAGCCTGATCGAATTCATTCTGCCGGAGAAGAATAAAAAAGCCGTCCCGGATCAGGGGACGGCTTTTCGCGGTTAAGGGTGTATTTACTTTATGCTTCCACAGCCTTGGAGAATTCCTCCACCGTGTCACAGGTGCAGATCAGGTTGCGGTCTCCATACACGTTGTCCACGCGGCCAATGTACGGCCAGAATTTGTGGACGCGCAGTCCGGATACCGGATAGGCCGCCTGGCTGCGGGAATAGGGATGCTTCCATTCGTCGGCAGAGACCATTTCCGCCGTGTGCGGGGCATTTTTAAGGATGTTGTCTTCCTTGTCCGCTGTTCCGTTGATAATGGCCGTGATTTCCGCATGAATGTGTTCCATGGCTTCAATGAAACGGTCCAGTTCCTCCTTGGGTTCCGATTCGGTGGGCTCCACCATCAGGGTGCCGGGTACGGGGAAGGACATGGTGGGGCCGTGGAATCCGTAGTCCATGAGCCGCTTGGCGATATCGTCCACGGTGAGGCCGGCGTCATGGGTGAGCTGGCGCGGGTCCAGGATGCATTCATGGGCCACCAGACCCTTGTTGCCGGAGTAGAGAACCGGGAAGAGGCCGTCAAGTTTTTTGGCAATGTAGTTGGCGCTCAGGATGGCTACTTCCGTTGCTTCCTTGAGGCCGTCCGGCCCCATCATGGAGAGGTACATCCAGCAGATGGCGGCGATGGAGGCGCTTCCCCATGCTGCGGAGGCTACGGCTCCTTCTTCACTGTCCAGGCTAAGATGGCCGGGCAGGAAGGGCACAAGATGTTCCGCCACGCCAATGGGGCCGATGCCGGGTCCGCCTCCGCCATGGGGCATGGCAAAGGTTTTATGAAGGTTCAGGTGGCAGACGTCCGCGCCGATGCAGCCGGGGCAGGTGAGGCCCACCTGGGCATTCATGTTGGCGCCGTCCATGTACACCTGGCCGCCGTTGGCGTGCACGATGTCGCAGAGTTCCTTGATGGTTTGCTCATAGACGCCGTGTGTGGAGGGGTAGGTGACCATGATGCAGGAGAGGTTGTCCCGGTGGGCTTCTGCCTGGGTTTTCAGGTCGTCCATGTCGATGTTGCCCGCTTCGTCACATTTGACGGGGACTACCTTGAGACCGGCCATTGCGGAGGAGGCGGGGTTTGTGCCGTGGGCGGAGGTAGGGATGAGACAGACGTTCCGGTGGCCTTCTCCCGCATGCTGCTGGTAGCGGCGGATGGCCAGAAGCCCTGCGTATTCTCCTGCCGCGCCCGCGTTGGGCTGGAGGGAGACGGCGGCAAAACCCGTGATTTTAGCCAGACGGTCCGCCAGAATGGAGAGCATTTCCCGGATGCCTTCAGACTGCTCTGCAGGGACGAAGGGATGCAGGGAGCAGGTTTCCGGCCAGGTGATGGGGATCATTTCGGAGGCGGCATTGAGCTTCATCGTGCAGGAACCCAGCGGGATCATGGCTTCGTTGAGAGCCAGGTCGCGGGATTCCAGGCGGCGGATGTAGCGCATCATTTCCGTTTCCGAGTGGTAGGAGTTGAAGGCCGTTTCCGTGCAGAAAGGGGTCCTGCGCGTATGGATGGGCGCCCATGCCGGAGATTCACAGCAGCACGGGGCGGAAGTCTCCGTACCTGTGAGGGCGGAGGCCACGGAGGCCACGTCCGTGCAGGAAGCCGTTTCATCCAGTGAGATGGCGACATGGTCGGCATCCACCTTGCGGATGTTGTATCCCGCATCCAAAGCCTGTTTGACGAGTGCGTCCGCCCGGCCCGGCACCGTCAGGAGCAGGGTGTCGAAGAAGTTTTTGTTTTCTATGGAGATGCCGGCTTCCGTGAGAGCCTTGTACAGGCTTTTCGTTTTCCGGTGGATTTCCGTGCCGATGCACTTGAGGCCTTCCTGTCCGTGGTACACGGCGTAGAAGGCGGCCATGACGGCCAGAAGGACCTGGGCGGTGCAGATGTTGGAAGTGGCCTTGTCCCGGCGAATGTGCTGTTCCCGCGTCTGGAGTGCCAGGCGGTAGGCCGGCCGTCCCTGGGAGTCTATGGACATGCCGATGAGACGGCCGGGCATGCGGCGCTTCAGGGTGTCCGTGCAGGACATGTAGGCTGCGTGCGGCCCCCCGAAGCCCATCGGGACGCCGAAGCGCTGTGTGTTGCCCACGCAGATGTCCGCTCCGAAGGAGCCGGGTTCCCTGATGACAGTGAGCGCCATCAGGTCGGCAGCCACGACGCAGAGGGCTCCGGCAGCATGTACGCGGGAGAAGAAGTCCGTGTAGTCATTGATGCGGCCCAGGGTGTCCGGATACTGGACCAGGACGCCGGCAAGGTCTGCTCCGACGGAAGCAGGATCAAAAGAGGTCCAGTCCCCTACTACGATGTTGACGCCCTGCCATGCGGCACGGGTACGGATGACACTGATGGTTTGGGGATGGCAGGTGTCCGCCACAAAGAAGGTGTTGGCCTTGGGGCGGGTGTTCCGGCACATGGAGACGGCTTCTGCCGCAGCCGTTCCTTCATCCAGCAGGGAGGCATTGGCGACCGGCAACCCCGTCAGGGAGGCTACCATAGTCTGGAAGTTCATAAGCATTTCCAGCCGTCCCTGGGCGATTTCCGGCTGATAGGGCGTATAGGCCGTGTACCAGCCTGGGTTTTCCAGAACGTTGCGCAGGATGACGGACGGAGTAATGGTGCCGTAATATCCCTGGCCAATGAAGGATTTCAGGATCTTGTTTTTTCCAAGGATGGAACGGAGTTCCTCCAATGCTTCCGTTTCCGATTTGGCGGCAGGAAGGTCCAGAGGGGCTTTCATGCGGATGTCTGCAGGGACGATGTCCGCAATGAGTTCTTCAAGCGTTTCATAGCCGAGGCTTCCAAGCATTTCCCGGCGTTTTTCCCCCTGGGGGCCGATATGCCGGCTGGCAAAGTCTGAGTGGGTGTTCATGTGGTGTTTGGCAGTGTGGCGTCCGGTCCGGAGGGGCCGGGCTAAAGCAAAAAGCCCCGGGACGGAATCACCGGGGCGGAAGAGGAGGAACTGTTCAGGAGCAGTATTCCTCGTAGTCGGTTGCGTTCATCATGTCTTCCGTTTCCGTGGGAACGTCCAGGCGGATCTTGTAGAGCCAGCCCGCGCCGTAGGGATCGGAGTTGATGAGGGAGGGATCATTGGAAAGTTCCTCATTGATTTCCAGGATTTCACCGGAGACGGGAGTGTACACGTCGCTGGCGGCCTTGACGGATTCAACGACGGCCACGGGGTCCCCGGCGGCGACCGTGGCTCCTACTTCGGGGAGGTCTACAAAGACTACATCGGAGAGCTCCGCCTGGGCATGGTCGGAAATACCGATGGTGCCGATGTCTCCGTCAATTTCGATCCATTCATGATCTTTGGAATACAGCAGGTTTTCTGGTACGTCGTGCATAAGATTTGGTTGTATGAGGTAAGAGTGTAGTAATTTACAGGATTTGTCAGTTTATTTTTGCGTTGTAGTGTCAGCCTTTTTTATAAAAGGGTTTTTTGACCACAAGGGCGGGGAATTTTTTCCCCCTGACATCTATTTCCAGCTCTGTGCCGACCTTGGCATGGGCGGCAGGAAGGTACGCCAGAGCGATGCCTGTCATCAGGGAGGGTGAGAGTACGCCGCTGGTGAGTTCTCCAATGGCTTCGCCGCCGGGGAGATGAACTTTGTAATGGGCGCGAGGCGGCGCTCCCTTGCCCGTGTATTCAATGGCTGCCAGACGCTGGGCGAGGCCATTGGCCTTTTGTTCGCGGAGAATGCCGGAGCCGATGAATTCCGTGTCCAGCGCGCAGAAGAAGCCCAGTCCGGCTTCCAGCGGAGTTTTGTCCGGCGCCAGGTCGGAGCCGTTCAGCGGATAACACATTTCCAGGCGCAGGCTGTCGCGGGCGCCGAGTCCGCAGGGTTTGGCTCCGGCGGACAGAAAGGCTTCAAACCATTTGACGCCTTCCGTAGCAGGGCAGAAGAATTCGAAGCCGTCTTCCCCGGTGTAGCCGGTACGGCAGACGATGAGGTCCGCGCCGTCCACCGTGATGCGGGCGATGCCGTTGCGGGGCGGGAGTTCCACTCCGGGAATGACTTTGGCGAAGATTGCCCCGCAAAGAGGTCCCTGAACGGCCAGGCCCACGTATTCGTCGGAATGGTTTTCCAACGTTACGTCTGCGGGTTTGTGCGCGGAGAGCCAGGCGAAGTCTTCACCAATCTTGGAGGCGTTCACCACCACGAAGAAGGTTTCCGGTTCCATGCGGTACAGGATCAGATCGTCGATGACTCCAGCCTGTTCGTTAAGCATGATGGAGTATTGGCCCTGGCCGATGTCCAGCTTGTTGATATCGTTGGTGAGCATGGAGTTCAGCCATGCCGCCGCGTTCGGGCCGGATACCGTGAACTGGCCCATATGGGAGATGTCAAAGATGCCGCAGGTCTCGCGCACCGCTTTGTGTTCGTCCAGAATGCCGGTATACTGCACGGGCATGTTCCAGCCGGCGAAGGGAACCATTTTGGCTCCAAGTTCAATGTGTTTGGCTGCCAGGGGTGTGGATTTGACGTCGGAATCAGGCATAAGGTGATGTGAAGTTATGAGCAATCTGCTCTTTGCGTTCTGAAAAGTCAATGGAATTCCGGGGACTTCAGGGCTAGACATTAAAGCGGAATTCGATGACGTCCCCATCCTTCACGATGTATTCCTTGCCTTCAATGCGCAGCTTTCCATGTTCGCGCGCTCCGGCCTTGCTGCCGCACGTAACGAGATCGTCATAATGGACGACTTCCGCGGCAATGAATCCGCGCTCAAAGTCCGTATGGATGACGCCCGCTGCCTGGGGGGCCTTGGCTCCGTCCGGGATGGTCCAGGCACGCGTTTCCTTGACGCCGGTGGTCAGGTAGGTGCGCAGGCCCAGCAGATGGTACACGGCGCGGATGAGGTCGGAGACGCCGGAGTCCTGCACGCCGAGGGATTCCAGGAATTCGGCGGCTTCTTCTTCCGATACGTCGATAAGTTCCTCCTCAATTCTGGCGGAGATGACGATGGCTTCCGCATTGTGGTGTTCCGCCACGTATTTTCTTACCTGGGAGACGTAAGGATGGGAATCCGGGTCATTGATGGCGGCCGCCAGTTCGTCTTCATTGACGTTGCAGGCGAAGATGCTTTTTTTGTCTGAAAGGAGCTGGAAGGAACGGAGCAGTTTGCGTTCGTCGTCATCCAGCTTTTCTTCAAAGGTGATGGCGGGGAGTCCCTCGTTCAAGTGGGGAAGGAGTTTGGTGATGAGGGCTACTTCCGCCTTGGCTTCCTTGTCGCCGCTACGGGCCTTGCGCTCCCGGGAGGAAAGCCGCTTGTCCATGGTGGCTATGTCCGCCAGGATGAGTTCCGAGTTGATGATTTCAATGTCGCGCAGAGGATCCACGGAACCCAGTTCATGGATGATGTCGTCATTGTCAAAGCAGCGCACCACTTGAACGATGGCATCCACTTCACGAATGTTCGCCAGGAATTGGTTGCCCAGTCCGGCTCCTTCCGAGGCTCCCTTGACCAGTCCGGCGATGTCCACGAATTCAATGAGCGTAGGGATGATTTTTTCAGAGCCGGAGATGTTGGAGAGTACCTGCAGGCGCGGGTCCGGCACGGTGACCATACCCACGTTGGGGTCAATGGTGCAGAAGGGGTAGTTGGCCGCCTGGGCCTTGCGGGTCCTGGTGACCGCGTTGAAGAGGGTGGATTTGCCCACGTTGGGGAGACCTACAATACCTGCCTGTAACATAGGCAGGACTGATAGCGGGTCAGGCCGTGAAAGTCAAACCCCAATTCCGGGGAAGCTTCAGGCCGCACCGCTCAGAGCCCATTTGAGCAGATTTTCCGATTCTGTCCAGATGCGGGATGGATGGCAGCCGAGCACGACCACGATGACGTGGCGTCCATTAAATCCGGCGGAAGAGACCAGGCAGCGCCCGGCGGCATTCGTATAGCCGGTTTTCATGCCGGTGACCCAGGAGTGCTGTTCCAGCAGTTTGTTCGTGTTCCGCAGGAGAAGCGTCTTGCCGTTGGCGCGGGTGAAGGCGTATTGGCGTTTGCAGATAATGTTGCGCAGTTCCGGGTTCCGGTAAACGTAATAGGCGCAGCGCGCCATGTCAATGGCCGTGGAGTACTGGTCCGCAGGCAGTCCGTTGGGATTGACGAAACGGGAGTTGTACATGCCCATTTGGCGGGCCTTGGCATTCATCATCTGGGCGAATCTGGGCACGGACCCCGCCGTGTCCCGTGCCAGGGCGAGGGCCACGTCATTGAAACTGCGTATCATCAGGGCATTCAGCAGTTCACGGCGGGAGTAGACTTCCCCGGAACGGAAGCCCAGCTTGGTGGGATCCGCCTTGGTATCGGACGGCTGGATGACTACCTTCCTGTCCAGGTTGCCGTGGTCAAGCACGACCATGGCCGTGACAAGTTTCTGGGTGCTGGCCACCTGGCGGCGCTGCATGCCGTTGTGCGAGAAGAGAACTTTTCCCGTAAGAGCGTCCATGACGCAGGCACTCGCGCAGCGCGGGGTACGCGGAGCACTGGGCGGGATGGCAAGGGGGCGGGTGGGAAAGTTGGCCGGGCGCGGGAGGGCGTTGGATACGGACTGGGAGAGCTGGGGGGGGACAGGCGTCGCCAGGGGGATGTAATCGTTCGAGTCTCCGTATGACTGGCAGCTCGTGGAGCTCAGGCAAAGGGCAATTCCTGCGAGAATGGCGAACAAACGCATGTCTTTTGCTACAGTAAGTTGTTTATTTCATCAAGCCCAAACTCAGTATTGGGCAGGGAGTTGGATAAAAAAAGGCCGCGGGATGGCTGTCCGCGGCCTTTTTTCTCTATTAACTACCTATGGAACCAGAACCACCCTTGACGGTATTGAAGGTATTTTCTTCATGCGCCGGATAGATCTCGTGCAGGTGTGACTTTGACCCGGAAAAAATCGTTCAAAGTATGTCCAAGAATAAACTTTTTTTAATGATTTTTTAAATGGTTTCATTTATTTTAACTGATTAGGAAAGAATGTATTTTCCTTCACGCTTCTTATTCCGACAGGCCCGGAAAATGCTGCCATGAGGGTGGAATGAACGTATTCCGGTTTACTGGCTCGGGCATCCTGATATGCGGAAATTTGTTAGATGGACTCTTTGGGGTGGTTGAAGTGGTTGATAGTGTTTCTTTTGCGTTGTGGATAAAGGGTTTTCAAGGGGAAGAGAAGATGAAAGGGAAGAAAATAGTCATTGCAGTGGATAGGTTATTGTGATTTTTTATTATAAATTTTACACATCATGAAGGTACCTGTTTTATTTCTGTCTCTCGCGGCTGCCTGCATGGCGTGTGCCGAAGTTCTTCCGCTCAAAACACCGTGTTTCGATACCAAGAGATGTACGGACAAGGCGAAGTCTTCCCTTTCCATGGAGCAGAAGGAGGCGAGCGTGGATGTGACGCTGGAGGACGGCGAGGAAAAGATGGAGATAAGTATTCCTTTCCGCGACAAGAACCATTACAGCAATCTTGCCGTTTTTGAAAAGGCGTTTGCCAGAGATAATATTTCCAAGAAAATGGAGGTTCTGAAAAAAGTGGAACCCAGGCTTGTGAAGAGCATCATCCGCGGTAAGGAAGCGGTTTGTCCAGTAGTACCGCTTGGTGTGCTGAAGGGGGAAGACGGGATGGTTCTTAATTTGTGTCTGGGGTCTTATGAGAAAATTGATTTCAAGGCACAAGAGGAAGGCCGCTTTCAAAAAAAGAGGAATCCGGGCGACATCAAGTTTGTGTATGGAGTGATTTTCGAGATTTCCGATCCTGTGTCCAAGAAAAAACTTGCTTCTCCAGTCAAGTGGGAGCAGGCGGAAACCATCTCCGCCTGGATTGATTCCTTGCGGAAGGAAGTTAAGCAATAGGTCCGCACCATTGGTTTTTCGGGCGGCCGGGAAATGTGTGCTGCTGGGGGGAGACTGCGGCCGGTTCCCATTATCGGGGGCGGTTTTTCATGGTTCAGCTGATGGAGAAATAGCCTCCGGAGTCCGGGGTTACCCTGCCGGCGATTTGGAGCCTGGCCAGGCGGACCGTAACGGCGTGGGCCGGCAGCCCGAGAGAGGAACATAGGGAGTCAATGGTGTTGAATCCCTGCCTGATGGCATACAGGACGTCTTCTTCTTCCCGGGTGATGGGGAAGGTGTCCGCAGGAACGGGGCTGGGGGACGGCGAGAAGAGGGGAAGACCCGCTTCCGGCGCTTGCCATTTCATGTCCTGCAGGATGTCTGCGGCACTGGTGGCAAGTATGGCTCCGTCCCGGATGAGGGCATGGCAGCCGTCGGAAGAATGCCTGTTGACCGGTCCCGGCACGCAAAAAACGTCCCGTCCCTGTTCTCCCGCCATGCGGGCCGTGATGAGGGCGCCGCTATGCGCGGGGGCTTCCACGACGAGCGTGGCGCGGCTCCAGCCGCTGACAATGCGGTTGCGCATGGGAAAGGTGGTGCGGGACGGGGGCATATCCATCGGAAGTTCTGAAACCACGGCGCCGTGTCCGTCTGCAATGCGGCGGGCAAGTCCGCTGTTTTCCCGGGGGTAGAGTTTGTTGAGGCCGGCTCCGATGACCGCAATGGTGCGCCCGCCCGCATCCAGCGCGCCTGCATGGGCTTCCGTGTCCACGCCGCGCGCCAGGCCGGAGATGACGGTGACGCCCGCTTCCGCCAGGTCATGGGATATGGTTTTTGCGCAGAGCCTGCCGTAATGGGTGGCCATGCGCGAACCCACCACGGCGATGGAACGTTCCGAGTCCGCTGGGGTCCAGCTTCCCCGGGAATAAAGAACCACCGGCGCGTCCGGCAGTTCCCGCAGGGATTCCGGGTAATTCCCGTCAAACAGAGTGGTTACGGAAACGCCCGCCCTGGCCGCCAGTTCCAGTTCCCGGTGCGGGTTGACGATGCTTTTCCATGAGGAGATGCACCGGGCCAGTTCCGGCCCGATGCCCGGCACGGCCGCCAGCATGGCGGCGGGGGCTTCCAGAACAAGTTCCGGAGAGGCGAAGGTGCGCATCAGGCGCATGATCCTGACAGGGCCAAGTCCCGGTATCAGGTTCAGGGTGACGGCGGTTTCCTGCGGTGTCATGGCGAAGGACTGATTTCCCGGTATACGTCCAGGTGGGCCTGGATCATGTCGCTCATTTTATAAGGGGAGGGGATTTGCCGGGGAATGGGGGGAGGCTGGGCATGCCAGCGGGCGAGCAGGGCGGTCATGGCGGCGGTGTCTCCAACGGGGATGTTTCCCTCCGGCAGGAAGATGTCCAGCTGTTCCTTGACCCCGCCATGGGCGTATCCGGCTACGGGTTTTCCCAGGGCCAGGGCTTCCAGCGTGGATTTTCCGAAGGCTTCCGGGCTTTGAGTCAGGGAGAGCGTGACGGAACAGGCGGAGAGGATTTCCCGGAGGTCCTTGCGGTGGCCAGTCCACGTGAAGGCATGGGCAAGGCCGGCCTGTTCAATTTCTTGGAGAATTTCATTTTTATATTCGTCCTTGCCCTTTTTCACTTCTCCTACAATGACGGCGTGAGCCGGGATTCCCTGGGCCAGAAGGTCACGGATAATAGGTATCATGTCCAGCTGGCCTTTCAGGCGCGTGATGCGGCCCGGCAGGCAGAGGGTGAATTTGTTTCTGAGTTCCGGATAGGCCATGTACCAGCCCGTGAGCCATTCGCGGGCCGGGGAGTATCCGGAATGGTGCAGTTCCGGGGAAATGGCGTTGGGGATGATCCTGATATGTTCCTCCGGCGTGGAGGGATAATGCCTGAGGATGTAGTCCCGGATGCAGTTGGAGACGGCGATGATCCGCTCACCCCTGCACATGATGGCGGAGTACCAGTTGACGGAGTAAAAGCCGTGCACGCTGGTGACCAGGCCGGGCCTGTCTTCCGGCGGCAGTTTTTTCCAGGCCAGGTAGCCGGCCCACGCGGGCACGCGGGAATGGAGGTGGAGGATGTCCGGCCTGATGGCTTGCAGAAGAGCGCGGAGCGCCCCTATGCGGAAGAAGGTGGAGAGGCTTTTTTTGCCGATTGGCATCAGGATATGGCGGGAACCTTCCTTTTCCAGCTGTTCTACCATGCGTCCTCCGCCGGAAATGACAATGTTTTCCACACCCTGGGCGGAGAATCCCCTGCCGAGTTCCAGAACGACTTGTTCCACGCCTCCGGATTCCATGGAGGGGACGAGATGCACTACTTTCATAAGGTTGTGAGCTGGGGGAAGAGTCTTGAAAGGATGTGGTCCGCGGCGCGGTCCGCCTCAAGGAGAGGAGTACCGGGGGCGGTGAGGCGGAAGCCCTGTTTTTTCCATTCCCGGTAGCTGGTGACGAGTCCGTCCCGTTCCAGCATTTCCAGGCCGGCCAGGATGCGGGATTTCCCGCCGTTGCGGCGGCGGGGGACGGTGATGATGCCTACGGGAGCGCCTGAGCCCAGCGCTTCATATACCATGGAGACGCTGTCCTGGCTCACCCATGCGCCGGAGGCGTGCGCCAGATGTCTGGCTACCCAGCCGGGGCCCGTTTCCTCCACGGGAACGACGATGATTTCCGGCACGGCTTTTCTGATTTTTTCCGCAAAGCCCTGCGGCGTACGGCGCGACGTGGTCAGGACGACGTCGCCGGGCGTATGGATGCTGATGTCCGAGAGCTGGTTGAGCAGGGATTCGTCATCCCAGTCAAAGTCCTTGCTGGGGCCGCCGAGGAGGATGAGGGTGATGTTCTTGGGTATGGAGAAGTCCGGCCTCATGGGATGAAGAGCCCCCCAGGTCGGGAAGATGTTGGTGTCCGCATAGTCGCGGTCCGCGCGGAGATCGTGGCGCGGAATGAGGCAGAGGTCGAAGAAGGAGCAGGGGAGGGTGGGTTTCATGCACAGCACGGTTTTTGTTTTGAAGTGCTGGCGTGCGCAGATGAGCGGAAGATGCGTGGCGTGCCCGGCGGCAATGAACAGATCGGGCCGCGGCTTGTCGTTCCCGGAGACGACCTTGCGGATTTTGCCGAGGGTGGAGAGCCCCTGCAGCTCCACAATTTCCACAGCGCCTCCCGCTTTGGCGACAAGGGCCTGAGCCAGCCCCAAAGACTGGTTGAGGTGGCCCTGTTTGCCGTCGCTCAGAATCCGGATGTTCATATGTGTCTATTATGGGACGGCAAGGATGTTCAGGCAATCCAATTTCCGCGGGAGCGAAGAAAATTCTTGGTGCCAGGAGCGCTCTTCGCCATGATGGCGGCGTGCCGAATCCGGATTCCTCACTTATTAAAGATTCTCTGTCCTCCGTTTCACGGAGTTTGGGCTTTTCCGACTGCAGGGTGGCCCGTGCCGGGAGGGCCCTTCATGCGGAGGAGTTGTTTCTTTGGCTGGAGAGAGGCTGGCATGCAGGCATGGAATGGATGTCCCGTTCTCCGGAACGCCGGGTGAATCCGGTCGAGGTACTCCCCGGATGCCGTTCCGTGATCTGCCTGTCCTATGATTATGACAGTTCCGTGAGCCGTCCTTCCGGGAGCGGTTCCATCTGCCTGTACGCCCACGGCAGGGATTATCACGGCATTTTGGAAGAGAAGCTGGCCGATCTTTCAGAATTGCTTTCCATCTACGGAGGGGAGCAGAAGGGGTATGTAGACGCCGGTCCGGTCATGGAGAGGGATCACGCGGAGGCGTGCGGCCTGGGATGGCGCGGCCGCAGCGGCCTGATCGTACGCCGCAGGGGAGGTTCCCGTTTTTTTATTGCCACGCTGCTGACGACGCTGGAGCTGGAACCGGACGCCCCGGCTTCCGGTACGTGCGGAAGCTGCCGCCGCTGCGTGGAGGCATGCCCGGCAGGGGCCATTATGGAGAATGGCCTGGTGGATGCCAACCGGTGCCTTTCCTATTGGACGATTGAACACCGGGGCGCCATTCCGGAGGATATCCGCCCCCTGATCGGCACGCGCCTGTACGGGTGCGACACCTGCGTGACCGCATGCCCCTGGAATAAAAAGCCTCTGCCGGACGCGGACGAACGCTTCCGCATGCCTCTCCGGCTTGCCTCTATTTCCTTGCGGGACCTTCTTTCCCTGGATGATGCCGGTTTTACCGCCATGTTCCGGAATTCCCCGTTGAAAAGAATCAGGAGGGAGGGCCTTTTACGCAACGGATGCATTGTGCTGGGGAATGCCGGAACACCGGATGATTTTGGTTTGCTGAAGAGACTTTGCAGGGAGTCCTCGCTGGTAGCGGAGCATGCGGAATGGGCCATGGAGCGCATTCTGCACAGGCACGCGGCAGGGGGATGCCCCGGCGGCGCGGAAGATGAAAAATAGAAAAAATGAAGTTTTGGTCTTGTCAAAACCTCAATTTATGGTATCCATCTTGCCCCAAGCAATAGCTCTGCGCGAGGCAGAGAAAAATAACAGCTAGCAAATCCAATCCATTATGGCACGCCTTTTCGGTACAGAAATACCCAACGAGAAGCGCATCGAGGCTTCCCTTCCGTATATTTACGGAATCGGCCACTCGACTTCTAAGAGAATCCTGGAACAAGCAGGCATCAATCCCGACATCCGTACGGGACAGCTTACCGACGAACAACTGACGAAGATTGTTCAAGTAATCACCACCGACGGCATTTTGATTGAAGGTGACCTTCGTCGTGAAAAGCAATCCATTCTCAAGCGTCTGACCTCCATCAACTGCTATCGTGGTCAGCGCCACCGCCGCGGCCTTCCCGTTCGCGGTCAGCGTACCCGCACGAATGCCCGCACCCGTAAAGGCAAGAAGAAGACTGTTGGCGCACAGGCCAAGAAGAAGTAATCCGCCAACCTGAACTTATTATATAGCTTTATTATGGCTAGCGAAGAAATTACCAACGAAACCGCTGAACAGCCCGTGGAAGCCGTCGCTCCTGCTCCCGCTCCCGCCGCTGAAGCTCCGGTCGCCGCTGCACCTGCTCCTGAAGAAACCAAGAAGCACGAACCCCGCAAGGATATCTTCGCGGAACTCGGCTTGGGCGGTGATGACGACAAGCCCAAAATCCTGAAGGCCAAGGGCAGCAAGAACGTTTCCTCTGGCGTGGTTCATGTTTCCTCCACGTTCAACAACACCGTTGTGACTGTGACGGATCAGCGCGGCAACGTGATCGGCTGGTCTTCCGCCGGCAAGATGGGCTTCAAGGGCTCCCGCAAGAGCACTGCATACGCCGGCCAGGTGGTATGCCAGGACGCCTGCCGCCAGGCCATGGGCCACGGTCTGCGTGAAGTGGAAGTGCGCGTGAAAGGTCCGGGTTCCGGTCGTGAATCCGCGGTACGTGCCGTGCAGTCGATCGGTATTGAAATCACCTCCATCAAGGATGTGACCCCCATCCCCCACAACGGTTGCCGTCCTCCGAAGGCCCGCCGCGTCTAATTGAACTTTTTTACCTATAGATCTAATATATCATGGCTCGTTATACCGGTCCCCGCGATAAAGTGTCCCGCCGTTTCGGCGTTGCCCTTTTCGGTTCCACCAAGGCTCTTGAAAAGCGCCCCTTCCCTCCCGGCCAGCACGGGATGCGTGCAGGCCGCAAAAAGAAGTCCGACTATGGCGTGATGCTTGCTGAAAAGCAGAAGCTGCGCTTCCAGTACGGCGTGCTTGAAGGCCAGTTCCGCAAGTATTATGCAGAAGCCGCCCGCCGCCGCGGCATTACCGGCGACATCCTGCTTCAGCTCCTTGAACTCCGTTTGGATAACGTCGTGTACCGTCTCGGGTTCAGCAATACCCGCGCCGGCGCCCGCCAGCTCGTTTCCCACGGTCATATTACCGTGAACGGCAAGAAAACTAACGTTGCTTCCTTCTCCTGCCGCCCCGGAGACGTGGTTGCTGTAGGAGGCAAGCCCTCCTCCCAGCAGCTTGTTACCCGCTCCCTTGACCTGACCCAGGCCACGGTGGTGCCGGACTGGCTCGAATGCGACCGCGACAAGCTCACGGGCAAAATTGCCCGCGTGCCTTCCAAGGAAGAGATCGCTCCCATCGTCAACGAGCAGCTTATCGTGGAATTCTATTCCCGTTAATCCCGTCTCTTCTGGATTTGCTTTAAAACCCCGGTTGCCGAAAGGCGGCCGGGGTTTTAGGCGTTCAGGGGAGTTGAGAGTTGAGAGTTGAGAGTTGAGAGTTGAGAGTATAGGATGGTGGCATGACGGATGGAAGGAAGAAAGGAGGGCTTGCCCTGTTTGACATGGACGGCACACTCCTGCCGTGGGATACGCAGTATGTGTTTTCCTGCTTTGTGGTTCAGCGGCATCCCTGGAGGCGGCTGCTGCTGCTGCTGTTTTATCTGGCCTGTCTTCCGCTGTTTTTTCTGGGGATATGGGATGAAACCCGGATGAAGAGGGCCTTCCTTTGTTATTTGTGGAGGCTGCCCCCGGAAACGGTTCTCCAATACGGACGGGAATTCGCGGAGCTGGCGGATGCATGGGTTTATCCCGAATTGCGTGAACGGCTCCAGAGGCACCGGGACAGGGGAGATGCATGCATTATGGTATCCGCGTCTCCATCCTTTTATGCGGAGCCCCTGGGGAGGTTTCTGGGTTTTGATGCCGTTCTGGGAACGGACGTGGTGCTCGATGACCGCATGCCCTTGATGCCAGAACTTCCATTGGGAAACAACAAGGGGAAGGTCAAGGTGGAGCGTTTGCGGAACATGGGCATTCTGCCGGAGAATGGCATCCCGGAAGATTCCATCGCCTACAGCGACAGCACCGCGGATATTCCCATGCTGCTTGCCTGCCGACGCCAGGTATTGGTAAATCCATCCCGGAAATTGAAGACGAATCCCAGATTGGACGGAGCTGAATGCCTGTATCCCTCCACGCCCTGGAGAAACTCGCTGGAGAAAAAATGGGAAATTGCTTTATTTGTCATGGGGATGATTAGGTTAAGTGATGAATAATCAGCATGTAATGGTGATTTTAGGAGAAAAGTCTTTACTTTTGTGACGAAAATGTTTCACTAAACCTAACAAGGGGGAAAAGAATACTTTAAACCTTTGTTAGCAAATCAACAATTAATACCCTAACCAAATAATAGTCATGCAAACCAAGAACATCATCAGTGTTGCGGCGGCTGTGGCATCCTTTGCCGGCGCCGCTTTTGCGGGAACTCCCGTCAAGGTTGTTGCTCCGACACCGGTACCGCCCGTGCCGACTGTCAGCCCATGGTCCGGCGATCTTTATGCCGGCTACGCCTCCAATTACACCAGCCGCGGCATCGTGGCATCCCACGCCTTGGTGGGAGGGGATAGCGTTATCCCTGCCGGTGTTAATTTGAATTACAAGCTGAACGACGCCAATTCCATCGTCGGAGCCGCTTCCTACACCTCCCTGACTTCCGGCCATGAATTGCTTGGTGAAAAGGATATCGCATTCCATAATGAAACCAATTTCAACCTCGGCTGGAAAAACCAGGACGGCCTTCTGAAGAATCTGTCCACCACCGTCGGTTGGAATCTGATTCACGGCGGCCTGCTCGGCAACTTTGCCAAGTATGATTACAGCGGTGTTTTCACCAATGATTTCGTCGGGAAGCGTCATGCTCATTCCGTAGCCCAGGAATTCTATGTGAACCTGAACTACGACGTGTGCAAGAATTGGTTCGCAGGCGTTACCACGAGCTACGGCTTTCAGGGAATGACCGGATGGTGGTTCCAGCCGTATGTCGGCTACAAGGCCACCATCTGCCCCGCTACGGACATTGTGCTTACTGCCGGGATGTCCGCCACTGCAGGGTACTTTGACAGCAAGTCCGCTTTCATGGCCAACGGCTCCCAAGCCTGGTGGGTGAAGGCCGAATTGCCGATCAAGGTGGGCGTGGAAAACCTCACCGTGGTGCCTTTTGTCAGCTTCAACTGGGCTGGCAATGGCGCTCTGAAGGCCAACAAGCAGTTCGTGGAAGGCTGGAAGCCCTACAAGAACTTCGGCGTGGTAGCCGGGGCCAACCTTGTTTATTCCTTCTAAGCTGACGGCTTGAGATTGAATCATGTTTTCAGTGCGGCGGAGGAATCCGCCGCACTTTTTTGTTTGTTGCCAGTGTGGATGTTTTGATTCAGAATGAACCGCACAGAAATTCCCTGTCCATGAATTATTCCTTTCTTTTTGCCCCCGTGGCGGCTCTGGCTGTTTCCTTTTCCGTTTCACTGGCTGAGTCCCGCATTCCGGACCATCCTTCCGATACTTCCCTCAGGCCGGCAAGCGGCAGACTGAAAGCGGGGTATTCCACCAATTATGAGTTCCGCGGCCTGATTCCCGCCGGCTGCAACCAGACGGCTCCTCTTCGTCTGGATTGGCGAAGCGATGTGAATGAGCATTATTCCTTCATTCTTGCATTGAAGGAGGAGTTGTTTCTGGGGAGGCCGGCCATTGATTTTGATGATGAAACGGTGGTGGATATGGGCTTTCAGCGCAAGCTGGGGAAGGCTGCGTACGCTGCGTTTTCCCTACGGGCCAATGACGGAGGCCTTGCCGGCTTTGCTGCGGAACGCCTCTTTGGCAACAGCGGCACGACTTACGAGGCCGCGCTTGTTCTGCGCCGGGATCTGGACATCCTTCCCGGCTTTTATGTGCAGGGCAGCTCCGCCTATTCCTTTTACGGCATTACCGGATGGTGGTTTGACATGTGCACGGGCTCCGATTCCCGGCTGACGGAGAATTTGTACATGGGGTTCAAGTTCGGAGCCGTGCTGAGTTCCTCCTACTGGCCGTCCGGCAGCAATGGCTGGCAGTCTCTATATTTCAGGGTAACGGCCAGTTACCGCCTTTTCGGGGACGTGTCTGTGGAGCCCTTTGTGGGATTGCACTGGCTGGGGAGAGGGGCGCATGGAGTGAACCGTGCGTATGGAAAAATTTTGGTGAAAGGCAACCGCTGGGTGACCGGAGTCAGCCTGGTTTATTCTTTCTGATCCCTATGGGAAGTATCCGCCCGCATGCGGATCATGTCAATGCACTGGACTCCGTTATCCCAAACCGGTTCCGGATAGTTGTCCGTGAAGTGGTTTTTAATGGTGCCCGTAACGTAAAACCCGCAGCTGCGGTACAATGCCATCGGGCCGGGAGAAGTATCCGACGTTCCCAGTTCCGCATACCGCGCCCCCTTGCTGCCGATCACGTCCAGAGCGTGGCGGACCAGGGCCGTTCCATATCCCTGGCGCCTGCAGTCCGGAGAGACGGAGCAGTTCATGATTTCCCAGGTGTCCGCCGCCGTCCGGCAGATGATGGCAACCCCTACGGGGATTCCATTTTTGCGGGCTACATGGAGTTCTCCATGCGCCAAGTGGGCGGCCACCTGGCGTTCGTCCGGGTTAGCGTCCAGCAGCAGGGCGAGAATGGATGGGGACGGAGGATAGTCCCCCGCCTCTCGTGATATCTGAATGTGCTCGGGGCTCATTCGGTACGCATGAAGATAATGGAGTCCGCCAGGAGTTCTCCCTGAAGGCTGTCCCCCTGGATGACGACAGGCTGCCCGGAAGCGACCAGCCCCTTTTCCTTCAACAGATCCAGAGCCGTGGATATCATGCGTGACGGGTCCTTGAGGAAGGGGGATTCAAAGGCGGTGACATCGCGGGCCAGGGCCAATTGGCGGACGACGACGGGATCATTGCTGAAAGCGTAGATGGGGGCCCGCTCCGGACGGAGCACGGCCGCCTGTGTGGCCGCCAGCCCGCGGCGGGTGAAGACGATGAGGCAGGCGTTTTCCACGGAGTCCGCCAGGGAGATGGCCGCTTTCGTGGCTTTTTGCCGGTCACCGTTCAGGATAGCCGCCGCCGCAAAGTTGAGGTTTCCGGAGCGTTCCATGCGCTGGGCGATGGAGTCTAGGACTTCCACGCAGCGTACGGGGTAGTGGCCTACGGAGGTTTCTCCGGAGAGCATGACGGCGTCCGCCTGTTCAAAGATGGCGTTGGATACATCCGTTACTTCCGCACGGGTGGGGGTAGGTTGGGTGATCATGGATTCCAGCATGTGCGTGGCGACGATGCAGCGGCGGCCCAGCCTGTGGCAGTGACGGATGATGCGGCGCTGGATGATGGGCAGTTCCTCAATGCTGACTTCAATGCCCAGGTCGCCGCGGGCCACCATAATGACGTCCGCCGCCAGAATGATGTCATCGATATGGCGGATGGCCTGCTGGTCTTCAATTTTAGCGATGATCTGGGCGCGCCCTCCCAGGTTGTCTATATGTTCCCGGAGTTCCGCGATATGGGCGGCGTCACGAACGAAGGACATGGCGACGTAGTCCGTTTCACATTCCACGGCTACTTTCAGGTCCTTCAGGTCTTTTTCCGTCAGGGCCGGGAGCCGCAGGGCCACGCCCGGCAGGTTGATGTGGCGGCGGGAGCCGAATACGCCTTCCGTAAGCACCTTGCAGATGAGCCGGTCCGGGCGTACTTCTTCAATGCGCATCAGAATGCCGCCATTGTCCACGACCATGGTATGGCCTGCCTGGACGTCCTGAAGAAGGCCGTCATAGTTGACCGTGGTGGAGAAGGGCAGTTCCGGTTCCGCTGTGCTGAGGCGGATTTCCATGATGTCTCCGGCTTTCAGGTTATAGGGCTCAGAAAGATCACCAGTGCGGATGGACGGTCCCTGGAGGTCGAAGAGAATGGCTACGTTTGCCTGGAGTTCCGCGGCCTTCCGGCGGATGCGGAAGACGACTTCCCGGACCCAGTCGTGCTTGGAATGGCTCATGTTGAGCCGGAAGACGTTGGCTCCGGCCTGGATAAGGTTGCCCAGCATGTCGGAGGTATCCGTTGCCGGTCCAATGGTGCAGATGATTTTTGTGGCGCGAAGCCTGGGAGGCGTACTCATGGTCTATGTCAGTGCCCCTACTTTATCCTACGGAGCGTTCAAATGAAGTTTTTTGTAGTACATGGCAGGATTGTTGCATGCCAGAGTGGGGGGGACGGGCGCATAATGGAGACATGAAGAGTGTGAGGGTTGAGCTGATTAATACCGGTACGGAAATTTTGCTGGGAAGCATTGTGAATACCAATGCGGCATGGCTGGGGAACAGGCTGTTTGAAGCGGGCTTCCGCGTGGAGAGGGAGACTGTGGTTCCCGACGGCTATGCCATTAGCGAGGCGATGAGGGAGAGTGCCCGCAGGGCGGATATCGTGATTGTGAGCGGGGGCTTGGGACCGACGAGCGACGATGTGACCAGGGAGGCCCTATGCGATGTCTGCGGCGTGGACATGCACCGTGACGAGCATGTAGCGGAGGGATTGAGGGATTATTTCAAGCGGAGGGGCATTTCCATTGCGGAGTGCAATTTCAGACAGGCCATGGTGCCTGACGGCGCCGCCGTGCTGGAGAATCCCAACGGCACGGCTCCGGGGCTGGTGATGCCCGCTACCGACCGCCTGCCCATGTTTATTTTGCTGCCCGGACCGCCCCCGGAGCTAAAGCCGATGGTGGAGAGGTCCGTAATGCCCTTGCTGGAGTCCATGGTGGACTGCGATATTCCCCGTTTGCGCGTGTTCCGCCTGGTGGGGATTGGAGAGAGCGATCTTCAGGATCTGGTGGACGATTCCCTGCACCAGGTGCAGGGATTGGAAGTGGCTTATTGCGCCCGCATCGGAGAGGTGGATGTAAGGCTGGTTGGAAATGAAGTGGCGCTGAAGCAGGGAGAGGCGCGTCTGCTGACCCTGGCCGGAGCGTATGTGCTGAGGCCCCTGGGAGCTACTCTGGAGCAGGCCGTAGTGCTTCATCTGGCAGGGCTCGGATTGAAAGCGGCTACGGCGGAGAGCTGCACGGGTGGCCTGATTGCCAAGAGGATTACGGATGTTCCCGGTGCTTCAGGAGTGTTTGAGTTTGGCTGGGTGACTTATGCGGACCGGGCGAAGACGGAGATGCTGGGCGTTCCGGCAGAGGTGCTGGAAGAGCACGGAGCGGTGAGCGAACCCGTGGTGAAGGCCATGGCGGAAGGTGCGTTGGAACGTTCCGGCGCGGATGTCGCTGTCGCCGTCAGCGGATTTGCCGGACCGGACGGCGGTACGCCGGAGAAGCCCGTGGGCACCGTGTGGTTTGCCTGGGCGTTCAGGAACGGAGGAACGGTTACGGAGATGATGTTTTATCCCAGGGACCGGGAGTCTTTCCGGCAGATGGTTTCCCAGAAAGCCCTGATCGGGATGCTGGCTGCCAGGAAGCCGCAGGTGGTCACGGAATGAAGAACCATACGGGGAGGATTCCCGCATCATGCAGCCCGCTGATGAATTCAAAGATACCGATGAACCACAGGGCATCAAAGATGTTGTGCGTGAATGTGGCCGGATTGACTGAGTAGGTGGCGGGCGTCGGTTTCAGCAGGGAAAGGGAGGGGATGAAGGAAGGTCCCGTCCGGCAGTAGTCTCGGTAGGCGTTTCCGAATAGGGAGATGAGACGTTCCTGCTCCCTTCTGATGATGGCAGGATAGTAAAATACCGAATGCCAGTGCCGTAAGGAGGGGGATAGGGAAGGTTTCCGTAGCGCACGCCACCCCATGCCCCCGATGAAGCTGAAGAAGTAAAGCGGGTTGCGGAACATGGAGTACGCCCTTCTATCACCAGGGCATTGTTTTTATAGCCTGCGATGTAGAGGGAACACCAGATGCGTCCGAAGGCGCCGATGCCGGCCATGAAGCAGGCAATAAGCATGAGGCTTTCCTCAACGACGGGGTATGTTCCCAGCGCGTTTCCCCGAAGAGTAGGGCACAACCGATAACCAGTCCAAAGATAAGGGAGATGAGCGTGCGCAGACGTTCATTGAGTGATTTGGCATGGGGATTCATAAGCTGGATGAATGGAGATAGGGAAGATGCTATATTTGCATGGAAATGTGGAAAAGCCTTTTCTGTAACGTTTTCGTCACAAAGAAATATCGCGGATATTGAAAAGGGCTGCACGTATGTGCGCGCAGCCCGTGAGATTTGCTGTTTTTCTTTGATTTCACGTACACCGCCAGAGGTGGAGAGGCGCAGGCTGGCAATTCCGGCCTGTGGCATGGTCCGGGGAGAGGGCGGCGGCAGGGCCTCTATTCGTTTTCCTGGTCGTGTTCGTCGGCTTCCCGCGTGGAGAAGCGCATGAGCTCCGCTTCAAAGTGGAGCGGGACGTCGCCTGTGGGGCCGTTGCGGTTTTTTGCCAGATGGAGGTTGGCCCTGCCGGCCATCTGTTGCCGTTTTTCCTCGTCTTCCGCATAGTAGGCAGAGCGGTAGAGCAGGCCGATCATGTCCGCATCCTGTTCAATGGAACCGGATTCGCGCAAATCGGAGATGCGGGGAACGCCCAGGCTGGCCCCCGTGCGGCTTTCCGGGCCGCGGTTGAGCTGGGCGAGAACGATGACGGGCACCTTGAGTTCCTTGGCAAGCGCTTTGAGGCCGGCGGAGATTTCCGCTACTTCTCGTTCGCGGCTGTTGGCCGCCTGCTTGGAGTGGGAGCGCATCAGCTGGAGGTAGTCCACTCCGATGGCGGCCAGGGCGCCTAGGTCCCGCATGACGCGGCGAGCCTTGGCCCGGAGCTCGTTGATGGAGATGGCCGCCGTGTCATCAATGACGAGCTGGGATTCCCCCACTTCTTTTACGGCCTGTTTGAAGTGCTTCATTTCCAATTGGGTGAGATTGCCGCGCTTGATGATTTCCGCACGGCGCACGCCGGAACGGGCAAAGAGGAGGCGTTCCGCGATCTGGACGGCAGGCATTTCACAGGAGAAGAGCAGGGTGGGCTTTTTTTCGTTGAGGGAGATGTGTTCGATGATGTTGAGCAGGAAGGAGGTTTTCCCCATGGAGGGACGCGCCGCAATGATGAACATGTCCCCGGGCTTGAGGCCGTTGCTTTTTTTGTCCAGCTCCTCGAATCCGGTGGTCAAGCCCTGGATTTGACCCTTGCTGGCGATGAATTTTTCAAAGTTGGTGACGGCCTGCTTGAGGATGCTTGCCAGGCTTTGTTCGTCCTTGGCGCTGTTGTAGCGTTCCCGTATCTGGAAGATGTGTGTTTCCACGGAGTCCAGAAGCTCCGCGACATCGTCGGGATTGTCGAAGGCCTGCGTGGTGGATTGGTTGGCAATGTCAATGATGGAGCGCAGGATGAATTTGTCCTTCAGGATGTTGAGGTAGTGCTCAAAGTAGGCTCCCGTGGTGGTGAAGGTGTAGATTTCCGCCAGCCCGGCGCTCCCGCCTACCGCTTCCAGCTGGTGCATGTCTTCCAGCGCCTGGGTGATGGAGACGATGTCGATGGGTTCGTTTTTGTTGTAGCGGGCCTGGAAGAGACGCCAGAGCAGCTTGTGGGCCGGAAGATAGAAGTAGTCTTCCGTCATGCCCAGGGTAACGCATTGGCCCACATAGGTGGCGGGGTCCATGGCCATGAGGGCCAGTACGCCTTTTTCCGGGCCCGGAGCTTGGGGAATGTCCCGGACATCCAGAACCGGAGCTTTCCGGGGAGCCTTGGTAAGTTCCAGAGTGGCAGCGGCGTTGTTGGTATCCGTAGTGTCCATGATGATACTGGCGGATGGCGTCATCCGGCTGGAAAAGAATAGCACAACGAGGGCTTCCGGGCAAAATAATTACTGCAATTTTGCAGTAATTTTAGTAACGATTCAGTTCGTCAGAGGGAGGTTCCGCCGTTGTCTTCCCGTTCCTTCCTGAGCCTCAACTGGCCGCAGGCGGCATTGATGTCATGGCCCTTTTCATACCGCATGGTGACGGGGATGCGGGCCTTGCGGACGGCGTCGCGGAAGGTGCAGCAGCGTTCTTCCGAGGGGCGTTCCCAGGGAAGCCCTTCCACGGTGTTGTACGGGATGAGGTTGACCTTGGCGTGCAGGCGCTTGGCGATTTGCATGAGATGGGACGCGTCTTTCAAGGAGTCGTTCACGTCCCGGATGAGGATGTATTCCAGCGTGGGCATCTGGTTCCGGTCCCTTCCCCATTCCTCCAGAGCGGGGATGAGCTGGGAAAGAGGCCATTTTTTGTTGACCGGCATGATTTGGCTGCGTACCTCGTCCGTGGCTCCGTGCAGGGAGACGGCCAACCGTATCTGCCTGGGGTAGGCGGCCAGTTTTTTCAGACCCGGCACGAATCCGGAGGTGGAGATGGTGATATGGCGCGCGCCTATTTCCAGCCCGCGGTGGGAGGTGATGATTTCCAGAGCGTCATGCAGGTTGTCAAAGTTAGCGAGGGGTTCTCCCATTCCCATGAAGACGAGGTTGTTGATCCTTTTTCCGGCAATGGATTCCGCGGAGAGTATCTGTCCGGTGATTTCTCCCGCGGAGAGGTTGCGCCTGAGCCCCAGCAGGCCGGAAGCGCAGAATTTGCAGCCGAAGGCGCAGCCCACCTGGGAGGAGACGCAGAGGGTGGTCCGGTCCGCCTTTTCTCCGTCCTCCGCAACGGCGGCGGGGATGATGACGGATTCCACCAAACTGCCGTCTTCCATCCGGGTAAGGAATTTGCGCGTGGAACCCGGGGTTCCACTGATTTCCACAATTTCCGGCGTGTGGAAGCGGAAGTTTTCCGCCAGCAGGCTTCTGAGCGCCGGGGAGAGGTTGGTCATGGCGTCAAAGGAGACGACGCGCTTGCGCCAGACCCAGTCCATGATTTGCTGGACGCGGAATTTGGTGTGGCCGCGCTCCGTGAGGAAGGCCAGCAGCTTTTCCTCCGTTTGCGCGGTGATCAGGGGGGGCGGGTTCATGGCAGGGGAGTTCCCGTTAGAGAAGGGAGTCCACGTAGCGGTCCCGGTTGAAGGTTTCAAAGTCGTCCGCCTGTTCCCCTGTTCCCAGGAAGGCGGGGGAGATTTGCATTTCATCCATGATGGCTACGGCTACGCCGCCTTTGCCGGAGCCGTCCATTTTAGTGATGATGACGGCGTCCAGAGGGGTGGCCTTGTGGAATTCCCTGGCCTGTGCCAAGGCGTTCGCTCCGGTGGTGGCGTCCACCACCAGCATGGTGTAATGGGGGGCGGAGGCGTCCTGCTTGGAGAGGGTCCGGCGGATTTTGGAGAGTTCCTCCATAAGGTTGTGGCGGGTATGGAGCCGTCCGGCGGTGTCGCAGATGAGGTATTGGCAGCCTTCCCGGATGGCCTGGGCATGGGCTTCATAGCAAACGGAGGCGGGGTCCTGGCCGGGCGCTCCCTTGTAAAGGGGCAGGTTCAGCTTTTCCGCCCAGCTTTGGAGCTGTTCCACGGCGGCGGCCCGGAAGGTGTCCGCGGCAGCCAGAAGCACCTTGCCGCCCTGTTTTTGCAGCAAATGGCCCAGTTTGGCGGCGGAGGTGGTTTTTCCTGTGCCGTTGACGCCAACCACGAGGATGACGAGAGGATAACCCTCCGGAGGAGCCGGCAGGGTGGGCGGAGTGGCCGGGAAGGCCTGGCGGATGACTTCACGGGTGGATTCCACCAGGTTTTCCGCATCCAGCCCCCTGCTTTCCCGGAGCTGGTCAACAATGTTCATGGCGCGCCTGATGCCAATGTCCGCGGTCACCAGGTCCGCTTCCAGTTCATCCCAGTCTATCCGGGTGCCGCGGGAGAATTTGGTTAGGAGCTTTTTGAAGAATCCGGCCATGAGTCTGGAGGGAATATGGGTTAGGAGGGGCGCGCCGTTTTGGCAATGCCGGCAAGCACGCCGTTGACAAACCGGGGGGAGTCCGCGGAGGAGAAGCGTTCCGCCAGCCGGATGGCTTCCGAAATGACGACGGGAGCGGGAAGGTTTTTCCGATGGAGCAGTTCGCAGGCACCCAGGCGCAGGATGGCGCGATCCATGGCGCTGACGCGTTCCGGGGAGTAGTTTTCCAGGATGCCGTTGATGACGGAGTCCAGTTCTTCCCGGCGGCGCAGCGTTTCTTCTCCCAGTGTTTTCGCTTCCCGGTAGAGTTCTTCCGCATCCTGGCCCGCTTCCACCACTTTTTTTACTTCCGCCAGGGAGGGGCGGCCGTCCTGATGGATGATGCAGTTGATACGGTCGTTGATTTCCTGAAGTTTGCCGCAGGAGGATATGAGGGGAGACCAGATGCTGTTGTAGGCCGGGAAGTCTCTGAACGAGTCCAGAAGGCGGCCGCGCATTTGCATGAGGGCCGTGTTGAGTTCCTGCACGGTGTCACATGCGGCGGAGAGGGTTTTCCTGTCGTTGGCGGGGTCGTCATGCAGGGCTTTTTTCAGTTGAAGCAGGGCGGCGTTGAATTCCCCTTCCTTGTTCAGCAGGTCGTGGAGCTGGTCGCGGACGGGCAGCGTGAGGGGGTCATGCTGCAGTTTTTCCGCCGTTTCCCTGGCGCGGGTGACGAAGAGGCACAGCTTGTCCGGGTAGTCACGCGTAAGGTGGCCGGAAACGGCTTTCGCCCGGAGCTTGCAGTAGTCCGCCCGGAAGGGTTCCATCAGGATGTCCCAGATGCCTTCTTCCTGTTCTTCGGTGATTTCCGGGGATTGGGAGGCGCCGTAAAGGTATTGAAGGGCTGTTTGTCTGATTTGGTTGCGTGAGAGCATGACGGTGGGAGGAAGATAGGTCGGGAGGTGTGGCTTATTGCCGGGAGAGGGAGTTGATGAAGAGTTCCGCCATGCGTGCGGCGGTGCGCGCCGCTTCTCGGCCGCGGTTGAGCTGGGAGGCGATGCAGCGGGCGAATGCCTGTTTTTCATCATTCAGAAGCAGTACTTCATGGATGACGGGAGTGGTGAATTCCAGCGCCAATTGCATCAGGGCCTGCGTGATGGTGGAGCCGATGAGGTCCGCGTGGTCCGTGCTGCCGCGCAGGATGACGCCCAGCGCCACGACGGCGTCCGGCCGTTTTTCCGGGGAGCGGGACAGGATGGATTTGATGGTGACCGGGATTTCAAAGGCGCCCGGAACGCGAATTACTTCCAGCCGGACGGACGGGAGCACGGCGGCCAGTTCTTCCGAGCAGTTGTCCACCAGGGCCTGGGTGTATTGCTCATTGTATTCCGAAGCGACGATGCAAATTTTGGCGCGCGTTCCCGTAGGGCGCTGGCGGCGGGGGAGTTCCGTGGACATGGATGATGGAGGGACGGGTTACAGGGTGTGGCCCAGCTTGCATTTTTTGGTAGCCAGGTATTTGCTGTTTTGTTCGTTGGGTGGGATGACGATGGGTACCTGCTCCGTGATTTTAAGGCCGAAGCCTTCCAGCCCCACGATTTTGCGCGGGTTGTTGGTGAGCAGGCGGAGCTGGTCCGCCCCCAGGTCATGCAGGATTTGGGCGCCGATGCCGTAGTCCCGCAAGTCGTCCGGGTAGCCCAGCTTGAGGTTGGCTTCCACGGTGTCCAGCCCCTGTTCCTGGAGCTTGTAGGCTTGGAGCTTTGCCGCAAGGCCGATGCCGCGGCCTTCCTGTCGCAGATAGAGGAGCACGCCGCCTTCCTGCGCGATGCGGCGCATGGCAGTGTGGAGCTGGCTGCCGCAGTCGCAGCGGCGGGAGCCGAAGACGTCTCCCGTAAGGCATTCACTGTGTACGCGGACCAGAGTGGGCTTGTCCGCGGAGATTTCTCCGTGGACGAGCGCCAGATGCAGAGCTCCGTCCAGATGGGATTCGTAAAGGTGGCAGGTGAAGTCTCCATAGTCGGTCGGCATCTTGACGGTTTCCACCAGGCGGATTTGTTTTTCCTGGGCGCGGCGGTGTTCAATGAGCTGGGCCACCGTGCAGGCTTTCAGACCGTATTTTTTCTGAAAGGGCCCCAGATCGCCAATACGGGCCATGGTGCCGTCGTCCTTCATGATTTCACAGCAGACTCCGGCGGGCTGGAGCCCCGCCATGCGCACGAGGTCGATGGTGGCTTCCGTATGGCCGGCGCGGCGGAGCACCCCGCCGGGAACGGCGCGGAGCGGGAAGACGTGGCCGGGCTGCACGAAGTCGTTGACGGTGGCCTTCGGGTCCGCCAGGGTGCGTATGGTCAGGGAGCGTTCCCCGGCGCTGATGCCGGTGGTGATGTCATGGGCCGCATCCACGGAGACGGTGAAGGCGGTGGACATATTTTCCCGGTTGACGGAGGTCATGAGCGGGAGCTGGAGAGTGTCCGCCCGTTCCGGAGAAAGGGGGGCGCAGATGAGGCCCCTGGCGTGGGTGGCCATGAAGTTGATGGCTTCCGGCGTGGCGAATTCGGCGGCGATGATGAGGTCCGCTTCATTTTCACGGCCGGGATCGTCCGTAACGATGATCATCCGTCCCTGCCGTATTTCTTCCACGGCTTCCTCGACGGAGCAGAATTGGAGTTGATCGTCCATAAGTATGGGGTTGATGAAAGAGGAATTTATTTTTGCTTTTTGGCCCAGGAGTCCTTGAGGGCTACCGTGCGGTTGAAGACAGGGCGCTGTCCGGGCACATGGTCCCTGCGGTCCGCCACAAAGTAGCCCAGGCGCTCAAACTGGCAGTTGAATTCGGGTTCCACCCCGGCCAGGGCGGGTTCCAGCTTGGCTCCGGTGATGACGGTCAGAGAGCCGGGATTCATGACGGAGAGGAATCCGTTTTCCGCCGCGTCCGGGTTTTCCTCCGTGAACAGGCGGTCGTAGATGCGGATTTCCCCGTCCATGGCGTGGCGGGTGCTGACCCAGTGGATGGCGGCGCGGCACTGGATGCCTTCCGGAGGGTTGGAGCCGATAGTGCCCGGAATGTGCTCGCAGAAGATTTCCGTGATGTTGCCGTCTGCGTCCTGCCTGTAGTCGGTGCAGGTGACGCAGTAGCCGCCGCGCAGACGCACCGTGCGGCCGGGGGCCAGGCGGAAGTATTTTTTGGGAGGGTCCAGCATGAAGTCGTCCCGTTCAATCCAGATTTCCCTGGTGAGCGGCACCTGGCGGAAGCCTTCCTCCGGTTTTTCCGGGTTGTTTTGTACTTCCACCATTTCTTCCGCGTCTTCCGGAAGGGTAGTGATGGTGAGCTTGAGGGGATTGAGGACGGCCATGCGGCGCGGGGCGTTGGCGTTGAGGTCTTCCCTGACGCTGTATTCCAGCAGGGCCACGTCCGTGAATCCGTTGAATTTGGTAATGCCGATGGTCTGGCAGAAGTTGCGGATGGCCGCCGGCGTGTAGCCGCGGCGGCGCATGCCGGAGACCGTGGGCATGCGGGGGTCGTCCCAGCCGGTGACGTGCCCTTCCTGGACAAGCTGGAGCAGCTTGCGCTTGCTCATGACGGTGTACGTCAGGTTGAGCCGGGCGAATTCCGTCTGCCGCGGACGGGACGGGACGGGGCAGTGTTCAATGACCCAGTCGTACAGGGGGCGGTGGTTTTCAAATTCCAGCGTGCAGAGGGAGTGCGTGATGTGTTCGTAGGCGTCTTCCAGGGGATGGGCGAAGTCGTACATGGGGTAGATGCACCATTTGTTGCCCGTGTTGTGGTGTTCCGCGAACATGATGCGGTACAGCACCGGGTCACGCATGTTCATGTTGCTGGAGGCCATATCTATTTTGGCGCGCAGAATGGCCTTTCCTTCCGGGATTTCCCCGTTTTTCATGGCCTGGAAGCGCTTCAGGTTTTCTTCCGCGGAGCGGTTGCGGTAGGGGGATTCCTGGCCGCGCACGTTTACGTTGCCGCGCTGGGCGCGTATTTCTTCCACGGTTTGTTCGTCCACGTAGGCCAGCCCCTGGTTGATGAGGGAGACGGCACATTCGTAGAAGAAGTCGAACATGTCGCTGGCGAAGAAGAGGTTGTCCCCCCAGCCGAATCCCAGCCAGTGGATATCCTCCTGGATGCTGTCCACGTATTCCTGGTCTTCCTTGCTGGGGTTGGTGTCATCAAAGCGCAGGTGGCAGCGCGCGCCGGGGAATTCCTGGGCTATACCGAAGTTGAGGCAAATGGATTTGGCGTGTCCGATATGGAGATAACCGTTGGGTTCCGGAGGGAAGCGGGTTACCGGAGCCTGATGCTTGCCGGAGGCAAGGTCATCAGAAATCATATCGCGGATGAAATCTCGGCGTTCGGCAGACTGCAATGACATGGCGAAAATTCTACTACCAAACCTTCCGTTCTGCAAGCGTGTTCACTCGGAATGACGTGGGGTGAGGCATTTGCGGGGTACGGCGTTTTTTATCTTTTGTTTATGTTGCAGATATGACAGATATGAATATTTGAATAGTTATTATACAGGATTCTTTGGGAATGCGTATTTTCATGTTTTAAAACCGGAAACACAGCAGATCTTCCCCTCCGAAGGAGGGGTTTATCCGTGCCTGTAACGTCTTTCTGATTTTTTTAATAATATGTTGGAAATCAATACATGATTTATGTTTTCCTGAGAAGGAGATGCAATGTTTTTGTCCGGGAGCAAGGTTTTCCCGGCGGATGGTATTAACAAGGAACTTTTTTCATATTCATGCACGGAAAACCATGAAGAAAAGATTGCGACACGGGTATTGCAAAAGAATCAAAAATATCATATTGAAAGGGGAGTGAATCTGAACTGTCCCAATTGCAAACAGCATATCAATGTCCCATCTTCCGAGGAGGGGGCCATGGTGAGTTGCAGCAAGTGCGGGCATGAGTTTCTTTGCGACAGGGAAAAGCTGATGTCCAAAAAGCCTTTTGCCAAGGCGAAGGGGATCACCGATGATCATTTCGGGAAGAACCGCGGGGCTGTTTTTCAGAGCGCTGTGATGGAAACGGGGCTGATTCAACTGGTGTGCCTTGGCGTTTCCTTGCTTATAGGAGCCGGTTGCGTATGGATTTTTTACAATGCTTCTACGGAGATGGACGGAACGTCCTTCCTTTCCCTGCTGCTTCAGCCGCAGCAGAAGGCTTTCGCTTTGTTTTTCGCCTGTCTGGCCGGAACGCTGATGGCTTTTTCAGGCCGTCGGCACAAAGCGGTGTTCATTGTACTGGGGCTTTTACTTGCCGGCGGCATCGCCTCGCTGCCTTATGTTTATCCTGTCAAGGTGCATCCTTCCCTGCTTGGCGGGAGCGGTTCCGGACAAGTCCAGAAGGGTGAAGTTTCTCAAGACCATGCCGACAGCATGGCCCTGCCTTCCGATGCCGTACAGAAAGCCTCCGTTCAGAATTACGGGGAAGGGGACCTGAGGCCCCTGTTTGCCGCCATTGCCCGCAAACAGGACCAGGGTGTCCTGGGTCTGTGGGTAGTGGGTGTTAATGCGGCCAACCGGGACATGGTGAAAAGTTATCTGAAACGGATGACGCAGTCCGGAGACGAGCCGATGTTTTACGACCGGAAGGGTACAGGAGGCGGTCTGTTTGTCATTACGCCCACGCCGATTACGTTCAAGGAGTTTGTAGATGTCGTCTCCAGGCTGGGAGAGGTGACGCTGGAGGACAAGGAACGTTCTTTTGTGGAAGTGATCCTGAACCGGGACAAGTTTGAGGCTCGTCCGGCTTCCGCCGCCCTTCAGGATGAACGTCACCAGTATTTCGTGCTGGCGAATTTGAAGGAGCTGTCCTCTCTGGATATCCGACGCATTATTGCGGCGGCAAAGCGGCTTGCCGCCGTGAAGCCCGACAAGCTGCGCCATGAAGTTTCCTCCAGGCTGGTGGAATTGCTCAAGGAACCTTGGGGGCGCGATGCCGAGTATGTGACTGCCCTGGCTTCCGCCCTGGTCGTATGGGCGGAGGAACAGGATGCGGAAGCCCAGCGCGTGGTGTATTATGTTACGGAAGAGTTGAAGAAGGCTGATTGCGAGGTTCCTTCCTCCCTGTTGAGATTTTTGCTGCGCGGTCCGGAAAAGGAGAGCGCATTCGGGATGCTTTTGAGTGAGTGGAAGAAAGACCCCCAGAGGTGGGAGGATGAATGCAAGTCCATCGGCCCCACAGGGGAAACCGCTGTCATCCAGGTACTGAATGAGGCGGACGATTTCGTGCTGAAACGTTCCGCCGCGCGCATTCTTGGGGAAATTGGGACGGAACCGTCTCTCGCCGCGCTCAAGGAGCTCATTCATGATGCCGACAATGAATTGCGGCTGTGCGCAGAACTGTCCGTGAGCCTGATTGAAAAACGGCTGGGGAAGGGAGCTTCTCCCGCCATACAGTAACCATGCGGCCGTGGATCATCCGGGAGGGGCACTCCTTAGAAAACGTGTTTTTCCGTAACCATGGCCCTGTGGCAGGGGGGGGAGAAAGCGGGCTGTCCATTACACGGAGAGTGCCGGGAGCCAGTTTTTTGTGGAAATGGCCTCTTTTTGGTTGCGGAGCAAAGTCATTTTACTAGAATGCAACGACCATGACAGACCAAGAAAACATGAAGGCCGCCGTCCCGGATGCGGCCAAGCGGTACATGCGCTACCTCCTCATCATGGCCGGTTTGGGCGGCCTTCTCTACGGTGTGGACGTCGGCGTCATTGCTGCTGCGCTCCCTTACATTGAGCAGACGGCCGGGTTTAATCCCTCCCAGCTTTCCCAGGTGGTGGCCGCCGTGCTTTTCGGCAGCGTGCTTTCCTCCCTGTTTGCGGGTTATCTGGCCGACAAGATGGGACGCAAAGCTTTGATTACGATCGCTGCCGCCCTGTTTACGCTGAGTATTCCCGTGATCTGCCTGTCTCAGGAAGTGTTCGGCATCATGCTGCTGGGCCGCATTTTGCAGGGCGCCAGCGCCGGTATCGTCGGCGTGGTGGTTCCGCTGTATCTGGCGGAATGTCTGAGTGCGGAGTCCCGGGGCAAGGGCACGGGGATGTTCCAGTTCCTGCTGACGGTTGGCTTGGTGTTTGCCGCTGTGATAGGTCTGTTTGCCGCCAAATACGTGGGTGGCGTGGAGGATTCCGGCGTGAGCGAAGAAGAACTGGCTTCCGCAAAGGTGTTTGCCTGGCAGGCCATTTTCTGGGTGTGCGCCATTCCCGGCCTGTTCCTGTTTTTCGGCTCCTTCCGTTTGAGCGAATCCCCCCGTTATTTGTTCCGACGTGGCCGCAAGGATAAGGCCATGGCCGTACTCGTCCGCAGTTATGGGGAAGTGCGCGCCCAGGAGGTGTTTGATGAAATGGTTCACATTGAAGAGGAAGAGAAGCTGAAGGCGGAAGAGCTGAAGAAGCAGAGTTCCTCCGGCGAGTCCCTTCTTCAGCGCAAGTATGTATATCCCTTTATTCTGGCGGTTCTTGTTCTGGCATTCACGCAGGCTACGGGTATCAACTCCGTGCTGAACTATTCCGTGAAGGTATTCCAGCAGGCCGGCCTGGAAGGCACGACCGCCAACTGGGCGGATTTCACCATCAAGGTGGTGAACTGCCTGATGACCATCGTCGCCATGATGCTGGTGGACCGCAAGGGCCGCAAGTTCCTGCTCAAGATCGGCACGGCCGGTATTGTGGTGGGCCTGCTTGGCACCGGTTTCCTGTTCAATAATGTGGAAGAGGCCCGCAAGGACGTGACTTCCGACGTGGCTGCCCTGCTGGCGCAGCAGAGCCCCTCCGTCCAGAAGCAGTTTGAAGAAGGCAAGGAAGTGGACAGCATCCGTACGCTGCAGCTGGAACGTACGCCCGATTCCACATTCGTCAAGGATCTGCTTTCCAAGAATGGCATGGCGGACAAGGATATCAACAGGATGCAGCTGATCATCACTTACGACCAGCCGGAAGCCAATCCTGCATGGTATCAGTTCCTGATGGGTTCTTCCACGCAGCTTTCCGTCGTGGAGTTTTCCGAATTGACGAAGGATCCCAAGGATATCAAGAAGGAAGAGGACAAAGCCTCCCTGGCCGTCATCAAGGCGGTGCCGGATTCCACCAACAAGATGGTCGTAGCCGGCAAGGACGGCTATGCCATGAAGCCCGTTTCCATCCTGAAGGCGGAGTTGGGTGAAAAGCCGGATTCCTCGGTGGGCTGGGGCGTCACTGCCTTCTTCATCATCTTCATCGCCTTTTATGCGACGGGTCCGGGCGTTTGTGTCTGGCTGGCCCTGTCCGAGCTGATGCCTGCCCGCATCCGTTCCAACGGCATGGCGATTGCTCTGCTGATCAACCAGCTTGTGTCCACGGTGATTGCCGGTTCCTTCCTCCCGTGGGTGGGAAGCTGCGGCTATTCCGGCGTGTTCTTTACGCTGGGCGGCATTACGGTGCTGTACTTCATCACGGTGGCTTTCTTCCTGCCTGAAACCAAGGGCCGTTCTCTTGAAGAAATTGAAGGTTATTTTGCTACAGGCAAGATGCCGGAAGATCTCAAGATGATCGGTGAAGGGATTGAAGCGGAAGAATAAAGAACCGCTTTTCCTTTTCAAAGCCGTCTCCCGTCCGGGGAGGCGGCTTTTTTTGGGCTGTTCAAGCAGCCGTCCGCCGGGGCATCATGGACATTGTGGATGGGGCCGTTATATGTTTTCTTAAATTTTTCTGGAAATATTTGAATTTCCCGGAAAGTTGCTTCAAGGATTGCCTGTTTACAGCCAGGTCCGCATGGGGATGGGTATTTGTCCTGTTTTTGGATGTTTCCCTGTAAACGGGAGGGAAGAAGGACAGGCGGTTTGAATGTTGTCTGCGGGAGCTTTTCCGTTTGGGAGATTACGGCTTCATTTTCTGCGGTATGAGCGAATGAGCGCGAAATGCCGTGTTTTACTGGTCCTGTGCAGTTTTTTTCTGTGCCGACTGCCATTTCTTGATGGCTTCCGCAATTTCCCGATACCCGTTTTTCATGTGGAAGTCATAGGCCGTCTGGCCATCTTCGTTGCGGAGAGAGGGATTGGCGCCGTTGTTCATGAGGCGGACGGCTATTTCCGGGGAATTGCATGCCATCAGCGGCGTCAGACCGTCCACATCCAGTTGGTTGGGGTCCGCACCCGCCTTGATGAGGAGTTCAATGAGAGGAATCAGTCGTTCCGGAGGTTCTTCCCTGGCGCAGACCAAGTGGAGTGGAGATTGCTTGCTGGCAAAGAAACGTTCGTTCACATCGCAGCCTGCCTGGATCAGCCGTTTGAAAATGGCGGTGGAAAGGCTGGAGAACCCTACTCCGCGCGTATGGGCGTTTAGCCTGCGCTTGAGGTCTGGGCTGCCGGCATCCAGCAGGGCCAAGGCGATTTTTTCCTGTTCAGGGTCGGAGTTGGTCAGGGCGGCGGCCCACATGAAGGGGGTAGTGCCTCCCGGTCCCGGGAGATCGGGGTCTGCCCCGTGATTGAGGAGGGCTCGGACTACGGGAAGCCTGTCCACGGCTGATGAGTCCTGGTAAATGCCCGCCGAACATGCCCAGATGAGGGGCGTATCCCCGGGTTCCTTCGTGCCGTTATGCGGAAAAACGGTCTGGGCATTGACTGGGGCTCCCGCTTCTATCATCCGGACGGCCAGCTTGTTCAGGCCCATGGCGATGCAGAGATGCAAGGGCGTGTTGCGGTCGGGAGCCTGAAGAAGGAGCCTGCCCGTTTCCCGGAATTGCTCCATCATTTGGTAGCATTGCAGGATGGAGTTGAATTCCTCCTGCATTTTTCCGGGAGACATGATGTCCAGAGGCCAGGAGTCATACAGGAAGCGGAAAGTGAGGGAAAGCAAGCGTCCGTTCGCTTCCCTCAGTTCCTGTTTTTCTTCTTCTGTAAGTCGCATCGTTCTCTCCTCCGCGTTTGCCAGCGGAACCGCCATGAGGGCCGTCATGGACGCGAGCAGAACAGAACCTGCCATCTGTCTCATGCCATTCTTATAAGGGAAGGGACGACATCTGTCACTCCAAATCATGGACTGCGGCCGTCGGGCGACGGCGCATTCCGCGGAGAATGAGGCAGTTGTGGCCCGCTAGACGAGCCTGGAGAGGCTGGCATGCACGGCTTCCACCGTGCGGTCAATGTCTTCTTCCGTATGGGCCAGGGAGATGAATCCCGTTTCATAGGGAGAAGGGGCAAAGTAGACGCCCTGTTCCAGCATGTTCCAGAAGAAGGGCTTGAAGAGAGCCTTGGAGGCTTTCTGGGCGGTGTCCAGGTCATAGACTTTCTCTTCCGTGAAGAAGAGGCAGAACATGGAGCCTGCGCGGTGGAAGGTGTAGTTCCTGCCGTGTTTCCGGATGGCTTCCCGGATACCTGCCTCCAGCCGTGCCCCCAGCTGCTCCAGGCGGTCATAGGCATTTCCTTCCAGAAGTTCCCGGAGCTGCGCCAGCCCTGCCGCCATGGCCACGGGGTTTCCGGAGAGTGTACCGGCCTGGTACACAGGCCCCAGTGGGGAAAGGCAGTCCATGATTTCAGCCCGGCCTCCGAATGCGCCTACGGGAAGTCCGCCGCCGATGACTTTCCCCATACAGGTGAGGTCCGGCATGATTTCATGAAGCTGCTGGACGCCGCCGGGGGCAACGCGGAACCCTGTCATGACTTCGTCGAAGATGAGCAGGGAGTCATACTGGCGGGTGATTTTCCTCAGGAAGTGGAGAAAACCATTTTGAGGGAAGTAGAGGCCGGCGTTGGCGGGGAAGGGTTCCATGATGACGGCGGCAATGTCCCGGCCATGCAATTCAAAGGCTTTTTTGACGGCTTCCCGGTCATTGTACGGCAGGGTGATGGTGAGCTGCGTCATTTCCCGGGGAACGCCCGCACTGTCCGGTTCCCCGAAGGTAAGTGCGCCGGAACCCGCCGCGACGAGCAGGGAGTCCACATGCCCGTGGTAGCAGCCGATGAATTTGATGATTTTACGGCGTCCGGTATAGCCGCGGGCCAGCCTGATGGCAGACATGGTGGCTTCCGTACCGGAGTTGACCATGCGCACTTTTTCCACGGAGGGCACCATGCGGACAATCATTTCCGCCATGTCCACCTCCGACGGCGCAGGGATGCCATAGCCCAGCCCCCGGTTCACGGCGGCATGTACGGCGTTCAGGACGGATTCCGGGGCGTGTCCCAGAATGGCGGGGCCCCATGTGCCGATGTAGTCGATGAGCTGGCGACCGTCCGCGTCCGTGATGTAGGCGCCTTTGGCGGATTGGACGAAGAAGGGATCGCCGTCCACATTGCGGAAGGCCCTGACGGGGGAGTTGACGCCGCCCGGTATGACGGCGCGTGCACGTGAGAAGAGCTGGGCGGATTGAATCATGTTGCTGAGGTAAGCAAAAAGGGCAAACCTTGGAGAAGGGTTGCCCTTATGGAAAGAGGTTCTATTCCCGAACCAATGGAGATTTAAGCTTCAGGAGCGGAAACGGGAGCTGCTTCGGCGGTTTCGGCGGCGGCTTCTTCGCTCTTGTTGTTGAAGCGCCATTTCACCTTGTTGCGCTTGCTGGCGGAACGGGCCTTGCGGCGGCGTTCGTCCATTGGGGTTTCAAAGGCACGGCGGCGGCGCATTTCGTCCAGAATGCCTTCGACGTCCAGCTTGGTTTTGAGGCGCTTGAGAGCGCGGTCGATAGGTTCACCTTTTCTTACGGTAACTTCACGCATGATTTATTTTCCTTTTTCTATTCGTCCGGGAACGGGAGACAATAGGTAGTGCTTTCCCGCCTGGAGGTCAAGATTTTTATCGTGACTGACCCATTTTTTGCGGTCCGGAGGGGGCAGGGAGATGCCGCAGGAAGCCCGGGGAGACGGGGATTTTGCCTTTTTCCCGTATTCCCGGCGGTTTTCAACTGTCCTTGCCTTATCAGGCGGGGCATGGTAGAAAGAAACGTCTCCATGAACCGGCTGCATACATTGATTGATGGATTTCCCCAGGTGAGCATTCTCTGCATCGGGGACGTGATGCTGGACAAGTTTCTGTACGGCAGCGTCACCCGGATTTCTCCGGAGGCACCCGTTCCAATCATGAGGATGGACAGGGAAACGCGCATGCTGGGCGGCGCGGGGAACGTGGTGTCCAATTTGTGCGCTCTGGGGTGCCGGACCACTTTTGTCAGCGTGGTGGGAGACGATGCGAACGGACGGCAGGTGAAGGCTTTTCTGGAAGATACGTGCTGCACCCCTGAGTTGGTGGAGTGCCGGGATTACGAGACGACGGTGAAGATCCGTTTTGTGGCGGGAAAACATCATTTGCTGAGGGCGGACCAGGAGCAGGAGTTGAATATGGCGCCGGAATTGGCCGCGAGGTTTCTGGAACGGGTGGACGCCTGCCTGCCGGACGCCGATCTTGTCCTTTTGTCTGATTATGGCAAGGGCCTGTTTGACGGGGAAACCGCTCCCGCCGTGATTGCCCGGTGCCGTGCGGCCGGAAAGCCCGTCATCGTGGACCCCAAGGGAGCGGATTATTCCCGTTACGGCGGGGCTACTTTGGTGAAGCCGAATATGAAGGAGTTTCAGGAGGCCACGGGAGTCCGTTTGAATCCCTCCGCTCCGGGGTGGGAGAAGGCGGCTCTGGAAGGCGCCGCGAAGTTGTTTGACGAGTTCGGCATTGAGAATTTGCTCGTGACTTTGAGCGAGCACGGGATGATTTTCATTCCTTCTTCCAATCCCGCCGATTTTGTATGCATTCCCACGGAGGCGCGCGAGGTGTTTGACGTATCCGGCGCCGGGGACACGTCCCTGGCCAGCCTGGGAGCGGCCCTGGCGGCGGGCGCCACGGTGCCGGAGGCGCTGGTCGTGTCCAACGTGGCCGCCGGAATCGTGGTGGGCAAGTTCGGCACGGCGAGCGTGACCGGAGGGGAGTTGAAAGAAGCGCTGGAGGAGAAAGCCCGCAAGGTTTCCTCCTGGCATCACCGGAACAATATCCTGACGGCGGAAGCCGCTGCGGAATTGGCGGAACGCTTCCGGAAGGAAAAGAAGGTGGTGGGGTTTACGAATGGCTGTTTCGATCTTCTGCATCTGGGCCACCTGCATTCGTTCATGAAGGCTCGCGAGGCCTGCGACGTGCTTTTTGTGGGGCTGAATACGGATGCGTCCATCAAGCGGCTGAAGGGGGAGGACAGGCCCGTCAATAACGAGGAACTTCGTTCCCTGCTGCTGGCATCTTTGGATTTCATTGATTACGTGGTTCTTTTCGACGAGGATACCGCGCTTCCGCTGATCGAGAAGCTGCGCCCGGACGTGATCGCCAAGGAGGGGTATCCTCTGGAACGCTGGCCGGAAGGGCAGTATGTGGTGTCCTATGGGGGCAGGGCCGTTGAGTTGCCCCGGCTGGAGGGCTTTTCCTCCACCGATATTATCAACCGAATGAAGAAGAGACCGGAATGAGCGATTACATCAAGGAACAGATTTTAGGGATAGCGGACAATTTCAGGGCGCTGGCCGTTTTGTCCGGGGATATTGAAACGGTGGCGCGCGTCTGTACGGACACCCTCCGGGCCGGGAACAAGATCATGTTCTGCGGCAATGGAGGGTCTGCCGCGGATTCCCAGCACCTGGCCGCGGAACTGGTGGGACGCTACAAGTTGAACCGTCCGGCCATGAACGCCCTGGCCCTGACGGTGGATACGTCCATTCTGACCGCCGTCGGGAATGATTACGGGTATGATACCGTGTTTGCCCGGCAACTCGAAGGCGTGGGACGTGCGGGAGATCTGCTGGTGGGGCTTTCTACCAGCGGCAACAGCCGGAATATCGTGCTGGCGATGGAATTGGCGCGGAGCATGGGTATTCGGACCGTAGCCCTTACGGGGCGGGGCGGAGGCGCCATGAAGGAGCAGGCGGATTTCTGCATTGCCGTTCCTTCCGATGCCACGAATAATATTCAGGAGATGCACATTGCCGTGGGCCATCTGGTCTGCGAGCTGGTTGAACAGGAAATGTATGGACGGTAAAGCCCTGTTTCTGGACCGGGACGGTGTGGTGAACGTGGACGGGGGGTATGTGCACCGCATTGAGGATTTCCAACTGGTGCCGGGAATTTTGGAGCTTTGCCGCCGGGCGAAGGAGAAGGGGTATTTGGTGATCGTGGCGACCAACCAGTCCGGCATAGGCCGCGGCATGTTTACGGAAGAGGATTTTTCACGGCTGACGGATTACATGAAGGGGGTGTTCCGCAACGCCGGGGCGGAGATCGCGGACGTGTTCCACTGCCCCAGCGTGGATGACGGGCATCCCGACCGGAAGCCGAATCCGGGCCTGTTTTTGAAAGCCTGTACCGCGCACGGTCTGGATATGGCATCCTGCGTGTCCGTCGGCGACCGGGAACGGGATATTCGGGCAGCCCTTTCCGCCGGCGTGGGACGGAATTTTCTGTTTTCCTCCGGAAATGGGCCGACTTGCGCCACGGCCCGTGTCGGGACTTTAAACGAAGTGGCGGCGTGGTTGTAGTAGGGAATGGTTCCGCAGGTGAAAGGATGCAGGGATTTGTTGCTATGTTTTCCCGTATGCCGTTTCCTGATGCGGCCATGCGGATGTTCTTGTCTTAAAAAACTTTACATGGGAATGAGTACTTTTTATATTTCATAGAGTATGAAAGCCTTGCTGCCCGTTTTATTTTTTGCGCTGGTTTCCGGCCTGTGCGCCGTTGCCAAAACCGAAGATCCAGCCATGCCCGCGAAGGTAGGGAAAAAAGAGGCAGCCTCCCGTATTACTTATAAAGGCGGAAACGGTTCCAGCTTTGAAAAGGCCGTCGTGATCGTTGGCGCAACAAGTTCGATGGATGGTGTCCCTGCCGAAGGGAAATGGCTTAAGAAAAAATACGGGAGTTATGAAAAGCTTCAGCAGGGGCTCGTCCAGCATGAAGGGAAGTCCTATGATGTGATTACGATCAGGACGAAAAAAGGCAAGGAAGTGGTCATCTATTTCGATATTTCCGGATTTTTCCCTGCCAGGGGTTGAAGAAGAACAATTTCTGAGTTCATTTTCAGTATTCCTTTCCGGGGCGGCTGCCTGCCTGGTTCGTTTCCCTCGAATGTGTTTTCGTTTTTTCCGTTTCGGGAATTGACTCCTTCTGCGGCGTGTATGGCGGTACGGACCGGAGTACGCATGGAGGGGACGGGGCCGCAGGAGCGATGCCCGCAGGAATGGGTTCTGTCTTCATGGCACAGTCGTTACGATGGGCAGCTTTCCGTACCGGGGCGAAGTAATTTGACATGCAGGGGTCATCCTGCTAGAAGTGAGGCGATTGGTCCGTATTTACATGGACTTGTCCTGTACAGGCTTTTTTTTACACTTATGAACTTGATTCCCTTCCGATCCATGATGGCGGTCACGGCGCTTGGAGCCGGGCTTGCCCTGCCTCTGTTCGCCCAGTCCTCCTCCTCCACTTCATCCGCGGCCACATCCGGTCACGCGAAAAAAGCGTCCAGGATGCCGGTGTATCCCATTCCCCAGAAGATGACCAGAAGCGGCGGTTCCGTAACGGTTCCCGCGCTGAAGCTGATCGGCGTCAAGGATGCCCCCACCATGAACGCGTTGAAGAGCATGTTCGCGCTGTCTCCGAACGGGTTTCCTGTTCAGATGTCCATCATCAAGGGGAGCAAGAAACCTGCCGGGAATATTCCGCAGAAGGCGGGCGCCTATTCCCTGAGCGTGACGCCGCAGGGAATCCGGATGACGGGGTATGATGACGAGGGCCTGTTTTATGCGGCCCAGACCCTGCTTCAGCTCGCGGAGAAGACGCCTTCCGGCGTGACGGTTCCGCAGGTGGAGGTACTGGACTGGCCGGATGTTCCGTTCCGCGGCACCATTGAAGGCTTTTACGGACTGCCGTGGGGGCAGGAAGGCCGCATCAGCCAGTTCAAGTTTTACGGGAAGTACAAGATGAATACCTACATCTACGGCCCGAAGGACGACGTGTTCCACGGTTTTTCCAAGAGATGGCGGGAGCCTTATCCGGCGGACATGGCCAAGGATTTGAAAGAACTGGTGAAGATTGCAAAGGAAAACAAGGTGAATTTCGTCTGGGCCGTGCACCCCGGTGCGGATATCCATTGGGGAGAGGCGGACCGGAAGGCGGCAGTGAAGAAGTTTGAGATGATGTATGATTTGGGGTTCCGCTCCTTTGCCGTGTTTTTTGACGACATCGGCGGAGAGGGGGCCAAGCCTGAAGGTCAGGTGGAGTTCCTGAATTATTTGAACAAGGAGTTTATCCACAAGAAGCCGGACGTAACCCCGCTCATCGTGTGTCCCACGGCGTATGCCGGCAACGGCGGCCGTTATCACGAGGTGATGGGGGAACATTTGGATAAGGACATCGGCATTATGTGGACGGGGTCCGGCATCGTAAGCGATATCCGCACCCCGGCCCTGAAGGGCATCAACAAGTTTTTGCAGAGGCCCGCTTTCATCTGGTGGAATTTCCCGGTGACGGATTACGTCCGCCACGCGCTGTTCCTGGGGCGTACCTACGGTGTGGATGCGGACGCGATGCCGTACATGCAGGGGTTCGCCTCCAATCCGATGGACAAGCCGGAGGCCTCCAAGATTTCCCTGTTCAGCGTGGCGAACATGACCTGGAATGCCAAGGCGTATGATTCCGACAAGACGTGGAAGGACAGTATCCGCATTTTGTTCCCCGGCTGCGCCTCCGCCATGCAGACGTTTGCCAACCACAATAGCGACGGCGGTCCGAGCGGGCACAATTACCGCAAGGAGGAGTCCGTGGAGATCGCTCCCGTGGTGGAACAGGTTCTGGACCTGTGCCGCCGCGGCGCGAAGGTGGCGGACAACAAGGCATTTGAACGCCTGAAAGCCGAGTTTGCGAAGATGGCCCAGGCTCCGGACATCATCCGGGCCAAGGCGAACAATCCCGCTTTTGTCGCGGAAGTGGAGCCCTGGCTGATCCAGTTTGAATCGCTCGGCAAGGCGGGGATGAACAGCATGCAGATGCTGGAGGCCACGGAGGCGGGGAATTCCTCCGCGGCATTGAATTACGCCATGGAGGCCGCCTGCCTGCTGGCGGAGATGCAGCGCTACAGCAAGGAGATCAGCAAGGTCATCAATAAACACGTGACGGAGGTGACCAAGAAGAATTCCCCGTGGCAGACGGCTGTCAAGCCGTCCGAACTGGTAATGGCTCCCGCCGTCCGCGAGTTGCTGGACCTGGGGTCCACTCCGGTGCTTTCCCGCGTGAGCGGGCGGGTCGTGGGGCGGGTGAAGCCGTATGTTTCCACCAAGCTAAAGAACGGTATTGAAAAGATGCTGGATGACGATCCCGAGTCCTATTTTTACTGCAAGGAAGTTCAGAAGAAGGGCGACTTTTTCGGCGTGGACCTGGGTGTCCCCCGCGAGATACGCACCGTTTCCATCGTGATGGGCCGGAATGATTCAGACAAGGATGCCGTGAACAAGGGGCAGCTGGAAGTGTCCATGGACGGACAGTCATGGTCGCCCCTGATGCCGGAAACGAGCGGCGTGCGCGTGGAGTACCAGGGCAGCGGGAAAAAAGGCCGCTTTGTGCGCTACCGCGCCACGGTGCAGGGCGTTCCCGGCGGCAAGCCCGACGTGTGGACGGCCATTCGTGATTTCAAGGTGAATGCCCCCGCCGCTCCTTCCGTTCTGACGGACGCTCCTGCTTTCAAGGGAGCCGTGGCCGAGACAGGCGACACGGATATTTCCCTGAAGCGCATCATGGAGGTGCATCCGTTGCCCCCCAGGAAGTCTCTGGGGCTTCAAATTCCTGCCGGCGCGGCTGTGGAGTCCGCGTCCATCAATTTGAAGACGCCGGACATAAAGTGGGCTAAACTGTTTATTTCCATGGACGGGAAGGGCTGGACGGAAGTGCCGCTGAAAGCAGACGGCTCCGCAGAGATCGGCGGGGTGGTGAAGGGTGTGAAACTGGTGAATGCCGGACCATCCCCGCAGGAGGTAACGCTGGAAGAGTTCAAGCTCAACCTTGCCAACAAGGGAAAGAAAGACAGCAACAGCGGTGCGGCCGGCGATTTCAACCTGGCTACGTTTTTGTCTGTGGATTTGTCCCCGGAACGGGTGGAGATTCCCTGTACTTCTCCCCGCGCTAATTCAGCCATTGTTCTGTCGGACGGCAGGGAGGCAACCGTCCAGGCCTGCGGAGCGGACGGCCGCTGGGTTCCCGTTGGCAGCCTGGGCAAGGGCAAGAAAGTGACCACCTTGAATTTGAAGTCCGTCAGGAAGCCGGTCAAGGCTATCGGCCTTACCGGCAAGAAGGATACTTCCGTGAACATTTTTGAGGTGATCTGGAAGTAGCGGAGGCTTGGAATGAACTTGGAAAAGGGCTGTTTCACCGGATGTGGAACAGCCCTTTGACGCTGAGCCGTCCGCGCCATGTCCGTTTCCGGTTCCTCGGCACGGGAATGGCGATGGAAAAAGTATTCCTCTTTACCAGACTGCGGGAGAGTTTTTCAACCGGGAAGGCCGGATTTTTCCCCATTGCGCAGGAACGGGAAGATGGAGTTTGTCTTTCCGACAGGAACGGCATGCCGTGTCAGGCGTTGCGTTTGTCCGCCAGGTGCATGCAGGCCAGAATGACGGCAATGATAACCAGGGGACCCAGCAGGTCCGCGTATCCCATTATTCCGGTATTGATGGGGGCCAGACATAGCAGGAACCACCAGACGAGCGCCAGCAGTCGCAGGATGGGAGAGGTTCCGGCGCTGGAAAGGGATACATAGATGAGCAGGCTCCAGAAGGAGGAGAAGCGGGGGAGCGTAATGAGCCATTCGCGGTGGCCGTCTGCGGGCCAGGCAAGCATGCCGTAGGGGCCCGCCAGGGGAAGGTCTCCCCACGAGCCGTCCGAAGGAAGCGACAGGTTCAGCAGCAGGCACAGGGCCAGTCCCGCATACGCGGCAATCATCAGAGCCCTCCATTGGGACCCCGTACGGGGGACGAGGCACAGGAATGCCGGGACAAGGATGAAGGGGGTAAGCTCCAGAGTCGCTATCCAGGGGGAGAATGAGGGGCCGACTTCCACCACATTGTTTCCTGCCTGCGGCACAGCGGACAGAATACCCCAGTAAAGGAGCAGCAGAAGGGTGCATCTGTATTTGACGGCGGGGCGCACCCGTCCTTCCCCGGGTGGAGGCAGGTTGAGCCATGCTCCGAAATGCGGCTGGTGCGTTTTGTTCGGCATAGAGGGGTAAATAGCGCTTTTTTGTAGCGGGAACGCACGTCCTTGTCAATAGACCGGATTTTGCGGGTTGCAGAATGGGGGAGTTTTTCAACAGAATCGGCAATCCGGCTGTCCATTGTGAAAAAGTCGTCACATGCGGAAAGTTGCCGCAGATGTCTTTTTCTGCTAGTCGGAGCCTGAAAGGGTGCGGCCAAGATGCCGTGAGCCTGCAACCATTTTCTGATACCTCATGCTTTTTTCAAGATCCCCTCTGTTGTTCCTGGCCGTCTCCCTCTGCCTGCCTCTCGTTTCCTGCCGGGACGGGAAGAAAGAGGATACGAATGTGATTGAATTGAATTTCGGCCATTTTCCGAATGTGACCCATGTGCAGGGTCTGGTGGCTCATCATTTTTCCCGGCAGGGGAACGGGTGGTTTGAAGAGCGCGTGAAGAAGGCCACCGGGAAGGATGTCAAGATCAACTGGTATGTGTACAACGCAGGACCCAGCGCCATGGAGGCGGTATTTGCCCGGTCCATTGAGCTGACGTATGTGGGACCCAGTCCAGCCATCAACGCGTTTGTCCGCTCCCGCGGCCAGGATATCAGGATGATCGCCGGAGCCGTGGAAGGAGGAGCCTCCCTGGTGGTGCCGGAGGATTCCGCCCTGAAGGAACCGCAGGATTTCCGCGGCAAGGTGATAGCCACGCCCCAGCTTGGCAATACGCAGGATGTTTCCGCCCGCGCCTGGTTTTCCCGAGGCGGCCTGCACGTGACGCAGCGCGGCGGAGACGTGAAGATTCTTCCTACGCCCAATCCGGAGCAGTTGAGCCTGTTCCGCCAGGGGAAGCTGGACGGTGTCTGGACGGTGGAGCCCTGGGTAAGCCGCCTGGTGATGATGGCCAAAGGGAAGGTGCTGGTGGACGAGAAGGAGTCCATAGCAACGGTACTGGTGTGCGGGGCTGATTTTTTGAAGGAGAAGCCCGAAGTGGCGCAGGCCGTCGTGAAGGCGCATGAAGAGCTGAACCAGTGGATACGGGAGAATCCGGAGGAGGCCCAGGCCATTGTGGTGAAGGAATTGGAGGAGCTTACCCATTCCAGGATTGAACCGGAATTGATTGCCCGGGCATGGAAGAGCATTCATATGAAGGACAAGATTTTCATCCCCAAGTTGCAGCAGTTTGTGCAGGACGCCTATCATGCCGGATTCATGAAGGAGGTTCCCGACATTTCCGGCCTGGTGACACCGGAGGCGGTAGAGGAGAAACAGTTGGCCATGAAGGAGGAAACGCAGGGATGATTATGGGAGAAGAGCATTGCGGGCCGGGCGGATGCAAGCTGCGCATCGCCGGAGTGTCCAAGGTGTTTGAAGGACGGCGGGGGAAGGTGGAGGCCCTGGAGGGCATCAACCTGAATATCAAGGCCGGGGAGTTCGTTTGCCTGGTAGGCCCCAGCGGCTGCGGAAAGACTACTTTGCTGAATATTATCGCCGGGCTTGAGTTCCCCTCTTCCGGCACGGTGGAACTGGACGGTGTTCCCGTGAGCGGGCCGGGCCGGGACCGTACCGTGATGTTTCAGGAGTCCGCCCTGTTTCCGTGGCTGGACGTGCTGGGGAATGTGATGTTCGGCCTGAAGCTGGTGCCCGGTTTGACGCGCGGCGCGCGCATGGCCATTGCAGAGAAGAATCTGGAGCTGGTGGGGCTCCAGGATTGCATGCACGCCCACATTCACGAGCTTTCCGGGGGAATGAAGCAGCGCGTGGCCCTGGCCCGTGCTCTGGCGACGAATCCACGCATTTTGCTGATGGACGAACCGTTCGGCGCGTTGGACGCCATGACCCGGGAACAGCTTTATCAGGATATTCAGGATATTCACCTCAGGTGGGGCATGACGATCATTTTTGTTACCCACAATATGCGGGAAGCCGTGTGCCTGGGAGACCGCGTGATTTTGTTCACTCCGCATCCGGGACGAATCTGCGAGGAGTATTCCGTGGATCTGCCTCATCCCAGGGATATCAACAGCCAGGATCTGGCCTTGCTGTCGTCCCGCATCACCCGTGATTTGAAAGGAGCTGCGAAATGAACAGGAACAGATGGTCAAAATGGGGAGCCCACGCATGTTCTCTCGTGTTTTTCATTGTCGTCATCTGGGTATGGCAGTATTTGAGTGACGAGCAGGTTTGGAAACCTTATTTGTTTCCCTCTCCGCTGGAGGTGTGGGAATATCTGCGCTCGTCCTTTGCGGACGGAGCTCTGGAAGAAGCTTCCTGGATTACGGTGAAGCGGCTGGGACTGGGGTACGGCATTGGCCTGGTGATGGGGATTCCCCTCGGCATGCTGTGTTCCCGGTTCCAGTTGATGCAGAATACGCTGGGCTTGGTTTCCCTGGGGTTCCAGGCTCTGCCCAGCGTGTGCTGGGTTCCCCTGGCCACCCTGTGGTTCGGGCAGACAGAGTCCGCCATGCTGTTTGTGGTGATCATGGGTACCCTATGGTCCGTCATCCTGGCTACGGCCAACGGCATGCGGAACGTGCCGCCCATTTATGCCAGGGCCGCCCGCACGATGGGCGCCGGGCCCATTTACTGCCTGATCCACGTCACCTTGCCCGCTTCCGCCCCGTTTGTGGTGAGCGGCATGAAGCAGGGCTGGGCCTTTGCGTGGCGTTCCCTGATGGCTGCGGAAATTTTCGTGCCCATTCTGACCGGGTTCGGCCTGGGTCAGCTTCTGCATTATGGGCGTGAGCTGAACGCGATGGATCAGGTAGTGGGCATTATGTTCGTGATTGTGGTGATAGGACTCCTGTCGGACAAGATTCTGTTTTCTCCCTTGGAACGGTTTCTTCACCGCCGCTGGGGAACGGGCCAGGCCTGAAGTGTTGTTTTCAGAGACGTTTTTCTGAGGCTCCGTCCCCGGGCTGTCCTGTTCCCTGCTAGTTTCCGGATGAGTCCAGTTTCCTTTTGAGGGAATGGACTTCCTTGACGAGGGCCGGGAGCTTCCTGAGGGCCGCAAATTGGCGGCAAGCGTCCTTGAAGGGGGAGGCGGGAGTACCCCAGTAGGCAGCGTTTTCCGGAATGTTCGCCGTAACACCCGTTTGTGCCGCCAGCGTGGATCTGGAACCAACCTTGAGATGGCCGGCAATGCCTACCTGGGCTGCGATGGTGACGTAGTCCCCCACATGCGTGCTGCCGGCAATTCCGGACAGTGCGACAATGATGCAATGCTTGCCCACCACGACGTTGTGTCCGATCTGGACGAGATTGTCTATTTTAGTCCCTTCCCCGATGACGGTGCGGCCGAACCGGGCGCGGTCAATCGTTGTGTTGGCTCCTATGTCCACATCGTCCTCCAGTTCCACAATGCCTACCTGGTCGATGCCCACATAGCGGCCATTATCTCCCATCAGGAAGCCGAAGCCGTCGGAACCGATGACGGCGCCAGGCTGGATGGTGACGCGACTGCCGAGCTTGCAGCGTTCGCGGATGGTGACATTGGCGTGCAAGCGGCAGTTTTCCCCCATCGTGACGCCGTCACCGATCTGACATCCGTTGCCTATGTCCGTGCCGTCGCCGATTTCGCAGTGTGCGCCGATGCAGGTGTAAGCCCCCACGCGGACCTTGTCCGGATTGATTTTCGCTGAAGGGTCGATGACGGCCGAGGGATGGATGCCGGGCACGAATTTATAGGATGAAGCCTTGAAGTATTTGACCAGGGCGTTGAAGGCCATGGAAGGATTGGCTACTTCCACAAATGCGACGTTTTCAGGATATTTGGGCAGTCCCGGAGGCACCAGGACAATTCCCGCGGAAGTATGCAGAAAGTCTTCAAAGTATTTCTCGTTGCCCAGGAAGGAGGCTTCCTCCGGGGTGGCGTCGAGAAGAGAAGCGACCCCGAACACATTCAGTTCGGGATCGCCGGAGAGGATTGTTCCCCCGGTGAGGGCGGCCACGGCTTCAAGTGAAAGCTTCATGCGGATATGATTCCGCCTTCCCGGGGGCAATGTCAAGGGTTACTTGGCCGGAGCCGCAGGCGCGGCGGGAACGGCCGGTGTCTTTTTCTTGGTAGGATCAAAGCCCGCGGGCGCATCCTTGTTGAGTTCCTTCATCACGGTGGGGGTGATGTCCATGCTGGGCTTGGTGTAAACGAAGACGTTGTTGGAACGGAGAGCCTGGGCGCTCTTGTCCAGAACAAGGTCATAGTTGCTCTTGGTGGCGATGCCTTCCGCAACCTTGGTGATTTCACCCATGATGTTGGTGGAACGCAGTTTCATTTGTTCCTGAAGGGATTTGAGCTGGCGCTCCACAAAAGTGCGGCGTTCCTGTTCCAGGGCAATCGCCTGCTGGCGCGTGATCTGGGCTTTCTGTTCCAGGTCTTTTTTGTCCTTTTCATTCAGGGAAGGGTCCTGGAGCTTTTTGACCATTTCGGTGAAATCGGCTTCCATCTTCTTGATGCTTTCCGCACGGGTGTTGTTATCCTGCTGGACCGCCTGCGCCGCCTTGTCCACTTCCGCCTGGGCTTCATGCGTTTTGTAGTAGTCGGCAAAGAGTTTCTGCACGTCCACTGTAGCTACTTTCAGTTCGGCGTTGGCAGTGGCGCTGAATGCCATTGCAGCGGATACACATAATGCTGTTTTGAAGAATCTCATAATTTTTAGCGTCTTCTGACTTTGCCAGTTTACATGTGGAATGGCATGCGTCAATCTTCTAGCCATATTTCAGGATTGAACTTTTGTCATCATGAGGCCACTTTATGCGCATGCAAACTTTTTCGACCAAGGCTCAGTTGAAGGGAGCCCTGTCCAAACACCGCCGGCAGAATGATCCCGTTGTTCTCGTTCCCACGATGGGGGCTCTCCACAGCGGCCACCGTTCCCTGCTGGAGCAGGCCAGGAAGCTGGCCGGGGAGGACGGCGTGGTGGTAGCCAGCATTTTCGTCAACCCCATCCAGTTCAACAACACTTCCGACTTGCTGACCTACCCCCGCACTCCGGAGAAGGACCTGGAGTTGTGCGAAGCCGCCGGAGTGGATTACGTGTTTTCCCCGGCTCCGGAAGAGATGTATGCTGGAGAGCGCAGCATCAGCGTGGAGGAAGGTTTTTTGTCCACTACGCTGTGCGGGGCGTCACGGCCGGGACATTTTTCCGGAGTTTGCACGGTTTTGGCCAAACTTTTCAACCTGGTGCAGCCTACGGACGCCATCTTCGGGAAGAAGGATTACCAGCAACTGGCAATTATCCGCCGCATGGTGCGCGACCTGGATATTCCGGTGCGCATCCACGGTGCGGAGATCGTGCGGCATGAGAACGGCCTTGCCTATTCTTCCCGGAACGCCCGGCTGTCTCCGGAGCAGAAGGAACAGGCCGTCGTGATACGGAAGGCCATGCTCCAGGCCAGGGACGAGTTCAGGTACGGGACGGGAGTCCGGGAAGTGAAGGATCATGCCGCCGCGGTGATTGAAGCCGTTCCCGGCACGCGGATCGACTACCTGGAGATTGTGGACGCGGAGACCATGCAGCCCCTGGAGGGGAACCGGGAGCCGGCCCTGATGGCCGCCGCCGTGTATTTCGGCGACGTGCGTCTTATCGACAATATAGAACTTTAATCCGGCAGCCATTTCGTTATACTGAATTCCGTGATTACCGCCGCCAACCTCCACCGCAGCTATTCCATCGGCAAGAAGTCCATTGAGATTCTGCACGGGGTGAACCTGCATATTGCCGCCGGGGAGAAGGTGTTCCTGTGCGGCCCCAGCGGCGCCGGAAAGACGACTCTGATGTACACGCTCGCCGGATTGGAAACGCCCCAGGAGGGGAAAGTGACGATCAACGGCACGGATATTTACTCCCTGTCTGCCACGGGGCGCTCCATTTTCCGCAACAGGAACATGGGGTTCATTTTCCAGAACTATTTGCTCATGCCGGAATTGACGGCCCTGGAAAACGCCTGCCTGGCTTCCTCCATCGGTAAAAGGCCGCGCATGGAGTATGTCACGGAACTGATGGACCGTGTGGGCCTGTCCCACCGCCTGAATCATCTGCCGGGCGAATTGAGCGGCGGAGAACAACAGCGTGTAGCCATTGCACGTGCGCTCGCGAATGACGCCCCCATCATTTTTGCGGATGAACCTACCGGGAATCTGGACAGGAAGAATGGCGCGGAAGTCCTTGATCTTTTGTTCGGTCTGGCGGACGAGTCCCGCAAAACACTGGTGATCGTGACTCATGACGAACACCTGGCCCGGCGGGGCGACCGCATCATCACGATTATGGACGGCCAGGCCGTTTGACGCCGAGCACGGCGCGGGGACTTTATTTTTCTTCCGCCGCCAGATGCAGAACGGCCTGGTGGACGCCGCAGACCACTTGGGCCATGCGGCGGTAGTCCAGCGTTTCCGGAAGGTCTCCGGGCTGGTGGTAGTTCGGGTTGCGGAAGAAGGACGTGTCCGTGATCATCACGGCAGGCATGTCTTTAGCCCAGAAGTTGCGGTGGTCGGAAAAGTCCATGCACATGCCCTTGATCTGCGGCAGGTTGAGTCGGACGGTGGGAAGGAAGGGACGCATGCTTTTCTGGATGTCGCGGCCCAGCCTGACGCTGTTCCAGTTGCCTACGATGGCGATGAAGTTTCCCTTGTCCGGATACAGCGTCCCCATGCCGGGCCCCGGATAGGTCTGGCTGTTTTCCTTGTCGGAGAAGTAGCCGATCATTTCCAGGCAGATCATGGCTTTGACGCCTATTTGTTCCGTGTAAAGCTTCCGGGCGTGCTGCGCGCTTCCCATGTGTTCCGTGGCAAAGTACGGGGGTTCCTCGTTGGCGTAGGCGATGAGCTCAATGGTGTATTGGGGGGATATGCCTTTAAGCATGCGCCCCAGGGCCAGCAGCCCGGCCACGCCGCTGGCATTGTCGTCCGCCCCGGGCGTGTCCCCGCAGGTATCATAGTGTGCTCCTACGATGACTCTTTTGGCTGATTTTCCGGGGAAGACGGCACTGACGTTGACGAAGGTACGCTTGTCCGCGGAGAAAGGCTGATAGGTGACTTTGGCTCCGGAGTCCGCCAGGGAACGGGCAATGTATTCTACGGCTTTGGCCTGGTTTTTTTCATAGCCGGCCGGACGGGGGTGGCAGGTTTTCGCCAGGTAACGGACGTCTTTTTTCAGTTCTCTTTCCAGTCCGGGCCGCACGGTGGAGGCTGGTGCCGTTTCGTCCCCGGGCGTGGTGCAGTGGGAGATGATGCAACCCGTGGAGATGGAGAGGATGAGCGCAGCGGATAGCAGAGAGGGAAATATCCGGAATTTCATGGTGCGCTTATAGCAGTTTTCATTTTGCGTAGCAACAGGGAAGGAAAGGATCGGTGTTGCAATCATCTGGGTTGTTGTGTAGCTTGTGCCCATGTGGGACTGGATTGTGATCAAGGATGCGCTCAGGGCGATCGTTGAAATTTTCATCCTGTGGGTGTTCCTGTATCAGATTTACCGTGCCTTCCATGCGACGCGCGGCGCCCGCATTATGGTAGGGCTGTTCGCCTGTTTCCTGGCCCTGGTGGTACTGGCCTTTTTCTTCCAGTTGAACGTCATTTCATGGATCCTGACGCGCATTTTCGCTCCGGGCCTGGCGCTGGCGCTGGTGGTGATTTTCCAGCCGGAATTGCGCGTAGGGCTGGCGAAGCTGGGTAGCCATCCGTTTTTCTCCTCCTTCGCCAAGCTTCAGAGGGTGGACTTCCTGGACAATTTCTGCAAGGCAGTGAGCAAGCTTTCCAATCAGCGGTTCGGCGCCCTGTTCGCCTTTGAGCGGAGTATCAGCATGAAGCCCATTGAAGATTCCGGCGTGAAGCTGGACGCCATTTTTTCCCCGGAACTGGCCCTGACTATTTTTCATACGAAAACCGCTCTTCACGATGGAGGAGTGGTTATTTCCGGCGACCGGATTTCTGCTGCCGCCTGCGTGTTCCCTGTTTCCCAGAAGGAGATGAGCGACCGTACCCTGGGGCTGCGGCACCGTGCCGGCGTAGGCATGTCTGAGGAAAGCGATTGTGTGGTGGTGGTGGTTTCCGAAGAAACGGGAGCCATTGCCCTGGCCGTGGGCGGCAAGCTGGAGCGCAACCTGACTCCGGAACAGTTGAAGGCCCGTCTTGAAGAGCTTCTGAATATTTCTCCTTCCAATGAAAAAACTGCTATTGCTTAACTGGCCTGCCAAGTTGTTCTGCCTGGTGTTGGCCGTCATCATCTGGTCTTTCATCAACCATTGGGTGACTACTAATGATGCCGCACCGTCCCGCGCGCAACTGGAGGAGATCAGAAGATCCCATCCCTGAAGCTTACCGTCATGAGGAATTTTATCGTTACCGGAACTGATACGGAGATAGGCAAAACTTATGTAAGCTGCCTGATTGTGAAGGCCCTGAGAGAACGGGGCGTGAACGCCGCAGGATTCAAGCCCGTGGCCTGCGGAGACAGGCAGGATGCCCGGCTTCTGCGGGAGGCAGGGCCGGAAGGCCTGACGCTGGATGAGTTGAATCCCGTGTTTTTGAAGAATGCCACCTGCCCCTATGTGGCTGCCAAGCTGGAGAATACACAGGTGGATGAAGACGCTATCCGCCGCGCTTATGAGGCTTTGGCCGCCGCGCATGAGTGTGTGCTGGTGGAAGGCGTGGGCGGTTGGGAGGTGCCGATCGCGGCAGGCCGGAATTTCAGCGACATGGCTGCGGATTTCCATCTTCCCATTCTTCTGGTGATCGGCAACAAGCTGGGAGCCATCAATCATGCTCTGCTGACGCTGAATGCGATCAAGGCGCGCGGTCTGGAATGCCTGGGTATTGTGTTTAATAACGTGAAGGATGAGTGGGATACCGCTTGCGTTACGAACAGGAGCATGGTGGAGGAGTTTTCCGACGCGCCCATTCTCGGGGAACTGATCCACGGGCAGGATTTCATGGATATTGACGCCCTTCTGGAACGTTTGCGCTAGGCATGGCTGCGGTTTTACGGGATGGAGGGAATGCTCTTTCCTTTCCGTCCGTTTCAAGCGTTGAAATGCAGCGTGGAGTATCCGGCATGCAGTGTTAAAAGACCAGAAGAAAGGGGTATTTTTTACTCCACAAGGCCTGTTTTGACAAGAGTTGAGACAGGATGCCGTATATAAGGAGATGTTTTTGTTCAGAGTTTTCAGCATTCCTGTACGGTTTTTTGCCGCCCTGCTGGTTTGTTCCCCGTGGGGGTTGATGGGCGGGGAGGTCGTGACCGCGCCTGTGCCGGAGTTTTCCTCCCCTGCGTTGATTCCTTATCCTTCCAAAGTCGTCAGGGGTAAGGGCGGGGTGCGTTTTAAAAGCGTTCATGTGCATTTAGACCGGGATGTTCCCCGCAGGGATGACCTGGTGAGGGAAATGAAGGATGTATTCGGGATGTTCGGCATTCCGGCTTCCGTGAGCAAGGATGTTTTTGAGGAAGGTTCCCTGACATGGGAGTTGAGCCTGGACGCCGGAATTGAGGGGGAAGCATATATCCTGTCCGTCGCACCGGAAAAGGCAACTGTCAGAGCAGGGAGCTTTGGCGGTTTTTTTAATGCCCTGCAAACGCTGAGGCAGCTGGTTTCCAAAGGAAAGGGAGGTTTTTTCATGCCCTCCGTGCAGATCAGCGACGAACCCGCCTTCGCCCTGCGGGGCATGATGCTGGACGTGGGGCGTTATTATATGTCTCCCGCGTTTATCAAGGAGCTGATGCGCCGGGTTTCCCGCTACAAGATTAATACGCTCCATCTGCATTTGACGGATGATCCCGCGTGGAGGCTGGAAGTGAAGAAGTTTCCGGCTTTGACGGACCGCGCCTTTCACTGGAAGTCACGGCTGCCGGGCAAGTTTTATACGCAGGAGCAGTTGAAGGAGCTGGTGGATTATTGCGCCGGGCTGAATATCCAGGTGATTCCGGAGATCGACATGCCGGGGCACAGCCAGCCGTTCGCCAAGGCCATGAAGACCGGCATGCAGACGGAGAAAGGCGTTTCCATATTGAAGGAGGTGCTGGACGAGGTTGTTCCCCTTTTTCCCGGGAGGTATTTCCATATGGGGTCCGACGAGGTGCATATTACCATGAAGGATTTTATTCCGCGCATGGCAGAGTATCTCCGAGGGAAGGGGAAGGAGGTGGTTGTATGGTCGCCGGGCGGTCCTCACGACAAGGATTCCGTGCTGATGTGCTGGGGAGAGAGCGAGGCTGGAGCCCGAATGGACAAAGGAATGAAGCGAATTGACAGCAATGGCTTTTACATTGACTGGGCGGATTCCCAGTCCGGCGTATACCAGGTGTTTTTCCAGCAGCCGTGCGAAGTTCCCCGAGGGGATGAAAAGGCGTTGGGCGCTATCCTGCCTGTGTGGTGTGACGGGAATCTGAGCAGTGAGAAGAGGGTGCTGGAACAGTATCCTCTTTACCCCTGCGTGTTGACGTTTGCGGAACGCGTCTGGCGCGGAGGCGCCACCAAGAGGAAGGATTACATGGCTCAGCTTCCCCCCAAAGGAACGGCCGGATGGGCGGAGTTCCGGGAGTTTGAACGTCGTCTTGTCTCCCACCGTGACAGGTTTTTCCGGGGCGTTCCCTTTGCGTACGTAAAACAGGCGGATATGGCCTGGAGCCTGGTAGGCCCGTTTGACCACCGGGGAAAGAATGATACGTCCTTTGAACCGGAACGGAAGATTGCCGCCTCCTACCGGGACGGGGACAGGACGCTGGAATGGAAGAGTACGCCCGTTTACGGCGGGGCCGTGCATATCAGGCACCTTTTTGCGATGTTCAATATGCACCGGAACCAGTACCGGCTGGCCCACTGGCCCACGCTGATGTCAGAGGATGTGGGGAAGGGAGGCGGGACTTGTTACGCGCTGACTTCCATCCGTAGCCCGAAGGATCAGGAAGTGTGGCTGATGGTTGGCCTGAATGGCATGTGGGGGCATTCAGGAGGGTACCGCAGCGCGCGCGCTCCGGAGCAGGGGAGCTGGGATTTTTCCGGAGGGGACGTGTGGCTGAACGGAAAGCGCGTGGATCCTCCCAAGTGGCCGTTCAAGAGCCTGCCCTGGACGGATTGGGGCAAGGGGCGCATTGAGGAGGCTCCCCTGACCTGGGAGGGGTATTTTTTCCGCCCTCCCGTGAAGGTAAAGCTCCGCAAGGGGGTGAACCGTGTCCTGGTACGCAGCGTATTCGGCCACTGGAAGGGGGACAACGGGCAGAGAAGCTGGTTTTTCTGCTGCATGCCCGTCCTGTGGGACGGCACCCATTACCGGGAGGTTCCTGGTCTGGAGTACGATCCCAGGCCGGACGCCCGCTGACGGGGCCGCTCCCGGATTCAGCTTTCCGCAAAGACGGAGAGGATGGCCTCATGCACGTCCTGCGCGGAACGGATTTCCGGCAGGGATGCCGGGCCGATGAATACGGGCTGCTGGTTTGCGGGCACCCGGTCCCTGCCGTGGGAGCCTTTCACCTGGTCTCCGTTGAGGGGGATGACTTTCATCAGGGCGCGGAAGCCCAGCTTTTTTTTCAGCAGGAAGGAGGCGGCATGCAGCATGGGGAAGGCAAGGGCCGGATCAAAGAACATTTCCGCAGGGTCATAGCCGGGCTTGCGGTGGATGTCCACGCAGCGGGCGAAGTCCGGGGCCTTGGCGTCGTCCGTCCAGTAGTAGTAGGTAAACCAAGTGTCCGGGGCCGCCACGGCGGTGAAGTCCGGAAGGCGCTCGCAGGCGGCAGGGTTCAGGCCGGAAAAGTCCGTCTCCCGGATTTCCTCCACGCCGGGGGTAGCGGAGAGCAGGGCTTTTACTTCTTCCCGGACGGAGGGATCGTTAACGTAAATCTGGGCCACTTGGTGGTCGGCTACGGCAAAGGCTCTGGAGGCTCCCCCGTCCAGCATTTCCGTTCCCAGTTCCGGTTTGACAGTGATCCAGCCGCGTTTCCGGAAGAGGCGGTTCAGGGCTACCGTGCGCGAGACGTCGGAAATGCCGTATTCGCTCACGACAATCGGCGTGACTCCCTCCCGTTCCAGGAAGTCGATCAGATCGCAGAGAAGATCGTCCATGGCCCGGGCCGCCTTGGCCGCCTCCCCGGAGGAGGGACCAAATTTCTGGAGGTCGTAGTCCAGGTAGGGCAGATAGACCAGGTTGAGATTGGGGCGGTATTTTTGCTCAATCCACCGGACGGAGTCCGCAATCCATTGCGTGGCGCCGATGCCCGCCATGGGGCCCCAGAACGTGGGGAAGGGGAATTCACCCAGGTCCCGCTTGATGATTTCCCGCAGGTCCATGGGCTGTGTATAGATGTCAAAGATTTTGCGGCCGTCCGCCGGGTACATGGGGCGCGGCGTGATGCTCCAGTCCGCGGTGGAGTACATGTTGTACCACCAGAAGAGCTTGGCGCAGGTGAAGGAGGGACCGTACAGGTTTTTCAGCTTCTCCCAGACGCGCGGCCCCTGTACCAGTTTGTTGGATTGCTTCCAGAACTGAACCTCGCTCATGTTCCTGTTGTACCAGCCGTTGCCGGGAATGGCGTGCTCCTCCGGGGAGAGCCCGGTGATGTAGGAGCTCTGCGCCGTGCAGGTGACCGCCGGAAAGGCCGGAGGGAAGGAGGAAACGCGCTGGCGCTCCGCCCAGGAGGAAAGCCTGGGCATATGTTCCATCATCTGGCGAGAAAGGGCTACTGCATCAAGGACGGCTACGCGGGTGGCGGGAAGTTTCATGGGAGAAATATTACCGGTTCGGCGGAGGAAATCCATCTTTCCATTTGAAAAAAAGCTCCGCATCCGTCATGATTCCCCGCATGGAACGTCAGGATAAACGACTTGTGGACCAGTTGCGCCCGATCAGCTTTGAAACGGGCATTGCTCCGAACGCCACGGCCTCCGTGCTGGTGACTTTCGGACGGACGAAGGTGATTTGCGCCGTCACGATTGAAGAGGATGTGCCGCGCTGGATGAAGGTGCAGCGCGTGGAGGGCGGCTGGCTGACGGCGGAGTATTCCATGCTCCCTTATTCCACGCTGGACCGCAAGCGCCGCGACATCACGGCGGGCAAGCTGGACGGACGTTCCAGCGAGATTCAGCGTCTGATTGGCCGTTCCCTCCGGGCCGCCGTGGACCTGGGCAAGATCGGCGCGCGCACCATCTGGGTGGACTGCGATGTTCTCCAGGCTGACGGCGGAACGCGGACCGCTTCCATCACCGGGGCTTCCGTGGCTCTGGCGATTGCCGTGAACAAGCTGGTGGCTGCGGGCAAGCTGGCGGAATCCCCCCTCAAGAGGCTCGTTTCCGCCGTGTCCGTAGGCATGCTGGAAGGGGAAGCCCTGCTGGACCTTTGCTACGTGGAAGACAAGGACGCGGAAGTGGACATGAACCTGGTGATGACCGACCAGGGCGAGTTTGTGGAAGTGCAGGGTTCCGGAGAAGAAGCCGTCTTCACTGCGGACCAGATGAACAGGATGCTGGAGCTGGGGCGCAAGGGTCTGGACGAGATCGCGGAACTCCAGCGCCGCGTCATTGCGGAGGCGGACAAACCGGACGCAGAAGCGCTGGAAGATTTGAGCGCCTTTTTCGGCCGGGGCAAGTAAAGACGTTTTCCATATTTCTCCGGGCAGGGAAACGTCCTGCATTTCCGGGAATGCGGAACCGCCTTTCCAGACCCGAGAATTTTGTGAGAATATGCTTGTCCTGACTAGGAAATGACGTTAATAGTAGAAACGAACATAGATAACCACATGCGGTTTTCTTAAACTGTAAACATTCCATTAGATTCAACAATGAAAGTATCTTTTGCAACACGCCAGTTACGCCGGGGTTTCACCCTGATCGAACTTTTGGTCGTTATCGCCATTATCGCGCTGCTCGCGTCCGTGGCGTATGGTCCCATCATCAACCAGATCAACAAGGGAGACCAGATGCAGGCCCTGACCAACATGAAGAACGTGGGCGTGGCGATGAACGAATTCAAGTCCAACAGCAAGCTGGGCAATTTCCCGGACGACATCACCGCTGACCGCGTGGTGGCCCAGCACAGCTACATGGCTGGCCTGGGACCGTTGCAGGGCGACACCTCCAATGACTATTTCCGCCAGCTTCTGGCCAATGAGTCCGTGTCTGAAAGCAACTTCTACGCCAAGGTCCAGACTGCTTCCGGCGGTTCCACCGTCACTCCCGACGGTGAAATCTATGACGGCAAGGCCCTGACTCCCGGTGAAGTGGGCATTTCCTACGTGATGCGCAAGGGTGAGAACAACAAGAAGGTGGGTATCGGCAGCTCCGTTGGCGAATATCCTCTGATGGTTACCTCCGTGCTTCCCGGCGATGGCGGCTCTACAGTGGTTGCCGGCAATGCTGTCCGCTTTGACCCGGAAAGTTTCCGCGGCAAAGTACTGATCTTCACGACCGCCCAGAGTGCCAAAACTCTGGAACTGAACGACAACGACGACCTTCAGGATACTTTCATTCCCAAGAGAAGGGGCAAGGATATCAGTGACCAGTTCCTGATTCTCACTCCTGATTTCAGCGGCCAGGAATAAGTCTTTTCCCAAGTCGGCATGATTTTGTGTGGCGCGTCCTTCGGGACGCGCCTTTTTTGTATGCGCGTATTGCGGGAGAAAGGCCTCTACTCAGACGGGTAAAAAGCGAGCGGGAGACTGGAAAACAGCTTCGGGATGGCAGAATGGGAAAGATGATAACGCCAGGTAATTTCATCTAGAAAAGGTTTCTTTGGCGTTCCTTCCTCTCCGGCAGAACTTGGCGGGATTCTTCCATCTGCCCCGCTGAGAGAGGCCTTGGAGAATGCGAAGGATTCAATGCGGTGGTTTCGGAACGTGCCTGTTCTCTGGTGGACTCTTCCGGTTTGGGCTCCCTCCTGATGCGCCTCAGAAGAAGGATGAAGAACGCATTAAGGTGATAGAATCAGGGTGGGAGCCTCCATTATCCGGAACTTTTTTCAAGGAGCCATGGCCTTGCCTGGAAGTCTTGAAACGGAGATATTCTTGGCGGCAGATAAATGAGCCTGTTTTTTGTAACCATGAAAAAACGTCCCGGTCCTTTCGGGCCGGGACGTTCAAACAAGCGGCGCTGTATTCGCTAGCCCTGGGCGGGAGTGCCGAAGACATTGATTTCCGCGGCGGAAGCTCCGCCGCCGTCCAGCGCATTTGTTCCGGTAAAGCGGAAGTAACGCACGGGCTCGTCAACATTCTTGAGGTTGACGTTTTGCTCGATAGGATTGGCACGGAGATTGGAGAATTCCCCCTCTGCCGCCTTTTTCCAGGTTTTGCCGTCCGCGCTTACTTCAAACTGGTACTTGTCCGTCATGCCTTCCGTTTTTCCATCCTGACGAGGCAGGTAGGAGAAACTGGTGACTTGGTAGGGCTTGCCCATGTCCACCACTAAGGATTGGGGAACGCCGGCATTGGCGGTCCAGGAGGTTTCCGGGTTGTCGTCAATGGCGGCGGCCGCATTGCCGGAGGTGGCGCTTTTCACTTTCCATCCGGTTTTGCTGATGCCGAATTTTGCCTGGCTGACGGGGCCGAGCTTGCCGTTGGCAAACTGGCAGCGTGCCTTGACAACTCCGCTTTCGCTGAATTTGGCTCCCTGCGAATAGACGGAGGACCCGGCCTTGGGTTCGCTTCCGTCCGTCGTGTAGAGGATTTTGTTCTTGCCGTCCGCCAGGATGACCAGGTTGTCGCCGCGGCGGAAGATGGACGGGCGCACGGCTCCCGCAGGCTGGCGGAACAGGGCGAATTCAGAGATGCAGGGCGTGGCCTGACTGCCCGTGATGCGCAGGCGCAGCTTCTGGGCGGTGATGGGACGGTCAAGCCGGCGCATGACCTGGTTGCCAATGGTTTTTCCTCCATTATCAATGCAGACCCATTTGCCCTTGATGAAAGCGTCGATGTTGAAGGAGTCCACGCGCTGGCCCAGGCGGATTTGTTCGCGCAGACGGATGACGTCAAAGGTGGCGGGCTTGGGCAGCGTGATGACGGCGGAGGGTGTCAGGTTGTCGTCTTCCACGGCCCAGTACGTGTCCAGGTTGCCGTCAGTCATGTTGGAAGGGGAGAATTTCTTGTCATTGCCGCGGGTTTGGCTGGCCGTGGCCGTGGCTCCCAGAGCGAAGTTCTTGGCATACAGCTTGTCGCGCAATTCCTTGAATTCCATCAGAGACTTGACATCGGCGGGGTCCAGTTTTCCGGTTTTGTCTGCGGCTACGTTCAGGATGAGGTTGGCCCCGCGGCCTACGGAGTCAAACCAGACCTGCATGAGTTCTTCCGGGGATTTGACGCGGGAAGACTGTCCCTGGTGCCAGAACCAGCCGGAATGGTTGATGGTAGTGTCTCCTTCCGCGGGCACCCAGCGTTCGCCGCCGCGCTTGCCGGTTCCGCCACCGCCGCCATTCAGTCCCACGGTGCTCCAGTGGGGATAATTGACATGTCCCTTTTCAGAGCCGCCCCAGCGGGCATCTCCATAATGGCCGGCGCCCCAAATGATACAGTTGGGCTGGATGGAGCGGATTATTTCCACAATCTTTTCAAAGTCGTAGTACTTCTCCGCATCGCCGATGTTGCGTTTTTCACGGGCTCCGCCGTAGTAGCCGTCGCCGCCGTTGGCCCCGTCAAACCAGATTTCAAATACGGGACCGTAGTTGGTCAGCAGTTCCCGAATTTGCTGGTAGTAGGCTTTCAGGTAGCCTTCCTTGCCGTATTCGGCGTGGTTGCGGTCCCACGGACTGAGGTAGGTGCCGAATTTGATGCCGTGTTTTTTGCAGGCCAGGGCGAATTCCTTGACTACATCCCCCTTGCCGTTTTTCCACGGGGTTTTCGTGATATTGTGCTCCGTGGACTTGGTGGGCCACGCGCAGAAGCCGTCGTGGTGCTTGGCCGTATAGATCATGCCCTTCATGCCGCCTTTCTTGAAGGTTTCCACGATCTCGGAGGCATTGAAGTCCGTGGGGTTGAAAATTTGCGGGTTTTCGTCTCCGTATCCCCATTCCCTGCCGGTAAAGGTGTTCAGGCCGAAGTGGATGAAACCGTAGAATTCCATGCGCTGCCAGTTCACCTGCTGGGGCGTAGGCACGGCGCCGAAAGGTTTGGGCGGGTCTGCGGCCTGTCCGGGCAGCATCAGGGAGGAAAGAGCGGTTCCAACAAAGAGGGGCGCAAGCTTGTTCATGAAGAATATATGTGTTAAAGAAATATGCAGAATGCTCCCTCCTTCTTTCATAGAGGGACTTTGCTGTCAAGTTGAAAGGGAAACGTGCTCTTCCGGGCAGGGGAAAGGTCTGGAACCTTCTAACTGGGACATACAGAGAATTCCGCTTGATACGGACATGCGCGCTGTCTAGCATATGGAAACTTTTCCCCCTATGTTCTACTTCCGTTTTTTATTGCTGGCCCTGTTCTTTCTGACCGGGACGGCCTTCATCAGCGAGAGCGCGCCCGTTTACATGGCCAAGCGGGACAGTAAGTTTGCGCTCGTCCCCCTGTGCGACGGCTTTGATTTTCCGGTGGGCAAGCCGGACGGCAAGGGCTATTACCGTTCCCGCGGCCTGCGCCTGAAAAGCCCCCGTCACATGGGCGAGGACTGGAACGGCAACGGCGGAGGCAATACCGACTTGGGAGACCCCGTTTATTCCGTGGGCCACGGTGTGGTCACGTATGCGGCAGACGCACGGGGCGCCTGGGGAAAGGTGGTAATTGTCCGCCATGCCTTCCGGGAGCCCAAGTCCGGCAAGGTCCTCTGCTGCCAGACGCTTTATTCCCATTTGAATGACATCAACGTAGTGCTGGGCCAACTGGTGCTGCGCGGCACCCAGGTGGGCACCATCGGCACGAACCGCGGCATGTACCCTGCCCATCTTCATGTGGAGCTGCATTACAATCCGGACGTAAACTGCGGTCATCAGGGGATTCCCAAGACGGAACGCAATTACGGGCGCCTGACGGATTTTATCAACCGGTTCCGGCGCCTGCCTTTGGAAAAGAGGATGGTGCGCGTTCCCATCGGGGGGTTCCTCCCCTATAAAGGTACGGAGGGGCTCTGATTTCCTGGCCTCATGGAGGTGACGGACAGTGAAGTTGTGCATTTTCGGCGGTTCGTTTGATCCCGTGCACGAAGGCCATGTGCGCGTGGCTTCCCGTGCCAGGGAGTGCTGTGGCCTGGATCGCGTACTGTTCATGCCCTGTTCCTTTTCCCCGCTGAAGGAACAGGCCCCTTCCGTTTCGGATGCCCGGCGCTGCCGGATGATTGAACTGGCCCTGAAAGGGCTGGACTGGGCCGTATTGGACCGTACGGACTTGAATTTGCCCCCGCCTTCCTGGTCATGGCGGGTGGCGGAAAGCGTGGCTGCCTGCCATCCGGGAGCGGAATTGTTCTGGCTGATGGGCAAGGACCAGTGGGATTCCCTGGAGAAATGGGGCCGCTGGAGGCATCTGGCTGACATGGCGACGTTCATCGTGTACCACCGGGGCGGCGCTCCGGATCCCAGGGAGGGAGTTCGGGCCGTTTTTATTGAAGGGGATGAACCAGCATCTTCCACCGGCATCCGGGAAGCCCTGCGCGCGGGCGTATGCCCCGTGCCTCATTTGAATCCGGAAGTGGAAAGCTTCATCAGAAGGGAAGGGCTGTACGGCGTTCCGCGGGGAATGGCGGAAAAGTAACCCCCGGAGGCCGTTTTTTATTGCTCCGGCCTGTTTTCCGGGACGGAATCCGGGTAATGCACCTGCATCAGGGTAAGGCCGTCCGGCGGCGCGCAGAACGGGCTTTTGTCATCCGGGCGCGGGGAACGGATGAGGCGGTTTAATTCCTCCAGTGTGATTTTCCCGCGTGCCGCCTCATGGGCCGCGCCCGCCATGAGGCGCACCATTTTATAAAGGAAGCCCGTGCCCGTGAATGTGATGAAGGTGTGGTTCCCTTCCCGCCTCACGTCCGCACGGGTAATGGTGCGCCGGAAGTAGTCTTCCGGGATGGGGCGGGGCTCGTTGCCCCTCAGGGCGGCAAAGGCCGTAAAGTCGTGTTCCCCCAGAAAGAGCCCGGCGGCTTCCGCCAGGGCGTCCAGGCTCCAGGCCAGCGGACGGTGCCAGGCCAGGCCCGCGTCAAACGGGTTCAGGATGGGTTCGCTGGAAATGCAGTAGCGGTACGTTTTCCCCGTGGCGCTGAAGCGGGCGTGAAAGCCGGGGTCCGTGTACTCCGCATGGATGACCCGGATGGTGCGGGGCAGGCGGGTATTGATGGCCGCAGGCCATTTGTCTGCGGGAATGCGGTGGGTGTCCGGCGCATCCACGTGGAAGACCTGTCCCAGGGCGTGCACTCCGGCGTCCGTCCTGCCGGACCCGTGGATGCGGACGGCTTCCCCGAAAAGGGTTGAAAAGGCACGTTCCAGCTTGTCCTGCACGGTGCGGCCTCCCGGCTGGCTTTGCCAGCCCAGGTAGGGGCGGCCGTCGTAGGCGGTGATGAAACGGATGCGGGGCATGCAGGGGATTGTGTTGGAATGCCTCCGTTTTGGCAAGAGGCAAGTAAGGGAGACAGTGACGGTTTGGAATGGATGACCGGTGTTCCGTCCGCTCCCTAGCTTGAAAGCCATTAGAACATGGCTATACGAATACAGGATTTTGGAATGTCGCGCATGGGGCCGGATCTGTCCGGAATGATCCCGCTGGATGCGCTGGAAGCCCAGGCCGCAGGCGTTCGCCGCCTGTCCGCCGGGGTGGCGGATTTAGCGGGAACGGCAGGGAACATGCTGGCCGGGATGCAGGAGGTGAGGGACGCCGGACAATGGGCCGAGGCCCGGGACGGCCTCTACCGCTTTGAACAGGATGTGATGCGGGAGCTGGATTCCGCTGGCGCCGCGGACGATTTGCAAGCCAGGTGGAAGAAGGCCCTGGCGGACAGGCTGCCTTCCTACCTGCCGGAAAAAATGTCCGGCCGGGTGAAGGGGCGTGTGGAGGCGGCGCGGGAAAATCTGGCCGCCGCCGGAAGCATTTACCTGGAAAAGATGTCCCGTCTTGGCCAGGTGGAGCAGGCGCGCCGTTCCTGGACCGGAAGCGTGGAGTCCGCTGTGGAGCAGGGGGATGCCGGACTGGCGGAACGCAGGATTGAAGAGGGGACGGGCGTGTTTGTGACCGGTGAGGAAGCCGGGCGCATGGTGGAGGACGCGCGCGACCGGGTTGCTCTGAACCGGGCCGTGAAAGAGGTACGCCGGGACCCGGCTGCCGCTCTGCCCGTCGTCCGGGCGGAACAGGAGGGAGCCTCCCTGAATGAAATGGAAAGGAAGGTGGCCCGGGAAGCTGAAGCGGCCTACGGGGAATTGAAGCGGCGGTATGCGGATTCCATTTTCCGTACCGTGGCCGGCGGCGGCATGCTGCGCGACGAAGGGCTGGCGAATGCGGAGAAATACGGCCTGGTCAGTTCCGGCCAGTTGAGGCGTTATGCGGATGCCCGCGACCGCATGCGGGAGGCGGAGCTTTCCGGCATCAGCTTCCCGGCGGACGAGGGGCTGCTGTGCCGGATGACCCGCCTGATTGACGAGGACTGCGGCGGTGAAGGGGATACGGACGCCGTGATTGAGGTGGCCACTTCCGGACTTCCCTCCGGACAGGTGAAGATGCTGGCCGAGAGGCGGGAGTCGATGAAGCTGGTGCCGCAGGAGGTGCGCCGGGCGGCTTCCCGCCGCTTGTCCTCCATGTTCCGGAACGGGGCCTGGGGACCGGTGACGGATGCACGGGCCGTGGAGGAATGGAAGCGGGTGCAGTGGGCCCTGCTGGATGCCGTGAAGAAGAATCCGGCGAATGCCGCCGCGGAAATGGAGCGGGTTTTTGAAGAGGAAAACCGGATGCAGGATGCCGGGTGGGTCGGCTTCCGGGACATGAAAAACAGGAAGGAGAAACAGTAATATGAAGGCGGAATGGGAAGAAGGGCAGGGCAGCTCGCTCCTGCAGGAAGAGGCTCCGGCGGAGGAAACCATGAAGACGGAGGCGGTTCCGGCACAGGCCGCGCCTGCCTCAATTGTGGAGGATGCGGGACGCGAGGCGGCGGAGCGGGAAGAGTACTGGAACAGTGTGCTGACGGGGGATGTGGCAACCATCCCCCGGGAGGTGCGGCGTGAGGCGGAGGCCATGTACGCCCCCGGCATGGCGGATGGCGAGCGGGTGGCCGCCTGCGTGATGCAGTCCTGGGTGGCGGACACCGGAGGGATTCCGCGCGAACGCATCCGGAAGGAGTGGGGGCGGATACGGGAACAGGTGGCGCGCCAGTACGGGGCTTCCGGAAAGTCTGACAACGAGTTGTTCGTGGCGGTCTCCCAGCACAACCAGGTGCGCCTTTCCCAGCGGGAAACGCTGTTTGAACTGTACCAGGAGGCTTATGACCGGGTCCTGGCGGGGACTTCGGAAGAGCCGGACGAACGGCGACTGGAGGCCGTTTCCCGCTGGCCGGAGGATTTGCGGTCCGTGGCGGAGAAGATGAGGAGCAGGGCCGTCTCCGACGCGCTGGATGACCGGAACCGCCTGTCGGAAGCCGCAGACATGATACGGAAGGGGCTGGAAGGCCTGGTGGCCAATGAAGCGCCGCCGGAAGGCGGTTTCCCTGCCGTGCAGGTGAATTGGAATCCGGTGAAAGGCATTCCGGACGTCGTGCGTGCCGTGGATTGTCTGGCGGGGCTGGGCGGCGACGATCGGCAGAAGGTGTTTCGCATGATGGCTCCGTACATGCGTTCCCGGCCCGGTTTCAGGACGGCCCTGGAGTCCGCGCTGAAACGCGGGACTGCGGAGACGGCGGAAAATGTTGGCCAGTTTGCCGTTAACGGTGCGGCCTGGGTCATGCCGGACGGAAAAACGAAGGAGGCCCTGGACCGGTATTCCCGGAGTTTTGAGGAGCTGAGGAATTTTGCGCGGTTGGAATTCGCCCCTCTGCGCGGGGGCAAGGATGCGCCATGGTTCCGTGAAATGATGGTGGACATGGCCCAGCAGGGCGCATCCACGGCGCTGGCGTTTGCCGGACCTGCGGGGCTTGGCGTGCTGATGGCCGGGGAAACGGGGCGGCATATGGCGGATGCGCGGCGCATGAATCCGGACGGCGACTTTGACGCCCAGATGGACGGGGCCGTTCTGTCCGGCGGAGCAAACACCCTCCTTTCCTTCGGAATGACGAAGCTGGGCCAGAAAATGCTGGGGCAGGGCATGCGCTCCTTCCAGTCCATGCGTGCCGCGGGAGGTGCCGGAGCCGCCGCCGGAGCGGTTCTTTCCGGAACGGGCGCCCTTGTCGCGGATGCCGTGAAGATGGCCGCGGAGAACAAGCTGATGGAACTGACCCCCATGCTGGCTCAGGAAGGGGTCGGCTTGGCCACCGGAAAGGAATCCGGCGTGGACTGGGAAGGGTGGAAGCAGAGGCAGCTTTCCCCGGAAGACCAGTTGAGGGAGGCCGGCATGATGATGCCTTTCCTGCTGATTGGGGCGGGAAAGGCGGCCCTGCATCACTTCCGACATCCGTCCTCCCTTCTGGGGGATGGGACTCCTCTCAAGGTGTTCGGCATTCCGGACGATGAAGCGGCCCGCATTCTGCGGGAAAAGGACGTGTACCGGGCCGGGGAGCTCTTGCAGGAATCCCTGCGCAATTCCCCGCTATGGGGCTCCCTGTACATTTCCGGGAAGGCGTTGGAATGGTCCCGCGCCCTCGGCGAGGGCGGAGAACCGTTTTTAAGGACGGAACGGGAGGTGCGGGATTTTCTGGAGCTGCCTTCCCCCGTGCGTTCCAAACCGTGGAGCATGGCTGACTTTCCGGAATCCGCGGAAGCGTTGAGGAAGCTTTCCCTGCATCCGGACCATGCGGAAGTGCGTTCCCGGTGGCTGCTCCGCGCCGGGCTGCCTCGCGTGGGAGAATCGCTGGACGCGGAGGGAAGGACGGCGTACGGCATGGACCCCGCCCCGGGCTCTCCGCTCAAGCGCGTTTCCGGAAAGTCTTCCGCGGAGGAGGCCCTTTCCTCCTGGTATGAATTCCTGTGCCGGAAGGAGGCGGAGGACCTGGGCCTGATCCGCAACAGGAACGGCCTGGAAATTCCGTGGCGTCTGCGCAATGAGACGGATTACGACATGCGGGCGGAAGACGTGCGCCGCTCCTTTGTGGCGGAAAGGCTGAAACAGGGCGCCGCCCGTCCTTACAAAATGCTTCTGCTGGCTTATCCGGAGGAAGCGGGCGCCGCGGTGAAGTTTTCCCGGCAGGACTGGGACGCCGTGACGCGGGAAATGGACGGAAGAGCCCGTGCGAATGTATATGAGGGCGTCATGGAGCGCGTGCACGGCGCTTCCCAAGAGGAAGTAGCCGGCCACGTGGCCGGAAGGCTGTGGCAGTCCTTTTGCCGGGATGAATACAGTTCTGGCAGGGCGCGCCTCTGGCTGGAGGAGGGGAGCTCCCTGCTGAACGCTCCGGAGCTGCTGGAGAATTCCTCCACTCCGGAGGGGCTCGTCTCCTCCCTGTCCCGGATGAGCGCGATGATGTCCCGGCTGGGAGACAGGGAGCGCCAGTCCGTCAGCCCCGAATTGCAGGAGATGAACCGCTGCGTATGGGGAGCCCAGGCGGACGTGAACAGCCTGTTCCACGTGCTGCCGAACATGGCGGACTTTGATGTCTGCGTGGGGCGCGGCTATACGCCGGTGGAAAGTTACTCCCGCCTGCTGTCCCGCTATCTGGAAACTTCTCCCGGACGGACGGCGGAATTTGCCTCCGTGCTGGATGCGGACCGGCTGTCCGCCGGGCCGGAAGAGCCTGCCCCCCGTATCTATCCCGGTACGGACAAGGCCGTGGAAAACCTGTCCTGCCTGACGCCCAGCCTGTTCCAGTCCTCGGGCGTCCGCGGGAACGGATTGTGGAGAGTTCGCTATCCCTCGGGAACATGGTCGGCGTGGCATTCCTCGCGGGAGGGAGCCGCGGCGGACCTGATGGCGAATGTCTCCATGATGTTTTCCCCGGCCTGCGTTGCCAAGAAGGATTTGATCCGCGGGTGGCGGTGGCATGCCGTCAACGGACATCCGGAATGGGACCCCACGCATTTGAGGCTGTCCGGCGGTCTGGAAAATGCGCGCGGCGAGCGTCTCCCCTGCCTGTATGACGGTCTGACGGCCCTGGCTGTCTCCGACATGCTGAGGGCGGGCTACGGCTTCCGCGGAGCCTCCGGGTCCGGAGACCTGCTGGAAGTGACGGGCGCAGGCCGAGTGGCCGCGGAAAAGTTGATGAGCCCTGACGCCCTGCGGGAGCGCATGGACATCCACGGCAAATACGTGGGCGGCGTGCAAAGGCTGGGCGTGGATGCGGACAACCAGCCCGTGCCCACTGCCAAGGGTTTGGTCATGCACCGCCTGCGCCTGCATAACACGGCCAATCCCCTGGCCCTGATTGAGGATAAGGCGGAAGTCGTCTGGGACCGTCTGATGCGTACGGAACAGCTTTCCCCGGAAGCGGCCTGGGAAATGCTCAAGCGCATGGGCCGTGTCCCGCGCCGCAAGGCGTTCCCCGGAGAAACGGAGCTGATCGAGGAGCTGTCCCAGCTTTCCAAGGAATATTTCTTTGCCAGTCTGGACCATGAAGCCGTGCCGGAAACGGTGGCCGCATGGGCGCGTTACGGCGCGGCCAGTCCGGAAAGGGCCCCGCAGCCCCTCGCGGAACTGAGCCGGCGCGCGGCTGCATTGAACAGGATGCTGAAAGATGGAAAGGGTGCGGATACCGGATTTTTGGATATGCTGCGGGAAACCGTGGGAATGAACGGGCGGATACGGGCGGAACGTGCCTGGAGCGGGAACGGGGGTGAGGAAGTCCGCCTTCCGATGATGGAGCGGTACGCTCACAGTTTGATGGCGGGACATGTTCTGTCCTCCGTGCCCGTCCATGTGCGGACGGACCTGGAAAGGGCTCTGGCTTCCCTGGACGGTTATGAAGGCGGTTCCCTCCGCCGGGCGGAGCGTCTGGCGGCGGCGCGCATGGCGGAACTGGCCGGCGTCTTGCGGGAATTCCCGGATTTGAACTCATGGCGTCCGGACCCGGACCGTCCCGGCCTGTACCTGCATTTGGTGCGCAAACCGTTCAGAGGCGCGAAAAACGCCTTTCCGCGGACGGTGAACGATTCTCTGCCCACTCCGGTTCTGGAGGCTCCCTCCTACGTGGAGGATGACTTTTCCGTACGGCGCGGCGTTTCCGCCCCCGCCGCCTGGCGCGGTCGTCCGGACGTGGCCAGGGCGGTAGAGACGCTGGAGACAGTGAGGCGTGACTTTGCCGGCCGTCCGGAAGCGGCGGAATCCGGCATCGTCTGGCAGGGAAGGAAATACCGCGTGGATTCGGAAGCGGCTCCGGAGGGAGTGACGTCCGCATGGACGCGGGAGGTGCCGCTGGATGAAGCGGCGGTGCTGATTGACATGCTGGACCGGAGGCAGCAGGAAGTACGTGGAGGCATGCTCCCCTTCCTGCCTGACCCGGAAGAGGCGCGTGCGATGTACGCCACCTGTGTTCTTTACCGTGATCCGGATGATCCGGGGCATACCGTGCGCCTGATGCCGGGCGTTCCGGAAAGCCCCGTGAAGGAGGCGCGTGCGCCGTACGTGGTGCATGCCTGGAACGGAGTCTATCTGGACGGGAACGGCCGCCCCTCCGTCTCTGAACGGGAATCCTACATTCCGCTGGAATGCTTTACGGGGGCGGGTGAAGAACCTTCCGCCGCCGTGGCGCGGGAAAGCCGCGGCCGTTTCCTGGGTCGGATTCTGGAGACCTTCGGTGATGCCGCCGCACAGGAACGGTACTGGTGGAATGCGGCCCAGGCCGTGGGATGCTTCATGGAAGACGTAATCAGGCTGTATGAGGAACAGGGCGTGAGGGAAGACTATCTGCGCGGCAGGCTGGACCTGTTCCATCCCGTGATGGTGCAGGGGCTGCGCTTCGTTTCCCACGTGCTGAATGATCCCCTGGCATTCCGGCTGCCGCTGGACAGGGGAACGGATGCCCTGAGGGCGATGACGCGGGAGGGCGTGTTATTGAAGGAATTGATGCAGGAATATGAAAAACCATGAACATTTGACGGAATCGTGGAGTCTGCCGTGGCAGTCTGTTCTGTCCAGCCAGCTCTGGCGGCTGGAACACCTGTACTGGATAGAAAACAAGGCGGGCCAGCTCCAGCGCTTCTCCATGAACAAGGCCCAGAGGCGGTTGCATGAAGGGCTGTGGTATCGGAACGACATTCTGAAGGCGCGCCAGCTCGGCATCTCCACGTATGTGGCCCTCCTGATGCTGGACATGAGCCTGTTCCGTTCCAACTTCCACTGCGGCATTATTGATAAAAGCCTGCCTGATGCCCAGGCAAAGCTGGCCAAGCTCCACTTCGCGTGGGACCACTTGGACTACCTGCCGCCGGAACCCTCCGCCATGGATGTAGCGCTGGCGCGCTTGGGGGAAAGAATCAAGCGCATGTCCGGCGTGGAAAAAAAGGGGGAATGGCGTCCCTGTACGGCGGCTCTCACCCGGCTGGCTTTCTCCAACGGCAGCGATGTCCGGGTGGGCACCAACCTGCGCGGCGGCACGATGCAGTTCCTGCATGTTTCCGAGCTGGCGCATGTCTCCGTGCATGCCCCGTGGCGGGCGCGGGAAATCCGTTCCGGAGCCATCAATACCGTGCCGCCCGGCGGTTTTATCCTGAAGGAAAGCACCCATGAAGGCGGCCGCTATGGCGTGAACTACGAATTGACGCGGCAGGCCATGGAAAACATGGGCAAGAGCGAGCTGTCCCCGCTGGACTTCCGGTTCTTCTTCTTCAGCTGGTTTGACCAGGAAGAATACTCCCTGCCGGGGCGCGGCAGGTGGAGCAGGGAACTGGATGCCTACTTCCTCTCCCTGGAGCGGGAAACGGGCGTGAAGCTGGACGCGGGGCAGAAGCGGTGGTATGCCCGCATGGCGCGCGTGATGGGCGCGGCCATGAAGCAGGAATATCCGGGAACTCCCCAGGAGGCATTCTCCACCGGCGAGGAGGGAAGCATTTACGGCAGCCGCATCATGGCCCTGCGGGAGCGGGGACGCGTGGGGATGGAATTCCCGGCGGATCCGGAGGCTCCCACATTCACGGCGTGGGACTTGGGCCTGAGCGACCATACGGCTATCTGGCTGGTCCAGGTCATGGGGGACAGCATCCACTGGCTGGACCATTACGCCGCCAACCAGCAGCCCCTGGCCCACTATGCGGAAAAAATAAAGGAATGGGAAAAGGAATACGGCCTGACGGCAACAGCCCACCTGCTGCCCCATGACGCCGCACGCCGGGACGCCCACGGTGTTTCCTACGTGGAAAACATGGCGAGGCTGGGGCTGGCCAACGTGCGCGTGGTGCCCCGGACAACGGATGTATGGCGCGGCATCAACACGTTCCGGGAACTGCTGGAGCACAGTTTCTTCCATGCCCGCACCCAGGAGCGGGCGCGCAATCTGCGCGGGGAGGAGGAGCCGGGAGGTGTGGAGCATCTGGAATTGTACCGGTCCAGACTGCCCGGAACGGGCGGCTCCCTGGCGGAAAGTCCCGTGCATGACGCCCATTCCCACACGGCGGACGCCGCCCGCACTTTTGCGGAAGCCTGGTCCCATGGACTGCTTCACGGACCCGGAGACGTCCGGCCGCGCCACAGGAGGGCCAAAATGTGGTGAAGGGAAGGAAAAGAACCGTTTTTTTGATTGATGGTTGACAGTTTCGTCAAAAAACGGTTCTTTTTTCCGGCGTTCCGTTGTCTAACGGAGTGATGCTGCCGCACGAGATGATGAAATTGCCCCGTTTTTCCCTGTCTGCCCTGTTGTTCTGTATCCCGGTTCTGGTAACCTCCTGCGGTACTGGCGGGCGGAATGCCCCTCTTCCTCCGGCTTCCTCCACACCTGTGGAGGAACTGACCGGGTATTTTGAGGGGAAGGGAACCATCCCCGGCCATCTGCTCAAGTGGGAGGATGATCCTTCCCTGCCCGGAAAGCTTCTGATCGTGGTGGACAAGAAAAAGCAGATGATGTACGTTTACCGCGGCACGCACCGCATAGCCTATGCTCCCATCAGCTCCGGAAAAAGCCACGGCATGACGCCGGACGGCTATTTCCGCATCTCCTCCAAGGACAGGGACCATCATTCCTATTACGGGACCTTTGTCGCAAGTGACGGAAGCCAGCGGGACGGCGACATCAGAAAGGAATCCCCGAGGGCGGGCGAAAGGTTTGAGCCGGCCAAAATGCCCTACTTCATGAGGGTGAACGGGGCGGTAGGCATTCATGAAGGGTATCTGCCCGGCCATCCTTCCTCGCACGGGTGCATACGCATTCCCCATCTGATTGCCGCAAATCTCTTTGAGGTCGCCCCGGTGGGGACGCGCGTCATTGTCAAATACGGCAGCTGGAACGTTCATGACCTGCAGAAGAAACCGGACTCCCATTTCAAAACGGTGCACAGGCCCTCTCCGGGCAAGTCGGGAGGAACCGCGGTGGCCGGGACTGGCGGGAATTCTTCTTCCCCCGGACTGGAAGTTCCTTTAAAATCGGGACAATCCGCGGGAAAAAATGAAGAGACTTCCGCGTCTTCGGGCGCTTCGTCCGTGGCGGAAGCCGCCCTCCCTTCCTTTTCTCCGGCGGAGGCGGCATCCCCCTCTTCCGGCCATGGACTCAAACCAGTTGAATAATATGCTCTCCGGGCGTCTGTACGACGCCCGCGATCCGGAACTGGCCGCGCGGCGCCTCAGGGCCCGCAGGCTGACGGCCCGTTATAACGGTGCGGACCCGGAGGATGATGAATTGCGCCGGGAAACGGCCCGCGAACTCCTGGGAAGCGTTGGGGAGGGGTGCTATCTGGAGCCCCCGTTCAGGTGCGACTACGGTTCCAACATCAGCCTGGGGGACCGCGTTTACGCCAATTTCAATCTGGTCATTCTGGATTGCGCCCGGGTGGAAATTGGAAACGACGTGCTGATAGGCCCGAATGTAGGCATTTATACTGCGGGCCATCCCGTGGACCCCGGCCTCAGGCAGGAATGCCTGGAATTCGCACTGCCGATCGCCATTGAAGACGGCGTCTGGATAGGCGGCCACGTGGCGGTGGCTCCCGGCGTGCGCATCGGCAGGAACTCCGTGATAGGAGCCGGAAGCGTGGTGACCCGGGACATTCCCCCCGGCGTGGTGGCCGCGGGCAATCCCTGCCGCGTTCTGCGGCCCATTGCGGAAAGAGACCGCGAATTTTATGCCGGAAACAGGCGCGTGGACGGCCGGGCGGAGACAAATTCCCGGATGCCGTGAAATTTGAATTGCCTTTAAAGGGCGATCGTGCATAGTTAACGCCCTCACAGTGTCGATTAGCCGCTGCCACGAGCTAAACACATTCAAGAAAAACACTCATGAGTAACGAAATCAATCTGCAGGAATTCAAGATGCACGAAAAGGACTCCGGTAGCTCCAGCTTCCAGATCGCCCTTCTGACCAAGCGCATCGCCCACCTGACCGCCCACCTGGGAGAAAACAAGCACGACGTTTCCTCCCGCCGCGGGCTGCTGAAAATGGTGGCTCTGCGCCGCAAGCTTCTTGACTACGTCAAGCGTGAAGATCTGGCCCAATACCAGAGCCTGATTCAGCGTCTTGGACTGCGCCGCTAAGCGGAGGAGCATATTCCCGTTTGATACGGCCGTTGCGTTTTTCGCGGCGGCCGTTTTTTGTGGCCTGGTGTACGGGTTTTCCTGCCTCCGCCCGGAGGGAAAGGAAGGCTTGACTGGCTGAAAATGTCTGTTAGCCTGACAGACATCTATGGAACAGATGACAAGAATCCAGCAAAATACGCTGCGGAGGATTGTGGAGGCGGCCATTGAATTGATGAGCGAGCGGGGATTCCACCGGGTCAGTGTGCAGGAGGTCGGTAAAAAGGCAGGCATTTGTGAAAAAACCGTATTTCGCTACTTTGCGACGAAAAAATCCCTGCTGGATGAAATCATCCGGTACAGGGCATACGCCAGCGAACTGAAAAGGGAATTTCAAAACGGCAGGACCTGGAATCTGGAGCATGACCTGAAACTGGCGGCGCGGCTCTACTTTCAGGAAACGAAGGCCAAGAGGAACGCGTTCCGAGCCTATCTGAGCGCCCTGGATTCCGTGGACACGAACGGAGAGGATTTTCTGCGCGATCCGCGGGAGCTTCACGCCTTCCTGTGCGACTACATGACCGCCATGCAGGAAAAGGGAAAGGTCAGGGCGGGGGATGTGCGTCTCATGGTGCGCGCCTTCGTCAACACGCTGCACGGGTACATGCTCATGTACTGCCTGAATGACGACGGCAAATCATGGGGGGACAAGGTGGCTTCCATGAAGCTGACCATAGACCTGTTCATCCAGGGATTCTCTCAAACCGGCAATTCCGTCACTGCATGAGCAAGCATCTGAAGGCCGTTTCCCTGGGAAGCATGGCTCTGGCGGCTGCGGGCGGCATCATCTGGGGAGTCTGGCATATCCGGGAAAGCCGTTCCATGAGTACGGACGACTGCCGCGTGGAGGCGAGCATCGTGTCCGTAGGCACCAAGCTGGCGGAACGGGTGGTTGCTGTGGAGGTGGAGGAAGGAGACACGGTGAAGAAGGGACAGACGCTCGCCCATCTGGACGGCCGGGCCGTCCAGGCGCGCCTGCTGGCCGCGCGTTCCAGGGTCAAGCTCATGCAGGCCAGGTATGATGAGATGCTGGCGGGATTCCGCCCTCAGGAAATCGAATCCCAGCGGGCAAAAACCGCCCAGGCGGCCGCCAATCTGGAACACGCGCGGCGTGATTACGAGCGCATTGAAAAACTGGTGCGTGACCAGGCGGGTATCAGCTCCGCAGACCGCGATGCCGTCCGGGCCTCCTATTTGGCGGCTCAGGCCGTGGAAAAGGCGGAGCGGGAAAATCTGGCCCTTCGCCTGGAAGGCTACCGCGAAGAGGAAAAAAGGTCGGCCCAGGCCCAGTTGGAGGCGGCCAGGGCGGAACAGGATGAACTGGAAGTGCTGTGCGAGGAATGCGTGATCAAGTCCCCCGTGGACGGAATCATTGCCCGCAAGCTGGTGAATGGCGGGGAAATGGTCAGCGCCGGTCAGAAACTCTTTTCCATCGTGGACAGCCATGACATCTGGCTCAATGTCCGGGTGGAGGAAACGAAAATAGGCCGCATCAGAACGGGGCAGGAAGTGCGGTTCACGCTGGACGGCTATGACGGCCGGGTGTTTTACGGAAAGGTGTATGAAATAGGCGCCGCCTCCTGTGCCATGTTCTCCCTCATTTCCACGGAAAACGTCAGCGGCTACTTCACCAAGGTCATGCAGCGCTTCCCCATCAAGGTAAGCCTGCCGGAAAGCGGGGACGGCGTGGTGTTTAGGCCCGGCATGCAGGGCACGGTTTCCATCGGTTTCTGATCAGGGACGTTATGGGTGGAAATGCGGATGAAAAGGAAATGACCGGAGGGCGGCGGTGGCTGCTGCTGGGAATGGCCTGCGTCTGCACCATGCTCACGTTCCTGAACATGGGGTGCATCACGGCCGCCACGCCCGATCTCTCCGGCACCTTTGTCGTGGGTACCCTGGACGTTTCCTGGTCCGGAGCGGCGTGTCCGCTGGGAACGGCCCTGTCCTTCACCGTGGCGGCGTACCTGTGGGCGCGCCTTGGATTGAGAAGATCGCTGCGGACGGCACTGCTCCTGATGCTGGCCGGGACGCTGGCGGGACTGGCGGCGGACCATTTCTTCATCATGGTTCTGGCCCGTTTCCTTCAGGGGACGGGAGGCGGCCTGGCCCTGGTTTACGGCACGGGCCTGGTCAATGCCGCGCTGCCGCCGGAGCGCCGCAGCCCGGCGATGGGAGTGAAACTGTGTTCCATCGGGCTGGCTTCCTGTGCAAGCCCGGTGGCTGGATGCCTGCTGGTCCAGTATTGGCACTGGAAGGGGCTGTTTGTGATCGTGGGCGCGGCGGCCGCCCTGCTGGCGGTTTTGACGACCTTGTACGTCCCCAACACGAAGATTCCCAAAAACGGGAAATTTGACTGGTTCTCCTTCCTGGCGCTGGCGGCGGGGTGCGTGTGCATCCTGATGGTACTCATTTACGGGGAAACGGACGGCTGGACGGCTCCCGGAGTCCTGTGCTGGATGTATGGCGGATTCTGTTCCTTGGTGCTGGCCGCCATCTCCTGCATGACCCACCGGACGCCTCTGCTGGACGTCCGTGTGCTGGGAAACTGGCGGTTTCTGTTCGGGCTGCTGGCCTCCCTGTGCAACATCTTCTGTATTTGCTGGGTGCGCGTGGGAACGGTGCAATTCATGCGCAACGTCATGAACTACGAGCCCGCGGGAATTGCATGGGTATTCCTGGTGCTGGTGGCGGGGTTCTGCGCCGGTGCGGCCATCGTCCTGCCGCTGATGCAGAAAGGCAGGCTGGCCCTGCGGGTGGGCATGATGGCGGGACTGCTGGGGCTGGGTTCCTCCGCCTTCTTTCTGTCCCGGCTGGACGCCGGCTGCTCCTGGTTGGACGTGGCGTGGCCCCTGGGCCTTTTCGGTGTCGGGTACGCCTTCTGCCTGAATGTAGCCACGCCGCTCGCGTTGCGGGGGGTGGAGGCTAAATCCGCCGCGGCCTCCTCCCGGACGCTGAACACGGTGCGCTACGTCTTCATTTCCATGTATGTCGGCAGCGTGAGCACCGTGCTGGCCCACATGAAGACGGGATACCGTTTCGACATGGCGGAACAGGTCCGGGACGACTCTCCCGGTACGGTGCAGACGCTCGACATGTGGCAGCGGCATTTTTCGGAAACGGGAGGGACGGCGGCGGACATCCATGCCTCCGTGAACGCCATGCTGAACCATGCCGTAGCCTTGCAGAGCCAGGTATTTTCCGTGGATGCCTTTTACCTTTGCACCGTGATCGTGGGGGGCGCCGGAGTCCTCTTTGCGCTGTTTTGCCTGAAATCCGGAAAGGAACGAAACACAGCTTCATGAATACTCTGATCTCCCTTGCTTCCGTATCGGCGGCCGCAGCCCTTCTGCTGGCGGCATGCGGCGGCCCGGCTGCATTTGAAAGGCCCGCGATGGACATTCCGGACGGAACGGCCCGGTCTTCCCCCGTGGGAAAAAACTGGTGGTTCGTCTTCCACGACGGAGCCCTGAACCGACTGGAGGAAAAAGCCGTGGAACACAACCGCGATCTTGTCCGCGCTTCCGCGCTCGTGGACCGTGCCGCGGCCATGGCGGCGGAGACGGGTGCCTCCCTGATGCCGCAGGCCGGATTTCAGGCGGAGGGGAAAAGGCAGGAACTGTCCGAGGGTGAGCGCTACATGAACAATTTGCCGGACCGCGCCAGGGATCTGTGGGGCATGTCCGGGGTGCTCTCCTACGAAGTTGACCTGTGGGGAAGGCTGAGAGCCCTCACGGAAGAGGCCCGTGCGGACCTGCTGGCCTCCGCCGCGGCGCGGGATGCCGTTTATCTGAGACTCACCGCGGAAGTGGCTTCCGCCTACATCAATGTTCGGACGTGGGAGGAAAAATGCCTCATCATCCGGCATGTCCACGCCTCTTACGAACAGACGTGCTCCATGTATGAAAAGCGGTTTGTTCAGGGACAGTATCCGGAACTTGCCTTGCGGCGCGTTCAGGCGGAGCGGGCCAAAACCCTGGCCCAGCTGAAGTTGGCAGAAAACGAGCTGTCCCGCGCGGAAAGCGCTCTGGCCGTGCTGGTGGGGGACAGCCCCCGGCAGATCATGGCGGGAAGACGCCTTTCCGGGGGCCGGGAGGAGCTGCTGGCGTCCCCTCCTTCCATTCCGGCAGGAATACCGGGGGATATGATCGAACGGCGTCCGGACATCTGTGAACTGGAAGCCCGGTTGAAGGCGGCCTTTTACGGAAAGGAGGCGGCGCGTGCGGACAGGCTCCCTTCCCTGGTGCTGACGGGCAGGCTGGGGCAGGTCAGCACCCGGCTGGAAGATCTGCTGTCGCGCCCGTCCAGGAACTACGATATGGGCGCGGGCATCCTGCAAACCTTGTTTGATGGAGGCAGAAAGCGCACCGCGGTGCGGGCCGCCTCCGCCGAATGCACGGCTGCGCAGGCCGCCTATGAACAGGCCGTGCTGAACGCCTTCCGGGAAATACGGGATGCCCTGGTGGAGCGCCGGAAAAGCGCGGAAGCCTATGAGGCTTCCCGGGACGAGGTAACCTGCCTGCGCCGGAGCTGGGACATTGCCTCCAAGCAATATGAAGCCGGGTACCTGGGGCTGATGGACGCCCTGGACACGCACCGGAACCTGCTGAGCGGGGAGCTGGACATGGCGGACGCGGCGCAGATGCGTTTAAATGCCATTGTCAAATTCTGCAAGGCTCTGGGCGGCGGGTGGCAAAGGGGGCCGGATTCCGCATGAGGGAAAACTGCGGAAAGGCGCGTTATCGAACTATTTGCTTGCATTATCCTTGACAGGGACTATGCTGGCATCCGACGTTCGGGGACTACGTTCCCGCTCGTTTTTCATCGGGCATGCCTTGAGAAATTTTCGGATTTTCACGGGCTGTCAGGCCGGTAAGACTGGCATGGAACGCTTGATCCGCATGGGATGTGCGTCCTGCCGCGCGAGTCCTTTTTCCATTCCGGGAAGCGAGGGCCGCGAATAAGTTCTTCCTGAGGCACTGCCCGTACCTAACGTCATTCAGGTTTTCCGCCCGGAGCCGGCCTGGATGAGCAGATGAGGCTGCGGGTGATTGAAAGACAATAATATAATGAGCATACATTCAGTTGAATGCAACGTTGGTACAAATCCCGTTACGATTGAAACCGGTAAAATGGCACGTCTTGCGGACGGCGCCGTGACAGTGCGTTGCGGAGACACCGTGGTTCTGGTCACGGCTGTCAGCGCCACCAAGGTGAAGGAAGGCCAGACCTTCTTCCCCCTGTCCGTGGAATACAAGGAAAAAGCCGCTGCGGCGGGCATGTTCCCCGGCGGCTACTTCAAGCGCGAAGGCCGTCCCACGGAAAAGGAAATCCTGACCTGCCGCATGACGGACCGTCCGCTGCGCCCCCTTTTCCCCAAAGGCTATCTTTACGATACCCAGGTGATCGCCATCCTGCTCTCCGCAGACGGTGAAAACGATTCCGACATTCTCAGCATCAACGGAGCTTCCGCCGCCCTCTGCGTGTCCGACATTCCTTTCCAGGGCCCCGTGGGCGCCGTGCGCGTCGGTAAAATCGATGGCCAGTTCGTCATCAACCCCACCAATACCCAGCGCAAGGAAAGCACCCTGGACTTGGTGTACGTGGGCAACAAGAAAGACGTGATCATGATTGAAGGCTCCGCGAATGAGCTGCCGGAAGAAGAATTCGTGCAGGCTCTCCGCTTTGCCCAGGAAAACGTTACCAAGCTTTGCGAAGCGCAGGAAGAACTGGCCCGCGTGGCCGGCAAACCCAAGCGCTCCTATGAACTGATTGTCGCCAAGCCGGAACTGCTGGAAATCGGCTATGAAATCGCCGGAGACCGCATTGAAGACGCCATTTACGCCGACAGCAAGGTTGAACGCCAGAAAAAGGTGGGCGCCCTGCGCGACGAAGTGGAAGCCGCCATCAAGGAACGCCATCCGGAAGCCACGGACTTTGACGTGGAGCAGGTATTTGAATACATCCAGAAAAAGGCCTTCCGCATTTCCATCATGGAAAAGAACAAGCGTGCCGACGGCCGCGAACTCAAGCAGCTCCGTCCCCTGACGGCGGAAATCAACTGCCTGCCTTCCGTCGTTCACGGTTCCGCCCTCTTCGCCCGCGGCGAAACCATGGCCATGGCCCTTGCCACGCTGGCTCCGCTGGAAGAAAGACAGTACTTTGACTCCTACACCGGCGGTGAAGACACCAAGCGCTTCATTCTGCACTACAACTTCCCGCCCTTCTCCGTGGGCGATACGGGCCGTTTCGGCGGCCAGAACCGCCGTGAAATTGGCCATGGCGCCCTTGCGGAACGTTCCATCGCTCCCGTCATTCCGGCGGATGCGGACTTCCCCTATGCCATCCGCGTTTCCTCGGAAGTCATGGAATCCAACGGCTCCACCTCCATGGCCACCGTCTGCGCGGGCACCATGTCCCTGCTGGCCGCCGGGGTTCCGCTGATCCGTCCGGTAGCCGGCATCTCCGTAGGCCTGGTGACCGAATTCAACGGCGACCAGATGGAACGCTACGTGACCCTTCTGGATATCATCGGTTCCGAAGACTTCTACGGCGACATGGACTTCAAGCTTTGCGGCACGGATGCGGGTGTCACCGGCTACCAGCTGGACCTCAAGCTCCCCGGCATCCCGCTGGACATTTTGGAAGAAGCCATCTATGTGGCCAAGAAGGGCCGTTCCGACGTACTGAACGTGATGCATGAAGCCATTGCCGCCCCGGCGGAAATGAGCCCGAACGCTCCCCGCATTGAATCCACCAAGATTCCCGCCGACCGCATTGGCGAACTGATTGGCCCCGGCGGCAAGAACATCAAGGCCATCCAGGCGGAATCCGGCGCTGACATCAACATTGAGGAAGACGGCACCGTGCACATCTACGCCTCCAAGCAGGAAGGCCTGGACCGCGCCATGGAACTGGTCACCCGCATGTTCAAGACCATTGAAATCGGTGAGCTGTACACCGGCAAGATCGTTTCCACGACCACCTTCGGGGCGTTCATGGAAGTGCTGCCCGGCAAGGACGGCCTCATTCACATCTCCGAACTGGCCGAAGGCCGCACGGTGAAGACGGAAGACGTCGTCAGCGTGGGGGACGTGGTGACCGCCAAATGCATCGGCATCGACGACAAGGGCCGCGTGAAAATGTCCATCCGTGCCGCTCTGCGCGACGCCAAGGCTGCCGAAGCCGAAGCCGCTGGCATCACGGAATAACGGTTCTCCATTGGGCCTGTAATCATAGGGGCCGCCTCTTCCGGGGTACTTCAACCGGGGAAGGCGGCCTCTTTTTTGTCTGGGGGTTGCCGTTGTGGAAGCTGGTTCCCTTTGATTCCCGTTAGACTGGCGCGGATTGCAGCATTTTAATATCCGTGCGGGGCGGATTTCCGAACATGCGCTTGTATTCCCGGTTGAATTGGGTAGGGCTTTCATAGCCCACGCGGAAGGCGGCATTCCCCGCATCCATGTTTTCCAGAAGCATGAGGCGTCTGGCCTCATTCAGGCGGATTCTCTTTTGAAATTGTAACGGGCTGATGGCCGTCAGGGCGCGGAAATGCTGGTGGAAGCCGGAAGGGCTCATTCCTGCGTGTTTCGCCAGTTCGCTGATATGCAGGGGCTGGTCGAAATGCCGTTTCATCCAGTCAATGGCACGCGCGATCTGGTTGCTGCGGCTCTCCGCCATGATGATCTGCCTCAACCGGGTGCCCTGGTCTTTGTCCATCAGGAGGCGGTAGTAAATTTCCTGTTCCACCAGGCGCTGGAAAACGGGAATCTCCTGTGGAGTGTCCAGCAATGCCAGCAGGCGCTCCACAGCGTTGAGCAGGGGAGGAGTCAGTTTGCTGACGCCTATTCCCCTTCCCGTGGGGCTGGAACTGGCCGGGGGCAGGCTGTCGTGGAGCATGAGCCGGGATATCTCCTTCAAATCGAGTTCCAGCGTCAACCCCAGGTAGGGCTTTTCCGGAGTGGCTTCCAGGATGTGGGAAACGATCGGGAGCTCCACGGAAGAAACCACGAACGTCTGCGCGTCATAGACATAGGCCTCATCCCCCAGCAGGATGCGCTTGATCCCTTGTGCAATCAGGCAAAGATGGGGAGCGAACATGTAGCTGCTCGGCTCCGTAGGGGACGACCAGCGGTGAAGCACCAGTCCGGGAATAGCCGTCTCTGTCCGGTGCTTCCCTTCCGTCCATTTGGCGATCATGCCGGCAAGTCGTAACGGTTCATGTACGGCGGAGAAGGAAGGAGCTGCGGAACCTCTCTTCTTCATTTCATTCGTCAATTTCATGATGTCCTCATTGTATTCAAGGAATGGCCGGGAGCAATCCCATTCATCTCCATTTTGCAGGATTGGGCAATAATGCAAAAGTATCGGGCTAACTGATTTCCGGATCTTCTGTTATATTGCCATTATCCGGTTGAAAGACCGGACAGGACCGTAAAGGGAAAAGGAGGAAGAGGCGAGGCACAGCCCGTTTCCCGCCATCCCCCGGCGGCCTGGGGCAAGGAAGCTGCGCTGAAACATGCCGGAAACCCTTCATGCGGCCCATGAAAAAACCTCAATCAAGCAAACAGAAAGAAACAGGCAATGAACTCGAAATCCATCATCAACCGCAAGGTAAAAAACCTCACGGCAACGGCCTTGGGCGTGCTCGTCATGTCCGGCGGCATTGCCTGCGCGGCGGACAAGCCCGCGGACGCGGACAACTTCTACAAGAGCGGCAAGGTCGCCTCTCAGAAAGTTGAATTCAACAACCAGTATAAAATGAAGATGGCGGGAAACCTGTTCCTGCCCGGAGATATGGACAAGGGTGCGAAATACCCAGCCATCGTCGTGGGGCATCCCATGGGCGCCGTCAAGGAACAGAGTGCGAACCTGTACGCCGCGAAAATGGCTGAACGGGGATTCGTGACGCTGGCCATTGATCTCCCCTTCTGGGGTGAAAGTGCGGGAGAACCCCGCAACGCCGTATCTCCGGACATGTATACCGAAGCTTTCAGCGCGGCCGTGGACTTTCTGGGCACGCGCCCGTTTGTTGACCGCGGCTGCATCGGGGCCATCGGGATTTGCGGCAGCGGAAGCTTTGCCGTTAGCGCCGCCAAAATCGACCCGCGGCTGAAAGCCGTCGCCACCGTCAGCATGTATGACATGGGTGCGGCCAGCCGCAACGGACTCCGGAAATCGCAAACTCTTGAACAGAGGAAGAAGATTCTCGCGGAAGCGGCGGAACAGCGTTATGTGGAATTCACCGGCGGGGCAGCCAAATACACCAGCGGAACAGTGCATGAACTCAACGAAAATTCCCACCCCATTGAAAGGGAATTCTATGAATTCTACCGCACTCCGAGAGGCGAATTCACCCCCAGAGGCCAGTCGCCGGAACTGACCACGCATCCCACACTGACCAGCAACGTAAAATTCATGAACTTCCATCCCTTTGCGGACATTGAAACCATCTCCCCCCGCGCCCTGCTGTTCATCGCGGGCGAGGAGGCCCATTCACGGGAATTCAGCGAAGACGCCTACCGGAGGGCGGCCGAACCCAAGGAACTGTACTGGGTGCCCAAGGCTGGACATGTGGACCTCTATGACCGGATGAACCTGATTCCGTTCGACAAACTGACGGACTTCTTCACTAAAAACCTGAAATAATCCTCCCGCGTTAAAAGGACGGTCCGTGAGCATTGGTCACGGACCTTCCCGCGGCGAATGCTCCCGGCGGTTCACGAACAAAACAGGGACAAACAGGAAAACCTGCATGGCTTTCTCCTGATAAGTCCTCCGCAGAAATCGACACTGGAACATGACGACAATGACGGAAAGCACGACAAAAAAAGAACCGGGACACCTGGCCGTTATCCTTGCGTATTTTCTGATCTACGTCGTTTGGGGGTCCACTTACTATTTCATTGGCGTGGCCCTCAGGGGATTTCCACCCTTCCTGCTGGGAGGCCTGCGTTTCAGTGCGGCGGGAATACTGCTGCTGACCTTTAGCCGTATCCGGGGGGAGGGCATCTTCCGGGGCGGCCTGATCCGGAAATCCGCCGTCAGTGGAATTATCCTGCTTTTCATTGACATGGCGGTCATCATGCTCGCCCAGCAATACTTGAGCAGCAGCCTGGTGGCCATCCTTGCATCGTCAACCGTCATCTGGATCATGGCTCTGGACATCCCCATGTGGAAAACAAATTTCAGGCTTCCTGCCGTTTCCATAGGCATTGTCACGGGATTCCTGGGGGTGGGGCTTCTGTTCCTGGAACAGCTCTTCCACGGCGGGAAAAACGTCCATCACGAATATGGCGTGGTTCTCCTGGTCGTAGGCTGCATCTCCTGGGCTCTCGGAACACTGTATGCAAAATACAAATCGTCTTCCGAAGAGGAAGTGAACGATTTTGCCGGTGCGGCGTGGCAAATGCTTTTTGCCGGCGGCATGTTCTGGGTCTGTTCGTTCCTGGGCCGTGAAACGGATGCCGTCAGTTGGGAAGCGATTCCGTCCGCCGCATGGCTTTCCCTGGTCTATTTGATCCTGTTCGGTTCCATCCTTGCTTATACCAGCTACATCTGGCTCCTCAAGGTGCGCCCGGCAACGGAAGTAGGCACCCATGCCTACGCAAACCCGCTTGTGGCGGTGGTTCTGGGTACGATGCTAGGCGGGGAGGAGATAAGCTGGATTCAAATAATGGGTCTCTGCATCATCCTTTTCAGCATCTCCCTGATCAGAAAACCTTCCGGCAGCCACATCCGGAAAGGAATTCCATGACTACCCTTTCTCCTAATCTTTTCCTACCTTATTGTACTAACAACGTTTAATAAATGTTTTCTGTCGGAGCTTCCTTGAGCCAACACCAATCAGCCTGCCGCCGGAAACAATCCTTCATACCGCTGCGGAAAAACGATCCGTTCTTATTACAGTTATTCTAACTTTAACCCTGAATACAAACAGCAAAAATTACAAACCCTGAAGAACAGGCGCATCACAAGCGTCCTTTCAAAAAATCTCCTGCCCCGGCAGACATTAATAATACTTTCAACAACACACATCATCATGAAAAAAGAATACATCAGCAACGCATCGTACGGAGGCGAACGCCCCCTCTTTGCCATCCGCAACCTGAGACTCCGCAACGTAACGATCCTCCCCGGAGAATCGGCCTTGAAAGAATGCTTCGGAATTGAAGCCGTTCAATGTGAATTCACGGGGAAATACCCCTTCTGGCACAATGAAGACCTTCTCGTCAGGAACTGCATCTTCCGGGAAGGGGCCCGGGCCGCCATCTGGTATTGCAGGAATTTGCACATGGTGGACACCCTTGTTGAAGCCCCGAAAATGTTCCGCGACATGGACGGGCTGAAGCTGGAGCGCGTCCGGCTGCCCAATGCCCAGGAAACCCTCTGGCATTGCCGCCATGTGGAACTGGACCAAGTGGCGGCGGGCAAGGGCGACTACATATTCATGCACGGTTCCGATATACGGATCAATCAATTCCGGCTTCAGGGGAACTATTCCTTCCAGTACTGTAAAAACGTGGAAATACGCAATGCGGAAATCCATTCCAAGGATGCCTTCTGGAACACGGAAAACGTAACGGTATATGATTCCGTGCTGGACGGCGAATATCTGGGCTGGCACTCGAAGAACCTGCGCCTGGTCAATTGCCGGATTTCAGGGACCCAGCCCTTGTGCTACGCCACGGATCTGGTCATGGAAAACTGTTCCATGACGGAGGATGCCGATCTGGCCTTTGAGTACGCCAGCGTGCAGGCGGAAATCAGCGGAACGGTCCGTAGCGTCAAAAATCCGCGCAGCGGCCGCATTGTGGCGGACGGGTACGGGGAAATCATTCTGGACAGCCACTGCAAGGCGCCGGGCTGCTGTTCCGTGGAAACCCGTGGAGCGTGGAGCGGTCCCGGGCAGGTTGCGTGACGCCCGGCTTCCTCCGGCAAGATAACCTCTGAAATGGAGTACACGGAATAAACAGGGAAAAAGGGACCGGACACGATTAAACGATGAAACAGGAAAATAACCAGCATGCGGGGAATGCAGGAGGTCTGCTTGTCTTTATTTTCACCGCAGGCGTATTCGGCATCATCAATACGGAAATGGGAGTCGTAGGGATTCTTCCCCAGATAGCGCAGAGGTTTCAGATAAGCGTGCCGGATGCCGGCTGGACGGTCGGCCTGTTTGCGCTGATTGTGGCTTTGTCCGCTCCCGTCATGCCGGTGCTGTTTTTCAGGGTCAACCGCAGGACAGTCATGCTGCTGGCCCTGGGAACCTTCACGCTGAGCAATCTCGTTTCAGCATTTACCGACAGTTTTACAGTCGTGTTGATAGTCCGGGCCATTCCCGCCTTTCTTCATCCGGTTTACATTTCCATGGCCTTCACGGTGGCTGCGGCGTCGGCAGGAAAGGCGAAGGCTCCGAAGGCGGTTGCCAGAGTGTTCATCGGTGTATCGGCTGGAATGGTTCTGGGCGTTCCGGTCACCAGCTTCATTGCAAGTATGGCATCATTCTCCATGGCCATGCTGTTCTTTGCCGCCGTGAATGCCCTGGTGCTTGTGGCTACGCTACTCTTTGTTCCCTCTCTGCCCGTCCGGAAGCAGCTTTCCTATGGAGCGCAGCTCGGCGTACTGAAAAAGGCAGTCACCTGGCAGGCCATTCTGGCCGTTACAATGATCAACGCGGCCATGTTCGGCTTTTTCAGCTACCTGTCGGACTATCTGAAAACGGTAACGGAAATATCCTACACGCTCATTGGCACGGTATTGCTGGTGTACGGACTGGCCAATATCGTCGGCAACGTCCTGGCGGGCCGGCTGCTTTCCATGAATGCCGCGCGGTGTGTAACCCTTATCCCGTTTGTCCTCTTTGCGGTTTACGCGTCCTTGTTCCTGCTGGGGGGCTGGCTTATCCCGGTAGTAGCCATCATCTTTGTTCTGGGAATTCTGGCGGGCATTGCCAGCAACAACATGCAATACATCATCACGGATGCCGCGCCGGAAGCTCCCGACTTTGCCAATGGCCTGTTTCTGGCGTCCGCCAACCTTGGAACGACGGTGGGGACGGCCGTTTGCGGATTGTTCATCACCTTCTTGAACACGCGCTATTCCGTATTGGGGGCGCTGTTGTTTCTTATGGCGGGCATCGTCTTCATCTTCCTCAGGAACCGTTCCTCAAATCCTATAACATCTTGAAAAACAACCATGAACAACCATCCTTCAGAACACATTGACCCGGTCCGTTCGAAAGAACGCCATATCATCCTTGATGCTTTAAGGGGACTGGCGCTCTTCGGGATATGCCTGGCCAACTTCCCGGAATTCTCCCTCTATACCTTTCTGAAAAGCGACGCCGTGTCGGCAATGCCCACAGCTGGAATCGACAGGATCATCAAATACATCCAGTACATCCTGATAGACGGAAAATTCTACACCATGTTTTCACTCCTCTTCGGGATAGGATTTTCAATCATCATCTCCAACGCCATGCGGAAGCATGCGGACGGGTTCCGCATCTTCTATCGGAGGATGGGAATCCTGCTGGTCATCGGCTTCCTGCACCTGATGTTCCTTTGGAGCGGTGACATCCTGATGCTTTATGCCCTGCTGGGCCTGCTTCTGCCTCTCTTCCGGAATGTCTCCAACAAGGGGCTGCTCCTTGCTTCCGCGTTCCTGCTGCTGGTCCCCATAGCGGCGGATGCCGCGAGAGCCGTCTTCGGCATGGACCCATCCGCCCCGGCCGTCCGCATGCAGCAGTATTTCTGTGCAAAATATGGCATTACGGAAGACAACTTCGCCTTCTGGCTGAGGGATGCCGCAAGCTACACGGACGTTTTCAAATTCCTGGTGCAGGGGGCCTTCGTCAGAATGCAGGAATTCATTGACGGCAACCGTTTCTTTAAGGTGATGGGATTGTTCCTGCTGGGATTCTACGTTGGCAGAAACCGCCTGTATGCCAAGCTGGAAGGCAACAAAAAGCTCTTGAAAAAAGTATCCATGTACGGCTTTGCGATCGGACTTCCCGTCTCTGTATTCTATGCGTGGAGCTCTTTGAACGGCCACCCGTGGGGCATGACGGCCCATTCGGCCTTGTACACGTTTGGGGTTTTCCCTGTGGGGCTGGCATATATGGCGTCCGTCAGCCTGTGGTACCTCCATCACAGGGAATGCCGGATATTCAAAATGCTGGCGGCTCCGGGGCAAATGGCTCTGACCAATTACATCGGACAGTCCGTGCTGGGGATGATTATTTTTTATGGCATCGGCTTTGGCTTTGGTGCGGATACCGGGCTTTCTGCCGTCATGCTGGTGGCGGCCGGCGTCTATCTCTGTGAGACGGTATTCAGCCGCATCTGGCTGCATTATTGTCTGTTCGGTCCTCTGGAATGGATATGGCGGATGCTGACTTACGGAAAATGGCTCCCGCTCTTTAAATAAACCATGACGAATATGAAAAAAATACACTTCTCCCGGAGAACGGCGGGAATAAGAAACTCTTTTTCCGTTTTGGCGCTTCTGTTCTGCATGGCATCCTGTGATGTGGAAGGAACCGCCGGACATTCCGGGGCCGATGCTCCCCACAGTGATATGGCTGCCGGCCCTCACCCGCAAAACAACAAACCCATGAACAACGTGATCAAAATAACCGTTGGCTCCTCAACATTTACGGCCACCCTTTCAGATAACGCTGCCGCTGCCGCATTCCAGGCGCTGCTGCCTTTGACGCTCAAGATGGAGGACGTCAACGGAAACGAAAAATTTTACCGCCTGTCACGGCCCCTGCCCGTTGCCGCGGTCAATCCGGGAATCGTGCATGAGGGGGATTTGATGTTGTGGGGTGCCGAGGGACTGGTTCTCTTCTACAAGACTTTTTCCACATCCTACAACTATACGCGGCTGGGACGCATCGATAATGCCGCCGGGCTTGCCGGGGCTCTTGGTTCCGGGGACGTGGAAGTCACTTTTGAACTGAAACAGAATTAACGGAATACCGCGGAAAACGGGAAGCATTGCAGTGGGGATGGGCCATCCGTGGCAGATGGAAGAACCTTGAATGGGCACGGCGGAAAAGGCTTTTTCATGGCGTAAATTTATGCAGGGAAATCTTGACAGGCCTTTTGCGGTTTCTATGATGCGGATGCCCGTTGCGTTTTACGGACACCCCAGGAATTCATGATTCTTTTCATCATTTTTGTTATTCTCCTTTTGATTCTGGTCAACGCCTTTTACGTTGCCGCAGAGTTCGCCGCCGTGAGCGTGCGCCGCAACATGATCCGGGAAATGGCGGAGGGCGGCAGCAAGGTGGCCGCGCATTTGCTGAAAATCCTGGAAAATACCCGCGAGCTTGACCGCTACATTGCGGCCTGCCAGTTCGGCATTACCATTTCCAGTCTGATTCTTGGTGCGTACGGGCAGGTACAATTGTCTTCCTACCTGCTTCCGTTATTTGAGCGGTTTGGCGGAATGGACTCCGTGATGGCCGCCTCCGTTTCCGCCTTGGTCGTTCTGGTGGGATTGACGGTGTTTCAGGTGATTCTGGGAGAATTGATGCCCAAGTCGCTGGCTCTCCAGTTTCCGCGGCAGGCGGCCCTGTACACGTATTACCCCATGCGCTGGACGCTCACTTTCTGCGCGTGGTTCATTGATTTTCTGAACGGGAGCGGCCTGCTGCTGCTCAAGCTTTTCAAATTGCCGCCGGGCGGGCACCAGCACGTCCACTCCCAGCAGGAGATCAACATGTTGCTGGATGAAAGTCATGAGGGAGGCATGCTGGAGGAGGACGAGCACGAACGGCTGCACAGTGCGCTCTCCCTGGCGGAACGCACCGTGGAACAGATCATGATTCCACGTTTCCAGTTGGTCTGCCTGGATGTAGACGCTACGCAGGAGGATATCCTGGACATGATTTCCGGCAGGCCCCACACCCATATCCCCGTGTATGAGGGTAACCGCGAATCCGTGATCGGCATGCTGCACATCAAGGACATGGTGGCCGCTTACACGGAAAAAGGCGTTCTTCCCCCCTTGCGCTCCATGCTGCGCCAGGTTCCGTGCGTGATGGAAATGCAGACAGTGGAAATGCTTATGTCTCAGTTGCGCGAGGAAAAGGCCAAGGAAGCCTTCGTACTTAATGAATACGGAAAATTCGTAGGACTGGTGACTCTGGAGCGCCTGCTGGGTGAAATGGTGGGCGACATCGACGATGAATTTATCCGCTCCGGTGAAAAAGTGGAATACCTGCCTGACGGCTCCGTCAGAATTCCCGGCATGATGCGCGCCCACAAAGCGGAATGCCTGGTTCCCTTCCTGATGAACGGAGCCACGACGGTGGGCGGCTGTGTGATCAAGCACATGTCCTGCATCCCTAAGGAAGGAGACCGCCTGATTATTGCCGGACGCGTGCTGGTGGTGGAGAAAATGGACCACAACCGCGTATCTTCCGTCCTGTTGCTTCCTCCTGAAAAAAAGGAGGATGATAAACCTGCCATGGAAAGTGGGGTGAGCATATGATGACGATTCTCATCATTTTGCTGCTGATTATCCTTAACGGCCTGTTCGTGGCCGCGGAATTCGCCCTGCTCGGCGCGCCCCGTGCGTCCCTGGAGCAGATGGCGGCCTCCGGCAACATGGTGGCGCGCCACATCACCCAGGTGCTGAAAACACCCAGGCTCCAGGACCGTTACATTGCCACGGCCCAGCTCGGCATTACGTTCGCCAGCCTGGGGCTGGGCATGTACGGGGAGCACACCATGGCCGTATGGATTCAGGAATGGCTGGCCCAGTACGGTTGGGCCTCCTGGCTGGTGGCGCACGGCGCGGCCAGTGTCCTGTCCGTGGGAATGCTGACGTATCTGCACATTGTTCTGGGGGAAATGGTGCCCAAGGCCCTGGCTCTTCAATACGCCACGAAGCTTTGCCTCATCATCACCATGCCCATGTATGTCATTCAGCTCTGCCTGTATCCCCTTGTGGTGGGCATGAACATGCTGGGCAATTTCTTCCTGGGTCTTCTGGGAGTGGACAGGAATGAATCCAAATCACACTACCATTCCGCGGAGGAACTCCAGTACATCATTGAGGAAAGCCATGAAAACGGCGCCCTGCCGGAAGAATCCGGACGTATCATGGACTGCCTGTTTGACCTGGATGATTTATACGTGCACCAGGTGATGACGCCGCGCGTCCGGATTGACGCCATTCCGGAAGGAGCGGACCATGAGCAGATCCGGGAAATCGTGCGCCGCACGCGCCGCACGCGCTACCCCGTTTACCGCGGAGACCTGGACCATGTGGTCGGGATGGTTCATGCCCGCGACCTGTTCCGGATCATGCTCCATGGAGAATCTTTGGGTGCCGCATACATTCATTCCATTCCGAAGGTTCCCAAGACCGTCAAATTTGACAATGTAGTGGAAATCATGCGGAGGGATAACGTGCGGCTGGCCATTATTCTGGACGAGCACGGCGGCACCTCTGGCCTGCTCACCCTGACGGATGTATTTTCCGAGGTAATGGGCTGGGACCGCGGCCGCATTCGCGTGTTAACGGATCTGCCGCCGGATGCCGTGGGATTTTCCTGCGACGTGTCCGGGCTGGCCCGCATCGGCGAACTGGGCGAGGCCCTGGACATGGACTTGCAGAATGAGGAAATAGACACCGTGGGCGGTCTGGTCCTCAACCTGCTCCAGGCTCCGGCGCGGGAAGGCGATATTGTCGGTTACCTCGGTTTGGAATTCAAGGTGACCCGGACGGACAACGGTGGGGTGGAGAGGTGCATCGTCACCCGGATTACCCCGTTGATGCGGGAAGAGGCGCTGGAAGACGAGGAATAGCCGTTCTCCGTCACTTTCTCAGGGTTTCCGGGGGACTTTGCGTAAAAGTTCCTTGGAGGGGGGCCTATAATGTGGCAAGATATTCCCCGCCATGTCCGAACCTGAACCTTCCCGTGTTTCCAGCAGAAAACCGTCCGTGAAAAAATGGGTGGTTCTTATTGTCGTGTTGGGAGCGCTCGTGGGGCTGGGGACCATGATGAAGGCATGGATGGAAAGGCGGGCGGCTGCCGACGCCCAGCCGGCCGTATTTGCGGGCGGCAGCGAGCACTGGGACCAGAATGAAGTTCCCGTTTCCATGCAGTGCGGCGCTTGCCATGAAAAGGAATTCAGGCAGTGGGCCGGTTCCGACCATGCCTGGGCGTTCCGCAAGCTGGGTGACCAGTGGGAATCCGAGGCTTTCCACAACATGAAGCTGAGCGCCCATGGCAGCGTTCTCCAATTTTCCACGGACGGGCAGGGACGTACGGTTCACGACGAGCAGGCCAACACCTCCTGGCGGGCGGAATGGGCCACGGGCCGCATCCCGCTGGTGCAGTACTTGGTCCCCGCCAAGGACGGCGGCTACCATACCCTCAGTGCTGCATGGGACGTGAACCGCAAGGAATGGTTCGATATTTTCGGCAAGGAAGTCCGCCAGCCTGGCGACTGGGGCCACTGGACGGGCCGTGGCATGAACTGGAACACCCAGTGCGCCTGGTGCCACATGTCCCTGTTTCATAAAAATTATGATCCCGTCAAGGACCGCTACGCCTCCACTTGGAAGGAACCCGGGGTTACCTGCATCCAGTGCCACGGCCCCCTGCTGGATAAGCCGGAGGCGGGAACGGGCTGCATGATCTCCACGAAGAACAAGCTGACTCCTCAGCAGATTCACGACAACTGCGCTTCCTGCCATGCCCGGCGTGACGAATTCGATCATGATTTTGCCGTGGGCGACCGTTTTGACGACCACTTTCAACTGGTGCTCCCCGTCCAGCCCGGCGTGTTCTGGCCCAACGGCATGCAGAGGGACGAGGACTATTGTGAAACGGGGCTGCGCCTGAGCCGCATGGGCAAGGCGGGCGTCACCTGTCTGGACTGCCATGACCCGCATACCGGTACGCTCAAGCTTCCCCAGGAGGACAATACGCTCTGCATGAGGTGCCACGGTACGGGAGAGGCTGTTAACGGAGTAAAGGCCCCCATCATTGATATCTCCAAACATACCCCCTGCCCGCAGTCCAGCATGGGCGCGCGGTGCGTGGAATGCCACATGCCGGAAAGCCTGTACATGGCGCGCGACCCGCGCCGCGACCATTCGTTCAATTCTCCGGACCCGCTGCTGAGTGTAGAACTGGGCATCCCGAATGCCTGTACCATGTGCCACCGGGACAAGAGCAATGAATGGGCTGCTGAAGCAGTGAAAAAATATTACGGGCCAGACCCCAAAATGGGAAAATACAGGGACCGCACCAGGGCCGTGCAGCATGCCTATGAAGGCAAAGAGGATGTTCTTCCCCTGTTGATGGAATGTTTCAGGAAGGAGGAAGTGGGGGCATGGCGCGCCACGCTGCTGGACCTGATGGACTCCTGGGCTCATGAACCCGCCGTGCAGGAACTGGCTGCCGGAGCGGTGAACGATCCGGATGCCCTGACCCGTGCCGCCGCCGCCAAGGTAATGGGCCGCGCCAACAACCCCTCTGCCGGAAAACTTCTCAATGACCCGCTCAAAGTTGTGCGCCTGCAGGCAGAATGGGCCCTCCGGGATTCCCTGCCGTCAGGCAGCCCCGGTATGAAGGAACTGACGGCCGCCGCACTGCACCAGGCGGACCAGCCCTCCGGGGCCATGAAGCTGGCGCAGATCGCCATCAGCCGGAAAGACGCCAAGGCGGCGGAGCAGTGGTTTGCCAAGGCGTTGAAATGGGATGCCACCTCCTCCGTCGTGCACCGGGACTACGCCGTATTCCTGGCATCCCAGGGCCGCAGCCGGGAAGCCGAGGAACAGATGAGGGAGGCAGTGCGGCTGGCCCCCCGGGACGCCAACCTGTGGTACCTGCTGGGCCTGGGCCAGATTGAGAACAATGATGAGCCGGGAGCTCTCCAATCCTTTGACGAGGCGCTGAAAATAGAGCCTGCCTTCATCCGCGCCCTGTTCAACCGGGCTCTGCTTAATGAAAAGGTAGGGCATTTGGAACAGGCGATTCAGGATCTGGAAAACTGTTCGTCTCTGGACAAGGAAAATCCGGATATTCCTTTCACCCTGGCGGTCATGCTGTACCGCAACGGCCGTTACCGGGATGCCGCCGCCGCCGCCGCAGAAACCCTGCGCCGCGAGCCGAGGCACGCCCAGGCCAGGCAAATTCTGGAATCAGCTTCTCGACACGGAAAATAAGATGTAGTATATCAATGTCATGTGTTTAAATTCCCCTTCTATTCGGACTCTATTAGCGGGAGCGTTCCTATTGGGCGCTTCCGTCGGTTTTGCGGAATCCCAGGACTCCGCGGCGGATCCCTCCCTACGTACCTGGACGAACAAGTCTACAGGCACCACGGTGGAAGCGCGCCCCATAGCCCTGAACATGAAAACCGTCAAGCTGGTAACCACGGCCAAAAAGCCCATCACCATGCCGCTGGAAAAACTTTCGGATGAAGACCGCACATGGCTGGAGGAACACAAGGACGTTATAGGCAAACCACCTTCCGAATGGTCTTCCACGCCATCCGGCCCGCTGGCTAAGGAAATGAAGGGGCAGACCTACATGCTGGAGGACGGCAAGCTCAAGAAGAAGGACGGCAAGCTGAACGCCAAATACTTCATCCTGTATTTCAGCGCGAGCTGGTGCGGTCCGTGCTGCCGGAACGCTCCACACAGCGTGGAATCCTACAACAAGGTGGTGAAGGAAAACCCGGATGTGGAAGTCATCATGTGCAATCTGGATCAGAACCTGGAAGCTGCCCAGAAATGGGCTGCGGCCAACAATATGCCGTGGCCCGTCCTGCTACGGAAGGATTTGACGGAAATGGCCAAAAAGGTATCTCCGCGCGGCATTCCCACGATGATTTTGATGGACAAGGATGGGAAAGTGATTCAGTCCTCCCAGAACATGGAGCAGCTGGTGAAGGCTGCCGGCTCCTCACGCCCCTCACGCTAGGCGTAAAAGCTTTCCCGTGTTTTTGAAACGATGCCCGCAGTCCGTAAATCCCAGGCCGACCGTTCCGCGGAAACCAGCGGCAAAATTCTTCGCGCCGCACAAAAGCTCTTTGCTCATAGTGGCTTTGACGGCGTGACCATGCGTGCCATAGCGTCGGAGGCCGGGGTAAACCTGGCTTCCATCGTCTATTACTTTGAAAACAAGGAAGGGCTTTATCTCTCCGTCTTCCGCCATTATGCGGAACCTTTGATGGAAGAGCGCATGAAGTTGCTGAAGGAGGCGGACAGGGAACCGTCCCTCAGGGCATATGCCCGTGCATTCATTGAGCCTGCCTTCCGCATGCTTCTGGACGAAAGTCTGGGCGGCCCCGACCATATGCGTCTGCTGTGGCGTCTGCCGCAGGAACCGGAATGCCTCGTTCAGAAAATCTATGGTGAATTCTACGCTCCGGTCATCCGGGAAATGACGGAGAGGGTTCGTCAGATTTGTCCTTGGGGAGATGAACTCTCTCTTTCCTGGCATGTTCATATCATGAGCTCCATTTTTCATGCCACACTGGGGAAATACGCCACGCGCCCCGATCTTCACGACAAGGAACCCTGGATGAAAGACCAGGACAGTATCCTGAAAATGATCGTGGATACGGCCGTGCTGCTCATTTCCCGTCCGGCTCTTTCTCCGGATGGCGAGGGGAACGCATAAAAACTTTTTTAGATCTCTCCAAGCCGTTTCCTCACCGCCTCAACAGTTCCCGTAATGTCGGGATGCGTAAGCAGCCAGGAAACGATCACGGCCCTTCTCGCCCCGGCATCCAGAACGGCAGGAAGAGTTGCCTGATTGATGCCGCCGATGCAGAAGACGGGAAAATCCTCCGGAAGCTGCGCCTGCATGCCGGCAATGTGCTCCAGGCCGATCGCCTGCCTCCCCGGCTTGGTGTCCGTAGGAAACAGGGGGCCGAATCCTATGTAGTCCGCCCCCTCCCGGAAGCCGCCCAGCGCCTGTTCCGGGCTGTGGGTGGAGCGGCCTATGAGGGCGTCCGGCCCCAGCAGGCTCCGCGCGGCCTCCAGCTTCCCGTCTTCCTGCCCCAGATGCACCCCGTCCGCGCCGATGCTCCGGGCAACTTCCGGATAGTCGTTGATGATGAAAAGACAGCCGTATTCCCGGCACAGAGGGGCAAGTTGGCGGCCCATGCGCTCTATGTGCTCCGGGGCGTGGTTCTTCGCCCTGAGCTGAAGAATGCCCAGTCCTCCCTCCAGCAGTTTTTTTGTGACATGTATCAGTTGATATTCAGGCGTGTATCCCAAATCCACAATGCCGTACAGGCGGCAGGCGGTGAGGCGTTCCATCCGGTTCATGCACGGGAATTGTACCGGATAAAATCATCCGGGCAAGACGCTTCCCAATCTTGACCGTAAAGGGCTGTGTGGTACACTCCCCCCCATCGTGTCCCCCGCATTATATTCTGCTGCCAAAAGTTTGTTGTTCCAGTTGAATCCGGAAACTGCCCACAATTTGACTCTGTTCGGGTTGCGTATGGCTGAAAGGATGCGCGTTCTCCCGCTGATGATGGGTGACGTGCCTTCTGATCCGGTGGAAATCCTGGGCATGAAATTTCCCAACAGGGTAGGCCTTGCCGCCGGGATGGACAAGGAGGCGGATACGGTCAACGCCTTCGGCCAGGTGGGATTCGGCTTTGTGGAGGTGGGAACACTGACGCCGCGCCCCCAGCCCGGCAATGACAAGCCGCGCCTGTTCCGTCTCATTCCCCAGCGTGCCATCATCAACAGAATGGGCTTCAACAACCATGGCATTGCTGCCGGCGTGGAAAACATCCAGGAGGCCACCCGCTTCGGCGGAGTGCTCGGCGTCAACATTGGCAAAAACAAACTGACGCCGAACGAGGATGCCGCCCAGGACTACCTGGCCTGCCTGAGAGCGGCGTGGCCCGTGGCGGATTATATTGCCATCAACTTCTCCTCCCCCAATACGCCAGGCCTGCGCGATCTCCAGGCGGCTGAACCCGCCGCACGCCTGCTGGCTTCCCTGAAATCGGAACAGGCGAACATGGCGGCGGAAACCGGACGGCAGGTTCCCATCTTCATGAAGGTGGCCCCGGATGTTACGGACGAACAAATCACGGAACTTAGCCGGGTTTTTCTGGATGAAGGGCTGGATGGCCTGATTGCCACGAACACTACACTTTCCCGTACCGGTGCGGAAAACAGCCCGCGCAGGGAGGAAGCGGGCGGCCTTTCCGGCGCACCCCTCACGGCACGCTCCACGGAAGTGATCGGGGCTTTTGCCGCGGAACTGAAAGGCCGTATTCCGATCATCGGCGTGGGCGGCATCATGAGCGGAGCGGATGCCGTGGCCAAAATCAAGGCGGGCGCGAGTCTGGTCCAACTGTACACGGGCTTCATCTACCGGGGGCCCAACCTGATCCGTGAATGTGTGGAAGCCATGAAGGCGGAATGCCCCGTAAACTCCTGAACCCCTCACCCCTGCGCAGACCCTGATTCATGGCTGACACCTTCGTACACCTTCACAACCACACGGAATATTCTCTTCTGGACGGCGCCGTCCACATCAAGGATCTCATTGCTGAATGTTCCCGGATGGGAATGCCCGCTGTCGCCGTCACGGATCACGGCAACCTTTTCGGAGCTATTGAACTGGTCATGGAGGCCAACAGTCTCAATAAATCCGTGGAGGCCTGGAACAAGGAACACCCGGAAGGACCGCGGAAGCAGACCGTCAAGCCTATCTTCGGCTGTGAGGTGTATCTCTCCCCCACGCCCATTAGCGTGAAAAAGCAGCTTCCCGGGCGCCGCAAATACACGCACCTTCTTCTTCTGGCGGAAAATGAAACGGGCTGGAGGAACCTGGTCAAGATGGTGTCCCGTTCCCATCTTGAAGGCTTTTACTACAAGCCGCGTGTGGACATGGAAACCCTTCGGGAATTCCATGAGGGCCTCATCTGCTGCACGGCGTGCCTTGCCGGTCCCCTTAATGAATGGCTGCTCAACGATCAGCCGGAAAAGGCGGAGGAAGCCCTGATGGCCCTGAAAGACGTCTTCGGGGAGAACAACATCTTTGTGGAATTGCAGGACCACGGCATGGAAGAGCAGAAAAAGTGTCTTCCGGAGCTGGTGCGCATCGCCCGCAAAACCGGAACGCCCATCGTGGCCACCAATGACGTGCACTTCCTGAAAAGGGAGGACCATGACATGCATGATGCGCTCATCTGCATCGGCACCAACGAAAAACTGGCCTCCCCCAAGCGCATGCGCTACTCCACGGAAGTCTACCTCAAATCCCCGGAGGAAATGAGGAAGGTGTTCAAGGACTATCCGGATGCTCTGGAAAACACGCTGAAAATCGCAGAGCGCTGCAATGTCACGATCAAGCTGGACTCCACCAGCACGGAAAAATACCCGGAATTCGGCACGCCGGACGGTTCTACGCGTGAGGAATACCTGCGCAAGGTGTGCTACAAGGGTCTGGAAGAACGGTACGGCAAAGAGCGCGTAGCCGCGGACAAGGAACTGTGCGCCCGCCTGGATTATGAACTGGGCATCATCAACCAGTTGAAATTCGCTTCCTACTTCCTGATTACGGCAGACTTCATCAATTGGGCGAAGGATCACGACATTCCCGTAGGCCCCGGCCGAGGTTCCGCCGCCGGCTCCCTGGTGGCATATGCCATGAAGATCACGAACATTGACCCGTTGCGCTTCGGCCTGATCTTTGAACGCTTCCTGAATCCGGAACGCGTGAGTCCGCCGGATATTGACATCGACTTCTGCCAGACGCGCCGCCCGGAGGTGATTGACTACGTACGGCAGAAATACGGGGAACGCGCCGTGTCCCATATCATCACGTACGGCACTATGGGCGCCAAATCCGTTCTCAGGGACGTGGCGCGCGTGATGGACATGTCCTATGCCGACGGCGACCGCATTTCCAAGCTGATTGAAACGGGACCCAAGGTAACCCTGCAATCCAGCTATAAAAGCAATGAGGAACTGCGGGATCTCATCGCATCCGATGAAGCATACACGGAACTCTGGGGATACGCGACCCGCCTGGAAGGCCTGATACGCAACGTGGGCGTGCACGCGGCGGGTGTCGTCATCGGCGACCGTCCCCTGGACGAACACGTGGCGCTGACCCGTGATGATCTTTCCGACCCCCACGCCGCCGTTGTCGCCCAGTGCGACATGAGCGCCATTTATGAAGTGGGGCTGTTGAAAATGGATTTTCTGGGACTGAAAACCCTCACCGTCATGCACGATGCGGAGGAATACGCCCGCTGGCGCGTTCCGGAATTTAGGCTGGACGACGTGCCCCTGGACGACCGTGAAACGCTGGACCTGCTCAACCGGGGAGACACGATGGGCGTGTTCCAGCTGGAATCCGGCGGCATGGTGGATACCTGCCGGAGATACGGCATCCAGAAAATTGAAGACATCATTGACTTGTTGGCCTTGTACCGTCCGGGAGCCATGCAGTTCATGGATGAAATGATCGAGGTCAAGAAGGGCATCCGGAAGGTGGAATATGAACACCCTCTGCTGGAACAGGTCAGTGGAGAGACTTACGGCGTGATGATCTACCAGGAACAAGTGCAGGCCGCTGCCAAGCTGCTGGCGGGCTACACGCTCGGCGGCGCCGACCTTCTGCGGCGCGCCATGGGTAAGAAAGACCCGGCGAAGATGGCCAAGGAAAAGGCGCACTTTGTGGAAGGTTGCTGGAAAACCAACCAGATTGATGAAAAGACGGCTACGGCCATCTTTGACAAGATTGAAAAATTCGCCGGGTACGGATTCAACAAATCCCACTCCGCCTGCTACGGTCACATTTCCTATTGGACTGCCTATCTCAAAGCCCACTTCCCGGTGGAATTTCTCTGCGGCCTGATGTCCAATGAAGTGAATAACGACAAAATTGGCGTGTTCATCCAGGAGGCCAACCGCATGGGCATTGAAATACTGCCTCCCAATGTGAACAAATCCATGCTTAAATTTACTCCGGAAGAAACGCCTTCCGGCAAGCTGGCCGTGCGCTACGGCCTGGCCGCCATCAAGAACGTGGGTGAAGGTGCCATGCAGATTCTTCTGGAAGAGCGGGACAGGAACGGGGTATTCACCAGCATGGAAGATATTTGCAACAGGCTGGACTCCAAATCCGTCAACAAGAAAATTCTGGAATCCCTGATTCGCGCGGGTGCGCTGGACTGGACGCTCGAACCGCGTTCCGCCATGTTCGAGCGCGTGGACCTGGCCCTCAGCGGCGCTTCCCAGGTGCACAAGGACAAGGCGCTGGGGCAGGGTTCCCTGTTTGACATGACTTTTGAAGCTCCCAGAGTGAAGGATGAGCCTCCCGTTCCGGAATGGCCCAAGGAACAGCGTATGACTGATGAAAAGGACTTGCTGGGCGCATACTTCTGTGGGCATCCCCTGGACTCCATGCGCGGCGTCATTGATGCGGAAAAATACACGCGCATCGGCCTTATAGACTCCCTGGAATCCCATGAACTCAAGCAGAAGCATCAGATTGCCGGCATGGTGCGTTCAGTCATTCCCAAAATCAGCAAGGCGGGAAGGAAATTCGCCATCCTGACCCTGGAAGACTTTACCGGAAGCGTGGAAGTGCTTCTGTGGTCGGACGTTTATGAAAAAGCCCTGGAAATGGAAGGCGGTCTGGAACCCGGCGTTTTCGTGGCTGTGCGCGCCAACATCCGGGAGGATGACCGCACTTCCTCCAAGAGCGTGGCCGCCCAGGGCATTGACCCTCTGGGCGGGAAAAGGCGCAGGGCCAAATCCGGGGACCAGGGGCCGCTGAACATCATTGTCAGCCCCCTGCGGCACACCAGGGAAAATCTGGAGCATATCCGGAACATCCTGAAAAAATATCCCGGCCGCACCAAGGTCAACCTCACCATCAAGGACAGCCTGGGGCACAGCCGGATTCTGGAGCTGGACGAGCAATTCCGCGTCAACCGCTGTGCCGCGTTGGAAACGGAACTCTCCATGTACAACTAAAAATCTGGATGCGTGAAAAAGGAACCGCAGGTATTTCCGGAATCGTCCCGTTTGAGATTCCGGGAGTGGAAGCAAGCGGATTGGCCTTTTTTTGCGGCAATGAACGCCAACCCCCTGGTGATGCGCTTCTTCCCTTCCGTGTTGACGGAGGAGGAATCCCGCTCCATGTGGGACCGCATGCGGACGGAGCTGGATGAAAAGGGCTACGGCCTGTATGCCGTGGAACTTAAATCCTCTGGTACCCTCATCGGTCTTCTGGGTTTCCACTGGGCGGACTTTAAGGCGGAATTCACCCCCTGCGTGGAAATAGGCTGGCGCCTGGTGCCGGAAGCCTGGGGATATGGTTATGCCGTGGAAGGTGCGAAGGCATGCCTGGAACATGGATTTTCCCGGCTGGGTTTTGACCGGGTGTACTCCTTCACCGCCTGCGTGAACCATCCTTCGCAAGCCGTGATGCAGCGTGCCGGAATGAAAAAAACGGCGGAATTCAACCATCCGGAAGTGTCTGCGGACTCCCCCCTCCATCCGCACGTTTTATACGTGTTGGAGGTTCCATGCAAATAATGGGGAAAGACGGTTTATTCCCGGGGAAGACCCTCCGGAAATAAAAAAGGCAGCCGTGGGGGCATGGCGGCCATCCGAGTGCAAGAGGACCTCCGGTGGCTTTGACTTCCCAGTCTGCCGGGCGTGAACGGGGCATTCCTCCATGTGAAAAAGACGGATTCCCTTTTCGCGTTTCTTCCGGCCATTCCCTCCGGAGGAATGAAAACTCCACCGTTTTTCAGAGCAAACCTGTTAAACCAGTCTCATGTATAAAACAGGGTACGGATTACCTTGTTCGTCGTGATCCGTTCTTTTGTAAACCTGGAATCCCATGCGTTCGTAAAATTCCTTGGCCTGCGGATTCTGTTCGTTGACTCCCAGTGTATTGATAGAGAAATTCTGCATACCGTACTGAAGCAGCTTCCTTCCCAATCCCCGCCCCGTTTCTTCAGGAGAAATAAACAGCATTTCCAGCTTTTGCCCCTCTATTCCCATGAATGCTGCGGGAACGCCCTGGCCATTCTCTGCGACAATCAAATGAGAAATATCTCTCAATGCTTGAGGAACATATTTTTTGATATCTTCCATATCCGCCTCTGCCAGAAACAAATGAGTTGCCCTGACCGAGTTTTCCCAGACGTTCAGGAGCTGTTCCAGCAACAGGGAATCCCTGTCTTCTATGTCGGCTATCCTTATGTTCATACCGCGTCCAGTTTTGATTAATTAAGTACCCTCATTTGCCAAAGGCGCAACTGCAGAATTTTCCCCCATTCTAATTTCCGCATATAACCATGTCAAACGGACTCTGCCGCGCCATGGTTTCATGCTGCTATTCATAAACGTTCTGACAGTATTTGTGGAACTGGCGGTTTTGCTTGCGGGGCGCATGGAAAATCAAACGGGATGCAGTTCCGCAGGAGCTGCATCCCGGTGATTCGGGTTGGGGCTGTGGGCTTGGGAGAAAGCATTCTCCCAGCCCCGTTGTTTGCGACTTAGAAGGCGTAGCTTACCCCGGCGTTGACCCGGTGGTAGGTTGACTTGCTTCTGCCTTCAAATTCATAACCGCCGTAGGCCGTCCACCGCGGATTGATGACCACGGTGCTGTTGTAATTGACACGCACGGCGTTGCGGTCCGGCCGGGACCCCCTGGCAGTCCAGGAAAAGTCGTTCATCAGGCGTCTGGCGCGGGTTTCCGGATTGTCGCGGACCACGTCGGGAACGTAGCTCACGGCCAGGCTGTTCACCCACAGGACTCCATTGCTGAATTGCACGGATTTGCTGATTCCCACGCCCACGGGGAGGCTCAGGTTCTTCAGATCTCCCCTGTCGAAATGGCGGGGATCATATCCCGTTTCCGTGAAGGAATTCTGGTTCACCTGGGTGTACTCGATTCCTAGGAACGGGGACAGCGTCCATCCCTTGTTCAGGTTGTGGTCCCAGGTAGCCTGCAGAGTGGCGAAGCCCATCCTGTTTTCCCACTTGCCGTTGGACGAGCCGCCGGAATAATAGGAATCCAGCTTGTTGCGTGTCCAGCCATAGCCCAGGGTTCCCTGGATGTTCAGCATGTTGCCGGGAGACATCTGCCTCCTCCATGCTCCGTAGAGCAGGGCCACGTAGGACGTCTGGTCCACCTCGCTGATCCACGTGCGGCTCTTGTTCTTGCCGTACAGGTTGCCGAAGGCGGCGCCCAGGATAGTGTTCGGCGTGAACCTGCGGTCGGCGCCCACGGCGTAGCCGCCGCCGTTGTAATCGTAGCCGTCAATGCCGTTTCTGGTGGCGTGGTAGGTGAAATCACCCAGTCCGTTGACCCAGAAGTTATTCTTGGGTCCCAGCAGGAAGCGGGTGATGCCCACTTTGCCCAGGGCCGCGTTGGAGACGGACTTCATGTTGGAAGCGGAGCTCCACATGGAGTTGCCTATATCCGCGCCGGCCAGTTCCGGAAGAATATCTTCAATGCCGCTGGTGGGGTTCCAGACTGCGTACAGTTGGTCGTCAATGCCGTCGCCGTCCGTGTCTTCCCATTCCTTGGTCCAGTAGCCTTCATACGTGTAGGGGGAGTCGACTACGTTCGTTCCAGTGGCAGTGGAATAAATGTCGTCGAAATCGCCCGTTCTGTTGCCTTCGGTGCCATCGGTGTAGGAAAGTGCCAGGAATCTCTGCTTGGTGGCCCAGCGTTCGTGGGCGTAGTCGTCCAGAGTGTCCGCCACGCCCATCAGGCCGCCGAGCGTGTGGGAATTGGCCTGTTCAATGCTCAGTCCGGAACTGTAATCGTCCATGAAGGGGCGCAGGTCGAAGATGACGCCTTTGCTGAAGTCGATCGTGTCTCCGCGGAAAGTCGCGCCGCGGCCGGCCCTCAGGGTTACTCCCTCGTTGAAGACGATGGCCTTGCTGTTCACGGAACTGTTGCCCGTAATTTCCAAAACGCCTTTGTCGATGGTGAAGGAGGAATCCTTGGTCAGATCGCTGCTGCCGTACGTGACGCCGTCTTCCAGAATCAGGGTGCCGTCATACAGCGTGGTTTTTCCGGAGACATTAAAGTACTTGGATTCCGCCAGGCGGTTCTGCCAGTCCTGCTCCGATTCTCCCGCGGCCTGGGTGATCAGCCTGTCCGCCTCCGCTCCGGAAAAGCGGATGGTTCCGGTGAATTCGGGAGCCGTTCCTCCATAAGGAGTGGTGTCCACGCCTTCGGATTTATTGAAGTCATAGACGATGTTGTCGTACTCCGCTCCGTCTTCTTCATTGCGGAAGGGGTCATAAAAAGTTACTGTTCTTCCTTCCTGGGCGCGGAGTACCACGCTGTCCATGGAAGAGGTTCCGTTGGTTGCGAATACAAGGGAGTTCAGGATGGGGTTGTTCCCTCCGCGTTTTTCCGTGTTGCCTTTTACGATGATGTCTCCCTGGTCTGCGGAGAAGACGGCATCCTTGTAATAAAGGAGCATGGCCCCCGCAACACCGTCCACGGCGTTGTTCTCAATGAGCACGCCGCCGCGGTTGTTGATGAATTCCAGCCCGTTGGCTGCCTGAAGCGCACCCACGTCCCACTTGGCCGAGTTTCCGGAGATGGTAACCTTTCCTGTATTGACGAAGGATGTCCGTCCGTCCACTAGCAGGGCTCCGTAGCCGTAATCCGTGGATTTGTTTCCGGAAATGGAAACGTCCCCCGTGTTGGAAAAGGCGAGGTTTCCGTGGAACTGTCCCACGCCGTAATGATAGCCCGCCGTATTATTGTCCAGATTGATGTTTCCGGTACGGGTGAAGGACGCATCGCCGTCCACCTCTATGGCTCCATTGTAGTTGCCCGCGCTGTTCCCGGAAATGGAAATGTTCCCTGCATCCGTGACGCTGAACGTTCCGTAAAGGCGGAGCGCTCCGTTGGAGCCGGCTGTGGAGTTGCCTTCCACGGTGATGTTGCCGTTGTTGGAAAATGTGGTATTGCCGAAGACGGCCACGCCGCCCATCTGTACATCTGAACTGTTGCCGGAAATGGTGATGTCTCCCGTACGGGTGACGTTCCAATCCTCGGAAATCCAGCCCACGGCATAGGTGCTGTCCGCGTGGTTGTCGATGAAGGTGATGGAGCCGATATTGTCGAGGTTGAGGCTTCCGCTGACGCCGAACGCCCCGGCGCTGTTGCTGGCGTGATTGCCTTCAAAGCGCAGGTCTCCTTGAACGTTGAAAATGTCCAGGTCCTGGCCGCTGTAAACGGCCCCGAAGCCACCGTTCCAGTCGGAGGTCTTGTCTCCGGCGTCCGCCCGGTTGTTTCTGAAAATAACGTCTCCTGTGACGCCGTTGATCGTCATGCCGCCTCCGGTGCCTTCTTGGCCGTCCACGGTGCCCGCATAGGCATAAATGGCTCCGGCCATCCAGGCGGAATTATCTTCAAAGATGATATCTCCATCAATACCCCGGAAGGTAATGGCATCTTCACCTTCGGGAATATAATTCTTAGTATTCGGGGAGGAGGAATCACTGGCCCCGGCATAGATGGCTCCCCCGATGTTGGCGTGGGCGCTTGTCGGAGAATGCCCGGTCGTATTCCCGCTGAACAGAATGGACTTGGTATTCTCAAAGGTGATTGTTCCCCTCGCAAACAGGGCGCCGCCCAGGGCCTGCCCTTGTGCGTCGCTGTCTCCCAGCTCGTTGTTGGTGAAGGAGATGTTGCCCATGCTGGAAAAGGTGGCATCTCCGCGCACATTCACGGCTCCCCCGGCATTGGTATCGGCATTGACGATGGACTTGCTCCCGTTGAAGGAAAGATCTCCCATGTCCGTGAAGACGAGCATTTCCGCGCGGATGGCGCCTCCGCCTTCATTGTCGTTGGTCCAGCGGTTGCTGTGGATGGAGGAACAATTTTCAAAACTCATGGACAATCCCGTGCCGGTAAACGTCATGACAGACGTATTGGGCGCCGTACCAGAGTCTGTGGTCTGGTTGAAGAAAACGCTGCCTGCGTAAACGCCGTCGTTTGTCTGGAAGTTTTCAAAAGACAGGTTTTCCTTCAGGTTGTAGGTAATATTTCCGTTTGTTTCCTGCCGGGCAGTGACGGTGCCTTGGTAAAGATCTTCGCTCTGCTGGGCTGCCCCCGTTTGCACCAGGGAAGAAGCCATGAGGAACAACATGGCGGATACTGCTAATTTTGGTTTCATTAATATGCGGTATAAGGTTCTTTGTTTGATGTCCAGATTGGTCCGGCTCACGAGCGCCCGGGTGGGTGGGCTTTTGTGCGTGGTACATCCGGCGTCTGGAATTGTAAGAGTCTTTAAAACGTGAATTTTCTCACGCAATGACGCGTGTTTCTGGAGAGAAAGTTGCCATTCATTTCCAGTTGGCCGTTGAAAGTGAAAACATCGCGGTATATTTTTTGTTAGATGAAAGTTTGTGTCATACATAGAGTGTGATCAGAATTTATATAAGAAATAATAACAAAATTTGTAATTATATGAAATTTAGTAAGAAATGATAAATAAATAAATCATTGTTACTGTATTTTAATTAAAAAGTTATGACAAAGGGAATGACATTGGAAATATGAACGCTTCCCGGCTTGCGGGCTTCTATCCATGTATGCGGGAAGCCTGACCGGGCTTTCCGGTAACGATGAAATAAATACATACCGTCATGTTTGCTCCAAATCAGAAACCCGATACCGCTCGTGCCGAGAACTCCATTTTCGGTTCTCCGGAGGCGGACAATATTTTGCCCAAGACTCAATTTCCCGACTATGCGATGCGTCCCGAAGACGCCTACCAGCTTGTGTCCGATGAATTGATGCTGGACGGCAATGCCCGCCAGAACCTGGCAACCTTCTGCCAGACCTGGGATGAAAAGCAGGTGAGGATGCTGATGAACATCAGCATCAACAAAAACATGATTGACAAGGATGAATATCCGCAGACGGCGGCCATTGAAATGCGCTGTGCCGCCATTCTTGCCAATCTGTGGAATGTAAACCAGGATGAAAAGCCCATCGGTTGCTCCACCATCGGTTCCAGTGAAGCGTGCATGCTTGGCGGCATGGCTGCCCTCTGGAGATGGCGCGCCCGCCGCAAGGCTGCCGGCAAGCCGATTGACAAGCCCAACCTCGTATGCGGTCCCGTGCAGATCTGCTGGCACAAATTCTGCCGTTACTGGGACATTGAAATGCGTGAAATCCCCATGGCTCCCGGAAAATGGAAAATGGATGTTGAACGCATGCTGGAACAGGTGGATGAAAACACCATCGTGGTGGTGCCCACCTTTGGCGTGACCTACACGGGCGCTTATGAATTCCCGGCGGACATTGCCAAGGCCCTGGATGACTATGAAGCCAAGACCGGCATTAACATTGACATCCATGTGGACGGCGCCAGCGGTGCGTTCCTGGCTCCCTTCTGCGCTCCGGACATTGCCTTTGACTTCCGCGTCCCCCGCGTGAAATCCATCAGCACGTCCGGACACAAGTACGGCCTGGCCCCCCTCGGCTGCGGCTGGGTAGTGTGGAGAGATACTTCCGAACTGCCGGAAGGCCTGATCTTCAACGTGAACTATCTGGGCGGGGAAATCCCCAACTTTGCCATCAACTTCTCCCGCCCTGCCGGCCAGATCATCTGTCAGTATTACGACTTCATTCGCCTGGGCAAGGAAGGATACACCAATATCCATACCCAGGCATATGACGTGGCGCAGTACATTTCATCGGAAATAGCCAAGCTGGGACCGTACGAATTCATTTGTACGGGCGATCCCAAGGAAGGCATCCCCGCCGCCTGTTTCTTCATCAAGGACGGGCAAAAGACGAATTACACCCTCTTCGACCTTTCCGACAAGCTCAGGACGCGTGGCTGGCAGGTACCTGCCTTCACGCTGCCCGCGGATTGCCAGGATACGGTCGTGATGCGCGTGATGGTTCGCCAGGGCTTCTCCAAGGACTTGGCGGACCTCTTCCTGGAAGACTACAAGCGCATGATCGATTTCTTCGAGAAACACCCGGTCACCTCGCCGATGACCGCGGAAGAAGGCACCTCCTTCCACCATTCCTGATGGAAGAGGCCTCATAAGGCTTTTGTTGGATGAATAAGTGTGTGTAAGCACGGCTCCGCAGTTGTCAAGGTTTGTGCGTGGACCTGGCGGCTGCGGGGCCTTTTTATATCCGGATGGCGCGAATGTTCTTTGCAGAAAGGTTTTCCTTTTTTCTTCAGATGCCGTTCCGTTTATGGGCCGCACTTGAATCTTCGGAATCCGGCCTGTTCCGCACTGGCTGGCCGCTCCGTTTTTCCCTGTGCCGGATTTTACGGAAACCGGGCACAGGGCAGAAGGAAACGGACGCGGGCCGTTCAGGCATTCTTCATATGCTCCAGCAGGGAGCATATGCAGCAGGAATGCCGGAAACACAGGTCTTCATGAATCTGGAGAAGAGCCTGGTGGTGCCATGCCCTCTTGAGGAAGGCGGCCGCATCTTTTCTCTTTCCCAGAAGGCGCTGGTGGATGGAAAGGACTCTGGCGCCCGCATGAACTCCCTGGCGCGTCAGATACAGTTTCCACGCCTTCTCGGAGCCTTCCCCCGGCAGAATGTGGTTGATGATGAATTCCTGAATGCGGTCGTGGCCCATCAGGGCCATGGGGTTTTTGGAAGGAGCGGAAGGCAGCGTGACATGGTTGCTCCAGTATGGATGTTTCAGGGAGGAAAGATAACCCGCCAGATCATCCAGATGGTCGAGGGTGCAAAGCCGCTGGAAGGTGGAAAAATCAGCGGCAATAGTTGCCAGAGCGCCGACGCGCCGCTGGGGATGATTGGCTGGCCTGCTGCCCGACAGTGTCCAGGGAAACAGGCGTTCCGGCGCCAGTTCAAAATGCTCGCGCAGGGGCCACCATTGCGCCCACAGCCTTTTATGGTGGGTTACGGCTTCCGGCGTGCAGGAATCGGAAAGCACGGGAACCAGAAAGCCTGCGGCACCGAAGAGCAGGGCTTCGGGGCAATCCCGGAGCATACGCAGGGGAACCCGCTGTGCCAGATGGCGCATGGCGTTTTTATTGGCGTGGTAACCCAGCGTTTCCGCCAGGTTTTCGTATAAAAGCTGCGAGGGATCCGCCAGTTTGGCTCGTTGCGCGTGCCGGCGGTGCTTGAGTTGGAAGCGGTGAGCGGCCGCGGATTGCAGCAGAGTTTCCACCTGTTCGGCAGGCATCGTTTCCAGAATCTCCGCATGGAGGCAGGAGCGTTCCGGTGCAGCGGCCGGTACGGCTCCCGCACCATTCAGCATGGATGCCGGAATGACGGCCAGAGGGATGCGTTCATGCCGGGAATTGCGGGTGAACCATTCCCTGCGGCTCGGGGTGCAGACAAGATGCAGAATGACACCGTCAAATGCGGGATTGGAGCCGTGATTGTGGCGTTCCCAGTCTTCCGGAGCGGAATCCAGTTCCATGTCTCCCGTGTGTGTAACGTCGTCCAGTTGAATGCGGGCATTCAGAAAATCCGGCCCGGCGGACTTGTTCCAGTCTCCGCAGTCCACAATACGGACGGATCTTCCCAGGTCGTCCGTGAAGGAAAAGCCGAACCTGCCTTCCAGCAACAGAAGCTGAAGCGTGCGTTCATCCGGCAATGTGGAATGCCGGTAACCGGCCCGTTCCCTGACGGAATCCGCTTCATTGGAGGAAAGGGCGCTCCTGTACAGGGAGGTCAGGGAACTCATGTCCATATCCGGAGGGGAGGATTTACTGGCCCTTCTGCCTCTTCAGCTCGTCTTTGAGGCAGTCGGTAACATTGCGGAACTTTTCTTCGTTCTCTTCGCTCAGCTCGCTCAGAGTCAGATGGGAGTCGAGAACATGGAGGGTTTGGTCCCTGGCGTCCAGGTGAACGGTGGGGGCGGTTTCCGTACCGAGGTTGGCGCGTATTTGCTCCACCTTGCCCCGCCAGGGAGCGGTGGGCGGTTCAATACTCAGCAGGGCGTCCAGTCCCAGGCTTTCCAGGGCGCAAAGGCAACGTTCGCTTGGGGAAGCTATCTGCACGGCTCCGTCAATGGGCATCAGCCTGCGGGCCAGCCCCGCGAGGGTTCCCATGAAAGTGGAATCAATGCCGGAGCATGTTTCCAGATCAATCACGATCAGGCGCCCTCCGGAGGCGATGTATTCGTCCCCCAGGGACTTCACCGTGGGACTGTTGGAAAAACTGCCGCGGCCGGAGCACCGAATCCAGAGGAATTCGTCAAAACGACCGAAAAGGATGGAAGAATTGTTATTCACGTTATTGGATAATGGAAACCGTATGAATAACAAGAGAAACAGTTCCGGTCAAGTCAGGATTTAAGATGCATGGAGGGATGCAGGAGAGGCTGCCCGCAGGAAGGAGCCGCAGTTGACGGACCGTCACAAAACCGGACGATTGAAGGCCATTCTGGTTCCTTCTCCCGTGCCCGGCAGGAACCTGTAATAAACCTCCAGCATCAGCGTGGCCAGGCACTGGCGGTAAATCTTGTCGTTGATGGTGCCTCCGTTGCTGTTCACCAGGCCGCCGGGGCCGGGGAATCCGTTGGGGGCAAAACTGCCGTCGGAAGCCTGTGCTCCCAGGGTGGCGTCGCGGAACGCCCTGTTGTAAGCCGTCCACACGTCCCCGCCGCGGTTCATGGCCGCCTGCACGCCGTAGTAATGCTGGTAGAGGTTGGAAGAGGTGTTGTTAGCCTTCCAGTTGAAAGGCTTGTTGGTATTCTTGAGCATCCAGTCCAGGCCCTTGCGCGCGGCGCTGTCGGAGCCGCTGCCGCACATCTGCAGGGACAGCACGCCCACGCCAACCAGGGACGGGCGGGCGGTAGCGTCCTCCCTTCCTTCCTGCATGTAGGTAAACAGACCATCCGGTTTGCTGCACTTGCGGCAGTACATGGCGGCCTTGCGCAGGGCGGTGCGGATGTCTCCCTTGGTGGGTTTGATGCCGCCGTGTTCCGCGGCCTTCAGGGCCTGCACGTTCCATCCGGTGACGGAAAGGTCCGTGTGGGCGCCGGCCCTGGTGTTGTAATTGTAGGCCCAGCCGCCGTCAGTGTTCTGGTTGTCCAGAATTTTATCCACGGCCTTCACGACGACCCGTTCCAGATTGGAGATGGAGGGAATGTCCATCTGCTTGCAGAACGTGTACGCTTCGCAGAGGGCGTAGGTGGCTACGGCGTGGTCGTAGCTGACCTCGTTTCTTTGCGGAACGAGGGAAAGAACGGGAGCCTTCATGCCCTGGTCAACGAGGAAGGAGATTCCCTTGAGCACATTCTCTCCGAACTCTTCGGAAAGCGGGGTTTCACAGTGGGCCAGGTAGGCCAGCAGGGCGAGCCCCGTCATGGAACATTTGTAATTATGGGGAGTGCCACCCCAGGAGCCGTCCTTGTTTTGCTGTTTTTTGAGCCAGCGGAGGGACTTGACGACGGCCTCCTCGCACTGCGGGGTGCCCCCGTTCTCCGTGATGCGCTTCATGCGGTCGTTCAGGTCGCACCGCTTGGAAAGAGTAATGTTGTCCGGAGTGTATCCGCCTGGTCCCTTTCCGTTGTCAAAGCCGATGTTGTTTCCGAATTCCAGGCCGTCGGAAAAGGAATCGGAGGGAATTTCCACGTCAATATCCGGATTGTTTATCGGGACGTCCGTGGCGGCGGTGGAGACAACGATTTTTACTTCCGAGTTTCGCTGAGAACTGCTGGGACGTTGTGGCCGGGTTATTTCCGGTTTGATGGGGTCCTCGCCTTTTCTTTCGTCCGTCGGGTACACGGTGACGGCAGGATCTTCCGGAATGGCGGTGATGATATTCACCAGATAGAGCAGGAGTCCCATCAGGGCAACGCCGAGAAAGGAGACGGTAACGGCGGCAGCCAGGGATTTGGCGCGTTGCCTTTTTAATTCCGCCAGGACTTCTTCTGTACTTTCAATATGCAGGCTCATGAATAGATGGGTTGGTTATTGATTTCACCATCTCTCCAAAATATCTCATGAGCAAGATTAAAATTTATAATTAGCTTGTAATGAGTGTGTTGTTACCAAATTGTTACTTATGCGGAGAATATGTTCTGCGCCTGCATGGCTTCAGGGACTGCTTCCGGAAGAGGTCGGCCGCAAAGAAAAAGCCGCCTTTCCCGGAGGAAGGGCGGCTGTGGAAAACTGATGAATCCCGTCAGGAATTCTTGGTTCCTTCACCGGTGCCGGGAAGGAAGCGGTAGTAGGTTTCCAGCATCAATGTGGCCAGGCACTGGCGGTAGATATTCTTGGACTTTCCGCTCAGGCATTCGGCATAGCCCGTATCGTTGTTGCTGAAGCTGCCGTCCGGCTTCTGGCCGCCGAGAACGGCATCGCGGAAAGCCCTGTTGTAGGAGGTCCATACATCCCCGCCGCGGTTCATGGCCGCCTGCACGCAGTAATAGTGCATGTAAAGGTTGCTCTTGACGTTCTCCGTGCCGGAACCCTTGCCCCATTCCAGTGTCTTGACGTTGTTCTTGATCCAGTCCAGCCCTTTGCGCGCGGCGTTGTCGGAACCGTTGCCGGTCATTTGCAGGGAGAGCACGCCCACGCCCACCAGGGAGGAACGGGGATTTTCTCCGTTTTCCTTATAGGAGAATTTCCCGTCGGGCATGACGTTCTTGCGGCAGTACATGGCGGCCTTGCGCAAGGCGGTGCGGATCTCGCCCTTGGTGGGCTTGACGCCGCCGTGTTCCGCGGCCTTCAGGGCCTGCACGTTCCATCCGGTAACGGAAAGGTCGATGTTCGGATTGATCCTGTTATTGTAGCTGTAAGCCCATCCTCCGTTGGGGCACTGAGCATCCAGAATCCTGTCCACAGCCTTCACGACGACCCGTTCCAGATTGGAGATGGAGGGAATGTCCATCTGCTTGCAGAACGTGTACGCTTCGCAGAGGGCGTAGGTGGCTACGGCGTGGTCGTAGCTGACCTCGTTTCTTTGCGGAACGAGGGAAAGAACGGGAGCCTTCATGCCCTGGTCAACGAGGAAGGAGATTCCCTTGAGCACATTCTCTCCGAACTCTTCGGAAAGCGGGGTTTCACAGTGGGCCAGGTAGGCCAGCAGGGCGAGCCCCGTCATGGAACATTTGTAATTATGGGGAGTGCCACCCCAGGAGCCGTCCTTGTTTTGCTGTTTTTTGAGCCAGCGGAGGGACTTGACGACGGCCTCCTCGCACTGCGGGGTGCCCCCGTTCTCCGTGATGCGCTTCATGCGGTCATTCAGGTCGCACCGCTTGGACACGATGCCGGGAATGCCTCCGCCGTCCCCGTCTCCGGTTCCGATGCCGAAGCCGTCGCCGATGTCGATGCCCGTGGAAAGTTCCTCGGTGGGGATTTCCACGTCAATATCCGGATTGACCACGGCCACGTCCGCGGAAGCTACGGCGGCAATGACCTTCACCTGGGCTGCGGCGGAGGAACTGCTGGGCCGCTGGGTGGTCTGGGTGACCTCCGGAGTGTCGATGTCCGGGTTGTCGCCTTCCTGGGTGGCGTAGGCCACCATGGGAGGATCTTCCGGAATGGCGGCGATGATGTGCACCAGATAGAGCAAAAGGCCCATCAGGGCGACGCCGAGGATGGAAACGGAAATGGCGGCGGCCAGGGTCTTGGTGCGCTGCTTTTTCAGTTCTTCAAGGGCTTCGTCAGTACTTTCAATGTGAAGACTCATTCAGTGGAAAACTATTCGCCCGAAGTATAGCGGATCTCCCCCGTCGGGGCCGAGCTTAAAAAGCCTGGCTTTGTCATGATTCGCATGATGACCAGATGTGCATGAAAAGCTTCCTTGTAGTAAATGCGTTGCTTTTTCCGGTTTCTTTCCGGAGAAAGCTTTTCCCTTTTCCGGTGCTGCGGTTGTTCCGAATGGCAGCATTTCGTTAAGCGGTCTGCGTATGGATCACCGGGCGTTTTCGTTCGGAATATCCGCAGGAACCGTTATTCATGGGGTTTTAGGGTCGCCGAAATAAATGATGAGTATCACGGGAATGACGACATAGAAGAACGCCATGATGAGGAAAGTGCCAAGCGCTGCCTTCCACGTCTCCTTGCTGCGCTGCTTTTTCTGCTCCTTCAGCGCGTTTTCAGTACTTCCCATGTGCAGGCTCATATGAAGTCTCTCCTTTGGCCATTTTTCGTAAGGATAATGGCTTTCCCCCGGTGGTGGCAAATAAAAAAATCCCCGACATGAAGTACATGGCGGGGGATAGAAAAGAGGAATGTTTGCGGAGCATTTAAATCAATAATGGCCGCCGCGCGGACCGGTCATCCACTTCCAGGCGGTTTCCACGATTTTGTTAGCATCCTTGCACTGGGCTTCCCAACCGAGGATTTCCTTGGCTTTTGCTGGATTGGCGATTAGGCGGGGCGGGTCTCCTTCCCGCCGGGGGCCGTAGCGAACAGGTATCTTTTTACCGGTGACTTTTTCAGCGGTTTCCAGGATTTCCCGGACGGAAAGCCCCAGGCCGGTACCCAGGTTGAAGCACTCCGTGGAGCCTCCCTTCATCAGGTAGTCCACGGCTTTCAGGTGGGCGTCCGCCAGATCGTCCACGTGGATGTAGTCCCGGATGCAGGTGCCGTCCGGAGTATCATAATCCGTTCCGAAAACTTCAATGTATTCCTTTTCCCCGGTCAGCGTCAGCAGAATGTTGGGAATGAGGTGGGTTTCCGGTTCATGGTCTTCCCCGATGAGACCGTCCACACTGCATCCGGAGGCGTTGAAATAGCGCAGGAAAACGCTCTTGAGGCCCCAGGCGCGGTCGCAGTCCTTGCATACCTTTTCCAGCATGTACTTGGAGCTGCCGTAGGGATTGATGGGATCCTGCTTTTCCGTTTCCGGAATCGGAATCTGGGTGGGAACCCCGTATGTGGCGCAAGTGGAGGAAAAGACGAAGCGCTTGACGCCGGCCGCCTGCATGGCGCCCAGAAGAACGAGCGGTCGCGCGATATTATTCATATAGTACTTGAGCGGATTCTGGACGGACTCTCCCACGTTGATGTAGGCGGCGAAGTGGATCACGGCGTCAAAATTGCCTGTCATCAGGAGCGGATACACCACGGAAGCATCGCCCAGGTCCCCTTTGACCAGCTTCACTTCCGGATCCACGATGGCTCCGATATGTCCATATACCATGTTGTCCAGGACGGTTACGTCAGCGCCCGTCTTCACGAGCTGGCGTACCGTGTGGGAGCCAATATATCCGGCGCCGCCGGTTACAAGTACTTTCATGATCTTATCAATGCTGTTAAGCCGGGTTGTCCCTGCCTCCGGCCAGGGCGTCCGCACATTCCAGGGCCTGAAGAACCACCTGGTCCATATTCAGGTAACGGTATTGTGCCAGACGCCCGATAAAAGTGACATGTTTCTCCCGTTTTGTCAATTTGCGATATGCCTCCGCTAATTGGTCGGAAGCCCCGGAAGGGATCGGATAATAGGGTTCTTTTTCAGGGGTCCAGGCATCCGGATATTCCCGGATGACGGTGCTCCCCGCCACCTGCTGCCTCGTGGCGTGCTTGAGTTCCACGATTCTGGTCCACGGAACGGCCGTATCCGGGTAATTCACCTGCATTTCCGGCTGCCAGAATCCTTCCTTGCCGGAGACGGGAAAACGTTCCTTCAGTTGGTCCGCAGAGAAATGCTCCCTCTCGAACCGGAGGCTGCGGTAGGGCAGGCGTCCCAGGGAATAATTGAAATAGGCGTCCAGCGGTCCGGTATAGATAAGATGGTCCCAGGTGACGCGCTCCTTCACCTCTTCAAAGGAAGTGGAAGTGAGAATCCTGATCAGGGGGGAGGAGGACATACGCCGGAACATGGCCGCATACCCGTCCCGGGGCAGGGCCTGGAAAGACTCTTTCAGGTAGGAATCATCCCTGTTGGTGCGGATTGGAATGCGTCCGCAGACAGAAGGGGCCAGCTCCGTGGCGGGAACGCCCCACTGCTTGAGCGTGTAGGGAGCAAAAAACAGGCGGTACAGGGTCTTTCCCGCGGTACGGAGCATGAGTTCCTCCGAATTGGCGGGCGGCCCGTCTTCCGGAGTCCGCTCCCGGTCCAGCCATGCGCGGAACTCCTCCTCCGTGCATTCGCGGCCCATCAATTGTTCAAAAGTGCGCAAATTGACGGGGAAGGACCAGTAACGGCCCTTCGTGCAGCTTTGTACTCTGTAGCGGACGGGATGCCAGTCCGTGAAACGGCTCAGGTAGTTGACGACGCGTTCACTGTCCGTCCTGAAATAATGGGGGCCGTAGGGGTGGACCAGCACTCCGTGTTCGTCCTGCATGTCGTGGCAATTGCCGCCGAGGTGGTCCCGGCGGTCGATGACCAGGCAGTCCTTCCCCAGCCGGGCGGCGATCTGCTCTGCGGCGGTCAATCCGGCCAGCCCGGCTCCCACGACTAGAAAGGATGCGTGCATGGAGGCAGTATAACCTATATGCCAAAATGCGGACCAGTCTTTTTCCCTGATATTCCGCTGTTTTCCGGAAGGCTCATCTTCATGCCGGAAACTGCCCCGCTTTTTACTGGTCCCGGATGTATGTTTTTGAGAACATTGCCGCATGAAGCCGGTTGAGATCAGGAATGTTCTGGAAGAACACGACGTGCGCCCCAGCAAATCGCTCGGGCAGAACTTCCTGACGGACGAAAACGTGGCCCGCTGGATTGTGGACCAGCTGGAAATCCAGCCGGAGGACTGTGTGGTGGAAGTGGGGCCGGGAACCGGGGCCCTGACCGAACACGCCGCACCGCTCTGCCGCAGGATGGTCCTGGTGGAATTTGACGCCCGCCTGGCGGAATACCAGAAAAACCGCTGGGCCGGAGATCCCCATGTGGAGGTGCACCACGCGGACGGCGCTTCCTGGGACCCCCGCGGACTCTTTGCGGAAGCTCCTGTCAAATTCCTGGGCAACCTGCCGTATTCCGCCGGAGGGGCCATTCTGCAAAACTTTCTCTCCCGGCCCAGTCCTGTGGAACGGGCCGTCGTGATGCTCCAGAAGGAATTCATTGACCGCATTCTGGCAACTCCGGAGGACGATGCCTTCGGCCTGCTTTCCCTGCGTATCCAGAAAAACTGGATTCCCCGCGCTCTCAAGACCATTCCTCCGGAAGCGTTCCATCCCCGTCCCCGGATTGACTCCACCGTCATGCTCCTGACGCCCCGGCCGGCGCGCGAACTGCCGCCATATGACGACCGCCTGATGGACGAATTGATGAGAAAGGCCTTTTCCCAAAGGCGCAAGCAATTGAAAAAACAGCTCCCGTCCACTCCTCCGTGGGACGAAGTCGCCGTCTCCCTGGGAATATCCCTGTCCGCCAGACCGGAGGAACTGAATCTGGCGCAATGGGTGGACCTGGCGCGGGCTTATGACTCTAACCCTCTCAAGGACGTAGCCCAGAGCGGAGACGAGCTGTTCGACGTAGTGGATGAACTCAACCAGATGACCGGAACGGGAACGCGCCGGGAAATTCATGAAATGGACCTGCGCCACCGTGCAGTGCACATGTTTCTGGTGAACAAGCATGGAGCCGTGCTGCTCCAGAAAAGGTCCATGTGGAAGGACAGGCAGCCGGGCAGGTGGGACTCTTCCGCCGCCGGGCATCTGGATGCCGGGGAAGATTATGATCAAGCGGCCGTCCGGGAGCTGGAAGAGGAACTGAGCGTAACCGGCTGTGAACTGCGGCGCATTGCGGACTTTGACGCCGGAGGAAACAACGGCTGGGAATTCGTCGCACTCTATGAAGGCCGCTATACGGGCAGGGTACGTTTCCCCGCCGCGGAAGTGGACAGCGTGCAATGGTTCACCCCGGAACAAATCCAGGCATGGGTGGAACGCCGTCCGCAGGACTTTTCTCCCGCATTTATTCCATGCTGGAATGCATGGCTGGCCGCGAACAAAAAATCATTATCCTGAATCAAACACATATCATGATTAATCCTGATCAATTATCTCCGGAACAGGTCCAGTCCATCAGGGACTGGGCGGAAGAAGGCTTTGACCTGAACGCTATTCAGAAAAATCTGCATGAAAAACTGGGTCTGAAGCTTACATTCATGGATACCCGTTTCCTTTTGCAGGATCTGGACATTCACCTCAGGCAGCCGGAACCTGCCCCCCAGCCGGAACAGTCTGAAATGGAAGCCGCCCCGGCTCCCTCCCCGCTGCTGGGCAAAACTCAGGTGAGTGTGGATGAGGTGACGCCGCCCCATGCCCTGATGGCGGGCAAGGTTCTGTTTAAAAGCGGGGCCCAGGGCGTGTGGGACATTGACCGGACGGGCCGCATCAACTGGGACGCCACACGTGGGGAACCCACGGCAGATGATCTGCGCGAATTTGAAACGGAGCTCCAGTCCGTCATCCGCAGCCGCATGGGTGCCATATAACCCTTGCCGGGAATGGAAACGATGGAAATACCGGATGAAATGATTCAAGACCTGCTGCCCGCCGTACGGGAGCAGGTTTCCGCTCCGGAAACGGCCTATGTAAAAGCCTGCCTGGAACGGCTTACGGAAAAGGAAAAGCTGGAAGAGCAGGAAGCCCTGGAGCTGATTGCTCAGGCACTGGCTGTCGTCGTCAATGAAATGGTGGTAGGCGGCCGTCCATTTAACCCGGAGAAATACAGGACCCTTCTGAAGGATTTGCCGCTCCTTCCGGACGAGTCTCCGTGATAAATCTCGACAATCTCCGGGATTAATTCATAATCCGTCCTTTCACTTGAAATTTTATGGCTAAAAAACCATCAGAAACAAGTGCTCCGGAAGCGTCTGCCGCCCAAAAGCCGGCTACCCGGAAAACCGCTGCCAAAAAGGCGGCGGCTCCGGCTAAAAAGACTGCTGTCAAGGCTGAAGAAAAGCCTGTTGACGCCGCTTCTGTAGAAGCACCCAAAACCAAAATCAAAACGGTTAAATCCGCCGCGAAAACTGCAGCCAGGACGAAAACCGTGAGAGCCGCCAAAAAGACGGCTGCCAAGGAGTCCCCGGCTGCTGAAGAAGCCCCCGCTCCCGCCAAAACCCAGGAATCCGCAGCCCCCTCTTCTCCCCAGGTTGAGAAAAATGCAGTTTCCGGACCGGTAAAACAGCCCGAATCCGGTTCTCCGGTCAAGGTCAAGCGTGAATCCTACCACCCGAACCGCAATCAAGACCAGCAGGAACGCCATGAACAGCACGGAAACGAACCTTTCGCCCAGCCGGAAACCGTGGGAGGAGGTTCCGACACTCCTTTCAACAAGCGCAAGCGCCGCCGCCGCAACAAAAAAGGTAATGGCGGTTCCGACGACCGCCAGCCCGCCATGCAGGATACGGCGTCCCTGAAAAATCTGGACGGCAAGAAAGTCGCCGCCCGTGCATGGAAAATGTTTCTGGCTGAAGTCTCCGAAGAGGGCCTTGCCCTGATGGACGACCAGACTGCCCGCGAAGCCGCACGCCGCGCCTTCCGTTGTGCTGAATTCTTCATGATGGAGGAATCCCGCCGCAAGCAGAGCCAGAAAGCTGTCTCCCAGCAGGGAAGGAACGCTTCTCAGGAAGAAGACCGGGATGCCGAAGAGGCAGTCGGCGAGGAATAAAAATTTCCTGCTCATGTTTTCGCCCTGCGGCCGCGGTCGCAGGGCTTTTTTATGGGGAAAGTCGCAGTAAGCCGGGATTTTGCGACGGCAGGATATGGCTTCCTCGGCTGCATCTTTTCTGGAAAGTCCTGCCGGAAGGACTCTGCCTCCCGCATAAGGGGGAAAGCCATTGAGGGATTCACGAAGATCCGGGCGGAAAAAGTTGCGGAAAAACCTGACAGGATCTCCAGAGCGCGGTAAGGATAAAGCCGGAATCATTCCCCGTGTCGCTGATCATGAAAACGCATTTTGAGCAGAAACAAATGTTTCTCTCCCTCCCCATTGACGGAGGCCACAATACTTCTTGTTCCGAGCACATATCCGCGCAAACACACTTGTTCATGCCGGACTTAACAACGGGTTCCCTCACACGAACCTTTATAGGTGAATCCGTAAATCCGCAGCGCTTCCTTTGCCGGAAAGATGTCTTCTCCCGAAAACGGCGGCTTTCAGGAATGTCCATAATGCTCCCGGACAGGATTGCCGGCAGCATACATTGTCACCCAGATGACGAAAGGAATATACATCAGATAAAACAAAATTTGGAAAAACACACCCTTCCAGATTGATTTCCTGCCAGGCCTGTGTATGTAAGTCTGACAAGAAGAACTCCCGTACATGCCAGCAACACTTATAGTACAATTTCCCGGAACGTGTAAACATTCATGGAGTTGCCTCCTTGCTCACGAAGGCGGACAACCATCATAAGCAACGGGATTGCCGCCTCCGTCGTCAAAATCCCATTCCTTGTGTTCAGTTGCCCAATCATCGGTGAACACATGGATGCACAGAAAATAGGGAGGATTGTCTGTCGCCCGGAATGCATACGTCACCTGATTTCCGGCGTGCAGGGCAACCCGGAAGTACAAGGAATGCAAACAGGAGCTTAATATCTTGTTATACCCGTTTGAACAGGGCACATCCGTCTTCTATCATTTTCCGGGAATCGAGGAAGCCAGGTTGCCATCAAACCTTTTTGCCGCGCCATCTGCCGCTCTTGAGGTACCACCATGTCAGGGAAATAAGGACGATCCCGTAAATATGTTCGGAAAACCAGCACAGAGCTACATCCGGCTTAAGCACGATAACGCCGTAATAAACGGCAGCCGTATAAACGGCAAGCGTGATCATTTCCATCACGAATCCCGCCCTGGTGTTTCCCGTGCCGGAAACTGCATTGAACAAAATGAAGGCGGGTGCCGAAATCAAGGTGGAAGTAGCCATGACGTACACGGAAGGAATACTTGCTGTGATGAGGGAGGGATTGTCCGTGAAAATCCTGAGGATGGGTTCCGGGAACAGGCACAGGACAATCAGGAGGGGAATCAGCAGGGCATAGGCAAGGTTCAGCGTCATCCTGCAGGTCTTGAACAGAAAGCGCTGTTCCCCGGCCCCGATCTGATTGCTGATCAAAGCCCCCGCTGTAGTGGCGAATGCACTGATAATCATGATGAGCATGGCCGCTATGTTGCGCACGATATTGGTGACGGCCAGGGGCCGTTCCCCCAGGTGCTCAATCGCCAGGAAGAAAATGAACCAGATGGAAACGGAAAGGAAGGACTGCACCATCGTCCAGCCGGAGATGGACAGCATGCCCTTTAGCAACTGGGGACGGAACGTGAACGCCCTGCGGAAACCATACTTCCTCTTGTCCGCCGTGATGCCGGTGTAAATGATAAAAAAGACCAGGGAAACGGCTTCTGCCACGCTGGAGGCGATTGCCGCCCCCGCCACGCCCATCGCCGGAAAACCGCCCTTGCCGAAGATGAGGCAGTAATTCAGGACGACGTTGCTCAACAGCATCACAATGGAATTGACCGTCAGGATCTTTGTCTGGGTAATCCCCACGTAGTAGGAGCGGAACATCACGCACAGGAAGGAGAAGAAAACGCCGTAAGTACGCCAGTGCAGATACTCCATGGTGGCTCCGAACACCTGCGGAGATTCGATGGCATGGCGCAGGATGGATGGGGAAAGATACCGGGAGGCGAAGAAAAGCAGAAGCGCGAGGGCAAGCATGAAATAGCAGCCCTGGATCATCGTGGGCGCGATGCGGTTGTACCTGCGTTCCCCGTTGCGGCGCGCGATGATGATTTGAGCCCCGAATCCAAATCCGAACGCCAGCATGAACATGGCCATGTAATATACGCCGCCGAGGGCGCAGGCTCCCAGGGCCACGTCTCCCACGCGTCCCAGGAAGATGGCGTCCGTCAGCCCGATCATGTGTTCAATGATCAGGCTGATCATGAGTGGATAGGACATGAGCCAGATTTTGCGGTAGGAAACGGTGGAAGGATTATTCATGACAAGAAGGCCTGCCGTTATTGCTGTTTGCCGGGCCAGGCGCGGAGAGTCCGGCATTGTTGATGCAAACCGGGTATTTTCAAGAGGGAACTGCGTTTGTCATCCGTGTATGACGCGGTAAACGGATGTTTGACGGCACGTCAGCTCAGGGGAAGCCTAGTCTCCGGATAACGGATGGGCGACTTGGAGGGTTGCTTCATGAAAGCCAGCACAAAGGCGACCATGCCCACGCGCCCCACGATCATGTTGAACACGATGATCCACTTGCCCACATCGCTGAGTTCCGGAGTGACGTTCCAGGAAAAGCCGACAGTGGCGAAGGAGCTGACCACCTCGAAAAACAGGCGTTCCAGGGAAAGGCCCGGCTCCGCGAAACACATGACCATCGTCATCATGCCCACCCATGCCCCGGCCAGAATGACGGTGATGACGGAGCGTTCCACCACGCTGCGGGCAATGCGGCGCCTGTGCATCACGACGTCCTGCTTCCCTTGCAGGATGCGCGCCACCTCTCCGCAGGAAACGGCAAAGGCGGTGGTATGCACGCCCCCAGTCGTGGAACCGGGATTTCCGCCGATGAACATGAGTGCGGAAAGGAACAGGGCATAGGGCACGCTATTGAGCGCCATATCGGAAATATTGAATCCGGCGGTGCGCGCCGTGGCGTTGAACAGGCTCTCCCACAGAATCCAGTACCAGGGGTCGGAAGAATTGAACACGCTTCCGTCGATCATCTTGATCAGAAACAGGACGAGGCCGCCGCCCAGCACCAGCGCCGCCGTCATGCGCACCACCAGCCAGCTGTACGTGGACCAGTGGCGGCTGACCGTATCCCGGCGGTCCCAACCCAGGGCTACCCTGGCCCTGCGGACAATTTCCAGATACATGGCAAAGCCCAGGCTCCCGCACAACACCATCACCATGATAGTGATCTGCCCTCCCATGTTGTAAGCCACGTCCGGCGTAGCCAGATTGTCGGCAAACAGGCTGAAACCCGCATTACAGAAGCCGGAAACGGAATGGAACACGGCGTACCACCACAGCGTATCCCCTTCCAGTCCGGGAATGCCGCGCCAGGAAAAATAAAGAGCGACGGCTCCCAGGGCTTCCACGCCGAACGTGACGGCAATGATATTCTTGATGAACCGGTCCACCTGGGTGATGCCCTCCTCGTCCAGAAGATTGCTGATGGTTACCTTGGAGCGCAGGGTCAGCCCCTGGCCCACCATCAGGGAGACGAAATAGGTGAATGTCATAATCCCGAACGCGCCGATCTGGAACAGGGCCAGAAGAATGGTCTGGCCGTAATTGGTGAAATGCTCGTGAACGTTCAGGGGAACCAGGCCGGTCACGCACACGGCGCTGGTGCTGATGAAATAGGCGTCCGTGGGGGACAGGGAAATGCCTTCCTTCGTGGCGCCCGGAGACATCAGCAGGGTTCCCCCCAGCGCAATGAAAGCAATCAGGGTAATCAGGAAAAGCAGGGCAGGGCGGATGCGCGGCATGCGGAATCCCCTCTTTCTGCGGGCAATGCGGAAAAAATACTCCTTCAGGTTCAGCAGCGGAGCCGCTCCATAGCAGAGGCACAGCGCACGGAAAATATTCTGAAGCTCTATCCTGGAAAAGAAGGCGGAATTCGAATAATTCCCGATCAGCATGACGAGAATGAGAAGCCCCATGCCAAGCTCCACCCAGCGCGGATTCCGAATGGTCTTGGAGAGCCATTTTTCACGGAGAATTCCGATCACTCCCGCCAGCTGCCCGAGGACCAGCAGAGAAAGAATCTCCCGGAAATAGCGCAGGGAAACCTGGTCTTCGTGAATCGCGTCAAACCCGTTCAGCCACAGAAGCCACATCAAGGCGCCCAGCGTGCACATGCCGAACGCCAGTTCCATGATCTCGAAACGGTTTAAAACCGGTTTTTCCCTGTTCTCATTCACAAATCTGAAAATGGTGCCCTCTGAATGCCGTCGGAAGCCTACTGCATACGGAAGGATTTGAGAAGTCCTTATATCGTTTTCCGGGCGCCATGGAAGGGAACGGAAAAAGCCGGCCGTAAAAATATTTTTCCGAATACACGGGAAAATGGTTGCAAAGAAGGCCTTCCTGTGCATAATAACTCCCGTTCTTACCAAACCATGTGCGCTCGTGGCGGAATTGGTAGACGCGCTAGATTCAGGTTCTAGTGGGGGCAACCCCGTGAAGGTTCGAGTCCTTTCGGGCGCACCATATAACCCCTTTTAAGTTAACAGCTTGGAAGGGGTTACTTGTTTCAGGGGGAGTTCGTGCAAATTTCATGAAACGGCCCCAATCTGTGTACAAAGTGTGTACACTTTCGGGCTGTTTTTACCCTTATTCCACAAGGAGTTTTTGTCATAAAGATCGCACAATGAACGGCCCGTATGGCCGTTTTGTAAAACGGAAATCTGGCGAATTATATATAATTGATACAATATCAATATATTGCGTTGTTTTGTATCTATCTGCATTTTTTCCTATCAGATGAGGTGGCTGGATGAAACACTCTACGGCCATGGAAGGAAGTACTCAACCGGGGATGTCTATACTCAGGTTGAGGAAAACGAATTGTTCTGCGAAAATCTATTGCAGAAGGCAGTGAAGGTTCCGTCTTTGCGGTTCATTCAGCATCAGAAATGATGTTCGTAGCGAAGTTCTACCATCCAACGCAACGGATGCGTTGGCGCGAGCAGAAGTTTCAGCTGATGTGTTCCCGCCCCATTCGTTCCCCGTGCGTGGCGTGGCCGCACGAAATCCTGTACGATGAACTGCGGTGTTTTATCGGTGTGCTAAAGCCTTGGGTGGACGGTGTTCCGCTCGGGGCTTTAGCGTTTCATGCTGGGTTGATGCCGACAGTTTCCAGGTCGAGGACTATCCCTGTTCGGTCGGCACGGAACGGTTCCGGGCTCCGGAGCTTCACGGCAACTTCGGAGGCTTCCTCCGCACTCGCAGTCACGATGCCTACGCCCTGTCCGTCCTGCTCTTCATGACGCTAACGCTCGGTTTGTCTCCCTTTGCCCGGCAGGGCCATGGAGAAGACATGCAGGAAGCCGTTAGAAAAGGAATACTGCCGTACCCGTTTGCCTCGTACAAACCACCTGCGGGATTCTACCCACCCGATACCCCCGGACGCTATGTCTGGTCGTATCTCCCCCGCAAGCTTCGCGATGTTCTCGGTCACAACCTCACTTGTGTTCAGCGTCGCGATTTGCGTTCCCGCGCCATGCCGGGGTATCTGGCGCGTTGTTTGCAGCAATACCTCAGGGATATGGAACCGGGAGGAAGAAGGGATCAACCCATGTACCGGGATCTTCTATACGACCGGCCCTGTCCGCCCCGAAGTCTACTGGCGCAGATGACACCCAATGTCTGTACGGACTGCGGGATTCTCTTCCGGGAGGCTCCTGACGATGTCGCACGGCGTTTACGGCAATCTCATACCCGTCCCCTGTGCAGGCTCTGCATTAGGCGTCGCCGTGCGTTGAATCAGGCATTCCTTAATCCAACCACCAACCATTAACTTGAATAAACTATGTCTATATCATCATCAACACACCCAACCAGACAGGAACAGCTCGCCTCCATGCGCGAGTTCAGCAATAACACCAACGCCCGGCTTACCTTGCTCGACCAGGCAGCACACAGGAAGGACCTTTTTCCGAAGACGAGCTAAAAGGGTTCTATCATCAGCAGACTCTTCCTCCCGGGTCTTATGTCTGGACAGAAGGATGGGATTAATGGCGTCCCTGTGAAGACGCTTTTGAATGGTTTATTTCCAGTGCCAAGCTACTGCCTCTTCCTCCACAGTCCGATTCAGGAGAAGAATTGAAGAAACTATATCAGGATAGGAAGCTTCCGCCGGATTCTCTAGTATGGACTACGGCCTACAGCGAAGACGGACTAACGACCACTGTCACGACACCCGCCGGGGCTACTCTCGTCACCGAACTCACGCCGACGGCAGCATCATGCACGAGTACGGCACGGACAGCGCGAAATCCACCACTCCTACGATCTCGACGGCAATTGTCTGAGGGAAACCGTCTATCTGGCTGACCGCTCGACGATTCTCTCCCAGACCCTGACCAACGGTTTCGGGCAAATCGTTGCCCAGGTGACTCCCTCCACTTCCGGCTTTATCTATGACCGCAGTGAATACAACGCGGAAGGTCAGATCGTGCGCACCGGGCGCGACACGGGTTCCGGCGCCGACGCCGTTTCCATGGCTCCTACGCTCTATGAATACGACGCTTTCGGCAACCTTGTGAAGCAAACCCTGGCCTGCGATGACGAGCCTTCCGTCTTGAATTCGCCTGTTCAGGAATACGCCTATGGTGTTGAAAATACCGAAGACGGTGTCTACAACAGCCGCAGTGAACTGATTGGCGACCAGCTTCGTCCCGGTGGCCGATTCGGCTATCAATACGACAACATTGGGAACCGCAAGACCTCCTTCGAATTCGGCGATACTACGGATTATACGACCAATGATCTCAACCAATACGCTGGTATCGTTAAGAATGGCGACGAATCCTTCATCCCTTTCTACGACGAGGACGGCAACCAGACGAAGGTGAAAACCTCCACCGGCATCTGGAACGTCTCCTACAACGCCGAAAACAGGCCTGTGAAGTTCGAAAATGGAGAAGGTACTACTATGTACCTAAATTTAGTAAAAGTGCCCCGCTAGGTCCTATGGGAGATGGCCGATTTTCTTTTGGAGGAAGAGTGAATTTTAGCATGAATCTCATTTTCGCACCTAATACGTCAAAGTTTAATGTTGATGTAAATGGCGAATATGATATAGGGATTAGTGTTTCCAGTATAGATAAACAAATTAATATCAGAGGTATGGAAGCTAGGTTGAGAGCAGGTGCTACTGTAGGAGATACTGCTAAAATCGGTATTGATGGATCTGTTGATATAGCTAAATGCCCTGAATGTTCTATTACGGGACGAGTGTACATTACAGGAAGTGTGGAATCTTATATTATTTTAGGGGCCAAAGCTTCCCTAAAAGATAGTTGATTTGACATTTCTGTTGGTGCCGAAGTTAAGGGATCTATTAAATTATCGTATAAGCAATGTCGGATTTTTCAAGGAGGAAAATCTAGATCCTAGACAGCAGAAATAACTTTATCGGCAAGCGCTACTGTTTATATATATTTTTTTCTCTAATTCTTTAAGTGTTAATTTAGGGGGAAATTCTTCTAAATTTCCTAATTTCTGGGCACCTCAAATTTTATAAAATTGTTATTAAAGGTATGAGTATTTTCAGCTGCGTATTTCAAGATCAAAAAAATGAATTTGTACTTGGTAAAAGAACGCTCAATGGATCATTATTGAAAATGGACGGGTCTGTTTGTGGTCATTATTCCGTAGAAGCATTTCCTCAGAGATGCCGTGTGCATATATCTATAGAATCTTCGGAGCTTCAAGTTGATATACGGAAATCAATGAGTGATTCCATCCAATGGGTAAATAAGCTCTTTATGCCATGGGGCAAAGGGAATATTATTCTCAACGGGAAAAATATTGCACAATATATTTCTTATGGGGAAATTAAATTTGAAGATCCCAAATTGGGGTTTTTAAAGATCATACAGGATGATAGTGCTCGTAGATTTTTGTGGGCTAGAGCTCAAGGATGTTCTTATGATGATGCAAATAAATTTAGGAATTACCGGGAAACATTACTTGTAAGCAATGACGCTGTGTTTGCCTCCTTTTGCGGGTATTACAGACGTTCTCGTCTTTTAAATGAAAATGATGAAAATATAATTGTTAACATGCCTTTAGAAAAACAATGGTGTATTTTTACTTTATGTCTGATATGGAATGCAATGAGACCAATTGAAGGTTTTTTGCAAAATGAAATGACTCCTTCTCATAATTGCATTGGGGATCCTATTCCGGACATTCCTTCGTTTGTATTATTAGAGAAAGACGGAGAAACAATACTTTCCACTGATCCTGAAGATGTTAACGGGAGAATACTGAAACGTGACCAATTTTTTCAATTTATTGCTCGTAATTGCCAATGGTATCTTGGTATTCCTCTTATTCTATTGCTGTATGCCTTCTTAAAAGATTGTTATGGTTTTTTCCTTTTGAAAATGAATGATATTCCTGTCGGAAGGCTTTGGATAACAGGTTTGTTGTGTCTTTCAGTTGCTATTCTGTATTGGAAAGTTGCTTTCAGGCATGGCGCTGCGAAATATTATCGGTTTCCTTTAAAAAACGGGGCCTGTACAATGGAGCAAATACCGCAGGACGATAGTTTCTCATCTTAATGAAAATCGTAATAAGTTTTATCATGGTATTTTTTCTAAATCTTTCCTTGTGAAACTCGATTCTGTGATGAAGGTTCAACGGCAGGAGTTTAAGAACAGGCAATAGGGAGGCGGCCAAGATTTCGTTACAGGAAAGTGTTGCATGAGGTGCCTGTGTCATGTAGGACTCCTATATCACAGATTTATGTAAAAAGGTGGAAACTGTAATTGCCCAGGAAAAAATCTGGGGACATTATTCTATCCCGTCCTACTAAAAATACCGTAAATCACCGTATTCTTTATTAATATGAAATTGGCATGACACGGAGACTTGGTTTGGATAAATGTCTTTCCACTCGTGGAAGCTACTCGCTTTCCTTTTCGTTGGATGGTGGAATTCTAACGGTTGAGAGGTTGTCATATGAACCTTGGTGGAGGAAAATCCTTCTAACAGGATTGTTTTTCATTCCTTTTCTCGGTTTTTTATTGTCAACATTATACTGTATTTACGCAATTTTTGCAGGTTTGGAGTATGCTGCCAATTGTCTGGAGGTTCTTCCTTTGATGATTTTTATAAGTGCTGTTTGTTTTACAGGGATTCCTTCTATAAATAACTTGTATTCAAGCAAAGTCATTTTTGGAAGCGGTCAATTTTCATTTATTGGTGCCTTTATCTCCAGGAAAAGTCGGTTGGCAAATAAAAAAGTAGGACTTGTCTTGGAAATATATGATTCACCCAGAGGAAGTTTTCTGAAAGGTGAAATCATCATACGCCGGAAAGGAAAATTCCCTCCTTGGAATATTCATGTCCCGTTGTTCCAGACGATTACATATCCCTCAAAAGAAATTGCTAATAAGAATGCTTGTATGATAAAAGAATTTATTTCTGAAAACGCTCATTTACTTTTTTCAGAAATAATAATAGAACAATAGAGAAGTTTAAATTTTCTTTTCCTGGAAATTTTAAAAGCCGTATTGATGATAACGACTTTCATGATGACCATTTGATCCCGAATATTTCTGGGCTGGAATCCTCTTCGTTAATAGGGAACCGTCCCATGCGGGCATGAATCCCGGCAATATTTTTATCCGTCTGTAAAACATGGTTCGTATTCAGCGGTTACACGGTTGTTTCCCGCATTTTTTGAGTGGGAGGAGATTTGTACTTTTCTCTTTCCGGGAAGTTGATTTTTGAGTACATGTGTGACTATGCATTCGGCAAAGGGACAGAATGGGATGGTGCGCGCTCTGCGGCTGCGGCGTCTGGTGAATGCCGTGATGGTGGCGGAAGCCTTGTGCATTCCCTGTTTTGTGGCCGGAGTGGTGCTGGGGCTTATCTGGTATGGAGGGCGCCGGATGGGGATGGAGTTGCCGTGGCTGTTTGAGGCGTCCGTTTTAGCGGCTTTGATGTTTCTGGTGTTTTGGGGCTGGCGGGTTCTCCGGGGCCGCATGTTCAGCCTGCGGGATGCGGCTGCGTTGATGGATGAACAGCTTGAACTGAATGCGGCGTTAAGTGCCGGAGTGCAATGGGGGGATGAGGGAATGCCTGCCTGTACGGTGCGGCAGGGCGGTTCCGTGGTGCGGGTGCGTTCCTGGAGTCCGCTGGCGTGGATGGCCGCAGGGCTGGCCCTGGCCTGGTGCGGGGCGCTTCTTCCCTTGCCGCAGGTGGAGATCAGGCCGACCCTTCCCGATGTTCCGCCAGCTCTTGTTCAGGCGGAGACCGCGTTGGATGAAATAGAGAAGATGGAGGAAGTGGAAAAAACGTCCGTGGAGCCGTTCCGTGAGCAGTTGGAGGCTTTGAAGCAGATGCCCCGGGAAGAGATGTATTCCCACGCAGGGCTTGAGGCATTGGATGCCTTGAGGAACAAGATCGGAACGGCCATGCAGGAATTGGGTGGCCGTTTGCAGCAGACGAATGAGGCGCTGGCGATGTCCGGCGCCCCCAACGCGCAGAACCGGGAGGGGATGCAGGAGGCTGTACAGGCGTTGCGTGCCGCCATGGAAGGCCTGGATCATTCTGGCTTGCGGATGGATAGTACGATGGAATCCCGGTTGAATGAGCTGGCTTCCGCTTCTTCCCGCCGGATTGATCCGGAAACTCTTCGCCGACTGCAGGAAAGATTGAAGCATGCTTCCTCCCGGTTGAAGGAGATGTGCGAGGAGTGCCGCGTGGCGTCTCCGGATGATGATCCGGTCTGTCGGAACGCGGGAGAAGGGGTATTGCCCGGGCAGATGGGGATTTCCCGCGGCCGTGGAGACGCTCCGCTGGCTTTTCGGACGGAAGAGCGGGAGAAGCTGGGAACCCGGAGACACCGGGTGAATAACGAAGACCTGGAGCATGCCGCCCTGGGCTCTGTGGCGGGAGTAGAGGTTTCTTCCCCTTCTCCGGAAGAGGGCAGCAGCGGCATGGAGAGCGGCGGCCGTGCCGCGCAGCCCGCCCGCGGCGGGGATGCGGTCTGGTCGGAGAACCTGACGCCCCGGGAACAGTCCGCGTTGAAAGGAATTTTCAAGTGACGGGCTTGCCGCCTGGTGTTATTCCGCGGATTCCCGCCCGGCGCGTTTTGTACCCGGTAAAAGCCCCGTCCGCGTGAGCAGGGCGTCCGTGACAAGCAGGACCAGGAGCCCCCACAGCAGGAAGGGCTGAAGGTCAAGGCGGGAGGTGGGCCGCGGTTCGTTCAGGATGGAGGGCAGGTCCAGCCTTTCCCGGCCGCCTGACCTTTGCACCATGTCCAGAAAGGCCTGCCGGGCCGGGCGCGACATGGCCCATTCCGGGTCCAGATTCTGGTTGACGGGGCCGAAAGGCATTGCCTTCCCTCCTATGCGGACGGCTCCGCGCGCCGTAGTTCCGGGAGGCAGGGGGAAGCTGCACCGGAAGGCTCCCGGCTGAAGATGCTCCCAGATGCCCTGAATGGTGCGGGAGCCTTCGCGGCCTGCCAGTTCCAGGGAGATTTCAGGCATTTGGCGCGCTATTTGCGGGATGTTTTCTTCGCAGTAATAGAGGTGGACGAACAGGCGGTCTCCGACGGTTTCCGTACGCACGGAATAGCCCGGCGGCGCGTCCTGTCTGTTGAGCCAGCGGGAGAGGGTCTGGACCAGGTCTCCGTATCCCTCCCAGTTCTGCACGGACTGCCCGAAAGGGCCGCCCAGCGCAAAGGCGACGGCGGCTACGCGTCCCGCCCCCCGGTTCCAGAAGGAGATCAGGGGAGCCTGGTAGCTGTCGGCGGAGATGCAGGCGGCAGTGGCTTCATCCCTCAGGTAGCAGAGGTTGTATCCGTCTATCGTCCGGGGCCAGTCCGGCTGTGCCGCGGCAATCTGGTTCCATCCGGCCGTGCCGTGCAGGGGCGTCTGTTCCTCCAGAAAGGCGGCCCGGGCCACGGAGATGGTTTCCTGCGTGAAGATGTCGGGAATGTCTCCCGGGCGGTCGCAGAAGAAGATGCGGCCTTGTCCCAATTCGGCTATTTCCTTGAGCAGTTCGGCGTCTTGGCTTTTTTCCGTTCCCAGGGCAATGACGCTGACAGTGGCGCCTGCCCGGGTCATTTCGCTCAGCGTGGTTTTATAGTCGTCCGGTTCTTCGGAGTCGTCGGCGTCGGAAAAGAGGATCAGGTGCCTGGTTCCCGCCTGTGTTTTTTGCAGTTCCGCCCATCCGGCCCTGAGCCCTTCCCCCACGAAGATGCCGCCGCCCATGGACTGGATGCGGGAGACGCTGCGGAGCATTTGGTCCCGGTTGGGGCCTATCCGGCTCATATCCACAATGGCGTGCGGAGAGCTGTCGACGGCGTGGACGGAGATGAAGTCTTCATCCGCGAGGTTCAGAATGGTCTGGCAGGCGCCGGCATTCGCCAGGTCCATCTTGGTTTTGCCTCCGGAAGCTGACATGGACATGGACCCCGAACGGTCCAGGACGATGCTCATGGAAGTGAGGAGGCCGGCCCGGTCCTTTTTCAGTTCCATGGAGACGGGGAGCAGTTCGTCCACGGGGGAGGAGAAGTAGCCGCCGGAACCGAAGCTTTGCCTGCCTCCGGCCATGAGCAGGCCGCCGCCCTGTTCCCGCACATAGTAGTTCAGGGCATGGAGGAATTTCCGGGAGACGGCGGAGGCCCTGAGGTTGTTGATGATTACCAGGCCGGCTCCCGACAGGTGGCCGGAGTCCAGCTGCAGGGGATCCGCCGGGCGCTGAACGTCGAATCCCTGTGCGGCAAGGAAGGGGACAAGCGGGTCCCGGTCATAGCCGGAAAGGAGCAGTACCTTGCTGCCTCCCGTTACTTCCACAAGCTGTTCCGCCCGGTTGTTGCCCGTCACGGGATCGCCGGGAGGGGAGATGAATGCTTCATAAGCTGCGCATCCGGGAGTGGAAAGGCGGTCTGTCAGCCGTACGACGGCTTTTCCGTCAACCAGAACCGCCTGTCCCGTCAGGGGTGTTCCGCCGTTTCTGCTTATCCTCCAGGGGACCACGGCCCCGGAACCGGGCGGCCCGGCGATGGCGACCTCCAGCAAAAAGGCTTCCCCCGGACGGATGCGCGCGGGGGCCTTGATATGATCGATGCGGATGTCCGCCTCCCGGTTGACGGAGATCATGCGGTAGTCCACGGGAACCCTGGCGCGGAGGAGCTGTTCCGGCGTGGTGTCCAGAGGACTGGTGGGCCAGCCGTCCGTGACCATCAGGATGCGGTTGACGCGGTCCGGCTCCATTTGTGCCAGGGTATAGGCCAGGGCTTCCGCCATGCATGTATTGGAGGGGCCCCCATTGAAAACAGGGTCCCCCTGTCCCCGGAGTACGGCTTCACGGGCGAAGTCCACCAGCCGGATGCGGTCGCCCGGCCGCTTGCTGCGTTCTAGAATGGACTGGATTTCCGGAGCGTCCGCGGCAGCGGCCCCGTCCGTGGAGCCGGACTGGTCGATCAGCACCCAAAGGTCCATGTCGCTTCCGCCCCTGGTTATCACGGGCTGGGCCAGCGCCAGAACCAGCACGGCCTGGATCAGCAGGCGCACCGGGGAAGCCAGGCGCAGCCGCTTGTATTTCCAGCCTGCCAGAACCAGCAGGGGAACCAGGAAGAACCATTCCGGAGAGAGAAATTGAATCATGGGCGCCGGAGGGTGTTGGGGGTTGACGGTATCCAGGAGGCCATCAGGGCCAGTCCGGCCAGGGTCAGCCACAGGGGGGCAAGAGGGTCGGGCGCGAGATGCCGCCGCGTTTCCTGTTTCAGGTCCTGTAGTCCGCTGTCAAAAGTGGAGCAGTGGGAGAAGTCGCCCATGCGGGCGTCGGAGAACCAGACGGCCCCGTGGAAGTGAGGAGCCGTTTCCGCAGGCGTCCCGGTAATGTCGATGAAGCCGGGTTCTTCCGGCAGGCGCCCGGAGAAGGGCTCTTCTTTCCGCTCCCCGTCCGGCGCCGTGTGGATGATCCGGGAGCCTCCGGGGAGACGGAGGCGCGTTCCTCCGGGAAGGTTGCCCGTGGTGACGCCGGGTGCGCGGGCCTGAACGGCTTCCATGAAACGGCGCACCATCAGCACGGTGGCCGGCAGACGGTCCGCGTTGGAGTCTTCCCATGACCAGTTGAGGAAGAGAGCGCCTTCTTCCAGCCACGCCAGGGGGGTGTTTTCCCGCCAGAGCAGCATCGTAGCGTTTTCCCCCGGAGCCATGCTTCCGGTGCCGGGCACAAGCAGCCCGCTCCAGTTCAGGCCGTCCGTCAGGGGATGCCGTTCCGCCGTCACGGTACGTATTCCTGAGGATTTTTCCGCCGGGCGCCCCAGAATGATGGCCGCGCCGTGAGGCCGGTGGGCGTCTGCCTTGTCTTCAACAAAGATGCGGAGCGTAGCCGTGGAATCCGTGGAAGAGCCGGAGGAGAAGCCGGGCAGGCCGGAATAGATTTTCCGGAAAACATCGGCCGTTTTTTCCGGAACCTGCATTTCCACGGCGACCGGTTTGGGGGCGGGGCGTACCAGCGGCAGAACGTTGTCCAGCGGGAAGGCATCGGGCGCAAGACGGAGCACGGCCGTGCCGCAGCCGGGCGGCAGAGTATATTCAAATTCCGCGACGGCGCCGGGATGGAGCGTCAGTGACTGTTCCTGAGCCACATCTCCCGCGCGGACGGAGACGGTTTTCTGGACAGGGGCGGCAGAGTTGTTTTTTACGGCGATTCTCCAACGCGGCTCTCCCGGCCCTTCCATGTGCGTGATGCCCGCAAATCCGGCGTTGTCAAGCGGCCTGCCCACGCCGCGGGCCGGCTGGCCGGCAGGAACCCGTTCCGGGGTACAGGTAACCAGGCGTGTGAGCCCGCCGGCTCCGGCCATGAAGGCTGCCGTACGCAGGGATTCGGAGAGGTCGTGGGTGGCGGCGTCCGGCATCCACCGGGAAAGGGCCTGGAGGGCGGCGTTCCTGTTGTTCCCGCGGTAGAAGGGCAGGCGCGCCGGGCGGCTTCCCATCAGAACCCAGGTGGTGGGGATGCCCTGTTTTCCGATGTTTTCCATGTCTTCGGCCACGGCCTGAACGGCTTCTTCACGGAAAGGGTGCATGTTTGCGGAGTCATCCATGATGAAGACGACCGTCTGCTCCGCATCCTGCCGGACCCAGCACGGCGCGGCAAGCACCCATGCCAGCAACAGGACCGCGAGCAATTGGAGCCACAGGGCGCGGGAGGAGCGCAGCCTGTCCCAGTTCTTTCCCGTGGCTGCCTCCGGGGCCAGGGATTCCAGCAGAAACATGGTGGCCGTAAGGCGTACCCGCGTTCTGTACTGAAGAAAGTGGATGGCAAGGATGAGGGGTATTCCCAGGAGCGCCCACAGGCCGGCCGTGTTGGTGAGATGAGGGAGCATGGGGAGAAAGAAGGCGGACGTTGGGAATCAGGCGAGCTCCACGGCCCCGCCGCTGAAGGCTTCCGCCGCCAGGGCTTTCGTCAGAGGCAGGTTGCAGGGAATGCGGGAGAAGAGGACTTGGTGCCGCCGGCAGGCCGCGGCCCATAGTTCAAAGTGGACGGCATAGGCACGGGTATAACGCCTGGACAGGCCGGAGGATATGTACTGGTTGCGGATGGCGCCGGATTCACAATTCTTCAGGTGGACATTGCCGGTTTCAGGGAGTACGGCTTCTTCCGGCAGAGTGGGGGCCAGGATCAGGGACAGGCCGCCCCGGGAGGTCATCGGAGCCAGCAGGGCGGAGGGTTCCCCCGGATAGAGAAGGTCGGAGATGAATATTTTCAGGCCGTTGGCGCGCCAGAAGGCAGGGACGGGCATGGTTTCATCCGCGGGCAGCTCCGGCAGTCCGGCGCGCCAGCGGCCCGAGTGGACGTCTTCCATTTCCAGCGGAATGCCGTGCCGCCCCTTGACGGCGTGCATCCGCACCTGCGCGGCCGCCTGCAGGGAGGAAAGCATGCAGAATTGCAGCAGGGCCTCCGTTGCCGCGGCCCGTTCTTCGCAAAGAAACATGGATTCGGAAACATCCACGGCAATGTCCACCAGGGGCGACAATTCCGCCTGATAAACCTTCATGGTGAGCTGGCCGGTCCGGGCGTAGGCCGCCCAGTGGATGCCGCGCGGATCGTCCCCCCACTGGTAGGCGCGGTGGTCCTGAAAGTCTATGGAGTTGCCGGTTTCCCGTCCCGCCCAGCCGCCCTGCACCCCTTTCCACGCCTGGCGGGAAAAAGGCAGGCGGAAGCGCCGGGCCGCCTGCTCGGCTTCCTGCCGGATGCCTGTGGAGGAAGGGGATGCGTTTTCCATGAACATGGCGGGGAAAAATTTCGTCGTGGTCGCGGCTCAGGCGGCTTTTGTCAGGGCTGTTCCGCTCCGTCTTCCTGTTTTTCTCCGCCCTGGCGGGAATTCAAGGATTTTTTCAGGGTGGCAAACCATTCTCCGTTGCTCAGTCCCATCATCAGGAAAGCCGCCATCAGTTCCAGCAGGGCAAAGAAGATGAAGAAGCCGGACGTGTCGAATGTAGCTATTTCCTGTTTGCTGAGGAGGGCAAAGAAGGTGCTGCCGGGCAGGAGGGGCAGATAACCTTCCATGGATATCAGAAGAACCAGGAAGAAGGAGGAAATGCTCCAGAAAAGGATATAGACGAGCAGCGTATTGTTTTTCAGCCTTTTCCAGGCCGGTTTCAGCACAAGGGCCGGCATGACGACGGCATACCACCCGAAGATGGTCAGGCAGATCATGAACAGAATCGACTGGATTCCGTTTCCAGAGCTTGTGGGATGTTCCATGAGATGGAAGAGATAGCCGGAAATGCCAATGAGAAAGGCTGTCAGGATGGAGAAGAAGAAGACTCCGGGCATCCCCGGCAGGAAGAACAGGCGCTGGAACCATCTCGCCGGCTTTTCATCCATCTGCTGCACATGAATGGGGAGCAGGGAGGAGGGAGTCGTCAGTTCGATGACGATCAGGAAGATGCTGTAGAGCCACAGGAAAATGAGGTGGACGGTGGCGATGGATTTCACCAGGGAAGGAGAGTCCAGAATCAAGAGCATGAATACGATGGTGGAGGCATAGACAGGCAGGAGCGTCTTGCGCAGGGGGGCGAAGGTGTTTTCCGCAATGGGAGCGAACCAGCGCTGGGCCAGGATGAGCAGGGTGCGGATGACCAGGAATATGTCCGTCAGAATGACGGCTGTCCGCAGCAGTCCCATCCCGAATCCGTCCTTGAACAGATTGATTTCCAGACCGGAGCTGAACAGGGAGAGGCCCGTGCTGCAAATGAGGAAGAGGAGGCCCATGGTAGCTAGGCGCAGGAGCAGCGGCAGTGCGGACGCCCACAGGCAGAATGCCGTCAGAATGCCGCAGGCCAGATAGATGAAGGAGATGGCCGTCAGGTCCTGCACCAGGTTGATTTGTCCGTAATAGTACCTGATGAAGGCGAAGGGCAGGCAGATGAAAATGATGAGCAGGGCCTGCGCCATGAAGGAAGCCCACTTGCCCATGATGATGCGTCCCGAGGTCTGCCTGGTAAGGAGCAGGAGTTCGCTGTTGCGGGATTCCAGCTCCTCCCTGATGGAGAAGAGTGCCCGGAAGGGAATGGCTCCCGCTACGACGAATATCAGGAAGGTCCAGAAAATGCTGTTGCAGACGCCCGAACTGATAAGAGTTCCGTCGCCGGTGGGGTCCGGAATGAAGCTGAACAGGAAGAACAGGGCCAGCGCCGCCGGGAACAGGCTGAGGAGCAGAATGAAGGAAAGCGTGCGCAGTCCTTGCCGCAACTCCTTGACCAGGGCGGAGGGAAACCATGACGGAAAGTCCGGGGAGGGGGTAGTGGGCGTGCTCATGAGGCGGATGAGGAGGGAGAGACGGTTTGTCCGGACGCGGAGTCCGGTTTTTTATTCTTGTTAAGCAGGATATCGACGAAGGCTTCTTCCAGCCGGCGTTCGCTGCGGTGGAACTCGATGACGGGCAGGTCTGCGCAGAGCTGCCTGAGTTCCCTGGCGACCAGCTCCGGCTCACAGGAGGAGAAAGTGGCCGTAACGCCGTTTTCCTGCACGGAACGCACTTTCCAGCCGGGATGAATGGCCATCCATTCTTCCAGAGGAGCGGTGTTTTCTCCGGCGATTTTCACTTCAAAGGGCCAGCCGGTTTCCTCCTGATGGTGCAACAGGGAGCTTTTGTCGCCGTCATGGACGATGGAACCTCCATCCATGAAAATCAGGGAGTCGCACATTTCCCCCAGTTCGGAGAGGATGTGGGAGCTGATGAGCAGGGTTTTTCCCCTGGCCTTGAGCAGATGCACCAGGTTTTTGAATTCCATGCGCGCCTTGGGGTCCAGCCCGGCGGCGGGTTCGTCCAGAATGAGGAGTTCGGGATCGCTGACCAGGGTGCGCGCCAGGCACAGGCGCTGGGTCTGCCCCTTGGAGAGCTTGTTGATGAGCCGCGTTTGCAGTTCTCCCAGTTCCGTAAAGTCCAGCACTTCATCCACGGCGAAAAGCAGGCGGCTGCCCGGAATGTCGTATGCCCTGGCGAAGAAGTCCAGGTATTCCCGGACGCTGGTGTTTTTGTAGGGATGGAAGTAGTCCGGCATCCAGCCGATCAGAGGACGCACCTCGTTGGGATGGTCCACGGCGTTAATGCCGTTGATCAGGATGCTTCCGGAGTCGGCGAGTTCCAGCGTGGCGAGCATGCGCATGGTGGTCGTCTTTCCGGCACCGTTGGCGCCGATCAGGCCTACGACCTGCCCCTTCCTGATTTGGAAGGAGACGCCGCTGACGGCTTTAACCTGGTCAAAGGATTTGGACAGTCCGGAAACTTCAAGCAAAATGGGCTCTGTCATGGCTGTTGGGGGAGGGGCTGGTTTCCGGCGGCGGGGCCGGAGACGGTGATGCGGGTGTTTTCCCACTTGATGGAGTCCAGGGTGGGAATGGGGCCCAATTCTCCTTCCGTGGATATCATTTCCGCGTGGAAATGGCCCGGAGGCGGTGTTTCAGAAGGTATTTTTTCACTCCGGACGGCTGTCTTCCTTTCTCCTGGCGGCAGGTTTGGAATGCGCCAGTACGTTCCGGAGGCGTCGCGGTAAATGAGGTTGGACAGGGCGCCCGGGAAGGTGCTCTGCAAGACCGGCGCTCCGTCCGGCTGCGGCATGGGAATAACGGTAACGGCCGCCCTGGTGGTGATGGGACGCGTCAGCCTGTGCTCAAGGGTGGATCGGCTGGTGAACCAGCCGCCGCTGCACAAATTCCCCTCCCGCAAGTAGTTTTCCAGTTTTTCCCGGGCATATCCGTTTGCATGGAAGGTTTGGAATTTTTCCTTCTCCAGACGGCAGCCCTGGAGGTGGACGTCTTCCGGGAGCGTGAATTCATTATTCGTCAGAATAAGAGTTTGGCAGACCTGGCTCTGGGTGATCAGTCCCGTATGGTCCTGCGGGTTGACCAGGATGTGCACGGCACGGCTCCCGCGTCCTCCCGTTCCGTCCCCGATCAGGATGACGGCCGCCAAAAGAATGGAAATACCCAGGGAAATAGAGGGAATCAGGATGAACAGGCGCTGCCGTTTGCCGACGGGAGCCCACCGCAGCAGGCAGACCGGTCCCACCAGTACGGCAAAGGCCGCCAGAATAAGGCCGAGCAGGAAAGACGGGGTGGTGAAAAAGTAGGGAAAGGCATCCGGCGTCTTCGGATGAAAAGGCGTGTCGTAATATCCGTCAACCTTTACGGGAAAAATATCCTTGGTTTCAGTTTTCAGCTTGAGGAGTGCCGCTTCCTTTTCCTTGTCCGTCATTCCTTCCAGGGAAGGTACGTGAAGAATAAGACCGCGGCCCAGAGGGGCGGCGGTGATTTTCCTCCCCCGGTCCCCAATGAGCCAGAGGCTCCCTCCCCCCAGCACCCACTGGCGGAGAGCTTTCCTGTGGGGCTCGTCCAGATAAGACGCATATAGCTTTTCAGGAATGATGATGCAGTTCTGGGCTGCATACATGCGGTAGTCCGCCGGCCAGTCCATCAGGTCAAAGGTATTCACCTGCGCGTTGAAGGGACTGTGGGACAACATATTCCATTCGGACGGCGTTTTTTCCTGAAGAACGGCGAAGAAGGGCGCGTCTTCACTGACGGCGAACAGGCTGATGGATTCATCCACGGAATTCCGGTATCGGTATAAGAGCTGGATGTCCGTCATGGACGGATAGATGACGGCCTGCCGCGTTTGTCCCGGAGGAACGGAGAAGGAATACCTCTGCCTGCTGTTGTCGTTCCACAAAGTCTGGAATTCAAAGGTATGGGTGTCTTTCCCGTTCGGGACGTTTTCTATCAGGACACGGGCTGGGGAGATGGAATTGCGCGGGAATTTGTCGCAGGGGGAGCTTACTTCAATTCGAGGGGATTTTTCCGCGCTTCCCGCAGGGGCCGCAAGGGCGGACGGCGGAAGCAGAAGAAAGGCGAAGAGCAGTCCACGGCGTTTCAGCAACTGGCGGAACATGGTTGAACAGGGGGTGGGATTAATGGATTTTAGCTGCGGCGAGAGAATGTGGCAGGGGCTTGTCCTGGGCCGGAATTTCTTTCAGGAGCCGTTCCACGACGTCTCCGGGAGTCGCTCCTTCCAGCTTCGCCATGTGGTCCAGCAGGATGCGGTGTTCCAGCACGGGACGGATGACGGCCTGCACGTCTTCAAAGGAGCAGAAGGGGCGTCCCTGGCGCAGGGCGCGTGCCTTGGCGGCGGCGGCCAGGCCCAGGGCGGCGCGGGGGCTGGCCCCGTATTTGACACCGCGGGCCGCTTCCGATTCGCCGGGATGGGTGGCGTTGACGAGCCTCCCGATGTATCCGGCCACGGCATCCGGGATGGCGATCCGCCGGGCAAGTTCCATCAGGCGGAGAAGTTCCTCCGCGTCCAGCACGCGGGGAACGGCTGGTTCCATGCCCATTTCACGGTTGAGGACGATGCGGGTCAGCACCTCCGCGGGATTTCTGCCTACGTTGATCTTGAACAGGAAGCGGTCAAGCTGGGCTTCCGGCAGCGGGTAGGTGCCTTCCAGTTCAATGGGGTTCTGGGTAGCCAGCACGAAGAAAGGCTCCGGAAGAGAATGGGACTGGCCCATGACGGTGACCTTCCTTTCCTGCATGGCTTCCAGCAGGGCGGACTGGGTTTTGGGGGAGGCCCGGTTGATTTCGTCCGCCAGCATGATGTTGGCGAATACGGGGCCTTCCTGGAAGACGAAGGATTTTCTCCCGTCCGCCTCCTGCAGGACGGGGGTGCCCGTGATGTCTCCGGGCAGCAGGTCCGGGGTGAACTGCACACGCCTTGCCGTGATGTCCAGCGCCTTGGAAAGCCCCTTGACCAGTTCCGTTTTGCCCAGTCCGGGCAAGCCCTCCAGCAGGATGTGGCCGCGGGCCAGAACGCCGGTGAGGATGAGTTCAATGAGATTTTCCTTGCCGAACAGAACCTGGTTCATGGCGGAGGCCAGGGCGTCAAGCTTTTGCACGGCAGTGCCGAGTTCTTCCTGAGAGAGAGAGGGAGGAGCGTTCATAGGGGTCAACCCGGCGGCCGTGGAACCTTGGGCGACAGCACCGGGGGTGGTTGGATTCTGATTCGGTTTTATGACATAGATTCCTGTAGTCCGCAAGCAGAAAGGGAAATCCTTGTGCAGCCTCTTCTTTTTCCGCATTGCCGCAAGAGAGAGCTGACCGAGGAAGCGCTCTGTTGTGAGAGTAAGTTGATGGTACGCGGGTTTTTCCAGAGAGGCTTGGGGCGGATTGTCCGGTGGTTCCGGGACCTGCCGGATGGGAAATCCCCGGGATTGCTGCATGACCGGGAAATTCTGCCAGTCCGCTCGCCGTGGACTTGGGATTCAGTGCGGCTCCCTGGGAGCCCTTGATTTCAACCGTGAGGCCGAGCCACTCTGACAGGGCGTTTTTATGGTATCCTCCATTGTTGGGTCAGTTGTCCACGGAGGACTGGAAAATGTCTGAATGGCTGTATCTGTGGGAGTTTTCGGCGGGATGCCGGGGAGGATGCCATGACCAGGCATGGGAGCTCCGCCGGTACTTGATGACGTTGGAAGCCGCCGCGGCCCGGCACAGCAGGTTACCCCGGTCATTGAACCCGTTGTTGACGCCATATCTCGTATCGCCGGTACAGGTGCATTTCAGCAGGAAGAAGACGGCGAAGGACAGGAGGTATGAAAAGGCTGCGACGAGAAGGAATAGCGTTTTTTCATGCTGGATATGGATTTTCCTCAGGAGTGTGCAGGGGGCTTCATACGCACGGGAGGAAGAAAACGGCAGAAGCGGTCCGGAAGAAAATGATGACGCTATCCTGCAAGACGGGAGGAAGGAAGAATATGGAGCTCATTTCGTCTCCACCCGGTCGTAAAAGACGATGGAGGCTTTTTGCAGCGTGTGCTGCCAGAGCTGGAACCCCACCTGGGCGGCCGGGGTATCTTCCGCCACGGGCAGGGAATCCGTGTCCAGCGCGTACACAGTAACCAGGTACAGGTGCCATCCGTGGCCTGCGGGCGGGAAGCTGCCGCTGTATCCTGCAAAACCGGCGTCGTTGCGTATCTGGACAGTCTGTTCCGGCATCAGGCCCAGGGCAGGGTCTCCCGCGCCGGAGGGCAATTCCCGGACGGAGGAAGGCAGATTGACGGCCAGCCAGTGCCAGAAGCCGCTGCCCGTGGGCGCGTCCGGATCATGGATGGTAATGGCAAAGCTTTTTGTCCCTTCCGGAGGATTGATCCAGGAAAGCTGGGGGGAACGGTTTCCGCCGCCCACACTGAAGTGCCGCTGGGGCTGCTGGACTACGCCGCCGAGGTCGTTGCTGTGAAGAGTGAATGTTGATGGCATGGGGATGATGATTTTGTCTGTGGATGATTCGTTCAAAATGCGGAGGCCGTCTCAGGGGCACCTTTTCCGGGGAACTGCTCCCGCAGCGTGGATTCGGTCCTGTCGCGCATGGACTGTATTCACTCCTTCTTGATCCTGCCTTCCCAGTCATGTTCGGTCAAGCCGGGAATCCAGGAAATGTCCCTCTCCTTTTCGAAATCCGCCAGCAGGGTCAGAATGTTTTTCCGAGAATGCTTAATTTATTTTCTGTTGTTAACGAATAATTTACGTGATTTATGGCGTTTCGAGTACACAAGAACATTGTTCCCTGTCTTCCAGATCGACTTCATCCAGGCACACCGAAATTGTCGCATGATATTCCTGGCCGGGGACAAGTTCCCGATAGTTCAAGGGGCGCTGGAAGGTCATTTTACCAATTTCCTCATTCAGAATACGGACATCTCCACGTTCCGTTCTCAACTCCGTAGTAAAGAAGAAATCCGCCGTCTTGTCGTTGATTTCATCCGGAATCCGGACAGGTTGCTTCCTTCGCAACGGCCATGCTACGGGTTTCCCCTTCGCTGACAGGAGGCAGGAAGCAAGGCGGCTCCATCGTACCGGGTTCCGTGACTTGATCGGTCTTTGCTCCATCCATTGGCCTTCGCCAGGGCGATAATCTGGCGGGTCACCTCATTTAGGACTTTCTGTCCGGCGCAGTAGGGACGGTCGTTTTCCTTATCCGGTAGCTGTTTAGTATATTCCATATACTTTAGTCCAAAGAGATATTGCCGAAGCAAGAGAAAATTTCTCCATGTATTGAATTGCTTCATCAATCTCGAATCCAACACAAGAAATAGATCTCTGCTCCAATTCTTCCTGTATTTTCAATTCTTTCCAGTAGATATGTTATAATAGTAGCTTGGACATTTGAAAAATGGTGCTACGGCCAGCAAGGCAGCGCCCCATGAAGAGCCGAATCTCTTGGAAGCCTTGCAGAAGCTGAAACGGCAGAAAATTGAATGAGGTCCGGCCTTCGTGGTTCATCGGCCGGCGATCCCTGAAACTGTGGCGCTTCCTTTTTGGGATCAAATGCGGTATTGTTCGGTGTGCATGGAAAAGAGCATGGACATAGGCGGGTTTTTCGGGCTGGAATTGCCGGAGTACGGCAATTTCCCGCAATGGCATGCGGGGCGGAGCGTGGCCGTGAATTCCGGGAGGCGGGCTCTGGAATACATTCTGCGCTGTCTGGGCGACGTGCGCCGCATTTATGTCCCCTGGTACACATGCGCCACGATTCTGGAACCAATGGAGCTGCTCCGTATCCCGTATTCCTTTTACCGCATTAACGAAGGGCTGGAACCGGAAAGCCTGCCTGTTCTGGAGGAAGGAGAGTATTTCCTGTACGCCAATTACTTCGGCATTAAGGAGGCATGCGTGAATATGCTGGCGGCCCGGTACGGGGAAAGGCTGATTGTGGACAATGCGCTGGCATTGTATTCTTCGCCGCGCCCCCGAACAGCGGCCCTGTACAGCCCGCGCAAATTTTCCGGCCTGCCGGACGGCGGCGTGGTCGTGATGGACCGTCCGTGCCTGGAACTGGAAGAGCAGGACGAGTCCCTTCCTCATGCCGCTTTTTTGCTGGAATGCGCGGCCTGCGGACCGGAGGCGGCCTCTTGCGCATGTGAACGGAGCGAACGGCGCCTGAAGTCGGCCCCCCTGCGCCGCATGTCCCGTTTGACGGAATGCCTGATCAACGGCATTGATTATGAAAGCGCACGGCGCCAGAGGTTGGAAAATTTCTTGTTCCTGCATGAACGTCTGGGACATTTGAACAGGCTGTCTCCGGATGTAGGCACCATGTCCGCTCCATATTGCTATCCGTTCCGGACGGGATTGCCGGAATTGCGGGATGCGCTGATAGACGCGCATATTCTGATTCCCCTGTTGTGGCCGGAAGTTCTGGAATGGGCTCCGTTTGACGGAGCGGAACGGAAGCTGGCGTTGAACCTGCTGCCCCTGCCTGTAGACCAGCGTTGCGGCAGGGAGGAGATGGAAAGAATTGCCTGTGCGGTGGAGAATTTTTATTCCTGACAGAGTATTGTAAATTTGTTGGAAAATGGATAATAATGCATTGACGATGTAAAGAGAATGTCCTAAGATATTTGTATATGTCCAACTACCTTTCCTCTCTGGGCTATCCTTTCCGGGAACGTCCCATGGTTTTTGTTTTCAGTGTACTGATCGTCTGGGCGATGTACCTGGCCTTGTGGGCTCCCGTGCTCGGCTGGATTGCCAATTTTTGCTTCCTCGGCCCCTTTATGTGCGCCTTCTGTATGAAAATGGTGAGGCAGTCCGCTATGGGCGATGAGGGAATCTGCCATTTCCCCGAGTTGGAGGGCTGGTTTGAGTCTCTTTTTCTGCCTTATGTGCGGACTCTTGTGTGCGCCGTCATTTCCTTTCTCCCCTTTTCCATTTACCTGAATATGGTTGACTGGGAGCCGGACGCTCTTCCGGCATGGTTTTTCATGATAGTGGGGGTTATCTATTTCCCCGGGATATTTATGAGAACGGCTCTCCTGGACAGTTTTGACGGCCTTTCCCCCTCCGGCTGGTGGGATCTCGTCAAGAAGGCGCCCATGACTTATCTGGGACTGGTTTTCAGTGTTTTGGCGGGGGTGGTGATTGTGCTGTACCTTCCTTCCGGAGTATGGATGACTTTCCTTACGCTGTCCGTGATCCTTTACATGATCTGCGTGCTGATGAACGTCTTCGGCCTGTTTCTGCTGAAGCATGAATTTGCTGAGGATGAAGATGATGACGGCTTTTCCATTACCAGTGCGGATTGATGCCGGGGCTCCGGACGGTAGAGAAATTCTGGAATGGATGGGAGCGTAAGAGCCTTTCTTTTTTGTTTTTCCGTTTCTGGGAGGAAATTCCGCATGAGTCCTTTCGGGCTGGGTTGCCGGACATGCAGGCTGGGAAAGGGGGCGTGGCGGCACAGCCCCCTTTTAACATGGATTTAGGGTTAAAACGGAGTACAATGTGCAACATTCATGAGTGCTTATTTTATAGTCATGGTTTCCATGGACGAAACTGTGGACCGTGCGCCGTACGATTCCTACATCGACCGGGTGAAGCCGATTGTGGAAAGCTTCGGCGGGGAATATCTCGTACGCACGGAAGTGATTGACTCGCCTTTGCCCGGAGATAGGCCGGACAGGATGATTATCATCCGTTTTCCCAACCGGAAAAAACTGGATGAATGCTTTGCCAGTGAGGAGTATCGCCGGATCATGGCGCTGCGCACGGAAACGGTAAGGGCAAAGGCGTTTATTGCCGAAGGCTTGTGAAAGGCTTCCCTCAGGTTCGCTGCTTGAGGCGCGGTTGCCGGGTGACGGGGAAAATCTGCGGATTCATACATGTTTCCCTGATCCGGGAGAGGAGAAGATATCCGGTGGAATGCCCGTTCAACAGGACCGGGAAAGAAGGTATCCGGCTGTCTTTCTTTCTGCGGGGCAGTCGGGAATGTGGCGGGGATGCGTGAATTTTTTAGTGTGCTATAGGGGAATTCCGTGTTTTTTGCTTTTCCGGCGGTTCTTTGGAGCAGGACGGGAATTTCTTTTCGGAATTATGCGGAATAATCTTGTTGGGATACTACATGGTTGCTGATGCTGAAATTCAGTCATCAATCCGCAGAAGAAACAGGCAGGCTGAGGCAAGACCTGCATAATAGTTCCGTTTCTTTTTCTTCGTATCCTGTCTTCCGTATGTATCGCTCCACCGTGGCAGGCTGTCCCGGGTAGCATTGAAACAGAAAGGGCTGCCATGTTTGTTCCAGTGAATTTTTGAAGAGTCCGGCTCTCATGTTTGTTGTATCTGCGTTGGAGAAAAATATTTTCATGATTTTCCGTGCATTTTGCCGCCTTTCCAGGCGGCAGAAGAGCGAATGATGGCATTCCGTTTAATGAATGGGATAGGTCCGGCCCCACACGGGGCACGATATTCAATATCCCGGGCCGCATGAGGTTTTTGTTAAAGAAAATGCGGGCATTCGCCCTGCGGCAGCGTCATTAGTTGCGTTCTCTGCTGAACGGTGAACGGGAAGGGATATGTCTCATCAGCCAGCGGACGTTCGTTTCCGGCAGCGTTTCCGCCGGCAGAGTTGCCGGAGGGGAAATATGCCGGCGTGGCGTCTTTTTCCGGTAAAAGGTCATGAAAGTAGCCATCACGGGGTCCAGCGGATTCATAGGCAGCCATTTGTCCAAGCGCCTGGCGGTGCTGGGACATGAGGCGGTGCCCTTGTGGCGCTATTTGTTCACACAGGACAGCCTGGATTGTCTGGTGCAGTCGCTGGCGGGATGCGCCGCCGTGGTCAATCTGGCGGGGGCCCCTCTTGACCGCCGCTGGACGGATGCCTACAAGCTGGAATTGATGGACAGCCGGATCATGACCACGCGCAAGCTGGTGGAGGCGGTCAATCTTCTGCACGAACCTCCGGGAGTGATGATTTCCACGTCCGCCGTGGGATATTACAGTCCGGAAGGCTGCCATGGCGAGCACGACGATCCGGCGGAGGGTTCTTTTCTGGCTGAATTGTGCGAGGCCTGGGAAGCGGAGGCGGAACGCGTGAACGATCACGTCCGCCTGGTCCGTGTTCGGTTTGGCGTGGTGCTTTCCCCGGATGGCGGCGCGCTTCCCAAAATGATCATGCCGACCCGCTTCGGGGTGACGGTTTCCATAGGAAAGCCGGATCATGCCTTTTCCTGGGTGGCCCTGGACGATCTGGTGAATGCGCTGGCGTTTATCCTGGAGCACGGAGATGTTTCCGGACCGGTCAATGTGACGGCCCCCGAACGCACCACCAATGAGGAGTTTTATAAAGCCGTGGCGGAACATTTCCATACCAGGGTATCCGTCCGTGTTCCGGATGCCGCCGTACGGCTGGTGATGGGTGAGGCCTCCCAGGTGGTTACCAGCGGCCAGTGCGCCGAGCCGGAGACTCTCCTGCGCGAAGGCTTTGAATTCCAGTATCCCGGTATCAGTACGTTTTTCAATAAAGCATTTCCCGTCAAGTCATGAGTATGTTGCAAACCATCGTTACGTCCCTGTTTCACGGGCATTCCGTGAAAACCCCTGCCATGCCGGATTTCAATCTGGAACGTTATTTGGGAGAATGGCATGAGATCGCCCGCCTGGAGAATTGGTTTGAGCGCGGCTTGCGCAAGGTGTACGCCCGTTATGACCGTGGAGAAGACGGTACCGTTTCCGTGACTAACGGCGGTTATGACGCCCGTACCGGAGAGCGGCGCGAGGTGCATGCCCGCGCCAGGGTGGCAGATGCCCCGAACCATTTGAAAGTGTACTTCGTGCCAGTTCTGTACGGACGGTATGAGGTGGCTTTTGTGGATGAGTATTACACCCGTGCTGTGGTATCCGGCGGTTCCCTGAATTATTTGTGGCTGCTGTCCCGGAATCCCGACGTGGAAGAAGATCATTTGGAACAGATGCTGCGCTGTGCGCGGGATCTGGGGTATGATACGTCCCGGTTGATTTATTCCCATTCCTTTTGTCCGGCGGAGGCTGGAGTGGGGCAGTGCCGTTAACGGGCTTTCCGGGGCCGGGGCGTTTTTCCTTGGCAGACTTTTTCCTGTTTTCCCATCTTTCCGGGGTGCCCGGGAGCTGTGGAATTTTCCCTTTGCCCCCATTGGCCGATGGTCCTGGGGTATGAAGGTCCGGAATTTTAATTGCCGGAAAACGGCCCCGTTAATTTACGGCAAGGCGGTATTTCAGCCGTATTCCCTCATCACCGTAATACGACTGGGCGCTGGAAATTTTGGTCCCTGAAAGCTGTGTTTTCGGAATAGAAATGCTTTATTTGACGGTAGGGAAAAGAGTTTCTTTCTTCGTCTTTCGAGGGGGTTTTCCAGACGGGGGACGCCAGCCGCACAGGTTGAACGTGGCCGTGAGAGAAGCGGTTTTCAGGTTTACGAGCTTTTCTTTATGTAATTTATTGTTCGTAACGGCAGGGGCCGGAGTTGCAGGCGGACAGCGCCTTGAAGGGAAAGAGCCTGTAAAATAAAAACGGAGGAATGAATCGAATGCGCTTGCAATCGGGGCGGAGAAGTTTATGTTGTCATTCATCCAAACATTGGATGTTTGGATGAATGACCTAAAGAAGGAGTAACAATGGATATTATTCATGACAACGCCGCTGATCTCAGCGCATTGAACGGCAAGACCGTTGCCGTTATCGGATATGGCGCGCAGGGCCGCGCCCAGGCACTTTGCATGCGTGACTCCGGTGTGAACGTGATTATCGGCGTTCGCCCCGGCAAGTCTTTTGACGCCGCCACCCAGGAAGGTTTCCAGGTGATGAGCGTGGCTGAAGCCGCCGAAAAGGCGGACATCATCCACATTCTTCTTCCGGATGAAAGCCACGGTTCCGTGTACGAAGCTGAAATCAAGCCCCACCTGAAAGCCGGCAAGACGCTTTGCTGCTCCCACGGCTTCGCCTATGTGTTCAACACCATCGTTCCCCCCGCGGACGTGGACGTAATCATGGTGGCCCCCAAGGGACCGGGCACGGAAGTGCGCCGCGTGTTTGAAGAAGGCTTCGGCTGCCCCGGCCTCATTGCCGTGCACCAGAATCCCTCCGGCAAGGCCCGCGACGTGGCCCTTGCGATGGCGAAGGCAGAAGGCCTGACCCGCGGCGGCGTGCTGGAATGCACGATGGCCCAGGAAACTTATGAAGACCTGTTCGGCGAACAAAACGTGCTTTGCGGCGGTCTGGTGGACCTGATGAAGTACGGCTTTGAAACGTTGACGGAAGCCGGTTATCCCCCGGAAATGGCCTATTTTGAATGCGTGCATGAAGCCAAGCTGATCGTGGATCTGATCTACAACGGCGGCATCCAGAAGATGAATTCCGTGATTTCCAACACCGCCGAGTTCGGCGAGTACTACAACGGCCCGCAGATTCTGCCCGCCGACGTGAAGGAACGCATGAAGGAATCCCTGAAGCGCATCGAATCCGGCAAGTTCGCCAAGGACTGGCTGGAAGAAGCTGCGAAGGGCGCTCCCAACCTCAAGGCGAAGCGCGAAGCCCTGGGCCAGCACCCGGTGGAAATCGTGGGCGCCAAGATCCGCAGCCTGTTTGAAAGGAACTGACGTTTCTTTTGATTTTTTTCACGGGCCGCTCCTCCGGACGAGACGGAGCGGCCCGGACAATCATCGGGCTTCCCCGCGGAAGCCCTTCTTTTTCTGGATATGGACAATTTTCTGCCGGCCGTCAATGTGGAGAACGCCAGGGTGTACCTGGGCGGCCAGGAAATCCTGCACAATATTTCCTGGCAGGTGCGGCGCGGAGAGCGCTGTTTTATTCTGGGTGCGAACGGGGCCGGAAAGACCACCCTGGTCAAACTGCTGATGGGTTTTGCGTGGCCCCTGTTCGGCGCCAGAGTGCAGGTGTTGGGCAAAACGTTCGGGCACGTGAACCTGCTGGAGTTGCGCAAATCCATTGCGTGGGTGAGCCCGTTCATGCACAAGTGGCTGGAGGACGGGGCCTGGAACGGGCGCGACATGGTGCTTTCCGGGCCGGACGGAACGATCGGCCTTCTGCGCGAGCCGACCCTGGAAGAGGAGGAGAAGGCGGCCGGGATCATGAAGTCTCTGAAGGCGGAGCATTTGATGGACAGGCCCGTGGTGGCCATGTCTTCCGGAGAACAGGTGAAGGTGCTCATTGCCCGTGCGCTGATGACGAATCCGGAGTTGATGATTCTGGACGAGCCGAGCGTTTACCTGGACCTGGCTGGCCGCGAGTTTTTATTGAAGACCATTGAAGAGCTGGCGGCCACTCGGCCGGACCTGACCATGATTTTTATCACCCAGCGCATTGAGGACATTTTGCCGGTATTTGATTGCGGGATGATTCTGAAGTCCGGCGAGATCGTGGCGCGGGGCACCCGGGACGAGGTGCTGACGGAGGAGAATTTGAAGAACGCCTTTGATCTGGACATTCAGTTGATCAGGACGGACAAGGGGCGTCTCTGGACGGTGATTCGCTGAGATTTCCATGAAAAAAGGAAAACAGATGGATTTGAAGAAGCCCGTAAGGCTGTCTCTTTCCCGCCAGGTGCTCAATGCCATGGAGGCCATGATACGGTCCGGCCAATGGCAGGTGGGCGACCGCATTCCGGCGGAACCGGAGCTGGCCCGCGCCTTTTCCGTGAGCCACAATACCATCCGGGAAGCCCTTCAATCCCTGATCCACATGGGAATGCTGGAAGCCCGGCCCGGGGACGGCACGTACGTGATGGCCTCCGACCGTTTTGCCGTGGCAGTCAGCAACCGGCTCCGGGAGTCGGAGCTGCCCCAGATTCTGGAAGCGCGTCTGGCGCTGGAAAAGGAAATTGCGCGCCTGGCCGCCGTGAAGAGGACGGAAGAGGATCTGGAGATTTTGGAGGCCGCATTGAAGGACTGCCATGCCAGGGTCAGACCAGGCATTGAAGACGACATGCTGTTCCATGCAGCCGTGGCCCGGGCCACGCACAACCCGGTGCTTGCGGAGCTGTACAATGTGATCATCCGCAACGTGCAGGAGAATCTGGAAAGCCTGCTTGAAGAGAAGCAGTACGATCCCGGAGCGATGAAGCTCCATGACGACCTTCTGGACGCCATCCGCGGCCGGAAAGCGGACGCCGCGGAGAACATTATTGTGAAAATCGTGGAGTTTGATACGGTCAGCATCAGCGGAGAGCCGCCGGAATAGGCCGTTCCGTTTCAGACCGTGTTTTCGATCAAGTGTGCCGCGTTCCTGCCGATGAATGGTTCCATCAATGAATATTATTGTCCCTGGTGCGGTTCCGTGCTGCCGGGGGAGGACGTCAATTTGCGAACCGGGCTTGCCCTGTGCCGTTCCTGCGGTTATACGGGAAAGGCGGATGATGTGAAGAGGGCCGGTTTCCGCGTGGAAAAGCCGTCGTGCATCACGCTGGACAAGTGCAGCATGAACGGGAGAAGGCTGGTTTACCGCCGCTTCGGCTGGGAGGGGCTTGCCCTGATGGTCTTTGCCGCCGTATGGGATTCGGCACTGGTCTCTTTCCTGTCCAATATTTTTTCTTCCTCCATCAGCAATATGCATGCAGCGGTTCTGCTGTTGTTTCTGCTTCCGTTCGTGCTGGCCGGCATAGTTGTTCCCGTCATGGGGCTCCTGCTGTTGTTCGGCAGGATGGTGGTGGAGGTGGGCCGTGGACAAGGTACCGTATTCCGGGGGATAGGACCGGTGGGGTGGAGCAGGCGGTTTTCCTTTTCCGGGAAGGAGACGGCGCGGGTTGTGGAAGTGAAATCACCCAAGGGGGCCGTTCTCCAGCTTGTTGCCGTTCCTCAGCCGGGCGGGAAGGATTTCCGTTTCGGCTGGGGGAACCAGGATGTTCAAGTGGCCGAATACATTTGTGCGTGGCTGAACCGGAAATCCGTTTAGGAATGCCGTCATGGCGGGCGGGCAGTTCCGGTTGTTTCCGGTCGCGCACTGTTGATGTGAAGCGGAGAGGTTGTGCGGGATATGGAAATCGGATTGTTTGAGGGTTAAGGCGTATTTGTACTTTCCAGAACCGGGGAATATGTTAGATTAACCGTCAATGACTGCCCCGGTTGAATTGAGATGCCCGCAGTGCGGCGCTCCGTTGGCGATGGAAGATGTGAATGTGGCTGCGGATGTCATCCTGTGCCGCTCCTGCAATTGCACAGGCAAATTTTCCGATCTGGTTCAGGAGAAGAATGATGAGGAAATTCTGGAGACTCTTCCATGCCGCATGAAGGTGATGAAAACGCCGCGCGGCCTGGAAGTGACGTACAGGAAATCAAAGGCCATCGGATTTTTCTTTTTGTTTTTTGCCCTGTTCTGGAACGGCTTTTTGTGTGTTTTCCTGTTCAGTTCTTCCGGAAAGGAAAGAACCGGAAGTTTGATTGAACAGTTGTTTTTCATTCCTTTTATCCTGGTGGGGATTGGGGTACTGGCCGGCGCCGTTTATGCGTTGTTCGGCCGCATGACGCTGACGTTGAATCCCGGCCGGGGCGAACTGTTCCGCGGGGTGGGGGATATGGGCCGCCGCCAGAAGTTTCTTCTGGCCAAGGATGCCCGCATTACCATTGAAGACAGCAGCATGCGGCAGAATGACAGGGTGCTGCACAAGATCGTGGTGGAGCAGCCGGGCGGCAAGCCGTTCCAGTTTGGCACGGGAATTGCGGAAGAGGAGGCGCAGCAGTATGTAGCGGCCCTGTTGCGGCAGATGAGGGACTAGCTCACGGCATTTCCGGTGCAGTGCCTGATTATCCGGAATATCATGAAACGACTTTCATGGCTGCTTTTTTTCAAGTGAACTGTCCGAAGTGCGGAGCACCTCTGCTGCCGGAGAATGTGAATGTAGCCAGGAACGTGTTCCTGTGCCGCGCCTGTTCCCGCATGGGAAAATTTTCGGAACTGATGCAGACGGAGGAAGAAAAGGGGATTCCGGAAGTCATGCCGCACGGAGTTTCGGTTGCCAAGGACATGCACGGCATCGTACTGCACTTCGGGAAGATGAAGAAGGAGGGCTTTTTCCTGCTGCTGTTTTCCCTGGTCTGGAATGCGGTGATCTCCTTTTTCCTGTACGTCATGGCTTCCGGAAAGCCTTATACCTTGAACGGCGTCAAGAAGACCGGCATGGACGAAACTGCGCTGCTGTTCATCATTCCATTTGTGCTGATAGGCGCTGCTACCTTGTTTGGGGCCATGTTCCTTCTGTTCGGTGCCGCAAAACTGGCATTGAGGCCGGGCCGGGGGGAATTGTTCCGGGGATTGTGGGGCGTGGGCAGGAGGCAGCGGTTCCTTTTGGCGAAGGGCGCCCGGATTGCCTTGGAGGATGAGGGCGGTGGAAGGGTGCTTGTTTCTGTGGAACAGCCGTCCGGTAGACCGTTCCTATTCGCTATGACGGCCATGGATACGGAAATGGGGAAGTACCTTGCGGCGGTGCTCAGACAGTGGAGGGAATAGGCTTTTTTGATAGATCCATTCATGGAGATACGTAGATTTAGCCAAATGATCAGGAAATTATACACGGTACTGGCCTTTGCGGGACTTTTTTGTTCCGTGGCTGTAGCGGAAACTCACACGGCCGCCCGGCCGAATATGATTGTCATTCTGGCGGATGATTTGGGATACGGGGATTTGGGATGCACGGGCTCCAAGCAGATTCCGACTCCTTCCATAGACAGGCTGGCAAAAGAGGGCGTGTTCTGTTCCCGCGCGTATGTGACGGCTCCCATGTGCGCCCCCTCCCGCATGGGACTGTTGACCGGACGGTTCCCGAAGCGCTACGGCATCACCACCAACCCCAATTCCAAAGTAGACTATTTGCCGGAATCCCATTACGGGCTGCCCCTGACGGAAAAGCTGATTCCCGAATATTTGAAGCCTTTCGGCTACCGGAGCGCTGTATTCGGCAAATGGCATCTGGGCCATACGAAGGGGTTTACCCCTCCGGAACGGGGATTTACCCATTGGTGGGGATTCCTGGGCGGCTCCCGCGATTATTTCCCCCGGAAAAAGGAGATAGAGGGCTTGAATCCGTCCGCCATTGAGTCTAACTTCACGGACAAGACGGGCATTACCTACCTGACGGACGACATTACGGGCAGGGCCGTGGAGTTTCTGAATGAAGCGAAGCAGGACAAGAAGCCGTTTTTCATGTTCGTCTCCTACAATGCGCCGCACTGGCCCATGCAGGCCAAGCCGGAAGACATAGCCCTGTTCAAGAATATCCAGAACCGGGAGCGCAGATTGTATTGCGCCATGGTGTACGCCATGGACAAGGGCATAGGGCGCATTCTGGACACCCTGAAAAAAGACGGCCTGGACGGAAACACCATGGTGGTTTTCCTTTCCGACAACGGCGGAGCGCCGGAGGCCCCGTCCTGCAACGCTCCCTTCCGTGGTCACAAGAGGCTGCATTTTGAGGGCGGCGTGCGTGTGCCGTTCATCATCAAATACCCGGCGGACAAGAGGCTTGTGCCCGGAAGCGTGTGCAAGCAGCCTGTGTCCACGGTGGACCTGCTTCCGGCCCTGCTGAAAGCTAATGGAGCAGAGATCCCCAAAAATCTGGACGGGATGGATATCCTGTCCCTGGTGGGGAACCGAACGGGCGAGGTGCCGCGAACGATGTTCTGGTGCACGGATTACACTTCCGCCGTGATGGATGGAGACCTGAAGTACCTGCTGGTGCCGGACCGTGCCCCGCAGTGCTACCGCGTCAGCAACGACTATCAGGAACAGAAGGATCTTTATTTCCAGAATCCCGCGCTTGCCGTACCTCTGGCACAGAAGCTGGGTTCCTATCTGACGGAGACTCCAGCCTGCCGTTATCCCGACAGCATTCAGTGGTCCTCCAAGCTGTTGAAGGAATATTCCAGGGCGGCCAGGCCGGAAGTGCAGCCGGGCAAGTAAGCCGGACTGTACCAGGTACGCAAGTTTTTTTCGTCCATGCCTTCCGGGACCAGGGTTACGGAAGGCATGGGGACTTCCCCTCAAAAGATTGCGGGGAAATATGAAATGAGAGGGATTCTGCAGTGTTCAAAATGATATTCATGGAAATGATGCTGTTGATTTATTGAAACCCGGATTTCAGGTTACTAACAATTATGGATAAAAATACTCGATCCCATCAATATTTCGCGAACCTCATGGAGGGAATATATCCTGCATCGCCCCTGCCGAGTGATGAACAATTTAAAATATGTATCAATTTCCTGGATGGTGAATCTTTTGCGCTCCCTGTAATTGAATTTTGCCATTATGCGCATGCCAGAAAAATAAACTGGATTGCATGTTCATGGGAACGGGATCTGCTTCCTCTTAAGTATGATACGACAATTTTACCGTCTTATATTTTTTCAACAACGTTTCTTAGATATTATTTCCCGTCATGCTTAAAATTGACTGTCGAATATTTTTTGGGTGATTATCATGAAGACGACATCGGGAATATCGACTCTTTTGTACAACATTCCATTGACAGTATCATTAATAATTACGATGCATTGAATGCAAGTGAGAAGAAGTTGATATCGGAAATATCAGAGCTGATAGAGAATAACTCATTTTACGATTATAAAAGCGAGTGCATGGAACTGAAAAGAATAATGATGTGCTGAGGATGCGGCGAAGAAAGAACATACGAGATTATGAACGGTTTCTCAGCAGGCAATGAAATGATATAATAAAAATACTGAAACAGACCATTATGAAGGAATGTAGTCTTTTTCGCAAGTCTCTGATTATAATATTTCGATGATTTTCAAAGGTAAATAAATTGCGGTGAAAATATTTTCACCTTTCGAAGGCAAAAATTATCCTGATAGTTATCAATAAATAATAAGTAAAGATTGTTGCTGTCGGCCGCCTTTCCATGTTGCGGTACCCATGATGAGGCTGCTCCTGGTTGTAGTGTTTGAGTCATTCGTTAAAAATCTTCTGGAGTTTTCCCGCGCTGGTATAAAATTTCTGTCCAGGGCTATGTCAAAAAACTCTTCCTCGGACGCCCTGTTGAAATGTCTCGTAAAGCCGTTTGTTTTAGGCGTTGCGGTACATGCTTTACGACGTTCAATACCGTTTAGCTCCGGGTAGATTTCATCATGGTGAGGGGTAAAGCTTGCCGCAGTATTTTCTCCCATGAACCGTCAGGATGGTTTCTATGTTCAAGCCGTGCTTCTCATGGATGGTAACGCGTCGTTATGCAGATGAGAGCTGCATGGTCGGGAAATTTGCCCATGTACAGGCAGACTCTTCTAACTTCCTTGAGTTTTCCTGCATAGAGGATGTCCTGACAGAGCTGGTACTTGGGAGGTTTGCTTTCCACATACCGTTCCTTGGAGTAGGGGATGGCTTTTCCGATGAATTTAATCTGCTCTGCGCTGAGCTGTTTGCCCTGGATAAGGTGCTCTTCTTCCAGCTTCAAGAGCTGTTTTATATGGCTGCCTTCCTTTTGCGGATTTTGATCGACCAGTTCCAGGATGCGTTTTCAACTTCGTCTGATGTGGTTTGAGGGTGCGTCTTATGGATTGGAGGCAGATCTAGTAAATCTTCAAAGCCTTGTTCCTTGAAAACGTTTGCGGTATTCGTAGAATTGGGCAGGTGAGATGTCTCTTTCCCGACATACCCGGCTGGCATTGTCGAGTTCTTCGGCGAGTTTGGGATCTCAAGGCGCTGGGGCTTGATTGGGTTTCGGCTTTTGTTTCCTTTTTGGTACTGGAGTTGAATCTAGTTGGTAAGATGCCCGACTATGAATTTACAGGACTTGTGTGTAATATATTTGTTCTTTCCAAGACAGGAATTTCAATAATGCAGGGCTCCTGCGGGCAAAGATTCTTCCGGACGGATGAAAGGAACGGTTTTACCTGCCGGAAATGTTGAGTTTGAAACGTGATTTTTTTGCAGTGAAGCATAGTTTCGCTTGATTGGTAACAAGGGCTGCATATTTTTTTCGCTCATATTTTTTTTGATTTTTTTTGATGAGTGTAATTTTTAATATATGTTCGTTTTATTTGTGTTGTGATTATTTTCTAACATTTTTTGCTAGGCCCAGTTGATTTTATATATATAGTTTTTGGATATTGTATGAATATTTACATGTCCCTCTCTAGATCAATAGAATTAAGGAAGAATACATCAGGAAGTTACAAGGTCAGATTGACCATTGACCGTGGAAACAAATATTGCGGAGCCAGAAAGTCTCTCGGACTGGGTACTCACCAGGAAGAGTGTGCGTTAAGGCGCGCTTATCTGATACGGTGTTTGCTGTTTCATATGGGGTGGTTTCCCGGAGGAAAGATTGCCGTAAAGAGACAGCCGGGAAAGGATGGCAAGAGGATTTTCTGGTCGGGTGTAGAGCATTCCCAATATGATGAGATTCTAAAGATAGGGAGAAGAGGAGGACACCTGAAGGAGGGCGGGACCATGATGATTTGGTATCAGGTTAACGGCGATGAGGTTGTCCGATGTCATCGGCTGCGCATTTCCGGCTGGAAGACGAACGACCGGGAAGGCGATTTGAAGGTGCTGACGCATGGATTGCAGCATTGTGCGACGGAACAGCGTCAGAATCCCTGCCGGATTTTGAGTATTCAGATTGCTCCGGATCCAGATGCAGCAGGGCAGGAGGAGCATTGACCGGTTTACTGAGGAATAAGGGATGTAGAACAAAGTAGTATTTGGGAAGGGGATTTTGTCCCAAGACCCGGGTATGAGTTCAGCTATAACGGAAATGGCAGTGAATTTTAAAGGGAGATAGGGGAGATAGGGGATGGATGGCGGGTCTGACCGTTTTCTCTTTTGTTTTATGCGTGTAAAAAAGGCCCCGGAGGAAAAAATCCGTCCGGGGCCTGAAAAGGGAAGAATAAAGTATGTTATTTTTTAGCGGGCAGTTTCACCTGGATGTGAATGTCACGCAGCTGGCGTTCTTCCGCCGGGGCCGGAGAGTCGCTCATGAGGTCCACGCCGCGGTTGTTTTTCGGGAAAGCAATGACTTCGCGAATGGATTCCGCATCACAGATCATCATGACCAGGCGGTCCAGGCCCAGCGCCAGACCGCCGTGGGGAGGAGCCCCGAAGCTGAAAGCGTCCAGGATATGCCCGAATTGTTCGCGGGCCTGTTCTTCCGTGATGCCGAGCGCCTTGAACATGGCGGATTGCAGGTCGCGTTCGTGAATTCGGATGGAACCGCCACCGAGTTCCGTACCGTTGAGCACCACATCGTAAGCCTGGGCGCGGAGGTCGGCAGAGAGTTCTCCCTTGAGCAGTTTTTCCTCGTCTTCCTTGACGGGACGGGTGAACGGATGGTGGATGGCCGCCCAGCGCTGTTCTTCCTCATCCCAGCCGAGCAGGGGGAATTCGATGACCCACAGGAAGTCGCGCTCCTTGTTGTCCTTGAGAAGTTCCATGAATTCGGCGCATTGCAGGCGCACGCGGCCCAGGATGTCGCAGGAGGGTTCCCACGGACCGGCGGCAAAGAGAATGAGGTCTCCGGTTTCAATGTCCAGGGCTTCCGTGAGTTTCTGCTTTTCTTCTTCAGAAAGGAATTTGGAGATGGGGCTTCTCCAGTCGTCTTCACGCACTTTGATGTAGGCCAGCCCCTTGGCTCCGGCTTCCACGGCGGTTTTCGTGAGGGTGTCTATCTGACCGACGGAGGCGGTTCCGAAGCCCTTGGCGTTGATGGCCTTGACCACGCCGCCATTTTGCACGGCGGAGGCGAATACCTTGAAGCCGCTGTTTTCAAAGATGGAGGAGACGTCCGTGAGTTTCATGCTGAAGCGGCGTTCCGGCTTGTCGGAGCCGTATTGGTCCATGGCTTCCTTCCAGGTCATGCGCGGGAAGGGAGTGGGAATGTCCACGTCCAGGGCTTCCTTGTACACGCGCTTGAGTAGTCCTTCCACCAGGTTGTAGATGTCTTCCGGCGTGATGAAGGAGGCTTCAATGTCCACCTGCGTGAATTCCGGCTGCCGGTCCGCGCGCAGGTCTTCGTCGCGGAAGCAGCGGGCAATCTGAAAGTAGCGTTCCATGCCCGCTACCATGAGAAGCTGTTTGTACTGCTGGGGCGCCTGGGGCAGGGCATAGAATTTGCCGGGGGCCAAACGGGAGGGGACCAGGAAGTCGCGCGCGCCTTCCGGCGTGGATTTGGAGAGGATGGGGGTTTCAATTTCCAGGAAGCCGTGTTCATCCAGATAGTCCCGCGTGGTTTTGGTGACGCGGTGGCGGATCTGCATGTTGCGGGCCATGGAGGGACGGCGCAGGTCCAGAAAGCGGTATTTGAGGCGCAAGTCTTCGTTGGAGAGGGCCCGGTCCAGCTGGAAGGGGAGCACATCCGCCTTGTTGATGACGTTGAGGGCATTGGCGGAGACTTCGATTTCCCCGGTGGGAAGGTCTGCATTGGTGGTGTCCACTGTGTCCGTTTTCAAGCGGGCTTCCACCGTGCCGGAGATTTGGATCATGTCCTCGGAGCGGAGCTGCTGGGATGCCCTGGCCACGTCCTGGCTGACTTCCGGATGGAAGACTGCCTGGGTGATGCCGGTGCGGTCGCGCAAGTCGATAAATATGACGCCGCCGTGGTCGCGGACGGAGTCTACCCAGCCGATGAGGGTGGTCGGCTTGCCAATGTCCGCAGCGCGCAATTCGCTGCAGGTATGAGTGCGGTATGAGTTCATCTTTGTTTAAAATGGATGGTGGTGAAATGCTGGATCAGGCACGGTTCGCGACGGTTGCAATGGAGTCGAACAGGTCTTCCATGGCTATTTGGGCGGAGGTGCGTGCCGTCAGGTCGCGCAGTTCCAGGGTGGGGAATTCATCGCCGACCACCAGGGCAAGACGTGCCCCGGATTTGACGGCTTTCTGCATCTGTCCGTTGAATTTGGTGAAGGTCAGGGGGATGTCCACGCTGTAGCCCTGGTCACGGAGGGCCGAGGCGATGGAGAGTACTTCCGCACGGCGGTTTTCGGACGCTTGTATGATGAAGACGTCACATCCCGCGGCCGCCAGCGCCGCTTCTTTCAATGCCCTGGCACGAGGCGTCTGGTCGATGAGATGGCCGATGACGGCGTCTCCCATGGCGAAGCCTGTTGCGGGCATGTCCACCGCATTGCCGGAGAGGGCGGCCACGAGGGTGTCGTACCGACCTCCGCCGGCTACGGCGCGCAGGCTTCTTTGCGTGTCAAAGATTTCAAAGACCAGGCCGGTGTAGTACGCCAGGCCGCGGACTACGGAGAGGTCCAGCTTGACATAGGTTTCCAGGCCGCGAGCCGTCAGGTCCTTCAGCAGGGTTTCGTAGCGTTCGGAAGCTCCGGCAGGCGGGTTTTCAATGAAGTCCACGAGGTTGTTGCGGCTGATGCCGAAGGCATCTAGCTTGCGCTGGCATTCTTCCGGACGGTCGCGTTCGAATTTGTCCACGATACCAAGGAAAAGGGGGATGTCCTGTTCCTGTACACCGTGTTCCGCAGCGAACCTGATCCAAGCTTCACGGTCGGAGACGCGGACGATGAAGTCATTCTGCGTGAAGCCCAGTTCCCTCATGCAGTCGATAGCCAGGGCAATGAGTTCAGAGTCCGCCCAGGCGGAGCTTTCCCCCAGAATGTCCGCGTTGAACTGGTAGAATTCGCGCAGGCGTCCTTTTTGCGGTTTTTCGTAACGGAAGCAGGAGCCAATTTCAAACCACTTGAGCGGCTTGGTGTATTCCCGCTGGTACGCGGCGGCGATGCGTCCCAGGGAAGCCGTCAGTTCCGGGCGGATGGTGATGTCCCGTTCCCCCTGGTCCATGAAGCGGAAGAGCTGGGTGGGCAGTTCGCCTCCGCTTTTTTTCAGGTACAGTTCCGTGGCTTCCACCGTGGGGCCTTCCCATTCCAGGAATCCGTAGCGGTGCGCCACTCTTTTCCACACGTCAAAGAGGTAGTTGCGCACGGCGCAGTCCGCCGGGGAGAAGTCGCGGAATCCGGGAAGTGGTTGAAAGCGAGCGTCTGGCATAACCTGAGTAAAGGAATGTTAACTGAGGACGAAACAGTTTACAGGATTTTAATGCCTTGGCAAGCCCACATACTTACGATGAAGGAATTTCAAAGGAAAAGACATGAGCGGCCATGGCCGGAGCGGGTGATGAAGAAAGATGCTGATGCAGAAGGGGAACAGCGAGAATTTGAATTGTGTTTCAAGGCAATAAGATTATTCTTTGGAAATAATTGCCTTATTCCAATGATGGTGCGTGTTTTTCCCATTGCCTGTATTCTGGTTGCCGCCTGCATGCCTGAGACTGCTTTGGGCAGGGAGATGGGGCCCGATCCTTTGAAGGATTTACAGTATGATTTGAAGGAGGGCAACAAGATTGCCGAGAAGATAATTCGTTTATTGAAAAGTGTGAGAGAAAGGCAGCGTCTGGGTCCCGATGTACAGAAGAAGTCTGACGAAGATACTGTAAGAGCCCTTACAGTGGATGCCTGGAATGTCATGATCATTACAGGCAGGACGAGTTATTCTCCCGAATTATTGCGTTCCCGGGAAGCGTTGGAAGCAAAGGAGCTTGCATGTGTCCAGAGAGGAATTCTGGATGAAGCTGTGGACAGCTTTTTCCGCGACGGATTGATGGATGATGTGATTTGCAACGGAATCATGGATATATATCAGGCCATGGAAAGATGTTTTTGGGGAAAGACCGTTTTTCATGAGAATGGCCGGAAGGGTGCCTTTTCCCTCCTGCCCCCCTGCCTGTATGAGTATTTGGCCGTGAGCGTTTCCAGGCATGTGGAGGAGGTTAGGTCTATTCTAAAGAAGGCCGGGGCAGGGGAAGGAGACCAGGAGGCTGTGAAAGAATTGTGGAAAAAGGATTTTTCCTTATGGGATATTCAGAATTTGGCTGTATTGGCAAAAGATATGGTTATGCAGGAAGATATAGGGATACCGTGGGCACATGAGATAAGAATGGCGGCCGGAAGGCTTGACGCCGCCGTGAAGGAGCTGGAGGAAGGCGGGTATATGACGGAGCGCCTTGCCCAGGCCGTCGATCTGGTGTACATGCGGCTGGCCCTTCCCCGGCAGAGATATTCCGGAGCGGGAAATTCCCAATAAGGCCCTTTTGTTTATTGGAAAACGCGGCGTTTTTATTTGACCGGGAGACGGTATGACATAGGATAAGTGAGAAAGATTCACTTTTTCTGAATCAAATATCAGTATTGATTATGTGTAAAGATTGCGGATGCGGAGGTGAACACACCCATGAAGGACACGCCCACGGCATGGACGTCCATGTTCCCGTGCTGGATGCCAATGACCGTTTGGCGGAACGCAACAGAGGTTTTTTTGAAGCAAAGAAGCTGCTGGTCATCAATGTATTTTCCTCTCCCGGCTCCGGCAAGACATCCTTGCTGCAAAAGACGGCGGAGATGTTGAGGAACCGTGTCAGAATGGGGGTGATTGTTGGAGACCTGGCTACGGATCATGACGCCGAACGCCTGAGCCGTGCGGATATTCCCGTAGTGCAGATTACCACCGGCACGATGTGCCATTTGGATGCCCGCATGATTGCGGAGGCGATGAAGCGGATGCCGCTGGATGACCTGGATGTGCTGGTGATTGAGAATGTGGGGAACCTGGTGTGTCCCGCTTCCTATGATTTGGGGGAAGGAATGCGCGTGGTCCTGCTTTCCGTCACGGAAGGGGAAGACAAGCCTTTGAAGTATCCCCCCATGTTCCATTCCGCAGACGTGGCCCTGGTGACCAAGTCGGATCTGGCGGATGCCGTAGATTTTGACCGGGATGCCGCGCTGGCGGCTCTGAACAAGGTGGCTCATCACGCGCGCGTGGTTGAGTTGTCTTCCAAGACAGGGGAAGGAATGGATATTTGGTGCGGGGAGATTGAGGAACGGGTGCGCCGCATTCGTTCAGGAAGAGTTCAGGAGCATGTCCACCATCACCATTGAACAGGCTGTTTCAGCCTTGAAGATCGACATTACCGGCATGGTTCAGGGGGTCGGCTTCCGGCCCCACGTGTATCGGCTGGCCTCGCGTTTCGGCCTGAAAGGCTTCGTGCGCAATACGGAGTCCGGCGTGGAGATCCGCGTGGAGGGAGATGCGGGGGATGCCGAACGTTTTTTTGCGGAATTGATGGAAAGCCTGCCGGAACATGCCCGCGTTTACGGAACGGAACAGACCGTTTGCGAGCCTGCCGGGTATGAAGAGTTCCTGATTTTGGAGAGCGATCCCGCTTCCGGCGGCGTGCCGATCATGCTGCCGGACCTGGCTCCGTGCCCGGAGTGCCTCCGGGAGATGCGCGATCCGTCTTCCCGGCGCTATCATTATCCTTTTACCAACTGTACCCATTGCGGTCCCCGTTATTCCATTATCGAGTCCATGCCGTACGACCGCTCCGGAACCAGCATGAAGGGGTTCCGGATGTGTCCGGAATGCATGAAGGAGTACCAGGACGTGGGGGATCGGCGTTTCCATGCCCAGCCCATCGCCTGCCCGGAATGCGGGCCTTCCATGAAGGTGTTGTTTTCAGATGGTTCCGAGCTGGGCTTCGGCCACGGTTTTGATACCCCTGCGGCTCAGGTGGCATGGGTGCTGGCGGACGGCCTGATTGTGGCCCTCATGGGGGTGGGCGGTTTCCAGTTGCTGGCAGATGCCGCGTCCGAAGGAGCCGTCAGACGGCTGAGGAAGCTGAAGGGGAGGGATGCCAAGCCGTTTGCCGTGATGGTGCCGGATATGGCTGCGGCAGAGGCTCTGTGCCATTTGACGGAGGAGGAGAAGCGGCTGCTGGCGTCTCCCGAGGCTCCCATCGTACTGGCGGTCAAGAGGAAGAATGTGGATTTGGCGCCTTCCGTATGCATGTTCAGCCGTTTTGCCGGGATTATGCTGCCGTCTTCCCCGGTGCATGCGCTGCTGATGGATATGTGGAGAAAGCCTCTCGTGGTGACCAGCGGCAATTTGAGCGGGGAGCCTTTGTGCATTTCCGTGGAAGAGGCGTTGCAGAAGCTGGAGAATGCGGCGGACGTGTTTTTCGTGCACGACCGGCCGATCGTGCGTCCGGTGGATGATTCCGTGGTGCGCGTGGCGGGCGGCAGAACCATGATGGTGCGCCGGGCCCGCGGTTATGCGCCCCGGCCTGTATGGCGCACCGCGCCGGAGGCGCCTAAGGTGCTGGCTCTCGGCTCCGGGTTGAAGAATACCGTTTGCTGGCTGAAGGATGGCGTGGCCGTGATGAGCCAGCATCTGGGGGATTTGGACAGCGCCGCCGCCCTGCGCGCTTTTGAGCGGACGGTGGAAGTTCTGGGGAGTACCTTGAAGGCCGTGCCGGATGTGATTGCCGTGGACGCCCATCCGGACAATCCGACGGCAGCGCTCGCCCGGCGTTTGGCCAGGGAATGGGGCGTTTCCGTTTTTCCCGTACAGCATCATCAGGCGCATGTGCTTGCCTGCGCCGCAGAGAATGGAACTCCTTTCCCCGCCCTGGGCGTAGCCTGGGACGGAACGGGGTTCGGCACGGATGGAACGGTGTGGGGTGGTGAGTTTTTTATCATGGAGGAGCAGGGTGCTCCCAAACGGGTGGCGCGGATCAGGCCGTTCCTGCTGCCCGGCGGGGATGAAGCGGTGAAGGAGCCGGCCCGCTGCGCCTGCGCCCTGGCCCGGCAAATGGCTGAGTGGGGGACGGATGGACTGTTCCGGCGCCTGGAGCACGGAATTCCTCCCCGGAAGCGGCAGGCTCTGGAAACGATGATGGAGCGGCATGTTCATTGCCCGGCAACGTCTTCCATGGGGAGGCTGTTTGATGCGGTGGCGTTCTGGTGCGGTTTTGACGGTGCGGCGGGGTGCGAAGGCCATGCCGCCATGGTGCTGGAGTCTTGGGCAGCCTCCCTTCCCGAAGACGGCCCGGAGGGCGATTCGTACGAATGGGTGATGCATGAAGAAGGCAGCCTGCTGGAGCTGGACTGGAGACCCGTTCTGAAAGCGTTGAATGATGATTTGCTGGCCGGTGTTTCCCGTTGCCGGATGGCCCGGAAGTTTCATGAAAGCCTCGTGAACCTGGTGTTTGATGTGGCGGAGCGTTTTTCCCAGGACAGGCTGGTGCTGGGAGGCGGCTGCTTTCAAAATGCGTTTTTGCTTGAAGGCCTGATGGGCATGGCGCAGTCTAGGGCGTGCGTTTTGTCGCTGCCGCAGCGCGTCCCCTGCAATGACGGAGGGATTTCCCTGGGGCAGGCGGCCGCCGCCGTGCGTCAATGGAAAGGATAAAGTATGTGTTTGGCCGTTCCCGGAAAAATCGTAAGCGTTCATGAAAAAGATCCTCTGTTCCGCCTGGGCGTGGTGGATTTCGGCGGAGTGACGCGGGAAGTGAATCTGGCCTGCGTGCCAGAAGCGGAGGTGGGGAGTTACGTTATTGTGCATGTGGGAATGGCCCTGAGCGTGCTGGATGAGGAAACCGCCCTTGAGACAAGGAGGGAGATGCGCGAGATCGTGGAGAATTCCGAACCCGTGTGAGGGCCGTTTCATCCGGATAACAGGAAGATTTGCTCGTCGAATTTATGCAGGAGGAAGTTTATCAACTGCTTGATGACCTGAATCATGCCGTTACGCGCCCGTGGGCGGTGATGGAAGTGTGCGGCGGCCAGACGCATGCGATCGCTTCCCTGGGACTGGAAGAATTGCTTCCGCCGGAGCTGCGCCTGATTCACGGCCCCGGCTGCCCGGTCTGCGTCACCTCCGTGGATTTGATTGACCGGGCCGTGGAGCTGAGTCTCAAGCCTGGTGTGGCTGTGTGCAGTTACGGCGATATGATGAGGGTTCCTGGTTCCCACGGGGATTTGCTGTCCGCCAAGGCGTGCGGCGGGGATGTCCGGCTGATGTATTCTCCGCTGGAGGCTGTTGCGCTGGCGGGGGCCAATCCCGGTCTGGACGTGGTGTTTTTTGCCGTGGGTTTTGAGACTACCGCTCCGGCTACGGCGCTGGCCATGCAGCAGGCGCGTGCCCTGGGGTATGCCAATTTTTCCGTGCTTTGCGCCCATGTTCTGGTGCCTCCCGCCCTGGAATGGCTGATGGACCAGCAGGAAGGAAGGCCGGATGGCTTCCTGGCTCCCGGACATGTTTGCGCCGTGACGGGGGAGAAGGATTACGGGCGTCTTGCCGAGCGCTACCGGGTGCCGATGACAGTTACCGGGTTTGAAGGAACGGACCTGCTCCGCGGCATTCTAATGTGCGTCCGTCAGCTTGAGGCCGGGGAGCATGGCGTCCGGAATGCCTACCGGCGTTACGCAAGGCTGGAAGGGAATCCAGCCGCCAAAAGGCGGATGGAAGATGTTTTTGAAACGGAGGATCGTCATTGGCGCGGGCTGGGGCTGATACCGGACGGCGGCATGAAGGTGCGATCGGAATGGCGGCATATGGATGCTTCCGTCCGTTTTGACTGCCGCGCCTGTGACGGCACGGCGGATGAGGCTTCCGGCTGCATGGCCGGGCAGGTGCTGCGCGGTTTGCTGAAGCCGGTGGAATGCCCCCATTTCGCTTCTTCCTGTACGCCGCTGAATCCGCTGGGGGCTCCCATGGTGTCCGGGGAAGGGGCCTGTGCGGCCTATTACCGCTATAAAAGGAGCTGATTTTATTTCTTATGTTTGAGTGTCCTGTTCCAGAATCCGTTTCCGACCGCATCCAGATGGCTCACGGCGGCGGTGGCCGCCTGATGAATGACCTGATCCGCTCCGTGTTTCTGGAGGCTTTCGGCTCTCCGTCCGGCAGCGTGCAAAATGATTCCGCCGTGTTGCCTTTTCCTGCAGGGCGTCTGGCGGTGACAACGGATAGCTTCGTGGTGCAGCCCCTGGAGTTTCCCGGCGGCAATATCGGCTCCCTGGCCGTTCACGGGACGGTGAATGATTTGGCCATGAGCGGCGCGGAACCGCTGTACCTGACGGCGGGGGTCATTCTGGAGGAGGGGCTTTCCCTGGATGTCCTGAACAGAGTGGTACGCTCCATGGCTGAGGCTGCCCGTCTGGCGGGCGTTCGCATCGTCACAGGGGATACGAAGGTGGTGGAACGGGGAAAGGGCGATGGTATTTATATCAATACCGCCGGGGTGGGAGCAGTGCCGCATGATCTGGAGATCAGCCCTGCCTCCGTGCGTCCGGGGGATGTCGTTCTGCTGAGCGGGGATTTGGGCAGGCACGGCATGACGATCATGGGCCTGCGGTCGGGGTTGTCCTTTGGCGAAGATTTGTGCAGTGATTCGGCGCCTCTTCATGAGTCCGTAGCCGCGCTGATCCGTGCCGGGATTCCCGTGCATTGCCTGAGGGACGTGACCCGCGGCGGTTTGACGGCCACTCTTTCAGAGATTGCAGAGGCTTCCGGGCTCACAGTGAAGCTGGATGAAATGTCCATTCCGGTCCGGGATGACGTGAGGGCTGCGTGCGGCCTGCTGGGATTGGACCCGCTGCAAGTGGCGTGCGAAGGGCGTTATCTCGCGATTTTGCCCGGAGAATATGAAGATGAGGCGTTGCGCCTGATGCGCAGTTGCAGCGTTTCCTCCGGGGCCTGTCTGGTTGGCCGGGCGGAGGAGTTCGGGGCGGCTCCCCTGCTGATGAAGGGCAGACTGGGCGTGGAGCGGGTACTTGGCATGCCGTCCGGCATGCAGCTTCCGAGGATTTGCTGAGGACGGGACGGTTGAAAGCGCCATTCCTGGCGGCAATTTTCCGTTCCGGATTTCAGCAGGGAAGCGGATGACCCGCTTCCCTGCCGGTTCCATGGTTTTCATAGGGAATTGCCGGAGCGGCTGCGTGAGCCGTCAATGATGCGGCAGCCGGCTTTTTATGGGTGTGTTTGTTGGGAAATGATTAGATTAACAATGGTTCTCCTGCCGGAGCTTCCGGAAGTTTTTTCAATGCCGCCTGTGCCTGAACATGGCCCTGGTCCGCCGCTTTCTGCAGCCATTCCCTTGCCGTGTCCAGGTTGCGTTCCACGCCAAATCCATGCTGGTACATGATTCCCACGTTGTACTGTTCGGATGCATAGCCGGCTCTGGCGGCGCGCTTGTTCCGGTTGATCCATTCCGTGGCTTCCGCTTTATTGAAGTCGAGGGCCTTGCAGGCTTTTTCCCATGTGTCTCCATATTTCATGGCTGCACGGGCAAACCCTGCCAGGGCGGCTTTTCTCGTGTATTCCTCGGCAAGTTGCATATTTTTTTCCACTCCGTCCGTTCCTACTCGGTAAAGATGGGCCAGTCCCCAGTAACCGTTGGGGCTGCCGAGGTCGGCGGCTTTCTGGAAATGCTGGAGGGCTTCCGGATGCTTTTTGTGGGACATGGCGAATACGGCATTGGAGAGGAATCTCTCGGCTTTCGCGAATTCGTAGAATTCCGGAATGGCTGCCCATTCGGATTTCAGCTTGTCCCGGTCCTTTTTGGATTTGGGCGGCATGCCGGAGGGCGGGGAAAAGCGGAAGATGGGCATGTAGCCGGAGGCTCCCGCGTTTGCCAGGCCGGACATCAGAAAACAGCCCGGCTGGATGCGCCACATGTGCATGTACATGACCCGCTCAGCCGGGAGGGAATCCTTTTCAATCCAGTCCGGCATGTTCATGGGCGGTCCGTAAAGCCCCGTCAGTCCGTTCAGCATGCGCTTATACAGGGATTTTAGGCGCGTATCGTATTCATCCTTGCTCACTTTTGAGTTGGAATAGAAGGAAACGGATCTCAGCGCCCCCTCTTTGTCGTAGTCAAAGTGAAGGGAAAAGTAGAGTCCGCCGATGGGCTTTTTCGTTTTGAAGGCCCCGTTGAGTCCGGTCCGGCTCAAGTAGGCGTCCGTACCGGGGCCTTCAAGGGATTTGCAGGATTTCAGGGAACTCAGCAATTGGGATTCCTGCATTCCTGCTTCCAAAGGGCCGTAAAGCGGCGAGGCATGGCAGCAGAAGGGTGTGCACAATGCAGCTGCATAGCTGTAATAGGCTATAGGTTTCATTGGGGTGTGATGGGATTGGGATTGTTGTTCATTTCAATAGCGAATTAGTAATCCGGCTGAAATGCACAACAGAAGTAAAATAAGACGGACTATGATTATTTTCAAGAAATTATGTTATCATCTAACAGATATGTTCCATTTGGTCTTCATTCGGGATAATAATGGATTGAATTGGAGAAATATACTTGATATGAAAAACTAATATTGACGCCGGATTACTAATCCGGAGTCTGTGGAATGTTTTTGTTATGTGTGATTGGAATGTTATTGTATACAGTCAGTTATTTATTTTGTTAGAAAATCTGTCAGGTCTTTTCCAGAGAATGGAAGTTTTGCATCCTTGTATGAAAACGCTCTAGCCTGCGATTAACGGTGATTGTTTTTTTTCAGAAAAATATTGCCCATTATTCATATATTCGGTTTTTAACGGGTTGGCATGTAGCGGAAGCTTGGCGGATTATAAATCCGCCGCCCGTTCGCAATGGTGGAATGGTTGTCCCATACGACATACTGTCAACGGATAATAGTTGAATCGCCTGTGAGGACGCTGGCCGTTATTTATGAAGATTCGTGTTCTTTTTTGCGCAGGAAATCGTTTTTTCTTAAAATTTTTGATTGACTGCGGATTTATAATGCGCGTTTTCGTCAGACAATCGTTTATGTGGTTTGTTGTCAGATATCAACACGGTTTAAGGCAACTGAATGTTGTGGGAAACGGGAAAAAAGGCGGTCGCCATCAAGTCGTTTTTCAGTTCGGTGTACAGGCCGGACAACGATGGCTGGTGACGATTTTGTTTCGCTGTCCGGCTTGTTTGACCAGGTGCTCCGGTTCATGGTACCGGGGCATGAGAATTGATTTGGTGACAGATACCTATGAGCCGGACGTAAATGGCGTGGCCATGACTCTCGGCCGCCTGGTGAAGGATCTGAAGGCCCGGGGCCATCTGGTGCATGTTCTGAGGGCATCCGAACGAGGGAGCGCATCCATGATGGGCGAGACGGCCATGCCGTCCCTGTCCCTTCCCATTTACCATGAAGTGAAGATAGGGCTGCCTTCCGTCGACAGGTTTCGTTCCCGGTGGTTGAGGAAGAGACCGGATGTGGTGTATGTTGCCACGGAAAGCCCCATGGGCGCGTCTGCGTCCAAGGCGGCGAGGGCGCTGGAAATTCCCGTGGTGATGGGGTTCCACACCAATTTTCACCAGTACATGAAGAATTACAATTTTTCAGGGTTGGTAAATGCCGCTCTGAATTACCTGCGCAAATTGCATAATCGGGCCAGATTGACCGTGGTACCGACGGAAGAAATGCTCATTTCCCTGAGCGGACTTGGTTTTGAACGTCTGGCCGTCATGGGACGCGGTGTAGATACGGTTCTGTTTGACCCCGAAAAGAGGGATATTTCCCTGCGCCAGTCCTGGGGCGTCTGGCGGGATGAAATTGTGTTCGGAGTGGTGGGGCGCCTGGCCCGGGAAAAGAACCTGGTTACGGTTTTGAGCCTTTATACCCGCCTTCAGCGGGAGTTCCCGGACCGCGGAATGAAAATGGTTGTGGTGGGGGACGGCCCCATGATGAACGGCTTGCGTAGCGAATTTCCGGACGCCGTGTTTTGTGGCGTCCGCAGCGGGGAGGACCTGGCACGGCATTACGCGGCAATGGACGTGCTTCTGTTTGCCAGTGAGACGGAAACATTCGGCAACGTGTTGCTGGAAGGAATGGCCAGCGGGCTGGCAACAGTGAGCTACCGTTATGCCGCGTCCGCAGATGTAGTACTCAACGGTGTGAACGGCCTGCAGGCGGAGAAGGGGGATGTGGAGGGCTTTTATGCGGCCATGCGCCGCCTGCTTCAGGAGGCGGAGCTGGTCCGCAGGCTGGGAGAACAGGGGCGGCAGGCCGTCCGTTTCAGAACCTGGGACGCCGTCTGCGACCGGTTTGAGGAAATTCTTGCTTCCGTAGCCTGTGAGGAGAACGGCGCGGGATGCGCGCGTCCCCCATGCGGTGCGGTGCTGGAGTGCCGTACGGTGTTTCTTTCCGATATTCACTTGGGGACCAAGGATTCCAGGGCGGACGAATGCCGCAGGTTCCTGAAGCATATCCGGGCGGAAAAGATCGTGCTGGTGGGGGACATTGTGGATGCCTGGGCTCTTTCCCGCGGCAGCCGCTGGCGCAGGCGGCATACGCGTTTTATCCGCACTCTGTTGAAGAAGATGGAACAGGAGGACGTGGAAGTACTGTACCTGCGCGGGAATCACGATGACGTTCTGGAGCGGTTTCTTCCCTTCGCCCTGGGGCGGCTGCACATCGCCAAGGAATATGTTCACGGGGCGGCGGACGGCCGCCGTTACCTGTGCGTGCACGGCGACGGGTTTGACGCCATTTCCACCAATCACCGGTGGCTGGCGGTGCTCGGCTCTCTGGGCTATGACGTGCTGCTGATGGTCAACCGTTTGTACAACAGGTACCGTGCCTGGCGCGGCAAGGAGTATTATTCCGTTTCCCGCGCCATCAAGGGAAAGGTGAAATCCGCCGTCAATTTCATCGGCAAGTATGAGGAACAGCTTCAGAATCTGGCGGTCAAAAGACAGTGCGAAGGGATCATCGCCGGGCATGTGCACCATCCGGCGGACGCCATGGTGGGGGATATACGCTATCTGAATTGCGGAGACTGGGTGGAAACCATGAGTGCGGTGGTGGAATATACCGACGGCCGGATGGAAACGCTGCTTTACAAGGATTTCATGAAGCGCCTGGCGTATGGGGAATGCTGTGGTTCCGTCAATTCCGCCGGAGGAAATGCGGAGTGGGCATCCGCCACACATGGGACAAAGTGACCGGGTGGGACATTTTGTCACTGTTTTGATGTGACAAAATGTCGCTTTTGGGCATGCCAGCGGAATGTATGAAGAAGTTGTAAAATATATACATATTTGATTTACAGTAGATTATTTTATTTTCTTTCCATTTGGACGGGGCTGGCATGGCATTTGCATCAAGGAAGACAAGAACATGAGTTTACCTGTATGACACTTCAGGTCATAGGGAGATCAAATCTCAACGGAATCCATTTAAAACAATCTAACATAACGATATGGCTAAAATATTAGGAATTGACTTGGGCACGACCAACTCGTGCATGGCTGTGATGGAAGGCGGTCAGGCGACCGTTCTTGAAAACAGCGAAGGTGCGCGCACCACTCCCTCCATTGTGGCCTTCACCAAAAGCGGTGAACGTCTCGTGGGGCAGGCCGCCAAACGCCAGGCGGTAACCAATCCGAAGAACACCGTGTTTTCCTCCAAGCGTCTGATCGGCCGCAAGTACAGCGAGCTGACGGACGAGGATAAAAAGGTTCCTTATGAAATTGTGGAAGCTCCCAACGGGGATGCTTACATCCGCGTGGAAGTGGGCGGTGAAAAGAAAACTTTCTCACCCCAGGAAATCGCTTCCATGGTGCTGGCCAAGCTGAAGGCCGATGCGGAATCCAAACTGGGCGAAACTATCACGGAAGCCGTGATCACCGTCCCCGCCTATTTCAACGACGCCCAGCGCAACGCGACCAAGGCCGCCGGTGAAATCGCCGGGCTGAAGGTGCGCCGCATCATTAACGAACCGACCGCTGCGGCCCTGGCCTACGGCCTGGACAAGAAGTCCAATGAAAACATCGCCGTTTATGACCTTGGCGGCGGCACTTTCGATATTTCCGTGCTGGAAATCGGCGACGGCGTCTTCGAAGTAAAAGCTTCCGACGGCGATACCCACCTGGGCGGCGACGACTGGGACAACGCGATCATTTCCTGGATCATGGATGAGTTCAAGAAGGATTCCGGCATGGATCTTTCCAATCAGCCGGACGCCATCCAGCGTATCAAGGAAGAGGCTGAAAAGGCCAAGATTGCCCTTTCCTCCACCCAGAGCTACGATATCAGCCTGCCGTTCATCACGGCGGACGCTTCCGGCCCCAAGCATATTCAGCTGACGCTGAGCCGTCCCAAACTGGAACAGCTTACGGAAGACCTGCTGGACCGCACCCGCAAGCCCGTGCTGGACTGCATTTCCGCCTCCGGACTGAAGACCGGCGACATTGATGAACTGGTGCTGGTGGGCGGCATGACCCGCATGCCCGCCGTTCAGGAAATGGCCCACACGCTGGCCGGCAAGGAACCCCACAAGGGCGTGAACCCGGACGAAGTGGTGGCTGTAGGCGCCGCTATTCAGGGTGGCGTCCTCCAGGGCGACGTGAATGACGTTCTGCTGCTGGACGTGACTCCCCTGACATTGTCCATTGAAACAATGGGCGGCATCGCCACTCCGATGATCGACCGCAACACGACCATCCCCGTGCGCAAGAGCCAGGTATTCTCCACCGCTGCGGACAACCAGCCCGCCGTGGATATCCGCGTGTGCCAGGGCGAACGCAAAATGTTTGAGGACAACAAGCTTCTCGGCAACTTCAAACTGGACGGCATTTCTCCGGCTCCCCGCGGCGTGCCTCAGATTGAAGTTACCTTCGACATTGACGCCAACGGCATTCTGCACGTTTCCGCCAAGGACAAGGGGACCGGCAAGGAACAGAAGATTTCCATTCAAGGTTCCAGCGGCCTTTCCAAGGATGAAATCGAGCGCGCCAAGCGCGATGCGGAAGCCCATGCGGAAGAAGACAAGAGGCGCGCCGAAGAAATTGACACCGTCAACCAGGCCGACTCCCTTTGCTTCTCCGTGGAACGCCAGCTTAAAGACATGGGCGACAAGCTGCCCGCGGATCTCAAGAGCGACATTGAAGGCAAGGTGACCAAGTTGAAGGAAGCCATTTCCAGGAAGGACTATGAGGCTATCAAGTCCGGCAAGAGCGACCTGGAAGCCAAACTGGAAGCCCTTTACAAGGCAGCGGAAGCCGCCCAGCAGTCCGCCGGTGCGTCCGGCCCCATGCCGGGAGCCGCTCCTGAGGAAGAAGCTTCCGACGGCCCCCGCAAGGCTAAAGGCCGCGTGGTGGACGCCGAAATCGTCGACGACGACAAATAAACCTTTTCCGGAGGGTGGGGAAAATCCTCCTCCCCCTCCTCCGGAACATTACATCCATATATTCATCTACAATAAAACAAACACAACATACTATGGCTAACATCAAACCCCTCGGACAACGTGTGCTGGTCAAGCGCATTGAAGCTGAAACCAAAACCGCCGGCGGCCTGTTCCTGCCGGACACCGCCAAGGAAAAACCGCAGGAAGCTGAAGTGATCTCCGTAGGTACCGGAGGCCGCGACGAGAAAGGCGCCCTGATCGAATTCACCGTCAAGCCCGGCGACCGGGTTCTCATTTCCAAGTACGGCGGTACGGAAATCAAGCTGGACGGAGAAGATTATCTGATTCTGTCTGAAAACGACATTCTGGCCATCATCGGCTAAACCAACCTTATTTATTCACACACATCTTTAAAAACCTGATATTATGGCTAAACAAATCCAATTTGATGAAACCGCTCGCCAGGCGCTGCTCCGCGGCGTGGAACAGATCGCCAAGGCTGTCAAGAGCACGCTGGGCCCTGCCGGTCGCAACGTGGTGATCGACAAGAAATTCGGCTCTCCCCTCATCACCAAGGACGGTGTGACAGTGGCCAAGGAAATCGAACTGGAAGACCCGTTTGAAAACATGGGCGCCCAGCTTGTCCGCGAAGTCTCTTCCAAGACCAACGACGTGGCCGGTGACGGCACCACCACCGCCACCGTACTGGCTGAAAGCATTTACCGCGAAGGCCTGCGCAACGTCACCGCCGGCGCCAACCCGATTTCCCTTCAGAGGGGCATCATGAAGGCCTCCGACGCCGTGGTGGAAGAACTCAAGAAAATCAGCAAGCCCGTTGACTCCAGCAAGGAGGTGGCCCAGGTCGCTACCGTTTCCGCCAACTGGGACGATGAAATCGGCAATATCATTGCCGAAGCCATGGACAAGGTGGGCAAGGACGGCACCATCACCGTGGAAGAAGCCAAGGGCATTGAAACCACGCTGGACGTGGTGGAAGGCATGCAGTTTGACAAGGGCTACCTGTCTCCCTACTTCGTGACCAACGCGGAAACGATGGAAGCGGTTCTGGAAAACCCCTACATCCTGATTCACGAGAAGAAGATCAACAACTTGAAGGATTTCCTTCCGTTGCTTGAAAAAGTGGCCAAGAGCGGCCGTCCCTTCCTGGTCATTGCCGAAGACATCGAAGGCGAAGCCCTCGCCACCCTCGTGGTCAACCGTCTGCGCGGTGTGCTGAACATCTGTGCCGTGAAAGCCCCCGGCTTCGGCGACCGCCGCAAGGCCATGATGGAAGACATCGCCATCCTGACGGGCGGCAAATGCATCACGGAAGACCTCGGCATCAAGCTGGAAAACGTGGGTATTGAAGACCTCGGTCAGGCCAAGCGCGTCACCGTCTCCAAGGATGAAACCGTCATCGTGGAAGGCGCAGGAAAGTCCGCGGACATTGAAGCCCGCATTTCCCAGATCCGCCATCAGATCAAGGACACCACGTCCGACTACGACCGTGAAAAACTCCAGGAACGCCTGGCCAAGCTGGCCGGCGGCGTGGCCGTCATCCATGTGGGTGCCGCTACGGAGACGGAAATGAAGGAAAAGAAGGCCCGTGTGGACGACGCCCTGCATGCGACCCGTGCGGCCGTGGAAGAAGGCATCGTGCCCGGCGGCGGCGTAGCCCTGATCCGTGCCCAGAAGGCCATTGACGGCCTGAAGCTGGAAGGGGACGAACACACCGGCGCGGAAATCGTGTACCGTGCGGTGGAGGCTCCGCTCCGCCAGCTTGCCTGCAATGCCGGCCGCGAAGGCGCCCTCATCGTCGCCAAGGTGAAAGGCATGAAGAAGGCTGCCGAAGGCTACAACGTGGCCACGGACAAGTACGAAGACCTGCTTTCCGCCGGTGTGGTGGACCCGACGAAGGTGACCCGTTCCGCTCTGCAGAACGCGGCTTCCATCGCCGGCCTCCTGCTTACCACGGAATGCGTCATTGCCGACAAGCCCGAGAAGAAGGGCTGCGGATGCGGCAGCGGCGCTCCCGACATGGGCGGCATGGGAGGAATGGGCGGCATGGGCATGATGTAAGCCCTCCCCGTTTCTTCGGGACAATGCGACGAATCATTCAGGCTCTCCGGTTTTCCGGAGAGCCTTTTTGTATGGAAAAGAAATGGTCTTCCGGATTTGAACGGCATCAGCCTCTTTCCATTTGACCGGAGGAAACCGCGGTTTTCCGGATCTTCCACATGTGCCGTCTCATGCCGGATGAAGATCAGGAGGATAGGCTTTCTATGGAAAATATCTCCATGACGCCCCACAGCAGGCTGACGATGTTCAGGATGAAACTGCCGATGAACGTCAGGTCCAACAGGATCCGTGCGGGAGGCGGTGCCTCTGTGGGGACAAGTTCCCGCATGTCGGCATCTTTTCCCCGGCAGAAGGGGGAAGCCCCCAGGACAGCATCGGGGGATGGTAAGATTTCATCACGGAAGGGAACGAACCTGTTCACGATGCCCGATCATGAAGCGGATATACTGCAAATGTGACGAATTGTTCACGCTTTAAAACGGGAGTGCCGGAAAGGGTTCAGGTAATAGAAGGCCGTTTATTACACATATGGACCCTATCTATTACTTCATCATAGGCTTGCTGCTGGTACTCTCCTGCTTTGACCTCGTGGTTGGCGTCTCGAATGACGCCGCCAACTTCCTGAACTCCGCTGTCGGTTCCAAGGCCGCCCCTCGCCGGACTATTATCCTGGTGGCCGCTCTGGGGATTATCATTGGCTCCCTGTTTTCCAGCGGCATGATGGAAATTGCCAGGAGCGGGGTATTTATGCCGGCCCAATTCACCTTCCATGACATCATGCTGATCTTTTTGGCAGTGATGCTGACGGACGTGATCCTTTTGGATGTGTTCAACACCTTCGGCCTTCCTACATCCACGACGGTTTCCATCGTGTTTGAATTGCTTGGGGGTGCGGTGGCTGTGGCGCTGTTCAAAATATGGTCCGGAGAACCTGGAATGGCCAGCGATCTGGCCAGCTATATCAACTCCTCCAAGGCTCTGGCCATCATTTCCGGCATTTTCTCCTCCGTCTTTGTAGCGTTCATCTGCGGTATATCGGTCATGTGGATTTCCCGCCTCATCTTCTCCTTTAATTACAGGAAATCCTTCAAATACCTGGGTGCCGTCTGGTGCGGTGTGGCCCTGACGGCCATCACCTATTTTGCCGTATTCAAGGGGCTGAAAGGCAGCACGCTGGTCACGAAGGACATGATCCGCCACCTGGACGCACACATCTGGCTGTACGTATGCTACAGCTTTGTTTTCTGGACCGTTCTGATGGCCGTACTCCAGAACCTCTGCAAAGTCAATATCCTGAAAATAGCGGTGCTTGCCGGTACGATGGCCCTGGCTCTCTCCTTTGCCGGGAATGACCTGGTCAACTTCATCGGCGTTTTTATGGCGGGGCAGTCCTCCATGGAAATCGCTTCCGCCGCCGTTGCACAAGGTATGGACCTTTCCACCCTGACCATGGGCGGCCTGATGGCTCCCGTGACGGCGGACTGGCGTTATTTGCTGGGTGCGGGATTCATCATGGTGCTGGCCCTGATGTTCTCCAAAAAAGCGCAGACCGTGACGGATACGGAAGTCAATCTGGCCCGGCAGGGCGGAGGAGTGGAAAGATTCGGTTCCGTTCCCCCGGCGCGGATGATGGTACGCTATGCGTTGAACGCTTCCCGCGTGGTGGAAAAAATCATGCCCGCAAGCGTAGGAAAATTCATTGAAAAGCGGTTTCAGCCCGTTCCGGAAGGGCCGGACAACGGAGCCTCCTTTGACCTGATCCGTGCGTCCGTAAACCTGACCGTGGCCGCCCTTCTGATTTCCCTGGCTACCTCGCTCAAGCTACCTCTCTCCACCACGTATGTCACGTTCATGGTGGCCATGGGTTCCTCTCTGGCGGACAAGGCCTGGGGGCGGGACAGCGCCGTGTACCGCATCACCGGGGTGATCACGGTCATTTCCGGTTGGTTCTTTACGGCGTTTGCCGCATTTGCCATGTGTTGCATGGTAGCGGCGTGCATTGTGTACGGCGGCGTCTTCGGAATCATCGCCATGTGCGCTCTGGCGGCATACCTGCTGCTGAAAAGCGCCCGCCTGCACAGAAAGCGCACGCAGGCCGCAGAATTGGTGAAAGGCAGGAATTATGCAGATGCTTCCTCCCTGAGTCGTTATAACGAGGAAATCATTGAGTTGATGAAGCGCATGGCGGAAATCTATGAGATGAATCTGGAAGCCCTGAACGTGGAAGACCGGAAACGGTTGAAAAAACTCCGCAAGGAATCTCGCGGGATCCGCCGTTCCCTGGGCGACAAGATGGCGATGGAAGTCATGCCCGTGGTCCGGGAATTGCGGGACGGGGAGGCGGACCGCGGCAAGCGCCATGTGCAGATGGTGGAATACGCCACCTCCGTCTTTGAATCCCTCTCCAACATCACTACGGCCAGCCATGCCTACATTGACAATAACCATGAGGGGCTGGACATGGAATACATAGAAGACTTGCGGAAAATGAACAACCGGGTTTCCTCCCTGTATCCCCGCTTCCGGGACATGATGGAGACCAATGATTACAGCGGTTTGGACGAATGCCTGGACGGCATTGATGCCCTGGACGAAGAATTCGCGGAAGCGGTCAAACGGCAGATCATACTGCGTACGGAGAATGTTTCCGACATGAGAAGAACCCTGCTGTATCTCAACCTTCTTAATGAAACCCGCACGATGATCCGCAAGGTACTCCTTCTGGCGAAGATTCAGAAGAAGTTTGTATTGGGGTGCTGACGGCCTCTCCGCCTGCTATTCCGGCGGTGGTTTTCCGTCCTGGAATAGCAGGCAGATTTTTCTGCCATTCCGCTTGTAAATTTCCCCTCTCTTGCACTTTCAAGAAAACAAAAACCGCAAGCACTGATGAACAGTAACTTGCGGTATGAAAAGGCTGGTACGGGCGATGGGAATCGAACCCACGTCTCAAGCTTGGGAAGCTCGCGTCCTACCATTGAACGACGCCCGCACAATATGTGCGGCATTTATTTACCGGGAGGAGCGGGCAATGTCAAGGCAACAGAATAAACTGCGTCTTATTTTTTTAAATTTGGTTCCATAATGAAAAAAAACTTGTCTTATCTCCGGCTCCTGAACATAATGCGGGCGTTGTGCGGGTATAGCTTAATGGTAAAGCTCCAGCCTTCCAAGCTGATCATACGGGTTCGATTCCCGTTACCCGCTCCATTTTTTTAATCACCTGCTACAATATTCTTCCAATGAAGGCCAGGTCCATTACGAAGACGGCACTTTCTGTGCTGGTATTTGCGTTTGCGGGCACACTCTCCGGTGTGGCTCAGCAAGTCGCTTCTCCGTCAGCCGCTCCGGCTGTTGATCATGTTAAGGCCTCTGCGGCTGAAAAGGTTTTTATCCAGAGGATGGCTGCTGCCGTTGAAGCGGGTCGCAAATCCGGATCCCTGGATATGAAGGCTGTATCCGCCATATTAGGCAGCGCAGTCAAGGCAGGTGTGTCTGATGCTGTCATGGCACAGATGGTTTCCATGGCTGCCGAAGCTTTCCCGGTCAATGCTCCCCAAGTGGCTTCCGCTGCCGTCAAGAGCTACGGCTCCAGGGTTACGGAAGCCCAGGTGCGCAATATCGTATCTGCCGCCGTTTCCGTTCAGCCCAAGCCTTACGCTTCTGTTTCTCCGATTTGCGCAGCGGTGACCAAGGCTCTGGGTCATTCCCCCGTGGCGATGACAATGCCTTCCATAGCTGTGGAAGTGGCCGCCGGGACTCCCGACAATCCCTTGCAGGGTGTCACTACGCAGACGCGTGGAATTGTACAGCCTGGTGAAGACGCCGCAGGCGGCGCCCTCGTCATGCCCGGCGGTGTTCCTGTGGGGGGCACGCCTACAAGTCCTGCTCCTGTCTCCAATCCTTCTGGCAACTAAAGCTAACTCCTATACCTAAAACGGATTAAAATTTATGAAGAGTCTTTTTTATCTCTCTTTGCTCGCTTCCGGCCTGGTTGGAGCTCACGCTTACGGGCAGTCCCTGTACACGCTTGCCGGACCTGTGGGTCTGGAAGAATCCCTCCCCCTGAAATGGACGTTCAACGTAGCTGGCGGTTATGATGACAACGTAAATGCAAGCAACTTCAATCAGCAGGAAAGTGCGTTTATCAGTACGGACATTGGCGCTTCTCTTGCCAATTACGATGCTGTTACCCAGTATGCCTTTTCTGCGAAACTGGGTGGTATTTTTTACCTGAAAGACCTGGAAGGCGATACGAATGAATCTCTTTCCAATTCCACGCTGACGGCCAGTCTTTCTCATAGTTTTGACCAGACTTTGCGCTACAACGGCAATTTTTCCTTTGCCTGGCAGCCGGAACCCAACTACTCAAACGGCATTGCCAACTCCCGCCGTGATGGCGACTACATTTATGTATACGTTTCCAGTTCCTTGAGCAAGGCATGGACTACCCGTTGGTCCACGACGGTGGGCGCCAGCTACTCCATGATCGACTATCAGGAAGATTCTGCCAAGACTGATAACCGTCAATACGTCAACCTGAATTTCAACAATCGTTACAAGTGGACGGAACGCTTGGCTTTGTCCATTAACTGGAACGGTTCCTACTGCGACCGCGAATATGGCAATGATGAATTCTCCAACTTCGTCCTGGCCGGCGCCGAATACGCCGTGGCCCAGAACACTTCTGCCACGTTGCGTGTCGGTCCCCAGTTTAAGCATGTGGACAATTACGGCACCAAAACCTACCCGTCGGCGGAATTTGGTCTTAACCACCGCATGAGCGACCGTTTTTCCTTGGGTATGTTTGTCCGCTACTCTAACGAAGCAACAAATACCTACATTCCCCAAACGGGCGCCAGCTACTACTCTAATGAGACGTGGCGCGTCGGTCTGAACAGCACGATGAAGGTGACGCACCGGGTCAGCCTGAATGCCGGTGTGAACCTGATTTCCAGCGATTATTCCCGCGCGAGTTCTTCCAGTACTGATACGAACACGCTGACTTTCAACGCGACGGCCGGTGTCAAGATGATGCTGACAAACGCGCTGGCTCTTACGGCCCAGTATTCCTACACCAATGGTTCCTACAGCGGATATAACTTCCCCATGCCGAGCTATAACCGGAATGTATTCTCCTTCGGAATAAATTATATCTTCTAAGCTTGATTGACAATTAATGTTTCTACTCCTCTAATTGCGAATGTTCATTCACAATTAGAGGAGTTTTATCTTACTACCGCACCGTCTCTTCATGAATGCCCCAGATCAGCAGAATGGCGATCCTATCGTACGCAATATTGATTATATACAAGTTCTGAAAAACCGCTGGAAAGAAGTCTTTCTTGTTTTCATGCTGGTTCTGGTTATTTCCCTGGTGGTGACGCTTCTGATGCCCCCTTCGTTCCGTGCGACGAGTAAGTTTCAGATCAAGCGTCCCAGGCCGGTGATGGGGATCGGTACGGGGGAGGATGTCGTGGCATCGTCCAATATGACGGACAACTACATCCCCATGCAGTATTCGATTCTGACTTCGTCCGAAGTGCTGAAAGTGGTATCCAAAAAACTGAATCTGGCTGCGGAATGGGGCATGACGGATGAGTTGGCTGCTACCAACCTGGCTGGAATGATCAAGGTATCCCCCCGCCGTGCAACGGACTTGGTGGATGTCATTGTCTCCGGGCCTGACCCCAAACTGGTTCAGAACATTGCCAAGGCAGTCCCGGAAGCTTACAAGCAGGACCGTGAAATGCGTGAAAACCGGTTGGTGGAAACGGCTATCAAGAGCCTTCAAGACGTTCTCCGGGAACAGGAGGACATTGTCAATGACAAGATGATGGCTCTCAAGAAGTTGATTGCGGAAAACGACTATTTGCCCTCCACCATGTACAGGAGCGGGGACAATCGTGTGATGACCGGCGCCATGGAAGACGAGGATTTCCGGAATTCCAAGGCACAACTCATGAAATTTGAGAAGGATGAGCAGGAGTTGGCTGCGTATGTTGCAGAAATTCAGCGTCTTCCGGATGACAAACTGATGGATTATGTAACCAATTCCGATCTTTTGAATGCGGAAATTCTGGCGGCGGACTCTTTGCGCAAAACCTATCAGGAATATATGGAGAAGGATAAGGAGAGGGAAACTCTCAAATCCCAGAACCTGGGGCCCAAGCATCCCAAGATGGTGGCTCTCCAGGAAACGGCGAACATCTTGAAGGAAAAGCTGAACAAGGAACTTGTGGGACTCCGCTCATCCTTGAAAAGCAAGCTGGAAATGGTTGCTGCAAGCCGTATGAAGTGGGAGAAGATTGTAGCTCAAAAGGAAGAGGATCTCCGGCACCATGTGATGAAGATGCCTGTTTATGAACAGACCAGCCGCGAGTATGATACGGCCCTGGATCAGCTCAAAACGCTGGATGCCCGCTACAAGGATGAAATCGCGCGCTTGCGCGTTCCCCGTGAATCGATTGAAATGTATGATAATCCTCTGTTGCCCTCAGCTCCATACAAGCCGGATGTAACGTTGAATCTGGCGGTGGGCGCCGTTGCTGGTTTGCTGTTGGGTATGGGCCTGGCCCTTCTGCTGGAATTCATGGATACTTCCGTCAAGACCATGGAGGATGTGGAACGGGCTCTACAAGTGCCTGTTCTAGGGATCATTCCCAAAAACGTCCCCATTCTGCATTCCGCCGGTTCTCTGGGGCCGGATGCTGAGGCCTACCGCATTTTGAGGACGAACATAGAATTCAACAAGAAGGGGCTTGAGGAAATATCCCTGACCTTTGTTTCCGGCAGTGCCGGGGAAGGCAAAACCACGACGTTGTGCAACCTGGCCTATATCTGCGCCCAGGGGGGCTATGCCACCTTGATGATTGATGGGGACCTTCGCCGTTCCAAGTTGCACAGATACTATGAGCTGGACAATGAAGTGGGGCTTACGTCCTACCTGCTGGAAGACTATCCTTTGGAGGACGTGATCTTTCAGACGCCTGTGGAAAACCTGTACGTCATGCCTGCGGGGCCGATTCCCTTTGACCCGTCGGGAGCCTTGAACTCACGCAAGTTCAGCGAACTGCTCCAGGAGGTGAAGCAGCGTTTCGATATTGTGCTGGTGGATTCTCCGCCCATCCTCGGCGTCAGTGATTCAGCCGTGATTGTGAGCGAGGTGGATATGACCCTGATGGTTGTCCAGCCGCGCAAGCTTCCGTTGAAAGCCTTGCTGAGGCAGAAACAGGTCATTGAATCCGTCGGCGGCAATCTGGCGGGCGTGGTGATGAATAATGTGGACATTACTTCCGATCACCAGTATCAATATTACACAACCTACTACTCCTATTATTCTGCGGAAAGCGGCGCTTCCGACGGCAATGCTGACGCTTCTTCCCTGAAGAAGGCCGAGCGTTCCGGCAAAGCCAAGGAACTGGCGGCTACGCAGTCCAGTGATAATGAGGATCTGTATTAAGTGATAGTGCCATGAAAAAGTATCTGTATTCCATTGTGTGTTTCATCCTGGTTGCAGGAGGATTTGCGTTCTCGCAGTCCCCGGATGCCGTGCCCGCGCATGGAACCATTGAAATTCAGGTGCGCGGCATCCCTGCCGACGACGCTGCCGCCATTTCCGGTCAATATCTGCTGGATGGCAATGGAACCATCCGCATGCCCCAGCTTCCCCCCGGGCAGGATGTGTTGCGGGTTGTGGGCCGGACGGCGCGGCAAATTGAGGACATGCTTGCCGCTGCCTACAAGAAGGCGGAACTGTACACTTCTCCCACCTTTTTGGTGAAAGTGCAGAGTTCCGACGTGCAGCTGACCCAGCATATCGTTTTGGTGAGCGGAAACGTAGCCATGAAAAAGAATGTTCCATGGCGGCGCGGCATGACGCTGCTGGAAGCGATTGTCGGGGCCGGGGATGTTACGGAATGGGGATCCCGCTATGTCCAGGTGACGCGCGGCGGCAAGACCGTCACGTATGATTATTTTTCCACCAAGGACAGGGCTATACCCATTCAGCCCAATGACCGTGTTTTCGTTCCGCAGCGCGGCATGTTTGAAACACGGCCTTCCAAGCTTCTTCCCTGAAGATTGGAAAATGGTTTTTCATACCCGGCTTTCTGCGAGGAAGCCGGGTTTCTTATTGTTCATTCCGGAAACAAATGGAATGTTAGTTATTGTCCGGCTTTTTTTGCCTGAGCTCCTTTCCGGAAAACAACTCTATGACTGCAATGTTGGAGCCGTCCGCCGGCGCTTTCCAGTTTTCCCGCCTTGATGGAAGGGGGTGTTGAACCCGGAAAATACGGAAGCCTGAAGCATTGATGAAGGCTTTCCCTCTTTGGGTAGTTGAATGGAATATTTTTTCTTATTCATGTAGTTGATCATGAATTATTTGTAAATAAAAGGAAAGAAGCCGGGAGAAATTCGCTCATCCAACAAAATTGTTGATGATCTAATTGTTGATATTAGGCCCTTTTGAAGTAATTGTATAATGTAGGAACAGGCATATATTGCGATGAAATGAGTTCAGTATAAAGACGGCCAGCAGAAAAACAAAGAAAATTGTTGATTGTTTTTGGGCTCAGTGCATTTTTGGTATTTTCAAAAATGTTAGAGCTTCATACAAAATGCCTGTATGAAGCCCTGTTTTATCAAAGTGAATTCACATTGCCATGATTTATCGTTTCAAAAAGACATTCATTGGAGTAGGAGGGCGGGAATATATCAATAATCCCAAACTGAGTTTCCCTGAACACGTAAAAATCCGCCGCAAGGGAACGGAACCCAAGTCCGGGCAGCCTTATGCCAGTGCGTCCGGGGCGTTCATGGAAACATCCTCCATAGCGGCGCGGTTGCGCTGCAGTCCTTCCGCCGCCCGGCAATATCTGCACCGTCATGGAGTACGTTTCCGCGTAGTCCGCAAGAGTACTGGCTCTCTCACGCTCTGCTGGCGCCGTCTGGACGTGGAGCGTCTCCTGGCGGCGCGGGAACCGGTCTGCCGCCGCGCCCCATTGTGCTACGTGAATATGGAAGAGGCCGTCCGCTACTTGGGCGTGGTCAGAAGCTACGTTTACAGGCTGGTCAAAAAAGGCCTGCTGCGCGAATACAGGTGTCGCATCAAGACGGTCCGCGGATTCCGCGTACGGTGTTTTTATCACCGGGAAGACCTGGAGCATATCAAGCTGCACGTTCTCCACAAGAGATAGCGGACCGCCCCCCGGGAGGATGCGTTTTAGACTTGTCCGCCGCCGGGATTGTGTCACGTTATGGACATGATAGCTTTTTTGCGCGGTACGGTAGCGGAGTCATACCCCCAGCGGCTGATTCTGGATGTTCAAGGCGTGGGGTACGAGGTGATCGTGCCCCTGTCCACATTTGACAGGCTGAATCCTCTGCCGGGCAGGGAGCTGACACTGAAAACCTATCTGCATGTGCGGGAAAACATGCAGGTGTTGTACGGATTTGCGACTGATGCGGAGCGGGACATCTTTCTGCTGCTGATTGACCGGGTTTCTGGAATCGGCCCCGCTACGGCCATCGCCATTCTGGGGTCCTTGTCCGTGGAGCAGTTTAAGCAGGCAGTGGTGAGCGGAGACGTATCCGGCATCGCCAGGGCCAAGGGAGTGGGCAAAAAAACGGCGGAGCGCATTGTGCTTGAACTGAAGGACAAGGTGGGGCTGGCCGCCACCTGGGAGGCCCAGGCCCAGGGCTCCACCTCCCAGGCGGCGGGGGATGCGGAACTGGCGCTGATTGCTTTGGGCTTCAAGCAAGTGGAATCCCGCAAGGCCATTGCCGCCCACTTGAAAGAGAACCCGAACGCGGACGCGGACGAGCTGATCCGCGCCGCCCTGCGTTCCATGAACTGACCGTTCCGCGGTGAACCGGAAGACCGTGCAAGTTTTTGACATCCATGCAGGAGCACGGCTGTCGCCTTTGCGCCTTTCTGGGGACGGGAGGGCCGGCACATACTGCCATGATGGGGGAACAATAGTGTTGACGCCCGGCGGAATCGTTTCTAAACTTGCCCCGTCCATGGTACTTGAATAGGTCCGGGACTTGTAATTAATCAAATCTGAAGCCCTCAATCTTATGGCCAAATATGCTATTAACGGTTTTGGACGTATTGGTCGCAACGTGTTGCGCGCCATGTCCAAGGAAGAACGCAACAAGGTTGTTGCCATCAACGACCTGACCCCCATCGAAATGATCGCCCACCTGCTCAAGTATGACTCCACGCAGGGCAAGTTTGACGGCGAAGTTTCCATCGACGGCGAGTATCTGGTCATCGACGGTCACAAGATCCTCATCACGGTGGAACGCGACCCCGCCAATCTTCCCTGGAAGGACCTGGGCGTGGACGTCGTTCTGGAATCTACCGGCCTGTTTACCAAGCGTGACGCCGCCCAGAAGCACATTGACGCTGGCGCCAAGAAGGTGCTCATTTCCGCTCCCGCCACGGATCCGGACCTGACTTTCTGCCTGGGCATCAACGACAGCGAATACGATCCCGCCAAGCACAACATCGTTTCCAACGCTTCCTGCACCACCAACTGCCTTTCCCCGATGGTGAAGGTGCTGAACGACAAGTTCGGCATTGAAAAGGGCATGATGAGCACCATTCATTCCTACACGAATGACCAGCGCATTCTGGACCTGCCGCACAAGGATCCCCGCCGTGCCCGCGCCGCCGCGATCAACATCATCCCGACGACCACCGGCGCTGCCAAGGCCATCGGAGAAGTGATTCCCGAACTCAAGGGAGCCCTGAACGGCGCTTCCTTCCGCGTTCCCACCCCGACCGGTTCCCTGACCGACTTCGTGGCCATCCTCAAGAAGAATGTGACCGTGGAAGAAGTGAACGCCGCCATGAAGGAAGCCGCTGAAGGTCCTCTGAAGGGCATTCTGGCCTACTCCGAAGAAGACCTGGTGCTTCAGGACATCGTTTCCGACCCCCACTCCTGCATCTTTGACTCCGGCTTCACCTACGTGGTCGGCGGCAACCTGGTGAAGGTCTGCGGCTGGTACGACAACGAATGGGGCTACTCCAACCGCGCCGCCGAAGCCATGAAGAAGCTGGGCGACAGCGTGAGCTCCTGCGGCTGCAGCTGCGGCAAGTAAGTTCATTCCTGAACAACGCTTGCTCTTCAGTAGTCACAAGACATTCTTTCCAGCCGCCTGAAACAGATTTCCGGTTCATGAACCGGGTTGGTGCGGGCGGCCGGGATTTTCCGGGAGGGCAGAAATGCCCTCCCTTTTTCATTCCATTGAACCAAACAACATAAACTGATATGGCTAAACTCACTGTTCGTGATCTTGACGTCAAGGGCAAGGAAGTCCTGATGCGCGTTGACTTCAACGTACCCCTCAAGGATGGGGAAATTACCAATGACGCCCGCATTGTGGCCGCCCTTCCCACCATCAAGTTCCTGCTTGACGGCGGCGCCCGTCTCGTCCTCTGTTCCCACCTGGGCCGTCCCAAGAATGAACCCGATCCCGCTTTTTCCCTGAAGCCCGTGGCTGGCCGCCTTTCCGAACTGCTCGGCAAGGAAGTGAAATTCGTTCCCTCCGCCATTGGCCCGGAAGCTGAAGCGGCCCGCGCCGCCATGAAGGACGGCGACGTGGCCCTGCTGGAAAACGTCCGCTTCTATCCCGGTGAAAAGAAAAACGATCCGGAATTCGCCAAGGCTCTGCTGGGCAACGCCACTCTGTTCGTGAACGACGCATTCGGCACCGCCCACCGCGCCCACGCTTCCACGGAAGGCGTTACCCACTTTGCGGAAAAGAGCGCTATGGGCTTCCTGATTGAACGCGAGCTGGAATATCTGGAAGGCAAGCTGGAAAACCCGGAAAAGCCCTTTGTGGTGATCATGGGGGGGGCCAAGGTGTCCGACAAGATCGAAGTGCTTTCCAAGCTGATGGAAAAGGCTGATACGTTCCTGATCGGCGGCGCCATGGCCAACACGTTCCTGGCTGCAGAAGGTTATGACCTGGGCGCTTCCAAGATTGAAGGCGACAAACTGGATCTGGCTCGTGAAATTCTGGCGAACGCCAAGGCCAAGGGTGTCAAGTTCGTGCTTCCGGCCGACGTTCGCGTGACTATGAAGTTCGAAGACGGTGCGGAAACGTTCTGCACGGCTCCCTTCGCGGAGGGCGGCAAGGTGCCGGAAGGCGGCATGGCCATTGACATTGGCGACAAGGCCATCGAAGAATTCTCCGCTATCATCAAGAATGCCAAAACTGTTCTGTGGAACGGCCCGATGGGCGTCTTTGAAATGGACTGTTTTGCCAAGGGCACCAAGGAAATTGCGGAAGCCCTGGCCGATTCTTCAGCCATCTCCATCGTGGGCGGCGGCGATTCCGTAACGGCCGCCAAGAAATTCAAGGTTCAGGACAAGCTTTCCTTCTGCTCCACGGGTGGCGGCGCTTCCCTGGAACTTTTGGAAGGCAAGGTGCTGCCCGGCGTGGGCGCCCTGTCTGACAAATGCTGCTGTAAACAGAAGTAAACCGTCATGTGACGGTTTGCTTCCGGGACGTCAGCTCTGCGCGGCCTGATTCTTCATCCCCCGTTCCCCTGAGGGAACGGGGGATTTTTTATGGTCTCCCGGTATTCCGCATTACCTTCCTGGCAGGGTAAGGAATAGAAGGGACTCTGCGGAAGTTTTTTTGGCTTGCTCTGCGGATGATGGCCGCTAGGCTGGTGGTGTATGAACATATTGCGCGGTATTTTGTTTATCTTCATGCTGTTCTCTTCCGCACTTGTTGCCGTAGCTGGCTCCGGCAGGAATGCGGAAGAATACGGCGGGTACCCGGCTACGTTTCTGAGGCTGGAGGCGGATTCCCCTGAACGGCAGGATTTGGCAACGCCCGTGGCTTCCTATGTGAATGACGGCGGACAGGAGGTGAGGCTGATCGGGGCGATGCATGTGGCTGAACCGGAGTATTACGACCGTTTGAACAAACTGTTCGGGCAATGTGATTTGCTGCTGTTTGAAATGATCGGCGGGGAAGGGCTCCAGCGGCAGGAGGAATTGCGGAGCAGGATTGACCGGAGTAAGCCGCTGGACGGCCTGACGCAGGAAGAAGCCCGTGAATGGAACCAGCTGGAGGCATGGGAAAAGGAACAGAGGGAAAAGGAGTCTTCCTTCCTGCTGAACTGGCTGGGGAAAGCCTATAAAAGATTCAGTAAGGCCCTGAATTTGCAGGCCCAGATGGATGGAATTGATTACTCTCCGTCCCACTTCGTCCATGCGGACATGACCATGGGGGAATTCAGGAAGGCGCAGGAAGAAAAGAAGGAGAGTTTTATGGGATTGATGGCGAAGGAGATCGTGTCTTCCCTGCAGGAAGAGTACTGCGGCTATCAGCCGAATCAAATCAAGATGGCGATGGATCTGATTACGGGAAATGTTTCCGGGCTGAAGAATGAATTGATGCGCCTGCTGGCCTATACCAGCTCTGATTCTCTGGAGGATACGGTGATTCTGAAAGGCAGGAATGCCAAATGCATGGAGATATTCGACCAGTGGAAAGGCAAGGGTGCGCGCAAGATTGGCATCTTCTACGGGGCGGCACATCTGCCCGGTCTGCATGCGGAGCTGCTGAAGCGCGGCTACCGACTCAGGGAAGTCCAGTGGCTGACTGCCTGGAATACCCGGGAGCAGGCTGACGGCAGGGATGCGGACCAGGATTAGATCTTTTTAAGCATTTCCAGAGTTTCCTGAAGCTTTTCCGCCGGGGTGATTCCCACCAGGCGCGGAAATTTGTTGGACAGGAGGATGAAATCCCCGTTCCGGGTAAGCATCAGGCGCTGGCCGCTGACTTCCACCATGGATATATTGGCCATGGTGGCCAGTATCTTGATTTTGTGCGTGGCAAGCAGATGATGCACCGTTTCCGGTGCAGGTCCGAATCGGTCTTCCCAGGTGCGGAGCAGGGCGTCCGTCTCCTTGATGGTGCGGGCTCCCGCCAAATCCTTATAGGCGGCGATGCGCAGCGGGGCGTCGCTGATGTAGTTCCGCGGAATGAAGGCGCCCAGGTACTCCTTGCGGGATTTGGTCGCAAACTGCGTTTCACTGTTCACGATGAAATCCGCCCGGAGGGCGGCGTCCGCCCTGGGTGCGGAATGTTTGCCCTGCATGTGGGAGATGGACTGCTGGAGAAGCTGGCAGTACAGGTCGAAGCCGATGGCGGCGATGTGGCCGCTTTGCTGGGTGCCGAGCAGGTTGCCCGCTCCGCGGATTTCCAGGTCGCGCATGGCTATTTTGAATCCGGAACCCAGTTCCGTGTACTGTTTGATGGCGGAGACGCGCTTGCGGGCGTCTTCCGTAGTGGATGAGGACCTGGGCAGCATGAGGTAGGCGTACGCGCGGTGTCCTGAGCGGCCCACACGGCCGCGGAGCTGGTACAGATCCGCCAGGCCGAAGCGGTCCGCCCTGTCAATAATGATGGTATTGGCGTTGGGAATGTCTATGCCCGATTCAATGATAGTGGTAGCCAGCAGAATGTCCGCCTCTCCCCGCACGAAGGAGCTCATGACCTTTTCCAGTTCATCCTTGGGCATTTGTCCGTGGCCGATGACGATGCGCGCCTTGGGGACCAGGGCCTGTATTCTGTCCCGGAACAGTTCGATGGTTTTGACGCGGTTGTGCAGCAGGAATATCTGGCCGCCGCGCTCCAATTCGCGCTCCATGGCCTTCTTCATGATGCGTTCGTCATATGGGCAGACGCTGGTCTGCACCGGCTGCCTGTTGACGGGCGGCGTGTCGATGGAACTCATGTCCCTGGCGCCCATCAGGGCAATGTACAGCGTGCGGGGAATAGGGGTGGCCGACAGGGTGAGCACGTCTATTCCCTTGAAGCGCTCCTTGAATTTTTCCTTGTGCTTGACGCCGAAGCGCTGTTCCTCGTCAATGACTACCAGTCCCAAGTTCTTGATGGATACGTCTTCGGAAATGAGCCGGTGGGTGCCGATGACGATGTCCACGGAGCCGTTTTTCAACCCTTCCAGCGTGGATTTGACTTCCGCCGCGCTGTTGAGGCGGCTCAGCATTTCAATCCGCACGGGATATTCGCTCATGCGTGACTTGAAGGTGCGGAAGTGCTGCTCCGCCAGTACGGTGGTGGGCACCAGCACGGCCGCCTGGCGGCCGCCGGTTACGCATTTGAATGCGGCGCGGATGGCTACCTCCGTTTTGCCGAAGCCCACGTCTCCGCAGATCAGGCGGTCCATGGGCCGGGTGGATTCCATGTCCGCCTTCGTCTGGGCGATGGCGCGGAGCTGGTCGGGCGTTTCACGGAACGGGAAGGAGCTTTCAAACTCCCACATCCATTTGCTGTCCGGCGGGTGGCTGTAGCCTTTGCCCGTCTGGCGTTCCGCTTGCACGTTCAGGAGCTGGGCGGCGTAGTCCGCCACGGAGCGTTCCGCGGATTTTTTGGCGCGCTGCCATTTGGAATCCCCCAGTTTGTTGAGTTCCGGCGTCCTGCTGCCCAGGCCGATGTAGCGGGAAACCAGGTGTGCCTGGCTGAGGGGGACATGCAGGATGGTGTTGTCCCGGTAGAGGATGTTCATTTCCTCGTCTCCGGAATCCGGAGAGGTGGAGATGTTGATGAACTTCCCGATGCCGTAGCTGGTATGGACCACCAGGTCCCCCGGATTGATGTCTTTCAGGGAGGCCTGGGCGCGTGCCTTGCGCGCCTTGTCTTCCCGGCTGGCGCGCCGCCGCGCCGTGGCGGACTGGTACCTGCCGAACAGCTCGGAGGAGGAGAGAACCGCCGTCTTCGCACCGGGGATGCTGAATCCGCCGGGCAGGTCTCCCCGCAGGCAGGTGATGGAAAGCAGGGCAGGGGTCCCGGCGCAGATATCCTTGAACCGCTCCTCTTCCGCCTGATTCGGGAAGAACATGCTGACGTTCCATTTCCGGTCCAGCCATTCCCTTATCTGGCGTTCGGCCAGTTCGCGGCGCATTTCCTGCATCACGAAGTCCCCGGCGTCAAAGCTGCCCAGGGGATTGTCATGGATGGCGAGAGAGAAATCCTCCTCTCCCTCCGCACTTTCCGGGGGAGCGGTCAGGATGCACGCGTGTCCGCGCTCCTTGCAGAAGGGGGTGGTGATGACCAAGTCTCCCGGCCTGATCCAGTCGCGCAGGGTTTCCGCGGCGTCCGCCTCCTGCAGAACGAGGTTGACGTGCTCCACCTTCCGGAAGGAGACCTGGGTATCCACGTCGAATTCCCGGATGGACTCGATTTCATCGTCAAAGAATTCCAGGCGCACGGGATTGGCGGATTGGAGGGGGAAAACGTCCAGAATGCCGCCGCGGCGGGACCACTGCCCGCGGGAAATGACCTGCGGAACGCCTTCGAATCCGGCTCCCGTGAACAGCTTTTCCAGCTCGTCCGGCGGCCGTGTTTCCCCCGCTTTCAACACCATGCCCTGATTCTGCATGCCCCTGGTGGAGGGAACCTCGTCATTCAGGGAATTTTCCGTCAGAACAACGGTCTGCCTGCCTATCTGCCCGGAGGCAATACGGTGCAGCACGTTCAGCCGCTCGGCGGTGAGTTCCGGGTCTCCTATTTCTTCGCCCAGTGCCACCTCCTTTTCCGGGACGAACAGGATATTGTGCACGCCCCATGTCTCCAGTTGTGAGGCTACGGATTCCTGGGCCCGCAGATGGGGAGTCACCACCCAGGTGCGGCACGTGTCCGGAACGCTGTTGATGCACAGGACCGCAACAAACGGCACGCCGGGCAACGCGGTGTGGTCGAAAACGGCCTGTTCCTCCGTGCCCAGCTTCGCGAGTTCCCTGTGGAAGGGGGCGGTGCGGGCCACCCTGTCCAGCAGGGAAGATATGGAAGCGTTTTCTGCCATGCGTGTCTGAAAGCCCCTGTTGAGGGGAGTTTGCCGCCTTTCCCCGCCATGTCAACGGTTTTTCAGGGCACGTGTGTTCCCCGTTCCCGACAGGGAACAGGCAGATTGTATGGAAAGAAAGTGATCAGGAAGAGGCGCGGAAGCGGATCTTGACGCCCGCCTTGCGCCATTTTTGCTCGATCTCCTTGGCCAGTTCCTCGTAGGTCCTGCCGTCCAGAAGGAGTTTCTGCGCCTCCTTTTCACTGGTGCCGGACTGAATGGCCTTCATATAATTCTTGATGCGCTGGGCGTCCCCTTTTCCATCCATGTGGTAGAAGTAATAGGCCATCAGTGCGGCCAGGCCGTAGTGAAGATTGGCGTTTTCACTCGTGAACTGGGTGTAGGGCATGTTCATGAAGGCCTCCAGGCCGGGAGCCTCAAAATCGTCCCCCAGGGCGCGGCCCCCCGTGTTTTTCTTGCCGTACTCCGTAACGCGGGAAACGATGTGGGAGCGGTTGGCGCCGAAGTTGAAGCGGCCCCCGGCATAGGGCGTCATGGCCACATATTCCGCGGACCCCTCGCAGAACCAGCTGGCCTGCTTGGCCTGCGGAGACATGAGCTGGTGCGTCAGTTCGTGAATGAGGGTGGTGGAATCCTTGTCCCGGTCAATGATGTAGGTGCTCCCCATGGGCTTGACACCCAGTGACTGGAAAGGCACCAGAATTCTGCCCCGGTCCCCCGGCCGCGTGGTTCCCAGGAAAATGCCCGCCGTTCCTTCGAGCCCCCCGTTTTCCAGATAGGTGCTGAACTTTTCGTACAGGTAGGCCGGGAATTTGGCGGAATCGTCATGGGGCGGAATGTTGCCGATGGGCAGCGTTTTGTTGGCCAGGTGGGTGGCTTCAAACAGGAGGCCCAGCCGCTTGATCATGCCTGCGCCCAGCTTGGCGTCGCAAATAAAGCGGAAATGGGGCGTCTCGTAAATATATTCCCCTTTTTCCTCCTTGATGGTTTCCACCTTGAAATTGTCCGGGCATTTGACGGTTCTGGGCCAGGGCTGCTTGTAATTGTCTGCTGGGTTGGAGGGGGGAGCTCCCGTTCCCTGTTCCGCGATGAAATTCCGGTCCGCCTCGGAAAGCTGGTTCAGGGGAATGGTTACCGTCTGGCCTCCGGCGCGGGTCAGCACCGCCTTCTGGCCGTCCAGTTTGACGAATTCGGCCTCCAGGGTTTTTCCCTGGGTGTTGGTCCAGGTGCGGCCTTCCGCCGGGGAAAGCAGGGACAGGAAACACAGGGCCCCCGCAGTCAGGCAGTTGCGTGCAGGTGTCTTCATTGGGATAGTCTGGGTGGTGAGTCTGGTGTGTCAGTGCCTGGGCCTCGGCAGCATCAGGAGCAGAAGTCCGCAGAACAGCATGAGGCATCCGGCAGCGGCCAGGGTCGTGGTCAGGGGGATACCCTGGTCCTTGAACCAGCCGCCGAAGAAGGAGATGAGCGCGCCCACCCCGGCGGAGGTAAGGTTCAGGAGACCATAGCCGGTGGCAGAGTAACGCTCGTCAATATGGGAGCGTAACACAGGCATGAGGGTGGCGTCCAGCGATCCTTGCGCCAGCCCCTGCGTGGCCACCAAACCGAGCATGAGCACCAGAGGGACCGCAATGTCCCAGCCGAAGATACCGGGCAGCAGCGCCAGGACGACCAGCGGGCCGGATATGCTGAAGGCAATGCCCGGTACCAGCGCGCGTGCGCGGGTATTGCGCCTGTACCACATATCCGCAAGAATGGCGCCTCCCAGCACCGCGATGTATTTGGCAATGGAACTCCAGAGCGTGGCAGCGGGGCCAGCCTCCGCGGAGGAAAGGTGGTACTGGTCATGCAGCAGGGTGGGGTACCACGTCAGCAGGAACCAGTTGCCCGCTCCCGCAAAGGCTACCACGCAAAGCAGCATCCACATGGGGCGTCCGCTCAGCAGGCTGGAAAGGACGGCACCTGTGGAAAGCTTGGACGCGGGAAGCTTTACTGTCTGTTCGTCGTTGTCCACATTGATCAATACGGTTTCTTCCCCGGGCTTGTCCTTCTTCCGGGCAAGGGCCGTGTCCGCGGGCGCCTTGCCGGGGTCTTTCAGGAACAGGATCAGGACGATGGCGTAAGCCACGCCGATCAGACCGAACAGGGCAAAGGTCATGCGCCAGCCCGTCCAGGAAGCCATGGTAGCGCCGAATCCGGCGATGGCCATGCCCACGTAAATCCCGCTCATGTGCAGGCCCGTGGCGATGGAGCGTGTGCTGCCGCGGTGGTAGTCCGTGATCAGGGCCAGCGCGGCGGGAATGTAGAAGGCCTCACTGATGCCCATGGCCCCGCGGGCGATGAGCAGGGAGGTATAATCCTCCGCGTGCCCGGTCCACCAGGTGACTACGGACCAGACAACCAAGGAACAGAGAATCATCAGGCGGCGGCTGTAGCGGTCCGCCAGAAATCCGCCTACCGGGCTGAGCAGCGCGTAAATCAGCAGGAAGACGGAGGTAACCATGCCGAACTGGGCCTCCGTCTGGGGAATGTCCCGTACAATGGGTTCATGCAGGGCGGAAAGAAGCTGGCGGTCAAAGTAGTTCAGCATCACGACGAACCACAGCACGATGACGGCCACCCAGGCCCACAGACCGGGCCTGGTGTTCGGATCCGTGACGGCGGAGACGTTCCTGACGCCGTTGCGCACGGCGGAAATGATGATGATGGCCAGGACGATGACCGTGAGGATGAGAACGGCATAGTCCACCGTGCTCATCTCAAAATGGTATCCCGCGGTTGCGGACGCGTTCACGGGAGTACGTACGCCGGGAGCGGTTTCTCCGCTGATGGTGATGATCTCATTGCCTCGTGTGACAGCAGGGGCCGTGGCGATGCCTGCGGGCCATTCCCCCAGGCGGCTCCATTCATCCTTTACAATGTCATAGGCCAGGATGTCCCTGGACTGCATCACGGGCCTGGACGGGTCCGGGGAGTTACCGCGCTTGTCCCCGCCAATCAGGATGATGGTGTTCTCCTTGACGGGGGCGGGGCCGGCCGCTGCCGCTACAGGCGTTCCGGGACCGGTGCGCTCCTTCTTCATGCGCCCCCACTCGGCGGGGTTCGTGGAGCCTAGATCGTAGTCGATCAGGTCGGAAAGGTAGGTCCTCTCCGTTTCTCCTGCGGCATTTTTGGAAAGGGAACATCCCCCCACCAGGAAGAGAGTGCTGTCGGAAAAGGCGGCGGTGGCAAGAATGCGCCCCGGACCTTGGAACGGAGGCAGAGTCTTCCACTCCATGCTGGCCGTTTCAGGGGATGTGTCCAGCACGTACACGGTATTCAGGGCCGCTTCCGGTTCGTCCCGGTCCCGTCCGCCGATGACATAGAACTTGTCTCCCGAACCGACGAAAGCGGCTTCCGTCACGGGGCGGGGAAGGGAAGGAAGCTTTTCCACGGACCCGTCCGCCTTGATCAGCAGGGTGCCTTGCCAAATGCCCTCTTCATTGTGGCCGCCGGCCAGCACCACGCCCTTGCCGACGCTGGCGCATGCCGCGTAACCCAGCGGAACGGGCAGGCTGCCGACTTTGTTCCATTGTCCGTTGGTGAGTTTGAAAATATCCCGGTGGTACGCCTTCGGGCCGCGTTCCTCCGGCGTGGCGGCTCCGGGAGCGGCATTCGGGAAATTGGCCCCTCCTGCGGCAATGATGGACTGGGAGCCGTCTTTTTCCGTCACGGTCCCGGCAATCATGCCAGCGCGCCCCACGGGATCGGGCAGGTCAGGAATGCTGCCGGCGGAATGGACATCCACGGAAAAGGATGCGTGGGCAGTCGGGACAGCCGTCAGCATCAGGCAGGCGAGGACCGCGCACCATGTCTTGGTGAACCGATCCAGGTAATGTGAGGAGTGCGTCATATGATTTGTTGTTGGTGCTGGAAAAATCAGGAAAGGGAAATGCTCCAGACTTCGGGGGAGCGTCTGCCGGGCTTAAGTTCGCCGTTGACCGCGATGAAGCGGCCTTCCCAGGCGCAGCAGGGAAGCACCGCCCGCGGTGCTCCGATAGGGCCTCCGTCGTGCCATTCCGCCGTTGCCGTGTCTAGGCACAGGGACTGGTTGTTGAAGCCGGGATTGGTCTGCGGCGTGTATTTCCTGCCAGAGCCGTCGTCCCCGGCCAGCAGGTAGATGACCCCGCTCCGGGAGACTGGGGCCGGAGTGGGCGCGGCTGCAATGGCATAAGGCATGTCCGGTTGCCGCGTCCATCCGCCGGAAGGGGTGAAGCTCCATGCCTCCGTCAGTAGTTCCCGGACCTGGCGGCCGTTCTCTTCTTTCAGGCCGATGCCGCCCAGGACGTACAGAACACCGTTAACCGAAGCCATTTGGTGCAGGAAGCGGCCTCTCCCGGGCAGTGCGGGAAGTTCCTGCCAGCCTTGGCCGGGATTCGCGGAATCCAGCATGAACATCCGGTTGGTGCAGTCCTGCTCTCCGGAGTATTCACAGCCGCCCGTAAGGTACACTTTGCCGTCCAGCACGGCTGCCGCCGTGTAGGCCAGCGCGACTGGGAGGGAGGGAAAAGCGGAGACGATCAAGGTCCCGTCGGAAACTCCCAGCAGGTAAACATCCCTGCGGTGGCCTTTCTGGTCGCATCCGCCGATGCACAACAGGCCGTCTTCCAGGCTGGCGGACGCTCCGTAGGCATACGGCGAAGGCAGTACGCCAGCTTCCCGCCACGCAGGGCTTCCCGGCTCCAGGGTGAAAACACGGTCCGTCCAGGTTTTGACGCCTCCCTCCAGCATGGGCTTGCCGGGGAAATTCGTTCCGCCTGCACAAATAAGAATATTTCTGTGGGTTCCCGCATACATGCCGGCAAACCCTTCCGGATCGGGAAGTGGGGGTAAAGGACTCCAGGATGACGAATGTGAATTCATAAACGTGTAAATGCTTCACAAAACTCTAACGAAAAGGGGGGCGACGTGCCAGCAATAACATCTGGTCATCTTTTTTTGAATAAATTTCTTTTCTGGCGCCTCTTATCTAGGTAGAACCGTTGAATTGTATGAAAACTGGAGTCTGTCTACTAGTTCTGTGTGTCCTGCTGCCCGCCTCCCTGGCGGATAATATGGCCTTGCGGTCCGGCAGGGTTCTGAAAGATGCCAGCGTGGTATCTTCCGGGGATGACTTCGTCAGCGTCCAATATACGGATGGCGTGGCGAAAGTCCCCTACCAGGAGCTGACGGACGAACAGCAGAAGGCTTACGGGATGACGCCGGATGAGGTGGCCGCACGGCTGGAAAAGCGACGGAGCGAGGAAGCCATCCGCAGGCAAAAGGCGGAAGCGGTCAAAAAAGCGGCTGAGGAAGAGGCCAGGAAATTCCGTGAATCCCTCTCGGAAGCGGAACGCCATCCACGCTACCTGGAGGGGGAGGACGTTGTCCGCATGTTCCTTCTGATGGGGGATCTTTCCCGTGTAGAGGCCGAAGTCATCGCCCTCCAGTGGAATGCGCAGGAAGCGGACCGGGTAGGGCTGCCGCAGGATGCCAAAGTCTTCCGCGCCAGGGCTAGAACCTACCAGGACCAGATCAGTTCCATTCGTAAAAAAAGGGAAGATGCCGAGCTGTATTGGAAGGATCTGGAAAAGAAATACCTGGCCCTGAAAGACGGCACCCAGAAAAAAATCACGGACTTGAACAAGCAGGTCAACCAGTTGCAGGGTGAAATCCGTGAGGTAGCCAGTCAGCCAAAAACGGAGCGCGTCGTGGTCACACCCATCGTCAGGCCCTGGAACTATCCGCCGCCTGTCATTATCCGGCCCAATCCTCCTCCCCCACCGCCCAGGCCCCAGCCCGTTCCTCCTCCCGTGCGCCCGATACAGTCGCCTTACGGGACCACGATTGGAAGGTGACACGACAGGTTGCCGCCCAGGCGGGAAAGGGCGGCCTTGATTTATGCTGCATCAATTCAGAGGATGCAGCAGCATACTCCCTGAATCGAAAGAGGCGAGTTGCCTGAACCCGGCCCGGCGCGCCAGTTCCGCGGCGCGGTCAAAATCCCGGCCGATGTTTTCCGGAGCATGGGCGTCCGAACTGATGGTCAGGGGAATATCCATTTCTGCCGCCAGCCGCAGGAAAAGTTCGTCCGGATACTGTTCGGCGCACTTGTTGTGCCATCCGGCTGTATTGATCTCCAGACAGGCGCCGGACCGGCTTATGGCTTCCAGGGCTGGTTCATAATAGCGGCGCAGGTCTCCGCCGGGCCGGAAGCCGAACTTCTTGATCAGGTCCGCATGGCCCATGATTTGGAACAAGCCTGAGGCTGCCATGTCCCGGAAGCGTTTCCAGTATTGTTCCCAGGCATCCTCCACATCCGTCGTGTTCCAGAAATCCATCTTGTAGGGGTTGTCGAATTCCTCCTTTTCTCCAAGATAATGGACGGAACCGATCAGGTAATCCCAGGCATACAGGCTTTGCAGGTGATCCGTCCAGGGCTCAATGCCCGGGAACCATTCGCATTCCAGTCCGGCCTTCACCGCCAGCCCGTGCGGGGCGGCGAGTTCCGTAGCCTCCCTGATCCAGTCCAGATAGGCTCCCATGTCCGCCTGCTTCATGCGCCAGTCGTCAAACGGCTCCTCCTGCATAGGGGCGTGGTCAGAAATGCCGTATTCCCGCAGTCCGGCGCGAACGGCTGACTGCACATATTCCTGCGGCGTACCGGAGGCGTGCAGGCACAGGGGCGTATGTGTATGGTAATCGCAATACATGAAGAGGAAGGCACATGCTAGCATGGCGGCATGCCTGATTCAATCCGAAGAACGGTTTTTTCCGATTATTTGCGGTCTTTGACTTTATGAGTTGCTTTTATGGACAGGTTTTTTTAGAGTCCCATTGAATAGGACACGTGACATTATGAGTGATTGGCAAGGTTTTTCTCCGTTGAATGACTTCACTGGGCCGCTGCTGGACAACCTGAAGCGGCACCCCAAGCGCATCGTTTTCCCGGAAGGGGAGGATGTGCGTGTGTTGCGTGTTTCCGAACGTTTCGTGAACGAACAGGCTGGTGTTCCCATTTTGCTGGGCCGGAAGGAAATTATCCGGCGCATGGCGGAAATGAATGGAATTTCCCTGAAATTCGTACGCATCATTGAACCGGAAAAAAGCTCTGATCTTCAAATGTTCTGTGACCGTTATGAACGGGCGGAACAGATGTTCGGGAACGGCCTGCCCATGAATACCCGGGAAATTGTCTCCGAACCGGTGCACTTTGCCGCCATGATGGTGCTTTACGGCCAGGCGGACGCCATTGTGGCCGGGAACATGAAAAGAGTGGCTTCCGTATTCCGCGCCGTGAACAAATACCGGCAGGACCCCGTGCCCACGAAGTCCCTGTTTGCCATCTCCATCGTTATGGTTCCGGAATTTGCTGAAAAATTTGGAGGCCGGGGCATTTACTTCCTGGCGGATACGGGCGTGACCGCTGATCCCACGGTGGAGAACATGGCCTACTTTGCCGTGGAAACGGCCAAAATGGCCCGGCACATGCTGGGCAAAAGTGTCCGCGTGGCCATGTTGAGCGCTTCAACGGACGGTTCCGTTCCGGAACTGGCTGCGGACCGTACCCGTGCCGCCACGGCATTGGCCCGGAGCGTTGTGGAAAAGGAATGTCTGGACAATGAGATCACCGTGGAAGGTGAAATTCAGATTGATGCTGCCCTGTCTCCGGACTCCTACAGTGTGCGCGTGCACCGCACCTCCCTACTCCAGCCCAGCGACGTGTGGGTGTTTCCCACACTGGATGCGGCGGATATCTCCAAAAAACTGATTTGCATGATGCCCTCCGTGTGCAACTACGGCCTGATTCTGGGGGGGCTGCTTTTTCCGATCGCCCAGCTTCCGCGTTTGACGGATGAAGACAGAATGTTCGGCACCGCGCTGGTGGTGGGCAATGAAGCCATCAAATTCCACCTGTTGTATCCGCAGGGCGTGGCTCCCCTTTATTGATCTGCGGCGGTGCGTCTTTGACAAACAGCCGCTTTTCCTTGCGCACGGCTATCTTTCCGCCGGGCAGGGATGTACGGGAAGGGCCTCCGGCATCCAGAATCTTCATGACCCGGAGCACGGCGGCTTCTGTCAGGTCCGGTATGGACTGTTGCCGGAGGTAATGATGCACGGCGCATTGCTTCAACTCCTGCGGAAGGCTGTTGACGCCGGGAAGGTACAGCCGCCCCTGGGGGTCGGTCAGGTCCATGGCTTCCAGAGCCTGGGCCAGGGCGGTGCGGATTTGGTTCTCAATCCGGCAGGCGCGTGAAAAGGAAAGGCTGGTGTCCCTGCGGAATATTTTGTCCAAATGGGGGATGATGTGGTGGCGCAGGGCGTTTCTCGTGTATTCGGTGGACTGGTTGCTGGCGTCTTCCCTCCACGGAATGTTTTTCTCCTCCAGATAGGCGGTGATTTCCTTTCTGGAAAAATTCAGCAGAGGGCGTACGACAGTCAGCCCGTTTTCCCAGATGGATACGGGGGACATGCCGTGAATGCCGGATGCCCCGCGGCACAAATGGAGCAGGGCCGTTTCCTGCTGGTCGTTGCGGTGATGCGCCAGAGCTACGAGCGCCCCGGGATATTCCGCGGCCCATTCCAGAAACAGGTTCTGCCGTGTTTTCCGGGCCGCTTCCTCCGTGGAAATGCCCTGGACGCGGGCCATGCCGGCCACGTCCGCCCGCCTCCAAACGCATGGAACGCCCGTGGATGCGGCATACTCCCGGACGAACTGCGCTTCTTCATCCGCCTCCAGGCGCAGGCCGTGATGCACATGGCAGGCAATGACGCGGCACCCTTCCATTCCGGAAAGCAGGGAAAGCAGGGCCATGGAATCCCGGCCGCCGCTGATGCCAGCCAGCACGGGACGGCCGGAACGGAGGAGTTCCGCAGACTGGCTGTCAAAATGGTCCGGGGTCAGCGACATGATAAGTCCAATGAAGCAGAAAAGCGGGGCAATGAGAAGCCTGCAAATGAAAAACCCCGTTTTCCGGGAAGAAAACGGGGCGGGAAAATGGAAATGAAGCGGCTCTTACTTGTTGAGCTTGGGCTTGCCGCCGCTGCGGCGGACGGAGCCGAAACGCTTTTGGAACTTGTCGATGCGGCCTTCGGTGTCCACAAACTGGTTCTTGCCGGTGAAGAACGGGTGGGAATCGGAGGTGATACCGCAGGAAATCACGAAATGCTCAACCCCGTCGATAACTTCCGTCTTCGGGGAACGGGTGGTGGAACGGGTCACGAAACGGCGGCCGGTGGAGATGTCGACAAAGACAACCGGATTGTACTGGGGATGGATATCTTTCTTCATGATCATGTATTGCGTTTCCAACGCAAGGGAGCACAAGTATAGGGACCTTAACCTCCATGTCAAGCGTGCCTTTGAAAAAAATGGAACTTTGGCGATGACGGTGCCGGAGCTTGATACGAGCCTTGTTATCGGGATGATGTTGCAAAAAATGGAACAATTCTTGAAGAGGCCTCCCTGGTGGGCGTGGTTTTCCCTGATGGGGCTGGAAATCCCTTGTGCCGCCATGGCCTGGGCTTTTGCCGTCAGCCAGTCCCATCTGGTGGTTGTTTCTTCTCCCTGGCTGTACCAGTTCCTATTCGTGGCCGTCTGGTGCGTCAACATGCTGGACAGGGTGCTTAAAGTCTTCCGCGGTGATCCCGCCGTTCATACGGATGAATGCCTGATGTTCGCCAGAAGGCACTGCTTCGTCATCTGCCTGCTGATCGCGGTGGCCGCCGTGACGGGATTGTGGATCATGTTTTTCCAGCTGGGTGTCGTGATCTTTGAATTTGCCCTGCTTCCAGGCGTATTCAGCATCCTTTTCCTGTTCTTTTCCACCAATCCTTACCGGAGGGGAGGGATATCCCCGGGATTCGGCCTGGGGGCTTTCTTTGCCTCCGTAGCCTTTGCTACCGGCGCCGGCATTCCCGCCTATTTTTACGGTAGCCTGGGCGGCGGCTGGGGCTCCCAGCTTTCTACGTCCACCTGGTATCTCGCGGCTCTGGTGGTGCTGGGCATGTTCAGCCGGGAAAGATGGAACGAGGAAGAGCGGGAAAAAGAGGGGGAGGATTCCGTTGCCCGCGACATGGTAGCTCTCGTCTGGATGGGCGTTATCGTGATCTACGTGGTTTTCTGTCTGGCCGCCGCAGCGCAGGAATACACAGCTGATGCCTGGATTTATTACGGCCTGGCCATGGCGGGCGCCTTCATGTTTGTACTGGACAGATTGAAAAAAAACATGCCTCCTCTGATGCTGCACACCTTGTCCTGGGTTGCGCTGATCTTTCCGATGGTGCTGAGCGGGCTGCTGGCACAGGCTTCCTCCTGACGGGTCGGCGGAGATGCAAAAGGGGACAGGGGGATTGGAAAATGTTTTTCCCGTCTCGTGCCGGACATGAAGCCTAGAAAATGAAAAAATGGTATTTTGTTGTTGCAATCCTGAAAGGGCAGTGATAGATTGCGCCCCGCAAGCACGTTCCTCGTGCAAGCAAGTGGCTCGGTAGCTCAGTCGGTAGAGCAGGGGATTGAAAATCCCCGTGTCGGCGGTTCGATCCCGTCCCGAGCCACCATTTTTATCCCAATTCTTTTTAATCCCACCTTTTTATTCGGGAAGTAGCTCAGCCTGGTGGAGCGCCTGCTTTGGGAGCAGGATGTCGCAGGTTCGAATCCTGTCTTCCCGACCATTTCAAAACCTGTAAATCAAATGATTTACGGGTTTTTGTTTTTAGAGTTATTTCTCATTGGTTGTCCGTAAAATAGATTATTCTTGCGGTTGATGGGTCAACCCAAAATTGGAGGGAAGCGTGATTTTGGAGAGACTGCTCATAACGGCCCCCCCCCCCCCCCCCCGCACGCGGAGGTAGTTCTCGAAATTACGATAATTTAAGGCTTGCTTGATTTTGATAGGGAAGCGTTCATGGATGATGCGCTCCACCGTGCTTGAAGAGAGGCTAAACTTACGAGCAATGGCTAGTCTGTATTGCTCACTGGAACGTTTTTTGGGCAGCAGGCGTTGTCTTTCGGGGTTCTTCTTTCTGTTGTTTTAGTCTTGATAGTACTCATTCACCGATTTTAAAGTAGAACCGAAAATCATGCGGGAGCGCCTTGAAGCGCTCCAACTGGTTCAAATGCTGGGCAATGTCACCAAAGTCTGCCAGGAGCGGGGCATCTCAAGAACACGCTTCTACGAGTATAAGCGTAGATTCCAAACCCTCGGATTTGAAGGGTTTCGAGGCCTGCCTCCCATCCATAAAAGCCACCGTCAAACAACTCCCCAAGTAAGTTGAACGACGAATCTTGGAACTTAGTGTCCAATATCTCACCAAAGGATGCGGATATATTGGGCATCTTCTTCAACTGGAAGCTAAAAGTTGTTCTAAACCAACCATTCAAAAGATACTCGAAAGGCATGGACTGGACTCTCGTTATGAACGATTGCTTGAGTCGCTAGAGATATGAACAACGGCAAGAAAAAACACGGATTAAGGCTTTGGAGCAGCAATAGGAAATGCTGCTGGATAGGGTTCGATCAAAATTCCTCTATGTTAGCAACAGGAATATTGCTTCTTTCACTTTTGACAAGATAGGATGGGAAGATGATATAAAACAGGAAGCAGCAAAATACTTTGGAAACCCCCGGCTTCCGTAAGCGTTGATGCAGATTGTAGTTTTGAGAAAAAAGTGGAAGATCTATTTTTAATAGCAGGGGGTAAGGATAATAAAGCTTTATACGGAGTTAATCTGAATTTATCAATTATGCGTACGTTGGATTTAATATTAATTTATTTTCTCACATTTTTTAATATTAAATATGTCTATGAATTTTTTATTATTGATCTAATAATTATTGTTGACAAATATAATCTTTATGTCGTAATAGGAACGATATAATTGTCCCAACGGCAATTGCACCAATTATCCCATGATTAAAATAAAAAAAATATTCGCAAAATTAATTGTGCTGTCATATGCTTCTGCTTTGTCTTTCGCTCTGGAGCCTATGGTAGTAGTCCCGGAGGAAAATGCATCAACACGTTCTGCTATTCAGAGTATCAGATTGCAGGGATTGAGTAGATTAAAAAATACGGAATTTCATTTTGGAAGCAAGAAGCTCATGGAGAAGGCTCCTGATCTCAAAAAAATCCTCAATGGATTAAAAGTGGAGAATGGAATTTTCTTTCTTACTGCTGATGAGGGAAATACTGTCCTCTATTGCGATCAAAAGGGTCGTATAAATAGTTCACTGGATATCCGATATTCCAAAAGCATTTTCGGTGTACGAACTGATATGGTCATTTTTGAGTGGGTTTCGTTTAATTATTGGACTATGCCTTCCCTTTATAAGGAAATAGTATTGAGTAACGATTGTTGGGTTATGACCAAAGGTGACGATGTTCTTTGTTTTACTTATAAAAATGCGGGATTGGCATTCAAGGGATTTACAGATCCTGCTACTTTTGTTACCCCTGAAACGGTAAAAACAAGATATGCTTCAGTTGGTGAAATGCTGCCTGTTCTGAAAACACTATGTCTTATCCTGCATGGAAAAGCGCCGGCGGTTTATGATCTTGATCTGGCTCAAAGGAAATTAGAGGAATTTAACTATTCTATTACGCAACGCGACCGCAGAGCCAGGGAAGTATCCAACATCCGTTGGCACGAGGAAAGGAAACGGCAAAAAGAATGAAGACAACTTGTTCCACTCTTTAGTATTCTTGTTTTGTGGTTTTCAGCTGGTATTTCTCCGTTGATGCCATCAGGATTCCGAATTTTTTGCTTGAGATTCGCAAGGAGGCTCGCACAGTAGCTATATGAAGCGGAGCCAACGGAAAACAGCCTTCTTTTCCTGGCTGGCGGGGTTAAGGTGGTCGTTTGCCGGGTATGTGGCGGGGACGCTTCTCGCGGCGGGGGCAGGGGCGCTGGATTTTCCCATGCTGGGGCGGGGAATGCTCCTGGTGGCGGTGGTTTGTTTTGTCGTGTCTCTTGTGTGTGCGGGGGCGTGTATCCGGAACAGTAAAGTTGCCCGCTGGTACCTGTTTCTCGTCGCCGTAATGATGATGGTTGCGTTGCTGTTCAGACAGGGGGGATCAATTAATTAGTCATTTGTATATCTTTTGATTGACCGCTTGCACGCGCGCATATATTTTCCCGTCATGTCCATTCGATTTTTGTCGAGTCTCTCTCTTGTGGCCGGCATGTCCCTTGCAGCCCAGGCTGAAACTCTCCCCTACCCGGATTCCGATTCTTCCGATGGCTATGATTCCGCCTATTACGCCGAGTCTTATTCCGGAAGCTACCACAGCGCTCCGGCTCCAGTGTCGGAATCTTCTTCCACCAGATCCATTTTTCCCACCCAGTCTTTTTTCGAGCTGCTGGGGCCGATGGATTCCCGAAACGGGCATGGCCATGTAAATATCCAGAACTGGTTGACGGACGTGAACCTGTGCCGCATGTCCAGCGGTTCCTGGGATTTTTCCGCAATAGCGGCCCTGCGGATGACCTGGTTCAACGGGCAGGGGGCGGATGAAATGGATGTGGACCGCTTGTACACGATCTGGCTGAACATGAATGCCTCCTGCGTTATTTCAGGGAAGACGCGCCTGGTGTTTGGCTTGACGCCGGAGATTTCCACGGATTTTGATACCTGGACGCATAACAATATCTTTTTCGGCGGCCATGCCATGATTGCCGGGCCTTTGAATGATCGGTTCAGCTACGGCATCGGCATCGGTTACTACCCCCAGCTTGGGGAAGCTCCCCTCCTCCCCGTGTTTCAGTTCAAGTGGAAGGCGGGCAACAACTGGAGCCTTCAGCTTGAAGGCGCGCGCCTTTCCTACACCAAGAAGGTGGGAGAAGGGCTGACGTGGGGGCCTTTCGTTTCCATCGTGTCCGGTACCTGGACAATCCATCATGACCGCCGCGTGCGGCAGTTCGAGTGGATTTCCGGCATTGCCGGAGTGGGGGCCAATATCGGTTTGGGCCGCTGGGGAAGCGTGCGTCCCAGGCTGATGACGGACGTAGGCTTTTCTTTCGGGAATTCCGGCACGCTCAAGACCAGCAACGGGAATCATGAACTGGAGAAACGCCATTATGATCCCGGGTTTTATCTGCGCGCGGGTCTTCAGTTTGAGTTTTAAAGAATTGGCAGGATAGCGCATTAATGATGGAAGACCCCGGAGCGGATCAACGCTCTGGGGTCTTTTTTAAATTGCTTGTCCAGGCGCCTGCGCCGGTTGCGGCGGAATCAGGCTTCTTCTATGAAAGGACGGCCCACGGAGTGGTATTCAAATCCCACGGCTGTTATATTGGCTGGGGACAGGATGTTCCTTCCGTCAAAGATGATGCGGTTGCGCATGACTTCCGCCAGTTTTTGCAGGTCCGCATTGGCGTAGTCGCTCCATTCCGTGGCGATGATCAGCACTTCCGCGTCTCGTGCGCATTCGTACATATCCTCCACCGGAGTGATGCCCAGTTCCTCCAGTCTGGAACGTGCCGTGCCGATGGCTTTGGGGTCCGTAGCGGTGACGATGGCCCCTTCTTTGCGGAGTTTTTCACACAGCTTGAGGGAGATGGATTCGCGTATATCGTCCGTGTTCTGTTTAAAGGCCAGGCCCCATACGGCTATTTTCTTGTCTTTGAGCACCCAGAGGCGGTCCCTGATTTGATCCAGGAAGTGCGTGTGCTGGGAGTCGTTGATGCGTTCCACTTCCTCCAGCAGGGTGAAGGGAATGCCCAGCGTACGGCTGATGTTGATGAAGGCTTTCACATCCTTCGGGAAACAGGATCCGCCGTAGCCCAGTCCCGCATTGAGGAAGTGGCGGGAGATGCGCTTGTCCATCCCGATGCCTTCCGCGACGAGCTCCACGTCCGCCCCGGTTTTTTCACATACCTTGGCCACGGCGTTGATGTAGGAAATTTTCAGGGCCAGGAAAGAGTTGGCCGCATGCTTGATGAGTTCCGCGGAATTGACGTCCGTTTCCAGAATGGGGGCATGGATGGGCTGGTAAACGCGTTTGATGACATTCATGGCTCGTTCGGAATTGGCCCCGATGACGATGCGGTCCGGATGGAGAAGGTCGTTCACGGCGCAGCCTTCCCGCAGGAATTCCGGATTGGAGACGATGTCGAATTGAACGTCCGTCCCCGCGTAGCGCTGAATGGTCTGCCTGACTTTTTCCCCTGTTTTGACGGGTACGGTTGATTTGTCCACGATGACCTTGTAACCCATTTCCGGCTTCAGGACTTCGGCGATTTCCCGCGCCACTTTTTCAATGTAGGTCAGGTCCACGGAGCCGTCCGTATTGGGCGGCGTGGGTACGGCGATGAAGATGACGTCGCTTTGCGGGATGGATGAAGCGATGTCCGGGGAGAATTCCAGCCGCCCCACGGCCACGTTTTTCCTGATGAGGTCTTCCAGTTTGGGCTCGTAAATGGGAATGGACCCGGATTGCAGCGTCCTTATTTTTTCCCTGTTATTGTCTACGCAGATGACATGGTGGCCCATTTCCGCGAAGCAGGTCCCCGTAGTCAGTCCAACATATCCGCTTCCGATAATGGTTAAATTCATGATGAAAGTAAAAAATTAGTAAAAAAAGAATAAATGTGTGCAAGGGCATATTCAAGCATAATGAGGAATGCTTTTTTTTGCCAACATAAAAAGTTACTGATTGAGCACCCTCTCCGGTTGTGTTATACCTGCGGCCAGACAGAGCAAATCTGTCCATTTTTAGTTTAAGTTATGAAAACACCTATCACCGTTACCGTTACAGGAGCCGCCGGACAAATTGCCTATTCCCTGCTGTTCCGCATTGCCTCCGGCAGCATGCTGGGACCGGATCAGCCCATCAATCTGCGCCTGCTGGAAATTCCGCCGGCCATGAATGCCCTGGAAGGCGTTGTGATGGAATTGCGTGATGCCGCGTTCCCGCTTCTCAACGAGATCGTCCCCACCAGTGATCCGGATGAAGCGTTCGCCGGCGCCAACTGGTGCCTTCTGGTAGGTTCCGTACCCCGCAAGGCCGGTATGGAACGCAAGGACCTGCTGGATATCAACGGCAAGGTGTTCATCGGCCAGGGACAGGCCATCGCCCGCAGCGCCGCCAAGGATGTGCGCGTGCTGGTCGTCGGCAACCCGTGCAATACGAACGCCCTGATCGCCATGCATAACGCCAGCGGCGTTCCGTCCGACCGTTTCTTCGCCATGACCCGCCTGGATGAAAACCGCGCCAAAAGCCAGCTTGCTGAAAAGGCTGAGGTTCATGTGACGGAAGTGACCAACGTGGCCATTTGGGGCAACCACTCCTCCACCCAGTATCCGGATTTCACGAATGCCAAGATCGGCGGCAAGCCGGTGACGGAAGTCATCAAGGATACGGAATGGCTCAAGGGCGACTTCATCACCACCGTCCAGCAGCGCGGCGCCGCCATCATCAAGGCTCGCGGAGCTTCCTCCGCCGCTTCCGCCGCTTCCGCCGCCGTAGATACCGTGCGCAGCCTGGCTACCCAGACGCCCGAAGGCGACTGGTATTCCGTGGCCGTCTGTTCCGACGGTTCCTATGGCATTGAAAAGGGCATCATCTGCTCCTTCCCGATCCGCACCACCAAGGACGGCGGCTGGGAAATCGTGCAGGGCCTTCCGATCGATGCGTTCTCCCAGGAAAAGATTGACGTCACTGTCAATGAACTGAAGGAGGAACGCGACGCCGTTACTTCTCTGTTGCAGCACTAAACGTTGATTTGTGTTTTGTAAACCGGGTTCCCTGGCGGGAGCCCGGTTTTTTATTGCGTGCAGAACTCCATAAGCCTCATTTTCAGCGGGACAGGAATTGATTTTCATGTTATAGACAGGGTGATAGACCCGAATGCCGTTTCATTTATGGACCAGGACCGCATATTATACAGGGGAGAAGCGTTTACGCTGACCGGAAGCCGCTTGAACCAGGATGACTTCCATTGGGCGCAAGTGGAAAAGGATGGCCGGGTGAGGACGATGAAGAATGGCCGGTATTCCGAATGGCGCATTGTGCCGGAGACGGAATACGGCCCGCGCTACCGCAGCGGATTTGAGGTTCTGAACAAGGCCTACTGCCTCGCCTTGAACGAGGCAGGAGCCCTGCTCAATGAAGAAGGCACCTTCCGTACCGGAGCCAACTGGCCCTCGGTATGGACCAGGGACATCGCCTATGCCACGCATCTGGGGCTGGGAATGTGGAATGTCCGGGCCTGCATGAAAAGCCTGCAGGCCCGCGTGCGGAACGGGGAGGTGGAGCAGGATACCGGAACGGGCGGTTCCTGGCCCATTTCTTCAGACCGGGTGGTGTGGGGCATCGCCGCGTGGGAGGCGTATTGCCTGACGGGGGACGGGGACTGGCTGCTCCGGGCGTCCCGCGTGCTGGAAAAAACCTGTCTGAAGGATGAAAAGGTGCTGACGATGACAGGCGGCCTGATGAAAGGGGAGTCTTCCTTTCTGGATTGGAGGGAACAGAGTTATCCGGCCTGGATGACTTCGGCGGACATCGGGGATTCTTCCTGCCTTTCCACCATGGTTCTGCACGCCGCGGCCCGGAAAATGCTGGCCCGGATGTTCCGGGAGCTGGGGATGGAAGGAAAGGCACGGGAATGGGACGGAAAGGGAGCGGCTCTTTCCGTAGTGGTTGAAAAATTTTTCCGCATTCCGGGCAACGATTTGTACGGACAGTATCTGTATGGCCGGGGGTACCCCGTTCTGTCGGAAAAGGTGGACAGCCTGGGAAATATGCTTTGCGTGCTCCTGGGCCACGCGCATGGCGCCCATGCGGCGCGCATGGTGGCAGCACTGCCCCATTGCGTTTACGGCATTCCCTGTTTCCATCCCCAGATGCCGGAAGATGTGCCTCCATACCACAACCGGGCCACCTGGCCGTTCCTGGAGGGGTATTATGCGCAGGCCGCCGCGGCCACAGGGAATGAGTGCGGGCTGGCCCTGGCGCTGGCCTGCATGGTGCGCGCGGCACTTCTGTGCGGCACCAACAAGGAGAACCTTCTTCTGGAAACTGGACTGGACGAGGGACTCCTGCTCAGTTCCGACAGCCAGCTCTGGAGCATTGCCGGCATGCTGGGAGGTTTTTACAAGGGATTGTTCGGACTTCGCGTTTCCCCAGACTCCCTGGAGTTCCGCCCGTGCATTCCGGATTCCTTTGCGGGCGTGCACGAGCTGTCCGGGCTGGAATACCGCGGCATGACGGTGGATGTCAGGGTGAGCGGGCAGGGCAGGCGGATTGTCTGCTGCCGGATCAACGGGCAGGAAGCTGACCCGGTGCTGCCCGCCGGGGGAAAGGGAAGAAAGGCTGTGGAACTGGAACTGGCCTCGGATGGTGAACATCCCGGGCAAGTGAATTTGTCGCATGTAAAACGGAGCCTGGCGTCCCCCGAATGGAAAGCCAGCCGCCACGGGATCTCCTGGACCGCCGTTCCCGGCGCGGATTATTACCGTGTATTTCGGAACGGAATTCCCGTGTCCCAGACGGAATATTGCTACTACATTGCCGCCCCGGCGGAAGGGGAGGCGCATTACCAGGTGATGGCCGTTGCTCTGGATGGGAGGGAATCCTTTCTGAATGAACCCAATGAGTATCCTTCCGCGGATTCGCGCCTGGAGACACGCCCCTGCGGCCTGGCCGGAGACGAGGTCTGGTCCTCCCGCGTCACCAAGTCTCCGGACGCGCTGTTTTACAACGTGAACATTGACCGTCCGGGCGTGTACCGGGTGGATGCGTTTTTTGCCAACGGCACCTATGACGTGTCCGACGGGAATACCTGCGCCATGCGCAGCCTGTATCTGAACGGGCGGCGGGCGGGCACGCTGGCCTTTCCCCATACGTCCCGGTCTGGCAACTGGGACTGCTTCATTTATTCCACTGCCGTGGAGGTCGTGCTGAAGCCGGGGCCATGCCGCGTGGAGCTGGCGTATGATTCATTTTCCGTGAATATGAACCGCCTGGTGAATGATGCAGTGATAAAACATCTCCGTTTCACGCGTATATCCTGACGACTTCATGGATTTTATGTCTAAACGTTTTTTTGTACTCCTGCTGGCCCTGGGAACGGGGATATGGAATGCCCGCGGCATGGACGGAGATGTCTCCCCTGCTGCTCCCGTTCAGTCTGACGCCCCCGCAGGGGCGGAGTTTACACGCCTGCCCGTGAGTTGGAGGGCGAATCCCCGGGATGTCGCCAACGCAAAAGCGGCTTGGAAGACACTGAGCGTCTACCATCAGGGAAAACCCGCGTCCGGCAGAAAGCTGCATGTGGTTTACGTAACGTTCAAGGACAGGCCGGCCCTGGACAAGTACCGGGAACGGTATGATCATTTGCTGAAAAATATCCAGGCCTATTATGCGGACCAGATGCAGGCCAACGGTTTTCCTCCCCTGACGTTCAAGCTGGACCTGGACGCCCAGGGGCGCCTGATTGTGCATGACGCTTATGTGGACAAGCCCATGAGCGGGATGAATGTGCAGAATTCCGGCCCCGTTTCCCGTGAAGCCGCCAGGAAGGTGCTGGCTTCCAAGGGCATTGACATTGAAAAAGAGCATGTGCTGATCATCTGCCAGCTTCCGGATGGTGTGGGCCCCTATTACGGCGGCGGCTTCAGCCACCAGGGTACTGGCTGGACCTGTGACCAGGAAGGGCTGGACCCCGCCAATTTCCTGGACACTTCCATGATGACGGGCGGCCGCTTCAAAGTTACCAAAGGCAAGAATGCCTCCATTTACATAGGAGGAACGGCTCATGAACTGGGGCACTCCTTCGGCCTTCCCCATACGGGGACGGGATGGGATTATCCCGATGCCGGGGAATCACTGATGGGTTCCGGCAACTATACGTACGGCAACGAATTGCGCAAGGAGGGCAAGGGCTCGTTCCTGGCGCCGACAGATGCCTTGAAGCTGGCCAGCGTTCCCCTCTTCAACGGTGTGGAAACCTCCCTTCCCGCGGATGCCTCCTTCGGCCGCATGATCGGCAAGTACGTTCCGGGTTCCTTTGAACGGCTGGAGGCCATTCCCGTCAAGGACGGCTTGCGCTTGAAAGGAAAAGTCAGGCTTGACCGCCCGGCTTACGGGATTGTGGTCCATCTGGACCCGCCCGGCGGTTCCGACTATGACTCCAATGCCGTGGGCGGCGCCTTGAACGGCAGCGGAGAGTTTGACCTGACCATTTGCAGGCCCGGGTTCAAGGGCGGCTTTATCGAGATGCGCGTGGCCGTTCTGAACTGCGACAGCACGCGCTGCATGACCACGCTGCCCGTGTGGCTGGACGAGCAGGGGGCCAAAGTGCCTTCACTGGCACAGTCCGTTTACTTCGGCGATGTGCAAAACCTGTGGATGCGCGGCCGCACGGATGAAGCGGGGAAGGCCTTGGCGGAAGTGGAACGCAGGCATGGCTCCAGGCCGGAGGTGAAGGAATGGCTTTCTGTCTGGAAGCGCGCCCTGGAACGCAGGGACGTCTCCCAGGAATTCACGCCTGCCGGAGTCCCGGCGGACCTTGCCCGCGTCAGCCTGAATGACTGCAAGCCCTCCGTAGCGCAGGTGGGGTGGGCCGTTCCTCTGTGGGATGTCCTCTTCCCGTCGGATCTGGGACCTGTTCCATTCTTCAAGACAATCGGCCGTCCGGAACATTTCATCCTGGCGCATGCCCCGGCGGTTTTCGCCTATGATCTGAATGGCGCCTGGAAGGAATTCCACGCGGATGTGGGGCTGCCGTTCGGCTCCGATGGCAGCGTCAGGTTTGGCGTTTATCTGGACGGGAAAAAGCTTTTTGAATCCCCCGTGCTGAAAGACGGCTCTTCCGTGCCGGTCCGGGTAGCGGTGGAAGGCGGGAAAAAGCTGGAAATCCGCGTGGATGACGCCGGAGACGGGAATACGGCGGACTGGGGCATCATTGCCAACGGCGTTCTTACCCGGTAAAATTTGGCGGCCACTGGCGGAGAAATATGACATTAGGCTTGTCTTTTGTCCTTTCTCATAGTGTTCTGTGGACTAGCCATGATTGGGATGAACGCAAAGCTATGGGGCGCGGCGGCGCTGATCGCCTTGAGTGTGCCCTTGGCTGCGGAAACGGCGGCGGAAAACGCTCCGGGCGGACCGCCTGCCGGAGACGAAGGGAAGGATGACCGGACGGAACGCGTCGGAAATCTGTTTTCCGGTTCCATGATGCCGGAGATGCCTTCCTATCTGACAATCTCCAACGAGGGGCCCCTCAGCTATATCCACGACCGCAAGACGTTCATTTTTGAAGGCGCTCCGCAGGTTCACATCATTACGGACACCGGGCTGGAAGTGTTTGCCGACCGGGCAGAGGTGGATGCTGCCGCCGACAAGGTTTTTTTCAAGGGCAACCTGTCCATTTACCAGCATGACAGCCGGACGAATACCAGCAGCCTGACGCGTGCCGGCAGCGCGGAATACGACCGGAAAAGCGATTCCTTCACTTCCGACGCCCTGAAGACGAAGGTGGACGGAATGATTCTGCGCAGCGGCAACTTTGAGTACAGGACGGACGAAAAGGGGCAGTCCTATCTGGAAGCGTTTGATGCTTCCATTACCGCAGAAGATGTGAGCGACCCCCTCACCTGGATTTCCGCGGACAGGATACGCGTATACCCGGAAGACAGGTTTTCCTTCAAGAATCTGACCCTCCATTACGGCGGCGTTCCCTTCTTTTATTTTCCCTATCTCAGCCATTCCCTGAATCCGGAAGTGGGATACCTGCCCATGCCCGGAGTCAGGTCCATATGGGGGCCTTATCTGCTGAACGAGTACGGCTTTCTTCTGGGAAACAGGAGGGTGGAAAACCACATGCCTTCCGCCGATTACCTGGGCACCCTGCATCTGGATTACCGCACCCGGCGCGGTTTTGCGTACGGCCTGGACATCCGGGACGTGCCGCTGGAGGAGAAATGCCCGGACATGACGGGCCTGTCCGTGTACATGACCCATGACCGGGGGGCGAAGATTTCCGCGGGCGACGACGAGTACCGTGAACACCTGGACCCCGACAGGTGGCGCCTGGCGCTCCAGCAGATGTGGTCCCTCCGGGAAAACGCCCTGACGGAATGGCGTCTGAAAGCCAATGTCAACATGTTGAGCGACGAGTACATGCTGCGTGACTTCTACCCGGATATCTACCAGCGCAACTCCTCTCCGGACAACACGGTGCTTCTTTCCCGCACGGACGATACCAATGATTTTTCCCTTCTGCACCGTTTCGTGCCCAACAATTTCTACATGGCGGACCAGCGGACGGAATTGAGCTACGAACGCATCAAATCTCCCATCTTCCGCTCCCCCGTCATGTATGAAAGCCGCACCAGTTTTGCCTTCCTGAAGCAGTATGTGCCGCCTTTCATGCGGACGGATATCCGGGACCTGGTGGACCGCCTGGAGCCGGGAAGCCCTGCCTATGACTACTGGGCCCGCATGCTCATGACGGACGGATACAGCAGGTTCCATACGTTCCATGAATTTTCCGCTTCCCATAAAATCATGGGATTCCTGAACCTTACCCCCAAGGTGGGCGGCGGCTACACGGGTTATTACGATACGGGAGACAACAAGCCGCTCAACCAGGGCATTTTTTACGCGGGGACGGACGCGGACTTCAAATTCTCCCGCCGCTATTCTTCCGTGTACAGCGATTCCATGGGGCTCAACGGCATGAACCACATTGTCCAGCCGCACTTCACGCTGGCGTACGTGAAGACCAATACGCTGCATGAACTTTATCCCCAGATTGACGGAGATACGCCTACTACCAATCCTCCTTCGCTGAGCATGGGAAGATATACGGAGATCGATTCCCTGTCTTCCGGCCTAGTTTTTCGCTACGGGCTCCGCAACATGCTGATGACCAGCCGGGATGCCAATTCCCACCGCTGGTTTTCCTGGGATGTGTTCATGGACGCCTACTTATATGATCCCGTTGACCGGAGGGACTTCTCCAACCTGTTCTCCTTCATGCGCTGGAATCCCGTTCCGTGGATGGAGTACCGTTCGGAAATGCAGGCGCCCCTTTTGGGGAGGGACAGGGTGTCCGGCTGCCGTGAATACAACAACTCCCTGCGCTTCATGCCCTGGCGGTCCACGGAAATCTCTGTGGGGCACCGTTATTTGAACCAGCACGCCTTGTTGGAGGACAACAGCCAGCTGGACCTGCGCATTCTCCAGCGGTTTTCGGAAGCCTGGGCTTTCAGCGGCAAATGGCGCTTCTCCCTATTGGACGGCAAGCTGGATATTCAGGAATACAACATGTACCATAATATGGGGTCATGGTACCTGGGCGTGGGAGTGTTCGTACGCAAAAACGGCGGCAGGAACGAATTCGGCCTGGGAATCAGCTTCACAATTCAGGAGACAGGCGACCATATGCCGGTTAAATTCCTGTAGTCTTGCGCCCGGATACGGCAAATGGAAATGCCGGAGGAACGTGGAGATAGTCCGCGCATTCCGCCATTCCGGTCATATCACGACCCTCCTGTCCTGCCTGCGGCCATTTCTTCCGTATTCCGGCCGGAACCCCTGCCGCCATGATGCCTGCGTGCCGGAACCTTGGCTTGCATTCCGGCAAAGAAGAAGGATGATGAAGAACAAAGGGCGGAAGCGGATGGCATGAAAAGTGCGTTTCTGACGCCATGCATCCGCGGGAAGCTCTGAATCATTGGTCTTATAACGAATATGAATGCTCAGGAATTGATTAAAACGCTGGAATGGCGCTATGCCACCAAGATATTCAACCCGAACCGCCGCATTCCGGAGGCGGACTGGAACGCCCTGCTGGAATCCCTGCATTTGAGCCCTTCCTCCCTGGGATTGCAAATGTGGAAGTTCATTGACGTGCGGGAGCCGTCCGTACGAGCGGAGCTTCGCTCCGTTTCCTGGGACCAGCCGCAGGTGACGGACTCCTCCCATCTGGTGGTGTTCTGCGCGCGCAGGGACTTTTCCACGGAAGACGTGCAGCGTTATCTGGAACGCATTGTGGAAGTGCGCGGCGTGACGATGGAATCCCTGAACCTTTACCGGGACCGGATTGTTGAGCTGGCGGGTTCCAAATCCCCGGACGTGCTCAAGGCATGGCTGGAACGCCAGGTGTACATCGCGCTGGGATTCATGATGAGCTGTGCCGCAAACTTGCGGATAGATACGTGCGCGCTGGAAGGCATGGACCCGGCTGCATATGACCGTATCCTGAAACTGGAAGATTCCCCATATTATACGCTCTGCGCCCTGGCCCTGGGCTACCGGGATGAGGAAGCGGACAAGTACGCCCGTCTGGCCAAGGTCCGGTTTGACCGCGGCGACGTCATCCAGGTCATCTGAGGGCTGTTTTCCTAAAGTGCCAGCAGCCTTGCCATGTCTTCCGGCAGGGGCGATTCCGCGGTGAAGGTTTCTTCATCAAAGGGAAACTCCAGCCGGCAGGCGTGCAGGGCATGGCGGTGCAGGATCAGCTGCTTCTCCAGTTCCCGGTTCCAGCCGTGCTGGATGTATTCCAGGTAGCAATCCTCGGAGGGGCCGTAAATCTTGTCTCCCGCGATGGAATGGCCCAGATGCTCCAGATGCACGCGTATCTGGTGCATGCGGCCTGTTTCCGGAATGCACCGGACCAGGGCCAGAGGGCCGCTGGCCGATTCCAGGGTGCGCTCTACACGGAATGCCGTGATGCATTCCTTTCCGGCGGGATGTACTGTTTGTTTTACCCAGATGCGGCTTTCCCCTACTTCCCCCTGCCGCAGGATGGGGGCCGTGCAGACCGTTTCCTTCCATTCTGGCCATCCCCTGACGATGGCCAGGTATTCCTTGTGCATCAGCCGCCGTTGCATGGCGCGCCCCAGCTGGCGGGCGGCGCTTCTGTTTTTCGCAATCAGGGTCAGGCCGCTGGTTTCCCTGTCCAGCCGGTTGACCAGGGAAAGGGCGGCTCCGTTGACCAGTTCGTAACGCAGCAGCTCCTCCACGCCTTCCAGCAGGTTGGGTTCCCGCTTCCCGTTGGACGGATGGACGATCAGCGGGGCTCCCTTGCTCACCACAATCCAGTCTTCCGACTCCGCCGCCACATCAAAATGAGGGAAACAGGAAATAGGCTCGTCGGAGATGGGAATCCACATGGAAGGAGGGATTAGATCATGTCCGGGCGGATGGGCGTCCAGTCTCCGGGTTCCAGGTTCAGGTCTTCAAGCTTCAGCCTGCCGATGGAAACGCGGCGCAGGGAGGCCACGGGAGCGCCCACGGCGGCCAGCATGCGGCGCACCTGGTGGTACTTTCCTTCCGTCAGCGTCAGCAGTGCGCGGCGCGGTTCCAGGATTTCCAGGCGGGCGGGGGCGCAGGGGTGCCTTTCTCCCTCCAGCGTCAGCGTGCCGGCGGCGAACAGTTCCACGGCCTCCGCGGGGATGTCCTGTTCCGTGGCAGCCTCATACACTTTGGCAACGTGGTGCCTGGGGGAAGTCATGCGGTGGATGAACTTGCCGTCGTCCGTGATCAGGAGCAATCCGGACGTTTCCTTGTCCAGCCGTCCGACGGAGGAAACGGCGGGATTCCGGTGTCTCCACTGGAAGGGCAGGAGGTCGTAAATCACGTCCCCTTCCTCTTCGTCGTGGCTGCATGTGTAGCCGGCTGGCTTGTGGAGGGCCGCATACAGCCCTTCCGGGAATTCCACCGGTTCTCCGTCTATCAGGACGTCTTCCGCCTGAACTTTGTCCGCGGGGTTGGCGCATGCGCTCCCCCCGGACGTAACGGAGTGGCGTTTGATCCATCCCGGCGCTTCCCGCCTGGAACAGTACCCGTAGCGGGATAAAAGAGCGTCCAGTCTCATGCGGCGTATTTTTTCCTAACGGGAACAAAAAACAAGATTGAAATACGCCCCCCTGATTGATAGTATTAAACTATTACATGCGGGAACTCCCTGTTTGGAGTTTTTCCGATGCTTATCATTTACACTCATATAGTTCCATGATTGATACGATTACAGAAGACCAGCTGACCCCCCAGCAGGCCGAATTTTGGGTGCGCGCCCGCCAGGCGGTGGATATGAACAACTTTCCCTATGCTGTCAGCCTTCTCAAGGCGCTGGTAAAGCAGCTGCCGGGCTTTCTGGAAGGGCGGCAGGCCCTGCGCGCCTGTGAAATCAAGCTGAATCCGGAGCCCAAGAAAGGCGGCCTGTTCAGCGGCATGAAAATCAGCACCAGCAAGCTTACCTCATCCAAAAAGGATGCGGCCACCCAGCTCTCCTCCCTGGAGGACGAACTGGAAAACGATCCTTACAGCATTCCGGTGAATGAGGCGCTGTACGCAGCCGCCATGGAGGTGGACTTTCCGGACCTGGCCGCCTTTGCGCTGGAAACCATCCGCCAGGGGCATCCCACCAACAAGAAAATGCTCCATATGCTGGCTTCCCACTATGTCTCCAGAGATCTTCCGGCCAAGGCCGCGGAAGTGTTCCACGACATCGTGAAGCTGGACCCCACGGACAGCGTGGCGGTGAAAAGCGAGAAGGACTGCATGGCCCGCGCCACGATGCAGCAACAGAAGTGGGAAGAGGCCAAGAGTTTCAAGGACGTGATGAAGGATTCCTCCGAAACGAATGCTCTGGACAAGAGCGACAAGAAAGGCCTTACCCGTGCGGAACTGGAAGAACGCCTGGGCCTTCTTTCCGCCCGCTATGCCCAGAACCAGCAGGATCAGGCCGTGGTGCGGGACATCGCCAACGTTTACGAACAGATGGAGGACTGGGCCAACGCCTACTCCTTCTATAGCTACGCCTTCAGTCTCAGCAACAACGACATCTCCCTGGAAAACAAGGCCGGGGAAATGAACGAGCGCCTGCGCAAGGCCCAGGTGGAGGAAATCCGCAAGCGCGCCGCCGCGGACCCGGACAACAAGGAGCTTCAGGAGCAGCTGGCCCAGTTCAGCCGGGAAGCCGCCGAACAGCAGGTGGCCCTGTGCCGCCAGCGCGTGGAAAACAATCCCACGGATCCGCAGACGCGTTTTGAACTCGGGCAGGCCCTCTTTGACTGCGGCAACTATACGGAGGCCATCCCGGAACTCCAGCGCGCCCGCAACAACCCCCATATCCGCATCCGCGCCATGCTGCTGCTCGGCAAATGTTATGACGCCAAGAACATGCACGACATGGCCCTTCGCCAATTGGAAGAGGCCAACAAGGAATTGATTGAAATGAATGACACCAAGAAGGAAATCCTCTACATGATCGGCCTGCTTTATGAAAAGCTCGGCAAGAAGGAGGAATCCCTGGCGGCATTCCAGCAGATTTACGATGCCGAATACGGTTACCGGGATGTAGCCCGGCGCGTAGAATCCTCTTATGGCAGTTAACGGCTGCCTGCCGCAGTTCAGATGGAAACGGGATATCCCTTTGACGGGGTATCCCGTTTTTTATGGAGGCAGGGGGTGAATGCCGCAGGAAACGGCGGAAAAAAGGTCCGGCAGTTTTCAATGCCTCCGGAATGCTGATTTTTTCTCTTGCCCCTTGAACGGGAAATGTTAGCGTTAATCATTCATGAAAAATGGTTTTGTGAAGTTCCTGGCTGTATGCGCCTTGTGTCCGTTGGCCGTCCACCTTTCCCGGAGCGGGGATGTCCCGGAGAAGGAAACTCTTTCCGCATCCCTGTGTTCAGCCTATGCCAGAACATGGTGGCAGCCCGGTGTCAAAAATCCGGAAAAGACGTTTCATGTGGATTTGAAAATCATGAAGCCCGCCTTGTGGAGGATGGTGTACTGCAATGAGAAAGATGCCCGTCTGGCTGTTCATGATTCCACGGGCGGCCGTTTCGGCGTCCTTTGTTGCGAAGAATCCCTGTTCATGGAGGACCTGGAACATCCGGTACTGGAAATGGAATGCAGGGACTGGCTTCCTGCGGCCGGGGCGGCATGGGTGGAACTGAAAGGGAAAATTCCGTGCATTATCGGAAAGGAGGAGGCCTTGTCCGAAGGCCTTTCCTTCACCGTGGGGCAGAAAGACCAGAAGAAGCCTTTGCTTCTGAAAGGAGCCGTTCTTGAGGAGGCCGGAAGCGAAAAGGATGGACGGGGCTCCCTGGAGATGTCATTTGTCCGGGACAGGGATTCAGGGGGGCTCAGGATGGAGATGAAGTTGAAATCTTCCCGGTATATGGGGATTCTGCGCCTGGAGCTGACGACGCCGGAAGGCGCTCCTTTTCCGGCGAGAGAAGATTTATTCAGCCGTAGCAGCTCATCCGGGGAATATTCATGGTTCTGGTCTTATTTATTGAATCCGGATGAGAAAGGGAAAGTTCATGTTGCCGTGAATTACATGACCGGGCTGGAATGGGTGGATATGCCTGTGGAAATTAAATTCGGCATGTCCGGACTGGTGCAGGATTCTCAAAAGGGGGAATGATATGAAGATGATGCAGTCCATAGGACACGGCGCGGGAATCTTTCTTCTGTTTTCCGGAGCGGCATTCTCCAGCGAGGGTGGAAAGGATGTTCCCTCAGAAGTGGGGGTGTCATTTACGCAAGTAGGACTGGAACGTGACATGTGGTTTGACGGAGAGAAGAGCCCATTGGAATGGAGGTGCCGTGCCGTTCTTTTTATCCCTGACCGCTGGGGATTCTGGAATCCTTCGAATACGGAGCGGCAATTCATGGAGGCCGTGGATTCCACAGGCCGGGAATTGTCTCCGGTGAGGTTTGACTTGGGAAGGATGGATCAAAGCCGTGACAGGGGAATCTCTTATATGGAGATTGAAGGCTTTGCTCCATCTCTTCCTTCTCCCGGGGCGGAGTGGGTGCGGTTGAAGGGATTGCTGAGGGTCCCCGTGGCGCTCATCATGGATAGCCCTGTTTATGTACTCCCGCTGCGGAAGGGGGCGTCCGTCCTTATTCCCTTGCCGGGGAATGAAAAAGGGAATACGGGGAAGTTGGAGGATGTGGTGGCGTCCGACGACAGGCCGATGGGGATGCTTTATTTCAAGGATTTTACGTGGACGAGGAAGGATGGAAAAAAGACCTTTTCCGTAACGGTTTGCCTGGACGTGGATACTCCCTTTTATCTGGATGAATTCCAGTTGCTTGACGAAAAAGGCAAATTGCTGTCCGCCGGCATGGACAGTTATTCTTCATCCGGAAATGATAATTCAATAATATGGGAAACCGCGTTGGAGTTTTCTGTTGCCAAAGAGATGGGGAACATTGGGATACGGTTGCGTTACAGAGGAGAGCCGGAACATGTATCCGTCCCTGTGGACGTCAAGCTGGGCATGGGCGGGGAAATCCGGAAGGAACCGGAGAAGCGGGAGGAAAGGCGGAATGGATAGGAACTCCGCATGAGGGGAATGATCTGGATTTTTGGAAGCCGGAACTGCGTTTTGACCTTGTTTCCGGGAGGGGGGCTGGTATGGTGAAAATTCCCTCGTACCCTCCCTGTTATGTTGTACCGTTTTTTATTCCTTGCCGCCTTCGCCTGCGGCCTGACAACACCGTGTTTTTCTTCTGGAAAAGAATCCGTTCCGGAACCGTCCGTTGACGTCTCCCTTTATCAATGGTCCACGAACACGTCTTTTCGGCAGACGCCTCCTGTGGAGAGCAGGGAATTCCAGCTGGAAATGAAGGTCGCCGGAAATTCTCCCTGGAAGGTAATCTATTGTGAAGATAAAGAACATGAATTGAGCCTGAAGGATTCTACCGGATCCTCCTGTTCCGGGATGGAATGCAGGTATTACGCTTCCCATAAGCCGGAAAGGGACAGGAGAGATGGCATTGTTTACGTAACTGCGGATTCCTGGCTTCCTTCCCCGGATGCTGTGTGGACGGAAGTGAAAGGCGACATTCCTTGCGTGGTGTCTTGTGCCACGGCTGATTCGGAAAGCGTGAAAATCAAGCTGGAGAAGGGATTTTCCATTCCTGTGGTGCTAAAGAACGCCGGAATGGAACAGGAAGGAGGGAAAGGCGGCCATGATGTGGAAGCTGTGCTGGAGGTGGAAAATTATCAGGCCGGGAAAGAGGAAAACTCCGGCAGTTGGCTGGTACTCCAGCTGACTTCATCTGAAAAGATAGGTTTTCTGGATTTTGAATTGAAGGCGGCTGATGATACTGTGTTATCGGTTAGAACCTCCGGGAGAGGATTTGGAACGGCTGAAGACAAGTATGAATGGAATCGATATTTGTCTGTGGAGGGAATAGAAGGCAATGAACTGTCCGTAACTGTCAGGCATGCGGTGAATTTGAAGAGGATCATGGCTTCGGTTGATATCAGAAGCGGCCTGTTCGGGCAGATGGAGAAGATGGAAATGAAGAAAGAGGGAAATGGCCATGAATAGGAAAAGTGTGGTAAACATGCTGCTTGTTCTGGGCGTAGCTGCGGCCGTCTGCCCGGTAGCATGGGGGGAAGAGGAAGTGGAAAAACCTGTAAAGGCCAGATTTACCTCCGTGAAGGTGGCAAGCGAGGAATTATGGATGAACGGGCAGTTGGAGGAAAGTAGTCCCTTGCAACTGGTTTTTGAGATAAGGCTGGATATCAAGCCCCATTTGTCTTTCCAAAGGAATTTCGATTCCATTCAATATCTGGAAATGACGGATTCCTCCGGAAGAAAGCTGGCCCCTGTGGAATTCAATCTGGGCTATCTGTATCAGCAGGGTTATGATGGAGAAGCATATGCATGCGTGTTTGGGAAAGTTGGGGAATTGCCTCTTCCGGATGTGGCATGGCTCCGGCTGAAGGGAATGCTGAAGGTTCCCGTCGTTCGGCTGGTGACGGGGCCTGTTTATGAACTCGTTCCAAAAAAGGGAACGGAAATGCATGTTCCGCTGCCCAGGGAGACGGATGATAAAACTGCCGCTCCCGAAGATATCGTAGTGGCAGGAGATCCCTCTACGGGAAGGCTTTTTCTTGATGAATATGAGGTGGTTGAAAAGGAGGGCAAGAAAACGGTTACGGCAGAGATCGGGCTGAAGACGGATGCTCCTTTTGAGCTGGAAGGATTCCAGGTTCTGGATGCCAAAGATGCCGTTTTGAAAACCGACTTGAGGGGCAGTTCTTCCGGAAGGTCGGGAGAATCAAGAAGGTGGACAAGATCTTTCCGGTTTGAGGCTCCGAAAGACTTCTCGAAAATGAGAATAAGAATGGTGTACAGGGTTCCTGTGGAATCCGTGGCCGTTCCCGTGGATGCCAAAATAGGCATGAGGGGTGAGATACCGGAGGAGCCGGAAAAAGGAAAGGGCAGGGAGCGACGGTAATGCGTGCTTGGGAGTGAAGATACGGCAATTTTGGGAAGTTGCTCGGATTGATATTGGTATAGGGAGATGAATTCGCGGGTGGTTATGTCCTTCCGCAGTTTTTTCATGACCTGACGTTTCCCATTTCCGTCCGGATGTGTGTTGCAGGATGGCCTTTGTTGTTCCATTGTTGAAAACCAGTTTCCGGAAAGTCTGCCGTATCTGTCTCGTTGCACGGTTTTATGCAGCGTGAAACTGCCGGAAATTTGCAAAAGCGTGGAATCCGTCTTCTTTCCGGGAATGTCGTGGAAGTATTTTCCCGTTGCCACCGGGCATGATTCTCGTCTTTGGCGGGATTTTTACGTTTTCCCGGCAAAGGTGTATTTTAAAAGTTGATTCAGAAAATAAAAATGTTATTTGTATGAAATAACAAACTGCCTGTGAATGAGATGATACAGTATTCCCATCTGCCCCGGGTGACAGCCGTTTGCTGTTTTTTGCTTGCTTTCCCTTCCTATGGGGAGAAAGGAACCGAAAATCTGGCTTTTTCCGCTTCGCTGTACAAATGGTCGACAAGGCCTGCCGAATCCGGGGATTTTCCCTTGAAGCGGGAACTTCAAATAGGCCTGAAGATCAAGGAGGAATCCGATTGGAAAATCGCCTATTTCCGGGAAGGAGGGACCGGTGTGACTGTGGTGGATTCAAGGGGTTCCTCCTGCTCCGGCATGAAGAGCGATTATTCCGTTTTTTTCTCTTCCGGATGCCGCATCAGGAATGAAAGAATCCTTCTGTCAACGGAGTCGTGGCTGCCGTCGGCGGAAGCGAAGTGGATTGAGGTAAAGGGAAACTTGCCTTTTGTCGTTTCCCGTGATTCTTCCGTGTCGGAAAATGTCGTGCTGAAGCTGGTCGAGGATTTTTCAGCGCCGCTGGTACTCAAGGGCGCCGCCCTGGATGGAGGAGACGTAAATGTGGTGCTGAAAGTGGATTCCCTTAGACCGAATCCCTTGAGAAAGGGAACCCTCAGCGTCACTATCAGCATGAGTTCCGAAGCTCCGGTGGGATTCCTGGATTTTGAAGTGCAAAGAACGGACGGGACAGCTATTCTGGGAAAATGCGGCGGGGAAAAAGATAGAAATTCCGCACGGAAACATGGGTGGCGCCAGTTTCTGGTGCTGGACGGCACGCACGATGAAGAAGTGATTGTGGCCGTCAAATATTTGGTCCGCTTGAAAGAAGCCGTGGTTCCCGTTCATGGGCGCAGCGGCCTGTTCGGCACGGTAGCTGAAAAAAGAGGTTCAACCGGGAAGAAAGTGAGATGAAGAAGCATGGCATGATGATGAAGGGCCGGATTTTTCTGTGTACCGTGTTCATGGCATGGGCTGCCGTGATGAATGGCGGACATGCCGCGGAGGAAAATCCCGTGAAAGTTGGAGTGGGTCATGTCGGCTGGGAACCCCATCTGATGTGGCACTGCAGTGGTGAAGAAGATCTGGGGGATTTTAAGGAAACGGAACCGGAGTTGAGAATATCGCTCATGCTGAGCGCCAGGGAACCGTTGTGCTTTCCGAAATATGCCCATGGCGGGAAACAGGTTTTGGAACTTATTGATTCCTCCGGCAGGAAACTTGCTCCGGTCACGTTTGATTTGGAACAATTATTTCAAAGACAGGAACAAGGCGTTACTTATGCGAACGTTGCCGGAACTCTGAAAGAGGCTCCGGGGCCGGATATCTCCTGGCTGCGCCTGAGAGGGGAATTAACCATGCCTCTTGCGCGGTTCCAGCAAAGTCCGGTTTATGAACTGGCCTTCCAGTCCGGCGCGCAGATGGATATTCTTCTGCACAACGACAGTGCGGAGGAAGAGGCGGGAAATGGCGACATTGTCGTGGGTGAAGATGGTTCTGTGGGAAAACTTTCCCTCGGTGAGTGCGGGATTTTTGAAAAGGAGGGGAAAAAGATGGCCCGGGTGGAAATTGTGCTGGAAATAGAGTCTCATTTTGATCTGACCGATTTTCAGATATTGAATGACAGGAATGGAGTTCTGGAATCCACATGCCTGAGCAGGATAGCGTCGGGAGAAGGCTTTTCTTTCTCTCCCTTTTGCTACGTGAAGAGTCTGCTTGAATTGGAAGCGCCGGAAGATCTCCGGAAGCTCAGGATCAGGCTGCTTTACAGGGTGCGGCAGAAGGCGGTCACCGTTCCGGTGGATATTAAATTTGGCATGAGGGGGGAAATCCGGGAGGAACCGGAAAAAGGGAAGGGCGCCCTCCTCCGTTGATTGTTGCACCGCAACCCGGCACTGATTTTCTGGAAATTATCCATGTTGATGATTGTGAATAAATAATATATTTATTGGAATGGGACTAACGTTTAACTATTTTATATTTTGCCGTTTTTTATTCTGCCCGGCGGTTTGGGGAATGGCCCTTTGCTCTTCCTCTTTTGCCGGGGAAATACCTGAAGAACCTGTCATAACCGTTTCCCCTTACAACTGGTCCACACAATCTGTACGGATGGGAGACCCTTCACGGAAGAGGCAGCTTGATCTTGAATTGAAAGTCACGATGAAGGCCGCAGAAGAGTCCGGTTGGAAAATTGCCTGCTGCGGGGTCAGTGAAAGTGGATTGAAGCTGGCGGACTCGGAAGGTTCCTCGTGCCCCGGCATGGAGTGTTGTTATGATGACTCCCCCTCGTTGCTGGAGGGGCTGAAGAAGGGAAAGAGGATTACTTTGTCCACGGAGTCCTGGCTGCCGTCGGCAGACGCGAAATGGATGGAGGTGAGCGGAAAGATACCCTTTTTCATCTGCCGGGCTTCTTTCATGTCGGAAAGCGTTTCCCTGAAGATGGGGGAGGGAAACTCCGTTCCCCTGGTCCTCCGGAATGCCGGACCGGATGGAAAGGACGTGAATGCCGTACTGAAGGTGGTTCCCTACAAGGTTATCGGGAGCGAGGGGTGGGTATCTCTTCATCTGCTGGCACCGTCAAAAATAGGTTTTCTGGGAGTTAAAATGGAATCCGAAGCTGGAGCCGTGCTGCCCGTGGATGGTTCGTCGGAATGCATTTCCGGGGAAGCGGATCATCCCGGCGGGAAATACTGCTGGATCGTGAACTTCCGGGAGGAGGACATCAAGGGGGAGGAATGGAAGGTTTCCGTCAACTATGCTGACGAATTGAAAAAAATCATGGTTCCGGTACAGGCACGGTTCGGCCTGTTCGGAGTCATGGAAAACCGGAATATTCAACAAGAAGGGAATGGAGATGAGAATGCACGGCATGATAAGTAACTGGCTGGTTCCGGCGGCGGTGGCCCTCTCATGGGTGGCGGTTCAGACAGGACGCGGAGCGGCGGTGGAAAATGAAGTGGGCATTGGAATGGATAATGTTGGGTGGGATAGTGATCGGAGGTGCCGGAACGGCGTTTGGGAAGAAAGCGCTCTCAAGTTGAAATTCTGCATGATTTTGAGTGTCAGTGAACCACGATGTTTTGGGGAATATGCCGACACCGGGTTGCAATATCTGGATGTAACGGACTCTTCCGGACGAAAACTGGCACCGGCGGAAATCCGTTTGTCAGCAACGATTCAGAACACGGCGGATGGCATGGTGTATTTACGCATTGCCGGGACTGCCGGAGAAGCGCCCGGCCCGGATGCCGCCTGGCTGCGTTTGAAAGGAACGTTGCGGGTGCCTCTTGCCCGGCTGGTGAAGGGAGACGTTTATGAACTGCCTGCGGAGAAAGGAACGGAAGTTTACATTGACGTGCCCGGCAGCAACGGCGGGGAAGGGGAGGCAAGTGAAGATGTGGTGACAGCCCGGACGGCTTCTTCCTCAAGAATTGTTCTGAAAGAATATAAAAAAATTGAGTATGAGGGCAAAAAAATGGTCAAAGCGGAGATTGGCCTGGAGGCAGACGCTCCCATTGAGCTTTCTGCATTTCAAATCTTGAATGACAAGAATGAAGTCCTGGAAACCATGACTGGGGGAATGTCCTATTCTCCAGTGGAATCTTTCTGTAGAGCGGATGCCACGTATTTTTTTGAGGACCTTGGAGACGGGAAAAAACTCAGGATCCGGCCGATTTACAGGGCCTTCCGGAAACTAGTAAAAATTCCGGTAGATATCAAATTTGGCATGAGGGGAGAGATCCGGGAGGGGTCGGAAAAGAGGCAGTAATCTCCACGCCGGAAGCGGTGCTCCGATCATCGCAAAAAGCTCTTCCGTTTTGATTTTATCGTTGGTAATGTGATTATCATTACAGAAAATCCTGCTTGTTCCTCTACCCATGCTCTACCGAATCATACCCGGGCTGTCCGTGTTTTGTTGTATGGCCGTTTGTTGTCCCGTGCCTGCGGAGGAAACTCCCGGTGAACCGGCCGTATCCCTCTCCCTGGAGGAATGGTTCATCAGTACGGATCCGGAGAGAATTGGCCTGGAACTGTCATTCCGGGAGGAAAGTGACTGGAAGGCCGCCTATTTTGATGAAAGCGGGGCCAGTTTGAAATTGGCGGATTCCAGGGGGAATGCCAGTTCCGAAGGCGAGTGCCAGTATATTTCCCGAAGGGAGCTTCCTTTTGACGGGAAAACCGGTGAGATTTCCCTGTCCTGGAAGGACTGGCTACCCGCGGAAGATACGGAATGGATGGAACTGAAGGGGGAAATTCCCTTTTTCATGTACCGGACCGCCGTACTGTCGGAGAAAGTGAAGGTCAAGCTGGTCAATGGATTTTCCGTGCCGCTGACGCTCAAGGGAGCCGGCTCGAACGGCGGAGACGTGAAGGTTCAACTGTCGGTGAGCAGGTTGGGCGCCTGGTGCGGACAGGAAGAGAGTTCTCAGGTCATGTTCTCCCTGGTTTCCCCCGTCAGGCTGGGCCTGCTGGACATGGAGACGCACACGGAGGACGGCATTCCACTGCCGGTGGCGGATTACGGGGGAAGCGGCATTGAGCCCGGAGGGAGGCATGACTGGCGCCGCTATCTGGAGCTGGGCGACAGAAAGGAGGAGGAACTGGATATTTCCGTCAGGTATGCAACCGGGATGAAAAAGATCCTGGCGCCGGTGAATATCCGCTTCGGCTTGTCCGGCATGGAGAAAAGGCAGGAAATTTCAACGAAAGAGAATTGATATGAAAAGATATGGCGTTCCGGGCCTCTGCCTGATTCTCGGAGCTTCCCTGGGAGCCGCCGCTCCGGAAAAGGTGGGGAAGGAAGAAAAGCCTCCGGTAGAAATCGAATTTGTTTCCATGGGATTATCCAGCGGGGCATCATGGAAGCGCGGGGAAAAAAATCCGTTGGAGCTGAAAATAGACGCAAGATTGAGTGTTAAGGAACCTTTGTCCTTTGCCATGTGGGAGCATTCCGGAGTCCAGTATCTGGAGGCCGTGGATTCCGCGGGGAGGAAGCTGGCTCCCGTGGAGTTTGACATAAGCCCGTTTCAATACTCCCATAAAGGATGGTGCCGAACCCGGATGACGGGTACTGCCGGGGAGATACCGCTCCCCGGCGTTTCCTGGATACGGCTGCAGGGAGTGTGGCGCATTTCCCTGGCCCGGACATTGAAAAGCCGTGTTTATGAGCTACCTCTGTCCAAAGGGGCGGAAATGGAGGTGGCGTTGGCCGGAAGCAGTGAAGAAGGGAAGGAAGGGGCCGACATTGTCTCTGTTCAGGGGCCTTTGGTGGGAAAACTCGTGCTGGAGGATTACAGCACGTTTGAAAATCAGGATGGGAAAATGGCCACAGCGACGATCGGGCTGAAGGCTGACTCCGCTTTCCATCTGGATTCCTTCGAGATCCTGAATGAAAAGGATGAATCATTGAATGCATCCTCTTTTGACTCCGGCTGTTCTCCTGAAGACGATTCTTCCATCTACCGGACAAAGTATTTTGTCTTTAAAGAACCGGAAAATCAGGAAAAACTCAGGTTCCGCATCCTTTACCAAGTTTCCCATGAAACGGTAGCTGTTCCGGTGGATGTCAAACTGGGCATGAGGGGAGAAATCAGGAAAGGAAAGTGAACTCTGTCTTCCGGGCAGGGGAAGGAACCGGAGCTTCGTGCAGTTTGCATCCGGCGTGTTCCCTGGCCGTATGAAGCTGTGGGGAGGAAACGAAGTTTTCCGCCGCCGGAGGACGGCGGGTATGGACGCGGGAGGAAGCTGTCCGGGAACCGGACAGGAAAAACGAGGCGGAAACCGCTTGTGTTCATACATATACAAGTTATACTGAATGAAAAACCTCTCTTTGCCCTGATGTCCCGTGCCTTGTTTTCATCCGTACTGGCGTGCGTTCCGGTGTTGCTTCATGCGCAACCGGTTCCCGAACCTGCCGTGAAGGCGGTTATCCACTCCGTGAATATATGGAGCGGCGAAGGCTGGTTCCATGGAAAAGACACTGTCCCGCATCTGACCATGCACATGCTGTTCCAGTGTACGGCTCCTTGGAAAATCGCCTCTGTGCATTTGGAGAAAACGCGGCTGGATTTATGTGATTCTCTGGGAAGCCGCCCTCCCGGTGTGCAGTTGTTCCATCAAGCTTCCGTGACAGAACGGTGGATGGTAAGCCCTCTCCGGCCGTGGCTTTCCGTGGAGGGAAGGGATTGGACACCTGGGCGGGATGCCCGCTGGGTGGAAGTTCGGGGAACTGCCGCCGTTATGGTTTCAAGCATGGACAGGGATTCGGAAGTGGTGTCGGTCCCATTGGAAAAGGGGACGGGGGGGCCCGTGGTGCTGGAAAAAGCCGTACTGAACCACGGGAAGGAAGAGGATGTACACACGGAGCTGACCGTGACAAACTGGGGTTTTTCCATTCCCGGCCAGAAAGATAATGTATGGGTGGAGTTGAGTTTGGTTCTTCCGGATGGAAGCGGAGCCCGCGAATTGGAATTAGTGGATCGGGACAATCCGGAAGAGAAGAACAATCAATCTCTGCTGCCGGGAAATTTCAGGAACGGGAAGTCCACATGGGCGGCATTCTTTGTTCTGCAAAGACCGGAAGACAATCGGCTGAATTTCAGGATCCGGTATGCGTCGGGATTGAAGGAAGCGGAAGTTCCCGTTTCATTCAGGATTGGCATGGCGGGAATAGTTCTCCCGGCGGGGGCGGCCGGGGAAAACTGTGAAATAAACGGGAACGGAGAATGATGATGAAGAAAAGTTGCGGAATATTCTGGATGACAGGCTTGGCGATGTTTGCCGGAGCGCAGGATGCGGGCGGCTTAAAAAGTTCCGATGTAAAAGTGGAATTTCCGGTAGTCCAAATAGGGTTGATGGATAGAAAGGGAGAGAGCCTCCCGATTCCGAAATTGATATTTGGAGCCATGCTGAGTGTCCCTGCCCCCCTGAATTTTGAAGCTGACGACAAGGTTCAGGAACAAGTTCTGACGGCGGAGGATTCCACGGGGAAAAAGCTGGGCGATGTGACGTTTAATCTTGCCTTTCTTGGTGGAGCGTCCAGGGAGAGCGTGAACAAGACGCTGGTTTACGGCGAGTGTCCGCGCCTGCCGGCTGCGGACGCATCATGGGTGCGTTTGCGGGGAACGCTTCGTGTTCCTGTGGCGCGTGACCGGGAGACGCCCCTTTATGAATTTCCGCTGGAGGAAAAGGAGGTCAAAAAGGATGTGCCTTTGTCGCCGTATGCTGAAAGAGAGCAGAAAGGCGACATCATCGTTGCAGAGGAGGAACCCGCCTGTGAATGGACGGTAAGTCTGGCGGAAAGGAAGGGAGAGCAGTTCACCGTACGTGTGTCACAGGGCAGCGAGCACCGTTTCATGATTGATGAATGGCAGTTGTTTGATGGAAAAGGAAGGAAAATTGATTCTTCGGTGTTATCCTTTTTCGGGAGTGTTTCGGAGAATTTTCTGGAGGATGGCTATGTCCTGCAATTCCCTTATCAGGGAGAGTTGCCGGTATTGAAAGTCAAGCTGCTGTACAAACAGCACGTTGATATCGTCACCGTGCCTGTGGATGTCAGAATAGGATTGGGAGGCCAAAGAAAGTAATGGAGGCCTCCGGGAGCAGAAACTCCATGGCCTCTTGTGGCGGTTTCTCCGGCTGGGGCGGAGGAATGGTTCCGGAAGCATTTTTTGTGTGAATCCATGCTCCGGACGGGCAGGGACGCGGTCTTTCCTGATTCCGGACTGTCCTTCCGTTTAAAGTACCTTGGAGAAGAATTCCTTCAGCCTGGGATGTGACGGGTGGTCGATGACCTGGGAAGGGGAGCCTTCCTCCACAATTTTTCCCCTGTCCATGAATATAATGCGGGTGGCCACTTCCCGGGCGAATCCTATTTCATGGGTGACGACCGCCATCGTCAGGCCGCCTTTAGCCAGCTCCTTCATCAGGGAAAGGACTTCCCCCACCATTTCCGGGTCCAGGGCGGAAGTCGGTTCGTCAAACAGGATGACGTCCGGATTCATGACCAGGGAACGCACGATGGCAATGCGCTGCTTCTGGCCGCCGGAGAGCTGGAGGGGATAGGCATGCCGCTTGTCATACAGGCCGATGCGCTGGAGCAGGGCTTCCGCCTGGGCCGTGGCTTCCTTTCTGGTGGCGCGGCCCGTCTTCACGGGGGCGATCGTGATGTTTTTCAGAATGGTCAGATGAGGGAAAAGGTTGAAATGCTGGAAGACCATGCCTACGTGCTGCCGGAATTTGTTTACATCCGCATGGGGCGCGTTGATAAGTTCCCCCTTGAACCGGATTTCCCCGGAGGTGGGCTCTTCAAGCAGGTTCAGGCAGCGCAGGAAAGTGCTCTTTCCGGAACCGGAGGGGCCTACGATGAACACCACCTCCCCCTGATTGATCTGCGTGGTGACATCGTGCACCGCATGGACGGCATTGAACTCCTTCACCAGATTGCTGATTTGGAACATGGGCATGGGCGTATGTTGGGGCGGCTCATTCATTGTTTTTCAGTCTCCTTTCCAGCTTGCCCAGCAGCCAGCTGAACAGCATGACCATGGCCAGGTAAATCAGGGCCACGGCCATCAGGGGCATGAAGGCGGTGTAGGTCTGGCTGCGGATGATGTCGCCGCCCTTGGTCAGGTCCTGAAGGGCGATGTAGCCGGAGACGCTGGTTTCCTTCAGGAGCACGATGAATTCGTTCCCCAGGGAGGGCAGCACGTTTTTAAATGCTTGCGGAAGAATGATGTAAATCATGGTCTGCGCATATCCCAGGCCCAGGCTGCGGCCTGCTTCGAACTGCCCCTTGTCGATGGCCATGATGCCGCCGCGGATGATTTCCGCCACGTAGGCGCCGGAGTTGAAGCCGAAGGCGACCACAGCCACCAGCACCTTGCTGATATCCACGGAACCGAAGATGATGAAGTAGATGATCAGCAGCTGCACGACAACGGGGGTGCCCCGGATGACCGTGAGGTACAGCTTGCAGAGAGCATTCAGGAAACGGAGCTTTCCCGTCTTGTCGTGGGTGGCGCGGATGACGGCCACCACGAAACCCATCAGAACGCCCAGAAGTACGGAAAAGAAGGAAATCTCCACCGTAACCAGAAAACCGTTGGCCAAGTACTTCCAGCGTCCTTCCTGAATAAAATTGACCTCAAACGACTCTTTCAGGTCCAGCCACTTGCCTTCCAGCCAACCGGTTCCTGCGGCATGGGCGCCGGATGAACCGGGAGGCCTGACCTGCATGGCGGCGTATTTGGCCCGTATCTCTTCCAGCTTCCCGGACGCCTGCATGTCGGCAATGACCTTGTTGACGTGCTGGAGGAGTTCCGTGTTTCCCTTGCGTATGGCAATGGCGTACGTTTCCGAGGTCAGGGGCTCCGGCAGTATTTCCAGCTCATCATGGTTGGCCAGGTACATCTTTGCCGGGTCCCGGTCAATAACCACCAGGTCCACCTTGCCTGCCGCCAGTGCGGCCACGGCCAGCGCCCCGTTGGGAAAGCGTTCCGGCTGCTGGATGTTGCGGGTGACGTAAATGTCCCCCGTAGCTCCGTGCTGAACGCCGATTCTCCGGCCCCGGATATCGTCCCTGCTCCGGATGGAAGAACCTTTGGGAACGATGATCACCTGGGCCGCCTCCACGTAGGGAATGGAAAAATCCACTTGTTTCCGGCGTTCCAGAGTCACCGTGATTCCGGAGGCCGCCACATCCGCCTTGCCGGAAACCACGGCCGTAATCACGGAATCGAAGCTCATGTCTTCAATCACCAGTTCCTTCCCGGCGCGTCTGGCTACTTCCCGCATGATCTCCGGATCAATGCCCATGATGGCGTTTTCCTCCCGGAACTCATAGGGCGGGAACGTGGCCTCCGTCACCATCAGGATTCTGCCGTTATCCGCCGCGGAGGCTCCGGAACACAACAGGCACCAGCTTGTCAACAGGGCTCCGAGGCATTTCAGAAGATGGATCAGCGGCATGGCAGGGTGAATGAGTACATGATGGCGGTTGAACCGCTGGGATATATGACTTACCAGCCAGGAAGGCAATATAAAATTGACGCAAGCCTCTATTCCGGCTGTATGGAAAACGTGAGATGCCCATCCCGTGCCGTAGTTGATTCAGCCGTCCGGCGGATTGCTTGATGAAGCGCATCCTTTTATCCTGTTCCCGGGTTGGCACGGGATGAACAGAATCATACCGCCTTAAGCAGCGTATAGCCCAGCCAGACGGCCAGGAAGCCGCCTGCCAGACTCAGGACGGCATAGAGAAGCAGCGTGAAGAATTGAGCGCCCTGCGCCATCAGGAAATTTTCATTCATGAAGGTGGAAAAGGTGGTAAAGCCTCCGCACAGCCCGATGGTGAGAAAAATGCGCAGTTCCTGATTGATCAATGTGCCCCGGTCAAAAAAGCCGTACAAAATGCCGATCAGAAAACATCCGGCCAGATTGACGGCCAGAGTCCCGAGGGGAAATCCCTTCACGACGGAATCATTCAGGCAGCAGGAAAGAAGGTGCCGGAGTACTCCGCCGATAAAGCTGCCCAAGCCGATTAGGAGGATGCTTTTCACGGCGGAAATATAAGTAATGCTCGTCAGCGTGTACAGACCTTTGATGCGTTTCCGGAATGGAAAATGAAAAGCCAGCCATTGTGGCTCCCCAAAAATCTGTCTTTAATATTTTTAACAAAAAGCTTTTTCCTTTGTAGGTAAAGTAAAAACCGCTGCAAGCCGATAGGTTTGCAGCGGTTAAAAATTAACGGAATTATGTAGAATAACCTTGTTAGAATATTGCATTGTTGCTAACGCTGATATTCGGTAATAAATTGGCGGGAGAGGCAGCCAAAACGACTGATACAAGACTAAAGTAAATAGTTTCGAAAATTAATTTATTTCTATGATGAGTGAACTCCTTCAACTGACAAAGGTAACGATTCTTTCTTTCCCTGAAGAATTTTTTCTCATTTTTTAAGTGAGTATTTTAGGATTTTTATTACATGAAAAAAATTTAAAAGTTTCATGCATTTTCAGAGTATAAGGATATGTCTATAGAAGACATCTATTTTTTAATGTTTTTACAATTAATGATTATTAATATTTAATAAGAGGCAGTAAGGAAATATTTACAGGACGATTTTCGTCTGCTGTAGGTACGGATCGGGAAGCATCAAAATTAAAAGGTATACCGTTGCCTGGAGTCTTACTAGGTGCCCATGCATTGCCGATTTCTGTTCCCCCTTTAAATACTCCTGTATATCCTGGAACTTCGCTAGTATATCCAAATGCATGTACTCCCGCCTTTCCCGTGATATTGCGGATTGCATCACCCTGAACGCTTCCTATTGTCCTGTCTCCAGTTGCTGCGCGGATGAACAGGCCGTTATCCCTTATTAAGTCAGGAATGGCAAAAGTAGTTGCTCCGTCTCCCCCATAAGTGGTGCCGATGGCTGCGTGCAGGGCGGGGTACTGGCTTATCTGCAACAGTGCCCCATTGCATTTCAGCCAGCCCTCCGGCGGTGTGGAGCCGCAAAACCACATGAAGCAGCCCGGAGCAATTCCAGATCCGCCCGGACCTTCCGGACCGGCGGGGCCGGGATCGCCCTTGTCGCCCTTCGGGCCTTGTGCCCCGGCAGGTCCCGGCGTTCCCGGTTCTCCTTTGGGGCCTTGCGGCCCTTGTGGGCCTGTGGCTCCGGGATCGCCTTTATCACCTTTGTCCCCCTTGGGGCCTTGGCCTCCGGCGTTCCATTTTTCTTTTTCCTCCGCTGTGACGTGGATGGTCGTGTCTTCGGCATGCATGAAAAATTCATCCTGCATTACCATCGGAATTCCATTAATGGTTGTGGTTTCTTTCATGATTATTATTTTTTGTAATGGAGTATGGGAAATCTCCGCTGCCGCCTGTGTAGAATAGGGATATATCCATTTGCCAAAGGTATTTTTTATTTTGCCTGGCAAGCGGCAGCGACCGATAACACTTCGATGGGAATTTGCCCCCATTCCGGAAAAACATCATCCCGTGTGGAACGTCAGAGGACTGGAGAAGATTTACTGCTATATAGTGAAACCTGTAATGATGGCGGTTGATATTTTTCTGTAAAATAATACCAGGACATTCGTTGGACAGTTGAGTGCCACGGTTGTTGAAATGTGTATTGAGCCGGTCCGGAGAGCATGTTTGCCTGCAACCTGTTTTTCGGCAGGAAACAGAAGGACACGGTCTAACGTTGGCATATTTCCTGCGGCGAACGACATGTCTTGAGAAACAGGAAACAAAAAACCGCTTTAAGTATTTGATCTTAAAGCGGTTAAAAGTGGTCGGGTTGACAGGATTCGAACCTGCGACCCCCTGCACCCCATGCAGGTGCGCTACCAGACTGCGCTACAACCCGATAAAATCGGACCGACCGGGGCCGTGTCTTGCGACGGCGAGGTGTATATAGGAAAACTTTAGTGTTGGCAAGAGTCTTTTTTCAATGCATACCTTTTTTGTCATGAAGCAAGTTCAAGTAGCAGTTGTCGGGGCCAGTGGCTATACCGGGCAGGAGTTGTTGCGCATTCTGCTGAATCACCGCGGGGTCAGGCTGGTATGCGCTACGTCCCGCCAATATGCCGGACAGCCGCTGTGGGAGGTGTTTCCCCGTTTCCGGCAGGTGCCGGGCTCCGATTTGAGGTTTACGGATTCCGATGTGGAGGCCATTGCCGCCACCGGGGCGGAAGTGGCGTTTCTTGCTCTGCCGCATGGCGTGGCCGCCTCCTATGCCCGCGGGCTGGTGGACCGTGGCGTGCGCGTGATTGATTTGAGTGCGGATTTCCGCCTGAATTGCCCGGATGTGTATGAGGAGTATTACGGGAACGCCCATCCGGATACCGCTCTGATGAAGGAGGCCGTGTACGGACTCCCGGAATGGCGTGCGGCGGAGATTGCCCGGGCGCGCATTGTGGCGTCTCCCGGCTGTTATCCCACCAGCATCCTGCTTCCTCTCATCCCTCTGTTCAAGGCCGGGATTCTGGAACCGGAAGACGTGGTGGTGTGTTCCGGCAGCGGCGTAAGCGGCGCGGGGCGCAAGGCGAGCATCCCCCTGCTGTTTTGCGAATGCAACGAAAGCTTCCATGCCTACGGCGTGCCGAAGCACCGCCATTTGAGCGAGATTGAACAGGAACTCTCCTGGGCTGCCGGGGAAACGGTGGTCATGTCCTTCACCCCGCATTTGATCCCCGTGAATACCGGCATTTGCTCCACCATTACGGCCCGGGTGAAGGAAGGAGCGGATCCCGATTCCGTGGGCCGCCTGCTGGAAGAAGCGTATGCCGGGGCTCCGTTCGTACGTCTGCTGGGCCGCAACCAGCCTGCGGATACCAAGAACGTGACCCGCACGAATTGCGTGGACATTGGCTGGGCCTATGATCCCCGCACAAAACGCGTGATCCTGATGAGTGCTGAGGATAATGTGGTGAAGGGAGCGGGCGGCCAGGCCGTCCAGTCCTTCAACCTCATGTGCGGGTTTGATGAAACGGAAGGCTTGTGGGTATTATAGTTTTTTGTTACGCTGAAAACACTTCAAGACGATGAATGATTCATCCTATATTCCGGTTGACGGGGGCGTTTGCGCGCCCCAGGGCTTTCTGGGCAGCGCGGTGAGCTGCGGCATCAAGAAGCCTGAGGCCACGCGCCTGGACCTGGCCCTGATTTATTCCACGGAACCCTGCGTGTCCGCGGGCGCGTTTACGACGAACCGCGTTCAGGCGGCCTGCGTGAAAGTGAGCCGGGAGCATCTCCGCAAGGGAGATATCCGCGCCATTGTGGCGAACAGCGGCAACGCGAACGCCTGCACCGGAGCCCGGGGGGTGGAAGACGCCAGAGGGGAATGCACGCGCATTGCGGAGATTCTGGGATTGAAGCCCTGCGAAGTAGCTGTCTGTTCCACCGGCGTAATTGGCCTGCCGATGCCCATGATGCGCATTTACCCGAAGTTTCCGGAATTGGCGGAAGGCCTTTCCCGCGAGAAGGGGCATGAAGTGGCGCAGGCCGTGATGACGAGCGATACAAAGGAAAAGATTATCGCCATTGAATTCATGGTGCAAGGCAGGCCCGTGCGCATCGGCGCCTGCTGCAAGGGGGCCGGCATGATCAATCCCTGCATGGCTACCATGCTGTGCTTCATCACGACGGATGCGGGCATTTCCCGCGATGTGCTGGAACTGTGCGTTCAGTCCGGAGTGAAAAATTCTTTCAACTGCATCACGATTGACGGTGACATGAGCACGAACGATACGGTGCTGGTGATGGCGAACGGAGCATCCGGCGTGAAGCTGGAATCCCCGGAAGACATTTACACATTCCAGCAGGCCCTGGCCTACGTGATGCTGGAACTGGCCAAGCACATCGTGCAGGACGGGGAGCGCGTGACGAAATTTGTGACTGTCCGTGTGACCGGAGGCCGTACGGAAGATGAGGCGAGGAAGGCGGCGGAAGCCGTTGCCAAATCCTCCCTGGTGAAGAGTTCCTGGAACGGGAATGACCCCAACTGGGGGCGCATCATTCATGCCGTTGGCTATTGCGGCGCGAAGGTGGATGAAGAGAAGATCGACATTGATATTGCCGGGCTGCCCGCCTGCCGGGGCGGCGTGCAGGCGGATACTCCGTCCGACGATTTGCGGCAGGCCGTGCAGGTCCCTGCGTTCCAGGTGGATATTCATCTGAACCGCGGTGAGTTTTCCCACACGGTGTACACGACGGATTTGTCTCCGGAATACGTGGATTTCAACCGTTCCGAATATGCGTACTGGAACCAGGCGAAGGCCGACGGCCTGACCCGGTAGCGTTTGCTGAACATGGCGTCAGGCAGGTGCCGTCATGGAAGAGCGGAGGGGAATGCCCCCTCCGCCGAGGTGTTGGCGGCTGTGCGGCTGCTGCTGGAGGAAGGCGCCCGGCGCGCTTCCCGTGCGCAGCGTTTCTGCACGGGCACGGCGGACTGCTGCCGCTTCCGCCTGACGGGGGAAACACCCCACGTTACCTTGGGCGAGGCATGGCTGGCCTGGAAGGCATGGCGCGCGGCCGGGCGTACCCGCGTGGAACTGCCGGAGGACGGAAGCTGCCCTTTTCTGAACGAACAGGGGAGATGCATGATTTATGAAGGAAGGCCGCTGGCCTGCCGCACCCATTTTTGCATTTCCGCAGGCGGAACCCTCCCGCGCCGGGATGTGATTGACTTGATTCATGACCTGGAAGACATAGACGCGGCACTGGGCGGCGGCGGCGCCTGCCGCCTGCCTGAAGCTGTGGAACGGCTGTCCAGAAAAGGCGCCGGGAGAGGGAAAAGAGCCGGCCGTTAGCGGGATTTGAATGGGGCGCCCTCAGATGGCACTTTTAAGGAATGCGTTTCCATAAAACGGAGACCACCGCTGTGTTCCGGAATGAGGGGTTGCTACAGAACAGGCACATGTGCAGGAACAGTACCACCTGGTTTCCTGAAGAAGGACTGAATTCGTGCAGGTTGGTTGGGACCTCAGGCTTGGGAGCCGGATTCCTTGTTTTTCTCCTGTTTTGAATGGAGATGGCGCAGGGCGCTTGCCGCCTTTTTATTGCCGTGGGCAATGGCCTTCTGGTACCAGGCTTCTGCTTCTTCGTCATTTTCTTCAATGCCGTAGCCGTGCGCATAGCAGTTGCCTACGTTGAACATGGCGGTAGCGTTGCCTTGGTCGGCTGCTTTCAGGTACCATTTCAGGGCCTCCGCGTGATTGACAGGGGTTCCTTTGCCGTTCAGGTGGCACCATCCCAGGTTGAGCTGGGCCGTATTGTGCCCCTGTTCGGCTGCCTTGGTGTACCAGTAGACGGCTTTGCTCATGTTCATCTCCACGCCGTGTCCGTTGCCGTAGCACCAGCCCAGGGTATATTGGGCCGTGATTTGCCCTTGCAGGGCTGATTTGTGGTACCAGACCAGCGCCTTGTCCAGGTTGGGCTGAACGCCGAATCCGTTTTCATAGCACCATCCCAGGTTGTACTGGGCCGTGGCATGGTTCTGCTGTGCCGCTTCCTCATACCAGTAGGCGGCTTTTTCCGGGTTTTTAGGCGTACCGCTCCCGTTGCCGTAGCACCAGGCCAGGTTGTATTGGGCGCGGGGATCTCCCTGTTCCGCCGCCTGACCGTACCAGTACACGGCCTGTTCCCAGTTCCGCTGGCTGTTGCTGTTTGCATAAATCCAGCCCAGATTGAGCTGTGCGACGGCATGGCCCTGTTCCGCCGCTTTCGTGTACCAGCTGATGGCCTGCTGTTCGTCTTTTTCCACTCCCAGGCCGTTGATGTAGCAGAACCCCAGGTCGAACTGGGCTGTGGGGTGGCCCTGCCGGGCCGCCTTTTGATACCAGTAGAATGCCTTGTCGTTATCCTGCGGGACGCCGATGCCATTGGAATAGGCCCATCCCAGGTTGAGCTGGGCGGTAACGTGGCCCAGTTCCGCCGCCTGATGGTAGCAGTAAAAGGCTTCCTGCTGGTTTTCCGCTACGCCTCGCCCCTGTTCATAATTGATAGCCAGTTGGAACAATGCCTGGGGATCTCCCGCCAGGGCCGCCTGCTGGAGGGTTTCTATATCGACGGAATAGGTAGAGACTGATTTTTCCTGGTCGCCGTGATTGTCGGAAGCGTCGTTCATTTCACAAATGCGCACTGGAGAACATTGGAACAATTGGTGCTCTCCTGAGTTGTGCGTTTGCCTATTCTGCACATTTGCCCGGTAAGAATCAAGGCCCGTTTTTAAGAGAGGCAAGGGTTTGGGACCGGCTCATCACACCGTACGCCTGCGGTGGCACAGAGAAAGGAAGAACCCGCAGAAGGACAGTACCGCAGCGGATGGTTCGGGAATAACGAGGTCTCCCAGCGGTGCCTTGAAACTCTGTATTTCTCCCAGCTGGCAGCCAGTCAGCCCTACATCGGCATAGGTATTGTCGTATACGTCATCTTCACCGTCCACGCTGGTCAGGTAGATGTTGTTCTCTTTGTCCAGAAGGACTTTCTGCCGGAACATGCCCACAGAGTAATCGTCTGAATCCGTCAGATAGACAATCAAATTTCCATCGGGATCCATATCATAGCCCCACATGGTGATGGCGTGTCCTCTTCCATCTTTCCCAATCGTCAGAGTAGTCCCCCAATTGTTGTTGATGCTTTGCGTTAAGATGCTGTAAACGCCGTTTTTGTCATCGCCGTTCCAGAAGGAATAGAAACCGAATAAAGGAGAGTCGCCGGGAATCCCATCTCCCGGATTGGGATCTACGTAGTTCAGTTTCAGTTCTTTCCAGTACCCTCCTTCATGGGCGGAGGCGCCTTGAATTACGGACTCGGTGGGGAAAAAGACATCCGGGAGAGTGTCGCCATTAAACCACCAGTTCCAAGCCTGTTCCACGGAACCGCCTTTGTTGCTCCAGCTTGTCGTGATGGCTTGGTAAATGCGTAACTGGCAGGCTTCCGGCATGTTGTCGTAAGTGGAGGATTTACCGTTGGGCGTTGTTGGGGTCAGGTCGCTTCTGGTATCCTGCCACCACTGGAGGACGTTGGAAGCTGCTGCTGCCCAGCAGAGTTGGTTATCAAAGGGATTGTCGGAACTATAATATCCGGAGGGACGGGCAAGGATGGAACCGTCGCCCCACGTCCACTTGGTTTTCTTGTTGCAATCGTACCATCCTCCGGATTCCGAGACATTTTCCAGGAATACGGGCGTGGCGCATGACGGTTCAGGCAGAAGGCACCATGCAAGAAGTGCCGCTGGCAGGAGACGAGTGGATAAAGAAAACATAGGTATGAGAATGAAATTCTCCTAGCTTCTAGAGAAAATCCTGTTCAGCGTCAAGATAATGATGAAACCTGTTTTCAAGCGGGATTCAGCCAGCGGGATGTGGGTGCCTCCGGAATGGCCGCCACGGCGGCGGGCGTTCCTTCCGCGACGATGTTTCCGCCGTGCCTTCCGGCGCCCGGTCCCATGTCGATGAGATGGTCCGCCGCATTCAACAGGTCCCGGTGGTGTTCCACGCACAGGACGGTGTGTCCGGCATCCCTCAGCCGGAAAAGGGCCTTCAGGAGAAGTTCCACTTCATTAAAGTGCAGCCCCCCTGTGGGCTCGTCCAGAATGAACAGGGCGCGCTTGTCGTCTTCCGCCAGTTTCCAGGCCGGCGCCTTGGCGAGTTCCGAGGCTATTTTGATGCGCTGTGACTCCCCGCCGGAAAGGGTGTCCGCCCGGCGGTCGAGGTTGAGGTAGCCCAGTCCCACGTCTTTCATGCTTTTCAGAATGGCCGCAGCCTTGGGCAGCGTGGCGAAAAATTCCGCCGCTTCATCCACGGTAAGGGCCAGCGCCTGGGCGATGGATTTTCCCTTCCATGTTACTTCCAGTGTTTCGCGGTTGTAGCATTGGCCCTGGCAGGCGTCGCAGGGCATCGTTACGTTGCCCAGAAAATTCATGTCCACTTCTGTCATGCCGGTTCCCAGGCACCGTTCGCAGCGGCCGCCGCGGACATTGGTGGAGAAGCGCGCCGCCGTGTAGCCCCGTTGCTTGGAGAGGGGCAGTTGGGCGTAAAGGGGCCGCAATATATTGAGCAGTCCCGTGGCGGTGGCCGGCGTGGAGCGCGGGGATTTGCCGATGGGCGCCTGATCGATGATGACCAGGCGACTGAGACGTTCCGAACCCTGTACGAGGGGGGGGAGTCCCTTTTTTCCGCTTAAATCCTTTTTAAGTGCGGGAATGAGGCAGTCCCGCACCAGGGTGGATTTGCCGGACCCGGACGGCCCGGAAATGCAGGTGAGGGTGCCCAGCGGAAGGCGCAGCGTGATATTGTTCAGGTTGTGCCTGTTCGCATGTGTCAGAACGAGCTGGCCGCTGGGGGCGGCCCTGCGTGGCGGTGCTGGCATTTGCCGCGTTCCGGAAAGCCATGCCCCAGTGGGACTCTCGGCGTTTGCCATGATGTCCTGAAGGGAACCCTGCGCCAGGATATGGCCGCCGTTGGCTCCGGAGCCCGGACCCATGTCCACCAGGTGGTCCGCAGCGCGTAGAATTTGTTCGTCGTGTTCCACGGCAAGCACCGTATTGCCCAGGTTGCGCAGCGTTTGGAGCGCCCGCAGCAGGCGGTCCGTGTCTGAAGGGTGCAGCCCCGTCGTGGGTTCGTCCAGGATGTACAGGACGCCGGAGAGGCCGCCCCCCAATTGGGAAGCCAGCCGTGCGCGCTGCAATTCTCCTCCGGAGAGCGTGTTTGCCTGGCGGTCCAGGGAAAGGTAGGACAGCCCCAATTCATTCAGGAAGTGGGTGCGCTTGTTGACTTCTTCCATCACGGAATTCAAGGCGGGGGCCAAGGTTGCGGGAATTTCCAGCCGTTTGGTCTCTCCGGCCATGTCCTCCAGCGGGAGCGCCGTGAGTTCCGCCAGATTGTAGGCGTGGTCCGGCGTGTGCATGGTAACGGCCAGTGCCAGCGGGGAGAGCCTTTGCCCGCGGCATTCCGGGCATGGACCGTTTTCCTGTTTGTTGAGCCCGGTGCCGTGGCAGGAGGGGCAGGCGCCCAGAGGGGAGTTGAAGGAAAAATGGCGCGGCGTGAGCTGGGGAAGCAGGTATCCCGTTTCCGGATTGCGGTAGCGGGTGTGGAAGGCCTGGACGGCGGGTTCCTCTTCCGGCCTGGTGATGACGGCCCTTACTTCGTCCGGATTGATGCGAAGTGCGGTTTGCAGGGAGTCCGCCAGCCGGGAAGAGGAGCTTTCCCCCCGGATAATGATGCGGTCAATGACCAGCGCCGCGTCCGCCGCCGGAACGTCCGGAACCCCTAATTCCTCAATATCCCGCACTTCCCCGTTCCAGTAGATGCGCAGAAAGCCCTGTCTCTGGAAGTCGCCCAGCGTGGCGGCGGGGTCCTGGGCCAGCAGGGCTTCCGCGGGGGCCGTCAGCACTAGGCGCGTTTGTTCGGGTAGGGAGGCTAGAGCGTCCGCAATCTGGTCCGGGGTTTGCCGGACTAGTTCCTTTCCCGTCTCCGGGTCGTGGGGGCGCCCGGCCGCCGCATACAGGATGCGCAGGTAATCCAGGATTTCCGTGATGCTTCCCAGCAGGGTCCGGGGATGCTGGTGCCGGGCGGACTGCTCCAGGGAAAGAGCGGGGGGAAGTCCCGTGATACTGTCCACGTCCGGCTTGTCCGGCTGTTCGATTCCTTGCCTGGCCCTGGCGGACAGGCAGTCCAGAAAGCGTCTGCGGGATTCGGCAAAAAGCGTGTCGAACGCCAGGGAGGACTTGCCGGAGCCGGAAGGACCGCTGAAGGCGATCAGCTTGCCGGAAGGCAGGTCCAGATTCAGATTCTGCAGGTTGTGCTGGCGGCCGCCGCGGATGGAAATGGGAAGATTCATGTCAGGACAGTCTGGTGAGGGAACCCTGGTGGATTCCCCCTTCTTCAATGACAAGGCGGCGCGCCGTAATGTCACCAAGAAATTTGGCATGCCGGTGGATGGTGACAGTACCTTCCGCCGTGAGGGCGCCTTCCAGGGTTCCCTGTATCCAGGCGTTTTCCACATGTACGCCTCCCGTGACCAGTACGGCCGTCTTTTTTTCCACGGTCAGTCTGCGGGCGCGCAAGGTCCCGGAAATATGCTGATCCGCCTTGATTTTGCAGACGCCGCTGCACAGCAGGTCCCCGGAGGCTTTTCCATTCAGGATCAAATCCCGGCATTCAATATGCAGCCCTTTCAGGTCGGCGTTCGCCTGCACGGTCACGCAGCCGCAGGTCTGTACCTTGGTCCGGTGCGTCCTGCTGTGCAGGGTAATGTCGTCCAGCTTGATATAGGCGGAGCAGTGGCTGCACCTGGCGGAGACGGCGGTAACGGGAACGGCGGTACGCCGTCGGCAGGCAAAACATTCCACGTTCCGGGAAGGAGCGCGGCTGCCGCCCGTTGCCGCCGGGAGCGTCCAGGGCGGGGCGGGGCGGGGCTGGCGGATTTTTCCGGAGGGCCGGGGGCAGATCCGGGGCACGGGATGGAAAGGAGTGTTCATGGGACAAGGAGGGGCGGCAAAAGAACCTGCGTTCCTTTGCCGCCCCTGAAAATGGCTGATGGGTGGAATGTTTATTCCGCATCAATGTCCAGCGTACTCTGGCTGGCCGGAGCGGCGGCTTCCGGTTCCGGAGAGAAAGAGGAAACGGGCAGCGGCTTCTGCGCGGTAGCGCCTACGGTGGGGGCGCCTACGGTGGAATGGCCGATGAAGATGGCTCCCGCTTCAATCGCCAGGGAGGCAGCCTGAATGTCGCCCACAAGTTCCGCCGTGCTTTTCAGTTCCACGCGGTCCGTAACGGTGACGTTGCCGATGACCTTGCCGTGGATGATGACGGACTTGGTATTGATTTCCGCGCGGATGACGGCGTTCTGGCCGACGGAAAGGACGCCTTCGGAAGAAATGTCGCCTTCCACCGTACCGTCAATCAGCAGGTCGTCGGAGAAGCGCAGGGAGCCGACGACTTCCACGTCGGAATTCAGCACGTTGCGTGTCAATTGCTGGACGCGGGTGGTGGGAGCGTATGATTCGGGAGCGGAAACGGGGGGCGCGGCCGGTTCCGGAGCGTCCTGCCCTTTGGCGATGTCCATCCAGCTGGGGGAAGGTTCCGCGTTCTTATTGCCCTTGGGGGCGGGGACGGTAGTGAATGATCCAAACATGGTGTTTAAGAGGGGGGTAAGATTAGGTAGGAGCTCTTGAAACTCGTCGCATCCAATGTACATTACCGCCCCGGAGAAGTGAAACAATTTTCACCGGAAGGGATAAAAAAATGTGTCTGTTTTTTATCGTTGCGTTGCCCCCGCCGTTCCGGTAGTGTTTGGGCATTCTTCCGCAGGGGTTTCTTGCGGATATTCCCGGTTTGCAATGAGTGATTTATCTGAAAATACCCCGGTTACTTCCAGGATGAAGGAGGGGCGCGGGCGTCCAGGCGGAACGTCCGTGAGCCGCATTCTTTCCGTGATCTTTTTCCTGGCGGCGCTGGGCGTGTTTTTAGGAGGAGCCTTTTTCTGGCTCCGCAAGCATCAGGCGGCGAAGGATTCTTCTGAGGCGGCGCGGATTTGCGCCACGCCGGAAATGCTTTCCGGAAAGGTGAATATCGCCTTGAAGGATAAAGTGGATTACAGTTTCTGGCCTCCTCATTACGTTCCTCCCATGGAGCGGCAGGACTTGCTGCGCCAGTGCCTCCAGACGGCCCAGCAATACTTGAGCTCCGGCGACATGGTGCAGAAATCCTCTTTCGTGTGGAATTCTTTGGAAGCGCTGCCCCTCATGGTCAAACATTATGCCGTGACCAAGCCGGAAGTCATGCTGAGCCGTCCCGCAGGCCCTAAAAAATTTGTGCTGCTTGAAGTGGAGGGCTACCCCTGCGCCCAGCTTCTGGTTGCCTTTACCGATTCCCCCGACATGGAATTCTGCTTTTTCCAGGATGAAAAGGACGGGCTCTGGAAGCTGGACTGGCAGCAGTTCGTCCGCTACCAGCCGCAGAACTGGGAGGACTTTGTCCGCGGCAAGGGGGAAGAGATGGGGGAATTCCGGGTCTGGATGATCCGGGACCGCATGTCGGAAACCAGGGACGATTACGCGTACAGACTGATCGCTCCCGGCATGAACGGCACGAATGACCGCAGCATTGCCCGCCCCATGGTGTACGTACCCAAGAAGTCGGACATGGGCAAGCGCCTGTTCATGCTGTTTAAAATGGATGAGGAAATGCTTAATTCACCGTACAAGGTGCTCAATGCAAACGATGACCGTGGCGCCCTCCGCGTCCGCGTCCTGCTTTCCCGCAGCAAGGAGCCCAACCGCAAGGGGGAATATTCCTTCACGCTGGTAAAACTGCTGGGGGAAGGGTGGTATGGACTTTCCGCGGCAAAATAGGCGGAAATGGAAGATCCGGGTGTCTGACAAATGGTGGCGCTTGTAAATGATCCCTCCTTCAGGGTATCAGGGTGAATTTGATTCTGTCGGAGTTGCTTTCTTTCGTCCCGTCCTTGAAGTATAGCGTCACCATGCAAATAACATATCCCCCGGGCCAGGTTTCAGGGTCGTCCGGCATCTTGGCGCCGTTCAGGTCATGCATGGTGACGCTGGCCACGGAACTGCTTTTGTCCGTCTTTTTGGCGGTTACGGCTTCGCCGACGATCGTCCAGTGGTACTCGACTCTTTCCAGATTCTTGTGCCTGTTGGTTTCATCCAGAGTGTAGCTGGCCCTGTAATCATATGTTTCACCCTTCACGGGATACGACGGGCCGCTGAGTGTGACGGACCAGGCAAAGACATTCGCGCTGCAGAGGGAGAACAGGAGGATTAAAATAGAGAAAGGTTTCATAGACTAACAAATTTATTATTTTCTAAAGGAATTGATTGTCAACTGTTTTTTCTTGATTCCTATTTCTAGGAATCCCGGATTTTGTAGCGGGAAAACTGTTATTAATCCCTATTTTATGAAGTCAAAGATGCGATGTATTCTTTAATTTCTTCTCTTGTTTTTTTGTCGCTTGAATGAAGAAGTTCATGGAATATGCTTGTAACGTCAAATGATAAAATCAACATCTTGTCGTCTTTGTTGAATGTGGCGCAAACGAGTACGTATTTACCGTTCTCCTTCTCTCTGATCAGGCCGGTCCCCCGGTGTATTTGGCCTTCATGATTTTTCCTGATATAATCATCAATCAAACTTTTCATTTCCTCACAGGTTTTAACGTTCCTGTAATCCAGCGAGATCGGATTTTCCATATTCTTGACAGACTCCTTCAATTCTTCTTTCACTTGAGGAGTGTCGGAGGTTGCAGTCTGTTCCGAATAGGATGAATGGATGAAGATGCAGGAAGCGCCTGCCGTGATAAGCGTTTTTATGTTTGATGTTTTCATTGGCTTATTATTTTTGTTTTTCTTCTCTCTATTTTTAAATTGGCCTGTTCTTATTTCTTGATGGAATGGATAGGCAGGAAAATGGATGATGGATCATGCGCTCATGGAAGAGGCTGTGCGGATATCGGGAAGCGGAGAAATACCGTTGAAGATTTTTAGGAAGAATATTACCGGTGCCTGTGAAAACGGGATGGAAGCATGATGGGGCGGGGCCTGGGGCTGCGGGAACGGCAGCGGAGCCCGGAAGGAGGAAGCGGCCTTGCATGTCTGCGGCCCGTCGGGAGAAAATACGCGCGGCGCACGTCCATGGGCCAGGAAAGGCCGTGGTAGTGCGGCCGGGGAGCCCATGCCGGAACGAGGCATCCGCTGTAAATGCCGCTGATGAGGAAAATGGGCTTTCCTCCGGGAGAATAGGCGTAAATGGGGCGGCCGCATGGGTTGTAGCCCCAGATGGGGAAGCCTGCAGAATCGTACCGGATGAATATTCTGTCTCCGGCGGGAGTGCGCAGGACCTCTCCGGCATGGACTCCCGCGGCGGCCTGTCCGGCGGAAAAAGCGGCGAGGGCCAGCAGGGCGCTTCCGGCACAATAGGAGAGGATATGGCTTTTGGCTGATTTGTTTTTCATAAGACGTACAGGGTAGGAGCTTTTAATGGAAAGCGGATGAATCCGCCGTTTTTGTTTAAAATATGTTGGAGAAGGGTTTTCACAAGCGGCGGGAATCCCTTCTTGACCTGCCGGGGTGTGCCGGGGCAAAGTGGCCGCGTGACCAGATTCAGACCATGCATTGACCTTCACGACGGCAGGGTGAAGCAGATTGTAGGCGGTTCCCTGACACGGGATGAAGCGGGTTTGCGTACCAATTTTGTTTCCGACCGGGATGCGGCGTGGTATGCGGATCTCTACCGTCGGGACGGCCTGACGGGAGGTCATGTGATCAAACTGGGCCCCGGCAATGAGGAAGCCGCCCTCTCCGCCCTGGCCGCGTGGCCAGGGGGGCTCCAGGTGGGGGGTGGCATTGTTCCGGAAAATGCGGAACAATGGATTGAAGCGGGAGCCAGCCACGTCATCGTCACGTCCTGCCTGTTTAACGCGGAAGGAAAATTTTTGCAGGAAAGGCTGAAGGACCTTGTTTCCGCCGTCGGCGCGGAACGGCTGGTGCTGGATTTGAGCTGCCGCAGGGTTTCCGGCGGCTGGGCCGTAGCCATGAACAAATGGCAGACCCTGACGGAACTCCGGGTGACGGAAGCCACGCTGGACATGCTGGCGGAACATTGCGCGGAATTTCTCGTGCATGCCGCGGACGTGGAGGGACTGTGTTCCGGAATCGACCTGGAATTGGTGGAATTGCTCGGCGCATGGCGGCGCATTCCCATGACTTATGCGGGCGGAATCAGCCGGATACAGGACTTTAAAGAAATAGACGCCTTGAGCGGAGGCGCTCTGGACGCCACCGTGGGGAGCGCCCTGGATTTGTTCGGAGGCCGTTTGATCAGGTATGCGGACCTGGTGGAAAGGCAGCGGGGGGAAACGGAAGCGGAAAAGGCATGAAACTGGCCCTGAAAGTCATCCCCAACGCCAAAAAGAGCGAGGCCGCAGGCTGGGAGGAAGACCCGCGGACGGGTCGCACCCTGAAATTGCGCATTGCCGCTCCCCCCGTGGAAGGGAGGGCAAACAAGGCCGTCATTCTTTTTCTGGCCTCCTGGCTGGGCATTCCCAAAACCTCCGTCATCCTGCTGCGCGGAGAAACGGGGCGGCTGAAGGTGGTGGAACTGCCGGAGGAATGCGCGGAAAAGCTTTCCCGGCTGGTACTCTGAACGCGCCTTCCGGCTATGCGGGCAGCCCGTTCGGGGGAAATGTGTTCCCGTTTCTGCATAGAGGAGTTGCATTGCATGCGCATCATCACGTGTCAAACGTCAGACATGTCTTAGCAGGCCGTTGACGCAAACCGTAAAAATATTTAGAGTGCCCGCATGAGCGACGAAGAACAGAATCAGAACGCGGATGCCGGGGAAAAGGAAATCCTGGAACAGGCGGAAGGAGCGGCCGCAGAGGAACAGGAAGCTGTGTCTTCACTGGAAGAGGAACTGTTGAAATGGCGGGATTCCGCCATGCGCACCGCAGCGGAATACGACAACTACCGTAAGCGCATGGTGAAGGAAAAAGAAGAGTGCGCCAAGTTTGCCAACCAGCGCCTGCTGGAGGAACTCCTGCCCGTCATCGACAATTTTGAAATGGGCATGGCCGCCGCCAGCGCGGATGCCTCCTCCATGATCTACGTGGGCATGAGCATGGTAAAGAAGCAGTTGGACGAATTCCTCGCCTCCAACGGTGTGCAGGCTTTGGACCCGGTTGTGGGCAGCATGTTTGACCACGCCACGGAAGAAGCCATCCAGCGCGAGCCTTCCGACCAGCCGGAGGGAACCGTCCTGCGCGTTATCCGCAAAGGTTACACGTTGAAAGACAGGCTTCTGCGCCCGGCAAACGTCGTGGTGGCCCATGCGCCGGAACCCGAGCCCGAAGTTTGACCGTTTTCCAACATTCACGCCACATGGCTAAAAAAGATTATTACGAAATCCTGGGCGTTTCCAAAAGCGCCACAGATGACGAGATTAAAAAGGCCTACCGCAAGCTGGCCCTGAAATACCACCCCGACCGCAACCCGGACGACCCCTCCGCGGAGGAAAAGTTCAAGGAGCTGGGGGAGGCTTATGAAGTGCTTTCCGATGCGGACAAGAGAGCTGCCTACGACCGCTTCGGCCACGCCGCCTTTGAACAGGGCGGAACCGGGGGCGGCGGCTATGCCGGAGGCGGCGGGTTCCAGGACCCGATGGATATCTTCGCCCAGATGTTCTCCGGAATGGGAGGCTTTGCGGACATGTTCGGGGGCGGCGCCCGCGGCGGCCAGAAGCGTTCCAGCAAAAGGCCCGGCTCCGACCTGCGTTATGACCTGGATATCACGCTGGAGGAAGCGGCCCGCGGCTGCACCAAGCAGCTGGAAATCGAACGCTTGGTAACCTGCAAAACCTGCCATGGCTCCGGAGCTAGGGAAGGAAAGGAAGCGTTCAAAACCTGCCCGACCTGCCAGGGGCGCGGCATCATCACCCAGCAGAGTGGATTTTTTGTTCAGCAGTCTACCTGCCCGACGTGCCACGGCACCGGGGAAATCATTTCCGACCCGTGTCCCGTCTGCCACGGAGAAGGCCGCGTGAGGGAGGACTCCCATATCACCATCCGCATTCCAGCGGGCGTCACTACGGGCAGCCAGCTCCGCATTGCCGGGGAAGGGGACGCCGGTGTCCACGGAGGCCCCACGGGGGACCTGCACGTATTCATCGACGTGAAGCCGCACGACATTTTCCAGCGTGAAGGCAACGACCTGAGTTGCACCGTTCCGGTGCCTCTGGCTCTTGCCGTCACCGGCGGCAAGCTGAAAGTCCCCACTCTGGACGGAGCCGCTACCATCAAGCTGCCGGAAGGCACGCAAAACGGCATGATCTTCCGCCTGCGCGGCAAGGGCGTCAAGGCCCTGCGCAGTTCTGAAGTCGGGGACATGCTGGTGGAGGTGGAAGTGGAAATCCCCACCCAGCTCAGCAAGGACCAGACGGACAAGCTGAACGCTTTTGCGTCCACTCTGGATGAAAAGCGCAACCAGCCCGCCTGCGTGGCGTTTGCCGACAAGGCCGCCCGTTACCTCAAGAACAAATAAAGGCCGGAACAACTTTCCTCGCACATGGCGCGCTTCTTTCTCCCCCCATCGGAATGGTCCGCTCCTGTCTGGGAGCTCCGCGGGGATGAAGCGCACCATGCCGCCAAGGTGCTCCGCCTGAGACAGGGAGACGCCTGTGTGGTCTTTGACGGCCGGGGGCGCGCCGCCCATGCCGTGGTGGCGGAAACCCCGCGCAGTTCCGGCGTACTTCTGACGCCTGGAGCGGAGTGTCCCCCCGCTCCGGCCCTGGCTTCCGTGACGCTTTGCCAGGCAATCCCCAAGGGCGCCAACATGGACCTCATCATCCAGAAGGCGGTGGAACTTGGCGTTTCCGCCATCGTCCCCCTCATCACGGACCGGACCATTGTACGCCTGAACGCCCGCGAGGCGGAGGCCAAAAGGCAGAAATGGCAGCGCATCGCCTTGGAGGCCTGCAAGCAGTGCGGGCAGAACACGCTCCCAGCCGTGGAGCTTCCCGTGCCATTTGCGGAATGGCTTGGCCGCGGTGCGCCGGACGGTCTGAATGTGATTGCCTCCCTGGTACCCGGCGTGCGTCCCGTGCGGGACGTTTTGGAAGAAGCGCGCGGCCGTTCCGTAAAAAAAGTCTCCCTGCTGGTAGGGCCGGAAGGGGATTTCACGGAGCAGGAAACCGCGGCGGCCCTGGAGGCGGGATTCGTTCCCGTGACGCTCGGCCCCATCGTCCTGCGGGTGGAAACGGCCGCCTTTTTCGGTGTGGCCGCCATGCGGTACGCGCTGGATTGAGTCTTCCCCTACACATACTCCCATGTTCAAGAATCTGATTTTCGATTGGTCCGGTACGCTGGTGGACGATCTGGCGCTGACGCTGGACGCCTCCAACTACGTCTTTTCCCAGTACGGCAAGCCCTGCATGAACAGGGACGAATTCCGGGCGGAATTCCAGCTCCCCTATCCGGACTATTACGCGCGCGTCCTGCCCCAGGCGGACCTGAACGAACTGGAAGACCATTTCCGTTACGCCTTCCGCGTTTCCACCGCCACGGTGGAGGTGCTCCCCCACGCGCGGGAATTCCTGGAATTCTGCCGCGCGCGTGGCGTGCGCTGCTTCATCCTGACGAGTGTGGACGCCAAGGAATTTGACATCCAGTGCCGGGAACTGGGAATGATGGAATACTTTGAGGCCATTCATGCGGGCATCCGCCACAAGGACACCCACATCCATACCCTTCTGGGCCAGCATGGCCTCCATGCTCATGAAACCGCCTTCATCGGGGATATGCAGCACGACGTGGAGACTGCCCACCATGCCGGAATCACGTCCATTGCCGTTCTGACCGGCTACAATGACGCCGCCCAGCTTTCCCGCGTAAAGCCGGACATCATCGTTCCGGATCTGCTCGTCCTGCGCACCCTGATGCGCCGCTACGCCCTGCCGTCGGACACGCAGGACTCCATCAACATCCACGGCCTGGAACTGGACTCCTTCATCGGCGTGCCGGATGAGGAACGCGCCTCCATGCAGACGCTGAAGGCGGACATTACCTTTTATCCGGATGAAGCCCTGTCCGGATTGAACGATGATTTTTCAAAGACCGTCTGCTACGATTCCATCGCCCAGGCCCTGAGGACGGAAGCTTTGGCGCATCCCCGCAAGCTGGTGGAGACGCTGGCAGAGGATCTCGGCAACGTCTGCCTGGAACAATTCGGCGCGCGTCATGTGGTTGTCACGCTGCACAAATTCATCCTGCCGCGCACGGACAGCGTTTCCGTGACGGTGCATGCTTCCCGGCACCGTTAACGGAGTGTTCCCCTCTTTGGGGCATAAAAACCGTGCAAAATTGTTGAGCCTGACCTGCATCATGGCTGGATAAAACGGCATCCTTTTCCGCGTCGCGTACGGAGACTCCCCTCTTCTTCCGGCTGCGGCCTGCCGTCTTGCACAGCCCCGTACAGGCATTTCCCAGCGGCGGATGCCGGACGCAAGCGCTGGAAAATGCGGTCTCTTTTCTGAACAGGAATATGTCCGGAAAAAAGTCCGTGAAAAACGGGTGCGAGCGACAGGGCGCGCTTACTTTTCATCCTTTTTCATCGGCCGGGACAGAAAGCCCACCAGCTTGTCGTAATAAGCCTTGGACTTGTCGTAGTAGGACTGCGGGTCGATGTCCAGCTTGGTGCGGAACAGGAGCCAGAGCTTGTGGAAGGTGTTGACGCGGTAGCGGATGTCGAAGATGCGGAAGCCGCCCGCTTTCATCTTGTCCAGAATGGTGTGGTAGATGAGCGACATGGCCTGAGCGGGGACGAGGGCCGCCTTGTCCTCCGGGCTGAGCCGGCTGTATTCCTCTTCCGCATCCCGGAAGAACTGTTCCGCCAGGTCCGCCTCATATTGCAGCAAATCCTTTAATTGAGAAGAATATACGCCGTTGCGCAAATTCTCCAGAGTATAGCCGAAGCGGTCCATGTCCTCCCTGGGAAGGTAAATGCGGTTGGATTTGTTGCAGTCTTCCGCCACGTCCCGGATGATATTCACCATCTGGAGGGCGTGCCCCAGGGCGATGGCATACGGGTAGGATTCCTCGCTCGCGCCCATGATGCGGGCGGACGTCAGTCCTACGCAGCACGCTACGCAGTACGTATAGTCCAGAAGTTCGTCACGGGTGAGGGGCTGCTGCTGGTGAATATCGGAACGGCAGCCTTCAATCAGGTGGAGCATGGGGGTGGTGTCCAAGTCCAGGTCCTGGATCAGGGCTACGATGTCTTCTTCAAGTTCCGACAGTTCCAGCCCCTGTTCACCGTTGATGACTTTGATCCAGCGGTTGAGGGCATTGTGGCGTTCCTGGGGCGTCATTCCGGGCTCGTCCACAATGTCGTCCACGGTGCGGCAGAAGGCGTAGAATTCCGCCATGTGGCGGCGTTCCTCTTCCGGAAGGTCAATGAGAGCGAAGGCTAGGTTGGATTTGGCCTTGCTGGTAATGGTCTGGGCTTGGGTCATGTCTTGACGGAAAAAACTGCCTGGCGGCGCATGGCGGGGATCAGGGAATGAGTCCCCAGTGGGAAGTAAAGGGCCACAGGCAGAAACTGGCGGGGCCTACGATGTTATATTGGTGCACGGGCCCCCAGTAGCGGGAGTCGAAGGAATTTTCACGGGTGGAATTGTCCCCCAGCGCCACGTATTCCCGCAGGTAGGGGCGCTTTTTGTCCTTGGACAGGTGCACGGTGGTTCCTTCCGTAATATAGGCCCTGCCGTCCAGCAGGCTCAGCGGGGCGGGGAGCGCCACGTAGCCGCAGGGCTGGTAGGGAGGCTTGCCGGAGGCCACCCGCTGAATGGTCCATTCCTTGGCGGGTTCTCCGTTCACGATCAATTGGGAGTCCTTGATGCTCAGGGAATCTCCCGGCACGCCGCACAGACGCTTCACGTAGTGGGTGCCTCCTTCCTGTCCGGTGCTGCTGCCCTTGTTGGCGATGCCTTCAATGCCGCGCGTGTCGAACACGAAGACCTCTCCGCGCTCCGGCTTGCGGAAATGGTAGGCCATCTTGTTCACCAGAATCAGGTCTCCGGCGTCAAACCGGGCGTTGACGATGGTGTCTCCCGGCAGGTAGGTTCTGAAGGGGGTGTTGCGCTCAGCCTCGAACCGGGGCTCCTGATTGAGGAAGTAACGGCGCGTTTCCGCCTCCGCCGCCGGGATTTCAAGCGTGGAACCGTCGTCGAACTGCACGTTGGTAACGGTCAGCAGAAGATATTTGGTACCGGGCACGAAGCGGACGATCTTCTTCTCCTTCTGGGCCGTTTCATGGACATAGGAGCCGCCGTAAAGAACCATGTCCTCTATTTTCTTCATCAGGGAGGGGATACCCTCCTGAGGAATGGCGCGGATGCCGTTCAGGGAAGGCTGCATGGAGCCGGTCGGGATGCGGAAGGGCTGGACCACATAGCAGCGCAGTCCCAGGAAAATGGCCAGAATCACGAACAGAACCTCCACATTCTCCGCCAGGCCGGAGGGCAGCGCGCCGGGAATGGCTTCCAGCGTGGATTCCAGTTTGGCGGTGACGGACTCCGTCTGCTGCCTGTCACCGCGCAACAGGGCGGTTTTCAGCAAATCCCGGTTTTCCTGGAATTCCACCAGCCGTTCGGGCGGCAGGATGTCGCGGTTGTAATTGATGTAGCGGCGCACCGCTTTCAGGGCCATGCGGCCCTTCCTGCGCCATTTGGGCGTGAACCAGGCCAGGGGATGGTCCAGTATAAACACCAGAATGGCATCCGCTACCGGAAAGTGATCGAAAAGGTAGGCTAGTATGGACTTGTGCGGACTGTTCATGAAGTGCTGGGGCCATGATGCCCCGTCCGGGGTCGTCATGGAAGAATAATTTACGCTACGGAAGTCCCATTTTTCCCGGATTGAGCAAATTTCCCGGGTCCAGGGCGGATTTTACGAGCTCGTGCAGGTGGAAGGCGCCTTCCCCCACGGCTTCCCGGAACCATTTGGCTTTCGCCAGGCCGATGCCGTGTTCTCCGGTGATGGAACCTCCGCAGGCCAGCACCCAGTGGAACAGCCTGTCCACGCAGGCGTCCGCCAGGGCCTTTTTTTCCGGGTCCGCGTAATCGTCCACCATGATATTGGTATGGATGTTGCCGTCCCCGGAATGGCCGAAACAGGCGATGTCCAGCCCCGTTTCCCGGTGCATGGACTCGCAGAACTCCACCAGCTCCACCAGGCGGGACCTGGGGATGACGATATCCTCGTTGAGCTTGGTCATGCCGGTGGCTTTCAGGCTGTAGGAAAACTCCCTGCGGAGCTGCCAGACGGCTTCCGCCTCCTCTTCCGTATCGGCTCTCAGAATATCCGTGGCGTTGCATTTTTCCAGCAGGGCGCACAGGGAATCCAGTTCTTCCTTCACGGCGGCCCGCCTGCCGTCCACTTCCACGATCAGGTGCCCGCGGCTGCCGGAAGGGAGGGAACTCTCCCCCAGATAGGCCCGGGCGGCCTGGAGAGTGAAGCTGTCCGTGATCTCCAGCGCGGAGGGAAGATGTCCGCCGGCCAGTATCCGCTGTACAGCGGCGGCGGCCAGCGGAAATTGGGGAAAGCTGACGCTCAGTGCGCCGAAGGTTTCCGGATGGGGAATGATTCTCAGGACGGCACGCGTGATGATGCCCAGCATCCCTTCTGAGCCGATGAAAAGGTCGCCGAGGTCGAAGCCCGTCTTGTTCTTATGGGTGCGTCCCCCGCATTCCACCACTTCCCCGCTGGCAAGCACCACGGTGAGCCCCAGCACGTAGGCTTTGGTGACTCCATATTTCAGGCACCGGGGACCTCCTGCATTGGTGGCTATGTTGCCGCCTATGCTGCATTCCTTCCTGGAAGCCGGGTCCGGCGGGTAAAACCAGCCCAGGGCGCGGACTTCGCGCTGGAGGTCCGCCGTGATCACGCCGGGCTCCACCACGGCCACGCCGTCTTCCGGAGCTATTTCCAGAATGCGGTTCATCCGTTCCAGCGACAGGCTGATGCCGCCGCGCACGGGCACGCACCCGCCCACGTAGCCCACGCCCCCGCCGCGCGCCGTGACCGGAATGTTCATGGAGGAGGCATAGCGCATCAGCAGGGAGACGTCTTCCGTGCTTTCCGGGAAAACGACCAGTTCCGGCAGCACGGACGCGTACCATTTATCCCCGGCGTGAAGAGCCAGGACTTCCGGGGCCGCGGAGGTTTTTCCGCGGCCCAGAATGTGGGAAATGTCCTCTTCCAAAGACATGGACTATTTCAGAATGGGCGTGGAGAAGCAGTCCGGGCGGTGGAAATCAGGTTCTCCGGAAAGATCGTCCGCGGTGGTCAGGAAAATCTGGTCCGGGGTCTCCAGAATGAACGTAGCCGCCAGCTTGCAGTCGCGGATGTCCACGCCCCGCAATTCATTCAGCGGAATTCTCGCCATGGCGCACCAGCCTTCGTCCGTCAGAATGCATTCGGTATCCACGGCCAGCGGGGCGGGAATATCTTCATTCGCGCGGCGCACATCGGTAAAGGCGCAGGCCCACCACGCGCCGTTGGGGGCGAGGTTGAATTCCCAGTAATTGGTCCCCTCACCGGAGGCAAGGAACCATTCGGCCAGGTCATACCGCCACAATTCCGGCTGAAACTGGCCGGGCCGGGCGTCCGGATGCACGGTGGCTTCCCTGTTGCGGGCGGCCAGGAACCAGAGGTACTGGCCGTCCGTGGCAAAGGCGAATTCCGCGCTTGGCTCCACATCGTAGCCGAACCAGTCATTGACGAGTTCCTGCCGGGGCAGGGAGGCGAGCTGGTCAAAGCTCCCGTTGAAAGCCCATTGATGAATGATTGCTTGCATATCATCACCTTTGGACAGTTTGGCGATTTTATCAAGCCAGATCGTCTTATGGGCTTGGATATTGACGCGAATTCTTCATGATGGGGGCTGTCATGCATTTCCAAAGGACCTTGAACTTGGGTTCCGGCGGCCGGACGCCGGATTACCTGGCCGTATTCATCGGAGGATTTGGGGACGTGATGCTGGGCTGTCTGAGCCGGCTGGAGGCGGCCTTCCCCGGTTTTCTGCCTGCTACGGCGCATGCCACCGCCTATTACCACTGGGACGGCGGCGGGTGGGGTGTATTCAGGGACAGGTGCGGACGGATTGCGAAAGACCTAGAACGGATGCGCCGGGAACTGCCGGACGTGCCCATGGTGCTGATAGGCCACAGTTACGGCGGCTCCTGCGCCGTGGAAGTCGCAAGGCGGCAGGCGCCGTGTCCCGCCCCTCTCTGCCTGCTGACCATTGACGCCGTAGCGCGGCGGCAGAAAAACAGCCGTCCGGAATCCGTGGACTGGTGGGGCAACTCCTATCTGGGTGAAGGCGGAGGCTTCATGGATGCCGTTCCCAGGATGGGAGGACGTTGGGGCCATTGCAGCGGGGCGGACGTGAACCTTTCCTTTTCAGGCTTCCGCGCGGATCGTGCAGGCCATCCCTACTGCCACCGCAGGCCGGGTCCCATGCTGTATGAATCCCCGTCCGAAGAGGAGCGCAGCCTGTATGAAGAAGCCGCCTTCTGGCTGAGGGGCGCGCTGGGGCGCTGACCTTCCGGAACGCGGGTTCCTACCGGTCCAGTTCGTCCCACTGCACCAGTTTGGAAAGAAGCTGGCTGATCAGGCGTTCCGTCTGCTTCCGGGCATCCTCTTCCGGCAGGTTGACCAGGTCGCCGTAGGCGGTGGACACCTGGAAATAGGACCAGCGCTGGTCCATGCCATAAAGCACCCTGTCTTTCATGTCCGTCATGGTGCGTTTCAGGTGGTCTTCCGTCATGTGCCCGTGGCCGATGAAAACGTAGTAATGCATGCTGTCCAGGATGGTGGGCTTCGCCTGGCCCGGAGTCACGTTCTGCTGGGACTTGAGCTTGGTCATGGCGATCATGCCGCGGCCTTCCACGGGAACTTGCACCGTGCTTCCCGTCAGGTTGAAATGTCCCTGCGCCGGAAGGCAGCGTTCCGGGCGGTGGATGGAATTGTTCAGGTCATGTCCGGACTTGACGATGGAAACCCGGCACAGGGCCGGAGCCTTTTCCGGGGCCGCGACGCTGATGGGCAACTGCTGGAGGTAGTCCGCCTTGGAAAACTCCGTATCCGCGGCAAGAATGCTGCGCTCCTCTTCCGACTCCTGGCGGCGCGTGCCGTGCCAGCCGTCCGGATTCAGTCCCGTGGGCAGTTCCATGCTGATGGAGGAGTCGAAAACCTCCCCCTTGCGGGGCATCAGGTAAATGCCGGCGAGCATGGCGGCCAGCAGAAAGGGAAGAAGCAGGATGTTGAGCGTTTGGTATTTCATGGCGCGGGGAAAACGCTTATTGGGCCTTGTTCATTTTGACGACTACCTTTTTGCGGCGGAATGGGTTCCAGATCATTTCCCCGGCCAGCAGGGAATGGACGCAGGCCAGCCCCAGCAGGCAGATGGGGAAAAAGAAAAGCAGGCCCGACCAGTCGTGCCAGGTTTTGGCCGCAAACCGGGCGTCTCCGTATTCCGCCATCACCACGATGCTGGCGATGCGCACGCCGTTGCCGATCACCGCCAGCGGAATGGCGCTGAGAAAAAGCACGCACTTTTTCCAGAACTTCAGGTCTGAGAGATAGGCCCATGCGGCGGAAAGCATGATCAGGGCCATCAGGGAGCGCATGCCGCTGCATCCGCCGGCTATGTTGAACGCATCCCAGTGTCCTTCCGTGGAGCGGATATTGGTGCCCTGGAGGTAGGTGTCCACCCCGAAAAGGCTGCCGCCCAGGTGGCCGAACTGCGTGGCGATGATTTGCAGCTCTACCGTGGCCTGCTGGAAGGAAGGCAGCGGAATGCACAGCCAGAAAAAGAGCAGCGGGAAGGCGCATATCCTGGCCGTCTGGGGGCCGGCTAGGTACCATGCGCCTCCCAGCAGGATCAGGGGCAGGGCGCCCATGGCCACGCGGGGCTGGCCTACGCGGAAGGAAAGCATCAGCAGGATGCAGGCCGGGACAAACAGCAGGAGCCCGCGCCAGTCGATGCGTTTGGGCGCGCGGATGATGCGGTGCCTGGCATGGTACAGCATGAAGGCGATGATGGGGATCACCAGCCAGCCGTGTTCATAATCCGTCTCCGGGTTCCATGCGGAAAAAAGCCACTGGAAGCCGTTCTGGCTGCCGCCGGGGCCGAATTCGGCAATGGCCAGATAGGGCCACGCGAGGAGCAGGCCGCCGGAAACAAGGGCGGCGAGCATGGAGGCGGTCAGAAATTTCTCATGCGCGGCGGGGTTGGAGGAATCCATCATGCAGAAAAATCAAATTGTGAGAATTAAGTATTGCGATTATCCGGTCCTGTGTTCAGAATGCGTCCGCTTTTCAGTTTCCGGTATGAAGATTATCAGCGGTACAGCACACAGAGAACTTGCGGAGCGCATTGCGCAAAGCGTAGGCATTCAGTTGACGGACGTCACGGTGAACACTTTCCCCGATGGAGAAAGTTTTGTAAAGATAAATGAAAACATCCGCGGCAGGGATGTTTTCCTCATTCAGCCCACCTGCCCGCCTACCAACCATAATATCATGGAATTGTGCGTGATGGTGGATGCCGCCCGCCGCGCCAGCGCCGGGCGCATCACGGCCGTGATCCCCTTCTTCGGGTATGCCCGCCAGGACCGCAAGGACCAGCCCCGCGTTCCCATCACCGCCAAGTTGGTGGCCAACCTGCTGACCGCCGCCGGAGTGGACCGCGTGCTGACCATGGACCTGCACGCCGCCCAGATCCAGGGCTTCTTCGACATTCCCGTGGACCATCTGTATGCCGCCCCCGTGCTGATCCGCCACTTGCGCGAACACTATGTAAAGGACCTCAACAACCTCGTCGTCGTTTCCCCGGACGTTGGCGGCGTGAAAATGGCCCGCGCGTATTCCGACGCCCTGGGCGCGGAACTGGCCATCGTCGCCAAGCACCGCTTCAACGCCACGCATGTGGAAGCCATGAACGTGATCGGCGAGGTGGAAGGGCGGGACGTCGTCCTGATTGACGACATGACGGAAACGGCCGGCACCCTGTGCGCCGCGGCCAACATCCTGAAGGAGCGCGGAGCCCAGCGCGTGTTTGCCTGCGTATCCCACGGCGTTCTGGGGGATATGGCCCGCGACCGCATTTCCGGCTCCTCCATCGAACGCGTGCTCACCTCCGACACCGTTCCCATGGCCCACGGCCCCAAGGTGGACTGCGTGAGCGTGGGCGATCTGCTGGGCCACGCCGTGCAGCGCATTCATGACGGAGAATCCGTATCATCATTGTTTGACATTTAGCAAATTTTAGTGCAGAGTCCTGCGCCCTGACCTGAGTATCGGTTTACACGGGTTCAGAAATCCCGGCGGGGCCTCTGCCTGAACCCGATTAGGAAACATTATCAATCAACACTCAATATTGCCTCTATAAGACATGGCTACATCCCATTCCCTCAAGGCCGAAGCGAGAGCCTGCGGCTCCGGTAATCTGAAGCAACTTCGCAGCCAGGGACTCGTTCCCGGCGTGGTGTACGGTCCCGGTTTTGACAATGTCAATATCCAGGTTGACGCCCGCGAATTTTCCCGCATGCTGGCTTCCGCCGTTTCCGAACATATTCTGGTCGCTCTGGACATCGACGGCAAGGTTGTGAAGGTCCTCCTCAAGGAAATCCAGCACAACCCCATCACGAATGCCTGCCTGCATGTTGACTTCCAGGCTGTGAAGGACTCCACCGTCATCCACTCCATCGTTCCCGTGATTCTGGAAGGCGACCCTGCCGGCGTAGCCCTGGGCGGCGTGCTTGACCAGACCATTCATGAACTGTCTGTCACCTGCCAGGTCAAGGATCTGCCTGAATCCATCAAGGCTGACGTTTCCGGCCTGAAAGTCGGAGAAAGCCTGAGCATCGCTGATCTCAAGCTCCCTGCCGGCGTGAACACGGAACTGGCAGGCGACGTGATCGTGGCCATCGTGGAAGCCCCGCGCATTTCTTCTGACGAAGCCGCTCCCGCCGCCGCGGAAGCTGCTGCTGAATAAACGGGCATCAATCCCACTTCCGGGCCCGGAGCCGTTTTTACGGCTCCGGGCTTTTTTTTGTCGCAAACACGGCGTCTTCTGGTAAAGTGCAGGATAAGTATCCGTTAAATCAATTTGAAAAAATCCTCAGATTTATGAACAAGTCTCTTTTACTGGCATTGTCGGCACTGGTTCCGTTCTCCATGGCGGATGAAGTAAAGCTTAAGGATGGAACCGTTTACAAGGATTGCACAGTAGAGGTGGAAACTCCGGAATCCATCAGCGTCATGGTCGTGGTATCCGGGGGAATCAAGGAATCCAAGACCATCAAGAGAGAGCTGATTGAGACCATCACGAAGGCTTCCCCGGCTGAATTGGCCGCGGCCAAGATTGACAAAAACTATGCCAAGCCGGAAATCATGAGCGCCAAGGAGCTGGAAGCAGCCCAGAAAGAGCTGGACGCCGTGATCAAGAAAAATCCCCAGGGAGAGGTCCACGATGCCGCCGTGAAGGCCCGGGCTACGATCGTGGTCCTGCTGGAAGAGAAGAAACTGGTGGAAGAAGCCAAGGCAGTGCAGGAAGCCAAGGAGGCGGCGGAAGTGACGGTCCGTACCAAATACGATCATGAGGCCGGCAAGCTCCTGAAACGGTTCAAGGCGCTGAATACTGCACGCAAGCCCTACCAGGCAATGGCCGTTTATGACCGCTTGCGGCAGAATTACCCCGGTTCCGCCGCCCTGGCGGAGGCTTATCCGGACGCTGTGAGAATTTCCGCGCAGGTCAACCGGACGCTGGATGTCATGATTGCCGCCAAGGAAAAATCCTTGGAAAAGGAACGCCAGATGCTGAGCCGGGAGGAGGAAAAGCGCCGCGCGAATGCCAAGCTCACACAGGAGCAGCGCTCCGCCTTGCTGGATGCCTTCCAGAAAAAGCAGGTTGCTCTCAGGGAACGCGAAAACCAGTTGACGGAAGTGCACCGCGCCCACCGCAAAAAGGTCAGGGAGCGCGGGGACAGATGGTTTGAACCCACCGCCGGTTCCCTGGAAGCCATGCGCGACATCAAGCTGGTGGCCTCTACGGATGCGGAACGCCTGAAGAATCAGGAAAAGGAAACCGGAGCGGGTTCTGCCGCCCTGAAAAAGGCCTGGGAGTTGTGCGACGAGAAAAAATTTGACGAGGCTGAAGAGGTTCTGGCGGACATCCGTTCCGCCCAGGTTCCCAGGGAATATTATGAGGAACTGCGGGAAACGGTGCGCGTGGGGCTCCAGGAACAGCGTGCCCGTGAGCGCGCGGAACGCGCGGAAGCCGCAAGAAAGATCCGTGAAGAACGGGACAAGAAGCGCCAGGAGGAGCGGGAAGCCGCCAAGGCTAAAAAGAAAAAATAATGCGCCGCTTGCGGAAAATGCCCGCAGTCCTGTGAATTTGACGCCGCATGGTCCCTCTGCCTGGGCCGTGCAGCTTTTTGCCGCACGGACGGAGTACAAACTTTCCGCATGCGGTATTTCCTGCTTTCTTCCGCCGCCTCTTCAGTATAGAAGAGGCACATGAGGAATGCTTCTTGCAAACGAGTCACGGGTGAAACGGACATCAGCCTGGAACTGAATCTGGATGGCACGGGATGCGCCGCCGTTGCCACGGGCCACGCATTTTTTGACCATATGCTGGATTTGCTGGCACGTCATTCCTTGATGGACATGACCCTGCAGGCCAGGGGAGACCTGGAGGTGGACGCCCATCACACGGTGGAGGATGTAGGCATTGTGCTGGGAGAATGCATCAAGAATGCCCTGGGGGATAAGAAGGGCATCGTGCGCTATGGCTGTTCCCATCTCCCCATGGACGAGACCCTTACGCGCGTGGTCATGGACCTGAGCAACCGCCCGTACGTGGTATTCCGCCTTCCGGAAGGCGGCCTTCCGGACGCACCCAACTTCCCGCTGACCCTTTGCGAGGAATTCTGCCGCGCCCTGGCGAACAACCTGCGCTGCAATCTGCATGTGGAAGTGCTTTACGGCAGGGACGGCCACCACATTGTGGAATCTGTCTTCAAGGGAATTGCTCATGCACTGCGGCAGGCCGCCGCCATTGATCCCAGGGCCGCCGGAATCCTCCCGTCAACCAAGGGCATGCTGTAAGCCATGAAACTCGGTGTGATTGATTACGGGGCGGGCAATCTCCGCAGTGTGCTGAATACGTTTGAAGCCGCCGGAGTGCACGGCCATCTGGTCCGCACGCCGGAGGAGGCGGAGGGCATTACACATCTGGTGCTGCCGGGCGTAGGCGCGTTCGGAGACTGCGCTGAAAAGCTCCGCCGCCAGGGGCTGGCCCCCTTGATCCGGGAGTGGATTGAGGCGGACAGGCCTTTTCTGGGCATTTGCGTAGGTTATCAGGTTCTCTTTGAGAGCGGGGAGGAAAATGAAGGAGTGCCCGGACTGGCCCTCTTCAAGGGCCGTGTGGTGCGTTTCCCTGAATCTGAGCTCAAGGTGCCCCACATGGGCTGGAACCGCCTTTCCCTGTCCCATCCGTCGGATTCCGTCTGGCAGGGCATGGGGGAAGATCCCTATTTCTATTTTGTGCATTCCTACCATCCCGTTCCGGAAGACAGTTCCCTGGTTGCGGCCTCCTGTACCTACGGAGTGCGTTTTGCAGCCGCCATCAGGCGCGGAAACCTGGTAGCCACACAATTCCACCCGGAAAAAAGCCAGAAGCTGGGAGTGCAGCTGCTGAAAAACTTTGTTTCCCTGTAGGCCGTTTTTCCTGCCTTGACGGGTGAAAATCCGTCCGCCGGGGGAGAATATTCCCGCAGGGGTGCCGTTCCCGAATGAACACAATGGAGGGAATCTGGTCTTATATGGAGGCGCCATGAATAATACTTCCTCTTTTGGATGGGGGCTCCTTGCCTGCGTGTGCATGGCAATGGGATACCCGGCCCTTGCGAATAACAATCCTGCGAATATGTCCCAAGATGATTCCATTGCCGTGCAGCTCCCCTCGCGGGGGCGCGGAAATTCCCGTGTGGCCTATCTGGACCGGTCTATTGACCAGTTGATCTACGATTTCATGGAGGAGGAGAAAATTCCAGGCATGACGCTCGCCATTGTCCAGGCTCCCTACATCCCCCGTATTGTGGGCTATGGCGTGTCCAATGCGGAAACCGGACTCCTTGCCTCCACAAATACCCTGTGGCCCGCGGCGGAAATATCCCAGGGGTATGCCGCCATCGCCGCCTTCCAGCTGGTGGAACAGGGCGGCATGGAAATCACGGACAAGGTATCCCGTTTTGTCAAGGACATGCCGGAAGCGTGGAAAAACGTTACGATTCTACAGCTTTTGCAGCATTCCTCCGGAATTCCGGATTACAGGAAGTCCTCCCAGTATGATGCGGCGCGTGATTATGACCCGGCGGAGCTTCTGTCCCTGGTCAGGCTGGCGGATCTGGAATTTCCCTCCGGAACGGACGTACGGCAGAGCGCCACCAATTTTCTTCTTCTTTCCATGGTTGTTGACGCTGTGGCCGGAATGCCCTATGAGGAATTCGTCAGGCAGCGCCAGTTCCTGCCGCTGGGATTGAACCATACCATGTTCGGCAAGGACCTGGGAGCCGTGGAGCAGGATAACGTACGCGAACACGGCAACAGGCATACTCTGTTCAAATCGCGCGAAGCTTATGTAAACCCTGCTGAAACGGCCTCCGGATATGCCGTGAAGGACGGGAAGATTATTCCGGTTCCTGCGCCCTCCCGTTCTTCCCTGCGCGGTTTTGCGGACATCTGGTCCACGCCGGAGGAAATCAGCTTCTGGGATGTCTGTCTGGCAGGCTCCATCCTGGTGAAGGATGAAAAGCACCGGGACATGATTTACAAGCCCGTCCGCCTGGACAACGGGAAAATAGTTCCGGCCATGGCCGGCTGGCAGTTCCCGCACCACAAGGGGCTGATGGACATCAAAGGCGGAATTCCGGGATTTTCCTCTTACATCTGCCGGTTCACAGACCCTGCGGAGCTGGTGTGCGTGACGCTGACCGCCAACAGGGAAGGGGTAGACCTGACCAATCTGGCTCGCCGCATTGCCGGCGCCCTGGACTCCGGGCTCGGTTCCAGCCATCTGAATGACGACTCTCTGTACCTTTACGAAAGCGTATTCGGGGTGGATGAAACGATGGACCGTATTGAAAAGATATTGTCTGCCCGCTCCATTCCCGTTTTTGCCAGGATTGACCATGGAAAAAATGCACGGGAAGCGGGGTTGGAAATGCCGCCCTCCCGGGTTGTCATCTTTGGCTCCCCCAAGGTAGGAACGAACCTGATGCTGAAAAATCCAGGCATTGCCACGGAATTGCCCCTGCACATCGCCGTGTGGGAAGACGGCAGGGGAAGCACCTGGATCAGCTTTCCCCATATGGAGAAAATCGCTAAAGCATACGGTGTGGAAGACATGCCCGCCATTGCCGCCATTCGCCAGCTGCTCCGGGACATTGCCTCCCGGGCAGCCAATGTTTATTGAGAATCCGTCTTCCCGTTGTGAATACAGTAGTTATAAGAAAGGAACCGCCTCCTTTCACGGAGGCGGTTCCTTTTGAAAAAAAGCAAGGAGCGGATGCTTCGTCCGCATGGACTGGATTTAGCCGATCAGCTTGTAGTACTGAAGGTGAATCTGGGGATTCAGGCGAAGACGTTCGCGGATGGTCTTGATGGCGGAGGGGTCCGCCGTGAAGGTGTAGGTCACGTACTGGCCGGCGGCGAGATGGTGGGATTCATAGGCGAATTCACGGCGGCCTACGTTTTCGGTGGCGGTGATGTCGGCACCTTCTTCCTTCATCGTGGCGGCTACGGAATTGATCAGTTCTTCAACTGTGGTTTCCGTACCTTTCATGTTGAATACGATAAGAGCTTCGTAATTTCTCATGGTCTTGTTATAATTAGAAATGTGTCGTGCGAACGGTACGCACCTTGCGGGCAAATAAGGTGCAATGATTGCCATCAGAAAGCAAGCCTATTTTTTACCTTGTCTTCTGAACAGGCCGTTTCCTGCATGCCGCCCCTGCGGATGAAATGCCGGGGCGGTGCGCAGAAAGAGAAAATTGACTTTTGGATATGGAAGGAAGCTGGGGCAGGAAAAAAGAATTGATGCCGCCGACGATTTTATTATTCTGGGCAGTCATGATTTTTTTACGAATTATTTTCCTATGCTGGGCAGTATGCGGAATTCATGCGGTGGCAGGTGTCCGGATAGTGGATGTGATGACCAAAAATGACGTGTTTTCCCAAGCTTTGGAGATGATTGGAACCCGAATCAAGGATTCCACGTCATGCAGGGAAGTAACGGAAGAACTGAGCAGGGAGGCTGACAAGCAGGAAAAACGGTGGAGGGAGGCATTCATGTCCGGCGCGCCGACACCGCAGGAGTGGTGCCAAATAGCTGAATTTGAAGCGGAGAATTTTAAAAAATCTTTGACGGACAAGGGGAAGAAGGACCAGGATAAGCTTGTCTCCCTGGCAAGGCTGGAAGAGGAAGGCGTTATTTCCCATCAAGAAGCGGAAAAGGCAATGGCTGCGCTGCGCAGGCTGTTGTTCGTGTCCAAAACGGCTGTGGATTCCCTGGATGACTTCATTGCCGGGGCTTCATTGCCCCTGCCGGCTTCTCCGGATGGAGATTCCTATGAAAAGCTGGTAGCCTGGAAATTGGACCCTGATAATTCCCTCTCTTATCAAATGAATCATGATCCCATCTGCGGCGGTTGCGTGGAAAAGACGCTGGAATATTGCCTGAATGACCGGGTCATGGAATTTCTGTACGGAACATTGGTCCGTGCCTGCCGGGAGAGGCGTGCTCAATTAATCCGGGAGCATGCGGACAGGAGATTGGAGGAAGCGGAACGATTCTCCAGGCTGCCTCCCCTGACGCCGGAGCAATGGTGCTGGATCGTGAAACAGGGGCACGGACAGGAGTTTCTGGAACGTTCGCTGGCGGATATGATCGTCGCAGCCATCTTCATGATGGGTGAAAGGAAGGAGGGAGAGGACGGGACTCCCGTTATTGATGAAACAAGCCGGTATTACTGGATAGAGACTCCTGAAAAAATCGTCCGGTTGTGGAAGGAAAAGGCGCTCCGGGAAAGCGGACGTTAACGCGCCGAAGCCATCCGGACAGCCAGTTGGAAGGCATGGATGGTGCTGGACGGGTTGGCTTTTCCCGTGCCCGCCAGATTGAAGGCGGTGCCGTGGTCCGGGCTCAGGCGGGGGCTAGGAAGGCCCAGCGTGACGTTGACGGCGGTGTGGAAGTCCACCAGCTTCAGGGGAATCAGACCCTGGTCGTGGTAGGGAGCCAGCACGGCGTCATAAAGTCCTTCCGCCGCCTCCCGGTACACGCAATCGGGAACGGAAGGGCCTTCAAACAGGGCTTCCGGGCATAATTCCTTCAGCCGTTCCACGGCCGGAGAAATGATGGATTCATCCTCATTGCCGAAGGCGCCGTGTTCTCCCGCGTGGGGATTCAGGGCCGCCAGGGCGATGCGCGGCCTTGAAATGCCCTTGCGGCGGCAGAAATCTTTCAGCAGCATTCCGATGCGGACCAGCTCCCCCGTATTCAGCAAGGAGGGCACGCTTTGCAGGGAGGTGTGGATGGTCGCCAGGCCTACCGTCAATTTTTTCCCGGTCAGGCACATGGCGTAATTCTCCGTTTCCAGGCGTTCTGCAAAAAATTCCGTCTGTCCCGGCCAGCGGAAGCCCGCCACGTGCAGCGTTTCCTTGCATACGGGGGCGGTCACGACGGCGTCGATTACTCCTTCCCGGAGAGCTTGGGCCGCCTGTTCCAGATGTTCAAAGGCATAATTGGCGGATTCCGGATTCGGCCTGCCCACGGGAACGTTTTCCCGGCGTCCGATGAGCCGGTATTCCGCTCCCGCCGGAAGTTCTCCGGAGGACAAGGCGGCGGCGACCACTTCCGGGCCTATGCCCGCCTGGTCGCCCAGCGTGTATCCAATGACCGGTTTCATGGGAAAATGGGACGGGATGGAGATTATTCGGGAACGGGAACAGCCTCCGGAATGGACTCTTCCTCCGCCGGGAAAGCGGACGGGGCCGGAACGGCAGCCGGCTGTGGGGGGGCGGAGCGTTTTCCCATCTTGATCACCTTGGTGGTCTTTTCCGGTTCGTCCGGATGGCGGAGTTCGAATTCCAGATGGGAGTTGGTTGACCAGTGATAGTAGATCGTGGCGCCCAGGGCGGCCAGGACCAGAATCAGAAGAATGGAACCGAAGAAGGAACGCATGGCATTACTGTGTGATGCGTGCTGTGGAAATTCAAGAAATTATCGAGACCGTGCGCGCGGGCTGGATAAAAGCCGCAGGCCGCTGCGTCCGCTTTCGCCACAAGGCGCGCATTTTCATGCAGGGGGAGGCTTGCCGTCGCAGTGTATGCAAGCTCCTGGCCCGGAGCATGGGCCGCAGGGAAGAAGTCCCGGGCGGCGTTTGTATGAGCGCGGGATCAGGAAAGGATTTTCACCGCCGTAAACAGGATGATGAGCAGAATGATGAAGCCGATGATTTTCCCGGCCAGGCTAGCGGGCGTTTTTCCATTTTCGCACCCGTGGCATCCGCCGCATTCCATGCCGCAGGGGCCGCAAGAACCGCAGGATGATTTTCCGTCTTCGTCCACATGGTCGGCAAGGAGCAGTTCCAGTTCACGGACGGTAGGTTCCACGCCGGAGACCACGATGCGGCCGTTGACGGCAAGAACGGGTAGCGGGCTGCCGTCATGTTCCGGTCCGGCCTCCACCTGTTCCACCGGAATGTCCCGGTCCAGATTCTCCAGCGCCCGGAGGGCATTGGCGTGCAGGATGTTTCCCGGACAGTCCCGGCTGTGGAATAATTGAATGCAGGCCATGGTCTCTGGGGCGGCGTGGAGGAAGCCGTTTTTAGGGAAACGGCTTCCTCCAACAAATAGGATAGCCGTTGAAAGGTCAATGCGTTTTTCCGTGTCATGACATATAAGTGATGGACGGAAAATATTTTAGACTTTTCAAACAGTGGGGGAACGGGCACTATCCCGCCGGTCCTGCCATGAAAAAGTTATTTGCATTCCTTCTGACGCTGGCCTGCGCGTTCCAGTTTTCCGCCCAGGCGCAGGAGAAGCCCAGCTACATCGCCATTGAAGCCAATTCCGGCAAGCTTCTTTTCAGTTCCAACGCGGAAGCCAGAAGGCCCGTGGCCAGCCTATCCCAGGTGGCTACCGCCATGGTGACCCTGGACTGGGTGGCCCGCACGCGCCTGCCCCTGGATACGTTCATTACCGTTCCCCAGGAAGCGTTTGGCCTCCGCGCCGGGAATCCCATGGACCTTCAGCCTGGCGACCGCCTGACGTTGCGGGATGCCCTGTATTCCACCCTGCTGGGGGCGGACAATGTCTCCGCCCTGACGATAGCCTCCTTTGTGGGCCGTGACCTGGTGTCCCGCCGGGGCAGCGGCACTCCCATTGCCGCCTTTGTGTCGGAAATGAACAATCTGGCCCGTTCCCTCAGAATGACCAAGACGCGCTTCACCGCCCCCCACGGCCTGGATGCCGGCAATGCCGTTTCCACCTCCTGCGCCCTGGACATGGCCCTGCTGGGCATGTACAGCATGCAGAATCCCGCCTTCTGCTATATCGTCTCCCAGGCGAGCCGCCGCATCGGCGTCCAGTCCCAGACCAAGGGAACGACGATGTATGATATTTCCAACAACAACAAGATGATGAGCACTTCCGGCGTGGACGGCATCAAGGCGGGCTCCTCCCGCGCCGCCGGACAATGCCTGCTGCTCAGCGCCACGCGGAACGCCATCGCCCGCCGCAGCCCCCAGACCGGGACGGAAGTGATTTATCCCCAGCGCATGATCATTGCGGTGCTTGGGACCGGAGAACGCTATTCCCTGGCACGCCAGATGCTGAATACCGGCTGGCGCGTGTGGGAAAACTGGCAGGCCTCCGGGATGGACATGAAAGATCCCAAGGAGTTCGTGCAGCTCCCTGTGAAATCTGGTACAGAAAAGCGATAGGAAGTAGACGCCCCCGGAATTTTCTGCTATAAGGGGCACCGCATATGAATATTGGTGTTTTGAATAGCGGCGGGGATTGTCCCGGCCTGAACGCAGTTATTGAGGGCGTTGTCGGTGCGGCATCCCGCCGTGGATGGAATGTCGTGGGTTTTTACGATGGGTTTGAAGGCCTTCTCTCCGAAGAGGGCGATGACCGTTTTGAATGGCTGACCCCTGCCGGGTGCCGCGGTCTGCGTGCCAAGGGAGGCACCATTCTGGGGACCGTGAACAAGGGGAACTTCGCCATCAAGGTGGGCGTGGGGCAGAAGGGGGAAATCGAACCGTCCGTCCTGGAAAAGACGAAAGCTACCGTCAAGCGCCTGGGGCTGGACGCCCTGATCGTGGTGGGCGGCGACGGCTCCCAGTCCACGGCTCTTCTTCTCGCTGAAATCGGCCTGCCTGTCGTCGGCGTGCCGAAGACCATTGACAATGACCTGGGCGCTACGGACGTGACCTTCGGCTTCAACAGTGCCGTGGCCATCGTGTCCGAATCCCTGGACCGTTTGGAAACCACCGCCAACGCGCACCAGCGCATGATGGTGGTGGAAGTGATGGGCCGCCATGCCGGATGGATTGCCTTGGAAGGGGGCATCGCGGGCAGTGCGGATGTGATCCTTTTGCCGGAAATCCCGTTCTCCCTGGAGAATGTGGTAGAATGCATCAAGGCCCGCAAGGCCGCGGGACAGCGTGAAATTCTTGTGGTAGTTTCCGAAGGCGCGCGCCTGGCGGATGAACTGGTGCTTCTGAACGAGAAAACCCAGGGGGAAGTGCGTCTGGGGGGCATCGGCAAGGTGATCTCCAAAAAACTGGAGGAGGCGACGGGCATTGAAACCCGCTCCTGCGTCCTGGGACACATCCAGCGCGGCGGTTCTCCCTGCGCTTACGACCGCATTCTGGGCGTGCGCTTCGGCAGTTATGCCGTGGAGCTGGTGGAACGCAAAAAGTTCAGCTACATGGTTGCCCTCAAGGGAACGCAGATGGTTGCCGTTCCCATTGAAGAGGCCGTGAAGACCCTCAAGCTGGTTGACCCGGACTGCCAGATGGTGCGTACGGCTCGCGACCTGGGCGTTTGCTTCGGCGATTGACGCCACATTTCCCTTGTCTTCTTGTCATTCTTCAACCGTATCCTGGGTTTCAGGATACGGTTATTTTTTGCGGAAGGGTGCCGTACTTGTTCGGCCCGGTTGTTCCTTTGATCAGCATCATGGCCAGGAACAGGATGGAAAGCTGGTCCATCAGGTTGGAGCACAGCGTCAGGTAGGGCAGGTATGGGGTGATGTCACCCGGAATCACGCGCAGCAGGATGATGAGCAGGACGGAGATGATGAAAATGCAGACGGGTATGAGGATGAATTTGCCGCTCAGGTTGCCGTCGTGCAGGCGGCGCATGGCCGCTGCGGCGTTGAACATTATATTGAATCCCGCCACGCCGATCAGCAGTTCCAGGGAAAGTGTGCTCAGGTCTCCGGACTGGTAGAAGAAATAAAAAGTGGGATTGACGCAGGCATGGGCCAGCAGGATCAGGGCGTCCTGAGGCTGGGCGATGTAAAGCAGGATTTCACGGGAAGGGGAAAAATACGGATGCAGGACCGTGCTGTCGTAGTCCACCATGTTATACCCCAGCGGCAGGAACAGGAAGAGGGAGAGAAGGAAAAAGGACCAGAATTCCGCTCTGGAAGCCCGTCCCGCCGCCGTAGTCAGCTTCCGCAGGCTGATGAGCCAGTAAAGATAAAAGGGCGTCAACGGCTGCGCGGCTTGTTCCTGCGCCGGCCCCTGTTCCGCAGCGGCCGGAGCGGCGGATGCCCGTACGGAGGCGTTTCCGCAGTATTTATTGTTTTCCGTTTTGCTTTCGCTCAAAGTCAGATAGAAAAAGAGCAGGCGTCCGAAGCCGAGGGGAAGCAGAAGGACGAGTGCCCAGAACCCGCTTCTGCCCGTATCGTGCAGGCGCCTGAACGTGACGGCCACGCAGGGAAGCACCAGCGCAACCCACAGGAGAATGGTCAGGGCATCTCCGTAAACGCTCACCCTCCTGTTGGGAATATGCAGCCAGTCCGTAATGATATAGCCCGCCAGGGCCGGAACCAGGGCCAGAAGAGGGAGTGCCATGAACCACCAGAATTCCGGGCGAGAGGCGCATCCCCTGAATTCTGCGTAATGAAGAAATCCTTTTTTCCAGTATTCAAGGGGGGAAGCTGAAGCTTGCGCAGGGAGGGATGCGGGGGTGGGGGTGGAAATGGAGACGTCCGGCATGGATGAGAGGGGATACTGCCGTTTTTGACCGCCGGAAGCTCCCGAACGCTCAATGCCGGACTTGCAAAGACACGGAAAGGGGAGGAAAACGCGCTGGGTCAGACCAGGACGACGGCCATCAGCAGCATGCCGGCGATGATGCCTATGATGGACATGTGGTGGTGGCCCCAGCGTTCCGCCATGGGCAGCAGTTCGTCAAAGGAAATGAAGACCATGATTCCGGCCACGGAGGCAAACAGGACGGAGAGCACCGTGGGCGTCAGGAAGTGGAACAGGAAGATCATGGCAATCGCCGCGCCGACAGGTTCAGCCAGGCCTGACAGGAAGGAGTAGAACACGGCTTTCTTCCGGCTTCCCGTGCCGTAGTAAAGAGGAACGGCCACGGCGATTCCTTCTGGAATGTTGTGCACGGCCACGGCCAAGGCGATGGACGTCCCCAGAGTCAGCGAGTCCAGCCCCGCGGCAAAGGTGGCGATGCCTTCCGGAAAGTTGTGGATGCCTATGGCCAGAGCGAACAGGACGCCGGACCTTTTGATTTTGGCGGAGGAGAATTCTCCGCTACCGTTGCCGTGGATGTCTTCCGGTCCGCGCGCTTCGTGCGGATTTTCGTCTTCCGGCACCAGGTAGTCAATCAGCGCCGCCACGGCGATTCCTCCGAAGAAGGAGGCAATCGCGATCCAGGACCCTGCCGTGTGGCCTTTAAATTCGATCAGGCGGTGCTGGGCCTCCCCCAGCAGTTCCACCAGGGAAATGTACACCATCACGCCGCCGGAGAAGCCCAGGGAGAAGGTGAGCGCCTTCGTGTCCGTCTTTTTCATGAAGAAGGCGATAAAGCCTCCTATGCCGGTGGCAAGTCCCGCCAGCGTTGTCAGCAGAAAGACGGTGAGAATGTGGTTGGTGGAAAGGTCCATGGAAGGAGCTGCGGGAACGGCGAAACGGTCCGGCGCTCCCGCAGCGGAAATATTACTTCTTGGCGGCGGGCGGAACGATGCATTTGACGGCCGGAATGGCTCCGGGCGGCAGAGGCGGCTGTTCTCCCGGCTTCAAGTTTTCCCGTTCCTTTTTGATGGTAGGCAGGTTGGCCAGGAGCCTGCTGCAAGCGCGGCCGTCGTCGCTGTCCGGAAGAAGGGAGATGGCGCTTTTCAGGGGCTCTTCCACTTCATTCACCCTGTTCTGCTGGATGAGAAGACGCGCCTTTGTCAGCAGAAGGGACTGCCTGATCTCCGGGAGAAGACCGTCCTTTTTCAGGGAATTGTCCAGGATGGCGATGGCTTTGCCGGGCTCTTTGGCAGCCAATGCGTAAAAATTGTTTTCCCTGAGGTTTTGCACCATTTCCGTGGACTGGGTTTTAAGCAGGTCTTTCCGTTCCAGGGCGGCACGGATGCCGGTAGTATCCTGCGGGTCCAGCGTGCCCAGTTCTTCCAGGGCCGGCTTGTAGAAAGTCCGGATGCTGGACTGCGGCACTGTCTTTAAAAGCTGGACAAGCGTGTCCCTGCGCTCCTGGCTGGAGAGCTTCCCTTCCAGTTTGTCCGTCAACTCCTGCTGGGCTTTAAGGGCCTTTTCCGCCTGGGCCGTGTCTTTCATGACCTGTTCCGGACTGCCGTATCCCACGACGGAGTGGACGGGCCTGCCCTGCGCGTCCGTGAAGACCAGGGACGGGAAGCCGGTGATGCCATAGGATTTCTTGTAGGAATCAAAAGATGCCCTGGTCTGTTCGTCCTGTTGTTTTTTACGTGGAAAATCCAATTCTACGGGGATAAAGGCACGCCCGATGGCCTCCTGGACTTGCGGAAGGGAAAAAGCCTGCGTCTTTTGCGAGATGCAGGCGCCGCACCAGTCCGATCCGGTGAATTCCAGCATGACTCCCTTCTTTTGGGCGGCGGCCTGCTGCATGGCTTCCGCAGGGTTGGTGCTCCACGTTTCGGAAGCTACGGCCGCACCGGCAATGAGCGCGGCCACGATAGGCAATGCGAATGTATTCATGATGTTGAAAGAACGTTACATGGGGGGCAGCGGGGAATGAGCCGGGGGCACCCAGATGGCGCCGGAAGAAGGGGCGTCGGAATTTCCCGTGTTGGTGGGCGTTTCAATCCGGGGCGGCCCTGCGGGCGGATCCAGGTCCTTCACCACCACTTTCTTTTTCTCCGGAGCGGGTGCGGGGGTGGGGGGCGCGGGAGAAGGAGAGGCATCCCTGCGGATGATGGGGTTCTCCAGGGCTGCGTCCGACTGGTTCATGGCTGTGATGTTCAGCGGGTCCCCATAAGCCAGCAGTTCCCGGATGTCGTCGGGAAGGTCCCCGGCAGCGATGGACGTGGTGCCCTGTTCATGCAGGATGCGTACGAATTCGTTTTCCACTCGCGTGATTTCCACGTTCAGGTAGGTTTTCCCAGAATGGATGGTTTTCAGAATGTCGAACTTGCGGCCGCGGGCCTTGGCCCTGGCCGCCTGGCGGTAACGGTCGTAATAGGAGCGGATTTCCCCGCGGATGCCGGCAACGCGCATTTTCTCCTTTTCGATGGATTTCAGGGTGTCTTCCAGATCGGTCGCGGTCTTTTCGGAAATATCCAGCAGGCTGAGAAGCTGTTCCTTGGGGGCGGTCCTGTTCCGTATATCCCTGAGCTGTTCCTGCTTTTTCAGAAGCAGGGCATGGCTGGCCTCCAGCGCTTCCCGCGTATCTTTCACCGGGTTCGGAAGATGGGAGAATTTTTCATAAACAATATAGCCCGCACCGATGACGATCAGGGCGAATAGGCCCAGGCACAGGTTCCAGAACAGAGCGTCGCCCTTGGCCTTTTTGATCTCTTCTTCCTGCTGGGCCGTATTTTCTTCCGCGGCGTGTTCCGCAACGACGTCCAGAGAGGTTTTCAGGCGTTTTTTCGGGGTGCGGGGCGCATCCTTTTCCCTCTTTGCTTCATCCCGTTCCGGTTTGGGGGCGAAGCGGACTTCGTCTTCCTGGGAAACGGAGGGATCGGGGGAGGAAGGTTCGTGAGAGGAGGAATCAGTCATGGAGAGGGCAGGGGTTGGGGTTAGTCCACCGGGTGGGATTGCTTGAAGTCGGCCAGTTTGGCGGCGTAGGCGTTATATTGGTATTGCAGGGCGTGGAACTCCTGCTTGCGGTGCGCCAGGGTCTTGCGCATGTCTTCAATGTCAAAGCACAGGTGTTCGAAGTCCCGACGCTTGGAGGGCAGGATGTCCATATCCTTTACCGTGAATGGCGTTCGGATTTTTCCGGGATTGGAAAGCCGCTTCTGCAGATCGTAATTCACGCGTGCGTCGTGGGATTCTGCCTGCCTGATTTCCTGGTCCATTTGGGCCAGGGCTTCCTTCGTCTGCTGGAGCTGTGCGTGGAGCTGCTGGTGTTCCGTTGTGGACCCGCCCGTAATCAGGGAGGTCAGGGCCGTGTTCGTGCCGTTGTCGCACGCGGAGAGGGTCAGTACAAGCGCCAGTGCCGGAAAGGCTGGCCTGGTGAATCGCACGATATTGAACATGCCGGGGATTATGCCCTTGATCGGGGGGGAAAGTCAAACTGTTCATGCGCCTGCAAAACAATGATTTTGCTCGCATAAAACGCGCGTGCGGCTACAATGCCCCCGGCATGATGCAATTATCGGAGATAGGAGGCCATCTGACGGCCAGGACCGGGATTGATGATTTGATGGAGGATTTGTTCAAGGCCCTCCATTCCGGAGATCCCGGCCTGTGCCAGTTGAACGGGGGGAGCCCCGCCGTGATTCCGGAAGTGACGGAACTGTGGCGGCGCAGCATGATGGAACTGGTCCGGGACGGGCGGTTTGACGTGCTCGTGGGCCATTACGCCCATCCGGGGGGCGACCCTGCCTTTATTCGTGCCCTGGCCCGCTTTCTCAATGACCGCTGCGGCTGGAACCTGAAGCCGGAGAACATCGCCATCACCCAGGGCGGCCAGATGGCCTGCTTCACGCTTTTCAATATGCTTGCCGGCCCCTGTGCGGAAGGCGGCATCCGTGAAATTCTCTTTCCCCTTTGTCCCGATTATGTGGGCTACCAGTCCCAGTCCCTGTGCGGCGGCGTGATGTTCCGCGGCATCCGCCCTGGAATCCGCATGCTGGACGAGCATTTGTTCAAGTACGTGATCGACTTTGACCGTCTGGACGTCCGCCCGGAAACGGCTGCCGTCTGCATGTCCCGCCCCACGAATCCGACGGGCAACGTGGTGACGGACGAGGAGCTGGACCGCCTGCGGGCGTTGACTTCCCGCGCCGGAGTGCCGCTGATGATCGACAACGCGTACGGCGCGCCACTGCCCAATATCTGCTTTGTCCCGGTCAAGCCCGTTTGGGACGAGAACATGATCCTGACCATGAGCCTGTCCAAGATCGGACTGCCAGGCACGCGCACCGGAATCGTGATCGCCCGGCCGGACATCATCCGCGCCGTGGTCAGCATGGTTACGACTTCCTCCCTGTGCCCCAACAATCTGGGGCAGGCGCTGGTGACTCCCTATCTGGAGGATGGCACGCTGGAGCACGTGTGCCGTGAAACACTGACGCCGTTTTACCGGAGCAGGGCTGACTTCGCTCTGTCCCTGTTGCCGGAACTTTTCGGGGAAGAGATTCCCTGGCGCGTGCACAAAAGCGAAGGGGCCATGTTCCTGTGGCTGTGGTTTGAGGGTCTCCCCATCACCTGCCAGGAATTGTATGAACGCTGCAAGGCTCGCGGCTGTTTCGTGAATCCGGGCCATCATTTCTTCTTTGCCCTGCCGGAGGGCCGGGAGCCGTGGCCCCACAGGCATGAGTGCATACGCATCAGCTTCACTCAGACTGAAGAACTGCTGCGCAAGGGGCTTTCCATCGTGGCTGACGAAGTGAAGCGCGCCTATACCCATTCCTAACCCAATCCGAAATCGCAATCCATGAACAGCATGACCGGCTTTGGTAGAGCCGTTGCCCAGACAGACCGTTACAACATTCCAGTTGAAATATCCGGAGTAAACCGCAAGCAGACGGAAATAGCCGTCAACGTGCCGCGCAACTGCGCGGAGTGGGATGCCCCCGTGCGCTCCATCGTGCAGGGAAGCGTTTCCCGTGGCCGCGTAGGTGTTTCCATCTCCCTGGAACGGACGGAGGAAGCGGACGGCTCCCTCCAATTGGACGAAAGGAAGCTGGCCTCCCTAGTGGGGCTGCTGAACCGCGCCTCCGATCTGGCGGCCCGGCCCATGACGTTGCAGGCGTCCGACCTGCTGAGGCTGGACATCATCGCCTCCGAGGCGGAAACCGCGCTTTCCCCGGAGGAAGCATGGCCTGCGGTGGAAGAGGCCCTCAGGGCGGCCCTGAAAGATTTCCTCGCCATGCGCGCGGCGGAGGGCGCCAACCTGAAGGCGGATGTGCTCGGCAAGCTGGAAACCCTGGAAAAGTACCGGAACAAGATCGCGGAACACGCCCCTTCCGTTCCCGTCAGGCTGAGGGAAGCCATGCTCAAGCGCCTGGCGGAAGCGGACCTTTCCGTCTCTGCGGATGACGAGCGCATCATCCGGGAAGTGGCCCTGTTTGCGGACAAATGCGACATTTCCGAGGAGACCACGCGCCTTTCCTCCCACTTTGACCAATTCCGCACCCTGTGCGATTCTTCCGCCCCCGCCGGAAGGCCATTGGACTTCCTTTGCCAGGAGATTTTCCGGGAATTCAACACCATCGGTTCCAAGGCGAACGACTCCACGCTGTCCCATCTGGTGGTGGCCGCCAAGACGGAACTGGAAAAAATCAGGGAACAGGTTCAGAATATCGAATAACAGCCATGAAACAGCATTTGGGAACTTTGCTGGTGGTTTCTGGTCCCTCCGGTTCCGGAAAGACGACTTTATGCCGCCGGGCGACGGAAAACGGACTGTGCGTGTACAGCATTTCCTGCACGACCCGCCAGCCCAGGCCGGGAGAGGTGAACGGCGTGGACTACCACTTCCTGACTCCCTCCGAATTCGCCGCCAGGGTGGAGAAGGGGGATTTTCTGGAATACGCGGAGGTACACGGCAACCGCTACGGCACGCTGAAGGCGGACATTCTGGACCTTCTGGAACAGGGGAAAACCGTGGTGATGGATATTGACGTGCAGGGGGCTGCCCAGGTCCGCGCGTGCCGGGACGGCATTCTTCCCCGGTGTTATGCGGACGTTTACATTCATGTGCCGCAGCAGGAGTTGAAAAAGCGCCTTTGCGGACGGCAGACGGATGGTGATGAAACCATTTCCCTGCGTCTGCGGAACGCCGCGCAGGAAGACGCCTGCCTGCCGCAGTACCAGTACTGCCTGGTTTCCTCCGACCGGGAGGCGGATTACGCCGCTTTTTCCGCCCTGATCAAGTGCCAGTCCATGCGCGTGGGACTGATGCGGGAATAGGAATCCGGAATTCGGCCTTCTTTCCTTCTCCCTTTATTCTTTACCATAGAGAAGGGAGAAGGAAAGTTTTTCCGAATATATTTTACAGCAGCAATGCCTTTTATTGAAACAGGGACGGGTATTCCTTTAATTTCTGAACGGAAAGCTCAAAGCCCTGGTCCGCCGCTTTTTTCCACCATTCCTTTGCCTTGGAAAGGTCCGTTTCCACTCCTATTCCTTTTTCGTAGAAAACCCCGAGGGTATGCTGGGCCTCGGGAGCACCCTGCTGCGCTGACAGAGTAATCCATTTGGCGGCTTCCTTGAGATTTTGATTTACTCCTGTTCCTTTTAAATAACAGACGCCGAGGTTGTTCTGCGCTTGGGGGTTCCCCTGTTTGGCGGCGGCGGTATACCATCTCACGGCTTCTTCAATATCCTGTGGCACTCCTATGCCATCCTGATAAAAAAGTCCTAGGGTATATTGGGCTGAGGCCTGTCCCTGCTTGGCGGCCGGAATAAACCATTTGGCCGCCTCCTTGAAGTCCGCAGGAACGCCCAGCCCCTGAAGATAGCACTGGGCAAGATTCTCCTGAGCCAGGGCATTCCCCTGTTTGGCGGCAGCGGTAAACCATTTGACGGCTTCCCCGGGGTTCTGGTCCACGCCTATTCCCGCCATGCAGCAGGTGCCGAGCTGGTTTTGAGCCTGGGAGTCACCCAGTCTGGCGGCAGTGGTGAACCATTTGACGGCTTCCCCGGGATTTTGGTCCACGCCGTTCCCTTCAAGATAACAAAGGCCCAGATTGTTCTGGGCTTGCGTGTATCCCTGCTTGGCGGCAGCGGTGAACCATTTGACGGCTTCTTTGGGGTCCCGGTCCACGCCGGTTCCGCTTTCATAGCAGAAGGCCAGATTGTTTTGTGCCTGGGCGTTTCCCTGTTCCGCCGCCAGAAGGAACAATTTAATGGCTTTCTGCAGGTCCTGATTTACGCCTGTTCCCCGCATGTAACAGCCGCCGAGGACAGTCTGGGCTTTGGCATTCCCCTGTTCGGCAGACATGGAGAACCATTTGACGGCTGTTTTGAAGTCCTGAGGGACGCCTTGCCCATCCTGGTAAAGCACACCGAGGTTGTGTTGCGCGTCAGCGTTTCCCTGTGCGGCTCCCAGTGCGAACCATTTTGCGGCTTCCTGGAAGTCCTGGTTCACGCCTTTTCCCTGGTAATAGGCTATGCCGAGGCTGTATTGTGCGTCAGCATTTCCCTGCCGGGCAGCCATAGTAAACCATTTGACGGCTTCCCCGGAATTTTGGGCCGTGCCTTTCCCGTGCTCATAATAAGTGCCAACATTATATTGGTCCTCGGCGTTTCCTTGTTCCGCAGCCCGGATTAACCATTGGAGAGCCTCCTTGTCGTCCTGGTTGACGCCTATTCCTGTGGCATAGAAAACAGCAAGGTTTCTCTGTGCCTGGATATCTCCCTGCCGCGCGGCCTTGAGAGTCTTCTGGAAAGCCGGAGAGGTCCCCTTTGCGTTTGTTGAGGAATTTGCGGGGGGAGACGTCCCCTCTGTGGCGAGTACTGCAGGTACGGACAGGCCGCAGCCTGCCAGAAGAACCAGGACCGGCAGAAGTGAACCCTTGCCTGCATGGAGCGTTTTTTCCCCGCAAGGAGGAGAAGTTGAGAGAACAGAAGGATTGGGAGACATTATTTTATGAATATGAAAAGCTTGGAACAGTAAAAATATGTTAATATCAAGAAAGGAAAAGTAAATATATTTTGGATGATGAACGGCTCCGGGTGTTTTCTCGCGGCTGACCGTGGAGTAAGGATAACGGGAGTAGCGGAGAATTTCAGCAGTTTGATTTCCGTATATTTCGGAATAAAAATGTGCCGTATATTGCACATTCCTGTAATGGATGCCGGCAAAATTTCGTGTTTGCCATATCCGTTTCCGGTGCTGAATCTGCGGAGGAACGTTGGAAAAATAAAAGCCTTCAAGGGGATGAAGGCTTGAATGTTTTTGCCGGAATGGCCTTTTTCCTATTTGAGCGGGTACAGCCAGCCGATAGAGCAGGTGAAGATGACCCAGAGCAGGAGGTTGAGGGGGAGGCCGACTTTCACGAAGTCTTTGAATTTATAGCCGCCTGCGTTGTACACGTACGTGTTGGTCTGGTAGCCGATGGGGGTGGAGAAACTGGCGCTGGCGCCGAACATGACGGCCAGGATGAAGGGGAGGGGATTGGCGTCGAATTGCAGGGCCATTTCATAGGACAGGGGGCCCATGACGGCGGCCACGGCGTTGTTGGAGATCATTTCCGTCAGGATGGAGCACAGCAGGTACAGGCCGGAGATGGCGAACAGGCAGCCCAGAGGCCCCATGGTATCCACTACGCCGAAGGCGATGGCCTTGGCAAGCCCCGTCTTGCTCATGGCTTCCCCCACGCAGAGCATGCCCAGAATCAGGAAAATGATGCCCCAGTCCACGGACTGGTAGGCTTCCTTGGGCTTGATGCAGCCGGAGATGACGACGATCAGGGCGCCGATGAAGGCCAGGTAGAAGGGATTGAAGCGCGCGAAGAATTTGAAGAATTCCCCATACTGTTCAAAGGAGCCGAGCAGGCCGATGAAGATGAAGATGCCCATGGCCAGAATGGCCCAGCCCTGCTTGCTGCGGTTGTGGGCGTCCGCCGGACGCTGGCTGAGGGGAATGATGCGCTGTTTGGTGAGGATGCGGTTCATGCCTTCCTGCGGACCTTCCAGCAGCAGGGTGTCCCCGGCAATTAGCTTGGTGTCCGATCCCATGTCCGTGATGTTCCTGCCCTGCCTGTGAATGGCGAGTACGAAGATGTTGAACCGCTGGCGCAGTTTGAGTTCCGCGAGGGACTGCCCGGCGAATTCGGAGTTGTTGGCGATCATGCCTTCCACGATTTGCACGTCGCGCTGTTCCATGGTTTCCAGCCCGCGGCTGTCATCCCAGCCAAGGTCCACGCCTTTGGCCTCCCGGACCTGGTTGACCTTTCTGGCGTTGCACAGGAACAGCACGCGGTCTCCTTCCTCCAGCGTGATGTGCTGCAGTTCCTCCTGCATGGAGAAGCCTCTGCGGCGCACTTCCACGATTTTCGTCCCCAGCAGTTCGGATTGCATCAGGTCCACGGCGGTGGTTCCGATATGGGAGGAGCCGGCGGGAATCCGGACCTGGAGCAGGAAGTCGCGCTGGATGCCGCCGGGAAGCATGGTGGACAGGGTGGGGCGGGAAGGCAGCCATTTGCGGCCTGCCGTCCACAGGTAGAGCAGTCCCGCCGCCGCATAGATGAGGCCCATGGGAGCCACGGTGAACATCTGGATGCCTTCAAAGCCCAGCTTTTGAACCTGCCCCAGCACGACCACGTTCGTGGACGTGCCCACAACGGAGCAGGTGCCGCCCAGGATGGTGGCGTAGGAGAGGGGGATGAGCAGCTTGGAAGCGGCGATGTTGTGGTCGCGGCAGAAGGCCAGGACGATGGGCATCAGGATGACGACCACCGGTGTGTTGTTGACGAAGGGGGATACCGCGAACGCGCCCAGCGTGATGACCAGAAGGGCGGCGAATTCCCTGCCTTTGGCCACCTTGTTGAATAGCTTGGAGAGGTCTCCGATGAGGCCCGTGCGTTCCAGGGAGGCGCTCAGGATGAACATGCACACGACCGTCAGGGGGCCGCTGTTGGCAAAGCTGGACAACACGTCTCCCGTCGTCAGGATTCCCGTGAGCATCAGGACGGCGGTTCCGGCCAGGGCGGTGATTTCCACCGGGAGCCATTCCCTGATAAAGCTGATGAACAGGAAGACGAGAAGAATGCCTACAATCCATTGCTGGGTAGCGGCGGAATCCAGCCAGCCCATGATGGAGGCGAAGTCGATGTTGGGAAATGGCATGTCGTGGCGGGTGGTTTGACGGATAAGGAGCGCAACTCTCCTACTTTTACGGGGCCGTTCTGTCAAGCCGCAATAATTTTCCGGAAAGGGTTTGAAATGGGCCTTGTCCTTCCTTATGGTGAGTGCGCCGCATGGATTCTCCCATAGTAACAAGGTTTGCTCCCAGTCCTACTGGATTCTTGCATTTGGGGCATGCGCTGGCCGCATGGGAGGCCCGCTCCCTGGCGGACCGCTTTTCCGGCAGGTGCGTTTTGAGGATGGAGGATATTGACCAGACTCGCAGCCGTCCTGAGTTTGTGCAGGCCATTCTGGAGGACTTGGACTGGCTGAGAATCCGTTTTGACGGCCCGATGATGGTCCAGTCCTCGCGCTTTAGTTCCTACGACCATGCACTGCAGGTGTTGAAGGACCGCGGAGTGCTGTACCCCTGCTTCTGCACCCGCAGGGAAATTGCTGAGGAAGTGGCCGCCATGGGCGCCGCTCCGCAGGGCAGCGGGGCCGTGGATGTTTATCCCGGCACCTGCCTCAAGCTGGATAAGGCGCGGAGGAAGGAGCTGATGAAATCCGGCAAGCCGTTTTCATGGCGGCTGGACTGCCGTGCCGCCTCCCGGATTACCGGTCCGCTTGTCTGGCGGGACATGCGGTTCGGAGAGCAGGTCTGCCGTCCGGAGGAACTCGGCGACGTGATTCTGGGGCGCAAGGATTGTCCGGCAAGTTATCATATTGCCGTGGTGGTGGATGACGCGGCCCAGGGGGTGACTCATGTGAGCCGTGGAGAGGATTTGCTCCCTGTAACCGGAATTCACCGCACGCTCCAGGCGCTGCTGGGGCTGCCCGTGCCGCAGTGGTACCACCACCGGCTGGTGAGGGACGCTTCCGGCAGGAGGCTGGCCAAGAGGGACCGGAGCATGAGCCTGCGGGAGATGCGCGCCGCAGGCATGCGCCCGGAAGATATTTTCCGCATGATGCGGGAAAGGTAGGGGCGTTTCAGGAGTTTTTTCCGTGTTTTCCCATGCAGCGCATGCAGGAATACGCCGCCGCCAGAGTCAGCAGCGCCAGGGAGGCCAAATGGACCAGCAGATTTCCCTGAATCAGAGGGACGAGGAAGGAGTGCGGAAGTTTTCCCATGGCCGCCAGCGCCTCGGGAAGAAAGATAAAAAAATTCTGGGAGGCCAGGCAAATGGCCGTGAAGACCAGGGCCGCGCCCAAGGTGAAGCGGATGGACGGAAGGAGAGACTCCAGCATGTCGCGTACGGAGCGTTTGCAAAACGGTGCGGAGCATGCCACCAGGCCGATGACGGCCAGGGGAGCCAGCAGGGCGGCGGAAGGAAGAATTTTCCATTTCATCCACACCGCGAGGGGTGACACGGAGATGAGGATGCCCGCACTTTTCGTGAAAAGAGCGGGAAGAGCAGCGGAGGATGAAAGAGGGCGGCGCATGTCTGTCAATCCGGCCAGACATTGCCGGGGGTGCTGCCTTGAGTAATGACTACTTCCTGGCCGATTTTCAATGTGAAATTGGGCGTGACCTCCTGCTGGACTTCCACCAGTTCGTTCGTGTCCTTCAGCTTCACGCGCACACGGATCATTTTGGTGGCTTCCACCCGGCCGTCCACGATGGAGCCTGTAGCGGAGGCCAGCTTGGAGGTGCCCATGCCGATGATGCCGGGGGTCATGGCTTCTGCGGCGGTTCCCGCCATGTTGGCGAAGGTTCCGTCATCCGTAGAGGTAAGCACGTTGATTTCCTTGATGCGGACGACATTGCCCAGCTTGATCGTCGTCACCTTTCCGGTGGCGATTTCCAGAGTGCTTTTTTGCGTGCAGGAGAACAGTACAGGAAGAATGAGAAAAACGGGAACGAGTTTGAGAGGATTCATGATACGTCTTTTACTACGGTGGGGCGGAGCGGCGTTTTTCAGTTTCCGGGTAAAATTGTGTAGGTGGCCAGGTACAGGATCAAATGGACGGAGGAAAGGGCCAGGAGCCTGTTCATGCTCTTGTCCGCCGGCGTTTTGCGGATGAGCAGCATCAGGTAGCCCCCCAGCAGGATGGAGGGAATCCACATCCACCACAGGCGGGACAGGTCCAGATGCAGGGCCCGGCAGGAAGTGGGCAGCGTGATGTAGGCTGCCACGATGAACGCCTGGGCCATGGCGCGCGCCTTTCCTTCCCCCAGTCGTACCGCCAGGGTGCGCTTTCCGGTGGTCTGGTCTTCTTTCCTGTCCCGGATGTTGTTGACGGAGATCATGACGGCGCAGAGCAGGCCGCACTGGATTCCCAGAACGATTCCGGCGTTGTACACCGCCAGCGAGTCCACCAGCGTGCCGGGGACTACTGGGGCCGTGCCTATCTGCACCAGAATGGTGCCCAGGACGGCCACCAGCCCGAAGAAGAGGATAACGAATGCTTCTCCCAGTCCCTTGTATGCCAGCGGCCACGGGCCGCCCGTATAGCCGTAGGAGAAGTAGAGGGAGGGAATGCCGATGGCGACGATGGGCCACCCCCGCAGTTCAATGAGGGGAAGGGCCAGAAGGCATGCCGCCGCCAGGAACAAGCCGCCGAAGAGCATGACCGCCCTGTGGGACAACGCTCCGCTGGCCGTCATGCGGACGGGGCCGGTGCGGCGTTCCGTGTCCGCGTGTTTCGCGTGGTCGATAGCGTCGTTGAAGAAATTGCAGGCTATCTGGATGCACAGGCAGGAAGCGAAGGTCAGCAGCGCCAGACGCACGTCCCAGTGGCCCGTCAGTTTCTGCACGACCATGCAGCCCGCCCATACCGGAATCAGGGATGCGGTGAGCGTTTTTGGGCGTGCCGCCAGAAAAGCGGAAGTAATGATGTTCATGAAAGAGCGGGAAAGGAATCTCCGGTGTTATCTGAGAATGGGGCCGAGGTTGCGGAGGGTTTCCTTGAGGAGGGAGACATGCCACTGGCCGGGAGCCGCCTCCTGGTCCCCCAGGTAGCCGTATACCAGGCAGGAGCCCAATTGGGAGTAAAGCAGGCGGGAGACGGGGCCCATCGGTCCCATGCCCATCACGGCAATGGGGCCTTTCGGCTTCTTGAAGAGCTGGACTCCGGTCTGAATGTCGCCCGCGACGCAGGGGGTGAAGGCGAATTTGACGATGTCGGCCCTGTAGGCGCGGGCTTTCTTTTCCTGTTCACGCAGGTAGTCCACGCCCGGCGTGATTTGAAAGTCATGGGTGGAGCCGATGACGAGGATGCCGCGGTCGGCGGCTTCCATGACCAGTTCCCTGCCGTGGCGCATGGACTTGATTTCAATGTCGATGGCCGTGGCGCAAGGCATGTAGGCGCGGAGCAGGGAGAAGCGCTCTTCTTCCGGAATGCGGCGCAGGCCGCCTTCCTCATGGCAGCGGACGGTGACCAGCAAAGGCATTTCCGGCCTGAATTCCATGACCTGTTCCGGCGCAAGCTCCGGGGGCAGCGCGTCCACGCGCAGTTCCACCCAGTCGCACTGGTCTTTCAAATCCTTGCCTTTAAGCGTTTTCCAGACCTCCCAGGAGGTGATGGACGCCACTATTTTGGGCGGATAGGTTTGATGTTCACGTAAAATCTGCTGCATGCTTTCTACTATCCCAACAAAGAAAGGAAGGTCAATCTTCTATTAGTGACATTCATCCATTTGAAGGGCCTGCCGGAAGCGTTGCCGGGAATGAAGGGAAACCCCTTCCGGACGGTGCGGCGGATTGTTGTTCTTATGGCCGGAATGAACCAGCCCGTCCGGAGGCGTTCCGGATGGTGTCCGGATTCATGAAGCGGGGGCTGGTGATACGGCGGGAGATGTTCTCAGGGATGTCTTGTCCGGAGGCGGGAAGTCCGCCGGGACACTCCCGTCCACCGGTTTTCCGGCCAGCCAGTCCAGGGCGCGGAAAAGCAGGGTCTGGAATCCGGAGCATTGCACGCCCTTCAGAACCGGATCTCCGGGCCAGACATGCCCCAGCGTGGAGGTGTACACCCTTCCCTTGCCGTACCGTACCGTCCATTCGATCGGAAAATTGAGCCCCGTGGCGGGTTCCCGCGCGTAGGAGAGCACCTGCACCTGTTCGGCGGGGCCGCGCGTGTACCGGTACACTTCTATGTCCGCCGCCCTCCATTGGCGCGGCAGCCCCGCGTGCATGGTGTGGTCCCCCAGGCGTGTCACCAGCGCGTCAATCCGCGCTCCGTGGGAGGTAGGGCCCCCTTCCCCCGGCGGCAGGCGGAGCACGGCGCCGTCATCGGTGACGATCAGGGAGCTGCCGTAATCCCGGGGCCGCCATCCCAGCCCGATCATGCGGTTGTATTCCGGCCATTGGGGAAAGGCGTTATTGGCGGAGTGGAAGGCCAGCATTCCCCCTCCTTCCTTCAGATACTGCTCCAGAGATTTTTTGGCTTTTGATCCCCATTCGGGGCCCTGTGTTCCTCCATTCGTGTTTTGGATCACTACGTCGTAATTCCTGAATTCCGGATTCCATGCTTCGCGTTTCTCCTGCGGAGCGTCTGCGGGGAAAGTGCTGACGTCCACGGAATAGCCTCCGTGTTTTTCCAGCAGGTCGGTCAGGCAGGCCGTCGTGCGTTTCCAGTCGTGGTTGGAAAAGCCGTCCACGATCAGCACGCGTGTCTGCTCCCCTTTTGCCGGGGCAAAAGCCGTCAGGGCCGTCATGAGGATAACCAGGGGAAGAAACTTCCATTTCATCCGGGCAATCTATCCAGCGTGCGGCAAAAGTCAAACTCGCTTTCCTGCAAGAAATAGAAATGCCCCGGACCTTTCGGGAAGGTCCGGGGCGTGGTTCTCAAATGCCGCGGAGGCGGCTTGCAGGGAGGGATTAGTTTGTCCCTTCGTCGCAGAGGATCTTGACGAAGCCTTCCTCCTGAAGGCGCGTGGCGCCGCAGGCAAATTTGGCGCGGATTTGGAGCGCCTCTTCCATGTCGTCGCGCACGGAAAGCTTCACCTTGAAGTCGTTCCAGATGCCGAACTGGGCCTTGCTCTTGACCCAGGCAAGACAGGAACGGGTGCCGTTCTCCGCCTTCGGCAGGCGCTGGGTGCGGATGAACTTGAATCCCATGAAGGAGTCTATCTTGCCTTCCACCAGAGCCTTGACGTTGTTGAAGTCATAACTGCTGACCTCCGTTTCCCGCAATAGACTCATGATTTGGGAGCTGGTTACCGCGATGACCAGCTGGTCGCCGAATTGCGGAGCGTCCTGGTTCCAGGCTTCGTTTTCCTCAAAGAGCTGGAGCGCGGCACGCAGCTTGGCTACGGTGAGGTTGCTGTTGGCCTTGGTGCCGCTGTCCACATGGTCCACAGGAATCTGCTGGCTTTCCTTGAAGGGAACGGCGGTCATGCCGTCCTCGCCCACATAGTTCGTATCCAGGAAGCCGGAGATCATCACGTCGTCCATGCGGCGGCCTGCGGCGGCTTGGAGGCCCTCAATGGTCTTGCTGACCGGGAGGTCCATGTCGCCCAGGCGCGTGGCGTCGAATTCATCGTAGCCGATGGCTTTGGTGAAGGTGCGTGGACGCATGGAACGGCGTGTGGTGGGTGCCTCGTTCAGGACGGTCTGCCCTACGCGGGTCGTCTTTTCCGTGAAGTCCAGAACGCCAAACTGGTCCAGAAAGACCACCTTGCCGCTCAAGTCGCGCATGACGCTGACGTATTTGTCCAGCCGGGAGGCGTGCTGCTGAAGCAGGGTGCCCCATTTTTTGGTGTACTTGACCTGATAATTGTCTGTGATTGTTACTGCCATAATCGTAAATGAAATGATGTTTAAGTGCGGGAGCGGCATTTTGGATTGGCGTGTCCGGTGCGGACGGAGCGGTCCTGCCGCAGAGGGGCGCAGCCTGGTCCCCGTGCGGGGATTGCGCGGCCGGTCCCATCCTGCAAAACGGATATGGCCCATGCAAAAAAACAGCGCACCACGGCGGAATCGTGATGCACTGAAAAGGGAGGCGGGAATCTTCTGATTCCCTGAGGTTAGATGATGATCTGGTGGGGGCGCGTGGCGTGGTCCGGCCCGAACAGGGCCAGCATGCGGCCCGTCTGCCCCTTTTCCATGCGGTAGGAGTAGAAGCGCCTGGTGTCTGCGGCGGTATCCAGCCCGGAGTCATGGATCTGTTCTTCCAGCACTCCTTCATTGAGGAGCTGGTTCTTGATGGCTGTGGGAATGTCCTCCTCATAATGCGGAGGACGTACGCAGGGGGAAATGACGGCGATCAAGTTCGCGGGATCGACACCCAGGAATTTTTTCATGGACCTGATCGTGTTGGCGACGATGTTGCCTGCCGTTCCTGCCTTGCCGGAGTGGATCAGGGCGCGGTGGCAGTTTTCCTTGTCGTACAGCCAGACGGCGGCGCAGTCTGCCACGTAGATGGCGAGCACGCAGTCGGAAACTCCGGAGCACAGGAGGCCGTCCACGCCTTCCACGGGATAGTTGGAGCCGATGTCACCCACCAGCGCCACCCTGGTTCCATGCACCTGCTCTGCGCGGCGCAGGTCCTTCCACCGCCAGCCGAGAGTTTCCACCTCTGCCCTGTGGTACGGTTCCAGCCGTTCCAGGACGGTCTGGCGGTCTCCGGTTACGTCCACTCCCGGGATTCTTTCAATAAACTGGACGATTTCTCCGGGGTAGGACTGGATGGGTTTCAGGAATGCGGGCGTTTCCATCATAGTGGTTGGTAAATGTCGTTGGGCACATCTTGTCTTTTTGTATAACCTAGTCGAGCAAAATCGGAGCAAAATGTCACGGAGGCCTTCCGGTGACTGAGAAAAGGTTTTTTTCTGCGTTTCCGGGATGGTATGAGCAATTCATGTTGAGAAAACACCCTTCACTTTCAGCTTTTTTTACGGGCATGGCCGTCATGGTGCTTTCCCTGGCGCCCATGTGGGGGCAGGGAGCGGTTCCGGATGCCGGGCAGCTTTTGAAAAGGGTCCGCCAGGCGGCCACCTTACAGGAAAACAAGGATGTCAAGGGCCAGATACGAAAGCGCAGCGTGAAAGTGCCTTTCTCCATGAGCCTGCGCGGCAACCTGATTGTCTTCCAGTACCAGCAGGGCGGAGTCTGGAACAGGTTCGACCTGAAGTTCAAGGACCGCGGCCAGGAAATCCTGTCCTGGAAGGACGGCAGGGCAGGAGTTCTGCCTGTGACCCGGTATTCCGTGCCCATTGCGGGAACGGACGTGACGTATGAAGACCTTTCGATGCGCTACCTGTACTGGCCCGCCGCCAAGGTAGTGAAGGACGACGCGGCCAGCACGGTGAAGGGCAGGGATTGCTGGATCGTCCAGATTCCGAATCCCAATCCCAAGGTGGGGCAGTACGCCTGGGTACGCGTCTGGATTGACAAGGAAAACGGGGCCATGTGGCAGATAGACGGCATCGACGGCCGTGGAGAGCTGGCCAAAAGATTCATGATTGATTCCCTGATGAAGCTCAAGGACGGTTCCTGGTTCTTCAAGCGGATGAAGGTGGAGGTGAGAGACCCGTCCAATCCCAGGAAGACGATCTCCGTCAGCTACATTGACATGGAAAATCCGTAACAGGGCCCTGCGCCCTCTTTTCACAACCGTTCTTTATTGGAGTTCATGCCGCATTCATGGATGATTTAGGACGTGACAAGAAGACCCGATCGGCGTACACCGTGCAAAAACCTGTCATGAAGAAACGTTTATTCCTTACATGCGCCGTGATCATCGGTCTTTCCGCCTGTTCCTCCCATCAGGATCAGGCTGGCCGGACGACCGGAAATTCCGTTTCCGCCGGAACGGCGCTGGCTCCCGTCACCGCTCCGGGAAAAAAGCCGGACCGTCCCGTGGTGAAGCTGCCTGAAAAGTCCGTTCCCGTGCCGTCCGTGAGCCCATCTTACAATGATGTCCCCCTGGCTCCGCGCATTCCGGGCGTCACGGTGAACCGCGTGGCCGTTCCGGACAAGGTGGTGGCCCTGACTTTTGACGACGGCCCCCACGGAACGCTCACCCCCAGGGTATTGGATATCCTGCGCAACAATAACGTAAAAGGTACTTTCTTCGTGCAGGGCTGCAACGTGACGGCCCATCCCCAGGTAGTGCGCCGCATGGTCAATGAAGGCCATGAAGTGGGGAATCATACCTGGAACCATGCTTATCTGAGCAAGGTATCCCGCGAGAAGGCGGAAGACCAGCTTCAGCGGACCAATGAAGCCATCCGCAACGCCTGCGGCATGATCCCCGTGGTCATGCGCCCTCCGGGCGGTTATACGAATGCGGGAGTGGCCTCCTGGGCGCGGCAGCGCTTCGGGTTTACCACCATCATGTGGGACGTGGATACGAACGACTGGCGCAAGCCCGGTTCCGCCGTGGTGGCCGCCCGCGCCGTGAACGGGGCCAAGCCCGGCTCCATTATCCTGGTGCATGATATCCATGCTTCCACCGTAGCGGCCGTGGACGCCATCGTGAAGGGGCTGAAAAACCGGGGGTATGAGCTTGTGACCGTTTCCGAACTGCTGCGCCGCGGCCGCGCCGCTTCCCGCCAGGCTTCCCCGGTGCAGCCTCTGTCTCCTGCTGCTCCCATTTCTCCTGTCACACCGGGGATGGAGACCGTTCCCAATCCCGTCCCTGCCGCTCCGGCTTCCGTTCCGGTGGAGACGATGGCTGGCATGTAAGGCTTGCCTGCCGCTTCCCTTTTCAACCCGGTCCCCTGAGGGAGACCGGGTTTTTTATTGTGGCGGCGCCGCGCTTTCCGGCATTTGGCGGGCGGAACCGGATCATCCGGCGGTACACGCACAGAAGGCTTGACCTGCTGATGAAATTCTCCAAAATCCCTTGCCGTATTACTCACACCCAATCCGGATTGAAATGTCTATGAATCTCCTGGCATCTGCCGATACTCTCCCCGCGGCCGGCGGCATGTCCGCGTCTCTCGCGTTTATTTACGATCTCTTCAACAACCCTCTGTTTATTTTCGTAGGCGGTCTGGTTCTGCTGGGCGTGTTTTTCTGGTACCTGGGTTCTGACCAGGACAAGGTCAAGCGCAATGCCGGGACCTTCTTTATCATCGGCATTGCGTCCTTTTCCCTCTTTTCCCTTTTCCAGCAGGGATTGAAATACGGCATTGACATTGCCGGGGGCGTTTCCTTCACGCTGAGCGTGGAACCGAACATTGGGGACGACGGCAAGCCGATTCCGCTGACTAACGAGGCCATGGAGCAGGCGTGCACCATCCTGACGGACCGCCTGAACAGCACCGGAGCCAACGACGTCATCATCCGCCCCAAGAAGAAGGATGATCTGAACCTGATTGAAGTCCAAATTCCCGCGGCGGACCCCGCCAAGCGCGAGGAAACCAAGTCCATCCTGACCAAGGTGGCCAAGCTTCAGATTCTGCCTGTCCACCCCCGCAACTATGAACTGGTGGCGGAAGGGCGCGTGCGCGTTCCCGGCTACAGGCTGTATGAATACACGTTCAAGAACGGAAAGGGAGAGGAAGTTACGGAAAAGCTTTTCCTGGAGAAACGTGAATCACTGACGGGCAAGGACATTGTCCATGCGGGCGTGGACCTTTCCCGTCCTACGGAAGTAGCTGTTACGCTGAGCAACGACGGCGCGGACAAGATGTACAACCTGACTTCCCGCATGGAGCTCAAACGTGACCGCATGGCCGTCGTTCTGGATGACGTGGTCAAGAGTGCGCCCACTGTAAACTCCGTTCTTTCCAAGAGCTTCGTGATTACCGGCCTGGACGGCCCCGGTGAGGCGGAAGCCCTGACGAAGGTCCTCTCCAACCCGCTGACCAACAAGCTCAACTTTGAATCCGCCAGTGAAATCTCCGCGTCGCTGGGCCATACGGCCCTGCTTCAGGGGGAATATGCCGGCATCACGGGCCTGATCCTGTGCTTTATCATGATGATCATCTACTACCGCTTTGCCGGTCTGGTGGCCATCGTGGGCCTGACGATCAACGCCCTGCTTCTGCTGGGCGCCATGTCCATCTTCGGCTTTGAACTGACTCTTCCGGGCATTGCGGGTATCGTGCTTACCCTGGGCGTGGCGGTGGACGCCAACGTGCTTATTTACGAACGCCTCCGGGAAGAAAAGGAAGCGGGACGCCCCTTCCGCGTGGCTATCCGCAATTCCTTCGACAAGGCCTTTTCCGCCATTTTCGACTCCAACATTACCTCCCTGATTACGGCCGTCATCCTGTACTGGATGGCTACGGGCACCATCAAGGGCTTTGCCGTTACCCTGACGGTGGGCGTCATTACTTCCATGATCGGGGCCATTCTCGTCACCCGCGTCCTGTTCTACTGGGCGGACACGATCGGCATCATGAAAGATGTCAAATTCCTGAACCTCTTCAAGAGCAAGAGCAACATCAACTTCATGGGCCAGCGCGGCTGGTCCTGCTCCATTTCCGCCATTCTGCTGGTCATCTGCATCGTGGTAGGGGCCATGAAGGGCAAGGACTGCCTGGGCATGGACTTCACCGGCGGTTCCTCCATTTCCTATCTGGTCAACAAGGGGGACATTTCCGTCAAGGAGGCGGAAGATGTCGTCAACAAGCTGGCCCTGACCCAGAAGGCTACCGTGCAGGAAGTGGCGGAATCCACGGACAGCAGCAAGGTGAACATCCTGGTCAACTTTTCCGACAATGCCCAGGACAAGGCGGAAATCACCTCCGCCCTGAAGAAATCCTTCCCGGTGCTGGACAACGCGCCGTTCAGCGAGGAAACCATTGGCCAGTCCATGGGGTACGACACGCTGATTACCTCCGCGTGGGCCCTGTTCTTCGGTATTCTGGGCATCATGATCTACCTGACGGTGCGGTTTGAATGGACCTTTGCCATCGGAGCCGTGATCGCCCTGACGCACGACGTCCTGCTGGTGCTGGGCCTGGTGATCATCAGCGGCACGGAATTGAACGTGATTCACATCGGCGCCCTGCTGACGGTGGCGGGCTATTCCATCAACGACAAGATCATCGTGTTCGACCGCATTCGCGAATACATACGCTATGCTGACCCGAACGAAAGTGCGGAGCAAATCATGAATGACGCCATCAATCAAACGCTTTCCCGTACCTTGCTGACGTCCCTTTCCACGCTGGCCGTGCTGGTCTGCCTGTACTTTTTCGGCGGTCCTTCCATGGAAGACTTCGCCTGGACGATTTCCGCCGGTATCCTGATTGGTACGTATTCCTCCATCTTCATCGCTTCTCCGGCGGCGCTCCTCTTCTCCAGAAAGCATGGGCTGCATGCGGAAGTCAAGCAGGCCATGAAGGCCGGAGCCTGATCCGGTATCTTGGATCAGTTGAGTTTATGACGCCGGGGAAAGGCTGTGCCTTCCCCGGCTTTTTAATGTCCGGAAAGGAAGAAGCCGGATTCCGTAGGACATGGGAAAGAACTGGCATGGAAGGAGGACTCTCCCGGTACCTTCCCCGGTTCTGCCATTCCTTCTTTTCAACAACAGGCAGCGGGGTATTTCCCCGTGTTTTTCCGGCTAAAAAGAAACCCCGCCTGCCGTGAGGCAGACGGGGCCGTATCTCTGTTTTCTCTCTTTTGCTGTGCGGGTAGATTATTCGCCTTCTTCAGCCGGAGCCGGAGCGGGCGGAGGCGTGTCATTGCCGCGGGCTGCCTTTCTGGCTTCCCTGCGTGCGGCGCGGCGTGCTTCCAGAGCCTTGTCGGCATCAGCCTTGAGCTGCGTCATTTCAGCTTCATTCAGCTTGCCGTCCTTGTCGGCATCGTATTTTTCTTCGATCAGCATCCAGCCGGCCATCATGATGGGGGCTCGGTTGGGATCAAGCTGGGGACGGGGACCGTCAGGGCGGTTGCCGCGGGGGCCGCGGTCGCCGTCACCGCGGCGTCCTTCCGGACCTCTGGGTGGACGGGGAGCTTCCGAGCGCGGACCTCCCTGGTGGCGCGGGCCGTCCGCCATTGGGCCGCGGGGACCGCGGCCACGGTCTCCGGCTTCAGGCCCTCTGGGGCCGCGGTTGTTCATCTTTCCCATTCGCTTGGCGGCTCCCGGGTGTTCCTTGGCCCATTCCTCCTGCATGGCTTTCTTTTCCTCGTCGGAGAGTTTGCCATCTCCGTCCTTGTCGAACTTTTTCAGCATTTCCGCCTTGCGGGCTTCCTGACGGGCTTTCATTTCCTCCATGCGCTTGGCGGCTTCCGGATTATCCTTGGCCCATTCCTCCCGCATGGCTTTTCTTTCCTCAGCGGAGAGCTTGCCGTCGCCGTCCTTGTCGAATTTCTTCAGGATGGCGGCCTTCTTGGCTTCCTGGTCCTTTTGTACATCGGCTTTCAGAACGGCTACTTCCTCATCGGAAAGCTTTCCGTCCTTGTCGGTGTCATACCGGGCCATGACAAGTTCTTCCCCGATGATCATCATGCCGGGATTGATCTGCCTGATCTGGAGTTCCCTCTGGCCAGGACGGGGGCCCTGGCGGCGGGGACCGTCGCCCCTGTGGCGCGGGGCCCCCCTCATTTCCGGTGCCGGCTGGCCGTCCGGAGCTCCGGGCATATCCGGAGCGGGCGCATCCTGGGCGAATGCCGAACACGCGGCGAAGGCTGCGGCTAATATCATTTGTTTGGTCATAATTTTTTGAGTGGTGAGGTTAATGCGTTTGGAGAGGGAATCCTTTCCGCACATCTTGCGGCGGTTCGGAATTACCTCCCTTTGTTATGATGAACACCCGAGTCCGGGTTTGGTTTCAAAATAAAAATATGGATGTTCCGTAGATCACGGTGGAAACCCGGTGGGACGGACCCCATGTGCCCACAAGGCGGCGGATAGATAAAATCACTGGCTGTGAATGAAAAACGACAAAAATAAGACCGAGCCTGTTGCAGGTGCGGTCTTGAATGTGTCATGGAAAGGAAATTATTCTCCGGAAATGAACCTGATGTACAGAAACCACCATCGGTCGCCTCCCAGAAGCCAGATAAAGGCGGCGCTGAGCAGGGCAGGGCCGAAGGGGAGGTTTTTACCGAAACCCAGGCGGGAGACGACAGCCTGGGCAATTCCCAGCAAAGAGCCGATAAAAAGGCAGAAAACGGCTCCCTGCCAGCCTCCCACGCAGCCGGCCATCATCAATATCCAGGCGTCCCCGGAGCCCATGGCCTCCCGCCTTGCGTGAATGTCCGTCAGGGTTCCTTCTACACTTTCCACGTTTTCCAGGGGAAAAACGTCTCCGTTTTCCAGCTCTATTCTGTCCCGGTACAAGATAACGTCGCCGGGGGACTGCTCCTCTCCGTCGATGACGACGGAACCGCCGGAAAGCACGGCCCTGTCCGCAGTGCGGTGAAAAAGCATGGACCAGTCATGGCGCTGGCCGTTGACCACAAGCTGCAATTCCTCATGGTCGGATTCCGGCTCTTTCAAGCTCCATGCGGCGGGAGTGTCGAAATGCTCCTTCCATGAACCGAAGAGCAGCTTGCCCAGTTCAATGACCAGTCTGATGATGGCATAGCCTGCGGCTCCGCCTAGGACGGCTCCTTGAAAAGCGTCTGTCCAGGTCATGATATCCTTGTCCGGCAGCAGGAAGGGGAAGAAGCAGCTGGCGCCCACGCCCGCAGCGGCGGCGGCCAGCGCCTGGGAGCGGTAAACGATGAGATGTTCCGCGTCAATGAAGATGATGACAATGGCCAGGGCGCTCCACACGCAGAGCAGAACGGCGGCGGCCAGGGACATATCCGCGTATTTCCAGGCCATGGCCGCGAAGATGAGCGCCGTCAGCAGTTCCACCAGCCAGTAGCGGAAGCTAATGGGTGTCCGGCAGCATGCGGATTTCCCCCTCAGGAACAGCCAGCTGAAGACCGGAATGTTCAGGTACCAGGGAATGGGTTCATCGCATTCCGGGCAGAAGGAGCGCGCCGGATCATTGATGGAAATGCCCAGCGGAACGCGGTAAATGACCACGTTCAGGAAAGAGCCTATGCACGCCCCGGCCATCCCGAAGACCAGGGGGATGAGCCATGCCGGAAACAGTTCAGGCATGGGGGGCGGGGGTGTAGGTCCTGCTGGGGGCCTCGTTGATGCGGTCGATCAGCAGGCGCAGCCTGCCGTAATTGCCGCGCCGGATGGGGAAGGCGATGCGCGGCAGTTTGTCCAGATGGGGTTCGTCCGCTTCGTCCGGCAGGGGGCCGGTCTGGACCATGCGGCCTCCGGGCAGGATCAGGTCTGCAAAATCCCGTTCCAGGTGTTCCACCCACTGGGCTGGAATGGGGGCGTTTAGGCGGATGGCGATCGTGTCCCCGATGAAGCGGTAGGAATGGAAAATGCGGTAGAACCGGTCGATGTGGTCGATGGCTTCCGCCGGATTCTTGGTGACGTGGATCAGATGCAGGTCGTCTTCCGAAATGAGGCCGGCGTCTACCAGCTCCACGCGGATGAAGGCCAGCCAGTTCAGCCAGAAGGTCTTGCCGGGGGAGTCCAGCAGGACGATGGGGTAAATGGTGGCTTTCCCGGTCTGGATCAGCGTGAGGGTCTCAAACACTTCGTCCATGGTGCCGAAGCCGCCGGGGAACGCCACCATGGCGTCGCTTTCCGCCACGAAGTTCAGCTTTCTGACGAAGAAGTAGTAAAAGTTGATCAACTTGTTGCTGTTGGCCACCACATGGTTGGAGGTCTGTTCATAGGGCAGCGTGATGTTCAGGCCGAAGGAGCGTTCCTCCCCGGCCCCTTCATTGGCCGCCTGCATGATGCCGGGACCTCCCCCCGTGATGACCATGTAGCCGTGTTCGTTGGCTTCCCGGGCGAATTCCCGCGCCGTTTCATAGGCCGGCTCATCGTGCCGGATGCGCGCGGAACCGAAGATGGATACCTTGCGGATGTGGCGGTACGGCGCGAACACGCAGTTGGCGCGGTACATCTCCCGCCCGGCGCGGATCAGGACGGTGAAATCGTGGTCGGAAGCGTCCGACTGCGCCATGTTGATGCCCGTTTTGATATATTCCTGCAAATAGCGGGGGTCATGCCGGGTAGAGGCGGTTTCCGAAAGTTTTTTTACGTCCCCTTCCAGGGCCTTGTAGCTGGTGTCCATGTGCAGGGTGGAGGGGCGCTTCTTGTCTTCCCCCGTAAAATCCCTGTTGTCCAGAAAATCAGGATGCTTCATTGGCTTGTGTGTGCGTTTGCCCTGTCACTATGCCAGATGACACACGGTAAGTCACAGAAAAATTGCCGGCATGCGTGAAAAGAGTTGATTGTTGGAAGCAGATCGTTAAATTGCTCCCCGCACGAGCGTTCCCAAAACATGCCGTTGGTCCTTCAGGCGGGTCGCCCCGCCGTGTTCGTGTTGAGGGGAAACCCGGTACATTACATTATATTATGTCGGAAAACGAAACCACTACTGCAGAAGAAACGGCCGTTACCACGCTGGCCCGCTTTGAAGTCCCCAGCCGCCTGGAAAAGATTGAGGATCCGAACGATCCGAACCATCTGACCTTTGTGGCGGAACCGTTTGAAAACGGTTACGGACACACGCTTGGCAACTCCCTGCGCCGCGTTCTTCTGGGCTCCCTTGAAGGGGCTGCCATCACCTCCGTCCGCATCGCCGGCGCCCAGCATGAATTCTCCTCCCTTCCCGGGGTGGTGGAAGATGTCACGGAAATCGTGCTGAACCTGAAAAAGGTCAAGTTCAAGCACCATGGCAAGGAACCGCGCCTGCTTTCCCTGCGCGTACACAAGCAGGGCGTTGTGACCGCCGCCGATATTGCCGACGATACCACTTACCAGGTCGTCAACCCCGACCAGATCATCTGCACCCTGGACCAGGACACCATGTTTGAATGCGAATTCCAGGTGCGCGTCGGCCGCGGCTTTGCCACCGGCGACGAAAACAAGGTGCCGGACATGCCCATCGGCGTGATTCCGATTGACTCCATTTTCTCCCCAGTTACCCGTGTGAAGTATTCCGTGCAGAATACCCGCGTGGGCCAGATGACCGACTATGACAAGCTGACCCTTGAAGTCTGGACGGACGGCCGCATCAGCCCGGCTGACGCCATGCTCCAGGCCTCCGCCATTCTGCGCCACCATCTGGACGTGTTCGTCAACTACGACGACAACCAGGTCAACTTCGAGGAAGCCCCCTCCGCCGTCCAGGACGAGGAAACGGCCCGCCTGCGCAAGCTGCTCAACATGAGCGTCAACGAAATCGAGCTTTCCGTACGCGCCGCCAACTGCCTCAACAACGCCAACATCACCACCGTCGGACAGCTTGCCATGAAGAGCGAAAGCGAAATGCTCAAGTACCGCAACTTTGGCAAGAAGTCCCTCAACGAGATCAAGGACAAGCTGCTGGAACTGGGCCTTTCCCTGGGCGTCCAGGTGGACCCCTCCCTGCTGACCGGCCCCGTGCCGCAGGCCAAGCCGCGCCTGGGCCTGGAAGAGGAAAGCCCCGTGGGCCTGGCGGACCTGATTGCCGCCAACATCGAAGACGACGACGACTAAATCTCACAAAACCAACACACATAGAAAAATATCATCATGAGACACGGTGTAAAAACCTCCAAGCTTCAGCGCAATGCCTCCCATCGCAGGGCTTTGCTCGCCAACCAGGCATGCAGCCTCATCCTCAATGGGCGGATCACCACCACCCTGGCCAAGGCCAAGGCTCTGCGCCCCTATGTGGAAAAGCTCATCACGCTTGCCAAGCGCGGTGACGTGCATTCCCGCCGCCAGGCCATCGCCACTATTCACAACACGACGGCCGTCAAGCGCCTGTTTGATGAAATCGCCCCCCTTTGCGCGGAACGCAAGGGCGGTTATACCCGCATCATCAAGCTTGGTCAGCGCATGACCGACTCCGCTCTCGTGGCCATGATCGAAATCATCGATCTGCCCCGTGAAGCGGCTGAAACGGAAGAAGCTCCCGCGACGACGGAAGCCACTGCCTGAAGGTAGTTCTTTTGTTCCGCGTTTTAAAAAAGCGTCATATCCGGGATTTGACATCCTGGTGATTCTTCCCCCCGCAAACTTCCATTTGCGGGGGGAAGCGCTTTCTTGGGAAGGAGTGTTTTCCTTTTCATCCATCCATTCTGGAATAGAGGAATTCTAGGTAGATGCTGGCTTTGGAGCTGATCTTGTTCATGGCTTGTTATCTCACCGCTTCTGCTCTTTTCCTGGCTTTTGGGCTCGTTTGATAAACTTGTCAATGTTTCCAGGGTGGAGGGAATTGCCTGAAGGGAAAAGAGGGAACATGGCCGCTTATTTTCCCGTCTTGAGGGGAGGAATACCGGGCAATGGGACGGGGGTTAAAATGATGAAGTACTTTATCCCGTTTTAGCTTCTGCAAGCATTATCCGGAAGAGTTCAGGGAATCTTCCCATTAAGTGATTATTCCCATTTTACAGGGAAACTCCATGGGCGCCGTGGTCGGAAAAATGGGCATGTGCCATCGAATTCCAAATTCGCTTAATTGCCTACAGAGGATAAGGCGCCAATTTATTCATTTTGTGGAAAAGCGTGCACTCGAATTATTTCCCATACCGCATATGCTGTAATGCATGAGTAAAAAATATGCTGTTGATGTACAGGCTGTTTTGGTGGAAGAGACGGAGAGGCATATGGTTTGGAAGTTGAAAACCGTTCCTGATGCGTGAATGGCGCATGGCCGGGATTTTTAACGGATAAGGTTTTTTGATCGCTCTTGCTTCTTTCCGTTGCGGGCGGTATACTAGTATCTCAACTATGGACGCAGTATTATTGTTTTCCGGACAGGGTGCCCAGAAGGTGGGCATGGGCAAAGATTTGTATGACAAGTATCCTACCGCCAAAGCCCTGATTGAGCAGGCCGACAAAGCCTTGGGGGAATCTCTCTCCACCGTCATGTTTGAAGGCCCCGGCGAAGAACTCACCCGCACCTGCAATTGCCAGCCGGCCCTGTATGTGCATGGCCTGGCCTGTCTGGCCGTTCTCAAGGAACTGGCGCCGTCCCTGAATCCCGTAGCCGCCGCCGGCCTCTCCCTGGGGGAATTCACGGCTCATGCCGCCGCCGGTACCTATTCCTTTGAAGAAGGGTTGCGCCTGGTTCAGAAACGCGGAGCTTTCATGGAGGAAGCCTGCAACGCCACCAAGGGCACCATGGCCGCGATGATCGGCGGTTCCGATGAGAACGTCATCAAACTGGCGCAGGAATGCGATGTGGACGTAGCCAACTTCAACTGTCCCGGCCAGACCGTCATTTCCGGTACGGAAGAAGGCGTGGACAAGGCCATTGCCGGAGCCAAGGGCGCCGGATGCAAGATCGCCAAAAAGCTCAACGTGGCGGGCGCCTATCACTCCCGCCTGATGCACAGCGCCATGGTGAAGCTGGCGGAAGAGCTCAAAAATGTTTCCTTCGGTACTCCGTCAATGCCCGTGTACTGCAATTATGAAGCGCGCGTGGTGGAAGGTCCCGACGATATCCGCAGCATGCTGGAACATCAGGTGTGCGGTTCCGTACGTTGGACGGCCTCCATGCAGAAGCTTGTGGACCAGGGCCACCGCCTCTTCATTGAGCTGGGGCCGGGCAAGACCCTGGCCGGCATGATGGGCCGCATCTGCAAGGATGCCACTGTTATTTCCATTGAAGACGTGCCCAGTCTGGAAGCCGCCGTTGCGGAACTGGGCAAGTAATGACCGGATTGTTGTTTTTAAACCGCCGGAGCCGTTGGAGGTTCCGGCGGTTTTTCTGTTTCAGGTTTTCCTCCATATTTCCTGCAACGGGGGAGCCGCTGCCGGAGAATGGGTTTTTGACGAGAGGCCGGGCCTGTTATTACTGTTTGCATGGAACATCCGGACGCCCGCATCAACTAGAAGACGGATGGAGGACGGGACGTTCTTCCCCTGAAAGGACTTGATTTTTATCCGGCTTTGCTGGATGGCGATGGAGGTATTCTCCGTGGGGAGCCCTCCTTGCGGTTATGGCCGTGAAAAACGGAATGCCGCAGCTCCTTCCGTGTCCAGGAACATATCCATGCGGACGGGTTGCGCTATTTCTCCATGGCCCGGTAACAGTTCAGTGATGCTCTACGGGGTAGGATATGCAATACATTCTGTTTCAGTAGAAAAAGAACGTTTGGGGTATGAAAATACCGGGGTGTTTTCAGCGGTCCGGGGTGTCTATGGGAATTTTTCTGATTCCTCCGGTGAGCAGGTGCATGTATGCCAGCATTTTGCCCATGAAAAACGCTATGGAAGGCAGAAACACCACTTCCATGTACTGGAAGTAGTTTTCCATCACGGAGTGAACAATACCGCAGGCCATGCTGAACAGGGCAATGGCGTAGAACAGGAAACTGCTTTTCGGAGGACGGCAGGCCAGCAGGGCGGCCGACGTCCGGGGGCGGGCCAGGCGCTCCTGGCGGCGGAATTCCGCCGTGAGGGGCATCCATGTCTGGCAATGTTCTTCACGGATCATGGTGTCCGGAGGAATTTTTTTGGAAGTGAGCAGAACATGAAGGTCGGCCAGGCTGACGGGGCCGACGACCTTGTCCTTGACGCGATAGTGATATAATGGGCAATGTTGGGAGGGCATTCTCCCTACATAAGGCATGAAAGGAATTCCGTCAAGAAACAAGAGCGGGAGAAATCCTGCGGGAAAGAGTTTTCATTTTTGAACGTCCCTGTTGACCGAACGGATATTTTCTGCATGATACAGAAAACTATCCTGTTATGAAATTGTTTTTCTGTTTGTGCGGTTTGCTTGTGGGGGCGTCTGTCTGTAGCATTTCTGCGGCGGCTGATAGTGAGGATCGCCAGGCTGTTCCGCCTGAGTGGGTGCAGATGCGGACCCAGGAACATGTTTTGGCGGAAATTAACCAGGTGGAAGGCTTCAATATGCCTGTGCATATTTTCTTTCTGAAGTGTACCGAAATGGGGCGTCCTGACATGAACCTGATGGAGCCAGGAAATGAAATGTTGCTGCGGTGCAGTATTTGGGTTCAAATGAAAGGGGTATGGCGCTGTATGCTCGGAGTTTGTTTCAAAAGTCCACAGGGAGATCTGGATTACAAGGCTTCCTATGCCGACGGGATGCTTTGTTTGAAAGCGGAAGGTTTCCTTTCAAAAAAGGGAGCAGATATTGCAGCGTGGATAGAAAGCGAGGAAGCTCTTCTTGCCTTGGATGACATTATTCGCATGCGTTTGGAAGAAAAAGGGGACAATCCCGCATCAAAGGAAGAGGATCGTCTGATTCCTGAAGAAAAGCTGCAGCTTGGGAACCGTGTTCATAGGAATACGGGAGAGGTGTTTTCAAAGAACTGATGGTGGGTAACGGAGAAATCCGCTTGATACCTTTCTTGATTTTTTTGGGTGCATTTTTTTCATTTTGCTCCAGCCGCTGCGCCGGATTTCTGGATGCCTTCCTCAAATAAATCTAATGTTTTTCTTTTTGCAAAAATCACTATAAACTTTCTGAAATTATGCAAATTACGGAAAAGGTTTTCTATTTCCAAGAGCCAATGTTGACTAGGCGGCTACTTTCTGCATGATACGGAAAACTATCCTGTTATGAAATTGTTTTTCTGTTTGTGCGGCCTGCTTCTGGGAGTGCTTGTCTGTAGCCTTTCTGAGGCGGTTGATGGCGGGGACCGGAAGGCTGTTCCGCCCGAATGGGTGAAGATGCGTACGCAGGAACATGTTTTGGCGGAAATCAGCCAGGTAATGGGTGCGGGTATTCCCATGCGCATGTTCTTCCTGAAGTGTGATGCGGTGGGTCTGCCGGATATGAAGCCTTTCGTTCCGGGGAAAAAGATGAATGTCTGCTGTGTCATGTGGGGGCTGTTGGATGGCCGGTGGAGCAGGATGGCCACTTTTTCCCTGATTTGCCCCCAGGAGGAGTTGTGTTACGAAGCCTCCTGTGTTGATGGAATCCTGCATATAAGCGCGGAGGGAGTCGGCTCGGAAAATGGCGGGGATATTGCAGTCTGGAAGGCGAAAAGCGAATTCTGTTTGTTATTGCCCAATTATCTTCATGTTTTTCCGTCGGAAAAGGTGGAGTGATGTCCCGTTTGGCGCAGTGGGGCGAGCGGCCCCGACCACATTTCCAAACGTCAAGGTGTGCCGTACCCCGGCCCGCTGTTAAAGGAGTTCCTTCAGGGAACCTATTTTGACGCTTGCATGGGAAAAATCCGCCTGGGCCGTCACCCGGTTCGGGATGGAAATGACGGGCATGCCCGCACGGAAGGCCGCCGTGGTGCCGTTCTGGGAATCTTCCAGCACCAGGCACGCCGAAGGAGGAATTTCGAGGTTTTCCGCCGCTCTGAGGAACAGGGCGGGATCGGGCTTGACGGGCAGATTGTCGTCCCGGCAGACGACGGTTTTGAAATAAGGCATGATGTCCAGCTTGTTCAGCCAGCCGTCCACCCAGCGATGGGAGGAGCTGGAGGCTACGGCCATGGGAATTCCTTTTTCCGCCAGGCTGCGGATGAGTTCGCCGGCTCCGGGCAGCAGCCCGGCATGTTCCAGATCGCGTACGATTTCCTTCTGGCGGAGCGCATTGATTTCGTCCCAGTCGAATGTTCTTCCCGTCAGTTTTTCCAGATGGTCGCCGGGGTTCCAGTGCGTGTAACCGCTTCCCAGGCACTGGTTGAACAGGTCCAGAGGCAGGGGATGGCCGCAGGAGTCAAATACCCGCAGCCATGAAGCGTAAATGGCGTATTCCGTGTCTACCAGCAGACCGTCGAAGTCGAAAATCACGGCGCTTGCCCGGCGCAGCAGGTTCCGCGCCTTTTCTGCATTTGCAGGATCTTCCGGAATTTGGTCAGGAATGGTCATGGGCAGGCGTTTTTTCCAGGCCTTTCAGCATTTCCAGGAAGCCCCTGTGTGCCAGCCTGGTCTGGAACAAACGGATGGCGATGACGGTGTAAATGATGTTGGGCATCCAGGCGCCCAGCCAGGTGGGCAGGTACCCGGCCGATGCCAGGGTGGGGAAGAATTCATACAGGAACAGCATGGCTGCCGCCAGGAACAATGCAATGCCTATGCCGGACATCGTGGAGCGCCTCTGGAACGTGATGGCGGAGGGAATGGCGATGAACGTCAGAATGATGCAGGAAAACATGCGCGCAATTCTCACGTGCCACTCCGTTTCCAGGCTTCTGAGCTGCTTGGCGTTGGTGGAGCCCGCCTTGATGATTTCCTGCAGGGCCGGTGTTCCCTGGGTATCTACCCGGACATTGGGGGAGATGAGCTGCCAAGGAGTTTCGGAATAAGGTTTTTTCCGCGTTTGATACCCGTCTCCGGAGAATAGGGGAACCCCGTTCAGTTCCCTGGGCTGCTGCTGGGGATAGGCTTTCTCAATGGCATGGAGGAAGGTCCACGTTCTGGAATGCGGGTCCCAGGAGGCTTCGTCCGCGAATAGCTCGTATTCCATTTTTCCTGGAGCTCCGAACTGTTCTACGCGCACCTGTCTGAACGGTTCGCCCGGGGAGTCTATGCCGGGAGGATCGCCGATGTACCAGATTCGGGATTCGTCGTCATTCTTGTAAATAATGCTTCGGGAGCTGTCATTTTTGTTCTGGCTCAGGGAGGAGAACATGAGTTTCCGGTACAGCGTGGAGTTCGGCGCCCAGTGGAACCCGAAGATACCGAAGTAAACGGCGGCAAAGACGGCGCCGATGATGACCGGGGAGTTGATCCGGAGGAGGGATCGGCCGGATTGCAGCATTCCAGTGATTTCCGAGGAGGAGGAAAGCTTGGTGAGTGCCCACAGCGTGCCCAGCAGCAGCGTGTAGGGCAGAATAAGGTTCAGGATCATGGGGAGCTGGCTCAGGTAAAAGCGGAAAGTGCCTTCCAGGGGGGATTCCAGATTCATCAGGTCTCCCACGTTGTCCGCGAAGTCTCCGATGATGTAGATCAGGGTCAGAATGGCCGTGCACATCATGAACGCGGTGAACCAGGTGCGCGCCACATACCTGTCCATGATGTCCGAGCAGTTGTAGAGGAACATGCCCGCGGCGGGGAGAAAGCAGCCGAGAAGGATCAGCCACGGACGCAGAAGCTGTGCAAGCGGATATTCGGAAGGCGTGCCGGGTATTTCCCACTGCATCTGGGACCACTCCCGCGGCATCAGGAACCAGGCCGCCACGCCTCCCAGCACAAGCAGGACAAGGAATGTGAACCATTGGCGGAGATGTTGTGCCGGGTTTGCCATGAAAAAGAAGTATGCGCCAAGAATGCCAGATCACGGAAGGGAAATAAAGCGTTATTTCCCTTCCGGAAATTGTGGAAAGCGGCTCAATTCCCTGCGGCGGCAGAGGAACCGGCGCCTGCTGGTGCGTTCATGGTGCGAGAACACGCCTCCGGAAATGCCGCATTTTGCGGGTTCCCGGGAATCTCCCGATAGAAGTTGGTGGTTGTCAACGTAGTCTGGATGGGATAAAAGTTTTCCCGTCAACAATTTTCCGGGTGCTTCCTTTTCCATGTTCAAGCGTCTTGTCCAACTATTTTTCCTGCTCGTGCTTGTTGCGGTGGCCGGGCTGGTGTGGTTTTCCTGGTATGCCTCCACCCCGCTGCTGGTTCCGGTGGGGGCGGCGGAAAGTTCCGCTTCCGCTTCCGGAGAGTCTATGATCATGGAGCCTGTGGAGACCGTTTCCGCCGATGGGACGGCGATTGCCGGCTATCTGGTGTGTCCCCGCCTGTCTGGCACTCTGACGCCGCGCCAGAACCGCGTGAGGGACGCCCTGAAACTGCGGGGCAACATGACGCATCTGGATGAAAAGCCGGAACTGGTGGTGATCTGCACTTCCTGGGATAATGGCGTGCAGGGGTCCCTTCCTCTGGCGGAAGGCCTGACCGGAGCCGGATATTCCTGCCTGGTCTGGAATCCCCGCGGCAGGGACAACGCACGGCGATATTGCACGTACGGATTGAAGGAATATGCGGATGTTACCGCCTTGCTTGACGCCGTGGCGGAGAAAACGGGAGGTTTGCCGCCTGTGGCCGCCGTGGGGCAGGGGTTCGGGGCGGCTGTGCTGTTGAAGGCCGCTTCCGAAGATCCCCGCATCCGCTGCATGGTGTCCATGGACTGCTTCCCCTCCCTGAAGACGGTGGCGATGCGGGAGATGGAGCAGGACTGGGGAAAAACCCTGTGCTATCCTGCTTTCTGGCTCATGGATGCCGGGGTGGCGTGGCGTGCTGATTTCAGCACGTTTGACGTGGCTCCGGTGGATTATGCCCTGAAGTTGGATTATCCGGCTATGGTCGTCTGTACCAACCAGTACTTTTTTTCCACTCTGGAAGATTCCCTGAGCATTTACGATTCCCTGAAGAACGACAAGAAGCAACTTTATGAATCCATCCGGGAAGGGGAGCCCTACGGAACGAAGGAACGGACCTTTCTCCATGTTATTGAAGGAAAGAAGGGAGAAAAATTTGAGAAAACGTATAAAGTCAACGTGTATGATGGGGATGACGAGCTGCAGGCTGGCATTGCGGAGTGGATTCATGACAATACCCGCATGCCCATGCCCAGGGTGTTGATGAATGAATCCTACCGTTTTCCCGTGACGGCTGCGGCGCCGTCCGGCAGATGAGCCGTGCTCCCCGTTTTGTTTCATGGTGCAGCATAGTGAATATCCCGTGAGTGAGTATCAGGACAACAGCGGAGAACTCCGCGAGAACCGCCGCAGGCGCAGCCGTTTCATTCTGCCTGCGCCGCGCCATTTGGCGGCTGTGGCCGTGGGAGGCGTTCTGGCGGCGCTGCTGGTGCATTATCTGGGGTTTGTCGTCCTGAGCTGGTTCGACCTGGGTATTCATGTCCACAAGACTGTCGCGGAGGAGCCGGCTTCAAAGCCGCTTCCTGAGAAAATCGTTCTGAAGGCGGACGACCGTCCGGCTCCGGACGTGACGGAAATTCCTGAAATGCCGGTGGTTGAGCAGATCAAGGAACTGCCCCCTCCGGAACTGCCCGATCTGGAGGACATGCTTCCGGAACAGGTGGTGATTGCACCGGGAGAAACCAGTTTTTCCGCTGATCCCGTTTCTCCCTCCCCTCCGGAATCTCTCTCCCCCCAAATGCCCCTGGTAGACATGAAATCCATTGCCCAGGGGCTTCCGGAGCTTTCCCCTCCGGAAGCGCTGAAGCCTTCCGCCAGTCCGGCGACCGTCAAGACGGCGGAGCCGGAGATGGTCAATCCGGATGAATGGTACAATAACAAGCTGAAGGGCGCAGGCGGCCAGGACGATTCCCATTTGCCGGACGGCAGCAAGTCCCTGGCCCAGCTGATGGCCCAGTCCAATCTGGGGAAGGACAGCGGGTACAGCAGGCTGGGGGCGGATCTCCTGTTTGAGTACAACAAGGCGGTGATGAAGAATTCCGCCCGTCTCAGCATGCTCCAGCTTGCGGGGCTGATGATGAAGAATCCGGACACGATTTTCATTGTGGAGGGGCATACGGACAGTTTCGGCTCCGAGGAATATAACGCCGTGCTTTCCCTCATGCGGGCGAACGCGGTGCGCCAGTGGCTGCTGGATAACGGCATTTCACTGACGCGGCCCAACGGGGAATGCAGATTGTACATCCGGGCTTGCGGGGCTTCCCGCCCGGTGGTGTCCACCAAGGGGGACCAGAATGCACAGGCTGCCAACCGGCGCGTGGAAATCCACATGCGCAAGCCGGGCGAGGAGATCCCCGCCGGCAGCCTTCCCGTCACCCATGCCGTGGACATGAATACACCCATCGCCCGCCAGGTGCGTGCAAGGATGGGGGCCAAGGCGAAGATTTCCGCCCCGGCGGAAGGCCGTCCCGCCGTTTCCGCTCCGTCCGTCCGTCCTGCTGCTCCTGCCGTGAAGCCTCCGGTAAGTTCCCCACCGCAGAAGGAACGGATTCCCGTGGCGGAGCCCGTGCCTGAAACCATCCCGTCCGCGGAACCGGTGGAGGAAGATATTCCCAATGCCGAACCGCTGGAAGATGACATTCCACTGGCGGAACCCGTGGTGAAAGCGTATGGCTCTGTGGGGATGAAGGGAGGACTGGCCTGACATGGAATTGATGCGTTTTCTTCCGGTCCGGGCACTTCCGCTGCCCGAAGAGTCCCGGTACCTTTTTTCGTTCGATTTTGACGATACCCTGTTCACCCTGGGCGGTCCTGCCGGGGAGCGCCGCAGTTTTTTCCGCCTCATGCGTGCGCTCCGGGCGCGCTATGGCGTGCTTTGGGGCATCAATACGGGGCGTGACCCGGTTTACCTGAGGGAGGGACTGATGGACATGTTTCAGGATGATCCGGAAGCGTTTGCCCCGGATTTTACCGTGACCATGGAACGCAACGTCCATCTGGCGGATGCGGAAGGCCGCCTGATGCCGGGTGTGTGCTGGAACGATGCATGTGCGGTTGCCCATGATTCCCTGTTCAGCCGGTATGGCCGTATGCTGGAGGAGTTGATGGAGCATCTGGAAAAGCAGTTTTCCGGGCTGGAGCTCCAGAGGCAGCAGCATGACGCCTTTTCCCTGGTGGTGAACGATGCCCGGGGGCTGGATGCAGTCTCCGGAGTCATTCATGGGACGGTGGCCCCTTATGAGGAAATCGTCACTCAGAGGGCGGGGCCTTACCTGCGTTTCAGCCACCGGGATTACAACAAGGGAACGGCTCTGGCTTTTATAGCGTCCCGGTTCGGCATTCCCTATGCTCATACGGCCATTTTCGGTGACGGGCACAATGATCTGGACGCCATGAGGAATTTGCCGGAAGCGTTCCGGTGCTGCCCTTCCAATGCGGCGGAGGAAGTGAAGGCCATGACCGTTTCCGGTCATGGCTATATCAGTCCAAAAGCGCGGACTATGGGAGTTCTGGATGGCCTGGTGAGAGGGGTCCTGCCGCATTTCGGCATGCGGCAGGATGTCTTGAAGGCGGCGGAATGGAAACGGGGTGCGGATGAATCATTTTCCGAGTGAGCTTCCTTGCCGCGGATTGGAAGCGGCGCATTATATTGTGCAAGGGACGGGAAGAATCCTGTTGACAACGTCCTTTTCCCATGCAGGAATAATGTAAATCTTTATTTCTAATTCCATGCATGTTTTTTCGTTGGCCCGCAAGGCAGGCAGGGGCTCTGCCGTAGGATGGTTCCTGGTGCTGCTGTTGATTTGCGGCGTCGGAGCCGGGTATTATTTGTATCAGGACAATCAGGAAAAGAAAAGGGCGGCGCAGGAGTTGGCTGCTGAACGCCAGGCAAAGGAAAAAGCCATGAAGGCCGCCGCTGAAAAACAGAGAAAGCAGCGGGAAAAGGAAATAAGGGAACGCCGGGAGAAGGAGCGGGAAGCCGCCGAACTGGCCAGGGAGGAAGCGAGGAAGAAGAAGGAGGCCCTGGAACAGGAGGCAGCGCAAAAGCTTCAGGAGCAGGCCAAGCGGGAGGAAGCGGAAAAGAGGAGGAGGGAAGAGCTGGAACGCCGTGAGAGGGAGGAACAGGAGCGCCAGCAGGAAGAACCCGCCGAGGAGGAAGAGCCGGAACCCGAGGGGCGCTTTCCGCAGCCCGTCAAGAATCCCATGCCGGATCTTTCCGTGTACGCCACCGTCTGCAAGGATGAAATACCGATGGATGCCGACAAGCCCCTGGAAACATGGTCATGGGACAAGGCTGAAAAATTGACAGGCATGGAGGAATTCCCTTCCGGAAGTACACCGTGGAAAAGAGGGACGGATGACAAGCGCATGGATGACTTGCTGGAAAGGTGCCGCTCCTGGAAGGACGACAAGCCTTCCACCCTGAAGGCCTGCCCGGCGGCAAAGGATTTTCCCGGAGCTCCGGAGGACGGCGCTCCGCTCGTGAGGCGCACGGTGGAGATAGATTCCAACATCACAGGATGGCACAGCACGGGTCTGTATGCCCCGCCGGGAGCGGAAATTTCATGTTCCCTGTCCGGGGCGCCCAAGGAGAGTTCTCTCGGAATCCGCATCGGGAGCCATACGGACAGCCTGCACAAGCTGGATGCCTGGAGAAGGGTTCCGGAAATAACGGTGCAGGTTCCGGCGGACCGGGGGCGCGTGAAGCTGGTGAATCCGATGGGCGGCCTGGTGTATGTGAATGTGGGCAAGCGTTCCAAGAGAGGCCGGACCTTCAAGGTGCAGATTTCCGGAGCTACTCCGGCGCCTCTCTTTATTCTGGGGGTGACTACTCCGGAACAATGGGCGGCGCAGTTGGAAAATTGCAAGGCCCCGTGGGGGGAAATCCGCATGCCGCGCCTGGTGATGACCATGCCGGTGGAGCAGTTGAAACGCTGCCCCGACGTTCAGAAGGTGGCGGAATTCCTGCAAAAAAACATGGCGCTCCAGGATTGGATCATGGGGTGGGATACCAAGCCGGACCGCCTGCATCATCCCATGCGCTTTGTCGTGGACAGACAGATTTCCGCAGGAGCCGGGCACTCCGGCTATCCCGCCATGGCGACAACTGACTGGACGAATTCGATCGCCAGCGGCGCCATCGTCAATTCCGGAAGCTGGGGGCTTTGGCATGAACTGGGGCACAACCATCAGGCGCCTCCGTTCACGATGGAGGGGCAGACGGAAGTTTCCGTCAACATTTTCTCCATGCTCTGTGAAGTGATGGGGACGGGCAAGAATTACGAGTCCTGCTGGGGCGGGGGCATGGGGCCGTACGGCATGAGCTCCGAACTGAAGAAATATTTTACCGGAAGCCAGACTTACAAGGACGCGCCCAACAAGGTGCAGCTCTTCTTCTGGGTGGAGCTGATGTACCATCTGGGGTTTGACGCCTTCCGGCAGGTGGCCCTGCAATACCATGACAAGCCTTACGACAATGGCAAGTTAAGCGATGAAAAGAAATGGGAATGGGTGATGTCCGCCTTTTCCAAGGTGACGGGTAAGAACATGGGACCCTTCTTTGAAATCTGGCGCATGCCCGTTTCCGAACACGCCAGGGCCAAAATGAAAAATCTGCCTGTCTGGCTGCCTTCCAGCGATTATCCCGCCTGTTATACGCGGGATGAATAGAAGAGGGGAAATTGCCTGGAAACGGGCTTCTCCCCGGTGCCATACTCGCGTCTGGACGGTTCCGGCGGCGCGGATTAGGATGCCGGGGTTGAATGAAATTGCTGAATGACTGGCTGGGCTTTTTCAAGCCCCTTCAGGTGAAGAACCTGCAAATTTTCTGGTCCGGGCAGGCATGTGCCCTGATCGGAATGTGGCTGCAGGTTACAGCCATGGGCATCCTGGTTTACAGCATTTCCGGCGGTTCCGCCACGGCGGTGGGTTTGCTGGCCGCCCTGAATGCGCTGCCCTTCTTTTTAGGGGGCATGCTGCTGGCCGGACTGGGCGACCGCTTTGACCGCCGCAAGCTGCTGATTGCCGTGCAATCCGTGCAATGGCTGGTGGCGGCGGTCCTGTTTCTTCTGACGTTTCTGGATGCCCTGCAATTGTGGCATTTGTATGCGGCGGGGCTGGTCATGGGCATCAACCAGACGGTGGGCTTTCCCACGCAGCAGGCGTTTGTGGGGGACCTGATCCCCCGGAAGCAGCTCCAGGAGGCGGTGGGGATGTATTCCCTGGTATTCAACACATGCAGGGCGGTGGGTCCGGCTTTGGCAGGCTATATCATTGCGGAATGGGGGGCGGCCACCGCTTTCGGCGGCAATGTCCTGGCCAGTCTTCCGCTGATCGGCTGCCTGGTTTCCCTGAAAGGCCATATTTCCGAAGCCGCCGCGCCGAAAAAGCAGCGCGGTTCCGGCAGAAAGGTTTCCGGTCTCAAGGCGGTATTGTCCACCCGCAGCCTGCTGTTCATCATGCTCAGCGCCCTGATCCAGAATATTTGCGGGCAGTCTCTCTACCAGATCGTTCCGGCCCTGATGCACGGAAATCCCCGCAATACCGGACTGATACTGGGAGCGGTGGGAGCTGGAGCCATGGTCAGCATCCTGCTGGTAATGCCCTTTGCGCGCAAAAGCGACAGGGTGGGGGCCAAGCTTTCTTCCGGCACCCTGTGGATGGGGAGCGCCCTTTGCGTGGCGGGCATCGTCAACGTGGTGGAGGTGCAGGCCCTGTGTTTCTTTTTTGCGGGTCTGGCTACCTCCACGCTGTTTGTTACCTCCTCTTCCGCCGTTCAGCTTCTGGCGCCTCCGGAAAGGAAATCCGCCATTCTGGGGCTTTTCAGCATCGTCACGATCGGAGTGCAGCCGTTGGCCGCCATGGGCTGGGGGGCCGTGGTGGATTCCCTGGGAGTCCAAGCGACGATCATCATGGCCGGAGGACTGGAAGCCCTGTTCTCCATCTGGATGCTCAGCGTGCCTTTCTGGCGCAATTTCAGGTTTATTCCGGATGACTGCCCGGAAGGAGCATGAAGGATTATTGGTTATCCCTTGTTATTGAAAAATGAATTGCCAACATTTTTCCGTTTTGTTAGATGTTGATGATGGAAGTTTGTTTCATGAAGTTCCTTGCTGCCGGAATAGCTTGCTGCGGACAGGTTTGGGCAGAGTTGCCGCTTCCGGAACCTGCGCCGCTACGGGGGCAGCAGGTTTGTTCCATTCCTACGGGGAAAGAGGAGGCGGAGGGGGCCACTTTTTCCCCTGATGGGAGCCGCCTGCTGGTTTGCGGGAAGGGCGTTCCTTCCTTGTGGGCCATTCCTTCGGGAAAGAAAGTTGCGGATCTGGCGCGTTCCCCCTTATGGGACGAGCCTTCCTTGTGGAACAGTTTTTCTTTTTCCGGAGATGGATCACGCATTCTGTCGGAAGCGGGCAGAGGACAGAACGGTTATTTTTATACGGTGTGGGATGCCGTGACGGGTACCCTTCTGGGAAAGACGCAGGGACTTTATAAAAGGCAAGCGGTTTCCCAGGATTTGCTGAGTCCGGACGGCTCCCTGTTTTTAGGGAGGGGAAGTGTAAAAGGCTGGACGGTACATGAGGTGACGGAGAAAGGCATCAGTTCGTCATTCCGTCCCGTATCGGAGAAGGGGAAGTTTCTCAAGTATTCTCCGGACGGAGGCAAGGCTGCGTTTTTTGACCAGGACGGGTATATAGCCGTGTGGGATTTGTTGCAGGGAAAAGAACTTTGGAAGAAGCCGGGAGGAAGAAAAGGCGCTTCCGTGGATGTCGTCCGGTTTAGTGAAGACAGTTTGCCGTGATGGCGCAGTTTTCCGGATGCTCCATGTATAATTACGAACCGGCAGTGCTGATCTGGGATATTGGGAAAAACAGGGCCTCCGGGGAGGTCGTGTACTGGTTTCCCTTCATTTTATACATGGAGATTTCTCCGGGGGAAAAATATTTGCATTTCCATGGTGGAAACAGTGCGCCTGAAGGAGTTGTCTCTTTCGCCTCGGGGACGCCCATGAAAGCTCCGGGAAAAATCCTGGCTTTTTCCGCGGACGATTCCATGATCGCCTGGCTGGACGGCGAGAATGTCAGGGTTTGGAAAATATCCGGAAATGGAGAGTCCGGTAATTAATGCCCGGTTTCTTCCTCCTGCTCGGAATAGCTGATGCCCAGCATGCAGATATCGTCCGCCTGGTTGGTGCAGCCCGTGAATTTAGCTACGCAGGTAAGGGCCTGATGCACGAAGTCCTTGGTGGTCTTGGCCGTGGAATTGTTGAAGTAATCAATCAGGCGTTCCACTCCCATTTCTTCGCCTTCAGCATTGGCGGCTTCCGTCAGGCCGTCCGTGTACATCAGGATGCGTGAACCCGGAAGGAGGGGAAACTGGGCGTTTTGGTAGGCGGCGTCATCCAGCAGGCCCATGGCGATGCCGCGGGGCAGGGGCATCTTGCGTGCGATTCCGTCCGGTCCCAGCACGATGGGATGCGGGTGGCCCGCCGTGGAGGCGGTCATGACGCCCGTTTCCAGGTCCAGGTAAATATAAACGGCGGAGGCGAACATGGTGGTGTTGGCCCTTTGCAGTATTTTGGAAAGCTGGTGGTTGAGGGAAGTGAGGAATGCGGCGGGATTGTCCGCCAAGTGGGAAAGCTGTTCCATCAGGCCCCGAAGCATGGAGGCGATCAGGGCGGCGCGGATGCCGTGCCCCATCACATCGCAGACGATGGCCCCTACGCCGGAGTCGCCTACGGGGAAGGCGTCAAACCAGTCGCCCGCCACCCCTTCGGAAGGGGTGAAAATGTGGTGGAAATCCGCCTTCCGGGTTATTCCGCGTTCCGTGCGGGAACGGGAGGGGAGCTCGTAGGGGAGCAGGGCGAACTGAATTTCACGGGCCAGGTCGATTTCCTTTTCCAGGGACTTGTTCCGTTCTTCCAGGATGCGGGCCGTTTCCCTCGCCTTGATCTCCGTCTTGACCAGTTTAGTGACGTCGCTGGAAATGCCCACGATTCCCTTGAGGTCCCCGTTGCGGCCATACCACGGGAATTTGCTGATCTGGCTCCAGGTATCGTCCCTGTGCAGCCATGTCTCATGATGGAGCCGGGCGCGGATGGGGCGGCCGGTCTTCATGATGTCCAGTTCCTCGTTCCGGGAAATGTCGGACATGGTCTTGTCAAAGAAATAGGCGTCCGTCCGTCCGGTCAGGTCCGCCGGAGTGGGGACGCCCAGCTTGTTGGCCGTGGCCGAGTTGGCCAGAACGAAGCGCGATTCCCGGTTCTTGAAATAAATGCTGTCCGGAATGTGTTCAATCAGAGTATGGAACAGGTCCCGGTCCTCCGCGGCGCGCAGTTCCGCCGTCTTGCGCCTGGTGATGTTGACCCAGACGCCTATGAGCATGACGGGACGGCGCTGCTTGTCCCGGCGCGCGATGCCGTTGACCCGGACCCAGCTCCAGCTTTTGGAGTTGAGCTTCTTCATCCGGATTTCGATGCGCATGGGCATGTGTGAATGCCCGTCTAGGTACCGGCGCACCTCCTGGGAGAAAAAGGCCTGGTCCTCCTCATGGATGGTGAGTTCCGGCTGGGTGAAAATATTGGGGGCCTTTTCCTTGCGGCTGGCCCCCATCATGGTCAGGCAGCGGTCCGTGTAGTGGATGACGCCCGTCTTGATATTCCAGATGTAGAATCCCTCTTCCGCCGCTGACAGGGCCATCTTGATCTTGTCCCAGGTGAACACCTTCTGGGCGGAATGTCTGTTGCGTGAGGGCGGCATATGCAGTTGCCGCTAATCTAACGACAAAACAGCCCCCTTGGCAAGAGACAAAATAAGGGAATCTTATCCCGGCCGGAAGGACGGCCCGGAAAAGACATGCCGGGAGGTTTCCGGACGGCTTTCCTGAAATTTTCCGGGATCGTAAAACGTTGAATGTTGCGGAAAATGCTATTTCCGGTGTTCTTCCTCCTGGGACTGGAGGAATTGCAGTTCCTTTTTCAGAACACTGCCCACGCGGTGCTTGGCAAGGTACACCTGGGCGATGGTGACGCCAAGCTGCCTGCGGACCTTGGCCGCATCCCATTCCCTCAGCACGTAGTAGTCGAAAATCTGGAACTGCTTGGGCGACACCTTGGCCTTGACGCGTTCCAGCGCGGCTTGCAGAAGGTTGTTCTGCCATTCCCGCTCCCATACCTGGTCGAAGTTGTTCTTGCCTTCGTCCGGAATCTTGTCGATGGGATGTTCCTGGGATTCGCCGGCGTCAGGATTCATCAGCATGGCCGTGTCCTTTTTCCGTTTGCGGAACTGGTCGTTGATGCGCCAGCGGGTCATGTTCCAGAGCCATAGCTTGAAAGAGCCCTGTTCCGGGTTGTAAATGTTCTTCTTGCTCTGCTTGGCGATGGAAAGAATGGTCTCCTGCACCACGTCCCAGGCTTCATCCTCCCTTAATCCGGCCTTCAGCGCCACGGAGTAAATAAGCCGCCAGTATGTACGGTAAAATTCATCCCAGGTACGCTGGTCTTCCCAATTTTCCAGACGGGCAATCAGGCTTTTCCTGGTATGCTCCGCATACTGGGAAAGCGTATTCTCGTCAGGCTGGGACTCGTTCTTGGGTTGCAATGGGGGCACATTCATGTTTTATCATGAATTACGGATGAAAGTGAAGTGAAAGCCGAGTAATGGGAGCGGAATTTTCACGGCGGTGTTATTCATTCACTACGCTTTTGCGGGAAACATTCTTTCAAGGAAACGGATATGGTCAGGAAAACGTCCAAAAGCAGGGGATCTTCGGTAATCGCGGCCCTGATTGTGCTGTGCGCCCTGATAGGCTACGGCCTGTCGGAATGGAAACTGCTTCCGGACACGATGGAGGCCGTACCCGCGTCCCGGCAGGCGGCGGAGGAGGGAATGGCGCCGGAAAAGATCACCCTTCCGGAAAAGGGGGAGCCCGTCAGGATGCTGACCATGAATACGGGCAACTATTTTGTGCCGGAAGACCCGCGAAGAAGCAATTTTCAAGTGAAGTACAAGCCCGTGGAAGCACGGGAGGCCATAGCGGAGCTCGTCAGGCAATCCGGCGCTGAAATCGTGGGCCTGTCCGAGATGGGCGGGGAAGCCGCCGTGCGCGACCTGCAAATGCGATTGAAAAGAAAGGGCGTGCAGCTGCCGCACAAGGTACTGGTCATGCGGGACGGTGAAGACCGTGGACTGGCCCTGTTGTCGAAGTACCCCATTGTCAGCAACCGTTCCGTGACGGATGTGCCCGTACCGGGAGAACCCAAACGGCGTAAAACGATGCTCCGCGGCATTCTGGACGCCACCGTAAAAATGCCGGATTCCCGCCAGTTCCGCCTGATAGGCGTTCATTTGAAATCCCGGCTGAGCCGTGACGGCTCCGCGGAGGAAACCCGCAGAAGGGAAGCCTATGCCCTGCGCGACTACCTGAACGGCGTTATGGCCTCCCAGGACGGCATGCCCCTGCTGTTATACGGGGACTTCAATGACGGCCCCGCGGACAGTTCCGTGCAGGTTATCCAGGGACCGGCGAAAACGGACTCCCGCCTGAATCGTCTGAAACCAAGGGATTCCCGCGGAGAAACGTGGACCATCTATTACGAAGACGGCGACACTTACCATTCCTTTGACCATATCTTCATCAACAATACCCTGAAAAAACGACTTGGCCGCAAGCCCCCCATGGGCGTCCTCGACACTCCCCCCTCCCGCCAGGCCAGCGACCACCGCGGCATATGGGTGGAATTGAGATAGATAGTATAACCGTTTATCTCCAATTAATCTAATATATCAATAATCCCCCCATATTCAACATTCTTTAAAATCTAACATATTGTGAAGTATCCTGAATAACTCTATGCGAATGAGTATCATGGATGCCACTATCGAACAGATCACCTCTTCTTTTTCTATCAGGCAAAAAATCCTTGACATTATTTGAAATTTTTGTATACATGATAATATATGTACAAAACCACATATCTACCATCTTTCATTTGACATAAAAGGCACAAAAGATAATAAATATAGTACTATTAGTGATGTAATTCAATCTATTTTTGATAAATTACGTCGCGATAATCGCTGTATAGATACTCGGATCGTCTTATCTTATATTCACCAAAAATACAGAAAAAGAAATAGTATTAAAATTAGTGAAAAAATTAAGGTGAAAATATTGATAAATTCTATTGTTTTGTTTCAATAGTTAATAATCCTTGCGGAAAATTTAACCTGTTAGCGGAAATGGAACCTCTTTTTTCTGAATGGATCAAAGAATCTCGCTGTTATTAAAGGTAATTATTGGATTTTTACTTTTAGGTTTATAACTTTGTTTTCGAGTTACTCTTATTTCAAAGGTTAAACCATTTCGCAAGATAAAATAATATCTTAAATCTCCATTTTTGAAAATCCAAATAAAACCGTTGACTAGACTATTTAGTCAGCGGTTTTTATAATATGCTGTCTATTAATCATATATACATGAATGGGGTAATCATCCCACTCAGGTATATTGTTTTAGTTTCTGGAAACGGTAGTTGTGTACTTGTTATAAATGCCCAAAATACTATAAACCTTGGTATCTACCGCCGAGACAGTCTTGATGCCTCCATTCTTTTTGGCCGCTTCTATGGAGGAGTCCCCTAGGGCAACCAATTCGCAATAGGATTTTGATTCAGACTGACCAGTTCTATGCGTGTTAATTGTGTGGTATACTAAAGCCGGTCGGAGGAAAGGTTGGATGAATGAAAAGACCATTCACTGTTATATCTTCTCCTGGACCGACCCTAGATGGTAGTAGAATACCATTTAGTTAACCACAAGTAATAAAGACAAGAGATTGTTTGAGAATAAATTTTGACTTATATCGAGTATATTATTTGAGTAAGTCTAAAGTATTTTTCGTTAAATTATCTGATGGAAAACTAGTTCAAATTTAACAAAACTAAATAATCCCCTTAGGTGAGAGGGCAGTATTATATTTTATCAGGTTAATACCTGACACAATACCTATCCAAGTAAGCCCAATAGAGTCATTTGGATTATTAAGACGAAGGTAACTATAAATTACCTTCGTTTTTTTTATTTACCAAATTTCCTGAAAAGGAAGAGGTGATCTGTTAGATGGTTAGTCAAGTATATAGGTCCCTTATTTTTTCCCGAACAGATAATGGGCCAATACCGGACTACTACATATAACGGCATTGGCAAGAAGAGAAATGCAAATAACGAGAATAGCTATACCCATCGAAACAAACAGCTCTATTGTCGAATTGGGATGCTGTACAAAGAAATTACCTATAAATTGCAAATTGCGTGGTAAGAAGAAATAATGCAACATATAGATGGCCAGTGTATGCCGTCCGATGTATTGCAATGCCCTCCCCACATTCTTTGTATTCTCAAACGTATCTTGATATTTATAAAAGAACAGGAAAACAAGAAAGAGTGACAGCAGCCCTCCTACGAAATTGTATGCGTGATATACCATCGCATTGGAAAACTTAAATCCATCATTGTGCACAAGTAGGAACAAACTTAAGAATGCAATAATACACAGGGCTACCATTCTCCCATTTCTCATAAAAGTTTTCAGATGGTCAAAGTGTTTTTTTGCCAGTGTTCCTATCGCAAAGTAGAAGAAAAACTTTAGTTGGTCTAATCCCAACAAACCAATCATATCGTCGCTTATACCTAAACGACCTAAGACGGATTGGGTAACAAAAAAATACAATATGGCAGAGCCTATTATCAACAGCCAATCAATCCCTTCATTACACTTGAAGAAGAATTGGCTCAACCAACGGAACAATACATACAGCAGATAATATTCAAACAGTGCTATGGTAAACCAATATCCTAAACGTCCTGACTGTCCCAATAGGCTCAATGGTGGATCAAAAACAGCTATATACAGCGTGATGAATACCGCAGTAGGCAATAGCAAAAGTAACCCTTTCTTACCCACAAATCGTAAGCATGAAGCTGTTGACCAATCTACTTGTGGCTTGTATAATACAAAACCACTGACAAAAAAGAATAACGGCATAAAGAATAAAACAAACAAATCTCTGTACATCAACGAATTACCCCCCCCCCCCCTGATTTGAGTAAAATCACCATAACAGAAATACTGTATATGCGTGAAAACTACAACCAGCATAGTAAACCCCCGCAGGGCACCAATATAGCCAATTCTTTTTTTAATGTTTCCATATCTGTCTAATTATAAATAAATTCAGGATTCTCTCCTCCATTTAATATCCATTCATACAACCTTTGCATCTGTCGAGCCACTGGGGTGCGGTGTATTTGTCTTGCACGAGCCCATGACCTTTCTCCCCCATGGTGAGCAATTCAGTAATCGGCATTTCCATCACTTGCCGCATCACTTGGGCAATGTTTTCGGGCGAACGCTCAGTCCACCAGCCACAGCCAATGGCGTTTAGCTCCTCCCAAGGTGTGCCTAGGCTTGCTATCGCAGGAGTGCCTACCGACAAAGCCTCAGTTACAATCATGCCGAAGTTCTCAAAGTCGCTTGGTACGAACAGGCACGATAGCCGTGCCAACTGCTCATATTTCTCACGTCCCGAAACAAAGCCACGGAAGGTGATATTCTTTAGTCCGAGCCTATTGGCTTCGCCCCCCCAGAAAGGTAAGCGATCTCCTCCAAATAGTTGGGCAAGGCCGTCGGTGAATGGGGTATCTTTCCCCTTTCTTAGGCTTTCGATAAGGGTGAGCAACCGGGGCTTGACACCCATGAAACGAACGACATCTTCCACCTCCAATTCTTTGGCAGAAAATTATACTCTTCGCTTCCATACATGTCAAGTACAAAACGATATTCCTTGTTTTTGAGTCGGTGGGCCATCAATATAGGTAGTTCCGGATGTTTCAACATCAACTCTTTCCACCCGGGTGAAATAACCCCATTTATAGTAACACTCATGATGAGTACCTACTTTGTATTGGTCTGCCGCCGCAAATGCGCTGCAACAAAGTTTGTACAACGGCTTCTTGCTCCATCCTCCGAAATGATAGGCAAGGAACATTTTCACGATTGACGGTGAGAATACATTCAAGATTCCCCTTTTCAGCCATCGCTCACTCATGTCGAACGACAGTAACCCTCGCTTCATTCGTGTCTTCTGAAAAGGCAATGCCTGCACCCCTGAAAACACACAACAATAGGCCGTGCAGGCCAGTTCCATCGCCTTACTGTATTTCTCACCCGATTGCCAAGCCCGTAACAGATAAGGTCGGCTGCTATAATCATGCGTGTCTCCTTTCCAAGGCTCGGCTTGCAGATTGGCAAATTCCACAAAGCAATAACTATGTCCAGCCAAATCCCAAAATTCATCAGCCACATTCGCTTGATGATTGTTTAGTATAAGCGAGTAAAATAAGTTTTATCTCTGCTCTATCCAATTAATCTTGACACCTTCACGTTGAACTGATGGAAACCGTATGCCACTATATAAAAGAGCCGACAAATAATGCTATAGTCCATATCCAAATTCCATTCAAATAGCTGTAAAATGGGAAATGCACCAAAAATAACTCGTAGAATGCCAACCGTCATAAGGTATCGGCTTCTCATCAATGCCGGAGCCAAAGCCAATGCACAACAATCCCACCGCTATGAGTAACTTTATCAACATTTGGATTATGGCATAAATGGATTCACCCTCATATAGCCGCACTATCGGCAATTGCTTAATGCACAGAAACACTCCGCTTACTATTAGTCCCCCAAAACCGATTACGGCTAATTGCTTTCTTGTCAATGACCTCACGCGTAAAACCTTCTCGGAACAGATCGCATCCAACAAAAAGAGAAAGCCTGTTCAGATTCAATTTTCGACAACAGTGTTAACATCAAAAATGAGCACAGAAACATGATTAACATTCGATGCCAAGTCTGGAATTTCATAGTTACCCAAAACACGATATACCATTTCATCATGAAAGCAATAAACCAAAAGGATGTTCGTAAACCTATGATACTGAGCAAATAAGAATTCCAATTCCACTTTTGCTTGTAAACAAAAACCAATGTGATAACAGTCGCGTATGGCAACAAGACTCTTTTTGCCTTTTTCCACCAAAAGCCGCTTAAACCTTTGTACTTATAAGATTCATTGCATCCATATCCTGATAAGAATAGGAACAAAGCCACGCCTATTCCACCAAACGGGGTAAACCATCTAATTCCCATTGTGCCCGCAATATGACCGATCATTATCAGCAGAATTGCGACACCACGCAAACAATTTGTATAGTCAAAGTCCAACAATTGACGTTTACCCCCACATCCGTTTTCTAATTGTCAGAGCAATAGGAGAAAAGGCAACAACAAAAAAAGGGGACCTACATACTTGACTAACCATCCAACAGATCACCTCTTCCTTTTCAGGAAACTTGGTAAATAAAAAAGGTGAAGGTAATTTTTGGTTACCTTCACCTTTATATAAAAATTGGGAACAGGAATCATTCGATGGTTTTTTCCAATAGCGATGAGTGTGATGTATTTGGCATGACGGAACGGAATAATGAGAGTGCCGTATGCGTGCAAGGTCCTTTTTGTAATTGAATCAGGCAGGGGCGTTTAAGCCATGGAACAGATGCGGCAGGAAAGGCGGCTAAGAATGGGAAAAGGAGGCATTAGTCCCTTGGCCCACGTGTTCTTGAGTTTATTTTCTCTGTTCTTTGTTTTCCGATGGATGAAAGGCTGCCTGCTTGTCCGGAAGAGAGTTGGATAAATTAACTTTTTTAAATTATTGTTGCCGTAAGGGAAGATGTTGCTTCCATCCGATTGCAGGAAAGGAAAAAGGAAGTTTCAGGGAGGGCTTCACCGAGCGACGTTGAGTAGCTTGCGATTCCTCCCGGGCTGATTTCTTTTATCTCGTGTTTTTCTACGGGAAGACAGTGGCGTGAAAGGAACGGGGAAACTTCCGGAGAAGCCACGTTAAGGGATATTGGAGAACTTTTCCTTCCTATCCCATTTGGAATGTGTGGATTGATCCTGCCGGAAATGCTGTTTTTCCGGACGGATGATGCCGACAGGAGTTACCGGGTGATGAATGCCCTGTGGAATTTTATTGGAGTACGGACATTTTCGGCCTCCCCGTTTCTCAAAAAATGATTGCCGTGGCCGTGTGAAATGGGTAGCATGCCAAAAATCGTTGTTCAATCCTGCATGACCTGTATGAGAAATTTTTCCGCACATTCCAGAGCTGCACATTTTCGTTTTTCCGCAGGGGGCAAAGGGTTTACCCTGGTGGAATTGATCGTCGTCATTACCATCATGGTTGCCATGATGGCTCTTGCCGCCAGCATGCTGAGAGGCGGCGGCCGGGCGCAGGGACTCCAGTCCGCCGTTGAAATGGTGGACGGCATGGTGCAGGAGGCCCGGCTGGATGCCATGGGCAAGGGAACCTGGAGCCGCCTGATTATTGTCAGCACCCCCGACGACGCGAGCCGGAACATGCGCACCCTGGGCGTGATGTCCAAGAATACGCGCACAGGCAAGTGGCACCTTGTCAACCGCCTGCAGACGCTTCCCGCCGGATTTTATATCAGCCCCACCTACAGCACCCTGCTGGAAGGTTCGGGCAAGTCCAGGGCCAAAAGCACGTACAAGAGCTTTTCCAGCCGGGACGGGCAGGATACCGTCAATCTGCCCGGCAACGGCCTGACTGATATTTATTTCATTGAGTTTGACGAGGAGGGCCGCATGTCCCAGCCGAATGCTCCCACCCGCCTGGTAGTGGTTTCCGGCTCTGCCGGGGACGGCAAGGAGGAACGCCCCTCTCCCATGACGGACGGCAAGCCGGGGTTGGCCGGCGGCATCGTGATTTATCCCAAAGGCAATATAAGCCGCCTGAGGACGGATGAGCAGGTGATTCCCCAATAATTTTACAGGATTTTACTACCATGTTGACCAATCGTATGAAACAGGTTCGTTCCAAAGGGTTTACCCTGACAGAGGTGGTGCTTGCCATCGGCGTGGTCGGGGTGCTGATCGTGGTGTTTATGGCTATGTTCATCCCGGCCAGGAGAACGGTCCAGGCCGCCCTGACCATTCGTGAGGCGGACCGCATCGTCCATGCCCTGACGGCGGAGCTTGGAGAGCTCCGCAATTCGGAACGGGCGGCGGGCAATGCAAAGAAGTCTTCCCCCGGCAGGTATGTTTCCGCCTTTGACAAGGCTTTTTATTGGATGCAGTTTACGGCAAAGCCCGCCACCACTATTCTGGTGTACAATTACCGGGCGGATTTGTCCAAGCCCGTGCGCAAGGACGGCACGCCCCAGCCCTGGCTGGAGGACGGCGGCAGCATTCCCGGCAAGAATTCCGCCGTGGTTACGGGCGTATGCCTGGCGAACAACAAGGACCGCTGGAATGATTTCAAGGCCCTGGTAGGCCCCGTGTTCGCGGTGCGCATGACCCAGCTTGTGGTGGAGCGCATGGATTCCAACGCCTACGGCTACAAGCTGGCTCCCAAGTACGCCGTGATTTCCAACCCCTACAACCGCGGACGGATCATTACGGATCCGTCCCAGTACGTGTACACGGCGGAGAAGGGGGGCGGCGGCCTGAATCTGCCCTGGGGGGCGGAAGTGCTGTACCAGGCGGAATTTTTCCAATTGCTGAATACGGACCCGGAACGTCTGCAGAACACGACATGGGAGAATCTGAAGACGCCCGTGTTCACGCGCAATCTTGCCTTCCGCCGTTAACCGCATCATCGAGATACTGAAAGAATCATGAAGACATTTGCCAAAATCAAATCCGGCGCGTTTACTCTGATTGAGCTGCTGGCGGCCATGACGATCACGACGATTCTTGTGCTTGTGATCGTGGCGCTGACGTCCCGCGGGGTGGATATCTGGAGATGGGTGCTTCAGGACGTGCGGACGACGACCCTCGCCCGTACGGCGATGGATACCATGACCAAGGATTTTGAGAGCATGCAGTTCCGCCCTGGAAACCCCTTTGAATGGATGCTCGTGCAGAGGGACAGCGATCTAGCCGGCCGCGGCGCCCGGACCGCCTCTTCCTCCCAGGCCAGGGGGCGCAGGCCTTCCACCGGGGAGTCCCGCGTCAATATGATGACCATGGGGCCGGAAGGCGCCAAGATTACGAATGCCTCCCAGTTGATTTTCTTTACCACGCCCACGGACCGCAATCCGGCCAAGTCCAGCATGGACATGAGGAACGACCGCATCATCGGCGACGTGAATTGCGTAGGTTACAAGCTGCTTTACCGCGACCAGATTCTGGACCGGGACGCCACGTCCGAGTCGGACGGGTTCCCCGTCTATGCCCTGTACCGCAATCTGGTCAATGCGGAGGATACCGTGCGGGAGCTTCTGGGCAAGGAGGACCTCTGGGCCGCCTATTCCCGCTTCCAGCAGGATGAAACCATTCCCGCCAATTTCCTGGTGGAGAATGTGGTGGAAATGACCCTCATTTTTGAGGTAGATTACCAGAAGAAGATCGGGAGTTCCGGCAGCAACAAGTCCGACAAGGATGCGACGCAGAGGGCATCCGTTCTGGTCCCCGTTATGACGACAGGCGCCAACCGCCTGGGGTCCTGTTCCCAGATGGACGTATACGGCAACCGGCTGGACGTGATCGGCAGCGGCATGGATATTGACGATTTAAAGTCGGGCCGCGTTACCGGAGTGACCATTTCCATGACGGTGGTGACGGATGAAGGCATGGCTCTGGTGGACCAGATACGCAAGGGGCGTCCCGCTCCCTCTCCGGAAGAGTTTTTCGAACGTTACACTCGATCTTTCACGCAGCGCGTTTCCCTTCCGCTGAGCCATTAGGCCCAAGTCCGGAACAGCAGGCGGACGCCTGTTTTCACGGTGTCCCGCCTTTTCCGGAGCGGCATTCCCTACCTTGTTGTTAACCCTGTTTCCGATCTATGCCGGGATTTGCAGATGTTGTGGGTAATTTGCCTCCGCTGCCGGAGCTGATTCTTTGGCGCGATCCCGTGGCCAGAAGCGCCGCGGAAGCCATGGCCGTGGATGAGGCCCTGCTGGAATGGGGGAAATTTCCCGTTCTGCGGATATACCGGTGGGGGGAACCTGCCGTGACGTTCGGCTATTTTGACGAGGAGAGCACAGCCAGGCGGATTTTCCCCGGAGAGGAATTGCATTTTGTCCGCCGCTGGACAGGCGGGGGCATTGTGGATCATCGGCAGGATATTCCCTTTACCCTCGCCATGCACCGCAGAGACGGGAAGGGGCGCCCTTCAAGCGCCACCTTGTACCGGTGGATTCATGGGGCGCTGGCCCGCGTGCTGAAGGATTGCGGCGTGGAGTGCGTGATGCTGGCCGGGGATGCGCCCGATGGCGGCCGCGCCTGTTTTTCCAGCCCTGTCACCAGCGACCTGATACTGCCTTCCGGAGAAAAACTGGCGGGCGGGGGCCAGAGACGGGTGCGTGACGGCGTTCTTCACCAGGGCAGCATTCAGAATTGCATTTTGCCTGACGGCTGGGATGTGATGCTTGCCTCCCGCCTGGCGGATACGCATGTGCTGCGTGCGGATTCCTTTCTTTTTCCCGGCATGGCCGCCCGCGTAGCGGAACTGCTCTCATCCAAGTATTCCACTGAAGAGTGGAGAAACGGCGTCCGTCACGGCCGTTCTGCGCATTCCTGATTAAATTCCATTGAATTGCAACCCCATGAGTTATTTACCTGATCCGGAACGTTATGCCGGTACCGCCTACCGCCGCTGCGGACGGTCCGGATTGCTGCTCCCCCCCGTATCGCTGGGACTGTGGCACAATTTCGGCGCAGAGTCCGATTATGAGAACGCGCGCCGTCTTGTTCACAGCGCTTTTGATTCCGGCATTACCTATTTTGACCTGGCGAATAATTACGGGCCACCGCCCGGTTACGCGGAAGAGTGCTTCGGGCGCATTTTCATGCAGGATTTGTCCCGTTACCGCGACGAATTGGTGATTGCCACCAAGGCGGGGCATTTGATGTGGGAGGGGCCGTACGGGGACTGGGGCTCCCGCAAGCACATGCTTGCCAGCCTGAATCAGTCCCTTTCCCGGATGAAGCTGGATTATGTGGATATTTTTTATGCGCACCGGCATGATCCGGAAACTCCGCTGGAAGAGACGGCGGGGGCTCTCGTCACGGCGGTCCAGTCCGGAAAGGCCCTGTATGCCGGCATTTCCAAATTCCCGGCGGAACAGACCAGGCAGATCTGCGCCATGCTCCGGGAAGCCCGCGTGCCATGCCTGGTGCACCAGCTCCGGTACAATATGTTCAACCGGGAGCCGGAGACAGGAGTTTTCGCCGCTATCCGCGAGGAAGGGCTCGGCTGCGTGGCATTTTCCCCTCTGGCGCAGGGGATGCTGACGGACCGTTACCTGGATGGCATTCCCGCGGATTCCCGGGCAGCAGGGGCTTCCGTTTTTCTGACGGGAGAGCGCGTGCAGCAGCATGGGGACAGAATCCGCCGCCTGGCTGCCCTGGCGCGGGATCGCGGCCAGAGCCTGGCGCAGATGGCCCTGGCCTGGGTGTTGAGGAATTCGGTCGTGACCACCGCCCTCATTGGAGCCAGCCGTTCCGCCCAGATCAGGGATTGCCTGGGTTCGTTGAAGAATACGCAGTTTTCTCCAGAGGAACTGGCTGTCATTGACAGCACGGCTGATTGACGGATGGGATGTCTCCGCCCGCGGCTTTTAGCTTTGCCTGCCGGGGGAGGTCAACAGAATGCTTCAGGGGGGCGGAATTTCCCCGGAAAACGCTTGGCAGAAGTACCCTCATGTCCAATGCGGCACGGCTTTTTGCCACATCAAGGGGCGGTAGCGGCGGGGATGCGCTACGTCCGGTTGCGCGTCCTGGAAGCAGAAGCGGCGGGAGATTGGAAAAGCAGCCTTCACATAGGCAAACCGCACTTTGGATTAATCCTTGCAGAACTTGCTTCTTCCTTGTTCACGCCCGGTTTCGCATCTGTCCTGGTCTTTCTGCAGGAAGGCGAATTTTCCGTCCCGGACAGCGGTTTTTTCTTGGAGTAAAGCCGGGGGAGTGCTATTTTCCTACCACTTTAATTTAAAGTGTACTGACAATGATAACCATCCAGGATTTATTTTGGCTCATCCCATCGGCTTCCGTGCTGGCCCTCGTTTTCGCGGGCGTGTTTTTTTACCGCATGAAGGCCCAGGATGAGGGGAACGAGGTCATGAGAATGATCGCCAAGCATGTTCGCAGCGGTGCGATGGCCTATCTACGGCAGCAATACAAGATTGTTGCCATTTTTTTCGTGCTGATCACGGTCGTTTTCGCCTTTCTGGCCTACTGCCTGCACATTCAGAATCCCTGGGTGCCTTTCGCATTTATTTCCGGCGGCTTTTTCTCCGGCCTTGCCGGGTATATCGGCATGAAGACGGCCACGTACGCTTCCGGCCGCGTGGCGAACGCCTGCCGCCATTCCCTGGATGCCGGCCTCCAGATCGCCTTCCGTTCCGGCGCCGTTCTCGGCCTGACCGTGGTGGGCCTCGCCATGCTGGACATCGGCGCCTGGTACTGGATTCTGGACTGGTTTTATGAGGACATGGAGCTTTCCACCCGCCTGGTGGTGATCACCACGACGATGCTGACCTTCGGCATGGGCGCCTCCCTCCAGGCCCTGTTCGCCCGCGTGGGCGGCGGTATTTTCACGAAGGCTGCGGACGTAGGCGCGGACCTGGTGGGCAAGGTGGAAGCGGGCATTCCTGAAGACGATCCCCGCAACCCCGCCACCATCGCGGATAACGTGGGCGACAACGTGGGCGATGTGGCCGGCATGGGCGCGGACCTTTACGAGTCCTACTGCGGTTCCATCCTGGCTTCCGCCGCCCTGGGCGCGGCGGCCTACATAGCCGTGCCGGACATGGCGATCAAGGCCGTTCTCACCCCCATGCTGATTGCCGCCCTCGGCACCATCCTTTCACTCCTGGGCGTGTATGCGGTGCGTGTGAAGCGCGGCGCTTCCCAGACGGAACTGATGGCCGCCCTGAACCGCGGCATCAACCTCAGCTCCTTCCTGATCGCCATTGCCTCCGCCTTCCTGCTCCAGCTCATCGGGTTGGACAACTGGGCCGGCATCTGGGGCGCGATCGTGACCGGCCTGGCGGTGGGCATCATCATCGGAAAGAGCACGGAGCATTACACCTCCCATGATTCCTATCCCTGCCGCAAGATAGCCCACAGCGCGAAGACCGGCCCCGCCACCGTCATCATTTCCGGCATCGGCATCGGCATGATTTCCACCTGCATTCCCGTGATTACGATCGTGGTGGGCACCGTCCTGGCCTACGGCATGGCCTCCGGGGACTGGCATTTTACCGGGGCCGAGATGAGCAAGGGCCTGTACGGCATCGGCATCGCCGCCGTGGGGATGCTTTCCACGCTGGGCCTGACGCTGGCGACGGACGCCTACGGTCCCATTTCCGATAACGCCGGGGGCAATGCGGAAATGAGCAAGCTGGACCCCGAAGTACGCCGCCGCACGGACGCCCTGGACGCCCTGGGCAACACGACGGCCGCCACGGGCAAGGGCTTTGCCATCGGCTCCGCCGCCTTGACCGCCCTGGCCCTGCTGGCTTCTTATATTGAAGAGCTGAAGATTTCCATCCTGCACTGGAGCGAGGCCACCGGAAATACCATGTACAAGATTAATGACGCCGTGAGCGTGGAGGTGTCCAAAATCACCACTTGCACCCTGTCCGAGTTCATGGGCTATTTCCAGGTGACCCTGATGAACCCGAAGGTGCTCATGGGCCTGTTCGTGGGCGCCATGATGTCCTTCCTGTTCTGCGGCCTGACCATGAACGCCGTGGGCCGCGCCGCTGAAAAGATGGTGAAGGAAGTGCGCCGCCAGTTCAAGGAAATCAAGGGCATCCTGACCGGGGAGGCGGAACCGGATTACGTGCGCTGCGTGGAGATTTCCACGGCGGGCGCCCAGCATGAGATGATCTGGCCGTCCGTGCTGGCGGTGATTACTCCCATTTGCATGGGGCTGGTGTTCGGCGTTCCCGGCGTGTTCGGCCTGCTGGCCGGCGGGCTGGCCTCCGGCTTCGTTCTGGCCGTGTTCATGGCGAATTCCGGCGGCGCGTGGGACAACGCCAAGAAGTACATTGAGCAGGGCCATGTGGGCGGCAAGGGCTCGGAAAGCCACAAGGCCGCCGTCATCGGCGACACGGTGGGCGACCCCTTCAAGGATACGTCCGGCCCCTCTCTGAATATCCTGATCAAGCTGATGAGCATGGTGGCCATTGTCACCGCCGGCGTCAACATCGCCGTTACCCTGTTCTAAGCCGGGTGCTTGCTGCATCATGATAACGGGAGTGCCGGGTAACCGCCGGCGCTCCCGTTTTTTATATGGGGGAAGTATCTGCAGTTCAGGGAAGAACGCTGTTTTTTTCTTGATTCGGTTTTCCTGCGGTTTAAAAGGGGAGTCATGAGAACTACCCTGCTTTTATTGCTGACGGCATGCCTTGCTTCCGCCTCTCCGGGAGAGGAAACGCTGAAATCACTTCTTCAGGAACGGGAACAAATCCTGGTCAGGATAGATGAGTTGATGAAGGATCGCTACAAGTCCGGATTGTGCCATTGGACGGAGACTGTTCTCTCCAGATTGCAGCTTCTGGAGTTCCGTCGCGACCATGCCGCTTCCCTCAAGGAGGGAATAGCCTTCCAAAAGGAAATTGTGGCTCTCCGTGAAGAGGAATACCGTGTGTTTCAGAAGTCACTGGAGGCGGATCCTTCCCTCCGGCTGGAGGCATACCGCTCACAGGAGGCAGGGCTTGCCGCCAAATGCCGCCTTTTGGAAATGGAAAGCCGTGCGGGGGGAGAGAAACAGTAGCCGGTGCATCCGGGGCGGAAACAGGCGTTCGGAGCCTGTGAAGATTCCGGCGGCCGGTTCTTCCGTTTTTTGACGTTCTCTTTTTCGCACTCTGTGGAAAGGGCTCTCTTTCATCGGCTGGCAAGAAGGGGGGGCTGGATTTTTTTCTGCCATTGACGAAAAGTTTTTTTGACAAGGGCGGGGGAGAGGAGTAATAAACGCGCAGATGCCATTCAGCACAGTACAGCCCTTTTTTAGCAATACCCGTTATTACGGCAACGGGTATTGGTGGCGCGTACCCATGTCCGGACGGGGGAATCCCGATGTGCAGTAGTGGCGTCCAGCTATGATAATTTTCTAGAACTGCTTTGATTCCTCCGAGAGTCAAAGCAGTTTTTTTATTTTCAACTTACACAATGATCCATCCATGCAACCACCATCCATCATCACCCTCCAACAACACAGCCGGCGCCTGAGCGCCGACCTGGAGACGCCCATCAGCCTGTTCCTGAGCCTCACCCGGGACCAAACCCCCGGTCTTCTGCTGGAAAGCGCGGAGGTGGACGGCAAGTGGGGCCGCTACAGCGTCATCGCCTGTGATTACCTGATGACCGTTTCCTGTGCGGACGCCCGGCTTTCCCTGACCGTCAGCGACGACCGGCTGGCCTCCTTGAAGGAGCTGGACGGCATGCCTTATCTGGACGGGCTGCGCGCCCTGATGCAGCGGCTGGAACTGGTGGGCGACGACAAGCGGCAGGCCCCCATCACGCGGGCCCTGTACGGCTACTTCGGGTATGAAACGGCCGCTCTTTTCCAGCCCAAGCTGGCGCAGACCATTCCCCCCTCTTCCGCGGAGTCCTGCCTGGTGCTGGCCGGCACCGTGATCGTGTTTGACCACCTGTACAACCGCCTTACCCAGATCAGCCTGGGCGAACACCGCGACCTTGCCCACGCTCCCCTGCACGAGACGGAAGAGCCCTCCATCGGGGAGGTCGCGCGCACGCCGGACCAGGCGGGCTACATGAAGGGCGTAGAGCATATCAAGGAGCTGCTGCACGACGGGGAGGCCATCCAGGTGGTGCTTTCCTCCCAGGCCTCCGCGGAGTTCCACGGGGACGCCTTCACGCTGTACCGCCGCATGCGCAGCATCAACCCTTCCCCGTACATGTTTTTCATGAGCCTGCCGGGCGTTACCCTGTTCGGTTCCTCTCCGGAACTGATGGTGCGCTGCACGGACGGCAAGCTCCAGCTTTCCCCCATTGCCGGAACGCGCAAGCGCGGCAGGGACGACGAGGAAGACGCCGCCCTGGCCGCCGACCTGCTCAAGGACCCCAAGGAGTGTTCCGAACACGTGATGCTGGTGGACCTGGGCCGCAACGACCTGGGGCGCGTCGCCAAACCCGGCTCCGTGAAGCTGGAAAGGCTGATGGAGATTGAACGTTTTTCCCACGTGATGCACATGACTTCCCGCGTGACCGCCCAGGTGAACGACGGACTGGACGCCATCGACATTCTAGGCGCGGCCTTCCCCGCCGGCACGGTGAGTGGCGCACCCAAGGTGCGCGCCATGGAAATCCTGGCGGAGGAGGAACCCCTGCCGCGCGGCCCGTATGCCGGGTGCATCGGCTGGCTGGGGCTGGACAAGAATGGCGTGCATATGGATTCCGGCATCACCATCCGCAGCATGTGGGTGAAGAATGGCCGCATCCACTGGCAGGCGGGCGCCGGCATCGTGTATGATTCCGATCCGGCCGCCGAATGGCAGGAGTGCATGAATAAAGGCAAGATTATTGACGTGATTTTGAAAGGAGAAGACCATGTTTCTGTTCATTGATAATTACGATTCCTTTTCGTGGAATCTGGTGCAGGCGTTTTATTCCCTGGGCCGCAAGCCCGTGGTGTACGCGAACGACGATCCGCGCATTCTGGACCTGGCAGCCAGCCCGGAACTGGAAGCCGTGTGCATTTCCCCCGGCCCCAGCCATCCGCGCAATGCCGGGCTGTGCCTGGAGTTCCTGAAGCGCCTTCCCGCCGCCGTTCCCGTGCTTGGCGTATGCCTGGGCCACCAGCTTCTGGGTTATTTTGCCGGGGCGGAGGTTTCCCGCGCTCCGTACGTGATGCACGGCAAGAGTTCGGACATTATCCACGACGGCGCCGGGCTGTTCACAGGACTTCCCAATCCCATGACCGTGGGCCGCTACCATTCCCTGGTGGTCCAGTCCAAGGAGGATGAACCGAATCCCCGGTTCACCGTCACTTCCCGCGGTCCGGAAGGGGAGGTTATGGCGCTGCGCTACAACGATCGCCCGTGGGTGGGCATCCAGTTCCATCCGGAATCCATCCTGACGCCGGACGGTCTCCAGCTTCTGGGCAATTTTCCGGACAATGTCGTTCCCGCCGGTCAGAAGGAGAAGCGGATCAACCGCATTCTGGATACGCTGGCCGCCGGGCAGGACCTGACGGCGGACATGGCCGCCGCCGGTTTTGCGGATATCATGGACGGACGCATGACGCCGGCCCAGGCGGGCTGCTTCCTGATGGGCCTGCGCATGAAGGGGGAAACCCCGCTGGAAATGGCCCACGCCGTGGGCATTGCCCTGGGCCGCGCCAACCGCGTGGAAGGGCTGGAAGGCGACTGCATTGACGTAGTCGGCACGGGCGGCGACGGCCGCAGCTCCTTCAATTGCTCCACCGCCACGTCCCTGACGCTGGCGGGCATGGGCTACAAGGTGGTGAAGCACGGCAACCGCGCGGTGTCCTCCTCCTGCGGGTCCGCGGATGCTCTGGAAGGGCTGGGATTCCCGCTGGACGTGGCTCCGGAGGACGTGCAGCACCTGCTGGACGAACGGAATTTCGCTTTCCTGTTCGCGCCGAATTTTCATCCCGCCTTCCGCAACGTGGGGCCCATCCGCAGGGAACTGGGCATCCGCACCTTGTTTAACCTGCTGGGCCCTCTGATCAACCCGGCGCGCCCCACCCACATTCTGCTGGGAGTGGCCCGTCCGGAACTGGTGGAACTGCTGGCGGAAACCCTCAGCCAGTCCCATATCCGCAGGGCGGCCGTGGTGTACGGCGCCGGAGGGTATGACGAGGTGACGCCGCTGGGGCCCACCAAGATGATGATCGTGCACAACGGGAAGCTGACGCCCATGACGCTGGACCCCGCCGATTACGGCATCCAGCCCTGTGATCCCGGGGAGCTGGCCGTCCATTCCAAGGCGGAGGCGGTGGCCGTGCTGAAGGATATTCTGGCGGGCAGGGGGCCCCGCGCCATGATGGACATGGTGATTCTGAATGTGGGCGTGGCCATGTTCCTGCTGGAGGACCACATGGACCTGGCCGTCTGCATGGCGAAGGCCCGTGAGGCCGTGTGCGCCGGCGTAGGAAGGAGAACGCTCCATGTTGCTTGACCGGTTCAGGGAAGCCAAGGCGGAGGAAATCGCCCTGCTCACGGACCTGGCGTCCCGCCGGGAACTGCCGCGCCCCTGGAAGGGGCGCAGGCCGGATTTCCTGAAGGCGATTGCGGAGACGCCTGACGGGCAGCCCGTGGCCGTGATTGCGGAATTCAAGCAGGCGTCTCCGTCGCGCGGCGTCATTGCCCAGGGATTGAAGCCGGAAGATGTGGCGGAACAGTATGCCGCCGCCGGGGCCTCCTGCATTTCCGTGCTGACGGAGGAACGGTTTTTTGGCGGCCGCATCGGGTATCTGGAACGCATGCACCGCACCGGGGTTCCCATGCTCCGCAAGGATTTCATTTTCCACCAGCTTCAGGTGATGGAGACGGCTTCCACCCCGGCTTCCGCCCTGCTGCTTATCGTGCGCCTGACGCCGGATGCACGGGAACTCCGTGTTTTGCGGGAACAGGCGGAAGCCTACGGCATGCAGGCCGTGGTGGAGATTTTTGACGAGGAGGACCTGGCGCTTGCCCGGGAATCCGGCGCGCGCATCATCCAGGTGAACGCCCGTGACCTGGATACGCTGGAAACGGACAGGCAGGCCTGCCTGGACCTGGGGAAGCTCCGCCGCGGCGGGGAAGTATGGATAGCCGCCAGCGCCATGAGCGCCGGGGAGCATCTCAGGGAAGCCGCGGAGGCGGGCTTCCAGGCCGTATTGATGGGCACAGCCCTGATGGACGGCGGAAAGCCGGGTGAAAAACTGGCTGCAATTTTAGAAGAAACAAGATGAAGAAACATTCATTCGCAATCAAGGTGTGCGGGATTACCCGCCAGAGTGACCTGTCAACCGCCATGGGAATGGGGGCCCACTTCTGCGGGTTCGTGTTCCATCCCAAAAGCCCGCGCTATATTGCGCCGGAACGCGCCGCCGCGCTGGATTCCGCGCTGATCCGCCGCGTGGGCGTGTTCGTGAACCAGGATGCGGAGCAGATCATGGACATCATGAAGACGGCCCGGCTGGAATTCGCCCAGCTCCACGGCAACCAGTCCCTGGACTGCGCGCGCCGGATCGGCGCGGGAAAAGTCATCCGGGTTCTGTGGCCGGACAGTTACGATTCCCTGGACGCCATGCAAAGGGAGATGGATCTCTGGGCGGACAGCTGTTCCTGGTTCCTGCTGGATGCCGGCAGGCAGGGCGGCGGCCACGGAACCGCGCTGGACTGGAAGGCGCTGGCTTCCCTGCAGGCCCCCCGCCCCTGGTTCCTGGCCGGCGGCCTTTCCTCCGCTTCCCTGAACAGGGCGCTGGAACAGTGCACCCCGAACGGCATTGACCTGAATTCCGGCGTGGAGGCCATTCCCGGCCAGAAAAGCCCGCAAAAGCTGCTGGCGGCGCTCAAGCCCCTCATTTCCTACACACCTTACCACATCGCATGAATAACAAAGAAGGATACTTCGGCAATTTCGGCGGCCGTTTCGTTCCGGAGGCATTGCGCCCCCCCCTGATGGAACTGGAACAGGCCATGGACACCATCATGCAGTCCCCGGCGTACCGGGATGCATTGCAGGATCTGCTGGTCAACTACGCGGGCAGGGAAACGCCCCTGACGTTCTGCCCCCACCTCTCGGAGAGACTTGGCTTCCGCCTGTGGCTGAAGCGTGAGGACCTGCTGCATACGGGCGCCCACAAGATCAACAACGCCCTGGGCCAGGCCCTCCTTGCCCGGATGATGGGGAAGACGCGCCTCATCGCGGAGACCGGGGCGGGCCAGCACGGCGTGGCTACGGCCACGGCGGCGGCGCGCCTGAAGATGGATTGCACCGTCTTCATGGGGGCGGAGGATGTGGAGCGCCAGTCCATGAATGTGATGCGCATGAAGCTGCTGGGTGCGGAGGTAGTTCCCGTGGACAGTGGTTCCCGCACGCTGAAGGACGCCATTAACTCGGCCCTGCGTTACTGGATTTCCCATCAGGCGGATACTCTGTACTGTTTTGGTACGGCGGCAGGCCCCCATCCGTTCCCCACACTGGTCAGGCAGCTCCAGTCCGTCATCGGCCGGGAGGCGCGCGCGCAAATGCTGGAGCGCACCGGAAGGCTGCCGGACGTGGTAGTGGCGTGCGTGGGAGGCGGCTCCAACGCCATCGGAATGCTCCACCCCTTTGTGGAGGATGAGGATGTGCGCCTCGTAGGCGTGGAGGCCGGCGGCACGGGCGAGCCCGGCTGCTACAATTCCGCCCCCATCAACCTGGGGAGCCCCGGCGTGCTGCATGGCCATGTGACCATGCTTTTGCAGGACGGGGACGGCCAGATACAGCCTTCCCATTCCATTTCCGCCGGCCTGGATTATCCCGGCGTGGGGCCGGAGCATTCCCATCTGGCGGAAATCGGCCGCGTGCATTACGGCATGGTTTGCGACGCTTCCGCCCTGAATGCCTTCCAGGCGCTTACGAGGGGGGAAGGCATCATTCCGGCGCTGGAATCCTCCCATGCCGTGGCGTGGGTGCTGGACCACGCGGAAGAACTGCCCAAAGGGGGCGACGTGCTGGTCAATCTCTCCGGCCGCGGAGACAAGGACCTGGGAATCGTTAAAAAATATCTGAACATTTAATTGCCGCCTTTTCATGAACAATACGCAGAAATCACCGTTGCAGGAAGCCGTGGAACAGGCCCATGCCAAGGGGCGCCGCGCCGTCATTCCATTCATCACCGCCGGCTTTCCGGACATGGATTCCTTCTGGACCCATCTGGAGCGCATTGACGCGGCCGGGGCGGACATCATCGAGATAGGCGTTCCGTTTTCCGACCCGGTGGCGGACGGCCCCGTTATTGAAGACGCCTCCCGGGACGCGCTGGCCCGCGGGGTCAGCCTGAAATGGATTCTGGACGGCCTGAAGGTCCGCAAGGGGCAGTTCTCCGCCAAGCTGGCATTGATGGGTTACGTGAATCCCTTTTATCAATACGGCCTGGAAAATCTGGCACGGGACGCGGCGGAAGCGGGCGTTTACGGTTTCATCGTGCCGGACATGCCGCTGGAGGAATCCGGCATGTTCAGGAAGGTCTTTGCCCCTTATGGCCTGACACTCGTGACACTGGTGGCTCCCAACACCTCCGTGGAACGCATGAAAGAGTACAAGCCCTGTACGGAAGGATTCGTTTACGTGGTGTCCGTCCTCGGCACCACGGGAGGGAAGACGGATCTGGAGCAGAGTGTGGCGGAGACCATGCGCCGTGCCCGTTCCGTGTTTGACGTTCCGCTGGCGCTGGGCTTCGGCCTCCAGACGCCGGACCAGCTTGAGGCCCTGCCGGAAGACGCCCGTCCGGATGCCGCCGTGCTGGGAAGCGCCCTGCTCAAGCACATTGCCGCAGGGGGGGATGCGGGAGAATTCCTGCTGCCGTGGACCAGGTAAGCCGCTGACACGCCTGGTTTTGACTGGTTTCCATTCCGGGGCCTTGGGCGGGAGAAAACCGCACAAGGCCCCGTTTTTATGGTACAGCGGAAGGGGAGGAAATGAACGGTAAAAAAGTTTGTCATACTTAGACAAAAGTCAATATATGATTAACGTGATAAAAGTGAACTAATTGATTGGTATTTTAGTGCTGGAAATATTTGTTAGATAGAGGGTGTATTTACGTTTTCCTGATTTTTTTTTGGAGAACTTTTTTGGCAGGGAAGTTTTCTTTTGACGGAAAAATGAGATTTCCGTATTTATGACGATAAGCTATACGATTTGCCTCGTTTAAGGCCGTTGTTTAACTCCCATGAAATATAGAAAACATACATCACATGAAATTGAAACTGCCTCTGCGTTTGCTGGCCGCACTGGTGACTTCCTTTGCCGGAGTTACCGTCGGAACCGTTACTATAACCGCTCTTGCCGGGATTGCCGTTACCGTGTCGCTTTCTCCGGCGTTTGGAGCGGATATCACATTTGACGGCACCCAGATAACGGTTCCTTCCGGAGGTTCAGTGACTTATGACGTAGGAAACGTAACTGCATCCACAACTCTCCAATTTTCCGGAGCGGGCACGGCCACCATCACGAATTTGAATGGAGACGCCGCGGACGCCGTTCTGAGGGTGAACCGCGTAGCCAGTGGCGCCGCCAGTCTTTCTTCATTGATTTTGAATGGTCCGGGTACGTTCAACGGTGTGATTTCCATGTATTCCAACACGACAGGCGGTACCCGGAATAATATTCTGGAACTCAACCATGCCCTGGCGGCGCAGAACGCCACCATCAGGCTGGGCGGCTACAGCTATGCGGCGGGGGCTTCCGTGCTGCAGGCGAATGTGGACACCAGCATCAGCAAGCTGGAACATGACAATGTGGCCGCCCTGATCACCGGGGAAGGCACTACCCTGACCATTACCGGAGATTCCTCTTCCTACGGCGGCAGTTTCGGCGGTTCCATCACGGTGGATTATGTGGGGGGAGGGATTTTTACGCTGGGCAACTCCAACAAGAATACGGCTTTGACGCCCGCCGCGTCTCCGGACGCCACCCTTAAAATCAGCAGCGGCACGCTTTCCCTGTATTCCGGGAACGTCAACTGGACACAGAAACTCGTCATGGGGGACAATACGGTGCTGACCGTAGAGGACGGACCGCCCGTCAGCGGGTACTATAGCTACGATGCCAATTCCATCAACGGCAACGGTTTTACGTTCTCCGGGGAAGCCACGTTCGGAAGCGGCGTCAACATGACGACCGAGTACGGCAAGAATATCAAGTTCACGGGGGTGCTCACGGCGGCCGACGGCTTTACGATCAGCGGCTCAGACAGTGAGTACACGTATTATACCCTGTCCAACACGGAGAACCAACTGGGGGGGACCATCTCCATCACCCGGAATTCCACCTCCCTGGGCATCAACGCCTCCGGTTCCCTGGGAACCGCGGCCGTCACCACTACTTCCGGCAGCCAGTACATTACGTATTACGGTACGGCGGGAGATGCGGTTGACGTCATTGACAATTCCATGACCGGAGCGGGCAACTTCGTGGCACAGTCCGGCTGGGTGCATCTCACGGAGAATGTGGCGCTCACGGGAACTTATACGGTCAATTCCGGGGCGGTCCTTTCCAAGGCGGGAACCGTCAACGCCGTGCTTGCCGGAGGCAGGCTGGACGCGGGCAATGGCAATCTGACGGTAACGGGAATAAGCGGCAGCGGCATGATCTCAGCTTCCTCCGGAACCATGAATTTCCAGAATGCCCTTACTGTGGGAGAGGGCATGGGCATTCTCGCCAACGGCACGGGGAGCATCACGGGGAGCGTTACCGTGGACGGCGGCCGCCTGTATTACACGTCCATGAACAATGTTTCTTCCGTTCTGCAGAGCATAACGTTTACGTCCGGCCTGATCGACTTTTCCCTTTTCCAGGAATTCCAGGACCTGTACGGTTCGGACGCCCTGATAGGTCAAACTTATGATCTGGGTGTCAACCTGGGCAATGGGTTCACGCTGGCGGACATTGATGAATCACTGTACACCATCAGCAATTCCTCCGGAAAAACCATCATCACGTTTACGGGCTCCGGCGCTTACGATACGGTGTGGGATCCCGCCTGGGGACTGGGGAGCGCTCCCTCTTCCGCGGCCGGCACTCTTGCGGACCAGCAGACCATGGCCCTGTACGGCATCCGCGGTTCTTCCATGCAGGACGGCTTCGGTTCCGTGAATGTCGTGACGGGAACGGGAGACGGCCTGACGGGCGTGATTCTGGCCGGCGGCTATTACAATACCAGCGCCACTGCCGAGGGAACGGCCATCACCACAGGTATCTGGACGGATGTAAGGAACGGTGATTACAACATCATCATCGGCGGCAGCTATGCCAACAACTGGGGCGGTACCGGCGCGTGGAACGTGACCGGGGACATCCATACCCAGATTCAGGGGGATTCGGTCGTGAACTGGGTGGTGGGCGGCACCTATAAGGACGGACTGAACGCAACCGTCACGGGGGACGTTTACGTGTCCGTGGACGGCAATGCCGTGATCAAGGGGTCCCTGGTGGGCGGTGGCACGGCGGCCCACAATTCCATCAACACCATTGACGGCAGCACGTACGTCGTCGTGCGCAGCATGCAGAGCGAGACGGACGAAACCATCACCCTCAATTCCGTGGCCAGGGGCTTCATCATCGGCGGCAGCGCGTATGAAACCAATGCCGCTTCCGGGGGAGCTATCTCCGGAAGCACCAACGTGACGATTGACCTGGGGAATGCATCCGGCAATTTCGTCAAGAGTATTGTGGGCGGTTCCCATGCGGGGGGCACCGGCACCAGCACGACCCGGGCCTTTTCCATCGCCGGGGATACGAACGTGAGCATCATCGCCTCTCCGGGAGCCGTTTTCACGGGTAATATTTATGGCGGCTCCTATGCCGGGGGCGGCGGTGCGGGGAACGCAACGGTAGGCGGCAATTCCACGCTGACCCTGGACGGCGGCACGTATGAAGGAGCCCTTTACGCCGGAGGCGGAGGCGCCAAGTCCGTCGTCAGCGGAAATTCCTCTCTTGTCGTGAAGAAGGCCGTGTTCCGGGCAGGAAGCACGCTGAACGTCACGGAAGGGACGGTCAGGGGAACGTCTTCCCTGCTGCTGGGCGGTTACGGAAGCACCTCGGACCACGCCATTTCCTTCTCCAATACGGTCGTTGCCGGGTTTGACATCGTCAAAATGTTCCAGGATTCCTTCTTTACGGGGAACCTGAACATGGACGGAGGCACGCTGGCGCTGGCCGGCGGCGCGGGGACATCCGTCCAGATGAACGGGAACTTCTCCCTGTCCGCGGAAGGGGAATTGAAACTGGATCTGTCCGAATTCGGCGTCCTGACGAATGGCATGACTGTTCTGAGCACCACCGGGCTGAGCAATATTACTTCCATCCAGGCATCCTTTGCAGATGGCGTGGGAGGAACCATCTCCCTTTCACAGAATGGACGGGAACTGATTTACACTGAAATTCCCATGCTGTTGTGGGCCGGCGGAGCCAGCGGAGCCTGGGGTGCGGAGAATATCTGGACGGATGGGGGAACTCCCGCCACTTATACGGCGGGACATGCCGTATCCTTCACGGACCAGGCGGGGGTGCCCGTCTCCAGCGTGCAGCTGGATTCTGAAGTTTCCCCCCTCTCCGTACTGGTCCGGAATTCCACGACCCGCTATGAGTTTGCAGGAACCGGAGCCCTGACCAACACTTCCGTAGTCAAGGAAGGAACGGGTACCCTGGTGATCGGTTCCGCCTCCGTCCTGGGAACGGGAACCACGGTTTCCGTGGAACAGGGCATTCTGGCGTTCAGTTATGATACGGACGTGCCCGCTTCAGGCATTACGTGGGGAGCGGGTTCCTTCCTGGGAGCGGCCAACGGAGCGACGGTTACGGTGAATCTGGGTACTGTGACCAACCCGGCGTTCTCTCTTTCTCCAGATGCGGGCTCCTTCATCAATTTGGTGGCACCTTCCGCAATCACCTTTGCCAACAATATTACGGGGGCCGGCACCGTTTTGAAAACCGGAGCAGGATTGCTGAGGCTGTCGGGAGCCAATTCCGGACATATTGCGGTGCAGGAAGGCAATCTCCAGGTGGGGGACAATACGGCCTCCATCAACTGGGGATCAGCCGGTTCCTCCGTCACGCTCCAGGGCGGTACGATGCTGAACATCAGCGGCAGAAGCAATTCCCACCATGTGATCGGTTCCGACCTGGTGCTGGGTACTTCAGCCTCGGATGCCGTCTCCCTGAGATGGAATGACGCTTCCCAGGCAAACGCCGCCAATTATCAATACAATTTTACCGGAAACGTTACCGTCAACGGGAATGTGACCGTTACCGGCATAGCGGGCTGGGCCAAGGAAATGGGCTTTACCGGTACGCTGACGGGGGACGGAACACTCACGTACAAGCGCGGCGAAGGAGACGGCAGGTATAACGCCAATGGGAAAATGATCATTAACGGAGATGCTTCAGGCTTCACCGGAACGGTCGTTGCAGACGCCACGCACGGCTATAGCGCGGGCCTGGATTTGTATTCTTCCATGACCCAGGGTTCCGTCGCGCTTACTTCCGGGGACAATACCACCGGGTTCGCTTTCATGCGGGTGCTGGGAGATATTGAAATTGCCTCCCTGGACGGCACCGCCAACTCCCAGGTGGGCGCGGTGGGGGGCGCCCGTACGCTTACGGTGGGCTCCGGCACGTACAACGGCTCCATTGTAGATAAGGGCGTAGCCATTGCCTACGGAGCTACCGCCATTTCCTATGACCAGAACGGGGTGCTTTCCCTGACCAAGGTCAGTGACGGAACGCTCACGCTGGGCGGGACGGTAGGATATACGGGCCTTACCGATGTCCAGGGCGGCACGCTGGCCTTCACCGGGACAAGCGCCGTGGCCCTGGGCAACATCACCATGGCCGCGGGTACCAGAATGAGCACCGCGGGCGCCCTGAATGTGACGACCGGTTCCAGCCTGACTCTGGATATCAGTTCCGCCATCACGGCGGGAGGAGCGTTCGGCTCCGGGACCTTCACCCTGACCCTGAACGGGCTGGAAGGAATTACGGAGGCCGGGGAATACACACTGATTAGCGCCGCAAGCGGTCTTGACGCCGTGAACGCCATTTTCAACTGGAGCGGTTATATCGGGGATGAAACGCTGATTTATGCGCTCCAGCAGACGGGCACCGCCCTGAAACTGGTGGTGACTTCCGCCGGAGAAGTATGGATCTGGCAGGGGACCCCCGGATTGAATTGGAGCGATTCCACCACCGGGGAACAGTGGGGGATTTCCGGTTCTTCGGAAACGGCCGCAGGAAAGAGCCTCGTCTTCAATAATACCGGGGCCGGAACCGTCACGATTTCCGGTCCGGTGACTCCGGCTTCCATCACCGTGAACAACGCCGCCGGGAGCGATTATGAATTCGTGTCCGACGGCACCGGGAAGATTGCGGACGGCACCTTGACCAAGCGCGGCGAAGGAAAATTGACCCTGAACCTGGACAATACGGGCTGGACGGGGGATATTTCCATCCAACAGGGGGAACTGGTGGCGCAGGTTGCCAATTCCCTGGGTTCCGGCGGCATCACTATCGCCGGAGGCACGCTGACGCTGGCGACGGCGGATGTCCAGGCGGGGATGGGGATGATTTCCCTCCAGAGCGGAGCCCTGAATCTGGCCTCCGGCGATTTTGCCACGGCATTCACCAGCTCCACCATGGAGTGGACGGGAGGCGCCCTGATGCTGGGTGATGATGTGACGGCGACCATCGCCAAGGAACTGGCCCATGAAAAAACCGTGGAGCTAGCGGCAGGTTCCGTATTGACCGTCAGCGGAACGAATGACAATGCGGCACTGACACTGAATGCGTCCGGAACCGGTACCGTTTCCGTGGGGCTGGGCACGAGTTATGGCCTGAATGTACTGAATATGAGTACGGAATTCCAGGGCACCCTGGCGGTTACGGCGGGCTACTTCCAGCTCAACAATGTGACCATGGGGGCGGATGCCGTGCTGAAGCTGGCGGATTCCAACGTCCGCACGGAATGGAACGGCACGGCGGGGGGAACCTTTGCCAACGATATTGTGTTTACGGGCAACCAGGTATTCGCCACCACTGATTTCACCCTGAGCGGCGATCTGAGCGGCACGGCGTTTTCCACGCAGGGAGCGGGCAATATCACGCTGACGGGCGGCGTCGATCTGGACGGCCAGCTCAAGGTACACCGCGGCACGGTGACGGTGAACAGCTCCGCGGTGGCGAAGCTGGGCGACAGCATCGACATTCAGAATAATTCCACGCTGGCCTTCGCCCGCGACTTTTCCTATGCGGGAGTAATCAGCGGAACGGCGGGCAGCACGCTGGCCGTCAATGGAGGAACATTGGAACTCACCGGGGCGAATACCTTCCTAGGCTCCCTGGCGATTGCCGGCGGAGCCACGGCGCGCCTGGGGGACGGCGGTACATGGGCCGGGGCCATATCCGGCGCGGGCTCCCTGGTGATAGACACCACGGGGAATGTGACGCTGACTGGAGGCAATACCTCCTTCTCCGGATCAACGACACTTTCCGGCACGGGCACCGTGACCCTGACGGACGCCGATTCCCTGGGATCCGGCAGAGTGACCGTCAACAACGGCGCTCTGGACCTGGCTTCCCAGAATGCGGCCAACGTCATCCTGATCACGAAGGGCAATCTGCTGAATGCCGGGAACAAAACCGCGGGGAATGTGGAGATAGCCGCTTCCGCCGGAACGCAGGGTTCGCTGAACACCATCAGCCTGGGCGGCTTGTCCGGCAGCTTGGTGCAGTCCATCGTCATGGAGGATTTCACGCGCCTGACGGGGATCAGCGGTCCCCTGGACATGACTGGGAAGACAGTCACCCTGAAGCTGGACAGCGGCAGCCTGACGACGGGCGGCAACACGGGAACGGGCGTCATTGACGCGGACAGCCTCACGCTTTCCTCCGCTACCACGACGATCAACCTGAGTAACCAGGCAGTGCTGGACCTGCTTGCCGCCAACCGGGAATCCATTGACGGCGTAGGGCTGGTGCTGACCACGGGAACCCTGTCCGTGGATAATTACAGGCAGATATCCTTCTCCCCGCTGCTGGCCTCCCTGGGCTATGCCGTCACGGAGGTGCTGGGAGCGGACGGAACGCTGATGGTCAGCGGCAATACGGACCTGACTTATCTGGTGGATACGACGCCCACTTCGGACAATCCCTACATCGACAATTACGCGACGCTGGACCCCTACAAGGCCGTCGGCATCAACGGCGCCACGCTCCATGTGAGCCTGGAGGGCGCTCCGGACGCTTCCCGGAACGGGGACGGCTTGAAGGTCAGCAACCTGATCGGCAGCAACGCCTCCCTGGTGGTGACGAATACGGCGGCGGATGCCGCGTCAAACCACGCCGTGGTGGACCTGGTCCAGAATATTGACGCCGGAAGCAACAGCTACGGAGGCACCATCAGCGGGGACCACGTGGACTTTATCAAGAAAGGAGCGGAAACGCTGACGGTGGAGGGCAATTTCACGGGGAACGATTCCATGCTGAGTTCCACGGAAGGGGAAATCGTGCTGAACGGCGCGGCCAACAGCCTTTCCACGCTGAACCTGGCCGGAGGAGACATCACGCTGGGCGGCCGGAATGACGGCGCCTCCCGCACGACGACGGTGGAAACCCTGTCTTCCGGAACGGGCGGCGGTACGCTAGACCTGGGACGCGGAGCGCTGCTGGTTGTCACCGGACAGGCGGCGGGAAGCCATGTGACGGACGTCACTATTTCCGGAGACGGCACATTGACCTTGGGCGGGACGGGTACGGATTCCTCCCTGACGCTGGGGAACGGTTCCTCCCTGGACGGCGTTCTGCTGGACATTCGCGAGGGTTCCGCCCTTTCAACGGCCGCCGGCTCCACGAACAATGTTTCCGGCCTGGCGGGCGGCGGCGCGCTGAAGCTGGGCGGTGCGGAAATGACGGTCAATTCCAGTGCGTCCCATTCCTTCACGGGAACCCTGGACGGCGCTTCCGGCACGCTTAATTTCAAATCAGGCAACGGAAGCGTGCAGACCATCCAGGGAGCGGGCAATGCCGGCTATAACCTGAATGTCAGCGACGGCGGTTCGCTGACCCTGGCCGGGGCTTCCGCGGGAAGCGGAGACCCGGCCACGGCTTCCTACAAGGGTATTACCGTGAACGGCGGAACGCTCAATATAGGCAGCACGGACGTGCCCAAGACCCAGTTGACGCTCGGTACGGACGGCCTGCGCGTAACGGGGAACAGCACGGTGACCATCACCACGTCCTCCACGACGGTGGACGGCTTGGGCGCTCCCTTCGTGACCTCCAGCGGCAGCATTGTGCTGGGGGACGGAACGGGGGAAGTCACGCTGGTCATGAGCAATCTGGATACGCTGGTTTCCGGAGACACTTCCACGCTGAACCTGGAATTGTTCAAGACGACGGGCGGAGCCCTGGTCTCCCTGGGGGACAACGTCACTCTGCAGGACATGATCCTCAGCTCGCTGTACGACAATCTGGAGCTGACCACCAATGACAACATGACGGCCATCATCGTCACCGGCGAGGCGCGCACGGAGAACATCTTCCGCGACTCCGCCCTGACGAGGAATGCCGGAACCGGATCCGACATTCTCTGGAATTCCCGGTACAACATGCCGGAAGGCTCCACGCTGCGCGACCTGTACACGTCCGTACTGGTTTCCCAGAACAGCGGGGATTATTCCGGAGCGGCCCGCAAGCTGGCCGCCGCCGCGGGCTCCACCGTCACCAGCCTGGGCATCGCGCAGCGGGATTCCCTGCGGGACCAGATGCTGTGGGTCCGCAACCGCGTGGCACAGATGGGGGTCAACCCCGCCTACGTCAATGAAGACATGCCCTACTTCCACATGTGGATGCAGGGCACGGGTTCCTATGCCAAGCTGGACACCAAGGGGGATGAAAGCGGCTACAAGCTCACCACCTGGGGAGGCACCGTGGGCATGGACGTGGATTTTAGCGACTCCTTCACGCTGGGAGCGGCGTTCACGGCCAACTACGGCAGCCTGTCAGCCAGCGCGGCCGATACCGCGGACGGCGACCTGGACAGCTACTACGTGAACCTCTTTGCCCGCTACCAGTCCCGCAACTGGTCCCACCTGCTGGTGCTTACGGGAGGCTGGAACGACGCCAAGCTCACCCGCACGGTGGACTATGGCACGGGCAGCTACCAGGGGTACGGCAGTACGACGGGCGCGGGCTTCGGGGCCATGTATGAACTGGCGTACGACATTCCGCTGAATGAGGACAAGAGCGTGGTGCTCCAGCCCCTGTTCAACGCCTCCATCGTCACGACGCGCATGGACGGCTACCGTGAAAGCGGTTCCGCCGGAAATGCCGGGCTGCGCGTGGAAGACCAGGAATTGACCACGGGCGCCCTGGCCGTGGGCGCCAGGCTCTCCGGCCTGGTGGGTTCCAACATCTTCGGCCGCGAGGCGCTGGGCGAGGTGCGTGTCAACGTCTCTCAGGACATGGGCGACCGCCGCGGGCAGGCCAATGTGGGCTTCCTGGCCGATCCGGGCTACACGCGCCCGGTGTACGGGGCCAAGGTGGGCTCCACGGCGTTCCAGGCCGGAGTGGGCCTGAGCGTTCCGGTAGGGTACCAGGGAGTGATCTTCATGGAGGGGAACGCGGACATCCGCAGCGGTTCCAGCTCCCTGAACGGAAGCATCGGCTACCGCTACAATTTCTAGGGTGGTATTCAGAAAAGGAGAATCGGAAGAATTCTCCCATGGCTGTCAGGGCCGTCCCGGAGGAACCGGGGCGGCCCTGACTTGATCAGCGGGCAGCCTGTGCAGGCCTGCCTGGAGCAAGGGAACTCCCTATTTCCTCCATTCCCATTCGATGGGGGTTTCCAGATCCGGATGCAGAGCCCGGCGGACCGGGCAGGTCATGGCGGCTTTTTCCAGCATGGAGCGCAGCGGATGGCTGCCGTCCAGGGGCATGACGGCTTTCAGTTCAATTTTTTCAATGCCTTTTTCAGATTCCACGGCATGGGCCAGGATGCGCATCCCCCTCAAGTCAACTTCTTTTCTGGCCGCAATTACGGAAAGCAGGCTCATCATGCAGGAAGAGAGCGTAGCCCCCAGCAGCATGCCGGGAGTGGGGTATTTTTCCCTGCCTCCGTAACTGGCGGACAGGTCTGTAAATGTTTTTTCCTCAGAGCGGGCGTACGTGGTTTCACAGCGGAATTGCCCCACGTTTTCCGTGCGGGAAGTATATTTATCATCAGTCATAATGGTATGACAGGAAATGCCGGGTGCGGACTCATCCGCAGTTTGTCAGTTTTGTCCCTGAATTATTAGGGAAGAAAACAGGGAAGGGGAGAGAATGCGGCCTGTTCCGGTGATTACGGTATCTCTCTGGGGGATGCTTCATGTTCCGGACGACCATAGCTCCGTGCCGGAAGAATTGCGGACGGGAAGGGCGGCAATCCTGCCGCTCCCGGCGGGCGAGGTTGTAAAAAAAACAGGGAAAACGCCGGGTTACCGCGGTTTATGTTTCCGGAGCCTGGGGACTTGGTAGCGGAAGGTTCCCGCTTTTCGAGGCCCGGAATTGTTGCGGAGCGGAGGCCGGAGCGCAATATCGCTGAAAATCCGTAAGGCCGCAGAATCGGCATTTCCAGACTGCGGCATACCGGGTATTATCCCAGAATGCGGCGGATCGGTTTCGCGTAAAGTTCCGGTTCCAGTAGGAAGGAGTCATGCCCCTTGGTGGAAATGATGGTATGGAATTCCGCGGGAATGCCGGCTTTTTCCATTTGGTTCGCAAAGTCCTGTTGTTCCGCCGGACGGAAGCAGCAGTCCGTATCAATGGAAAAGATGAGGGCGGGAATTGTTTCCCGGCGGAATCCTTCCAGCGCGGCGGAAAACGTACCTTCCGGCGTGTGGTCACGGATATCGAATTCCGCCCACATGTCCGCAATGCGTAGGTAGGAGTTGGCGTCAAAGCGTTCCGCAAATTTGGTGCCCTGGTGCAGCATGTAGCTTTGCGTGCTGCGGGTGGGCTTCAGCCACGCAAGCATGCCGGACTGGCCGCCCACTTCCTTTCTGGCGCGCTGTTCCAGACCTTCCTGGTAAACGAAGGATTTGTGGCCGATGATGCGGGCGAAGGCCAGCCCTTTTTTGGGGAAAGGGCCCGGATAATAGTCTCCGCCCCGGAAATCCGGGTCCAGTTCAATGGCCAGGATTTGTTCAAACAGGGAGAGGCGGTGTTCGATGGAGGCCCTGTAGCCGGAACCGATGGAAATAAAGCTTTTGACGCGTTCCGGGAATTGGCAGGCAAGGCTCAGGGCAATCAGGCCGCCCACGGACGGACCGACCAGATGCACACGTTCAATCCCCAGGCTGTCCAGCAGCAGCGCCTGCAAGCGGGCCTGGTCCGCCACTTCCACATGCGGGAAGCGGGAGCCGTAGGGCAGGTTGTCCACGGGGCTGGGGCTGGCGGGGCCGGTCGTGCCGTAGCAGCCCCCCAGGTAGTTGGCGCAGATGATGCAGAAGCGGTCCGTGTCCAGAGGTTTTCCGGGGCCGATGATGCTGTTCCACCAGCCTTCATGGTTTTCCGGTTTCCAGAGGGCGCCGATGCCCGGCACGTCCGGGTTATAGCCGTAGGCGTGCTGGCTGCCGGAAAGGGCATGGAACAGCAGGATGACGTTGTCCTTTTCCGGCGACGGGGTTCCGTACTGCTCATAGGCGATGCGCACTTTCTCCACCACGGCGCCGTTCCTCAGGGGGAAGGAGCCGGGAAGGTCCAGGAATCTGGTTTGGACGTAGGGAAGCTGCATGGGCATGTAGGAAGGAGTTCGGTCACCAAAAAAAGACCGGCACCCGGCGGGCGGCGGTCTTTTTTAAATCTGTGTTGGGCCAGGGTTTACTTGACGCCCTTCTTGGAAAGACGCGTACCTGCCGTGGCGCCCTGGCGGGCCTTGAATTTGGGATTGCTCTTGCAAATCACATACAGCGTGCCCTTGCGCTTCACGATTTGGCAGTCTGCGTGGCGGCGCTTCATAGAGGCTAAGGAAGAAAGAACTTTCATGGTGTATAACTCCGGTTTGGTGTTCGGTTCGGGAGACGGAATATACCGTTTGGTTAAGAATTGTAAAGTCATTTCTTTACCGAAAGGAAAATTGTTGCGGGCCGCTCCCGGGAGCGCCGGGAAAAAGGAGTCTTCTTCAGCGGAGGAATGGGCTGCCTTTTCCTCTCCGGGAACCAGGTGTCAGGAAGCAGGAAATGGCGGAAAAAGAGCCGTTTTTCCGTAACGGCGCGCCGGAAAGTCGTGATGAAGCCCGGAGCTATTGAATAAAGGGTTTGTGGACCGGCGCGGATTTGTATAACATTCACTCCGGTTTTCTTATGGCGAGCTCTCTTTCATCCGATCCTCCCCCTTCCTCCCGGAAGGCGTTTGTCCATTATGCGGGGATGAAGGGATTCCTGCTGATGGAGGGGCTGCTGAAGCTTGTGGGCATGAAGACGCTGTTCCGCCTGGGGCGCATGGCCGGCGGCGCGGCATGGCATTTGCTGCCGCAGCGCCGGAAGATTGTGGAAAGGAATCTGCGCATCGTCCTGGATCCGGCCCTGCACGGCAGGGAACTGGAGAAGCTGAGCAAGGAGAATTTCAAGAGGACGATCGCCAATTTCCTGTGTTCCGCCAAGACGGCCATTCTGACGGATGACCAGTTGAAAAAGTGCGTGGAAATCACGGGGCACGAGGCCTTTGCCCGGCCTGTGCTGGAAGGGCGCGGGCAGGTGTGCGCCATTGCCCATTCCGGAAATTGGGAGGCGCTGGCGAGAATACGCGTGTTTTATCCGGAGATTGAGCGTTACGGCTCCATGTACCGCCAGTTTGACAATCCTCTGATGGAGGAATACATGTACAGGCGCCGCACGGAGCGGGGCACGCAGATGTTTTCCAAGGAGGGCGGCATCAAGGCGCCCATGAAGATGCTCAAGGAAGGGGGCGCGCTGGGCGTTCTGAGCGACCAGTTCGTCTGGGAAGGGGTGTATGTGCCCTTCTTCGGCAAGGTGACCGGAACGACGCCGCTGCCCGCCCTGCTGCGCAAGCGGACCGGGGCGGACATGGTGGCGATTGCCGTGCGCACGGACAAGCCGGGCCACTGGATTGCGGATATGGGCAATGTGATGGATTTTTCCGGTTCCGACGGTTCCCTGGCCGGGGATACTGTGGAGGTGAACAGGCATTTGGAAAAGTTGATCGGCAAGTCCGTTCTGGACGTGTTCTGGATGCACCACCGCTGGAAGTCCATCGACCGTTTTGCTCCCAGGGATGAAAAGACGTTCAGGCTTTTGGAGAAGATGGAACTGAAGCCGTACCGCATTTTGGTGGCCGTTCCCAGGGCTCTGGATGAAGCCTTGCTGACCGTTCCATTGATCAGGGCGCTGAAGGGCGCCAGGCCGGACATGCAGGTGAGCGTCATCTGCCCGTCCGACCAGGCGGGCGTTTGGAAAACATTTGAGGAAGTGGCCCATGTCCTGCCGCATGATTCCCTGAAGCAGCTCCGGGAAGCATTGGCCGCGGATGAGTTTTACAATGAAGGCCCCCTGGATCTGGGCGTCATGCTGGACCAGGATATGGAAACCCTCAAGGCTCTGGCACCGTATGGCCCCATGATGTTTTCCGGCCTGGATACTCATCCCGGATGCCGGAAGTACAAGTTCCGGGTAAAAGCTCCCGTGCTGAAAGCGGCTCCTCCCGTTCACCGCGTCCGTCCCTATTTGCAGCTGGGGGATTTGCATGGCCTGGACATCTGGAACCCTTCCATGTTTACCGCGAAAAAGGCGGATGCCGGGGAGGGCGCCCCCGTTCTGGTCGCTCCGTTTTCCACGCTGGGGACTGCCAGTGAATGGGGGGAGGAGCAATGGGAGGAGCTGGTGCGCTCCCTGCCGGACAGGCCGGTGTTGGTCGCCCTGGAGGAAGACCGCGCGCGGGCTTCCGCCCTGGCGGAACGGCTGCAGGTGGAGATGAAGGCCGGGGCGCCGGAAGATCTGTTCCCCGTCATGGATGCGGCGGCGGCGGCCATTGCCGTGGACGGTGTTATTCCCTCTCTCTGCTCCTGCCGCGGCCTTCCGACGGTGACTCTGTTTTCCACCAGGCTTCCGGACGTGTGCCGTCCGCTGGGGCAGTTCCACCGCTCCCTGTACAGCCACCGGTGCTGTTCCCCGTGTTTCCTGAGGGAATGCGACCGCGGCACCCCCTGCAACCGCAGCATTTCCGTACAGGAAGTGCTGAACGCTCTGGCCGAAATTTCCGGGAAGTCTTGACCGTCAGTCATGTCCGTGCTAAAGGAAGTGAAGGGTTTTCCGCCTTTCCCCCCTCTGCCTGACTCCTGCCGACCATGAGCCGGTTTTCCCTCACCAAGTATTATATGGATTGCGTGACTTCCTCCGGGAAAGTCATTCTTTGTTATGCCTCTGACCTGGCATTCGCGAACATGCAGTTGAGGCAGTCGTCCGTTCTGGTGAATGCACCAGAGGGAACTTATGCTAGGCAGAGTTTTTTCCGCGGGAGATTGCCGGAGTTCGCGAACGGAGGGTGGAACTGGCATTGCCCTGCTCTGGGCGCGCGCGGCAGATGGACGGGCGGAGGTTCTCCGGTTCCGGAGGCTGTCCTCTATGAGCAGGCGGGTGGAAGAAAAGTCGTTTGGCAATGCCTGGTGCCCCGTGCGCAGGTTTGTTTTTCCCTGCATGGAAAGCGTGAAACGGGAAATGGCTATGTGGAATGCCTGACCATGAACGTGGAACCGTGGAAGCTGCCCGTGGATGTGCTGCACTGGGGGCGTTTTCACGGCGATGGAGGTGAAGCGCTTACCTGGATTTCATGGGAAGGGGAACATCCCCTGTCTCTTCTGCTTGAGGGCGGCAGGCAGATTCTGCCGGCTCCGGAGCTTCGCGCTGCCGCCGACGGTTCCCGCATTGCGTTCGGCGGTTCGTTTGCCGGAAACAGCCTTGAGTTTTCTCAGGGAAAAGTGCTGCGAACGGGAGATATTTCCCGCACGGCCCTGCGCTATTTCCCCGGAGCGGCCAAACGGCTGGTGCCACAGTCCATTCTCCACCTTCGAGAAACCAAATGGGCGGGGGGTGCCCTGTTCCTCCACGGGGGCGCTGCCTGCCCCGGATTTTCCATTCACGAAGTTGTCCATTTTCATCCCCCATGCGTATGATCCAATTTTTTAAAAAGCTGCTGTCCGGGCGGTGCTTCTACGCATTCGTCTTCTGCGTTTTCATTCCCTGCCTGCTTTGGAGCGGTGCACGGGCGTGGGAGCCGTTCATGAAGCTGGAGCCCATCCATTCCACGGCGGCGGGCATGACCGCAGTTTTGGCCGGGGCCATTCTGATGGGAGGTTCCATGATGGCCCTGAAAAAACAGGGAGGCGGTCTTCCCATGAATGCCTTTCCTCCCCCCCGGTTCGTCTCCTCCGGATTTTACGGATTAGTTCCCCATCCGATTTACGTGGGATTCTGCCTGGCCTGTGCGGGCATCTCTCTGTGGACGGGATCGGCCGCCGGGCTGTATGTGATGACTCCGCTGGCCGTCATGGGGTGCCTCGCCATTGTCTGGGGCTATGAGCGGCTGGATTTGATCCGCCGCTTTGGAACATCCGCTCCGCCTACGCTGGCGGGACTGCCGCCGAATACGGATGAGCCGGCCGGATGGCACAGAAGGTGTACGGGCCTTGTCTTGATAGGGGCGTTCTGGGCTGCCGCGTATTATGGCGGAGCCTTGACGCGCGTGACGGAAGGCGCTCCGGATTGCCGCGTGTTCGGAGAATCCGGGAACGTGGTTTCAGAAAGCGCCGTCTGGGTTTACCAGAGCATTTACATCATCGTTCCTCTTGTCCTTCTGTTTTTTTCCAATACCTGCCGGAGGCTGAGGCGCATGGAGGTGATGGTGTACGGCTGTTTTGGCCTGGGGCTGTTTTTGTTCCTGATGATCCCTTTTTCCTGCCCCCTTAAGGAGTTCCAGCCGGAGACGCTGGCCGGGCATGCCCTGCTGCTGGACCGCCGGGAATTGCCTGACTGTTGCGTGGCTTTTCCTTCCTTTCACGTGCTGTGGGCCTTGATTACCGCCTTCTTCGTGTGGCGTGACGTTTCACGACCGTCCGGAATTGCCGCCTTTTTCTGGGCCGCCGCCCTGGCCTGGAGTTGCGTTGCCACGGGGATGCACGGCTGGCTGGATGTTCTCGGCGCCCTGGGGGTCTTTCTTCTGGTTGCCGGATATCGCCGCACGGCCGCTTTTTTGCTGAAGCTTGCTGAACGCCTTGCCAATTCCTGGACCAGCTGGAGGTTTGGCCCCTACCGCATCATCAATCATGCCGTATACGTATTTCTTGCCGCCTTTTTCGGGTATGTTCTTTCTACAGCCCTGGCCGGAGAAGCCTACGGAGGTGCCGTTGCTGTCGTGGCGCTGTGCTCTCTGGCCGGAGCCGGGCTGTGGGCACAAATCGTCGAAGGGTCTTCCAGGCTGTTGAGGCCTTTTGGTTATTACGGCTCTGTTCTCGGGGGATTGGCCGGAGTAGCTCTCGCCGCCGTTTTGCAGCCCCTCATGTCTCCAGGGGTGCCCTTCAACGGCTGGGTCCTGTTCGGAGCCATGGCCGTGTCCTCCCCGTGGGTCCAGGCCATCGGGCGGCTGCGCTGCCTTGTCCAGGGATGCTGCCACGGACATCCCGTCTCTCCTGAACACGCCCCATGGGGCATTGTCCATGAAAATCCGGCCTCACGCGTATGCAGATTGACGGAATGGAGGGGAATTCCGCTTCATCCCACACCGCTGTATTCCATCGGCTTTAATCTGCTTTCCGGCTGGATTCTGGTGCGCCTGTGGTATGGCGGGATGCCTGCCGGGCTGCTGATTGGGCTTTATTTCATGCTCGCCGGGCTTTCCCGGTTCGTGGAAGAAGCTTACCGCGGAGAGCCTCAGACCCTTCGCCATGCGGGGCTTTCCGACTATCAGTGGCTCTCTGTCGGATTCGCGGTACTGGCCTTTGTTTTCTGGAACATTCCCTCTTCCATGATTCCCGTTCCGGCACCGGAATGGCACGTTTCCTCCCTGCTTCCGGGAGTATTGCTGGGATTTCTTTATGCGTTCTGCATGAGTACGGATTTTCCCGACTCCAACAAGAGGTTTGCCCGGCTTACTTCGTGAGGGGGGAGAGATGAAGAAAAACTTCCTCCTTGAGTAATAAGATGGTTTTCTTTTCCATTCCTGACGCGGAAACAGCGGCGGCATGCTACCGTGATTTGATGCTGTCTTCCAACCGCCTGAACAAGCTGATGCTGGGTATTCTGGATGCCGGATATCCTGCCGCACCCGGGATGCTTGTGGAATATCATTTCCTGTTGAAGCGGGTCAACGATCTTTTATTTGAATTCAATGTACTGGAGCTGGAGGGGGAACAACGGGATTTTTTTCTGAAAAGGCGCCCTGAATTAAAGGGGCTGTTTGATGATCAGGCCAGGAACGAGGTGATGGACCGCGTTTATCTCCATGATGAAGATGGTGGGCGTCCGGACATTAAGGATGCCTTCCTTCTTGAACTTACGGCAATGAGGAAGCCTTACAGTTCCCTTCTGGATGATTTTTCCGGGTTGCCGTTAAACCGTGAGCAGGAGGAATGGCTGGCATTCAGTGGACAGGTCTCCATCAGGATTTCAAGAATGGAGTTTTTTTGCGTCGCATGGCTGGAATATGCGGAAGGGCTTCCGTGGAAGGCTTGAAGAAGCATTGGGAATGGGTCAGGAATCATGAAAAGGAAATGGTGTGTGTGGCGCGCAAGTGCGAGGAAATGTTTTCCTCCCTTTCTCCGGAAGATCCACTGGTTGAACTGTTTGTAGTAATTGACGCAAGATTGTGGTTCCATTATGTGGATTTTTGTGAACAGTGCATGGCGCTCCTTTCCTGTCCGGGGTGGGGGAATGATGGGGACAGAACGCTTTTGGAGGAGATGAAAGCGTATGGTTCCCGTTATACGGCGGCCTAGCGTTGCGATGTGTTTGCGGCAGATGATGCGGATACGCATCTGGAGGAAGTAAAACGTTCGGGGAAGATCGTCTTTCCGCACGGATTGATGCCGTGCCGCCGTGATTTTACACAGAAATGATTTTAATGCACGCAGTCCGGGAACCCTTCCCGGCGGAAAACATGGCGGGCCTGTTCCGTCAGTTCCGCGGACGGTTCCGGAACGTCCTTCAAGGTGTACTCCAGATTCAGTTCATCCCACTTGAAGCGTCCCATCTGGTGGAAGGGGAGCACGTCCACGCGTTCCACGTTGCCCAGGCGCGCCGCATGGCGGGAGAGCTCCGCGATGTCTTCCATGTTGTCCGTGAGGCCGGGAACCAGCACGTACCGGAGCCAGACGGGTTTGCGGAGGGCGGCCAGGCGTTCCGCAAATTGCAGGGTAGGGCGCAGTTCCCCTCCTGTCAGGGCCTTGTACTGTTCCGGGTTCCATGCCTTGATGTCCAGCAGGACCAGGTCCGTGTCCGCCAGCATGTCTTCATCCGCATTCCGTCCCAGGTGGCCGGAGGTGTCCAGGCAGGTGTGCAGGCCCAGGCCTTTGCATCCCTTCAGCACGGCTTTGGAAAAGTCCGGTTGAAAAAGGGGATCGCCTCCGGATAGGGTGACGCCTCCGCCCGCCGCCAGCAGGAAATCCCGGTAACGGGCTATTTCTTCCAGAACGTCCGCCGCGCTTCTGTTCCGGCCCCGGCGCACGCAGGAGGCGTCCGGGTTGTGGCAATAGCGGCAGCGCAGGCTGCACCCGGACAGGAAGAGGACGAAGCGGATGCCGGGGCCGTCCACCGTGCCGCAGGATTCCACGGAATGGACCAGACCAGCGGCGGCGGATTCACCACCCGGGACCGGGTTCTGGGGAAAGGGCTGAGGCATCCGCTTCCTGGCTGGGTTAACGGGTGTGGAAGGTTCGGTTGAGAACCTCCTCCTGCTGTTCGCGGGTGAGCTTGATGAAGTTCACGGCATAGCCGGAAACGCGGATGGTCAGCTGCGGGTATTTTTCCGGGTGATCCATGGCGTCCAGCAGGGTTTCCCGTTCCAGCACGTTCACGTTGATGTGGTGCCCGGTGGCGGCAAAATAGGCGTTCAGCAGGGAGACGAGTTTGGCGCGGCGTTCCCCTTCTTCCTTGCCCAAGGCCTGCGGCACGATGGAGAAGGTGTAGGAAATGCCGTCCAGGGAGTCGTCATAGGACAGTTTGGCGACGGAAAGCATGGAGGCCACGGCTCCGTTTCTGTCCCTGCCGTGCATCGGGTTGGCCCCGGGCGCGAAGGGTTCCCCGGCGCGGCGGCCGTCCGGCGTATTGCCCGTCTTCTTGCCGTAAACCACGTTGGAGGTAATGGTCAGGATGGACTGGGTGGGGAGGGAGCCGCGGTAGGTGTGGAGCTTGCGCAGCTTTTCCATGAACCCGGTGACCAGGCCGCAGGCAATCTCGTCCACGCGCGGGTCATTGTTCCCGTAGCACGGGAATTCCCCTTCCGTCCTGAAATCCACAATGAGGCCGTCTTCATTGCGGATGGCCTTCACCGTGGCGTACTTGATGGCGGACAGGGAGTCCGCGGCCACGGAGAGCCCGGCGATGCCCGTAGCCATCGTACGCAGGATTTCCGGATCATGCAGCGCCATTTCAATGCGTTCATAGCAGTACTTGTCGTGCATGTAGTGAATGATGTTCAGGGCGTCAATGTAGGTCTTGGCAAGCCAGTCCTGCATCTTGTCGTACAGGGCCATCACTTCATCATACTTCAGAATTTCCTCCGTATAGCGCGGGGAGGGCGGGGCTACATGCTTGCCCTTGAGTTCATCCATGCCGCCGTTCAGGGCATAGAGCAGGCACTTGGCGAGGTTGGCGCGCGCGCCGAAGAACTGCATCTGCTTGCCGATGCGCATGGCGGATACGCAGCATGCAATGCCGTAGTCGTCACCCCAGTGCGTGCGCATCAGGTCGTCGTTTTCATATTGGACGGAAGACGTCTCAATGGAGACCCTGGCGCAGAAGCTCTTAAAGGCTTCCGGCAGGTTCCCGGCCCACAGTACGGTCAGGTTCGGTTCCGGAGCCGGACCCAGGTTGTACAGCGTCTGGAGCATGCGGAAGGAGCTGCGGGTGACCAGGGTGCGGCCGTCTTCCCCCATGCCGCCGATGGATTCCGTCACCCAGGTGGGGTCCCCGGAAAAAAGGTTGTTGTAGTCGGGCGTGCGGATGAAGCGGACGATGCGCAGCTTCATCACGAACTGGTCCATGATTTCCTGCGCTTCCTCCTCCGTAAGGAGGCCCTGTTCCAGGTCCCGGGTGAAGTAGATGTCAAAGAAGGTGGAGACGCGGCCCAGGGACATGGCCGCGCCGTTCTGTTCCTTCACGGCGGCCAGGTAACCCAGGTAGGTCCACTGGACGGCTTCACGGGCATTCGCGGCGGGGCGGGCAAGGTCGCAGCCGTAGGAGGCGCCCATTCGGGCGAGTTCCTCCAGGGCGCGGATTTGTTCGCTCATTTCCTCGCGCAGGCGGATAACCTCGTCCGTGAGGGGCCTGTTTTCATAACTTTTCAGGTCCTTGCGGCGTTCGGCGGCCAGTTTGTCCGTGCCGTACAGGGCCACGCGGCGGTAGTCCCCGATAATGCGCCCGCGGCCATAGGCGTCCGGGAGCCCGGTGATGATGCCGGCGGAACGGGCGGCGCGAATGTCTGACGTGTAGGCGTCAAAGACGCCCTCGTTATGCGTCTTGCGTATCTTGTTGAAAATGTCCGCGGTCTTTTCGCACATCTTGAACCCGTAGGCTTCCAGGGCCTGCTGGGCCATGCGCAGGCCGCCGAAGGGCATCAGGGCGCGTTTCAGGGGCGCGTCCGTCTGGAGGCCCACGACCACCTCCAGCTCCTTGTCAATGTAGCCTGGCTTGTGGGAGACGATGGAGGAAACCACTTCCTCGTCCGCGTCCAGCACGCCGCCGTTGTCCGTTTCCTGTTTCAGCAGGACTTTCAGTTCCTCCCAGAGCTGAAGCGTGCGCCGGGATGGTCCGGAAAGAAAATCTTCATTACCGGAATAAGGCGTGTAATTGTTCTGGATGAAATCCCGTACGTCGATGGACTCCGTCCATGCTCCGGGCTTGAATCCCTGCCATTCCTGCGGGAGGGCGGGGGATGCCTTCAAGTCTTTTGCCATGCTGATCATAAATAGGATATGGTGTGGAAAAACGGAGAGAACGGCCCCGGCCTCCGAAAGGCCGGAAACGGCGAAACTCCGCGCCGCTTGATTATACCCGGAATTTGCAGGGGCAACAAGGCCAATTCTTCCGGGCCCGGCCTGTTTCAGGCATCCGGCTGCTGGGATGTTGCCCAGGAAGGAAAGATGTGCTGGGAAAGGAACTGAGTTTGCTTCTGAAAAAATGGACGGCAGGTACAAGGGAGGTTCCGTGGTCCGGTAAAATGGGAATGGAACGGTGAGGGTCCCGGTATCCCGCGGCAGGACCATCCGTCCAAGCAGTGGTCTTTTCCATCCGGGAAAGGGCACCGGCGCATGTGGTCTTGATGCGCGGGAGGATTTCCTTACACTGGTTTCAATTCCCCCGTTCCGTCATGAATTTCCTGATGTATACGTTTACCGTGCTGCTGGGCGCCTTTCTGGCATTCCCCGCATCTTCCGCTCCGGAGCGCGCACTGCCTTCCACCCTGAAGCCGGAACCCCACCAGCGGGATCCGTATGACTGGAATGCCCGTCATGAAGCGGTCAGGAAGCGGAACCAGTCCGTCAAGCCGGAATACGTGATGATAGGGGACAGCATCACCCATCATTGGGGCGGGGAGCCCTCCGGGGACAGCAGGAAGGCGGCCGAGGCGTCCTGGGAGCAACTGTTCGGATCCCATGCGGTGACCAACATGGGCTTTGGTTTTGATTATGTGGACAATGCCTATTACCGCGTGCAGAACGGGGAACTGGATGGCATCTCCCCGCGGGTCATCATCGTGCTGCTGGGAACCAACAACCTGGGCCACCGGAAAGATACGCCGCAGGCATGTGCGGATAATATCGAGGCGTTCCTGCGCCTGGTGCGCCAGAAATGCCCCTCCTCCAAAATCCTGCTGCTGGGCGTTCTGCCCAGGAAAGAGAAAAACCTGGCCGGCCCGGTGAAGGAGACGAACAAACTGCTGGCGAAGCTGCAGAATGGAAAAAACATCTTTTTTGCCGATCCGGGGAAGGCACTCCTTTCCGCGGACGGCGTTTCTCCAAAGAATGAATTCATGAAAGATGTGGTGCATCCCAATTCCAGGGGGTACGAGGTGCTGGAAAAGGAACTGGCCGCCCTGCTGAAAAAAATGGATGCGAGGTTCCGCGGCGGAAAACCCGCCGGGAAGCAGGCCTGACAGCGGTCTTTTTCCAGTGGTCTTTTTTAATAAGGATCAATTTGGGCTTGAAGGACAGGCTTGTTCCATAAGAATATACTATTTTTAGTCTGAATATCCGATTTATGAAAAACCTGTTGTTTGCCTTGCTTGCCGGCTCTGTCTGCTGCTGTTATGCCCAGCAGACCGCCGCTCCGGCTCCGGAGCCTGAAGTTGTAGCTACGCCGCCGTCCGATGCCGGGCGCGGCCTCATCCGCGTGAATTCCCGTGAAATCCGCCATTATTCCGGCACCCGCAAGGAGCCGGATTACCTGGTCAGCAAAGATAACGGGAAAACATGGGAAATGAAGACGGCCCCCTCCGGCTACCCGCCCAACTACGGAGGCATTCCCAAGGAATCCCCGGCGATTGCACGCAACCCCCTCACCAAGGAATTCATCCGCGTGCAGCCCATCGGAGGATTTATCTTCCTTTCCAAGGGAGGCCTGGACGGCAAGTGGTTTGCCGTCACGAACGACGGCAAGCTGGAGGAGGACTGGAAGAACCCGGAGAAGCAGAAAAATCTGAAAAAACTGGGCGGCATCATGCGCACGCCCACCTTTGTCAACAAGGGAAAGAGGGTGATTGTGCCGTTCCATAACATGGGCGGGGGCACCAAGTTCCATATTTCCGACGACGGCGGCCTGACCTGGCGCGTGTCCAAGAATGGCGTTACCTCCCCCAGGCATGAGGCCAAGCCGCCCCACCAGGGCGTCAGATGGTTCAACAATGCCGTAGAAGCCACGGTGCTGGAAATGAAGGACGGCACCCTGTGGGCGCTTGCACGCACTTCCCAGGACCAGGCGTGGCAGGCTTTTTCAAAGGACCATGGGGAAACATGGAGCAAGCCCGAACCGTCCCGCTTTTTCGGCACCCTGACTATGAATACGCTGGGACGCCTGGATGACGGCACCATCGTTTCCCTGTGGACCAACACGATGGCCCTGCCTGAAAACGCCACGGCAGGCAACGGCACATGGGAGGATGTGTTCACCAACCGTGATTCCCACCACATCGCCATGTCCGGCGATGAAGGAAAGACCTGGTACGGGTTCCGGGAAATTATTTTGGACGAGCATCGCAATCATCCGGGATACGCCACTCTTGACGGTCCGGAAGACCGAGGAAAGCACCAGAGCGAAATGGTGCAGCTGGATAAGAACCGCATTCTGGTTTCCCTGGGCCAGCACAAGAATCATCGCCGCCTGATGATCGTGGACCGCCGCTGGGTGGCCGCCAAAACGCGTTCCTCCCAGACGGGCAGGGATCTGGATTCCCAATGGACCATTCATACTTATATCCCGCAGAAGAAGGGGCATTGCAGCTACAACCGCAAGCCATCCGCCGAATTGGTGCCGGACCCCGCGGGCGGTTCCAAAAAGGTTCTTCAAATCAAGCGTTTGAATGATCCGGAACTGGTGAATGAAAAGTCCAATGTGGATTATCAGAACGGGGGCGCTACCTGGAATTTCCCGAACGGAACCACGGGACTGGTCAAGTTCCGCTTCCGTGTGGCGGACGGGGAGCAGGCGCAGGATTCCGGCCTTCAGGTGTCCCTGACGGACCGTTTGTTCAACGCCTGCGACACCACGACGAAGGATTATGCCCTGTTTACGTTCCCTATCAAGCTGAAACCCGCCCCCCATCTGTTGCTGGGCATGAAAAAGGTGCCCGTCACGCCGGGAGCATGGCATGAGGTTTCCATCCTGTTTCAGGGAAGCCAGGCCACCGTCTCTATGGATGGCGCCAAGGCGGGAACGCTGAAGATGGCCAACCAGTCTCCCAACGGAGCCAGCTACATCCATTTCATCAGTACGGGTTCCAAGCCTGATTCCGGGGTGCTCCTGGATACGGTAAGCGCCCGTGTGAAGTGATCCGCCGGGAAGCCGTTGAGGGGATTCCTCCGGGGCTGGCCGTTCCACAGAATTTGGAGACTGTCAAAGATGCGGGAGAATGGCTTTTCCGCGGCGCTTTGGAAATGATCCGGCTGCGTCCAGAAATTTTCCGTAGAACGGCGAAGGCAGGGGAAGAGCCCTTTCCAAGTTGAATGGAAAGGTTTTCAATGGAGGACCTGGCGGATAGAAGGGGAAGCGCTCAGCTCCGGCAGGCTTTTCAGCACCGTGTGGATGTGTTCGTTTTCCTGACTGCCTATTTGCTGGAGGGCGGTGCGGCCATATCTGTCGCGCAGGGACGCCTTGGCGTTCCGGTCCAGCAGGAGCCTTGCTATTCCCAGTTTCACGATGTCCAGGCTTCCGTCGCCCAGCAGCATGTCGCGGCAACAAAGCATCAGGGGAGTTTCCCCGACGGAGTTTTGGTGGTTGACGTCTGCTCCTTCGTTAATCAGCAGATTGACCAGATCCCGCATTTGGGGGAGCAGTTTTTCATCAATGACACTCAGCTGGCGGCACAGGTTCAGGAGGGCTGTGTCTCCTGCGGAATCTGGCGGCGCCGTGCCCGCGGGCATGGCGGCATTGACGTCCGCTCCGTATTGAATCAGTATTTGGGTTATCCGGAGAGCGGTGTCCGGAGTATGCAGGTTCAGGCAGAGAAGGGGAGGGCTCATTTCTCCGCGGAAATTGGGATCGTACCCCGCTTCACAGAGCTTGCGGACAACATTTGGGTAACCGGCCGCGACCGCCCAGGAAAGCAGGCTGGTTTTTTTCCCCCTGAGTTCCGGGCAAATGGAAATATCCGCTCCATGCTTGAGCAGGAGAAGCGCCGTTTCCTCATAAGGGGCTCCCCCGATGCCTGCTACGCAGGACATGACGAGGGGCGGCCATCCTGCGGGGCCGATTTTGTCCACGCTGGCTCCGTTCCGGATCAGCAGGGAAAGGCACGTCAGCCTGTTGCTTACGGGAAGGGGAGAGTCGTCACCCAGGCCCGGATAGCAGGCGTATGTCATGGGTGTGTCTCCCAGTTCCGAACCGTTCAGGAGCTGTGCCTTCTGCGGAGACATGATGATCTGGAGGTTCGGGTCTGCGTTCATCTGAAGCAGGCGGTTCAGAAGCTGGACATGCCCCAGACCGGCAGCCAGGTGCAGCAGGGATTCTTGATGGGAAGAGCGGCAGCGGCCATCTCCGCTTTCCGCGGTTTTCCGTATCATCTGGAGCCGTTCACGGATTTCATCCTTCATGTACTGGCTCATGGAAAATTCGGAAAACAGGTGCCAGTCAATATGACGGGAATTGGGGGACAGGGACCGGAGCAGGAAACGTTCCGGACCGTGGCGCTCCATATAGTCCGCCACCATCAGGATTTGTTCTTTTTCCGTTTCCGACCACAGGGGACTGAATTTCCATTCGCGGGGGGATGGTTCATCCCGCAGGAACCAAAAAATGGATGATCCGGCGACGAGGGCCGCAAAAACACTCAGAGCACCAAGAAACCAGAGAGCCTTTTTTCCAAATGTCATGTGTATCATAAGCAGGGAACTGCAAGGCATGATGATGCAGCAATCTGGAACCGGGAGCAATGAAAAAATAGAACGGTTTTCATCTGCCTCCGGGCAGAGAGAAAAAATCCCGAAGAATGGGTTGCGGATTAGAAATCCGAAATAATCGAAAATATTTGAACTTGAAATAAATGTAAACAATGGACCTGATGAATGCGGCGGAATGAAAGCAAAAAACAGCATGACACAATCTTTCCATCTGCATCCGGGAAAGCTTGTATTTCCTTGCATTCGTCCTTTTCCTGCAAGGTTTCTCATTCTTTTCGGATTTCTAATCCGGCATGCCGTCTTATCCATTGAGCATGTGGATAAAAAATTAAAAAATCGGTTTTTCAACGTTTCTGGCAAGAGAGAATATCCAGGGTTCCCGCATCCGGCTTTGCAGCGGATTTTTCAATGTGAAAGGCGCATTAAGGGAGAGCATGCGGTTGGCGAATGGTTTTTAGAGCAGACCTTTGAGGTTTTTCCGGTTTTCTGCCTCTGGACTGGCGCAGCACACGCTTGCCTTGAAGGAAGAGGCGCCTGATGATGGTTGCAGCTATGGATTCCGTCAGACTCATTGCATCCGACATGGATGGTACTCTGCTCAACGGACGGGGAGAACTGGACCCTGACTTTTTCATTGTCTTTGAACAACTGCAAAGGCACGGAATCCGTTTTGCGGCTGCCAGCGGACGGCAATATGACGGGTTGAGGAAAACTTTTTCTCCTGTGGCGGACAGGATGCTGTTCATCGCGGAAAACGGGGCTTATGTGGCTGACGGCCGGAATGAATGGCTGGTGGAGGACATGGACAGGAAAACCGCAGCGCGGCTGATTGTGCAGATACGGGATGTTGAAGGGGCCTGCATCGTGCTGGCGGGCCGGGATTCCGCCTATATAGAGGATTCTCTTCCCGAGTTTGTCCGGGAAGCCCGCAGGTACTACACGCGCTGCGAACAGGTGGATGACCTGCTTTCCGTCAAAGGCGACAGGCTGTTGAAGATAGCCATTTACGATTTCAAGGGAGCCGTAAATAACAGCTATCCATATTTGAAGCATTTGGCGGACCGTTTCCAGGTGGCCGTTTCCGGTGAACGGTGGATGGATATCAGCCGGAAGGGAGCCAACAAGGGAAATGCCCTGGAGCTGATTCAGCGGAGATTGGGGATTTCTGCGGAGGAGACCATGGTCTTCGGCGATCAGATGAATGACGCCGAGATGATGCGGCAGGCCGGATTCAGCTATGCGGTAGCCAATGCCGTTCCGGAAATCCGGAAAATAGCTGCGTTTACGGCTCCGTCCAATGAGGACAATGGAGTGATTCAGGTGCTCAGGAAGGTGCTGGCTGGCCGGAATTAGGAGAGTGGGGCCGTTTTTGTAGAAATGGCCACGGTTTATTCTTGCCGTAGAGGCAGCCAGTCGGTGTACTGCCTGCAGGAGTCATGTTGGCGTTTATGTACGATTTCTTTTCCATGCTCGCCGGCCTGGTTGTGGCCTGTGCAGCCGGGTTAGCCTTGGCCGGAGGCGTTGTGCTGCTGAAATTGCTGGGGCTTCTTGTTTTCGTGCTGATGGGAGGATGGTATTTATGCTCCTGGTTATGGAGCTGGGCGGCCGGTTGGCTGGGAGCGTGAATTCGCCGTATGCCGGAACCGTGACCGGATGAAGCAGGGAAGTAGAGGGAGAGGTTCCGTAAATGGCGCTCTTTCCTCCTTTTCAGGGAAATGGGCGTCCATGTCAGCATGGGAACCGCGGGCCCTTTTTAGTTTTGCTTTTCCGGGATGGGTGTGGTACACCCGTGCCAGACGTCATGAATCAGGAATTCTTTTCAGTGCTTGTGCAGGTGGTGGCAGCCCTGGGGCTGGCTGGCATTATTTTGTTGCTCAGTATCTTGATGGGCAAGCGTTCTTCCGTTCGCAAGCCTGCGGACATTCCTTACGAATGCGGCATGATTCCCGTGGGTGAAGGGGCTCCCATGTTTTCCGTTAAGTTCTACATGGTGGCCATGCTTTTCGTGATTTTTGACCTGGAAGTGGTTTTCCTCTATCCCTGGGCCGTCAACTTCCGGGATTACGTGATGCTGAATCCGGAATCGTTCACGGCCATGTGTATTTTCATCGGCATTCTGCTGGTAGCCTACCTCTATGCCTTGGGCAAGGGCGCCCTGAACTGGCACCGCGATCCGCGCTGAAAAAATTACCGTTTTGTTTGAAGAAACGCCGTCCTCACAGACAGGACGGCGTTTTTTGTTTGCAGAGAGGAGTTTTTACGATAAAGGGTGAGAATCATGAAGGGCCTCCTGGAAATGGCAGATCCTTGCTCCTTTGTCGGTTCTGGATGGTCAAATCTTCTTGTATAAGATATGATTTCTCTTGCCAGGGGCGGCAAATGAAGATAGCTTTTTGCGCGATCCGGAAAATCCAGAATGAATCTCTCTCTTCCCAGAACGCCTCAGGGCGTTTACCGGTTGTCGGTCAGCACCTTCTATTTTCTCCAGGGCCTGGTGTTCGCCAGCTGGGCATGCCGCATTCCCGACATCAAGAGCGCCCTGGGGATGAACGATGCCGATCTGGGGTCCGTTCTCTTTGCAGTGCCCGTCGGGCAAATGTCAGCCATGGCCTTGTCCGGCTACCTAGTAGGACGTTTTGGCAGCCGGAGGATACTTATGGCGTCTTCCGTTTTTTACCCGGCCGTACTTGTGTGCCTGGGGCTGGTTTCCTCCTTCTGGGAACTGGCCGGAGGGCTGTTTTTGTTTGGTGTGGCCGCCAATCTGACGAATATTTCCGTTAATACGCAGGGGGTGGGCGTGGAGCGGCTGTACCAGTGCAGCATCATGGCCCGCTTTCACGGCCTGTGGAGTCTGGCAGGTTTCTTTGGTGCGCTGCTGGGGGCTTTCATGGTGGACTGGAACGTGTCCACGAAAACGCACTTCCTCGCCATTTTCCTGATTTGCATGGCCATTCTGGCCGTGTTTTCCCGTTTCCTCCTGCCGCGGGACGCCCGGCGTTCCAGTTCCCAGAGCGGGGGCATGTTCCGGAGCATGGACGCCTATGTGCTGCTCATCGGGTTGATTGCGTTCGGAAGCATGGTCAGCGAGGGGACCATGTTTGACTGGAGCGGCGTGTATTTTGAAAGCGTGGTTCAGCCCGGCCCGGGCCTGGTGCAGACGGGATATGTGGCGTTCATGAGTACGATGGCACTGGGGCGCTTTACGGCGGACCGCATGGTGATGCGCTTCGGAGCCGTGCGCGTGCTGCGTGCCAGCGGCATCCTGATTGCCGCCGGGCTTCTGGTCTCCGTCCTGTTTCCGGTGCTGTGGTTCGCCACGCTGGGCTTCCTTCTGGTGGGGCTGGGCACCTCGTCCATTGTCCCCCTCTGCTACAGCATGGCTGGAAAGTCCAAAAAGATGATTCCCAGCGTGGCTCTGGCCTCCGTTTCCACGATTGGCTTTCTGGGCTTTTTGCTGGGACCGCCGGTTATCGGGCATATTGCCCATGCGTCTTCTCTCAGATGGTCGTTTTCTCTCATTGCCCTGGTCGGTCTGGGAACGGCGTTCATCGCCCCGTTCCTAAAGAAGTTCAGATGACGGAGGGAATGCCCGCTTTTCCGGGGGTACGGCATGCCGGAAGATTTCGTTCATCCCCGTTTTTCCGGAGGTTTGCCGGGGGAGGTTCTTTCCCCGCAAGGAGAGGTGGCCGTTGCCTGTGAAATGTTTTTTTGCCGCTGCAGCCGCATGATCTGATTGAGAGGGAATTACCCTCGTCGTTTGGGGAAGGTGGAAAATTTTGAGGCGGCATATCCCTGAGCCATTATTCGGATAGCGGAGTCCGGACAATTCCTCCGGCTCCGAATTTCAGATTCAGCGGTACCCGTACCGTGCGGGGATTGATGTAGATGATCAGCTCCGCCGTGATTTTACGGTCCGCAGGTTCCCAATAAGGCTGATAAGTGCGTGTTACTCCCTGGGGGGGATTGTCATGAACGACTGGCTCCGCCGGGGAATAGTGGCGGTTGTCGGCGTCAATGAGAGTCAGGGAACCGAAACTGGCGGAAGGCAGGGTGCTGCGGACATGCAGGAGCAGGGAGCCCCGAGAGGATTCCGATTGCATGTCGGCGACGGTAAGCGTCGCCTTTGCATTCTCCGGCAGTTTGACTCCGGGAATATCCTGAAGGGGAAGAGTAACGGTGCTTCCCCTGACGGTAGGAAGCGGGCAGGATATGCGGCAGGAGCGGCTGGCCATGATCATGTTTGCCGTTCCGGAGAGAGTCCAGCAGGAAGAAGTTTCCGGCAGCAGATCCGGGATGTTCAGGCTCAGGATGGGGACAGGGTCTTCTTTTTTCCAGGGAGAGGTGTGCATATGGCTGGAAGCGGCGACGGAAACCGGGGGTAACGTTTCATTTCCCTTCAGGGTCAGTGGATTTTCAGGCGATATACTGATTGCCATCGGTCCGTTTTCTGGCGTCTCGGGCCGGAAATCTATTCTGGTCGAAGGCCCGTCGTTGATCAGGGTAGGTCCGTTGGACCCGCGGTTTTGGCATTGATGGAAGTAATTCAGCTCAAAATGTACTTTTTCCTCCGGCAGATGTGGTTCATGGACGAAAGGAGCAGGGGGCGGGTCAGGCAATACGGTGAGCCCCTGGTGAGAATGGCGGACAGCGGGGCCTTTGCGCGCAAGGTCCATTTCCATATCCACCGGAACCACGATGCGTTGCGTTTCCTCCGGCTTGACGTAGGAAAGTTTTACCTGGAGAAGGTTCCAGTCCTGTTTGGAGTAGTATTGCCGTTTAAAGACATATTCCTGATGTTCTTGATTGTTGAAATCAAAGGAGAACCGGGCCGGTTGCGCCTCTGCCGGCTTCCCTTTCTTGTCCATAAGGAGGAATTGTGCAAATTGGAACCGTGACGGATTGTACTTCAAAGTCATGGACGAACAGTCCGAAGACGGGGTGGAGGAAGTAAACGTAGCGGTGTCCGGCGTACCGGAGAAGGCCAGGTCACCTTCACCTTGTTCCGAGGATGGGAGGGGAATATCCTGCGTCCATCCTTTTCCTTCCCGCAGAAGGTTGAAAGAGGGCAGCGTATGGATTTGTTTGGCAATGTAGAAGACGAGATGTCCCTTGATTCTGAATTTCGTTGTTGATGGAGGCAGGTGGAATGGGGAGGAGGTGAGCCGTACGGACCAGTTTTTGATTCCTTTTTCGGGATTAAAAGGAGGAAAAGGCATTTGCGTCAATTTGGCGGCAAGCGGTTCATGCTGGTCAGTTTTCATTTCCGTATCAAGCGGAACGCTCCATGTCCCTTCCGGATCCGACAGAGTCAGTTGGTGGGGACCTTCCTGTTCCGTGAATGTTCCGCTGCCTTTCAGGAAGGGATGTAGAAACAGGGTGATATCGCGTTTTCCCTGTTTTGCATGATTTTCCGAGATGTAAAAGTAGTCTGGACGGACCTTTATCTCAGGCTGCTCCGACGGTTTGTCTTTTGTTTGTTGTGCCGGACATGGAAGTGCACAGAGGAGAGAGAGGGCAGGGAGGATTGCTTTCATGGGCAGATGGGGGCTTATCTGCCATCATCCCTCCGGCTAAAGGAATGATCAAGCTGAAAGAAGATGAGCCGGAAAGGAAAAATGGTGCGCCTGGCAGGACTCGAACCTGTACGCCTTTCGGCACCAGATCCTAAGTCTGGCGCGTCTACCAATTTCGCCACAGGCGCGACGAATGCGTGGGCGTACTCTGCCATGTCCCGTTCCGGCGTTCAAGGATAAACAGGCGGCTTTTTCTTTGACATTGATTGGAAGCTTCTTATAGTGAAAGCCGATGAAAAAGTTAATTACCCTGTTGACCGTCTGCTCCCTGTCTGTCCTGTCCCAGGCATGGGCGGACGTGAAACTGCCAAAAGGTTCCTTTACCACGGATCGGCTGGAGGAAGCGCTGAAGACTGCCCGCGAGCAGAAGAAGCCTGTGGCGTACCTTTACACGAATACGGCCACCACCTGTCCCCTGGCTTCAGGCGCGTCCGAGGGGTTTCTTGAGGCCGTGGGGCGCCGCTGCGTGCTGGTTTACCTGCCGGTGAAGGATGGAAAAAAGTCCGGCATAAGCGATGCCGTGAAGACTGCCCTGAAGCAAGGGAAGTATTATCCCAAGCTGGTGCTGACCGACACGGACGGAGGCCGGGCGCAGTGCTTCACTTATGAGGCATACAAGGCCGATTCCAAGAAAACAAGCCGCGAGATTAAAAAACAGATTATCGCCCTGTCCAAAAAGGAGGGATAAAGACGGAGGCTGTTTTTCCGGCTCAGGAAGGTCAATTGAGGATTCCCGCCGGGAACGGAAAGAGCTTCACCAGGAGGAAGTCCAGCATTCCCAGGCAGAGCGCCGCACAGATCGCCTGCTTGGGCGCCAGGCGCGGCGTCATTTTCAGCCAGGCGATGATGCCGCCATGAACGGCCGCGGAGATGCCTACGGCCCACCAGAAGAAGGAGACGCCCATCATGGCGAAGAGGGCGGCCAGAGGATAGGAGAACGCCAGGAAGATTTTCATGATGGCCTCCCATTCGTGGCCGCGCACCATGTTCAGTTGTTCGGAGAGGAGGGAGAGGTACAGGCAGGAGGGGACCACGACGCACAGAATGAGGGACAGGAGTCCTTTTTTCGCGTACCGTTCTTCCTGCGTGGGGATGTACATGCCGCATATACTGGGTCAGCCGGGGGGAATTGTCAAACATTGTCCTAGCCCGGAGCAGGGGGGGCATTATACTGGAGGCATCACGTATGTCGTCTTTTGAATTGAATTCCTCCTTTAAGCCGTCCGGGGACCAGGAGCAGGCTATCGGCAAGCTTCTCAAGTCTCTGGAGGCCGGCAACAAGCATCAGGCCCTGCTGGGCGTGACGGGGAGCGGCAAGACGTTTACGATGGCGAATCTGATCGCCCGGATGAACAGGCCCACGCTGGTGATTTCCCACAATAAGACGCTCGCGGCCCAGCTTCATTCGGAATTGAAGAGTTTTTTCCCGAATAACGCGGTGGATTATTACGTCTCCTACTTCGATTATTACCAGCCAGAGGCGTATATCGCCAGCACGGATACTTATATTGAGAAGGATTCCGCCATTAACGACGAGCTGGACCGCCTGAGTCTGAACGCGATGAATTCCCTGATGACCCGCAGGGACGTGATCGTGGTGGCGTCCGTCTCCTGCATTTACGGCTTGTCCACTCCGGAGGATTACCGAAACCTGACCCTTCGCATCCGGGAGGGGGATATCATGGACCGGGACGTGTTCCTGCGCCAGTTGGTGGAACGCCTGTTCGAACGGCAGGATTTCGATTTCCTCCGCGGCACGTTCCGCGTGCGCGGCGAGGTGGTGGAGGTTTTTCCCGCCTATTCCGAGGGGGAGGCTATCCGCGTGGAGTTTTTCGGCGACGAGGTGGAACGGGTTTCCCTGATAGATTCCGTGTCCGGCCGTGTGCGTGAACGGCTGGGGAGCTATACGTTTTTCCCGGCCAAGCAGTATGTGGCCGCTCCGGAGAAGAGGGCCGCGGCGTTGAAGGCCATCCGCCAGGAGCTGGCCGACCGCGTTGCCTGGTTTGAGAAGGAGGGGCGCCTGCTGGAGGCGCAGCGGCTGAAGCTGCGCACGGATTACGATTTGGAATTGATCGAGGAGCTGGGGTTCTGCAAGGGGATTGAGAATTATTCCCGCCATTTGTCCGGACGCCTGCCGGGCAGCGCTCCTTCCACGCTGCTTGATTTCTTTCCCAAGGATTCCCTGACCCTGATTGACGAGAGCCACGCGGCTGTGCCCCAGATAGGCGGCATGTACGAGGGAGACCGCAGCCGCAAGAATATTCTGGTGGATCACGGTTTCCGCCTGCCCAGCGCCCTGGACAACAGGCCGTTGAAGTTCCATGAGTTCATGGAGAGGCAGAACCAGATCGTGTATGCTTCCGCCACGCCAGGACCGTTTGAGTTGATCAACTGCCGTGCGGATAACAAGACTTACATTCCCGTCAAGCGCGCCGCCCGCTCCGGGGAGAAGGCTCCGGAAGGCTTCAAGGGGATTTTGTTTTCCTCCCCCAAGGAGATACGCGTCAGTCCCAGCCCTTCCTCCCAGCCCGTGGAGCAGTTTGATCCCACCAAGCGCTCCACGCCGCTTATTGTGGAGCAGATTATCCGTCCCACGGGGCTGGTGGAGCCGAAGATTACCATACGCCCGCTGAAAGGGCAGATCGACGAGACGATCGCTCTGTGCAACGAACGCGTTTCCAAGCATGAGCGCGTTCTGGTGACGACGCTGACCAAGAAGACGGCGGAGGATTTGACGGATTACCTGAGGGGCGTGGGCCTGAAGGTTTCCTATATTCATGCGGATGTGGACGCCATTGAGCGTGTGGAAATCCTGCGCGCCCTGCGTGCCCAGAAGATAGACGTGCTGGTGGGCATCAACCTGCTCCGGGAAGGCCTGGACCTGCCGGAAGTGTCCCTCGTGTGCATTCTGGATGCGGACAAGGAAGGGTTCCTGCGCAATGAAACGTCCCTGGTGCAGACGGCGGGCCGCGCGGCGCGCCATGTGCATGGGGAATGCGTGCTGTTTGCGGACGTGATGACGGATTCCATCAAGCGCCTGATTGAACTGACCGATTACCGCCGGGGAATTCAGGAAGAGTACAATCGCGAACACGGTATTGTTCCCCAGACCGTGAGCCGGTCGGAACAGGGCCAGTTGAAGCTGTATTCGGAAGAGGATGAAGAGTCTTTCCGCGTGGCGGAAAACGAGGCTCCTTATGGCCTGGAAGACCGTGTTGCCAAGCTGGAGGCGGAGATGAAAGAGGCCGCCTCCCATCTGGAGTTCGAACGCGCGGCCTTGATCCGGGATGAAATACGGCAGTTGAGGGAAGGCCGCTGAGGAAAGTGATTTTCAGGCCGCATTCCGGACGGTTTTCCCTTCCGTTGAGCGCGGATGAAGGGAAAACAGGTGAATGAATTCCTGTCCAGAGGACGTATAGTCTTTTATGCGTGTCTCCCTTGTTTACGTCAATTTTTCCTGTCTGCTCGCGTTTGTGGCGGCGGGGACGATAGCTACGGCTCCCTTTTCCACGGCAGCTCCCCATGCGGATACGGTCGCGACGGCGTGGAGGGAGGAGATTCCTCTTCCCGTTTATCCGGATGCCGAATTGGTTGATTTGTATAAAAAAACGTGGGAGATAGCCGCAGAAAGGGTCAGAAGGGGCCCGGAGGGGCTGCCTGCCTCCCCCTATCTGGACGAGAATTGCTACGAAACGGATGTCTGGATTTGGGACACCTGTTTCATGGCCCTGTTTTCCAAGTATGCGCCCAAGTCCTTCCCCGGCAAGGAGAGCCTGGATAATTTTTATTTTCCCATGTACCGGGGCGTTTCTACGCCTCTGCGCATTCACATGAGGGACAATCCTCCCCTTTTTGCATGGCTGGAATGGGAGAATTACCGGTTTTCAGGAGACAAGGCCAGGGTGGAAGGAGTTCTTCTCCGGGAGCAGTTTCTCCAGCGGCATTTCCGCTGGTTCAATACGGCGCCCAAAGGGGAACGGGCGCCTTACAGCAGCAATCCCGTTTACCTCGGAGCGGCAGGGAAGGACGGGTTTACCTGGACGGGAAGAGCCAGCGGAATGGATAATACGCCGCGCGGGCGGGATTCCGGCGGCTACGACAGGATTCTTTGGGTGGACGCCATTTCCCAGCAAGCGCTGGCCGCCCGCTGTATCAGCAGTTTGTATTCCTCCCTGGGGAAGAAGGAGGAAGCCCGGGAATGGGAAGGGGAGTATAAGGCCCTGGTCCGGAAGATTAACGAGTTGTATTGGGATGAGGAGGACGGGTTTTATTATGATGTGGACGTCGTTACGAAGAAGCCGTGCCGCGTGAAGACGATCGCCTCCTTCTGGCCTCTGTTTGCCGGAGCCGCTTCCCCGGAACAGGCCGCCCGCATGGTGGAGCATGTGAGGAAGGCCGACGGGTTCGGAGGAGAGTTCCCATGGCCCTCTTTGGCGCGGAGCGACAGGGATTTTGATGAAGAGACCGGCAATTACTGGCGCGGGGCCGTCTGGCTTCCTACGGCGTATATAGCGACCAAGGCCCTGGAAGACTACGGGTATGCCGACTTGGCGGATGATCTGGCGGAAAAGGTTTTGATGCAACAGCTTAGGACTTATCATGAGGTCGTTCCTCATACGATCTGGGAGTGTTACAGTCCTTCCGCCAACCGGCCTTCCGTGGAACATGGCCGGCGCGTCAGGCAGGATTTCTGCGGCTGGTCCGCCCTGGGACCCATTTCCCTGTTTATTGAGAACGTGCTCGGCTTTCATGAAATCAGTGCCGAACGGCGACAGGTGCGTTGGCGGCTGCGCCCGGAGAAGGGAAGGCATGGCATTCGCCGTCTGATTTTCGGCCCTGTTACAACGGATATTGTTTTTGACGGGAAGAAGAGCATTACGGTGCGGACCAATGTTCCTTATACGCTTTATGTCAATGATGTTTCTTATTCTGTACCGAAAGGAGAAAGCGTTATTTCCCTGCCTTCCGCATGACCGGGAGTTGGTAGAGGAGGGAGGACATTTGCCCGGAAAAAAGAGTCTGCATCATTTTCCACTTGCCAAGGACGGATTGGCGCCTATACTCCTTCCACCATGACCCGCAAAGGTGGTATCAACAAAACCCGCAAGGCAGTCGCCAAGCGTTTCAAGGTTACCGGCACGGGCAAGGTACTGCGCCGCAAACAGGGCAAGCGCCACATCCTCCAGAAGAAGTCCAGCAAGCGCAAGCGTCAGCTTGGCAAGGTGGCTCTGGTGGATGAAACGCAAGTCTGGGCAGTCAAGCAGAACCTGCCTTTCGCCTGAACCGCGAAAACGCTCGACCCACGCCGAGCTTCCGCTACCGTGCGTGACCGCGGTCTGACCTATTCCCGCTTTATGGAAGGCCTGAAAGCCGCCGACATCGACCTGGACCGCAAGGTTCTTGCCGATTTGGCCGTCTCCGACGAAAAGGCTTTCGACGCCATCTTCGCGCAAGCCAAGAAGGCTATTGAAGCCAAGGACGGCGCCGCTCTACGCGCCTAAAACGCAACAGAGTCCATCTGTTCAGTAAACATTAACAAACAGCCCCGGAAATTAACCTTCCGGGGCTGTTTACGTTTTTATGTCCAGAGGCGGGAAAAAGCCGTGGAAATTCCGGCGGGAAGGCTTCGTTATTTGGGTTCGGCAGCCGTCTGCTTTTCCTTCTCCGCGCTGGCCAGTTCTTCCACCTTCCGTACCAGTCCATCCATGCTGCCGGAAGCGATTTTGTTCCCGTTGGCGTCCACCAGCACCAAGGAGGGGATGGGACCGGGATAGTTTTTGCGGATCAGGGGGCTTTCCTTGGAGAGGTTGTCTAGGTAGCCGAACAGGAAGACCGGCCACGGCATCTTGTTGGAAACGGCCCATTTCTGGGCTCCTTCCAACGCGCGGTCCATGCTGCACAGGACTACTTCCAAATCCTTGCGGGATGCGATTTTATCCCGGTACACCTCTAGGTTGCGCGGGAGGGAGGCCCTGCACGGCCCGCACCAGCTGGCGGAATAGTACAGGATAAAATACCTAGCGTTCCATTTGCCGTCCATTTTAATGAACCTGCCGTCTTTTTCCCGGTAGGTCAGCCCTTTCAGCTGTTTGCCCAGAATGCCTTTCGGGATGACCATTTTAGCCAGCTCCGCGTCCGTCTTACCGATCAGCTCCTTGTGGAAGTCAATCCATTCCAGGTCCTCCTTGGAAAGCTTTTTCTGGGGAAAGGGGATTTTCTTTTTTGTAAAGATATTCTGCATGATCGCGTTGACGCTGTTCAGCCCGACCAGCCTGGCTTGGAAGGTGGCGCCCGTCTCCTTGTTTGTCCAGGTCCGGGTCATGGAAGGGATATCCGGCTCTTCCTGATGCGCCGCGTGAAGAAAGGGGGGAAAGGCTAGGAATATGGCCGTCAGAACACTTGGCATGGAAAATTTAGAGACAATCATATTCTATCGTTATGGTGTTTTCTGCCGTTTGTCCAGAATTAAACCCGCCCTTTGTCATTAGGACATCCTTGAAGCTTGTTCGCCGGGAAGTGTCATGATATACTCACAAACAAAGCACTACCATGGATAACGTACTTTCCGTTCTTACCACCATCGGCATTATTTTTGGCGTGGTGATGTTGTTTAACTTCATGATTTTCGTTCATGAACTGGGGCATTTTTTTGCCGCTCGCTGGCGCGGCCTTTATGTGGACAGGTTCCAGATCTGGTTCGGCCGTCCCATTTGGAAGAAGACCATCAACGGCGTTCAGTGGGGGCTGGGCTGGATTCCGGCGGGGGGCTTCGTGTCCCTGCCGCAGATGGCTCCCATGGAGGCCATTGAAGGTTCCGTGGAACTTCCCAAGGATTTGAAGCCCGTCAAGCCGCTGGACAAGATTATTGTGGCCGCCGCCGGACCCGTCGCTTCCTTCCTGCTGGCCGTGCTTTTTGCCGTAGCCGTCTGGCTGGTGGGCAAGCCGGATTTTGAGATGGGCGTAACCACCGTCGGATTCGTGGCGCCGGACAGTCCCGCCGCCCAGGCCGGCATTCTGCCCGGCGACAAGATCGTGAAGGTGGACGGCCGCCCTGTGACCAAGTGGGCGGGCAACATGGAAGGCGTGCGCGAGCTGATCATGCTGGGAGAAAAGGACAAGGTGACGTTCACGATTCAAAGGCCCGGAACGCCGGGCGAGCTGGATATCGCCTGCGGGTTCAGGATTCCGGAAACGGAGTGGTGGCAGCGTTCCGGCATGCGCCAGGTGGGGCTGATGCAGGCCATTCCCTGCGTGGTGGGGGAAGTTCTGCCCAATTCCCCTGCGGCCCAGGCCGGCTTGAAGGCGGGGGATTCCATCACCGCCGTCAACGGCGTGCATGTCTGGAATCCGTCCGCTCTGGATGTTCCGTTGAAGAAGGGAGAACCCCTGATGCTGGATGTAACGGGCAAGGATGGAGCCGTGCGCCAGGTGACCGTGCAGGGAAGGCTGCCTGAGAATTGGCATAACAGCCAGGACGGCTCCCTGCTGAAGGGCGCCCAGCCCATCCTGGGGGTGGTCTGGGATTTAAGCGCCGTAGGCCGCGATGTGACCGTGCATCCTACGCCGTGGGCCCAGATCAGGCAGAGCCTGAAATGGATGGGGGATACCCTGGCGAAAGTTGTTGCGCCCGGCAGCAACGTGGGCGTGGAGCATCTTTCCGGTCCCGTAGGAATCGCCAACCAGTTTTACAGGATGTTTTCCCTGGATGAAGGGTGGAAGCTGGCACTGTGGTTTTCCGTGGTGCTGAACGTGAACCTGGCCATTCTGAATATCCTGCCCCTTCCCGTGGTGGACGGAGGCCACGTGGTGATGAATACGATTGAGCTGATTTTCCGGCGTCCTCTGAATGTGAAGGTGCTGGAGTTCGTCCAGTTCGGGTTCGTCTTCCTGCTGATGGGCTTTTTCCTGTTCGTGACGTTCAAGGATGTGGGAGAGTTTTTCGGCAAGAAGCCTTCCAAACTGCCTGATCCGGTGTTCAGGGCCGTAACGGATTAATTTCCCTCTGGCCGGGGGGCTGCGGTTCCCGGCTTTCTGGTATGAAGGGTTCCTTTGCTGTGCGTGTCCTGTTCCGGTGCGTGGTGCTGGCGTTCCTGGTTTATGCCATGCTTCTGACCTGGTGGACTCCGTTTACCGGGGACAGTTTCATGCATTCCGTCTTTGGGGCGCAGCACCGCCTTTCCTTCTGGCCGGTGCTGGAACGCTGCTGGTGGTCCTACATGAACTGGAATCCCAGGCTGGGGGAGTTTTTGGCTATTTTTACCGCGACGGCCGGGAAGTGGCTGTTTTGCCTGGTTAATCCATTTGTGGTTCTCTCCCTGGCGCTGATGATGTTTTATTTGGCGCGGGGGAGGCGGGTACGTCCTGGGGACTGGCGGGACGTGCTGCTGTTTACTGTGGGGGGGCTGCTGCTTCTGACTTCTTCTTCCAGGCCGGGCATCACGATGTTCTGGCTGTCCGGAGGGACGAATTACGCGTGGGCGGCCGCCGTATGGTTGGGATTTCTGTGCCTGTACCGCGGCTTGTGGGCGGGAAGTTCCCGGATTCAGGACAGGCCTTTTTCCTGGTTCTGGATTGGCGCGGCAGGGTTTGCCGCCGGAATGACCAATGAGAACCAGGTCCCGGCTTCCCTGGGCATGCTGTTTTTGTTCTGGCTGCATGCCCGTTGGAAGGGGCGCAGCCTGCCCCGGTGGTTTTTTGCGGGATGGGCCGCCCATGCCATAGGGGGAGCCTGCCTTCTGCTGGCGCCCGGCAATACGGCCCGCCTGCATTCGGAGACTGCAGGCGGGGCGGCCGTTCTTCAGTCCTGGGGAGAACGCTTCGGTTCCATTCCTGAATTGTTGAATGCCTTTTACGAGTTCATGCGGTTGCCGAAGGTTCTGCTTGTCGTCGCCGCACTGGCCCTGGCCTTGCTCGCGTGGCGGCAGGGGCGGCGTGTATGGAGTGGGACGGCGGGGCGCCGTGTTTCCGCCAGCCTGCTGTTCATTCTGGTGGCCCATGCCATGGCCGTCAGCTTTTTCGTGCGCGTTGTTCCGGCATGGCATGCCATGTTTTCCGCCACTGTCCTGATGATGACGGGCGTGCTCGGATTGTACGGCGTGTGGATGGACCGGGCGCCCAGGCCCTGGGTTCCCGCCTGCATCCTGGCGGCGGCCGGAGGGCTGGCCCTGTGGGTATGTGCCGGGTATCTGGACGCCTTTCCGCGCATCCACCGCCAGTGCGAGGAGAGGAAAGCCCTCATTCGTCATGAGTTGGCGGAGGGGAAAAGAAGCATTGTGGTTCCTCCGTACGAACCGGTTCCGCTGGCTCCTTACGTTTCCGTCATGTGGCGGATGTGCAGCGCAGATCCGGATGAGTTTATCAACAGCTCGGTAGCGCGTTACCTGGGGATTGAAAGCATCCGTGTGGATATATGCGGCGACCGGGAACCCTCGTCCCGGTGTTGTTTTGAAAGTTCCGGGGAGCAGGATTGAGACCCGGAGAAATGGCTGCATGACGTGTCCGGCGCATGGAGTTTTGTGTGAAACGTGGCGGATGCGTTGACACGGGGGCCACGATTTTGCCGGATGATGGGAAGTTCATGCGGCATCGCCATTTGACTGTAATACAATTGCCGTACGCGCATGGGACTCCCCTCCGGATGGAGCCCGGCATTGAAAGGATTCATCAACTATCCTTTTTAGCAGCATGAGCAAATTGATACGTTTCTGCTGGCAGGTACCCGCCGCATTGATAAGAACCGCCTGTTTCGGAAGGGAATGGAGAGACCGTGAAGATGATGGCCGGGAAGGGCAGCCCCTCTTTCTGTCGGCGGCTGTTTTTTCGTCCAGAGTACCTATGCCGAAATAACTGTTTTCAAGTGCGTTGAAACAATCACACGCCTGATGTGGCTGGTGGGGATGCCGGTTATTTTGGAAACGATGCGGGCGTAGGCTTGTAGCTGAACCCCGTGGCGTTCCCGGAGCTGTTCCGCCGTGTCCGCATGGTCCGTCTTGAAGTCCACGATGCAGGCGGAATCGCCGTCAATGACCAGCCTGTCAATAACGCCGGAAATCCAGATATTCCCGTCAATGGCTTCAATGCGCTGCTCCTTCATGACAATAGCCGTTTCCGCCGGCATGAAGAGTTCCCTGATGGCGGGTACATTCAAGCATGCCGCCACGGTGCGTTCCGCCTCCGTGGCGGGGTGAAGGGCCCAGTGTGGCCTGTCTTCCTGATTCCAACGGGTAATCCGTTCAAAGACGGCATGGACGGTCGACCCGAATGCGGCCGATTCCCGCAGAGCGGCATTCTGCATGCTCCGGAAAAAGTCGTTTTCCATGGCCAGGCCGGAAGGGGACACGCGCTGCCTGAGAAGCGGCTTGTGAACGGGCCATTCGGGAACGTTTTCCAGTCCGGTCCGGATGTCCGTTTCGGGAAGTTCCGCATACCATTCCGGTTCCCCCCGCGAGTAGAGGCATTCCGCCCCCGATTCCGGCAGCGTGTCTTCCGTACCGCATGAAACGGCCAGAGCGGCGTACCGGATGATTTTCCACATGGATTCAGTTTTGAGTTCTCCCTTGCTTTCCCGGCCGGGCAGGATGATATGGCAGGCGCGCCTGGCGCGGGTGAGCGCTACGTAGAGTTTGCAGAATCCGTCGAATTGCTGTGTCGCCTTCCATGATTCGTACAGGGCGTGAAATTGTGGGACGGCGGTGTATACCTGCTTGGAGGGGGCCATGACGATACCCTCAACGAGGCCGTTTCCGTCCCTTTTCACAAAGTGGGTCAAGTGGCGGCTGTCCGCAAAGGGGGCGTCCTTGCCTATCTGGGGCAGGATGACCATGTCGAATCCGAGCCCCTTGGATTTATGGATGGTCATGATGCGGACGATTCCTTCGGAGGGATCCTCCCGGCGCGTCAGGTCTTCCATATGGCGTATCCATTCGTCCAGGGATGCGCCGTGTTCGTCCACCTGTTCCGCCTCGTTCATCCAGACGGAGAGGCGGTCCCGGTGGAAGTCCGTCAGTTCCACCCCTGCCAGGGCCATTCTTTTTTCCAGTTCCGTCATGACGGCGGCGTATCCCTCGCGCTCCAGCACCATATGCCATTCGTTCCAGTCCATGCCCGGCCTGCGCTCCGGATTGATGAGGGAATGGAGGGGGGAGTGGGAAAGCAGCCCGGAGATAAAGGCGTCCCCCGGAGAAAGAAGCCACCGGAAGAAGGACAGCAGGGTTTTTCCCAGCGGGGAGTCCTGGCCCACGGGCACGTCGTCGCACACTTCCGCCGGCCAGCCGTGGGAAGTCAGCCATTCCCGGACGATCAGGGCCTGGTTTCTCGTGCTGACCAGAACGGCGACGTCCAGGCCGCGCCGCAGGGCGTTTGCCTGTTCCAGAATATCGGCCAGGGCCTGGCACACCAGGTCATTGGCGGAAGTTTCCTCCGTCCTGGGTGTCTGCCAGATACGGGCGCATCCCGTACGGGAGGCCAGGGCGGCTGCGCAGACGTGGGACGGGTAGTCCCCCCACTGTTCCAGCGCCGCCTGTCCGCAGTCCGCTGCCGTCCGGGCGTAGTCGCAGATGTCGTTGACCATGTCCAGCACGGGCTGCACGGAGCGGTAGGAGGTGGCCATGCCGCGCTCCTCCAGATGGAGCTGCCCGGCGACGGAGCGGAAAAGTTCCGGGTCCCCCCCCCGCCATTGGTACACGCTTTGCTTGAGGTCCCCCACCACGAAGATGCTGCCTTCCTGCTCCTCCCGGGTGTCTGTCAGGTCGTCCAGGAACGGCTTGATCACGCGCCACTGGGACTGGGAGGTGTCCTGGAATTCGTCCAGCATCCAGTGGTCGTAGCGGCAGTACATGCGGTACTGGAGGTCTCTTTTCAGTTCCGGAGTGACGGCTCCGTTCCCCAGCATGCGCGTGACGTCGTGGAACAGGAATCTGCCCTTGTTCCGGACCAGGGCGGAGTATTTGTCCTCAAAGATGCGCATCAGGCCGTGCGTGGAGCGGGTACGGTGCAGCGCCTGAAGAGTTTCCATCCGCAGCCAGCTTTGAATAAGTTCATCCAGGGGAGGAGACCAGAAGTCCCGGAATTTCTCCCGCGCCTCTTCCATGGTGAGTTTTTTTTCCGTATCGTGGAATTTCAACCGTCCCAGCTTGACGTATGTCGAGAATCCGTTCAGAAAGCGCAGGAACATTTCCTTGTTTTTTGCCCCGTTCCTGCCTTCCGGCGCAGGCATGTCCCGCGCCCGGTCCATCAGGGCGTGCAGCGCGGCGTTGAACCGTTCCAGCGGAACGGGAGGGAGAAGTTCTTCCGGCGTGAAGCCCAGTGTGGCGGGATTACCCCATTTTCCGGCGTCCGGCTCATCCAGGAAGAGTTCATGGTAGGTGTTGAGCCTGCGGGTCATGGAGTCTTCCGCGTCCGCGGCTTCAGCGTCGGAGTCCGCTCCGGAAAGGAAGGCGTCTTCAAAGCTTTGCTCCTGTTCCGGGTTCAGGGAACATTCCCGGTACAGGGTGAGCAGGGCTTCCCGGCGGGCAAGTTTTTCCGCAGTGGTGTCTATCATGCTGAATCCGCTGACTCCCAGTTCAAAGGTGCTGGTCGCGGCAATCTGAGCGAACAGGCTGTCAATGGTGCAGAGGTTGAGGCGGGAGAGCTGCTGGACGAGCAGCCGGAGCATGTGCCGGAAACGTTCCTGGCAAAGGTGTTCCTTCTTCCAGGCCTCCGCGGCCTGCGGCCAGAGCCCCGGTTCTTCCGGAGTGCCCTTGATGACGGTCCAGAGGCGGTCCCTGAGGCGGGCGGCTCCTGCGGAGTCCGTGGCTCCGGCCGCCAGGTCCGTTAGAATGCGGTCCTTGAATTCTCCGGCGGCTTTCCGGGTGAAGGTAACGGCGATGAGCCGCTCCGGATGGCTGCCGCGGTTCAGCGCCAGCAGGGCCAGGAAGCGCAGGGAGAGCTGGTAGGTTTTTCCCGTGCCGGCCGAGGCGGAAATGAGGATGTTGGTCAGGGCGGACATGTCAGAACGGCAGGTGGGGCGTGATGTTCAGTCCCAGCAGATCCTGAAGGGTTTCATGGCTGGAGGAGACAAGGTCCTTGAAGACGTCATAGGAAGGGGTATCCCAGCCCAGTTCTTCCGCCGTGATGAGGCCGCGCCCTTCGCGGATGAGGCGCATGAGTTCCAGAATCCAGGAGCGTGCGCTTTCCAGAGCGCACATGTCGCATCCAGGCTGGGGATCATGCAGCGTGTCCCATGCGGAGATGCCGATGTGCAGTGGATTGGCGGGAAGTGCGTAATAAGCGGCGGAAGGACGGCCGCGGTATTCTTCCATGGCCCAGAGGACATAGAGGGGCAGTTGCAGGTCCTTCCAGCGGAAGTGGACCGCCTTTCCGTTTTTCTGCCGTCTGGTGTAAGGGTGCAGGGCCGGGGAGAGCAGCGGCAGGGCATCCGGGCGCTTCATGGACCCCAGGTGCTTTTTTTCACAGGAGTCCGTCTTGCCGGTCTTGTAGTCAATGACCCGCAGGGAGCCGTCCGCGTGGCGGTCAATGCGGTCAATGCGGAACCTCATGCTGAAGTCCTCCAGCCGCCAGTTTTCCACCGATTGTTCAAAGGCGATGCATGTCCATCCGTTCCGGAGGTCCTCCAAATGCTGTTCCGCGTACACATTCAGCCGCTGTTCCATGGAGCGCTTCTGCAGGAGCAGGGGCATGAGAGGGCGGCTGCCATACTGGCGCGTGAATGTTTCATCCAGTATTTCCCCGATTTCCCTTTGCAGGGCGGCCGTGGTCATTCCGTCTTCCAGGGAGGGGTGAAGCCGGCAGAATTGTTCCAGCACGTCGTGAAGCATGGTTCCCAGTTCATTGGCGGCCATGTCTTCCTTGTCCGGCTGGAATTCGTCCGCATTCAGGTGCAGGGCCTCCCTCACCCAGAAGCGCATGGGGCAGGCCAGGAAGTTTTTCAGCGTGGTGGGGGAAAAGGGTTTTTCCCGTTCTTTCCACGGGTTCCGGTACCCGGGAGCCATGGAGGTGATGTCCGTGGCCGTTTTCCAGCCTTCCGCCGGCTGGATGTGCCAGCCTCCGCGGCGGTAGGGCAGCGGCGGTTCCGGCGCGGAGCATTCACGGAAGAGCAGTTCCACGCGGCGCGGCAGCTCTTCATCAGCACAGCGCATCAGCAGGGAGGAAGGCGTCAGGGGATCGTTCCTGCTGCTCGTCCGGGACAGGATGAAGAAGAGGCTTCCTTCCCGTTCCCGGGAGTGGATCAGGGCCGTGAGCAGGAAGCTGTCCCGCGCCTTTTTCCGGGAAAAGGAGTCCATGCCCAGGGATTCCCGGAGCGGTTCCGGCATGAATTGGTCCGCCATGCCTCCTTCCGGGACAATGCCCTCATTCAGTCCGGTCACGATGAGGTTTTTTTCCGGGCGGAAATGGAGTTCCATCCACCCTAGCGCATCCAGCACCGCGTGTTCCTTTCTGCCGTTCTTGACGCGGGCGGCGTGGAGACACCGCATCAGCAATTGAAGGGCCGTGGCCGGAGCGGAAAAGAGGCCGCTTTTTTTCTGGAGGCGGGCCAGGCCGGAGATGCAGGAATGGAAGACTTCCGCCGCTTCCGTATCCGCCCCATAGGCGTCCGCCAGCGCCGGATGCCACGCGAGCAGGCGTTCTCCCAGCCGTCCCGGCTCTTTCATGCAGTCCCTCCATTCCAGAATTTTGCACACGGACGGGATGGCGCCCGGATAGTCGGTACGGAGGCGCTTGACCAGGTATTCCTCCGTTTCTGGCAGGTATTTTTGCCGCACCCTGTCCAGGGAGGCGCAGCAGTATTGCTGGTCCCGAATGCCCAGAGAGGTGCAGAGCAGGGAAGAGCGCATGAGGTTGAACACGGGCCGCGCTTTTCCGTTTTCCTCCATGGCCAGCAGGAGGTGGCGCAGCAGGTCCATGATGCCTGTTCCGGCAAAGGGCCTGCCTTCCGGGTTGTACAAGCCCCAGCCGTATGATCTGAGCCGTGCATCCAGAGCTACGTTCATGTCCGGGTCGCATACGCCCAGGGCGAGGTCCGTTTTTCCGGATTCCGCCGTTTGCGCGATGATGCGGCACGTCTCTGCGGCCAGACTGCCGGGGCCCGGTGTTACGCGGATTTGTTCCTCGCGTACAGGGATGACACGTTCAGCCCAAATTTCCGGTCTGGGGCAGCCCCAATCGTCAAAGGCGTCCCGTTCCTCTTCCGGAGCGTGAACCCATATTTGCACGGGAATGCCCTGTTCTTCCGCATGGCGGAGGGCGTGTTTCAGCGGCCGGGGGATGTCCGGCACGCAGGCGACGATGATTTGACCGCCCGTTTCCAGCAGGGTGGCCGCCAGGCGGGAAGGGGCGGCTGCCTGAAGAAAGGATTCCGTCCGGTTCCGGAGCTGCCATCCGTCCAGATGTTCGCCGCACCGGGAAAAGAGGCGGGACAGGTCCGGCCAGCGTTCGTCCATGCCGGCGCAGGCGTCCGCGGCCTGCCCGCAGGTGACGCCCTGGTTCAGCATGGAATGGCTGAGGGCTTGGAGGGCCGCCGCCATGTCCAGAAGGCTGGAGAAGTCATCCGGCATGCGCTTGGGGAACAGGCGCGGATAGAGCCGGTGGGGGGCGTCTCCAAGGGATTGCATCCAGGCCGCCAGTTCCTCCAGGCGGGTGGCTTCGTTTTCCTCCTCTTCCGGCTGGATGAATTGGTCCGCCGGAAGCACGCGCGGAGGGAACACGGCTTTCCCGGGGCAGGAGGCCGTCAGGAATTCCCTGAGCTGCCTGCCAGATTCACGGGTGGGAACCAGTACCGCGTGCTTGTAGAAGTCCATTTCCACGGCAAGCAGGCGTTCCGCCACGGCGCGGCAGGCTGGTTTGTCCCAGGATAGAAAAAAGCGGTGCATGGGAGGGAGAATGGATACCGTTTCCGGAGGGGGCGGGCAGAGTGGGGAAACGGTACGGAAATGTTAATGGAAAAAGCGCCCTTTTCCCATTCTTTTTTATCGTCGCCGGCATTGTTTTATTCTGCAGCATTTTTCGTCGCCCGCGGCATGTCTTTGCACACGGAATAAATGTTTATCCTTATGTTTTTCCTAATCATGCTGTTAATCAAACGGTCATGGGTTGCAAGCCTGGGAAGGACATGGGCATCTTCCTTATTACCTGTAGGATTTGTTGACTTCCGCGGCGCAGGCTCATATTCCTAGGAATGTACAAGATACTCGTAGTCAGTCTTCCAGATTCTCCAAAACGCAAAACCATGGCACAGCGTCTCTCCGTTCAGGGGCTTGCCTGGGAATGGGTGGATGGCGTGCGCATCGCCGCCATGGAAGATATTCCTCCGGAAGAACGGAATGATTGGGAAGCGTATGGCGTAGCACGGTTCAGACAGGCTCCGGAATACGTCTGCCGCGTGACCGGGTGCAAGCAGGTCATGCGCCGCGCCATTGAGCAGGCTGCCTCCTGCACGGAGGACTGGGTGCTCATCCTGCAGGATGATGCGGAGCTGACGGATTCCCTGAACTTGAAACTGAAAGAATTGCTCCGCCGGGTTCCTCATCAGGCCGTGTGCGTCATGTTTCCCCATGCAGGAAAGAAAGTGAAGGAGAGTGAAGGAGAGTTCATCTCGCTGCTCCACTGCACCGGCTGGACGAGGTCTCCCGTGGAAGCAACCTGTCCATAGGGAGAGTAGTCATAAGCCGCCACAACAGTTCCCTGCCCATCGAATACCTCCATCACATTCTTGTTGAAGTCCCATCCATAGCAGTAAAGAGAGGCATCCTGCACCAGAGCCAGAGGCCGCGTGGAAATGGGTTCCAAGGGATTCCATAATAGTGTCCGAAGCACGTTCCGGTTGCCCAGCATGTCCAGGGCCGCTATTTGCAAATAACCGCGGTACAGGTAGCGCTCATGGCTGGTGACTGTTTCGTTGACGGTTACTTTCTTCATATAGCGACAGCCCTGGTAGTCATAGCAGCATTCTACCACCGTATTGCCGTCCCGACTGGTGAAACTCGCCGCCCGGTTGGCACGTTGTACACGACTATCCAGACTCTTATTAAAGTTTTGACCAAGATCTGATTGCCAAGGGCATTATATTGTAGCACGAAATGTTATTCCGGTGCAGAGCTTTGAAAGTGGCATAGGAGATGGGAATGTACTGATTGGAATCCATTTTCATTGTTCCTTTCTATTTCAGAATTGAAACGATGTCCATGAATCGCACAATTTATTAACTCATCAGTCCTTCCAGTCGATTCCATTACCGTAAGTCCACAAATTATAAATCATCATTTCTCTCCAATTTCCCATTTTGAACCATTGCATATCAATTCTTTTATCATTCAAATAACACGTTACGTCATCAGTGCCATATGAAGCTTCTATTTTAGAAATACGGTATCCTGCATTATTTAATTCAGTAAGCTGATTCTTTCGATCAAAAAATGTTAATACAATCTTCTGATCTTTTTTTTCATACAAGATTGAAGCAACGCCACATGGTAAGAAATATGGTTTTCTTTCTTCATCCAAAAAAAACATAACGGCCCTGTTTTGCGGAGAATCGTGTTTAATTATTACGCTGGACATTCCCCATTCATTATGGGCAGGCTTCCATGATTCATTATACCATTGGTGGCACAAATACATGGTTTGCCCTATTTTTAAAACTTGATATATGTAAATTGCAGCATCTCGACCGCCAAACATACAGAAACTCGGAACAGGTTTTCTGGTTTGCCTATCTATTCCAATAATATCATTGGACCTCCCGGCTATATTGTCTTTTTTAAATTTGATAACACCAGAGGTAACTGTCTTAGTATTCTTCCACGCTTTAAACCTATCCCGATAATATGGAATCTGCGCAAATCTTGCAATGTCGTTCAAATCCGGATTGGAATCTATAAATTTCATCACATCGCAATCTTGAAATGAATCTATAGATTGAACCATCTGTTTCAAGGTTGCTATATCATCCCGTGCCTGGGCAACATTTATAATCATAACACTGAATATAGCTATATTGATGATATGGTTCATGTTTTATCAATCTAATCCTTTGTGCATTTTATTACAACGTGTAATACAATATCTAGCAGAAATTTCAATCATTCCTTTTCCTAAATCACTTTTTAAAAATACCTTTGCATATTCTGCCATAGCCAGACATAATTCAAAACAACTTGAATATGTCTTTTTTTCAGCGTTTGATATCGTTTCGCTGCCTCATAAAATTTTTGATAAGCAATTTTTTCATCTGTTTTTATATAAATAATAAGTAAAAAAATACGAGTATAATTCCAGGCTTATTAGGGTATACAAACTACCGTTAATGTCATAAACAGAAACAATAATAATATAAAAATGCTAATAATTATACACTTTCTTACTTTTCTGTTTGATAAAAATAACAAAGATATATAAAAGAATAATATTAGAAAAATAATAAATATATGAATATTTTTCCATACGCTGTCTACAATCAAATTTTGCATTTTACAGTATACTACCATATAGTCATGCATCGCAAATAATGACAGTAAAATAAAAAAACTAAAATGTATGTTAACGGATTTTTAGATAATTTATTCATTAGATTTAAATATTATTCCGTCCGGATTGCAACATTTCCCAATTCCTGGTTTATCCATTCCATATGCTGCAGCATTACTAGACCATATTATACAACTACTGAATATCAAGCCATATAATGGCGGATCTGCTTCATCCTCCTTCAATTTAGAAAGCATCTCGATATCTTGGCATGGAGATGAATTCATTGTAATGGGAGATTCAAGATTTAAACCTTCTGATGATACAATTTTTCCTTTTGCAATTACAATAGAAGATATGCAATTCAGAATATTCCCAACAGAACACCAAAACCCCGTTTTCTTTGTTAAAACAGCCGCAAAATCATATGTTACAATTCCATTCTTAATATATTTCCCCTCTTTTTCAATCCATTGATCTACTGCTACTCCAACATGTAGTGTTGTTGTTCCAGATCCTCCATACCCTGCTATATCAAAATGTGTAATATATCTGTTAAGCCCTATATAATCCGATAAATATGTTATACCATTTGAAAGATAGAGATTCCATCCCCCTTCTTCAGCGATGGGGTCATGATTGATCCACCTGCCATCGGCAGGATTGTAAGAACAGTAGTTGCAATAGATCAGCTCTAACTCTTTATCGTTCATCTCGCTGTTCCACTGCACGGGCTGGACAAGGTCTCCCGTGGAAGCAACCTGTCCATAGGGAGAGTAATCGTAAGCCGCCGCGATTGTTCCCTGCGCGTCGAACACCTCCGTCACATTCTTGTTAAAGTCAACGCCATAGCAGTAAAGAGAGGCATCCTGCACCAGAGCCAGAGGCCGCGTGGCTACCGATTCCAGACCACGTTCCGGCTGTTGAGCATGTCCAGGGCCGCTACTTGCAAATAATCCCGATACAGGTAGCGTTCATGGCTGGTGACTGTTTCGTTGACGGTTACTTCCTTCATATAGCGATAGCCCTGGTAGTCATAGCAGCATTCTACCACCGTATTGCCGTCCCGGCTGGCACATTGTATACGTTGCGGTCTTGATCAATGTCTGGTTGCCGTTGGAGTCATAGTGCGGTACGAAGGGCGTTTCCCTACTTCCTTCAATCCGGGTGTACTGGTTGAGTTCGTTGGCCGTGTAGGCGAGTTCCTCCACGAGTTCTTCGCCAGAATTCGGAGAGAGGACGCGCAGGACATACCCTGAGATTTCCATGAGGAAGCGCTCGTTGCCGGAATTGGAGTAGATGTAGGGGCCAGGCGGGAGTGGTCCCCGGCATCCGCGAAGAGGGCTATGCCCCTGCTGCGGCGCAGGGACCCCATCTGGGAGGGTTCCTGTTGACCAGGGTGGAGGCGCCGTGGTGGAAGGCGTTGAGATCGGCGCGCTGGAGGAGTTCCGGGGAGAGCTCCCCGGCGTTGAAGGAGATGCGTTTCATGCCCACAGCATGGGGGGGCGCATCCGGCCTCGGGGGAGTGTTCGTGATATGAAAGGGGCACCTTGGTTTTGAATGATTCCTGATTCACTTTTTGGGCCGGGAGCAAGGTGTTCCTCTTCTGCTCTTCTTTGAGTTTCTTCAAATCGAACTTGCCTTCAGCTATTTTCCCCTTCTCGCCAGCATTGTAGTATTCAGGCAACACGCGCCCTGGCGTAAGCCTGGGGCTGCAAGAAAACATTTAAGGAAATTCAGAACTGATATTTGGAGAGAGTTGATAATATTCAGGATTGAAGATAAAATTGTATGAAAAAACTATTCCTACACAATTACGATGTTGAGATAGTACAGATAGATAACAGAAAACATCACCAATGGAAACGTTTTTATCAATACAAAAATTCAATCCTATTTTCTTATCTTTTAAAGAGTCTATTTTTGTTTTAAAAATCATTACGCTGATTTTTCTTAGACAGTCATTCCTCCATGCATTTATGGGCCAATATATCAATACATATTGACCTATCGAATGATTGATGCTGTCAATATTAATTTCTTTTTTAAAATTTATTTTTGTTTTTTTATCGACAGAATACCTAACTACCTTGATGTCATCTTCAATCCCATTCGATGATATATTTATAATATCACCATTTTTGCCCATGCTGATATCTTTTACACCAATTGAATTAATTTTCATTAGGTATATTAATACGTTATTCCAAGAAACATTGGAATCATCAATATATAATAAAATGCTAGAAAAATTAGCTTTTTCTATATCGGACATATTAGAAATATTAACAACTACCTCTTTTTCTGAATTTTTCCCGAATAGACTATAAGAAAAAAATAAAGTTAAAAAACAAAATAAAAATATATTCATAGATGGAATCTTCACTGATTTATTGGTCCGGATAAAATGCAAACATTCTTGCATGGGCAATCTTCGCTGTTAAGCAACCTATTCACTTCCGCAGTTAATTGTTGTACAGCCACAGTATGAGGAATTTTTGTTTTATTTTCTCCTATGCAACAACCAAATCCCTTACATAGCTTCCCATCTTTATTAAGATCATTAATACAAATCGGAATTATACAGAATAATCTTGTAACGTCATTTTTTTTCTACCAACGGTATTCGAATGGCAACTACAGAAGTTTAAAGTTGTTTATCAATGATTTCAGATGAGTGAGCTAGGGAGATTAGGCAAGGCAAGATTAAAGTATTCTGTTCATTAATGCATCGATTGATTGATGATAAACATATTTTGTCTTTTTCAGGACTCGTCTTGTGACTGCGCCGTCTAATTGATAAATACTTCAGAAAAGTTACCAATAGAAAATGCTAGATAAAATATCCATCCAATCAATAAAGATATCAATAAAACTAGATAAAAGATAGAAACAATGATTTTCTTATACAAGTTGTTAAAAACTAATATTTTGATAAAAAATATAATACACACAATAAAAAAACAGTAGATATGATAATTAAATAAGATATATTGATCGCTTCATTTGAAAAATTAGCAAATAGATGTTCAAATATATTTTTCATGTACAAAAAGAACATCGTAAATATTGCAAATATTAATAACTTACATGAAATATTTGACTTATTTATTAATGCGTTTTTTACATTTACTCTATTATTTTTTACACAAAAAATAATCAAGAATGCTGAAGTTATAGATATCAAATTTAAAACGACTAGCACTATAACTATTCTTACATTTAAATCGCTAGTATTAGCTCTTAAGATATTCAATACTACAAGTAATAGTGATATATGCAAAAATATAGAAATAATACTTGTTTTTTTCATATATAATTAAAGCTCTTCAGTTTCTTCCCATGTTCCGTCATGATTAAAATCAGACCATCCACATATTGACTGAAGCATTGCAACATCTATTGTTTTCAACTCATTCATAATTGTGCGATGCGTTGAAAACCATTCAGGATTAAAATTATATGAATTATGAATATTAACTTTTGTAGTGAATTTAACTACTGTTTTAGTGCATTGAATTTATTTGAGTTGAATCATAGTATACAGGTAAACGGGGTAATTTTGAAAAGTCTGTTACACATAGCGCACGCAAGGGAACAAGATGTGAAGGGAAACAAAAGCGGACTAGCGTTATTAACCAGTTCCTGTCTCTTGAACAGTGCTATTTATTACTTTCTTTATTCAGAAATTTCCTTCTTAAATTGTATTGGACCTATTTATTATATACAGTAAAAGTTCTTCTAATTGAATTTTTACAACATATTTTTTTCGATCCAAGCAAAGTAACGTCTAACCCTAATAGGAGATGATCTCTATATTTTTCAAGAAGAATTATTTCTATACTTAATGTATCTTTTTCAATAGTGACAAGATCAGTTATTGGGTATTCATGTTTTAATAATTCATTATATGTTTTTCTTTTATATTCTCTTAATATATATATAAAATGCTTTTTAAATTTATAATTAATTTTCATTGATCAAAAAGGGTACGTTATTATAACTCTAGACCATCTTCCCGGAGGATTACTATTTCTATTTTTGTAACAATCCCCATAGAGTCAAATTACTTAATCTGTTGTCCATAAACCTCGCTCGTGAGACCACAATAACAATCCACTGGAATAAGGCCACAAATTAGTATGAGAGGTAGTATTTTGATTCTTAAGACGATTGATTCTCAATTCCAAGTAGCCCGGAACAAATGCCTTTTTCTATTAGACAAAAAGTCGAATTTTTTATGAACTGTCAGTATCATTTGCAGTTCCTATCATCTATATGACCTATAATACTGCCTACTACCATTTTTTTGCAAAAGATATAATCAATCAAATTGGATTTTCCATAAGGATATGGCCTAGGATACTTATATGTTAAATTTCCTGTTTCCTCGATAAATTTAATAGGATAATCGTGTTTTCCTATATTCTCCCTGATGTCTTCGGGAAGGAAATTAATATTGCAAGGTTCTTTACCGTATTTTTTCAAATAACTTTCATATGCTGATCTGGCTTTTTTATATTCGGCATACCCATCAGCATTCTCCAGTTGAAGGTAATCAAACGGCCAACATAAAAAAATCCCTAATAAAACTCCTATAATATAGTATTTTGCCGCAACAATAACTTTAATCGCATTATTCATCACAGTTTATCTTCATAAGTTACAGTGCCATTATCACAACAAGAACCACATTGACCAGCAGCACTACAACCATAAGGGGCACCTTCCCAACCAATAAATTTCCAATATTTTTTGAATAATCCTTGAGTACACACCATTCTTCCCATTCTAAAACCTGTTCCTTCTTTATTAAAACATGGCAAATAATACCATTTCTGACGAGAGCATTCTTGTTCACACTCAACATTAAACAAAACAGGAGGATCTGTTACTTGATGGACTATTGTACATTCATTGTTTAATTGATTGGCCGTAATTCCAGCAACAACTCCTGCTCCTGTAACTTTAGCCAAATTTATTATAGCTTGTATCCCTGCAGGCGTATCCAAAGTAGTTACAGCCATCCCCAATAAATCATTTTTACTTATGGCGTCGTTCTTAACAAACCCGTACAAATTCCAACCCCCTTCTTCAGCGATGGGATCTCTGTTGATCCACCTGCCATCAACCGGGTTGTAATAGCGGTAATTGTAATAGACCAGGGCGAGTTCCGCGTCGTTCATCTCGCTGGACCACTGCACCGGCTGGACAAGGTCTCCCGTGGAAGCCACGTGTCCATAGAGAGAGTAATCGTAAGCCGCCGCGATTGTTCCCTGCGCGTCGAACACCTCCGTCACATTCTTGTTAAAGTCAACGCCATAGCAGTAAAGAGAGGCATCCTGCACCAGAGCCAGAGGCCGCGTGGCTACCGATTCCAGACCACGTTCCGGCTGTTGAGCATGTCCAGGGCCGCTACTTGCAAATAATCCCGATACAGGTAGCGTTCATGGCTGGTGACTGTTTCGTTGACGGTTACTTCCTTCATATAGCGATAGCCCTGGTAGTCATAGCAGCATTCTACCACCGTATTGCCGTCCCGGCTGGCACATTGTATACGTTGCGGTCTTGATCAATGTCTGGTTGCCGTTGGAGTCATAGTGCGGTACGAAGGGCGTTTCCCTACTTCCTTCAATCCGGGTGTACTGGTTGAGTTCGTTGGCCGTGTAGGCGAGTTCCTCCACGAGTTCTTCGCCAGAATTCGGAGAGAGGACGCGCAGGACATACCCTGAGATTTCCATGAGGAAGCGCTCGTTGCCGGAATTGGAGTAGATGTAGGGGCCAGGCGGGAGTGGTCCCCGGCCTCCGCGAAGGGGGCCATGCCCCTGCGGCGGCGCAGGGAATCCATCTGGGAGGCGTTCCTGTTGACCAGGGTGGAGGCGCCGCGGTGGAAGGCGTTGAGATCGGCGCTCTGGAAGAGTTCCGGGGAGAGCTCCCCGGCATTGAAGGAAATGCGTTTCATGCCCACAGCGTGGGGGGGCGCATCCGGCCTCAGGGGAGGGTTCGTGATGTGAAGGGGGGCTCGCCTGAGGTGAGTTTTCATACACTGATTTTTCAACAGCCAAAGAAAGTGATCGTTGATCCAGTCATACAAAAGCCAACTTTTTTGAATGATTCCTGATTCACGTTTTTTTGGCCGGGGGCAAGGCTTTCCTCTTCTGTTCTTCATTGAGTTTTTCCAAATCGAACTTGCCTTCAGCTATTTTTTCCTCCTCGTCAGCATCGTAGTATTTAAGCACTACGCGTCCCGTTCCTGATCTTAAGAATGAGACTTCTTCCTTTATTGTGCGGGCAAGATCGTCATTTTCAGAATACCCGCTCATAAGATCCCTCAATTTCAATACAACTCTTTTCTTCTCTCCAGCCTTTATTGTTTCTCTGTCCCATAAGATGAACGCATCCTCTCTTTTTCCTTCTGCATCAGCCCGGGGCCAAAGCTTCACAGCTTTTTCGAATATCCACAATTCAATTCCACAGTCCATGATTTCGCCGTTCAATTTTTTTATCATTATATCTTTTTGGCTTTCATTGACTATATCTATAATGAAAAATATATCGGGATCATGTATAACTTTGGTAGGTTCAAACCGAGCGCCTACCTCAATGTTCACTTCTGAACATAAAGCATAGGAAGCAAAGAACAAAAAAAGTAAAAAAACGTTTGCGTTCATCATGATTATTATTGTGGGCAACTCATATCTATAGGTTCAGGCTCTCCAACCAGATGTGGAGATCCAATGGAGTCAAACAGTCCCCCAGCTTCTAACCATCTGCCTCCTTCTTCATTAAAATATGTTTGATTTTCATTTGTAATCTTCTGCTGCTGTTTACTCGACCAATTTAAAAACTTGCCTTTAGCAAGGGATTGTTTTCCTTCCAACCAAGTTTTTAACTTACGTTTATAAATAGTCGCCTGGGACTTGTTCAACCCTGATTTAGAACATTTATCGGTGATTTCTTTTTCAAATATTTTGAGATAGACGTCATAGGCCTTTTGATAAACATCAACCCGTCTTTGCTCGTGTGCTCGAATTTCAACCAATCCATTAGCCGTGTACGCTCGCCCGGTTTGATCGTTGGCTACATATGAATCAACAGTAACATTAAATTTTTTTGATTTCTTTATAGAAACTTTATATGTTTTCTTTCGTTTTCCTTCCACGCATTCCTCGGAAATCTCATTTTCACCTTCAGGTTTTGGTATAGGCCGAGTGGTTTTTCCATACCAACCAACAGGCATATTACCTTGAGCTAATGAGCCTTCGGTTTGATTAGCTTTAAATTCCGATCCTAGAATGTCAATCCAACTTATAGCATTATTATTGATCATGACATAAAGATTCCATCCCCTTTCTTCGGCGACGGGATCGCGATTAATCCACCTGCCATCAGCCGGGTTGTAATAGCGGTAATTGTAATAGACCAGGGCGAGTTCTTCGTCGTTCATCTCGCTGGACCACTGCACGGGCTGGACAAGGTCTCCCGTGGAAGCAACCTGTCCATAGGGAGAGTAATCGTAAGCCGCCGCGATTGTTCCCTGCGCGTCGAACACCTCCGTCAC